>Ga0268299_1000438_pt1 | contig 131400 bp, 117 predicted proteins | sample NOBtaG_FD_193484 | JGI IMG/M metagenome (GOLD analysis project Ga0268299, IMG submission 193484) | Activated sludge microbial communities from bioreactor in Nijmegen, Gelderland, Netherland - NOB reactor | ecosystem: Engineered > Bioreactor > Aerobic > Activated sludge | place: Netherlands...
AGTACGACAAGCGCGCCGCCGAGAAGGAGCGCGAGTGGAACCGCGAGAAGCAGCGGCTGCTGCGCGTGAAGGTCTGACCGTCGCGGGCCACCTCAGGCGGCCTTGGCGAGCTGCAGCCAGGTCGAGACGACCGTATCGGGGTTGAGCGAGAGGCTCTCGATCCCCTCCTGCGTCAGCCAGCGCGCGAGATCCGGGTGGTCGGACGGTCCCTGGCCGCAGATGCCGACGTACTTGCCCTGGCGACGGCAGGCCTGGATCGCCATGCGCAGCAGCACCTGCACCGCCGCATCGCGCTCGTCGAAGCTGCCCGCCACGAGCGCCGAGTCGCGGTCCAGCCCCAGGGTGAGCTGCGTGAGGTCGTTCGAGCCGATCGAGAATCCGTCGAAGTGCTCGAGGAAGGCCTCCGCGAGCACGGCGTTGGACGGAAGCTCGCACATCATCACGATGCGCAGGCCGTTCTCGCCGCGCCTGAGCCCCTCCGATGCGAGCAGCTCGATCACCCGCCGCGCCTCGTCGAGCGTGCGCACGAACGGCACCATCAGCTCGACATTGGAAAGCCCCATCTCGTCGCGCACGCGCCTCAGCGCCGCGCACTCGAGGGCGAAGCAGTCGCGAAACGCGCTCGAGAGGTAGCGCGACGCGCCGCGGAACCCGAGCATCGGGTTCTCCTCCTCCGGCTCGTAGCGTTCGCCGCCGACGAGCTTGCGGTACTCGTTCGACTTGAAGTCGGACAGGCGCACGATCACCGGCTTCGGCCAGAACGCAGCGGCAATGGTGGCGACGCCCTCGGCGAGCTTCTCGACGAAGAACGCGCGCGGACTCGCGTAGCCCCGGGACGCCTGCTCGACCTGGTGCTTCAGCCCTTCGGGCAGCTGCGGGTGGTCGAGGATCGCCTTCGGGTGCACGCCGATCATGTTGTTGATCACGAACTCGAGGCGCGCGAGCCCGACGCCCGCGTTCGGCAGCGACGCGTGCTCGAACGCGAGCTGTGGATTGCCGACGTTCATGCTGATCTTGACCGGGATGCGCGGCAGAGTGCCGACCGCTTGGGCGGTGACCTCGAAGGGGAGACGTCCGGCGTAGACAGTGCCGGTGTCGCCCTCCGCGCACGAGACGGTGACCTCGTCGCCGTCGCGCAGCCGGGTCGTGGCGTCGCCGCTGCCGACGATCGCCGGGATGCCGAGCTCGCGCGCGATGATCGCAGCGTGACAGGTGCGCCCGCCGCGGTTCGTGACGATGGCGGCGGCGCGCTTCATCACCGGCTCCCAGTTGGGGTCGGTCATGTCGGTGACGAGCACGTCCCCCGCTGCCACGCGCGCCATCTCGGAGGCGTCCTTCACCACGCGCACCCGGCCGACTCCGATCTTCTGCCCGATCGCGCGTCCCGTGACCAGGACCGTGGAGGTCCCGGCGAGCCGATAGCGCGTCTGCCCCTCCTTCGCCGCGCGCGACTTTACCGTCTCGGGCCGTGCCTGCAGGATATAGATCTTCCCGTCGAGTCCGTCCTTGCCCCACTCGATGTCCATCGGGCGACCGTAGTGGCGCTCGATCTCGACGCCGAACCGTGCCAGCTCGGCAATGTCGGCGTCGTCGATGCAGAACCGGTCGCGGTCAACCGCCGGCACCTCCACGGTTCGCGTCGAGCGCCCGGTGCGGGCGTCCTCGGCAAAAACCATCTTCGTGAGCTTGGATCCCAGACCGCGCCGGATGACCGCGTGCTTGCCCGCCGCGAGCATCGGTTTGTGCACGTAGAACTCGTCGGGATTGACGGCGCCCTGCACCACCGTCTCGCCGAGGCCATAGGACGCGGTTATGAACACGACGTCGCGAAACCCCGACTCCGTGTCCAGGGTGAACATGACGCCGCTTGCCGCCAGGTCGCTGCGCACCATGCGCTGGATCCCCGCCGAGAGCGCCACGTCGGCGTGCGCAAAGCCCTGGTGGACCCGATAGGAGATCGCGCGGTCGTTGTAGAGCGAGGCGAACACGTGCCGGATGGCGTCCAGGACGCCAGGAAGCCCCTGGACATTGAGGAACGTCTCCTGCTGCCCGGCGAACGAGGCGTCCGGGAGGTCTTCGGCGGTGGCGCTCGAGCGCACGGCCACCGGGAACTCGCCGTCGCGCATCAACGCGCGGTACTCGGCGGCCACCGCAGCCTCGAGGGCGGCGGGCAGCGGGGCCCGCACGATCCACTCCCGGATCTCCCCGCCGCAGCGCGCGAGCGCCTCGACGTCGTCGGCGTCGAGGGCAGCGAGTCGCCTCTCGATGCGATCGGCGAGGCCGGCGCCGGCGAGGAACTCCCGAAACGCGTCCGCCGTGGTGGCAAACCCGCCGGGAACGCGAATCCCGGACGCGGAGAGGTGCGCGATCATCTCGCCGAGGGAGGCGTTCTTGCCGCCCACCTGCGCCAGATCGCTCATGCGCAAGTCCCGAAACCGCACCACGTAGTCGCCGCCGGGCATATTCGCTTCTGTCCTGTCGCCGTTGTCGATCACGGGCGGTATTGTAGTTTCGCTGCGAGGTCGCGTCCGCGCGGTGCGCCCGCAAGCCGGATGAGGCGGGGAGCGGGGTTCGGTCGGACCGCGGAGGGTGCAGGGGGCGGTGAGGGCGCCCCGGGTTCAGAGGCGTCCTAGCGTCGCAGACGGTACACGGCCAGGCCCGAGGCGAGTTCCTTGCCCTCGCGCATCTGCTCGAGGCAGCTGTGCATGCCGTAGTCGTAGTAGTAGCCGGCGAGCGTCTCGGCCACCTCGCGCGCATCGATCGGCCACCATTCCGTCTCCCACTTGAAGCGCATTTCGAACCGCAGGCCGATCGCGCGGTGGATGAACGAGGTCACCTCCTCCGCGGTCGACGCCGCGTCGGAAACGTCGTGGAGCTCGAGTTCGGTCTGCATGCTTTCCAGGGTGGTCCAGGCCTGCCGTCAGGCTTCCGTCAGGCCGATCCGGGGTTCGACGCGCATCTCGGGTGCACGGCATGCAGGGTGCGCTACCGCGCGCCTTTCCGCCGTGACATCGGTCCCGTACCCGAGTGCGGGCGGGCCGCGTGCGCGTGACCTCTTTCACGCATTTAACGTCCTGTGACGATCTGGCCTGGAAGGTGCTATGACGTCGGCATTGCCCGGCGTCGGCCGGGGCGATGGCAGGAGGACCAGACGGTGGATGTGTCGAACGTGCCGGCAGTCATTGCGCCGGAACGCGGAGAGGAATGCGCGGTGGCACTCGTCGGCGCGACGCCCCTCGACCGACTCGAGGAGACGGTGCGGGTGCTCAAGCTGCGTCGCCCCTCCGACGAGGTGCGCAAAGCGATGGTGGAACGGATCGCGCGCGCGCCGATCGCGGAGTTCGAGACGCTGAAGCACATCTATCTCAAGCACTGCGGCGACACGTCCAGGTAGCGCGCGGCGCGCGCGTCACCGCGCCGCGTGCGGCACGCGAGCGAGTGCCTTATAGTCCGCGCGCAGCGCCCGCCGCCAGGCGGGCGCACTTTCCCGGACCGCCTCGATGCCCAAACGCAGCCGTACCGTGTTCTTCGTCTCCGATGGCACCGGCATCACCGCCGAGATGCTGGGTCACAGCCTGCTCACCCAGTTCGAGGGCATCGAGTTCGCGCAGGTCGTGGTGCCCTTCGTCGACACGCCGGAAAAGGTGGCGGCGTGCCTGCGGCGCATCGAGGAGGCCCGAGCGAGCTCCGAGGCGCGGCCGATCGTGTTCTGCACCCTCGTCGACGACGCGGTGCGCGACGCACTTCGCCAGGCGGATGCGCTGGTGCTCGACTTCTTCGAGGGGTTCATCAGTCCGCTCGAGGCGGAATTCTCGATCCGCTCGTCCCACGCCGTGGGCCGTTCGCACGGCGTCGCGCACAGCAAGGAGTACCAGCATCGCATCGAGGCGGTGAACTTCGCGCTCGCCCACGACGACGGGCTCGGCAGCCGCGATCTGTCCCGGGCGGACGTGATCCTGGTTGGCGTCTCGCGCAGCGGCAAGACCCCGACCTGCCTGTACATGGCGCTCCAGTTCGGCATCAAGGCGGCCAACTACCCGCTCACGCCGGACGATTTCGAGCGCGGCGAGCTGCCCGGGGCGGTCGTGCCGAATCTCGGAAAGCTGTTCGGCCTGACGATCTCGCCCGAGCGCTTGAGCGAGATCCGCGAGGAGCGCCGGCCGGGCAGCCGCTACGCCCGCCTCGACAACTGCCGTTACGAGGTCGAGGCGGCGGAGGCGCTAATGCGCCGGCACGAGATTGCGTCGCTGAGCTCCACGACGCTGTCGATCGAAGAGATCGCGACCAGGATTCTCCAGGCGGTCAGGCTCGAGCGGCGGGTGTACTGAGCATACCGAGCGTCCCGAGGCGCTGCTGGCGCACCTGCTCGAACAGGCACACTGCCGCCGCGGCGGCGACGTTCAGCGACTCGGTCGGGCCCGGCATCGGGATGCGCACGCGCAACGCGGCGGTGGCAGCCAGGCCAGGCGAGACACCGCCTCCCTCGGAGCCAAAGATCCATGCGACCGGCCCACGCAGGTCGGCGTCGAAGAGCGGCACGTCCGCGCGCGCGGCAGTGGTCGCCACGGTCCCGGCGTAGGCGCGCGCGATCGCCTCCAGCGGCGCGTGCTCGTGGATCGCGAGCGCGAAATGCGCGCCCTGCCCCGCGCGCAGCACCTTGGGCGACCAGGCGAACACGCAACCCTTGGACAGGAAGAGATGCCTCACGCCGGCCGCGGCCGCGGAGCGCAGCAGCGAGCCGAGATTGCCGGGATCCTGGATCCCGTCGAGCAGGACGCAGGTCTGGGTCCCGGATGGCATCGCCGGCGGTGCCGGGGTTCGAATCACCGCGAGGAGACCGACCGGCTCCACGACCTGTGCAATCTCGCCGAACAGCCGGTCGGAGAGGAGCGCGCGCGCGCCGGCCGCGGTGTCCTCGAACAGGCGGCGGATCTCCGGGCGCTGGTACGCGGACTCGGACGCGAGCATCGCCTCTGCGATGCCGCCCGCGGCGCCGTACGCGGTCACGAGGTGAGCTCCGTCGAGCAGGGTCGCGCCCTGCTCCCGCCGTTCGCGCGCCGACGCGGCAAGCCGCGCGACCCGCTTGAAGAGCGCGTTGTCGCGCGAGCTGATTCGCTTGAACGAAGCCTGGGCCATCACTCGTCCGGGCGCGAGTGGCGCGGCGGGAGCGCGAGTCTAGCAGCTAGCGTTCGGGATCTCCGAACAGCGGGCGCTGCCGCCCGGACAGCAGGGACTTCACCGGTTCGAAGCCGGCGCGATGCAGCGCGCAGGGTCCGTGCCGCCGCAGGGCCTCGACGTGGTCGGGCGTGCCGTAACCCTTGTGGCGGTCGAAGCCGTACTGGGGAAATCGGGCATGCAAACGCAGCATCTCCGCATCGCGCTCGGTCTTGGCGAGGATCGACGCGGCCGAGATCGATCGGACCTGCGCGTCGCCCCCGACAATCGCCTCCGCCGGAACGACGAAATCGGGACAGTGCAGCCCGTCGACGAGCACCCGCCGCGGCTGGACGGGAAGGCCCTCGACGGCGCGCTTCATCGCGAGCAGGCTGGCGCGCAGGATGTTCAGGGCGTCGATCTCCGCCACCGACGCCCATCCGACCGCCCACGCGAGCGCGCGGCTGCGGATCCGCGCGGCGAGCTCGATCCGAACCGCCGGACCGAGCCGCTTCGAATCGTCCAGCCCGCGGATCGGACGGCGCGGGTCGAGGATGACTGCGGCCGCACACACCGGGCCCGCGAGGGGCCCGCGTCCCGCCTCGTCCACGCCGCATACGAGCAGTCGCGCCCCGGCCATGGCGCTCCTCAGGGGGCCACGCGCGGCACGAGCGCCGCAAGCGCCTCGGCCGCCCGCTCCGCGGCGTCCCGGCGCAGATCCGTGTGCAGGCGCCGGAATCGCTCCTCGACCGACCGTCGCAGCGGCGCATCGGCGAGCAGGTTCCCGACGGCCTGCGCGAGGTTCTCGGGCGTCGCGTCGTCCTGCAGGAACTCGGGTACCACCGCCCCGCCGCACAGGATGTTCGGCAGGCCGACGTGCGGCACCCGGATCAGCCGGCGGGCGATCCAGTGGGACAGCGGCGCCACGCGGTACGCGATCACCATCGCCCGGCGCGTGAGCGCGGCCTCGAGCGTCACCGTTCCGCTCGCCGCGAGCGCGACGTCGCATGCCGCGAGCGCCTCGCGCGCATGGCCGAAGAGGAGCGCGATCGGAAGATCGCGCGCCGAGTGGCGGTACAGGGCCGCGTCGAACTGGTCCCGCGTCTCGCGCGTGACGAGCGGAACGACGAACCGCAGCGCAGGCAGCCGGGCGTGCAGCAACTTCGCCGCTTCGATGAACGGACCGGACATCATCTCCAGTTCCGACTGCCGGCTGCCCGGCAGCAGCGTCACGACCGGGACGTGCGCGGGCAGGCGCAGCTGCTCGCGTGCGGAGAAGCGGTCGGACGACTCCGGGATCTCGTCCGCGAGCGGGTGGCCGATGCACGTGACGTCCAGACCAGCGTCGCGGTAGAGCCCCTCCTCGAACGGAAAAAGCACGAGCAGGTGCGAGACGTAATCCTTCATGCGGCGGATGCGCCCGCGCCGCCAGGCCCAGACCTGCGGGCTGACGAGGTGAGCGGTGGCGAGGCCGTCGCGCTTCAGGCGGCGCTCGAGCCCGAGGTTGAATTCCGGCGAGTCGATGCCGACGAAGAGCGCGGCAGGCAGGGCGTGCACTCGCCGGAGCACCTCGGCCCGAATCCGGAGGAGCTCGCGCAGGTGCCGGACGACTTCCACGAACCCCCGCACGGCGAGCTTTTCCTGCGGGAACCAGGACTCGAAGCCGGCCGCGATCATGCGCGGGCCGCCGATCCCGCAGAACTGTGCCTCGGGCATTCGCCGGCGCAGCGCCTCGATCAGTCGACTGCCGAGCAGGTCGCCGGACGCCTCGCCCGCAACCAGCGCGATCCGGACGGGCGCGCTCACTGCCTCAGGATCAGCGCACGATCCCGCGCGTGGCGGTGCGCAGGAACTGCTCGAACAGCGCCACCTCGGGGCACGTGGCGGCCTGGCGCGCGAGCGCGTCCTGGGCCTCTGCGAGCGTGAGCCCGCGGCGGTACAGGGTCCGATACGCCTCCGCGAGCGCCGCGATCGCGTCCGCGGCGAAATTGCGCCGACGCAATCCTTCCGCGTTGAGCCCGAGCGCCTTGGGCGGGCTGCCGGCGACGGTGACGTACGGAGGCACGTCCTGGCGCAGCATGGTTCCGCCCCCGATCATCACGTGCGCGCCGATCCGGACGAACTGGTGCACGCCGGTGAAGCCGCCGAGAATGGCCCAGTCTCCGATGTGGCAGTGACCGGCGAGCTGGGTGTTGTTGGCAAGAACCGTCCTGTGGCCCACCTGGCAGTCGTGGGCGATGTGGACGTAGGACATGATCCAGTTGTCGTCGCCCACCCGAGTGACCCCGGCATCCTTGCGCGTGCCGGTGTTGAACGTGCAGTACTCGCGGATGGTATTGCGATCTCCGATCTCCAGTCGGGTCGGCTCTCCAGCGTAGGTCTTGTCCTGCGGCGGACCGCCGAGCGCGGTAAACGAGCCGATGCGGTTCTCGCGCCCGATCCGGGTGTGCCCCTCGACAATCGAGTGCGACCCGATCCGCGTGCCTGCGCCGATCTCGACGTGCGGCCCGATGATCGAGTAAGCGCCGATGGTGACGTCGGCGGCGAGTCGCGCCCCGGCGTCGACGATGGCGGTGGGATGGACCTCGGCCATGCGCGTCAGGCGGCGCGCAGCGCGCACATCATCTTGGCTTCGGCGGCGAGCCGCTCCCCGACCCGCGCTTCGGTCGAGAACTTCCAGATGCCCTTCAGGTGCCGGTCGATGCGCGCGTGCAGGACGAGCTGGTCGCCCGGAACGACCGGGCTCTTGAAGCGGGCCTCGTCGATGCCGACGAAGTACACGACCGAATGCTCGTCGGGCAGGCGCTCGCCGGACTTGAACGCCAGGATGGCAGCCGCCTGGGCCATCGCTTCGATCACCATCACCCCTGGCATCACCGGGTGGTGCGGAAAGTGCCCGGGGAAGAACGGCTCGTTGATGGTCACGTTCTTGAGCGCGACGATGCTGCGCCCCGCCTCCATCTCGATCACCCGATCGACCAGCAGGAACGGGTAGCGGTGGGGCAGGTGCTCGAGCACCGCCTTGATGTCCATGGCGTTCATCGTTCCTGCTCCAGTTCTCGCACCCGCCGGTCGAGCTCGCGCAGCCGGTCGGTCAGCCGCGCGAGGCTCCGCAAGTGCGCCACGATCCGCCGCCACTCGCGCGCCTCCTCGGCCGGGATCACGCTCAGGTAGGTCCCCGGCGCGTCGATCGACTTAGTGACGACCGTGCTGCCGGCGATCACCACCCGATCGACGATCGACAGATGCCCCCCGATCATCGCTGCACCCCCGATCATGCAGTGCCGTCCGATCGTCGTACTGCCCGCGATTCCGACGCAGCCCGCGACCGCGGTGTGCGCCCCGATGCGGCAGTTGTGCCCGATCTGGATCTGGTTGTCGAGCTTGACGCCGTCCTCGATCACCGTGTCCTCGATCGCACCGCGATCGATGGTGGTGTTGGCGCCGACCTCCACGTCCGCGCCGATCCGTACGCGGCCGACCTGCGGGATCTTGAGCCACTTCCCGCCCTCGTTCGCAAAGCCGAACCCGTCCGCGCCGATCACCGCGCCCGAGTGCACGATCGACCGCTCGCCGATCGTGCAGCCCGCATACACCGTGACGCGGGGATGCAGCCTAGCGTGCGCGCCGATGCTCGCACCATCGCCGACCACGCAGGCCGCGCCGATTGACGCGCCGTCGCCAATCGTGACCCCCTCCCCGATCACAGCCCCGGCGCCCACGTGAGCGGTCGTTGCGACCCGCGCGCCGGCGGCGATCAACGCGTTCGGGTGGATGCCCGGCATCACCGCTGGCGCGGGATTCAGCAGCGCCGATACGCGCGCGAAGTAGACGTAGGGGTCGCTGCAGACGATGCGCGGCAGGCCGGATGCATCGCGCGCGTCGGGCGGGACGATCACCGCGGATGCGCGCGTCGCGGCGAGATCGGCGCGGAAGCGGGCCTGCGAGAGAAAGCTGATCGCACCGGATTCGGCGCCCCGCAGCGTCCCTACCGCCGAGATCTCGACGTCGGGATCGCCGACGAGCTCGCCGCCGAGCCGTGCGACGATGTCGCCGAGCCTGAGCGGGCCGGAGCGCATTGCCTGGCCGCGCTACTTTTTGCCGGGCGAAGTGTCGTCGAGTGCGCGGATCACCTTGTCGGTGATGTCGATCCGCGGGCTCGCGAACACGGCCTCCTGGAAGATGATGTCGTACTTCTCGGTCTCGGCAATCTGCCGCACCACCCGGTTCGCGCGCTCGAGGATGCCCGACAGCTCCTCGTTGCGGCGCTGGTTGAGATCCTCGCGGAACTCGCGCTGCTTGCGCTGGAACTCGCGGTTCATCTCCCCGAACTCGCGCTCGCGGTTGCGCCGCTCAGACTCCGACATCGTCATGCCGTTCTTCTCGATCGACTCCTGCATGCGCTTGAGCTGCTCGGCGAGCTTCGCGAGCTCCTGGTCGCGCTTGGAGAACTCGGCCTCGATCTTCTTCTGCGCGCGCTGCGCCGGCGCCGCGTCGCGCAGGATGCGGTCCAGGTTCACGAACCCGATCCTTCCCTCCGCCTGCGCGAAGCCCGGTCCCGCGCAGCCCAGGGTCGCCGCCAGGGCAAAAACCTGCCACTTTCTCAAGTTCATCTCCTGCTGTCTCGCTCCCGTCGCGTCACGCCGGACCGCGCTCAGAACGTCTGCCCGAACACGAACTGGAAGCGCTGGATCTGGTCGCCGGGCTTGTCGTTGATCGGCTGGGCGATGCTCAGCTTGAGCGGGCCGAACGGGGAGTTCCACGAGAAAAGTATGCCCGTAGAGTACCGCAACTCGAGATCCGAAAGCGTGTAGGGACTGTCCTGCTGCCAGACCTGACCAACGTCGAAGAACACGCCGAGGCGTGCCGACCGATCCTGGCCTAGGCCGGGCACCGGAAATAGAAACTCCGCGTTCCCGACCACCTTGCGGCTACCGCCGAGCACGCCGTTCGCGTCGCGCGGACCGAGCGAGCTCTGCTCGTAACCCCGCACGCTCGAGGCGCCTCCAGTGTAGAACGCCTTGTAGAACGGCAGTTGCTGGCCGTCGTACCCGCCGCCGTAGCCAATCTCGCCGTTCAGGAACAGCGTGACGTCGGTCGTGAGCGGGTAGTACCAGCCGATCTGGTACCCGAGCTTGTAGTAGCGCAGGTCGAGCACCGGAAAGGTGCCCTCGACCGTGGCGCGCTGAATGGTGCCGCTCGTGGTCCAGATCGCGCTGTCGCGCCGGTCGCGCACCCAGGACATGGTGCCGATCAGCGCCTTCGGCGAGTCGCCGTTCTGGTTGACGAAGTCGATGAAACGCTGCGGGCTGTCGGGAAACGTTTCGATCATCGTCTGCTCGGCGGTCAGCCCGAAGTTGATGCGGTCGAGCTCGGTGATCGGATAGCCGATCCGCCCGCCGATGCCGCGGGTCTCGGTGTTGTAGTTGCCGAGGTTGAGCTCCTGCGCATTGAACTTCCGGTCGTAGATGTCGAATCCGGCGCTCAACCCGTCGACGGTGAAGTAGGGGTCGGTGTAGGAGAGCCCGATGTTGCGGTTCACGCTGCTGGTGTTGGCCGCGATGCTCACCGCCTTTCCCGACCCGAAGATGTTCTGCTGGTTCGCGGAGGCCTGCAGCACCAGGCCGTCGGAGCTCGAGAACCCGATGCCGAACAGCAGGTTCCCGGTCGGCTTCTCCTTCACCTTGACCGTGACGTCGACCTGGTCGGTCGTTCCCGGCACCGGCTCGGTGTCGACCTCGACCTCGGAGAAGTAGTTCAGGCGGTCGACGCGGCGCTTGGACTGCTGCAACTTCTGGGCATCGTAGAACGATCCCTCGAGCTGGCGCAGCTCGCGGCGGATCACTTCGTCGCGGGTGCGCGTGTTTCCGACCACGTTGATGCGGCGCACGTACACGCGCCGTCCGGGGTCCACCATGATGGTGAAGGCGACCGTGCGGTTCTCCTTGTCCACGTCGGGTACCGCGTTCGCGTTGGCGAACGCATAACCCTCGTCCCCGAGGCGCTCGGAGATGCGCTTGGTGGAGTCGGCCAGCTTCTCGCGCGAGAACGCCTCGCCGGGCTTGAGCGTGACGAGCCGGGCGAGCTCGGCTTCGGGCAGCAGGAGCTGGCCGCCGAGCTTGACGTCGCGCACCGTGTACTTCTCGCCTTCGAGCACGTTGATCGTGATGTAGATGTCGCGCTTGTCGGGGGTGATCGAGACCTGCGTGGACTCGATGCTGAAGTCGAGGTAGCCGCGGTTGAGGTACCAGGAGCGGATGTTCTCGAGGTCGCCGGAGAGCTTCTGGCGCGAGTACTGGTCGTTCTTGGTGTACCAGGTGAGCCACCCCGGCGTCTGCAGCGTCATCAGGTCGAGCAGCTGCTTCTCGGTGAAGGCCCGATTGCCGACGATGTTGATGCTGCGGATCTTGGCGACCTCGCCCTCGTCGACGGTGAAGTTGATCGACACGCGGTTGCGATCGAGCGGCGTGACCGTGGTCGTCACGGTGACCCCGTACCGGCCGCGCGTCAGGTACTGGCGCTTGATCTCCTGCTCGGCCTGATCGATGACCGCCTTGTCGAACGTGCGGCCTTCGGCGATGCCGTTCTCACGCAGAGCCTTTCTCACCTGGTCGGCGGGAAACTCCTTCATGCCGACGAAGTCGATCTGCGCGATCGCGGGACGCTCCTCCACCGCAACGACGAGCACGTTGCCATCGACCTCCACTCTCACGTCGCGGAAGAGGCCGGTCGCGAAGAGCGCGCGGATCGCCTGCGCGGCCTTCTCGTCGGTCATCGTCTCGCCGACCTTGACCGGAAGGTAGCTGAAGATGGTGCCGGCCTCGACGCGCTGAATGCCTTCGAGGCGGATGTCGCGGACGACGAAGGGCTCGAACGCGAACGCGTACCGAGCGAGCAGCAGTCCGAGCAGGGCCGCGACGAGTCGCTGGTTCATCGAGTGGGCGCGGCTCAGCCCGAGATCAGGCGATTTATATCGTTATAGAAAGCAAACGCCATCAGGAACAGAAGCACCGCCAACCCCGCACGCTGACCGATCTCCATCACACGCTCGGAAACCGGGCTCCCCTTCAGCACCTCGATCGTATAGTACATCAGGTGGCCCCCGTCCAGAAGCGGGATCGGCAGCATGTTGAGCACCCCGAGACTGATGCTGATCAGGGCGAGGAACGCGAGGTAGGGCGCGAGACCGAGCTGGGCGGACTGCCCCGCGTAATCGGCGATCGTCACCGGCCCGGACAGATTGCGCCAGGAGACTTCTCCGACGATCATCTTCGCGAGCATTCGCAGCGAGAACGCCGACATCTCCCAGGTCTTCGCCAGCGCGCGCCCAAGCGCCTCGCCGGGCCCGTGACGCACTTCGATCAGGTAGGCGCTCATCGCGCCGGGCTCGATGTACGGCCCCGCACCAATGCGCCCGAACGCCTTGGCGCCCTCCCCGACCGTCTCCGGCGTCAGCGCGATCCGCACGCGGGCGCCTGCCCGGTCGACCTCGAGCGCGAGCGGACGCCCCGCGCTCGCGCGCACCTTAGCGACCAGCGCGTCCCACGTCGGGATCGGGTCCCCGTCGATCGCGATCACGCGGTCGCGCACGGCGAGCCCGGCGCGCTCGGCGACGCCGCCCGAGACGACCTGTCCGATCGTCGCCGGCACCTCCGGTCGGAAGAGCCGCAGCCCGAGGCGGGAAAGCAGGTCGCCCTCGACTTCCTCGGACTTGACCTGGCCGAGATCGAGCGTCCGCCAGTCCAGGGCGCCGGAGACGCTCTGCACTTCGAGCCGGGCCACCTTGCGGTCGAGCGCGAGCTGGAGCACGCGCCAGCGCACGTCCTGCCAGCTCGCGACCGGCTCGCCGTTCACCGCGCGGACGGTGTCGCCGCGCGCAAGCCCCGCCTGCGCAGCCACCGTGCCCGCCTCCGGCGCCGCCAGGATCGGCTTCGCCTCCTGCACGCCGCCCAGAAAGAGACCCCAGTAGAGCGCGATCGCGAGCAGGAAGTTCGCCATCGGACCGGCCAGGACGATCGCAAAACGCCGCCAGACGCTCTGGCGGTTGAACGCGCGCGGCAGGTCCTCCGGCGCGACCGTCCCCTCGCGTTCGTCGACCATCTTCACGTAACCGCCGAGCGGTACCGCCGCGATGACCCATTCGGTGCGGTCCGGGCCGAGGCGGCGGCTCGCGAGCGCCCGCCCGAAGCCGACCGAGAAGCGCAGGACCTTGACCCCGCACCAGCGCGCAACCAGGTAGTGTCCGAGCTCGTGGACCACGATCAGGACGCCGAGCGCGACCACGAACGATACGACCGTATGGAGCAGATTCATGCGGACCTCGCAAGCCGTCGTTCGGCGCTCGCCGACGCCGCCTCGCGCGCACGGCGGTCGGCTTCCAGGATGTCCTCGACGCTCGCCGCGGCGGCGACCGGAACGCGCGCAAGCCCGGCCTCGATCACCTCGGTGATCCGAACGAACGGCAGCGCCCCGCGCAAGAACGCAGCCACGGCGATCTCGTTCGCGGCGTTGAAAATGGCGGGCGCAGTGCCCCCTGCGGCGAGCACGTCGTAGGCGAGCGCGAGCGCGCGGAAGCGCACGAAGTCGGGCGCCTCGAACGTCAGCGCGCCGAGTCGGCCGAGGTCGAGCGGCGGCACACCCGCCTCGATGCGGTCGGGGTGGGCGAGCGCCTGGGCGATCGGCGTACGCATGTCAGGGTGGCCGAGCTGCGCGATCACCGATCCGTCGGCGTACTCCACCATCGAGTGCACCACGCTCTGCGGGTGCACCACCACCTCGATCTGCGCCGGCGCGGCGCCGAAGAGCCAGTGCGCCTCTATGATCTCGAGTGCCTTGTTCATCATCGTGGCGGAGTCGACCGAGATCTTGCGCCCCATGCTCCAGTTCGGGTGCGCGCACGCCTCGTCCGGGGTGACCGCGGCAAGCTCCGCGAGGCTGCGCGTGCGGAACGGCCCGCCGGATCCGGTGAGCAGGATGCGCCGCACGCCGCACGCCGCGAGGCCCGACGCGGCACGCGGCGGCAGGCACTGGAAGATCGCGTTGTGTTCGCTGTCGATCGGCAGGAGCTGTGCTCCGCTCGCGCGCACCGCGGCCATGAAGATCGGCCCGGCCATAACGAGTGCTTCCTTGTTCGCGAGGAGGACCTTCTTTCCCGAGCGTGCCGCGGCGAGGGTCGGGGCTAGACCGGCTGCACCGACGATCGCCGCCATGACCGCATCGACCTCGGGTCGCTGCGCGACGGCGACGAGCCCCGCCTCGCCGGCGAGCACCTCGGTGGCAAGGTTCGCGCCGGCGAGGCGCGAGCGCAGCCTGGCGGCCGCAGGCGCATCGCCGAGCACGGCGAGCGGCGGACGCAAGGCGACGCACAGCTCGAAGAGCTCGTCGGCCTGCGTGTTTGCGGTGAGCGCGTATGCGCGGAACCGGTCCGGGTGGCGCGCGATCACATCGAGCGTGCTCCGCCCGATCGAGCCGGTCGCGCCGAGGATCGCGATGTTTGCGGGCCCGTTCATGCCATGCACGCGAGCGCTGCCGCGGGGAGCACCGCGGTGAGGGCGTCGATGCGGTCGAGCACGCCACCGTGCCCGGGAAGCAGCGTGCCGCTGTCCTTGAGCCCGGCGCCCCGCTTGAGCGCGGACTCGAACAGGTCGCCCAGTACCGATAGCAGCGTCAGCGCGAGCACGAACGCGATCATCCAGGCCACGCTGCCGGGCAGGTCGCGGACGAGCGCGGGCACGTGAACGGGGAGGAAGGTGATCCACAGCACGCCGAAGAGGGTCGTCGCCCCGAGCGCGCCGTAGAGTCCCGCGCGGGTCTTGCCGGGGCTGATCGACGGGGCAAGCTTGGTGTGCCCGAACCGGCGTCCGGTGAAGTAGGCAGCGATGTCGGCGATCCAGACGAGCATCATGAATGCGAGCAGCGTAATCGGGCTGATGTTACGCAGATGCACGAGCGCAAGAAAGGTCGGGACGAGCACGACCCAGCCGGCCGCCAGGATGAGCCCGGCCGGCGCGAGCCCGGGTCTCCGCGCGAGCCACCACGGCGCCCCGACGACCCAGAAACCGAGCGCGACGCCGTAGATCGGTACCAGCGCGAGCGCGCCGGCGCGCCCGGTCGCGAGGCCGAGCCCCCCCGCGGCCGCGAGCCCGAGGGCCGCGGTCGCTGCGGCGTAGGCGATCCGTGCCGTCCGGCCGCCCCGGGCGAACCCGCACCACTCCCACGCTGCCGCCCCGAGCACCACCCCGGCGAGCGCCGTCCAACCCACGGCGGGCAGACCGAAGAGCGCCGCCAGGAAGAGCGCCGCGAGAACCGCGGCGGTAATGATGCGCTGACGCAGCATTGCGTCCGGTGCGCGCCCCTCAGGCGCCGCACCTGCCGAGCGTACACGTCGACAGGTCGGGGCAGCCCGTGGTCGGGGGCCCGATCACGCGCGGCCGCGCGTGGCCCGTGGCGCGGACTCTGCCGCAGCGGTCGCTGCCGGCTCGGCCGCCCGTTCGGCAGGCTCCGGCGACGGGGCGCTCGACCGAAGTTGCTCGCTCGTCCGGCCGAAGCGCCGCTCGCGTTCCCCGTACCAGGCGAAGGCCGCGTCGAGCGCCGCGGCGTCGAAATCCGGCCACAGCAGATCGGTGAAGTAGAGCTCGGTGTAGGCGAGCTGCCAGACGAGGAAGTTGCTGATCCGCTGCTCGCCGCCGGTGCGGATGAACAGATCGGGCTCTGGCGCATAGCTCATCGCGAGGTGCGGCGCGAGGTCGGCCTCGGCATAGCCGCCGGCACGGCCCGGCGCCGCGCGCGTCATCGCGTTGATCGCCTGGAGCAGGTCCCAGCGCCCGCCGTAGTTCGCGGCGATCGTCAGCGTCAGCCCGCGATTGGCGGCGGTGCGGGTTTCCGCGCGCCGCACGAGCTCCTCGATCGTCTCGCCAAACGGCGCGATCTGCCCGATCACGCGCAGCCGGATGCCGGCCTCGTGCAGCTTCTCGACTTCCTGCTCGAGGGCCATGCGGAACAGCTGCTTGAGCACCGACACCTCTTCCTCCGGCCGGCGCCAGTTCTCCGAGCTGAAGGCGAACAAGGTGAGAAACTCGACGCTGCGCTCGGCGCATGCGCGCACCGTCGCGCGCACTGCCTCCACGCCGCGGCGATGCCCGGCCACGCGGGGCAGGAAGCGCCGCTTCGCCCAGCGGCCGTTGCCATCCATGATGATGGCGACGTGCCGCGGGATCGCACCGGTGTGCGGGATCGACTGGGTGGAGCTGACGAACTTTGCGGGCACGGGCGCGCGGCTAGACCTGCATGAGGTCGGCTTCCTTCTGGTGCAGGAGCTTGTCGACCTCGGCGACGTAGCGATCGGTGAGCTTCTGCACTTCGTCCTGGGTGCGGCGCTCCTGGTCCTCGGGGATCGCCTTGTTCTTGAGCAGTTCCTTCAGGTGATGGTTCGCGTCCCGGCGTAGGTTGCGGATCGCGACCTTGGCGTTCTCGCCTTCGTGCTTGACGACCTTGATGAGCTCCTTGCGCCGCTCCTCGGTGAGGGGCGGCATCGGCACGCGAACGACCTCACCCTGCGTGGCCGGGTTGAGGCCGAGGTCGGCGTCGCGGATCGCCTTCTCGATGGCCGGCGCCATCTTCTTCTCCCAAGGCTGAACGCCGATCGTGCGCGAGTCGACGAGGGTGATGTTGGCGACCTGGTTCAGCGGGGTCTCGTTGCCGTAGTAGTCCACCTTGACGTGATCGAGGAGGCCGGTGTGCGCGCGGCCGGTGCGCACCTTCGCGAGATCGGTCTTGAGCGCCTCGACCGACTTCTTCATCTTCTCCTCGGTCGCCTTCTTGATCTGGTTGACGTCCATGGATCCTCTCCTAGACGTGGACGAGCGTGCCTTCATCCTCTCCCATCACAACGCGCTTGAGCGCGCCGCGCTTGTAGAGGCTGAATACGATGATCGGCAGCTTCTGATCGCGGCACAGCGCGAGCGCCGTGGCGTCCATGACGCGCAGGTGCTTCTGGATCGCCTCGTCGAACGTGACACGCTGGTATCGACGGGCGTCGGCATCGGTCTTCGGGTCGGCGGTGTACACCCCGTCGACCTTGGTCGCCTTGAGGACCACCTCGGCCCCGATCTCGCTGCCGCGCAGGGCCGCGGCGGTGTCGGTGGTGAAGAACGGATTGCCGGTGCCGGCGGCGAAGATGACGATCTTGCCTTCCTCGAGGTAGCGGATCGACTTTGGCCGGATGTAGGGCTCGACCACCTGCTCGATGTTGATCGCCGACTGCACGCGCGCATTGAGGCCCTTTTGCCGCATCACGTCGGCGAGCGCGAGCGCGTTCATGATCGTGGCGAGCATGCCCATGTAGTCGGCGGTCGCGCGGTCCATGCCGGCCGCCCCGAGCGCGACGCCGCGGAAGATGTTGCCGCCCCCGATGACGCAGCCGATCTCCACCCCGAGACTCGCGACGCCCGCCACCTCGTCGACGATCATCTCGATCGTCTGCCGGTTGATGCCGAAGGGGTCGTCCCCCATCAGCGCCTCGCCCGACAGCTTGAGCAGGATCCGCTTGAACTTCGGCTCGGGCATGGCTCGGGTCGCGGCTCCCGGGACTAGCGTCCCGCCCCCGCCTGCGCCATCACCTCGGCGGCGAAGTCCGACGACTTTTTCTCGATTCCCTCGCCCACCACGAGGAACCGGTAGCCGGCGAGCCTCGTCTTCTTCTCGGCGAGCGCCTTCTCCACCGTCTGCTTGTCGTTCATCACGAACGGCTGTCCGAGCAGGCTGATTTCGGCGAGAAACTTGTTGAGGGCGCCCTCAACCATCTTGGCGGCGATCTCGGAGGGCTTGCCGGACTCCCTGGCGCGCGCCTCCTGGACCGCGCGCTCGCGCGCGACGACGTCCTGGGCGACGTCGGCCTTCGAGAGGTACTGCGGCTTGGCGAAGGCGACGTGCATCGCCACGCCTTTCGCGATCTCGTCGTCCCCTTCGTAATCGACCATCACTCCGATCTTGACCCCGTGCAGGTACTGCACCAGTTTGCCCCCGGTCTGCGTGCGCACGAAACGGCGGATCGCGAGGTTCTCCCCGATCTTCTGCACCAGGGCCTGGCGCCGCGCTTCGATGTTCTCGCCCGCGATCGTAAGCTTCGCGAGGGCCTCGACGTCAGCGGGATTCTCCCGCGCCACCACTTCGGCCAGGCCGCGGGCAAAAGCGAGGAAATCGGGGTTCTTCGCCACGAAGTCCGTCTCGCAGTTCACCTCCACCAGCGCCCCGAGGTTGCGATCCGGCGCGAGGTAGGCGCCGATCACCCCTTCGGAGGCGATGCGCCCCGCCGCCTTGCTCGCCTTCGCCCCGCTCTTGATCCGCAGCAGGTCCTCGGCCTTCGCAAGGTCGCCGCCGGTCTCCTCGAGCGCCCGCTTGCACTCCATCATCCCGAGCCCGGTGCGCTCGCGCAACTCCTTCACCAGTCCCGCCGTGATCTCCGCCATCTATTGCCACTCCCAGCCAACCGCGTCCTGAAAAAAAGGGGCTGCTCGCCCCTTCCCGTGCCGGTCGCGCGCGCCGCGCTCAGCCCCCGCGCGCGTCGGCGTCCTCGACCTCGACGAACTCGTCGGCGCCCGCCGACACGATCTCGTGGATCGATTGCGACCGTCCCTCGATCACCGCGTCGGCGATCCCGCGCGCGTAGAGCCGGATTGCGCGGCTCGAGTCGTCGTTGCCCGGGATCACGTGGGCGATGCCCTCCGGCGAGTTGTTCGAGTCCACCACGCCGATCACCGGCACGCCGAGCTTGCGCGCCTCGAACACGGCGCCCTTCTGGTAGCCGGTGTCGACGATGAACAGGGCGTCGGGGATGCCGTCCAGCGTCTTGATGCCGCCGAGGCCGCGCTGGAGCTTCTCGAGCTCGCGGTGGAAGTGCAGCCCCTCCTTCTTCGACATCCGCTCGACGCTGCCGTCCTCGATCGCGGCCTCCATCTCCTTCAGGCGCTTGATCGACTGCTTCACGGTCTTGAAGTTCGTGAGCATCCCGCCGAGCCAGCGGTAGTCGACGTACGGCATCGCGCAGCGGATCGCTTCCTCGCGGATGATCTCGCGCGCCTGGCGCTTGGTGCCGACGAAGAGGATCGTCCCCTTGTTCGCGGCCAGCTGGCGGGCGAACTTCATCGCCTCGCCGTACATCACCATCGTCTTTTCGAGGTTGATGATGTGGATCTTGTTGCGGTGCCCGAAGATGTAGGGGGCCATCCGCGGGTTCCAGTAGCGGGTCTGGTGTCCGAAGTGGACCCCCGCCTCCAGCATCTGACGCATCGTGGTCGACATGTAAGCGCTCCGTCTTAGGGTTTCATGGCGCCTCCCACCCGCAACACCACGCTCTCGCGCGGCACCCTAAGGGGCGAAGGCCGGTCTGGGGCGCGATTCGCGCTCGCGCGCTTCCGCGTCCGGGTTCCGCATCCGGCCGCCACTCGGGCAACTGAGGGCAACCGATCGAAACAGCCGGTCAGTCTAGCACGAGCCGGCCGATTCGCTCAAGAATTCCCTTGTCAAACAGCGAATTATTCAGTGCCGGGCGGGTTGTCGTTGGGCCGCGGCGCGGCACGCGCCTCGGGTTTGCTTCGTGTACGCCCATCCACTATTCTTGCCCCCTTTTCGAACGCCCCCCGCCGCGTGGCCGTCGTCCTCAAGTCCGCTGAAGAAATCGCGCAGATGCGCGTCGCCGGCCGGCTCGCCGCCGAGGTGCTCGACTTCATCGCCCCGCACGTGAAGGCCGGCGTGACGACCGCCGCGCTCGACCAGCTCTGCCACGAGTACATGGTAGGGGTGCAGGGCACCGTGCCCGCGCCGCTCAACTACGCGCCGCCCGGCTACCCGCCGTTCCCGAAGTCCATCTGCACCTCGGTGAACCATCAGGTCTGCCACGGCGTGCCGGGCGACAAGGTGCTGAAGCACGGCGACGTCCTGAACATCGACATCACCGTCATCAAGGACGGCTATCACGGCGACACCAGCCGGATGTTCTATGTCGGGGAGCCGTCCATCCAGGCGCGGCGGCTCTGCGAGGTCACCTATGAGTGCATGTGGCACGGGATCCTCGCGGTGAGGCCGGGCGGCTATCTCGGCGACATCGGCGCCGCAATCCAGCGCCACGCCGAGCGCCACGGCTACAGCGTCGTGCGCGAGTTCTGCGGGCACGGCATCGGGCGCAGGTTCCACGAGGAGCCGCAGGTCCTGCACTACGGCCGCCCCGGCACCGGCCTCGAGCTCCAACCGGGCATGATCTTCACGGTCGAGCCGATGATCAACGCGGGCCGCCCGGCGATCCGCGAGCTCGCCGACGGCTGGACGATCGTCACCAAGGACCACAGCCTCTCGGCCCAGTGGGAGCACACCGTGCTCGTCACCGAGACGGGCTTCGAGATCCTCACCCTTTCGGCCGGCGCCCCGCCGATGCCCGCCACACTGGCTGCGGCCTGACGGAGCCCGCCGCATGGCCTCGGTACCGGCCCGCCGCCAGGAGGCGCCCGGCGCAGTTGCCGCTTGCCGTCAGCGTCTCGCGCAGGACGGCGCCCTCCTGCGCGCCGAGTACGAACGCTCGCGCGACGCGGGACGCTACCTTCGCGGGCACCGCCGCGCCGTCGACGCGGCGCTGCGCACCCTGTGGCGCGGCGCTTCGCTGCCACGCTCGCTCGCGCTGGTCGCGGTCGGCGGCTACGGGCGCGGCGAGCTCTACCCCCATTCGGACGTCGACGTGCTCGTTCTCCTGCCAGGGGCCCTCGAGCGTGCCGACGAGCAGGCGCTCGAGCGCTTCATCGGGGCGCTCTGGGACGCCGGGATCGAGCCCGGCCACAGCGTCCGCTCGGTCGAGCAGTGCGTCGAACAGGCGGCGCAGGACATCACCGTGCAGACCGCGCTGCTGGAGGCGCGCCTCCTCGCGGGCAGTCGCGCGCTCTTCGACCGGTTTCGGGCGGTGCTGCACGCGGGCTTCGACCCGCCTGCATTCTTCAAGGCGAAGCGCCTCGAGCAGGAGCAGCGGCACGAGAAGTTCCAGGACAGCCCCTACAGCCTCGAGCCCAACCTCAAGGAGGCGCCCGGCGGCCTGCGCGACCTGCAGGTGATCCTGTGGGTGAGCCGCGCGAGCGGCCTCGGCGAGGACTGGCGCGCGCTCGCGGCGCGCGGACTCGTGACGCGCCAGGAGGCGCTGCAGCTGCGGCGGCACGCGGACCTCCTCGCCCGGATTCGAATCCATCTGCATCTCCTCGCCGCCCGCCGCGAGGACCGGATCCTCTTCGATTACCAGACCGCCCTCGCGGATGCCTTCGGGATCGCGTCCACCAGTGCGAAGCGCTCGAGCGAGCTCTTCATGCAGCGCTACTACCGCACCGCAAAGGCGGTGACGCAGCTCAACACGATCCTGCTCCAGAACCTGGGCACGGCGATCTTCCCCGCCCAGGACGCGGCCCCGGAACCGCTCAACGAGCGCTTCCAGGCGGTGCGCGAGCTGCTCGACGCGCGCGATCCGCTCGTCTTCGAGCGCGCGCCGGGCGCGCTCCTCGAGTGCTTCCTGCTGCTGCAGCAGCACCCCGAGCTCAAGGGCATGACTGCGCCGACGCTGCGCGCGCTGTGGCGGGCGCGGATGCGGATCGACGCGCGCTTCCGGCGCGACCCGGCGCACCGCGCGGCCTTCGTCGAACTGCTGCAGCAGCCGCGCGGGATCGTGCACGAGCTGCGCCGGATGAACCAGTACTCGATCCTGGGACGCTACCTCCCCGCGTGGGGCCGCATCGTCGGCCAGATGCAGCACGACCTCTTCCACGTCTACACGGTCGATCAGCACATCCTGCAGGTCATCCGCAACCTCCGGCGGTTCACGATGGTCGAGTTCGCGCACGAGTACCCGTTGTGCAGCCGACTGATCGCGAACTTCGAGCGCCACTGGCTGCTCTACGTCGCCGCGATGTTCCACGACATCGCGAAGGGGCGCGGTGGCGACCATTCCCAGCTTGGAATGATCGAGGCGCGGCGGTTCTGCCGCGCGCACGGCATCGCGAGCGAGGACGCCGAACTGGTCGAGTTCCTGGTCGAGCACCACCTTGCGATGTCCACGGTGGCGCAGAAGAGGGACCTTTCGGACCCGGAGGTGATCCGCGAGTTCGCCGCTGCGGTGCGCACCGAGCGCCGCCTGGTCGCGCTCTACCTCCTGACCGTCGCCGACATCCGCGGGACAAGCCCCAAGGTGTGGAATGCCTGGCGCGGCAAGCTCCTGGAGGACCTCTTTCGGCTCACGCGCCGCGCGCTGCGCGGCGACGCGGTCAGCTACGATTTCGACGTCCAGACCAAGCAGGCCGAGGCGCTGCGGCTCCTGCGGCTGTACGCGCTCTCCGATCGCGTGGGCGAGCGGCTCTGGAGCGAGCTCGACGTCGCCTACTTCCTGCGCCACGACCCGAACGAGATCGCGTGGCAGACCCGCAACCTCCACTTTCGCGTCGACGCGCCCGAGCCGGTCGTCAAGGCGCGGCTGTCGCCGATCGGGGAAGGATTGCAGGTGATGATCTACACGCGCGACCAGCCCGAGCTCTTCGCGCGCATCTGCGGCTATTTCGCGTCGATCGGGTACTCGATCGCGGATGCGAAGATCCACACCACCCGCCACGGGTACGCGCTCGACACCTTCCTCGTCCTCGGGCCGGGCACCTCGCCCCACTACCGGGAGATGATCAGCCTGATCGAGCACGACCTCGCCGAGCGCCTGGTGCGGCAGGCGCCCCTCGGGCCGCCGGCGCGCGGGCGGGTGTCGCGGCAGCTCAAGCACTTCCCGCTCACGCCGGAGGTGCACGTGCGTCCTGACGAGAAGGGGCTGTACCACTCGCTCGCGATCACCGCCGGGGACCGGCCGGGGCTGCTCTACGCGATCGCGCTCGTCTTCGGCAAGTACCACCTCGACCTTCACACCGCGAAGATCGTCACGCTCGGCGAGCGCGCCGAGGACGTGTTCCTGGTGAGCGGCGACGCCCTGCGCGACACGCGCAAGATGCTGCAGCTCGAGCAGGAGCTGCTAGAAGTACTCCAGTAGCGCGCTCAGTCCTCCCCGAGGTCCTGCCCGGGGAACAGCGCCTCGATGAAGCCGAACTTGGTCAGGTCGCGGATGCGCCGCGGATAGAGGATCCCGTCGAGGTGGTCCACCTCGTGCTGGACGACGCGCGCGTGGAAGTCGGCGACGGTGCGATCGAGCGGCGCGCCACGCTCGTCGAACCCGCGGTAGCGCAGGCGGCGATAGCGCGGCACGAGCCCGCGCATGCCGGGCACCGAGAGGCACCCTTCCCAGCCCTCGACCATCTCGTCGTCCACCGGCTCGAGGACTGGGTTGATCAGCACCGTGTCCGGGACCTCCTCCGCGTCGGGGTAGCGCGGGTTGGCGTGCACGCCGAAGATCACCACGCGCAGTCCGATCCCGATCTGCGGCGCCGCGAGCCCGGCGCCGTCGCGCGCCGCCATGGTCTCGCGCATGTCGGCGATGAGGGCGTGCAGCTCCGGCGTGTCGAACGCCGCCACCGGCTGCGCGCGCTCGAGCAGGCGGGGATCCCCCATGCGCAGGACCGGGCGGATCATTCGAGCCTCACCAGCGCTTCGATCACGCGGCGTGCGCGGGCGATCGTCTGATGGAGCATCTGCTCGATACCTTCCAGCCTGATTGCGGCCGCGCTCTCTCCCCGCCCGGCCGCATGGTTCACCACCACCGCGATCGTGGCGTAGGCGAGGTCGAGCTCGCGCGCGAGCACGGCCTCCGGCATGCCCGTCATCCCCACGACCTCCGCGCCGTCGCGCTCGAGCCGGTCGATCTCGGCGGCGGTCTCCAGGCGCGGTCCCTGGGTGGTCGCATAGACCGCACCGTCGAGCACGCGCTCGCCGCAGGCCTGCGCGGCCGCGAGGATCCTGCGGCGCACCGGTTCGGCGTACGGCCGCGTGAAGTCCACGTGCGTGACAGGCACGTCCCCGCCCTCGAAGAAGGTGGCCCGACGTCCCCAGGTGTAGTCGATGATCTGGTGCGGGACGACGAGCGTGCCGGGCCCGATGTCGGCACGGATGCCACCCACCGAAGCGACCGACACGATCTCGCTCGCCCCTCCTTCGCGCAACGCCCAGACGTTCGCGCGGTAGTTCACTTCGTGCGGGGGGATCGTGTGGCCGTAGCCGTGGCGGGCGAGGAAGATCACCTCGCGGTCGCGCAGGCGGCCGTACGTCAGGGCGCCGGAAGGCTCGCCGTACGGGGTGCGCACCGCCTTGCGGTGGGTGAGCTCGAGGCTCGCGAGCTGCGTGAGACCGCTGCCGCCGATGATCGCGAGGGTCATTGTCGGAGCGCGTAGAGCGCGGGCAGGTTGCGCCAGGAGCCGTAGGCGTCGAGCCCGCAGCCGAACACGAAGCGGTCCGGAATGCGCAGGCCGACGAAGTCCGGCTCGATCGGCTTGGGCCGGCCGGTCACCTTGTCGGTGAGCACCGCGACGTGGCAGGACGCCGCCCCGCGCTCGGTCACCTTCGCCTTGATCGCCGCCAGCGTGTCGCCCGCGTCGAGGATGTCGTCGAGCACGAGGACCGCGCGGTCCTTCACCATCTCCCCCGGCTCGACCTTCCACCGCACCTGCCGTCCGTCGATCTCGGCGCCGTAGCGCGAGGCGTGGACGTAGTCGAGGTGCAGCGGGAAGCGCAGCAGCGGCAGGAGCTTGCCGCAGAAGAAGAGCGCGCCGTTCATCACGCACAGCACGAGCGGGTAGGCGTCGCGGAAGCGTGCGGTGATCTCGCCGGCCAGGCGCTCGATCGCGCGGTCGACCTCCTCGGCCGGGCAGACGAGCTCCGCCTCGTCCAGCATCTTCCACGCCTGCGCCGCGGAGAGCATCGACCGCGAGCTCAGTACGTGAACGTGACCACGTCGTCGTCCATCGCCTGCGAGATCACGTATGCGCCGCCGACCGTCTCCTCGATCTCGGGGATGAGCTCCTTGCCCCAGAGGTCGAGCGTCGGCGTGCACACCTTGAACTTCACGCCCGCCTCGTGCGCGTCCTTGATGAAGTCGTAGACGTTCTTGGGAGAGTCCTCCTTGATCTTGAGCTTCTCCGCGACCCCTTTCACCGCGAGCTCGCCCGCGCGCCCGGTCATGATCACTTCCACCTCGTACTCCATCGCCGCCGCCACCGTCGCCTGGAAAAACGGCGCGCCGAGCTCCGATCCGTTGCGCGGATCGGTGTTCACCATCACGATCATGAGCTTGTCGGCCATGGTGCCTCCAGAATATTAGCGATCGCTAACGCGCCGAGTATATAGCGGAAGGCGCCGCGCGCCGAGACCGCCCGCGCGCTCACGTGCTCCCGGAGGCGAGCCAATCGCTGAACGCCTTGCCGACTTCCGGGTGCTTGCGGCCGAGCGCCACTGTCGCCTGCAGATACCCGAGCTTCGATCCGCAGTCGTAGCGGGTGCCGCGGAATCGATAGGCAAGGACGCGCTCCTCGCCGAGCAGCGATGCGATCGCGTCGGTCAGCTGGATCTCCCCGCCCGCCCCCGGTTTGACGCGCCTTAGGTGGTGGAAGATCCGCGGCGTGAGAACGTAGCGGCCGATCACCGCGAGGGTCGACGGGGCGGCCTCCGGCGGCGGCTTCTCGACGATGCCCTCGACGGACTCCAGGCGGTCGTCGACGCGGGTCGCGCGGACGATGCCGTAGCTCGCCGTCTGGGACCTCGGCACCTCCTGCACGCCGAGCACCGATCGGCCTTCGCGCGCGAACACCTCGGTCATCTGGCGCACCACCGGCGGGTCGCCGTCGATCAGGTCGTCGGCGAGGATCACCGCGAACGGCTCGTCGTTGATCACCGGCTGGGCGCAGAGCACCGCGTGCCCGAGGCCGAGCTGGTCGGGCTGGCGGATGTAGATGCAGCTCACGCCCCGCGGCAGAACGCTGCGCACGATGTCGAGCATCTCCGACTTGCCGCGGCTGGCGAGCTCGGTCTCGATCTCGTAGGCCTTGTCGAAGTGGTCCTCGATCGCCCGCTTGTGCCGTCCGGTGATGAAGATCATCTCGGTGAGGCCGGCGGCGACGGCCTCCTCCACCGCATACTGGATGAGCGGCTTGTCGACGATCGGCATCATCTCCTTGGGGCTTGCCTTGGTCGCAGGAAGGAACCGGCTCCCCAGCCCCGCGACCGGGAACACCGCCTTCGTCATCACACGCATTTTCGGTTCACCCTACCCTTTCAATAGCTTCTTCAAGCCGTCCTCGCCGAGAACGGCGACGCCCAGCGCCTCGGCCTTCGCGAGCTTGCCGCCCGGATCGGTGCCGACCACCACGTAGTCGGTCTTCTTCGACACCGAGCCGGTCACCTTGCCGCCCAGAGCCGTGATCATCGCCGTTGCCGCCTCGCGCGACAGCGTGGGCAGCGTGCCGGTGAGGACGAAAGTCTTCCCGGCGAGTCGCCCGGCCCGCGCCGCGGCCCGGGGCTCGCCCTCCTCCCAGTGGACGCCGTGCCGGCGGAGCGCGGCAATCACGTCGCGGTTGTGCCGCTCGGCGAAGAACCGCCGGATCGACATGGCCACGATCGGGCCCACGTCGGGCACCTCCTCGAGCGCCGCCTCGTCGGCGACAAGCAGCGGGTCGAGCGCCCCGAAATGCCGGGCGAGATCGCGCGCGGTCGCCTCGCCGACATTGCGGATCCCGAGCGCGTAGACGAACCGCGCGAGCGTCGTGCGCTTCGAACGCTCCAGGGCGTCGATGACGTTGCGCGCCGACTTCTCGCCCATGCGCTCGAGTCCCGCGAGCCGCTCGACGTCGAGCGCGTACAGGTCCGCCGGGGTCTTCACCAGCTCCGCGTCGACCAGCTGGTCCACGAGCTTCTCCCCGAGTCCCTCGATGTCCATCGCCCGCCGCGACGCGAAGTGCAGGAGGGCCTGCTTGCGCTGCGCCGGGCAGAAGAGGCCGCCGGTGCAGCGCGCCACTGCCTCGTCGGGCAGCCGGATCACCGCCGAACCGCAGACCGGGCACTGGGTCGGCACGTGGAAGAGCGGCGCGTGGCCCTTCCGGCTGCCTGGAACCGCGCGCACGACCTCCGGGATGACGTCTCCCGCGCGTCGGACCACCACGGTGTCACCGACCCGGATGTCCTTGCGATGCAGTTCGTCCTCGTTGTGCAGCGTCGCGTTGGTCACCGTCACGCCGCCCACGAAAACCGGCTTCAGGCGTGCGACCGGCGTGATGGCCCCGGTGCGCCCCACTTGCACCTCGATCGCGACGAGCTCGGTCGTGGCTTCCTCGGCCGCAAACTTGTGCGCCACCGCGAACCGCGGCGCACGCGCCACGAAACCCAGGCGCTCCTGGTCGGCGAGGCGGTTCACCTTGTAGACCACGCCGTCGATCTCGTAGGGGAGACTCGCGCGCCGGCCTTCCAGCTCCCGATAGTAGGCGAGCAGCCCGGACACTCCCCGCGCCGTCCGTCGCTCCGCGCAGACCGGCAGTCCGAGGTCGCCGAGCAGGTCGAGCAGGCCGGCCTGCGTCGGCGGGAGCGCGAAACCTTCCGCGTCCCCGACCCCGTAGGCGAAGAAGCGCAGCGGCCGGCGTGCCGTGACCCGCGGATCGAGCTGGCGCAGGCTGCCTGCGGCCGCATTGCGCGGATTGACGAACGTCTTCTCGCCCCGGTCGCGCTGCTGAGCGTTCAGGCGCTCGAAGTCCTTGCGATAGAGGATCACCTCGCCGCGCACCTCCAGCAGCCGCGGCGCGCGAGCGCCGTGCAGCCGCAGCGGAATGCTCCGGACGGTGCGCAGGTTGGCCGTCACGTCCTCGCCCTCGTACCCATCACCGCGCGTCGCGCCCCGCGCCAGGTGCCCGTGCTCGTAGGCGAGGCTGACCGCGAGGCCGTCGAACTTCGGCTCGCACGCGTACTCGACCGCCTCGCTCTCGAGCGCCTCGCGCGCGCGCCGGTCGAACGCCTCGACTTCGTCGTCGGCGAAGGCGTTGTTGAGCGAAAGCATCGGAACGCGATGCCGCACGCTGCCGAACGCCTCCAGCGGCGCAGCCCCCACTCGCGCGGTCGGCGAGTCGGGCGTCGCAAGCGCCGGATGCTCGGCCTCGAGCGCCTGCAGCTCGCGGAACAGGCGGTCGTACTCGGCGTCGCTGATCGTGGGTGCGTCGAGCACGTAGTAGCGGTAGTTCGCCTCCTCGAGCGCCGCGCGCAACGCCTTCGCGCGCGCGGCCGCATCGCGAGTGCCGGCCATCCCTCAGGTGAAGAGCCGCCGGGCGACCGGGCCGCCCGCGGGAATGCCGCGCTCGTCCATGGTCGCGTGGATCCGGTCGAGCTGCTGCAGGATCGACTCGATAGCGGCCTGGCCGATCGGCTTGCGGTTGTCGTCCACCAGGACGCCGCCGAGCGCCTGCTCGAGCTCGTGCGCGAAATCGAGGAACCGGCGGAACGCGGTGTCGCTCGCGGGCACGCGCGGCACGTCGAACAGCGCCGTCACGCCGCGGGTCTGCAGCGTCTTCATGGTCTCGGCGTGAAACGGCATCGGCTCGAGGTTCGCCAGCGCAAACTGCTCGATGCCGTCGTCCCCATAGCGGTGATAGCGGCCGTCCTTGCCCACGACGAGCCCGGCGTTCTCCGCCGCCGCGCGGATCTTCGTGCCCGGGAACGTGTGGCTCTCGCTGCCGATCACGCTCAAGCCGATCAGGACATCCACGTCGGCGCAGAAGCGATCGAGCTCCTGCGCGCGCGCGAGCGCCTCGGCGAGGTCGGGGACCTTGCAGCGCGCCCCGAGCGCGCCGGCAACCTCGTGGACTGCGCGCGAGAACGCCGCCAGGTCGGTCTCGGTCGCCGCGCCGGCGCGGTCCGCGAGCTGCAGGCCGACGCGCAGGTTCCGGTAGCGTCCGGCGGGCTCGACCCGACGCCAGTCCGCGCGCGCGTCGCCGCGTCCCTCCCAGAGCACCGGCTTCGCGGACGTTTCGTCGACCCGGTCACGGGCGTGGTGCTCCAGCTCCCCTGCATCCACCGGGCGCGGGCAGTCGAGCTCGATGACGAAATCGACGGCGCCATCGAGCGTCCCCTCGGGTGCAGCCCGTGGTTCGTCCGCGGCCGCCGCGCTCGATTCGTGCCCGGCGTCGCCCAGCGTGTGTTCGACCCGCCGGACCGGCTCCGTCGGAGGTCCCGGCGACCACCCGGTCGGCGCGCCCGCCGGGGCTGCCGTCTCGGGGTGCTCGCCGAACAGTGCGTCACGGTGGCGCGAGGCGAATGCCGCCTCCGCCTGCCGGCGCAGCTTGAGCTCCTGCCACTTGTTGTAGGCGAGCACGACGACGACGACGAGGATCCCGATGCCGAGCAGGCCGAGCTGGAGGTCGCTCACTCGAACGCTCCCTTACCGGACCCTCGTACTCACGCCGCCGCGGCCTCTTTGAGGCGCAGCGCCTCTTCGATGTCGACCGCGACCACGCGCGAGACGCCCTGCTCGGGCATCGTGACCCCGACCAGCTGCGCCGCGATCTCCATCGTGATCTTGTTGTGGCTGATGAACAGGAACTGCGTCTGCTCGGACATGTGCCGCACGAGGTTGCAGAAACGCTCGGTGTTCGTGTCGTCGAGCGGTGCATCGACCTCGTCGAGCAGGCAGAACGGGGCCGGGTTGAGCTGGAAGAGCGCGAAGATCAGCGCGATCGCGGTCAGCGCCTTCTCACCGCCCGAGAGCAGGTGGATGGTCGAGTTGCGCTTGCCCGGCGGCTGGGCGCGCACCTCGATCCCCGCGTCGAGAATCTCCTCGCCGGACATGACGAGCCGCGCCTCGCCGCCCCCGAAGAGCCGCGGAAACAGCTCCCCGAAGTGCCGGTTGGCCTCGTCGAAGGTCTGCTGCAGCATCTCCCGCGTCTCGCGGTCGATGCGCCGGATGGCGCTCTCCAGCGTCTCGAGGGCCTCGCGCAGGTCACCGGACTGCGCGTCGAGGAACTGCTTGCGCTCGGTGGCGATCCCGAGTTCCTCCAGCGCCGCCATGTTGATCGCGCCCAGGTCGGTCATGGCCTGGTGCAGCCGCTGGATCTCGCCCTGGAGGGCCCCGGGGCGCACCTTGTTCGCCTCGAATGCCTGGGCGAGCGCCGCCTCGTCGGCCCCCGCCTCGGCGAGCTGCTGGGAAAACTGCTCGACGCCGAGCCGCGCCGCCTGCTCCTTCAGCCGCAGGTCGCCGATCCGGTCGCGCAGGGGCGCGAGCTTCTGCTCGGCCCCGAGCCGTTCCTCGTCCGCGCCGCGAAGGACCTCCCCGATCTCGTCCAGCCGGACGCGCTCCGCGCTCAGCCGGGCCTCCACTTCGACCCGGTTGGCAAGCCCGGCCTGCAGCGCCCCTCGCAAGCCCTCGTCCTGCATGCTCGTCCGCTCGGCCTCGGCGGCCGAGCGATCGTCATTCGCTTGCCGCAGCTGCTCAGCTAGTGCATTAATTGATCGTTCTATCTCATTGATTTTAGAAAGACATTCTCGCTCAGAAAAGAGCGCTTCCTGCACCACCCGGGCCGCGGCCTGGATGGCATCCCGCTGGGTAGTGAGGGCGGTTCCGGCCGCCTCGAACTCGCCGCGTGCGCCGTCCAGCCGGCCGCGGGCGGCCTCGACCTCCGATTGGTGCCGTGTGATCCTGGACGCGGCTTCGGCGCGGCCCGTCGCTGCCGCCGTCTGCTCGCGACCGACCTCTTCCAGCTCGAGATCGATGCTCTCGGCGCGGCTGCGGACCCGGGCAATGCTCTCGTTGATCCGCAGCTCCTCGAGCTGCAGCTCGTGGCGCGCGCCCTGGCGGTCGGCTTCCTGCGCCTGGAGCGCCGCGATCTGGTCGCGCCGCAACGCGAGCGCGCGCTCGGCTGCCGCATGCACGTCGCGCGCCTCCGCGACCGTGGCCGTCAGCGCCTCGAGCTCGGCGCCCAGCCCTTCGATCTCTCGCTGCCGCGCGAGGATTCCCGCGTCGCCCGAGTCCGGCCCGTGGAAACTCACGCCGTAGCGCGTGAACTGGTGACCTTCGCGGTTGACCAGCATCGCGCCCGCCGGGAGGGCGAGGCGCGCGGTCAGCGACGGCACGCCCTCGTGCGCATAGCAGCCAGAGAGCCAGTCCTCGACGAGCGGGCGCGCGATCTCGTCGGCGCAGCGCACCAGCGAAGCGAGCGGCCGGAGCCCGCCGCCCGGTCCCTGCGGCACGCTCGCAGTGCTCGGCGTGAACAGGCTGACCTTCGCCGGCGGCGGGTCGTCGAGGAGCTGGGCGAGCCGTCCCGGGTCGGCCAGCTGAATTGCGTGCAGCCGCTCCCGGAGCACGGACTCGATGCCCGTCTCCCAGCCCGGCTCCACGGTGATCTTCTGCCACAGCCGGGGCAGCCCCTGCAGGCGGTGCTTGCCGAGCCAGTCGTTGATCTCCGCGCCCTCCTCGACCGCGGCCTGGATGCGCTGCAGGGTCGTGCGCCGGCCTTCACGCGTGTTTGCCTCGCGTTCCTGCTCCTGAAGTCGTGCGAGCGCGGCGGCGCGCGCCGCCTCGAGGACCGGCAGATCCTCCTGCAGGTCGCGAATGCGCCCGGCCGCGGCATCCACGTCGGCCGCCGCCGCAGCGATCGCCCCCGCGATCTCCGCGAGGCGCGCGGGTTCGGGTGCGACCAGCTGCTCGCGTTCGGCGGCCAGACGCTCTTCGCGGGCGCGGAGCTGCTCGAGCATCCGCTCGGCGTGCGCCTGGTGGGCCTGCTCGACCTGCAACGCCTGCTCGATTCGCGACGCCGCGTCGCGCGCCGCGTCGAGCCCGGCCTGCGCGGCGCGATACGACGCCTCGCGTTCCGGCAGCCGCGCCTCCTCGGCCGCGTGCTGCCCCTCGGCTGCGGCGATGCGCTCTGCCGCCTCGGTGCGCCGCCGCTGCCACATTCCCGCGGCTTCCGCGAGCTCGGCGCGCTGCCGCTCCCACTGCTCGATCTGGAGCGCCAGATGGGCGAGCTGCGCGTCGAGGCGCTGGCGCGTCTCCGCGACAAACCTCAGCTCGGTCTCGAGGCGCGACACCTCGGTGTTGACCTCGTAGAGCGCGCCCTGCGCCGCGTTCACCGCGTCGCCCGCGGCGTAGTGCTCGACGCGCGCCGATTCCACGCGCCGCTCCGCCTCGCGCAAGCGCGCGGTCTCCGCCTCGAGCTCGTTCGCGGCGCGCTCGACGTCGCGCAGCGCGCGTGCGGCCTCGTTCTCCGCGTCGCGCTTGCGCAGCCACCAGAGGAGCTGCTGCTTGTGCCCGGCCTCGGCCTGCAGCGCCTTGTACTGCCGCGCGACCTCGGCCTGGCGCGTGAGCTTCTCGATCTGGGTCTCGAGCTCGGCGCGGATGTTGTCGACCCGCGCCAGGTTCTCGCGCGTGTCTTCTAAGCGGTGCTCGGTCTCGCGGCGCCGCTCCTTGTACTTCGAGACGCCGGCCGCCTCCTCCAGGAAGACGCGCAGCTCCTCCGGCTTCGCCTCGATCACCCGCGAGATCATCCCCTGCTCGATGATCGCGTAGGCGCGCGGGCCGACGCCGGTGCCGAGGAAGATGTCCTGGACGTCGCGGCGACGGACCACGGTGTTGTTGATCAGGTAGGACGACTCCCCGTCGCGCTGGAGAACGCGCTTGACCGAGATCTCCGCGTACTGCGACCACTGGCCGGCCGCCTTGCCCAGGCTGTTGTCGAACACGAGCTCGACGCTCGCGCGCGCGACCGGCTTGCGCAGCGCCGAGCCGTTGAAGATCACGTCCTGCATCGAGTCGCCCCGCAGGGCGCTCGCGCGCGTCTCGCCGAGCACCCAGCGCACCGCGTCGATGATGTTGGATTTGCCGCAGCCGTTCGGACCGACCACGCCGACCAGGCGGCTCGGGACTTCGATTGCGGTTGGATCGACGAAGGACTTGAAGCCCGCCAGTTTGATGTGTGTGAGGCGCAATTTCGGACCTGGAAGGGGCGCGCCGCTGAAAGCGGCGCGGGGGCGATTTTTCGGCCGATATAATACCCAACTTTGCGGTCGCGGCCGACCCAGAGCATCGACCCAGAGCATCGACCCAGAGCATCGACCCAGAGCATCGACCCAGAGCATCGACCCAGTGCCAGCGCAAACTTCCCGATCCCTTGCGAGCTTCCCCAACCCCGAGCGCGGCCGCGACTACCTCGTTCACATGGAGATTCCGGAGTTCACCTGCCTGTGCCCGATGACCGGGCAGCCGGACTTCGCCACGCTCGTCCTCGACTACGTCCCCGATCGCAAGTGCGTGGAATTGAAGAGTCTCAAGCTCTACGTCTGGTCCTACCGCGACCAGGGCGCCTACCACGAGGCGGTGACCAACCGCATCCTCGGCGACCTGGTCCGGCTGCTCGCCCCCAGGTTCATGCGCCTCAGCGCGCGCTTCTACGTCCGCGGCGGGATCTACACTACCGTCGTGGCCGAGCACCGCAAGCGCGGCTGGCGGCCCGCGCCTCCGGTAGCGCTGCCCACCTTCGAGCCTCAGTCCGGCACGCGCTGATCCGCCCGGCGCGCAGTGCATGAATCCCGACCTGGATCGGCTCCAGCCCTACCCGTTCGAGAAGCTGCGCGCGCTGTTCGCGGGCGTGGAGCCGGCGGCCGCGCATGCGCCGATCAGCCTCTCGATCGGCGAGCCGCGCCACGCGACTCCCGAGGTGGTGAAGGACGCGCTTGCGGCGCACCTCGGCGGACTGTCGACCTATCCCGCGACGGCCGGAACGCCGGCGCTGCGCGAGGCGATCGCGGCGTGGCTCTCGCAGCGTTACCGCCTGCCACGCGTCGATCCGGCCACGCAGGTGCTTCCGGTCAACGGCTCCCGCGAGGCGCTCTTCGCGATCGCGCAGACGGTCGTCGACCGCACGCGCGGCGCCATTGTGGTCAGCCCCAACCCCTTCTATCAGATCTACGAGGGCGCGGCGCTGCTCGCCGGCGCAACGGTGCACTACGCGAACGCCGTGCGCGAGCGCGGCTTCGCCACGGATTACCAGGGCGTTCCGCTCGAGTTGTGGGAGCGCGTGCAGCTCGTCTACGCGTGCTCCCCGGCCAATCCCACCGGGCGGGTGATGTCGCTGGACGACTGGGCGTGGCTCTTCGCGGCCGCCGACCGCCACGGCTTCGTGATCGCCGCGGACGAGTGCTATTCGGAGCTCTATTTCGACGAGGCGCGCGCGCCGCTTGGCGCGCTCGAGGCGGCGCACCGGCTCGGCCGCACCGGGTTCGCGCGCCTGGTGGTGTTCTCGAGTCTGTCGAAGCGCTCGAACGCGCCGGGCCTGCGGTCCGGATTCGCGGCGGGCGACGCGGCCGTCCTCAAGCGCTTCCTCCTCTATCGGACCTACCACGGCGGCGCGATGAGCCCGACGGTGCAGGCGGCGAGCGTGGCGGCCTGGCGCGACGAGACCCACGTCGTTGCGAACCGCCGCCTCTACCGCGACAAGTTCGCCACGGCGCTGCCGCTCGTGTGCCCGCCTCTCGAGACGGCGCAGCCGGACGGGGGCTTCTACCTCTGGATCCGCACGCCGGGACCCGACACCGAGTTCGCCCGTGAGCTGTACCGCCAATATAATGTGGCCGTGCTGCCCGGCAGCTATCTCGCGCGCGAGGCGGGCGGCGTCAATCCGGGTGCCCGCTACATCCGCGTCGCGCTGGTCGCGCAGTTCGACGAATGCATCGAGGGCGTGCGGCGCATCGCCGAGTTCGCCCGCTCAGTGTGAGAGAGCCCATGCAACAGCACCAGGACCTCATCGACCAGGCGTGGGAGAACCGCGCGAACCTCTCCCCGGCCTCCGCCGAGCCGCGGCTGCGCGCCGCCGTCGACGCGGTCATCGCCGCGCTCGACCGGGGCGAGCTTCGCGTGGCCGAGAAGATCGGCGGGGAGTGGCGCACCCACCAGTGGGTCAAGAAGGCGGTGCTGCTCTCGTTCCGCCTGCAGGACAACCAGGTGATGGCGGGCGCCTCCACGCAGTACTACGACAAGGTGCCGACGAAGTTCGGCGCCTACTCGGCGGCCGACTTCGCCGCCGGTGGCTTCCGCGTCGTGCCGCCGGCGGTCGCGCGGCGCGGGGCCTTCGTGGCGCGCAATGCCGTGCTCATGCCCTCCTACGTGAACATCGGGGCCTACGTCGACGAGGGAACGATGGTGGACACCTGGGCCACCGTCGGCAGCTGCGCGCAGATCGGCAAGAACGTCCACCTTTCCGGCGGCGTCGGAATCGGCGGCGTGCTCGAGCCGCTGCAGGCGAACCCGACGATCATCGAGGACAACTGCTTCATCGGCGCACGCTCGGAAGTGGTCGAGGGGGTCATCGTGGAGGAGAACTCGGTCCTCTCGATGGGCGTTTTCATCGGCGCCAGCACGCGCATCTACAACCGGGCCACCGGCGCGACGCTCTACGGCCGCGTGCCGGCCGGATCGGTAGTAGTTCCTGGAACGCTCCCTGCTGCGGACGGAAAATACGCCCTTTATTGCGCGGTCATCGTCAAGCAGGTCGACGCCAAGACGCGTGCCAAGACGAGCATTAACGAGCTCCTGCGGGGCGACTGAGCACCCCGCGCAAGGCGCCGGAGGACCCCAGCGATGGCGATGAAACGGCTGCTCGAACTGATGGCCGAGAAGAAAGCCTCGGACATCTTCATCTCCTGCGGTGCGCCGATCTCGATCAAGATCAACGGCGTGACGATGCCGATCAACCAGCAGATCGTCGCACCCGACACCGTGCGCGCGCTGATGAAGGAGATCCTCACCGAGCGCCAGCTCGCCGACTTCGAGGAGAACTTCGAGCTCAACACCTCCTACCCGATGCGCGGCCTCGGCAGCTTCCGGATCAGCGCGTTCATGCAGCGCACCACCCCGGCGATCGTGGTGCGCTTCATTCCCGGGGAGATCCCGGCCTTCGATGGGCTCGGCCTGCCGCCGGTGCTGAAGGAGATCGTCCTCGAGAAGCGCGGCCTCATCCTGATGGTCGGCGCGACCGGCTCGGGCAAGTCGACCTCGCTCGCGGCGATGATCGACCACCGCAACGCGCTGCAGTCGGGCCACATCATCACGATCGAGGACCCGATCGAGTTTCTGTTCAAGCACAAGCGCTCGATCGTCAACCAGCGCGAGCTGGGCACCGACGCGAAGTCCTACCACGTCGCGCTGAAGAATGCGCTGCGCCAGGCGCCCGACGTGATCCTCATCGGCGAGGTCCGCGACCGCGAGACGATGACCATGGCGATCGCCTACGCGCAGTCGGGCCACCTCTGCCTCGCGACGCTGCACGCGAACAACAGCTACCACGCGCTGAACCGGATCATCAGCTTCTACCCGCTCGAGAACCGGCCGGCGCTGCTGCAGGACCTGTCCTCGTCGCTCAAGTGCGTCGTCTCCCAGCGGCTGATCCGCAACCTGAAGGGCGCCCGCTCGCCCGCGGTCGAGGTCATGCTCAACACGCGGCACGTAGCCGACCTCATCGAGAAGGGCGAGGTCAACGGAATCAAGGAGGCGATGGACAAGAGCCTCGCGCCGGGATCGCAGACCTTCGAGCAGGCGCTGTTTCAGATGTACCGCGAGGGCGTCATCTCGCAGGAAGAAGCGCTCGCCAACGCCGACTCGGCCACCAACCTGCTGTGGCTGATGAACAACACCGACACAACCAAGCCCGGACCGGGCACGGCACCGGCGCCGAAGCCGGCCCTGCAGCAGGAAGTCGAGCAGGCCGCAGGTGGGGCGTCGTTCAGCGAGTTCAAGCTCACCCTGAACGACGAGAAGGCAGCGTAGCGCCGCCGACCTCCCCGCTCCGTTCGAGCGGGTAAACTGCGCGCCGTCCCGTTCCCCGGCGCCCGACCTCCGCTCCCGATGGGTGAAACTCTAGATCTTGCGCGCGCGCTGATTGCGCGCCGCTCCGTTACGCCGGAGGATGCCGGCTGCCAGGCGCTCATCGGGGAGCGCCTCCGCGCGCTCGGTTTCGCGCTCGAGCCGCTTCAGAGCGGCGCGGTGACCAATCTCTGGGCGCGGCGCGGCCAGGCCGCGCCGCTCGTCTGCTTCGCCGGCCACACCGACGTCGTCCCGACCGGGCCGCTCGAGGGCTGGCGCTCCGATCCGTTCACGCCGACCGAGCGCGACGGGCGCCTCTACGGGCGCGGGGCGGCCGACATGAAGACCTCGCTCGCGGCGTTCGTGACAGCCACCGAGCGCTTTCTGGCGCGGCACGCGCATGCGCCCGGCTCGATCGCCTTCTTGCTCACCTCTGACGAGGAAGGCGACGCGACCGACGGTACGGTGAAGGTCGTGGAGCGGCTCGAGGCGCGCGGAGAACGCATCGACTACTGCATCGTCGGCGAGCCGACCTGCGTCGACCGGCTTGGCGACACGGTGAAGAACGGCCGCCGCGGCTCGCTCGGAGGCCGGCTGATCGTGAAGGGCGTGCAGGGGCACGTCGCGTATCCTCACCTGGCGCGCAACCCGGTGCATCTGTTTGCGCCCGCGCTGGCCGAGCTCGCCGCCACCGAATGGGACCGCGGCAACGCGTACTTCCCGCCTACCACCTGGCAGGTCTCGAACGTGCGCGCCGGCACCGGCGCAACGAACGTCATTCCTGGCGAGCTCGAAGTGCAGTTCAACTTCCGTTTCTCGACCGCGAGCACGGCCGAAAGTCTGCAGGCCCGGGTACGCGAGACCCTCGACCGGCACGCGCTTGAGTACGAGCTTTCGTGGTCGCTCTCCGCGCAGCCCTTCCTGACCCCGCGCGGCGAGCTGGTCGACGCCCTGACCGCCGCGATTCGCGAGGTGACCGGCGTCGTCGCCGAGGTGTCGACGACCGGCGGTACGTCGGACGGCCGCTTCATCGCGCGCATCTGCCCGCAGCTCGTCGAGTTCGGCCCGGTGAACATGTCGATCCACAAGCTCGACGAACACATCGCCCTCGACGCGATCGAGCCGCTGAGCGCGATTTACCTGCGCGCGCTGGAGAAGCTGCTCGCTTGAACGCAGGCGGCTCGCCGCGCACGGTGCGCGACTGGTGGCGCGAGGTGGCGCGGCGATTCACGCGCGCCCGGCTCGTCTTCGGTCACGGCACCACGAACGCCCGCGACGAGGCGGCGTGGCTGATCTGCCACGTCCTGCGGGTCGACTTCGGCGATTTCGCGTCTGCCCAGGATCTGGCGCCCGGCGCCGCGGAAGCGCGGCGCATAGAAGCGCTGGTCGAGCGGCGAATCGCCACCCGCGCGCCGCTTGCCTACGTGCTGCGCGAGGCGTGGCTGCAAGGCCACCGGTTCTACGTCGACCCGCGAGTGATCGTACCCCGGTCGCACATCGCAGAGCTCGTTCCGGACGGGCTGCGTGCGTGGCTGCCGCGCGGCGGACCAAGACGAATCCTGGACCTGTGTACCGGGTCAGGCTGCCTCGCGATCCTCGCGGCGCGCGCCTGTCCGCGCGCGCGCGTCGACGCATCGGACGTCTCGGCCGCGGCGCTCGCGGTCGCGCGCCGGAATGTCGCAGCGTACCGGCTCGGCCGGCGGGTGCGCCTCGTTCGCTCGGATCTCTTCGCGGCGCTCGGGGCGGCCCGATACGACCTGATCCTCTGCAACCCGCCCTACGTGCCGGCCCGCGAGATGGGGCGCCTGCCGCCGGAGTACCGCCACGAGCCGGCGCTCGCGCTCGGCAGCGGAGCGGACGGGCTCGATTTCGTGCGGCGGCTGCTCGCGGAAGCGCGTCGCCATCTCGCGCCGCACGGCGTGCTCGTCGTGGAAGTCGGCGACGGGCGGCGCGCGATCGAGCGCGCGCTTCCCCGTCTGCCGCTCGTATGGCTCACGACCTCCGCCGGTTGCGACCAGGTGTTCGCCGTCCCGGCGCCGGATCTCCCCGCGTACGCCTGAACGAAGAGGCCACTCGCGTGGAGTGGCCTCGAAGGATGGGGTGGCTAGTCGGTTTCGAACCGACGACCCTTGGAATCACAATCCAATGCTCTACCCCTGAGCTATAGCCACCGTCGCTGCATCAAATCGGCCAGGGGGCTGGCGCGCCCGACAGGACTCGAACCTGTAACCGCCGGCTTAGAAGGCCGATGCTCTATCCGGTTGAGCTACGGGCGCCGGTCCGGATCCTGCGAATGCGCCGGGCAACCTGGTCGGGGTGGAGAGATTCGAACTCCCGACATCTTGCTCCCAAAGCAAGCGCGCTACCAGGCTGCGCCACACCCCGAAAGGTGGCGAATTTTACGCGCCCCGCCGCGCGACGGTCAAACCGCCAGCGGCGGGCAGCGCGGCGGGCACTAATTGCCTTGCCGGCCCTCCCGCCATCTGGTATCAAGCCCAATCCTTCGCGGAGCGCCCCCAGGAGGTGGTTCCCGATGCCGTTCGAGTCCCTGCGCAAGCAATTCCCGCCCTACGTCCCCCGCAAGGGCGAGGAGTACATGAGCGCCCGGCAGCGCGCGCACTTCAAGGCAATGCTGGCGCACCTGCGCGACGAGCTCGCCGCCGACATCGAGCGAACCGTGCACCAGATGCAGGACGACCAGACGGTCTTCGCCGATCCGAACGACCGCGCGAGCCAGGAATCGGACATGGCGCTCGAGCTGCGCAACCGCGACCGCGAGCGCAAGCTCATCAAGAAGATCGACGAGACGATCCTGCGCATCGACGCCGAGGACTACGGCTACTGCGAGAGCTGCGGCGCCGAGATCGGCCTGCAGCGCCTCGCGGCGCGGCCGACGGCGACGCTCTGCATCGACTGCAAGACGCTCGAGGAGATGCGCGAGCGCCAGGTCGCGAAGTAGCCGATCGCGCGTAACGAAAAAGGGGCGCCGCTGGCGCCCCTTTGCGCTCACGCAGCGCGCGCTACTGCGAGGTCTCGGCCGCCGCGGACTTTTCCTGCTCCGCGACCGCCTTCATCGAGAGCCGCACCCGGCCCTTCTCGTCCGCCTCGAGCACCTTGACCTTCACCTGCTGGCCTTCCTTGAGGTGGTCGGCCACGCTCGCGACGCGCTGGTGGCTGATCTGCGAGATGTGGAGCAGGCCGTCCTTGCCCGGGAGAAGGCTCACGATCGCTCCGAAGTCGAGCAGCCGCAGGACCGTGCCGTTGTAGACCTTGCCGATTTCCACTTCGGCCACGATCTCCTCGATCTTCTTCCTCGCCGTCTCGCCGCCTTCCATGCTGACGCAGGCGATGCTGATCGTGCCGTCGTCGCCGATCTCGATCGTGGTGCCGGTCTCTTCCTGGATGCCGCGCACCACGACGCCGCCCTTGCCGATGACGTCGCGGATCTTCTCCGGGTTGATCTTGAGCTTGATAATGCGCGGGGCGAAGCTCGAGATCTCGGTGCGCGAGCCTTCGAGCGACTCCCTCATCTTGCCGAGGATGAGCAGGCGACCCTCGCGCGCCTGGGAGAGCGCGATGTGCATGATCTCCTTGGTGATGCCCTCGATCTTGATGTCCATCTGGAGCGCGGTGACCCCGCGTTCGGTGCCGGCGACCTTGAAGTCCATGTCGCCGAGGTGATCCTCGTCGCCGAGGATGTCGGTGAGCACGGCGAAGCGGTTGCCTTCCTTGATCAGGCCCATCGCGATGCCGGCGACGTGCGCCTTGAGCGGCACACCCGCGTCCATCAGGGCGAGGCTGCCGCCGCAGACGCTCGCCATCGACGAGGAGCCGTTCGATTCGGTGATTTCGGAGACCACCCGGATCGAGTACGCGAACTCCTCCTGGGGCGGCAGCATCGCCACCAGCGCGCGCTTCGCAAGCCGGCCGTGGCCGACCTCGCGCCGCTTGGGCGCGCCCATGCGGCCGGTCTCGCCGGTCGCGTAGGGGGGCATGTTGTAGTGGAGCATGAAGCGCTCCTTGTACTCGCCCTGGATCGCGTCGATGATCTGCTCGTCGCGCCCGGTGCCGAGCGTCGCGATCACCAGCGCCTGGGTCTCCCCGCGTGTGAACAGCGCGGAGCCATGGGTGCGCGGGAGCACCCCTACCCGAATCGAGATCGGTCGCACCGTGCGCGTGTCGCGCCCGTCGATGCGCGGCTCGCCGTCCAGGATCTGGTTGCGGACGATCTTGGCCTCGAGGTTGAACAGCAGGTCCTTGACGTGGTTCGATTCGGGCGGGTTCTCGCCGGCGGCGAGCGTATCGAGCACGTGCTTGCGGATCTCCTCGAGCCGGGTGTTGCGCGCCTGCTTCTGCTTGAGGCTGAACGCGGCGCGCAGATCGGCTTCCGCGAGCTCGGCCACGCGCGCGACGAGCGTCGCCTCGGTCGCCGGCGGCTGCCACGACCAGGCCGGCTTGCCGGCCTCGTCGGCGAGCTCGTTGATCGCGTTGATCGCCGCCTGCATCTGCTGGTGGCCGAAGACGACCGCGCCGAGCATGACGTCCTCGGGAAGCTCCTGGGCCTCGGACTCCACCATCAGCACCGCGTGCTCCGTGCCCGCCACGACGAGATTGAGCTGGCTCGACTTGAGTTGCGTCGCGGTCGGGTTGAGGACGTACTGGCCGTCGAGATAGCCCACGCGCGCCGCGCCGATCGGGCCGTTGAACGGGATGCCCGAGAGCGTGAGCGCCGCCGAGACGCCGATCATCGCCGGGATGTCGGGATCGACCTCGGGGTTGCACGAGACCACCGTCGCGACGACCTGCACCTCGTGGTAGAAGCCCTCGGGAAAGAGCGGCCGGATCGGCCGGTCGATGAGCCGCGAGGTCAGCACGTCCTTTTCCGTCGGACGCGCCTCGCGCTTGAAGAACCCGCCGGGGATCTTGCCGGCGGCGTAGTACTTCTCGACGTAGTCGACGGTCAGCGGGAGGAAGTCCTGGCCGGGTCGCACGTTCTTCGACCCAACTACGGAGCACAGCACCACGCTGTCGTCCATGTTCACGAGCACCGCACCGCCCGCCTGGCGGGCGATCTCGCCCGTCTCCAGGGTGACCTGGTGGGCGCCATAGGTGAACGTCTTCTTGGTGGGATTCACTGCCATCTCCTTTCCTGCTCAGCGGCCGCACGGCCGGCGGCCGGCGCGCGCTCGCGCGCTCGGTCCGGGGCGGCGGGAGACGCTTGGCCGGTTGAAAGCACGACGCCCACGGGTTTGAGCCGCGTGGGCGTCGGAGGGATCACTTGCGGAGGCCAAGCTGCTCGATCAGCTTGCGGTAGTTCTCGCTGTCGGTGCGCTTGAGGTAGTCCAGCATCTTGCGCCGCTGGCTCACCATCTTCAGCAGGCCGCGCCGCGAGTGGTGGTCCTTGACGTTCGCCTTGAAGTGGTCCGTAAGCCCGTTGATGCGGGACGTGAGGAGCGCGATCTGCACCTCCGGCGAGCCGGTGTCGCCCGGCTTGCGCTGGTGCTGCGCGACGATCTTCGCCTTGTCGGTGGCGGTAACGGCCATGCCTTCTTCTCCCGGAAAACGCGAGATTTTAGCCCGGAATCAAGGGCGTTCACAAGCCGCAAGCGGGTCCTGCCGGACCAGGCGCAGCGGGCGCACGCGCCCGTCCGCCTCGCACTCGCCGACGCCGAGGAGCCGACCGGCAGGGTCATAGGCGCAAAGGCGCCCTGGCGCGGTTCCCGGCGGCGCGCCGACCGCCTGGCCGTGCCCGAAGCGCGCCGCTGCGGCCGAGTCCAGCGCGATCCGGGGGAGCCCGGCCAGCAGGACGTCGGCGGGAAGGAGAAAGCGCTGCCGGTCCGCGTCCGACGCCGCCTCGACCGCCGCCAGCGCGTGCGCATCGCGAAGCCGGAACGGCCCGGTTTCGGTGCGTGCGAGCGCCGCGAGATGGGCGCCGCAGCCGAGCGCCGCCCCGATGTCCTCGGCGAGGGTCCGGATGTAAGTCCCCTTGCTGCAGCGGACATCGATCTCGAGTCGATCACCCGCGAACGCCTCGACGCTCAAGGCGTGGATCGTCACCGTGCGCGCCGCACGCTCGACCACCTCGCCCGCCCGGGCATACGCGTAGAGCGGCCGACCGGCGTGCTTCAGGGCCGAGTGCATCGGCGGGATCTGCGCAATCCGGCCTACGAACCGGGCGAGGACTGCTGCGAGCCGCGCCGGATCGACCGCCACCGGGCGGCGCTCGATCACCTCGCCTTCGGCGTCCCCGGTCGAGGTCCGCGCGCCGAGAGCGACCGTGGCGCGATAGCGCTTGTCGGCCTCCAGCACCTCGGCGCCGAACTTGGTCGCATCGCCGAAGAGCACCGGGAGCAGTCCGGTCGCGAGCGGGTCCAGCGTGCCCGTGTGCCCGGCGCGTTCGGCGCGGTAGGCTCGGCGCACCCGCTGCAGTGCGGCGTTGGAGCTCAGGCCCGCGGGCTTGTCGAGCAGCAGGACGCCGTCCACGCGGCCCCAGGCGATCCGCCGCGGCGCACCCGGCCGCATCGGCCGGCCCGCCTCAGCGCGCCCGCGACGGGCGGCGGCGGCGCGGCTTCGCCTGAGCCGCGTCGGCGGCGACCGCCTCGTCGATCAGTTGCGTCAGGCGGATGCCCGATTCCACCGAATCGTCGTAGACGAAGTGCAGTTCCGGGGTGCTGTGGATGCGCAGCCGCGCACCGAGCGTCGAGCGCAGAAACCCGCCCGCGCGCCGCAGCCCGGCGTCCACCGCGTCGCGGTGCTCGGCCCCCGCGAGCGACGTGAAGAACACCTTCGCGTGCGCGAGGTCAGGGGAGACCTCGACCCCCGTCAGCGTCACCATGCCCACGCGCGGATCCTTGAGCTCGGTGCGCAGGATCTCCGCGAGCTCGCGCTGGATCTGATCGGCGACGCGGCGCAGCCGCTGCGCGTTGGCCATCTCCGCACCCGGCGCCGCGCGCTAGCCCAGCGTCCGGGCGACTTCCTGCACCTCGTAGACTTCGAGCTGGTCGCCGACGTTGACGTCGTTGAAGCTGCGCACCGACAGGCCGCACTCGAAGCCTGCCTTGACCTCGCGCACGTCGTCCTTGAAGCGCTTGAGCGAGTCGAGCTCCCCGTCGTGGATGACGACGTTGTCGCGCAGCACGCGGACCTTCGACCCGCGCCGCACCAGGCCTTCGGTCACGTAGCACCCGGCCACCGTGCCGACCTTCGAGATGCGGAACACCTGCCGCACCTCGACCAGCCCGAGCACGTTCTCCTTCTTCTCCGGCGCGAGCATGCCGCCGAGCGCCGCCTTCACCTCGTCCACGGCGTCGTAGATGATGTTGTAGTAGCGGATGTCGATGCCAGCCGTTTCGGCGAGCTTGCGTGCGGCCGCGTCCGCCCGGGTGTTGAACCCGATGACCACCGCCTTCGACGCGAGCGCGAGGTTCACGTCCGACTCGGTGATCGCGCCCACCCCGGCGTGCACTACGGTGACCTTCACTTCCTGGTGCGACAGGCGCGACAGCGCATGCACCAGCGCCTCCTGCGAGCCTTGCACGTCGGCCTTGATCACGAGCGGGAGAACCTTGACCTCGTCCTCTTTGAGCTGCTCGAACATGTTCTCGAGCTTGGCCGCCTGCTTGCGCGCCAGCTTCACGTCGCGGAACTTGCCCTGGCGGAACAGCGCGATCTCGCGCGCCTTGCGCTCGTCGCCGAGCACGACCATCTCGTCGCCGGCGTTCGGCACGTCGGAGAGGCCCTGGAGCTCGACCGGGATCGAGGGACCCGCCTCGGTGACCGGGCGGCCGGCTTCGTCCAGCATCGCACGCACCCGGCCGAACACGGCGCCCGCCAGCACCACGTCGCCTCGCTTGAGCGTCCCCGACTGCACGAGCACGGTCGCCACCGGACCCTTGCCCTTGTCGAGGCGCGCCTCGATCACCGTGCCTTTCGCCGGCGCGTCGACCGGTGCCTTCAGCTCGAGCACTTCGGCCTGCAGCAGCACATGCTCGAGCAGGTCGTCGACGCCCTGGCCCGTGCGCGCCGAGACCGGCACGAACGGCGATTCGCCACCGTACTCCTCGGGCACGACGCTCTGCGCGACCAGCTCCTGCTTGACGCGCTCCGGGTTCGCCTCGGACTTGTCGATCTTGTTGAGCGCGACGACCAGCGGAACGTTCCCCGCCTTCGCGTGGTGGATCGCCTCGATCGTCTGTGGCATCACGCCGTCGTCCGCAGCCACGACCAGGATCACGAGATCGGTGACCTTCGCGCCGCGCGCCCGCATCGAGGTGAACGCCTCGTGCCCCGGCGTGTCGAGGAACGTGATGACGCCACGCGGCGTGGTCACGTGGTAGGCGCCGATGTGCTGCGTGATCCCGCCCGCCTCGCCGGCGGCGACTTTCGTGCGGCGGATGTAGTCGAGGAGCGAGGTCTTGCCGTGGTCGACGTGGCCCATGACGGTGACCACGGGGGCGCGCGGCTGCAGCTCCGCCTCGTGGTGCGCGGTCTCGTCCACGAGGTAGGCCTCGGGGTCGTCGATCTTGGCCGCGATCGCCTTGTGCCCGAGCTCCTCGACGACGATCATCGCCGTCTCCTGGTCGAGCACCTGGTTGATCGTCACCATCTGCCCGAGCTTCATCAGCGACTTGATGACCTCGGCAGCCTTCACCGACATCTTGTGGGCGAGATCGGCGACCGTGATGGTCTCCGGCACGTGGATCTCGCGCACGGCCGGCTCAGTCGGGGGCACGAAGGTCTTCGGCGCCTCCTCGGCCTGGCGGTGGCGGCCGACCTTCGGCTGGTGCCAGCCGCTTGCGCCGGCGACGTCCCCGCGGGTCTTGATCATGCGCTTCTTGGCCGCCTCGTCCTTCCAGACGGTGACCTGCGGCTTCTTCGCCTTCTTCTCCGCGCCTTCGGCCGACTTGACCTTGTGCAGCGTGGTGTCGGCGGGCGCGGCAGGCTGCGCGGCCGCGGTTTTCGCGGCCTCCTCCGCCGCCCGCTGCTCGGCCTCGCGCATCTCGGCCATGCGGCGCTCGTGCTCCTGCTTCTCGGCGAGCTCGGCCGCCTGGCGCGCGGCGAGCTCCGCCTCGCGACGGCTCTCCTGTTCGCGCAGCTCGGCCTCGCGCGCATCGACCGAGGGCGGCGCCGCCGGCACCAGCGCGGGAGCTGGTGCGACTTCCTGCGCCGGCGCGGCCTCGCCCGCCTCGCGCTTCACGAACACGCGCTTCTTGCGCACCTCGACCTGGATGGTGCGCGACTTGCCCGAGGCGTCCGCCTTCTTGATCTCGGTCGTCTGCTTGCGCGTCAGCGTGATCTTGGTCTTCGCATCGGTCGCCCCGTGCGCCTTGCGCAGGTACTCGAGAAGCTTCGTCTTGTCCTGCTCGGTGAGCGTGTCGTCGACCAGGCGCTTCTCGACGCCGGCCGCCTTCAGCTGCTCGAGCAGCACCGCGGGCTTGACCTTCAGCTCGCCCGCGAACTGTGCGACGCTCGTCATTGCCATCGGCTGTTCCTCACTCCTCGCCTTCGAACCAGTGGGCGCGGGCCTTCATGATCAGCTCGCGCGCGCGTGTCTCGTCGACCGCGCCCAGCTCGACCAGCTCGTCGACCGCGAGGTCGGCGAGGTCATCGCGCGTCTTCACCCCGCTGGCGGCGAGTTTCGCCGCGAGCCGCGTGTCCATGCCTTCGAGCGCGAGCAGTTCCTGGTCGACGCCCTCGATCGACTCCTCGCTCCTGATCTCTTCCACCAGCAGGGCGTCCTTCGCGCGGCTGCGCAGCTCGTTCACCGTGGCCTCGTCCAGCCCCTCGATCTCCAGCATCTCGTTGATCGGAACGTAGGCGACCTCCTCAAGCGTCGAGAAGCCCTCCTGGATGAGCAGGTTGGCAAGGTCCTCGTCGACGTCGAGCTTCTCCACGAAGAGCGAGCGCACCGACGCGGACTCCTCGTCGGACTTGCGCTGCGACTCCTCCTCGCTCATGAGGTTGATCTGCCAGCCGGTGAGCTCCGAGGCGAGCCTGACGTTCTGGCCGCTGCGTCCGATCGCGATCGCGAGGTTCTCCTCGTCGACCACGACGTCCATGCTGTGCTTCTCCTCGTCCACGACGATTCCGGATACATCGGCGGGCGCGAGCGCCCCGATGACGAACTTGGCCGGGTCCTCCGACCAGAGCACGATGTCCACGCGCTCGCCGGCGAGTTCCTGGGTGACTGCCTGCACGCGCGAGCCGCGCATGCCGACGCAGGTGCCGATCGGGTCGATGCGCCGGTCGGCGGTGAAAACCGCGATCTTCGCCCGCACGCCGGGATCGCGCGCCGCCGACTTGATCTCGAGCAGGCCCTGCTCGATCTCCGGAACCTCGAGCCGGAAGAGCTCGATGATGAATTCGGGCGCGGTGCGCGACAGCACGAGCTGCGGTCCGCGCAGGCTGCGGTCGATGCGCAGCACGAACGCGCGCACCCGGTCGCCGACGCGCAGGTTCTCCTTCGGGATCATCTGGTCGCGCGGCAGCACCGCCTCGACCCTTCCGACCTCGATGACCGCGTTGCCGCGCTCCATGCGCTTGATCGCGCCGGTCGCGAGCTTGTCGCCGCGCGCGAGGAAGTCCTGCAGCAGCTGCTCGCGCTCGGCGTCGCGGATCTTCTGCAGGATCACCTGCTTCGCGGTCTGCGCGCCGATGCGGCCGAACTCGATCGTCTCGAGCGGCTCCTCGATGTAGTCCTCGACGGCGACGTCGCCGTACTCTTCCTTCGCCTTCGAGAGCGGGATCTGGTGCGCGGGGAACTCCACCGCGTCGTCGGGCACCACCTGCCAGCGCCGGAACGACTCGTACTCGCCGGTATTGCGGTCGATCGCGACGCGCACCTCGACGTCCTCGCTGAAGCGCTTCTTGGTCGCGGAGCCGATGGCCTGTTCGAGCGCGCCGAAGACGACGTCCTTGTTGACGTTCTTCTCGCGCGCCAGCGCGTCCACCAGCAGCAGCAGTTCGCGGCTCATCTTGAGTTCGATCCCCTTGTCACAGCTTCGGCACCAGGCGGGCCTTGTCCATGTTCACGTATGCGAGCGAGAGCACGGCGCCGTCGACCTCGAGGTCCACCGCGGCGTCGCTCGCGGCGCGGACGACTCCGACGAATCGGCGCCGGCCGTTGAGCGGGACGCGCAGGCGCACCTCCGCCACCGCACCGCTGAAGCGGCGGAAGTCGGCGGGCTTCTTCAGCACGCGGTCCAGACCCGGCGAGGACACTTCGAGGCGGTCGTAGTCGACGCCTTCGACCTCGAGCACGCGCTGCAGCTGCCGCGTCATGCGCTGGCAGTCGTCGAGCGTGATGCCCGCGGCCGCCCGCGCAACCTCGACCGGGCGCTCGCCGTCAGCGCTGGCCGCGCGGTCAACCTCAGCGCTGGCTGCGCGGTCAATAAAGACGCGGAAATTCCGCGCGCGCGGGCCAAGATCGAGATCGACGAGCTCGTACCCGAGCCCAATCGCCGTCGATTCAACGAGTTGCTGAATATTCACCGTCCGCGCCACAAACAAAAAATGGGCTCGAAGCCCATCCCAGTAAAGCCTGCGGAGTCTAGCAAAGAAGTCCTCCCCGGACAACGGGATAGACGCGGTAGCGGCCTCCTCCCGCGATCAGCGGGACGGTGTGCGCCGGCCCGCCCTGCGCTGCCCGCGCGGCCCGGGCCGCGCGCGCTCGGGGCCACGCGACGCAGGTTGGGCGGGCATGCCCAGGGCCGCCAGGACGCGTCCCACCTCGGCGTCGTCGAGGGCCCGGAACTGCCCGCGGCGCAGGCCTGGCGGCAGGACGACCGGCCCGAACCGGACGCGCATGAGGCGCGTCACCCGCCGGCCCAGCGCCTCAAAGAGGCGCCGCACTTCACGGTTCCGGCCTTCGCGCAAGCACGCCCGATACCATCGGTTGCGGCCCTCGCCCCCCTGGTCGGTCAGGGACTCGAGACGCGCCGGTCCGTCCTCGAGCAGCACCCCTTCGGTCAGGCGCGTGATTTCCTCGCCCGAGAGACGCCCGTCGATGCGGATCGCGTACTCCCGCTCGATGCCGTAGCGCGGGTGCATGAGGCGCGCCGCCAGGTCGCCGGAGGTCGTGAGGACGAGCAAGCCGCTCGTGTTGAAATCGAGCCGACCCACTGCGATCCACCGCCCACCGCGCACCGGCGGGAGCCGGTCGAAGACGGTCGGTCGGCCCGCGGGATCGTCGGCCGACACGATCTCCCCGGCGGGCTTGTGATAGATGAGGACGCGCGGCACGCGCGTTTCCCAGCGCGGGGCGAGCAGGCGGCCATCGACCTTGACCCGGTCGGACTGGGCGACGCGCTGGCCGAGCGTCGCTGGGGCGTCGTTGACCGTGACGCGCCCGGCCTCGATCCACACCTCCATGTCGCGCCGCGAGCCGAGGCCCGAGCGCGCCAGGACCTTCTGCAGCTTCTCGGACGCGGGCGCCGCCTGTTCAGGCGGCGGAGGCGACGGGGGCCGGGTCGGCGGGGGCGTCGAGCGCGTGCTCGGCCGCGGCGCCCGCCGGAACCTCGGCGGCCGTTGCGAGTTCGAGGCTCTTGCTGATCTCTTCAAGCGGCGGTAACTCCTGCAGCGAGCGCAGACCGAGGTCGTCGAGGAACTTCCGGGTGGTGGCGTAAAGCGCGGGTCGCCCGGGCGCATCGCGGTGACCGACGACGTCGATCCACCCGCGCGCCTCAAGCGTGCGGATCACGCCCGGGGAGACGGTCACGCCGCGCACGTCCTCGATGTCGCCCCGCGTCACCGGCTGCCGGTAAGCGACGATCGCGAGGGTCTCGAGCACCGCACGTGAATACCGCGGCGCCTTCTCGGGGCTGATCCGGTCGAGGTAGGGCTGGAACTCCGGGCGGGTCTGGAATCGCCAGCCGCTCGCGAGGTTCACGAGCTCGACGCCGCGCCCGGTCCACGCCTCGCGCAGCTCGTCGAGGAGCCGGCGGATCGTGTCGGCGCCGAGCTCCTGGTCGAAGAGCTTGCGCAGGTCCGCGATCGAGAGCGGCTCCTGGCTCGAGAGGAGCGCCGTCTCGAGCACGGTCTTGGCCTCCAAGGGGTTCAGCATGGTGCGGGTCCGTTCATTCGCTCTCGCCGCGCGGCGCGGGCGCCGCGGTGCTTGCCTCCTCGCCCGCGAGCCGCACGTAGATCGGCGCATAGGCCTGCGCCTGCGTGACCTCGATCAGCCCCTCGCGCGCCAGTTCGAGCAGCGCCAGGAAGTTGACCACCAGCACCGCGACGCCGCGCCAGGGCTCGAAGAGATCGGTGAACGCGCAGAAGCCCGCGCCGGCGAGCCGGCGCAGGATCGCCGTCATGTGCTCGCGCACCGACAGCTCGTCGCGCGTCACCTTGTGGTGCCGGCTCAGGCGCGCACGCGCGAGGAGCGCGCGCCACGCGTTCTCGAGGTCGTGGGCGTGCACCTGCGGCAGGCGCTTCACGATCGACTGCTCGATCCAGACCTCGACCGCAGAGAAGTCGCGGTCGCGCTGCGGCAGCGCGTCGAGCTTCTGGCCGGCGAGCTTCATGCGCTCGTACTCGAGCAGCCGGCGGACGAGCTCCGCGCGCGGATCGAGCTCCTCCTCGGGCGCGTGCTTGGGCCGCGGCAGGAGCAGGCGCGACTTGATCTCCATCAGCATCGCGGCCATGACCAGGTACTCCGCGGCGAGCTCGAGGTTCTTGCGCCGCATCGCTTCGACGTAGGCGAGGTACTGCTGGGTCAGCCGCGCCATCGGGATGTCGAGGATGTCGACGTTGGCCTTGCGGATCAGGTAGAGCAGCAGGTCGAGCGGCCCCTCGAAGGTGTCGAGGAAGACCTCCAGCGCGTCGGGCGGGATGTACAGGTCGGCCGGCAGCTCGGCGAGCGGCTGCCCGCGCACCTTCGCCACCGGCTGCGGCGGTGCGTCGCTGGAGTGGACGAGCTCGAGGGCCATCGGTCAAGTGTAGTCGAGGCCCATGACCTCGCGCACTTCGCGCATGGTCTCGCGCGCGAGCTCGCGCGCCTTGTCGCAGCCGTCGGCGACGATGCTGCGCACCAGGGTCGGGTCGTCCAGGTACTTCTGCGCGCGCTCGCGCATCGGCCCCTGTTCGGCCAACACCTTGTCGATCACCGGCTGCTTGCACTCCAGGCAGCCGAACGCGGCGCTACGGCAGCCGTTCTGCACCCACTCGCAGGTCTTCTCGTCGGAATAGACCAGGTGAAACTGCCACACCGGGCACTTTTCCGGGTCGCCCGGATCGTTGCGCTTCACCCGCGCCGGGTCGGTCGGCATGGTGCGGATCTTCTTCGTCACCGACTCGGCGTCCTCGCGCAGCCCGATCGTGTTGCCGTAGGACTTCGACATCTTCGCACCGTCCAGGCCCGGCAGTTTCGAGGCCTCGGTCAGCATCACGTCCGGCTCGACGAGGATCATCCGCCCACCCCCCTCGAGAAAGCCGAACAGCCGCTCGCGGTCGGCGAGCGCGAGGTTCTGCGCCTCCTCGAGCAGCGCGCGCGCCGACTCGAGCGCGCCCTGGTCCCCCTGCTCCTGGAACTTCGTGCGCAGCTCGCGGTAGAGCTTCGCCTTGCGGCTGCCGAGCTTCTTCACCGCGGCCGCCGCCTTCTCCTCGAACCCCGCCTCGCGCCCGTAGATGTGGTTGAAGCGCCGCGCGATCTCGCGCATGAACTCGATGTGCGGCACCTGGTCCTCGCCCACCGGCACGTACTTGGCGCGGTAGATCAGCACGTCGGCGCTCTGCAGCAGCGGATAGCCGAGGAAACCGTACGTGGAGAGGTCCTTGTCCGAGAGCTTTTCCTGCTGGTCCTTGTAGGTCGGCACGCGCTCGAGCCAGCCGAGGGGCGTGATCATCGCCAGCAGCGTGTGCAGCTCGGCGTGCTCGGGGATGCGCGACTGGATGAACAGGGTCGACTGGCCCGGGTCGATCCCGGACGCGAGCCAGTCGATCACCATCTCCCACACGTTCTGCTCGATCACCTCCGGCGTGTCGTAGTGGGTGGTGAGCGCGTGCCAGTCGGCGACGAAGAAATAGCACGGGTACTCGCTCTGCAGCCGCACCCAGTTCTTCAGCGCACCGTGGTAGTGCCCGAGGTGCAGGAGCCCGGTGGGCCGCATGCCCGAGACGACGCGTTCGGGGACCATCTAGAGCAGCGGCAGCCGGAACGCGTTGGCGATCAGCTGGATCGAGCCGGCGACCATCGGGTACATGACGAGGCCAAGGACGTTGGTGAACATCAGCGCGAGGAGGATCGGGAAACCGAGCGGTTCCAGCCGCGCGTACCGGTCGGACAGTCCCGGCGGCAGCAGGCTCGCGATGATCCGGCCGCCGTCGAGCGGCAGGATCGGGAGCAGATTCAGCAGCATGAGCACGACGTTCACTTCGACCCCGGCGCGGCTGATGAGGTACAGCGGCACCGTGAAGTAGTTCTCCGGCAGCACCACCGCGAGCTTCCCCGCCAGCGCCCACGCGAGCGCCATCAGGAGATTGGCGAACGGCCCGGCGGCCGCCACCCACATCATGTGCTGGCGCGGCCGGCGCAGCGCGTGGTAGTTGACCGGCACCGGCTTCGCCCAACCGAACAGCATCCCGCGGCCGCCCGCCCAGGACGTGGCGAGGAGGATCACGAGCGGCACGAGGATCGTCCCGACGAGGTCGATGTGCCGCACCGGGTTGAGGCTGACGCGGCCGAGCACGAAGGCGGTCGTGTCGCCGAAGTGCTTCGCGACGTACCCGTGAGCCGCCTCGTGCAGGGTGATCGCGAAGACGACCGGTAGGGCGTAGATCGCGATGGTGGAGACGAGGCTTTCGATATTCATCGGCAGGACGTGCGGCAGCGCGGAATTCTAGCAGAGTCGCACCGCGCGCCCGCCCGCGGCGCGCCGCTCAGCGCAGGAAGGCCGCGATGGATCCCTTGCCCTCGCGCACCACTTCGGGCGCCACGCCGGTCAGGTCGACGACCGTCGTCGGCGTGGTGCCGCAGGGTCCGCCGTCGAGCACCAGCGCCACGTCGCTCTCCAGGCGGCTGCGGATCTCGGCGGCGTCCTCGAGCGGCGCCTCGTCGCCCGGGAGGACGAGCGTCGTCGACAGCAGCGGCGCGCCAAGCTCGGCGAGCAGCGCCGCGGCAACCGGGTGATCGGGGACGCGCAGCCCGATCGTCTTGCGCCGCGGGTGCAGGATGCGGCGCGGCAGGTCCTTCGTGCCTTCGAGGATGAAGGTGTAGCTGCCCGGCGTCAGCGCCTTGAGCAGCCGGTACTGCCGGTTGTCCACGCGCGCGTAGGTGCCGAGCTCCGAAAGGTCGCGGCACATCAGCGTGAAGTGGTGGCGCTCGTCGACGCCGCGGATGCGGCGCATCGTTTCCATCGCGGCCTTGTCGCCCACGTGGGCGCCGAGCGCGTAGCACGAGTCGGTGGGGTAGGCGATCACGCCGCCCCCGCGCACGATCTCCGCGGCGCGAGCGATCAGCCGCGGCTGCGGATGGGTCGGATGGATGACGAAGTACTGGGCCACCGCGCGCGGTCCGCGCCCGGGCGCGCTAGGCCCAGTCGTGCCAGACGGGCTTCAGGTCGGGCGGCAGCGGCGGCAGCGCACCGAGATCGATCTCGCTCTCGTCCGGCCCGTGGAAGTCCGAGCCGCGCGAGGCGGCGAGGCCGAGCTCGCGCGCGAGCTGCGCGTACTCGGCGTACTGCGTGCGCGTGTGACTCCCGGTAACGACCTCGATCCCCTCGCCACCGGCATCGATGAACTCGGCGAGGAACTCCCGCAACCGCTCCGGGGAGAGACGATAGCGGCCGGGGTGCGCGACGACCGCGCGTCCACCGCTCGCGCGGATCCAGCCCACCGCGTCGGCGAGCGCGGCCCACTCGTGCGGCACGTATCCCGGCTTCCCGGCGACGAGGAAGCGGCCGAAGACCGACTTCACGTCGCGCGCGACGCCCTGCTCCACCAAGTAGCGCGCAAAGTGCGCGCGTCCCACCAGGTTCGGATTGCCCGCGTAGGAATAGGCACCTTCCAGGGTGTCGCGGATCCCGAGCCGGTCGAATTCCGCGGCAATGCGCTCGGCGCGCCGGGCGCGGCTAGAGCGCACGTGCGCGAGCCCGCGGGCAAGCGAGTCGCTGCCCGGATCGATCCCGAGTCCGACGACGTGGATGGTGATGCCGCCCCAGGTGATCGAGATCTCCACGCCCGGCACGAGCCGCACCCCGCACGCGTCGGCCGCGGCCTGGGCCGCGGCGAGCCCGGCGAGCTCGTCGTGATCGGTGAGCGCGAGGACCTGGACGCCGTTCGCCGCCGCGCGGCGCACGACTGCGGCCGGCGTGAGCACACCGTCGGAGGCCGCGGAGTGGCAGTGCAGGTCGAAGTTCGTCAGGACCGGCGCGAGCATGCTGCGATTCTAGCAGCCGCCCTCCTCCGGACCCGCGCGCGGGCTCAGGCGCTCAGGAAGTCCTCCACGATCCGCGCGAGCGCGTGCGGCTGGTCGTGGTGCAGCATGTGCCCCGCGTCGGGAATCGTGTGCGCGCGCAGATTGGCGAAGCAGCGCATGCGCGCTTCGTAGGCGGGGCGATCAAGGCGCAAGTGCTTCAGCGTCTCCGAATCGGCGCCTTCCACCCAGAGCACCGGCGCGGCGACGTTGCGCCAGCAGGCCTCGGCTTCCTCGAGCCGGTAGAGCACCGGGTTCACGCGCTTGTGAGCGGGGTCGCTGCGCAGGGTGACCCGGCCGTCGGGCGTCGGCATGCCCCAGTGGTGCGCGAGGAACAGCGCGCGGTCGGCCGTGAGCCGCGGATTCGCCGTGCGCAGCCGTTCGGCCAGCGCTTCGAAGCTCGCGTAGTCGCGGAAGCGCTGCGGCTCGCCGAGCTCGGCGAGCCAGCGGGCGTAGCGCGCCGGCGCCTCCGCGGGGCCGGTGCCGCGCAGCCCGAAGCCTTCGAGGTTCACCAGCCGGGCGACCCGCTGCGGGCGCGCGCCGGCGTAGAGCGACGCGACGTTCCCGCCCATGCTGTGGCCGACGAGGTTGACGGCCGCCGCCGGCGCGAAGCGTGCGAGCAGCGCGTCGAGGTCGGCGAGGAAGTCGGGAAACCAGTAGCTGTCCGCCCCGCTCCACTGCGTGAGCCCGTAGCCGCGCCAGTCGGGCGCGATCGCATGCCAGTCCCCGCGCAGTTCGTCGACGAGGAACTGGAACGACGCCGAAACGTCCATCCAGCCGTGCAGCAGGAAGAGCTTCGGGTGCGCGGGGTCGCCCCACGTGCGGCAGTGGTAGCGCAGTCCGCGGATCTCGACGAAGACGGAGTCGCTCGGTTTCATGGCTCGGGCGGCGCACGATGCTAACATCGCGCCGTCCCGCAACGGAGCCCCGCATGCCGGTCTACCACCTCGGCGAGCGCCGCGTCGAATTCCGTGGTCCGGACGTCTACATCGCGCCGAACGCTTCGCTCATCGGCTCCGTCGACGTCGGCAACGACTGCACTTTCTGGTTCGGCGCGGTGGTGCGCGGCGACAACGACTGGGTGCGGATCGGCGACCGCACCAACATCCAGGACAACTGCGTGGTGCACCCCGACCCGGGCATCCCGGTCACGATCGGCGCGGGCGTCACGATCGGCCACATGTCGATGATCCACGGCTGCACGATCGGCGAGGGCAGCCTCGTCGGCATCGGCGCGGTGATCCTGAATCACGCAGTCATCGGAAAGAACTCGATCGTGGGGGCGAAGACGCTGATCCCCGAACGCAAGACCTTTCCGGAAGGGGTGCTCATCCTCGGGCAGCCAGGCAAGGTCGTGCGCGAGCTGCGGCCGGAGGACTACGAGCTGCTGAAGTACTCGGCGGAGAGCTACGTCAAAAAGGGCCGGCGCTACCGCGCGGAGTTCGTTCCGGCCTGAAGCTCGAGCAAGAAGGAGGGAGAAGTGGTGACGCATCTGCCTCACGTCGGGGAGGCAATCGCGCTCAACGCGCAGCTCTATCCCGACAAGATCGGGGCCCGCGACCTCACACGCGCGCTGACCTTCCGGCAGTGGAACGAGCGGGCGTGCCGGCTCGCGAACGCCGTCCTCGGCCTCGGGCTGGCGAAGGGCGACCGCGTCGCGATCCTCGCGTACAACTGCGTCGAGTGGCTCGAGCTCTACGTGGCGTGCGCAAAGGCGGGCCTCGTCGCCGTTCCGATCAATTTCCGCCTAGTCGGACCCGAGATCCAGTACATCGCAGCGAACGCCGAAGCGAAGGCATTCGTCGTTCAGGCGGACCTCCTCGATCGCGTCGAGGCGATCCGCGCGGATCTCCCGGTCCCGGGCGGCTGCTACATCCACTTCGGCGCCGAGCGAGCGCCCGCCGGCTACCGCGACTACGAGGCACTCATCGCCGCGGCCGCCGCAACCGAACCGGCGGTCCAGGTGGCTGCCGAGGACCCGTTCGCACTGATGTACACCTCGGGGACCACCGGGCGGCCGAAAGGCGCCATCCGTAATCACGCGTCGACTGCGCTGCTGTCGCTCGTCTCGGAGGTGGAGCTTGGCTTCGCGCGGCTGGATGCCGCGCTTCTCGTCATGCCGATGTGCCACGCGAACTCGCTCTTCTTCACGTTCGCGTTTGCCTACTGCGGTGCAGCCTGCTGCGTCTACGACCGCAAGAGCGTCGATCCGGAGCATCTGCTGAAGACGCTCGCCGAGGAACAATGCACCTTTACCTCGCTCGTGCCCACGCACTACATCATGATGCTCGGGCTGCCGGAGGCGGCCAAGCGCAAGTACGACGTGCACCGGGTGAGCAAGCTCCTCGTCTCGTCGGCGCCCGCGCGCAGGGAGACGAAGCTCGCCATCATGGAGCACTTCCGGAACTCGAGCCTGTTCGAGATGTATGGTTCGACCGAAGCCGGCTGGGCGACGATCCTACGACCCGACGAGCAGATCACCCACCTCGGCTCGATCGGGCGCGAGCTCACCGGATCGGGCCGGATCCGCCTGCTCAACGACGGCGGCGCCGAGGCACCCGACGGCGACGTCGGCGAGATCTACACGCGCACGCCTTACGCATTCAGCGGCTACTGGAAGCTGCCCGGCAAGACCGCCGAGGCGTTCCGCGGCGAGTACTGCACCGTCGGCGACATGGCGCGCCGCGACGCGGACGGCTACTACCACCTCGTCGACCGCAAGAAGAACATGATCATCAGCGGCGGCGAGAACATCTACCCGTCCGAGGTCGAAAGCCTGCTCGCCTCCCACCCCAAGGTGAAGGATGTCGCGGTGATCGGCGTGCCACACGAGAAATGGGGCGAGTCGGTGCACGCGGTGATCATCCTCCACGACGGTGCCGGCGCTGTCGAGAGCGAGATCCTCGAGTGGTGCAAGGACAAGATCGCCGGCTACAAGCGGCCGCGGTCGGCGGCGTTCATCACCGAGGCCGAGATGCCGCGGACCGCAACGGGCAAGATCCTGCACCGGGTGCTGCGCGAGCGGCTCGCCGGCAGGTAAGTGCAACGCAAAGGAGCGAGAGCAATGGCGACCGAGCAGAAATCCGGCGACACCCTGAGCGGCGTCGTGATGGGGAAGAATGCGGCCGACGCGATCTCTGGATCGGCCGCGACGGGCGTGGACGGCGGCACCGTCGTGAGCCGCGTTCTGCAGGCCCTGGGCGTCAAGTATCTCTTCACCGTCAACGGCGGGCATATCTGGCCGATCCTCGCGACGCTCCGGGAGCACGGCATCCAGCTCATTCACATGCGCCACGAGCAGACCTGCGCGTATGCCGCGGACGCGTGGGCGCGGACCACCGGCACGCCCGGGGTCTGCAGCGTGACCGCCGGCTGCGGGCTGACCAACGCGGTGACCGGGCTCTGCGCGGCGGGGCTCGCCAACAGCGCCGTGGTCTGCATCGCCGGCCAGCATCCGACGACCGAGGACGCGCTCGGCTCGTTTCAGGAGGCCTACGGGAGCGACGTCTGCCGGTCGTTCTCGAAATTCACCAAGCGCGTACTCGACTGGTCGACGATCGAGGTCGACCTGCGCCAGGCCTTCCGCGAGGCGACCAGCGCACCGCAGGGCGTCACCCTGGTGGAGATCCCGACAAACATCCTCTACCAGCGCGGCGATCCTGCCGCGCAGCGCCGCGGTGCTCGGGTGTACGGTCCGGACGACCTGCGCGCTGGCGCCGATCCGCGCGGCATCGAGCGTGCCATCGGCATCCTGCGAAGCTCCGAGCGCCCGCTCATCGCGGCCGGCGACGGCGTCTTCTGGTCCGGCGCGGCGGCGGAGCTGCGCGAGTTCGCCGAGCTGACCGGCATTCCGGTCTACGCGCGGCGCACCGGCCAGGGCGCACTCCCCGAGGACCATCCGCTCGCCGTGCGCGGGGCGTGGAAGAAGGCATTCAGCGGGCGTACTGACGCAGTCCTGGCAATCGGGTTCCGCTTCTGGAGCGGCGAGCGCTTCGGCGAGCCGCCCACGTGGAGCGCGACCGCACGTTATATCCAGGCGGACGCGACCCCTGGCCGGATCGGCCTCCACGTGCCGGCGGAGGTGGCAATCGTCGGCGATCCAAAGCTCGTGCTCCAGCAGCTGACCGACGCCGCCCGAGGCCACGACTGGAAGCGCCTGCGCGAAGGCGCCTGGACGCGCGAGGTGGCGGCCGCACGTGCGAACTTCGAGCGGGCAATCGCCGAGCAGGAGCAGGCCGGCCACGACCGCGTGCCGATCCATCCTGCCCGGCTGACTCGCGAGCTCTGCGCGGTGCTCGAACGCGACGCCACCGTGGTGATCGACAGCTTTACGATGAGCGGCTGGGTGTCCCAGTGGTTCCAGGCACGCTTTCCCGGCCAGGTCCTCGACGCGGGGCCGCTTGCACCGGTCGGGCACGGCATCGGCATGGCGATCGGCGCGCAGCTCGCCCGCCCAGGCAAGCAGGTGGTGGTCGTGCTGGGCGACGGCGGGCTCGGCATCGGCGGGTTCGACCTCGAGACCGCGCGCCGCTACGGCCTGCCGATCGTCGCGGTGCTCTGGAACAACAGCTCCTGGGGCCCCGGGTTTGCGGAGATGCCTATGCTCAAGGGCCGCACCGACCCGTTCGACATGCTGCCAAACCTGCGCTACGACAAGATGGCCGAGCTGATGGACTGCCACGGCGAGCACGTCACTCACCCGGATGAGATTCGACCCGCACTCGAGCGCGCGCTGCGCTCCGGGAAGACCGCGCTCGTGAACGTGATTGGGGACCGCGAGGTCGGCCACCCCAGTCTGGGCGGCAACCTGCTCGGATCGACTCGGGTCTGAGGCACCCCCGGCCAGAACCGGGGCCGCTTCGTTCGCCTATTTCGGCGCCATCCGTATCGCGCCGTCGATCCGGATCGTCTCCGCGTTCAGAATCGGGTTCTCGATGATGTGCTTCGCGAGCGCCGCGTACTCCGACGGCTTGCCGAGGCGAGACGGGAACGGCACCTGCTGGCCGAGCGAGTCCTGGATCTCCTTCGGCAGCCCCTCGAGCATCGGCGTGAGGAAGATGCCCGGCGCGATCGTGCAGACGCGAATCCCGCTCCGCGCGAGGTCCCGCGCGATCGGCAGCGTCATTCCGACCACCCCGCCCTTCGACGCCGAGTAGGCCGCCTGCCCGATCTGCCCGTCGTACGCCGCGACCGACGCGGTGTTGACGATCACCCCGCGCTCGCCGTCGGCGTTCGGCTTGCCCTTCGCCATGGCGTCGGCGGCGAGCCGGATCATGTTGAACGTGCCGATCAGGTTGATCGTGATCACGCGCGTGAACGAGGCGAGCGCGTGCGGGCCCTCCTTGCCGATCGTCTTCTCGCCGATCGCGATGCCCGCGCAGTTCACCAGCCCCTGCAGTCCGCCGAAGGCCTTCACCGCCGCTTCGACCGCGGCCTTGCCATCGGCCTCGCTCGCGACGTCGCACTTCACGAAGCGCGCCTTCGCGCCCAGCTCCTTCGCGAGCGCCTCGCCCTTGTCGGTTTGGAGGTCCGCAATCACGACGTTCGCGCCGCCGGCCGCCAGCGTGCGCACCGTTCCCGCCCCCAATCCCGATGCACCACCCGTCACGAGGAACGTGTTCCCTGCCAATTCCATGTCAATGCCCTTCCTTCGAGTTCAGATTCGTTCGACGATCGTGGCGGTCGCCATGCCGTGGCCGATGCACATCGTCTGCAGGCCGATCGTGCCGCCGGTCGCCTCGAGACCGGTGAGCATCTTCGCCATCAGGCCCGCCCCGGTCGCGCCAAGCGGGTGGCCGTGCGCAATCGCGCCGCCCCACGGGTTCAGCTTCTCCGGCGCCGGCGCAAACTCGCGCGCCCAGGCGAGCGCCACGCAGGCGAACGCCTCGTTCACCTCGAACCAGTCGACGTCCTTGACCGACAGCTTCGCCCGCTCCAGCGCGAGGCGCGTCGCAGGGATCACGCCGTCGAGCTGCATCGTCGGATCCGACCCCACGACGACGCGCGCGCGGAAGCGCGCCCGCGGTTTGAGGCCATCGGCTCTCGCCGCGTCGCGATCGGCAACGAGCACGGCAGAGGCGCCGTCGGAGATCTGGCTCGAGTTCCCCGCGGTGACGACGCCGTTCTCGCGGAACACGGTCTTGAGGGTCGCCATCTTCCCCGGGTCGACCCGCTCGCGCACGCCCTCGTCGCGCGTCAACTCGACCGGCCGTCCGGCCTCGTCGACGCCGGCGACGGGGACGAGCTCGCGGTTGCGGCCGTGGGCGAGCGCGTCCCATGCCCGCCGGTGGCTCTCGATCGCGAACTCGTCGAGGGTCGCGCGCGCGAGGCGCCACTTGTCGGCGATGCGCTCGGCGCTCTCGCCTTGGTGGATGAGCTCGTGCCGCTCGAAGAGGGCCGGATTGAGGCCGCCGAAGCCGCCGTGGCGGCCGTCCGGATCGATGTCGAAGAACATCCGCACGCGCGTCATGCTCTCCACGCCGCACCCGATCGCGTAACGCGCGTCGCCCGCGGCGATCGCCTGCGCGGCGAAGTGCACCGCCTGCTGGCTCGAGCCGCACATGCGGTTGAGCGACACCGCGGGGACGGAGACGGGAAACCCGGCGAGCAGCACGCCGAGCCGCCCGATGTTGGCACCCTGCTCGCCCGCCTGCGTCACCGTGCCGCAGACGACGTCCTCGATGCGTTCGGCGGGCACGCGGGCGCGCGCGGTGAGCCCGCGCAGCGCGTGCGCGAGGAGTGCGTCGGGTCGGGTGTCGCGAAGCGCGCCGCCGCGCTTGCCGAACGGCGTGCGGACGGCGTCGATGATGACGGGCTCGGCCATGGCGATGATCCTCCGGGCCTGCAATTATGCCGCCAGTCCGGACGAGCCCGGATTACTTCCTGGCCGCGGCCTTCCGGCCGCCCTTCTTCTCGTCCTTCTTCTCGTCCTTCTTCTCGTCCTTCTTCTCGTCCTTCTGCTCGTCCTTCTTCTCGACCGCCACGAGCGCACTGCGCTCACGCAGGAGCGGCTCGACGCCCGATTTCGCCACCAGCACCGTGTAGGCGCCGAGCGCCTGCTCGCGTTCGAGTTTCGCCTTCAGCGCCGCCTGGCGCTCGGCGAAAGTCTTGTCTTCCTTCTCCTTGTCCTCGGCTTTCTCGTCGGGCCGCGGCGTGCGCTTGTCGGGCACGGTCCCGGTGACCGACGCCTTGACGTGATAGCGGTCCTCGGGCGCGGGCTTCCCGATGCGCAGCTCGTAGGACCACCCGTCGAAGGTCTGGGCCCGCACGGTCACCGGCTGGTCGAGCCCGGCATCGGCATCGCTCGCGGCTGCGTCGTCGATGCGCATCGAATACAGCGCGCTCGCGGCATCCTGCGCCTTGCCGCCATCGAGCTTGCCCGGCGCGGACCACCTCCAGCCGGCCGCCTCGTCGGGGCGGTTTACGCTCCAGCGTTCCTTGCCGTCGGGGCCGAGGACGTCGATCGAACGGATGCGTTCGATCCTGAGATAGTCGCGCGCGAGCCACTGCTGCGGCTTCGCCGCCACTGCGGTGAGCGGCTCGGCCACGACGTTCGCGCGCTGCGGATCGGCGGTCACCAGCACGTACCGGCCCGAGGGCACGCTGTCGACCGGGAGTCCCGGCATGTTCGCCTGCTTCGTGGTCTTCCTGCCCAGCACCAGTCGCGCGAGCGACTTGCCGTCGCGCGCCTTCAGCTCGAGGAACGTGCCGGTCTCTTCCGGCTTGGCGCCGCTGCCCGGCGCAGCGAGCTGCAGCCGGGACCGGAAGGCGTCGGTGAGGCCTTCGGCCTGCACCACCTTCGCCGCCTCGAGCTTGAGCAGGAGATCGCGGATCGCCTCGACGTCGGCGGGATAGCCGCCGCGTTCCTTTACCGTCCAGCCGCGGTCCGCGCGGACGAGCGTGGCCGTCCCGGCCGGCTCGACGATGACGATCTCGCCGACCTCGTCGACCTTGAACCCGGGAAGCAGCTTCTGCCCCACCCGGCTGTCGGCGACCTCGTAGCTCGCGCGCTTCCAGTTGAAGACGGCCCAGCCGCCGGCGACGAGCACCGCCAGCGCCACGAGCGCGAGGAGGAACTGTTTGCCGTTCATTGCGCCCGACCGTCAGTGCGCGGCGCGCCGCCGCCGGCGCACGAACGCGATCGCGAGCCCCGCGATCGCGACCAGCAGCGGCATCGCGCCGATGTTGACGACCTTGGTCCAGAACTCGAGCGCCTCGGTCTCGGCGCGCAGCTCGCGCCGGACCTCCTTCAGCTCGCGCCGGGTCTCGGCGGCGCGCTTGCGGAAGTTCTCGACCTCCGCCTGCTGCTCGGGCGTCAGGATCGCCCCGGACGCCGCGGGGCCCTTCGTCTTCTGCAGCGACTCGAGCTTCTTGCGCGTCTCGTCGAGGCTCTCCTCGAGGCCCTTGATCTTGCCGAGGTAGGCCTGCGCGGCCTGCGCCTCCATCTCCTTGACGACCGTGAACGGCCGCGACGCGGTCGCCCGCCCGCGCAGCCCGATCAGGTCCGGATCGCCGGCGAGCTGCTCGACCAGCGCCTGAACGAGCGCGAGATTGCCGTTGATCGGGATCGCGACGCGCTGACCGAAGATCTCGCGGATCTGCACCGCGGCGCCGTCGTTGAGCAGGTCGCTGTCGCCGATCAGGACGACCGTGTTCTCGCCCTTCGATTCCTTCAGGGCCGGTCCGGCGTCGGGGGCGGGCGGCTTGCCCTTCCCGTCGTCCTTGGGCGCCGGCCGGCCCTCCGGAAATGCGGACTTGAACTTGCCGGTGAGGCGCACGCCGATCGCGAGCTCCTTCCCGTCGGGCTTGAAGTTGCGCACCGCCTCCTCGCCGCGCTTCATGGCGTCGGCGTTGTCAACCAGGTTCACCAGCGGCGAGGTGCGCATGAGCGTGGTCTGGGTCAGCCCCTCGGCCGGCGTCCCGGTGAACACGCCGGCGAAGGCCATGAGCACCGTGCCGAGCGAGCTCGTCACGACGTCGTCGCGGTTGAGCGCGTCCGCGTCGAGCTGGATGACCGTCGGAACGGCGCGCGGCCCCGCGCCCGCCATGTACTTCATGTCGAGGACGACCTTGTCCGCGCTAAACGCGAGCCCCCAGCCCTTCAGCAGCCGGTCGAGGTTCGACGAGCTCGGGCCCATGGCCGCCATCGGGCCCGGCTGCTGGTCGAAGTACGCGTAGGGGTCGAGGAAGACCACCAGCTTCCCGCCGCGCAGCACGAACTGGTCGAGCGCGAACTGCGCCTGCTCCGACACGCCCTTCGGATGGATCACGAGCAGCGTGTTGACCCCCTCGTCGATCCGGTCGACGTCCATCCCGACGCGCTTCACGTCGAAGTCGCGCTGCAGCTCGAGGATGAACACCTGCGGGTCGGAGCCCTGCATGCCGAACATCGGGTTGCCCGGCATGCCGAACACCGGCAGGCCGCTCATCACGCCGACGACCGGCTTCGCCGCCGTGGTGACGCGGCCGATCGCGCGCACGAGGTCGTACTCGAGCAGCCGCTCCCGGTCGGGCGCGAGCGCGGGCAGCGCCACCTTCTGGTCGGCCTGGCTCACCGCGAGCCCGAGGTAGAACTTCTCCCCGGACGGCGCGACCTGTGCCTCGACGCCGTCGACGTTCGCCGAGTCCTCGGCGTCCGAGTCGGGCTGCGGGTTGAGCTTCTCGATCTGCACCTTGCCGCCGGAGGCGGCGCGGAACTCGCGCAGCAGGTCCTCGACCCGCGTCGCGAATGCGCGCAGGGGCACCGGCACGTTCTCGTCGCCCGCGTTGAAGTAGTAGCGCACCCGCACCGGCGCGTCGAGCTTCCCGAGCAGCTTCTTCGTGCCGTCGGACAGGGTGTAGATCCGGCCCTCGGTCAGGTCCACGCGCGCGGGCACCGCGCCGAGGATGAAGTTGATCGCGACGACGGCCGCGGCCACCGCGGCCACGCCCGCGAGCGAGTAGACCCAGCGTTCGGTGTTCTTCTTCATGTCCGCCCTACCCCGCCCGCTGGCCGCGCAGCACGACCCCGGTCACGAACAGCGCGAAACCGATCAGGGAGGCGAAGAACACGACGTCGCGCGAGTCGAGCACGCCCTTCTGGAAGCCGTCGAAGTGGGTGAGAACGCTGAACGCCGCGACCCCCTCGACGAACCACGGCGGCGCCCAGCGCGCGACGAGGTCGGTCACCGGGGGAAAGCCGACCAGCACGAGCGCGAGGCAGATCACCACCGACAGGATGAAGCTCACCACCTGGTTGCGCGTCATCGCCGAGGTCGCGGAGCTGATCGCGAGGTAGGCGCCCGCGAGCAGCAGGCAGCCGACGTAGCCGGCGACGATCACGCCGTTGTCCGGATCGCCGAGGACGTTCACCGTGAGCCACACCGGGAAGGTGAGTGCGAGCGCGATGCCGAGGAAGATCCAGGAGGCGAGAAACTTGCCCACGATCGCCTGCCAGGTCGTGATCGGGAAGGTCAGAAGCAGCTCCATCGTCCCGCTGCGGCGCTCCTCGGACCACAGCCGCATGCCGACCGCCGGGACGAGGAAGAGGAAGAGCCACGGCATCCACATGAAGAAGGCGCCGAGCGAGGCCTCGCCGCGGTCGAAGAACGCGCCGAAGGTGAAGGTGAAGAACCCGGTGAGCAGCAGGTAGATCACGATGAAGACGTAGGCGACCGGCGAGTCGAAGTACGCGGCCAGCTCGCGCTTGGCGACCGTCCAGATGCGGGTCCAGGCGTTCATGCCGCGATCCTTTCCGGCGCCGGCGCGGCGGGCTCGCGCGCCGTGTCCGGCCGCGTGATCGCGCGGAACACGTCGTCGAGCCGCCCTTCCTCGGTGTGGAGCTCCTCGATCGTCCAGTTCCAGCGGCTCATGATCGCCTGGGCAAGCTGCGCCGCGAACGCCGTCTCGAGCCGCGCCTTGTCCGGGAGCGCACGCACCGCGACCGCGCCGCCTTCGTCCGCGACGACTTCCACGCCCGCAACGCCGGGCAGCTTCGCAAGCGCGTCCCGCGCCGCTTCCGCCTGCGGCCCGCGCAGGGTGAGCCGCACCGCGCCCGCGCGCTCCGAGCGCGACTTCAGCTCGGCCGGCGTGCCGTTCGCGACGATGCGTCCGCGGTCGATGATGATGGCGCGCGTGCACGCCGCCTCCACCTCTTCCAGGATGTGGGTGGAGAAGACGATCGCCTTGTCCGTGCCCATGCGCTTGATCAGCGAGCGGACCTCGTGCTTCTGGTTGGGGTCGAGACCGTCGGTGGGCTCGTCGAGGATGAGCACCTCGGGATCGTGGATCAGCGCCTGCGCGAGGCAGGTGCGGTGGCGAAAACCCTTCGAGAGCGTGTCGATGCTCTGGTGCAGCACCGACTCGAGGAAGCAGGTCTCGACCGCCTTGGCCACCGCGCGCTTCTTCGCCGCGCCAGTCAAGCCGCGCATCTCGGCGGCGAAGCCGAGGAACGCGGCGACGCTCATGTCGTGGTAGGACGGCGCCGATTCGGGCAGGTAGCCCACGCGGCGGCGCGCCTCGATCGGCTGCGCGGCGACGTCGAAGCCGCACACCGCGACCCGCCCCGCGCTCGGCGGGATGTAGCCGGTGATCATGCGCATCGTCGTGGATTTCCCCGCGCCGTTCGGGCCGAGGAAACCGAGGACCTCGCCGCGCGCGACCTCGAACGACACGTCGTCGACCGCGGTCTTCGGGCCGAACGTGCGCGTCAGGTGCTCGACCTTGATCATTGCGTCCTCGGTGTCGGTTCGAACCTTCGGTCTGCGGGTGCTGCGAGGCCGGACCGCCGCCTCGCCGCCCGGGGGCGGCGGCCGCGTGGCCGCCGCGCGGGCGCGAAGTTAGGCCAATCCGCGCCTCAGCGCAAGCCCCGTCGGCTCAGGCGCGGCCGGCACGCAGTCGCGCGGTGCCCTGCCCGTCGACGCTCCCGTCCTCGGACAGCGCGACGCCGAACCAGTTCAACGCCTGGGCGCGGGTGTAGTAGCCGCGAGCCACGTCGCGCGCCACGAGTTCCGGCGGCCGCGCGAGCGGATCGCCGAAGCCGCCCCCGCCCGGCGTGGACACCTCGATCAGGTCGCCCTCGGCGAGCTGGATGTCCTGGTCCTTGGACAGGTGCGGCGGCGTGTACTCGGCCCCGCGCCGCACGATCCGCACCCGGTTGACGCCCCCGTCCCGGCCGCCGCGAACGCCCTGCGGGCCGTACCGGCCATGGTCCATCACCATCGAGGCGCGCGCCTCGCCGCGCCGGAGCCGGAAGCGGTAGTTCACGCCGAAGCCGCCGCGCTGCTCGCCGGGCCCGCCGGACCCCTCGTGCAACGAGTACTCCTCGAAGAGCACCGGGTAGTACTGCTCCATGACCTCGATCGGCGTGGTCTTGGAGATGCCGATCGTCGAGCAGCCGTTGGAGATCCCGTCGCCGTGCGCCGAGCCGCCGTAGCCGCCCCCCGAGATCACGTACATCACGTACGAGCGCCCGCGCACCGGATCGTGTCCCCCGACCGAGAGGTTCCCCGAGGTCCCCGCCGGCGCGGCGAAGAGGTGGTCCGGGATCGCCTTCACGAGCGCGGCGAAGACCGCCTCGGCGATGCGCTGGCTCACCTCGGCCGCGCAGCCCGAGACCGGCCGCGGATACTTCGCGTACAGAAAGGTCCCGTCCGGCTCGGCGATCTCGAGCGGCTCGAAGGTGCCGGCGTTGATCGGCACCTCGGGGAAGACGTGCTTGATCGCCAGGTAGATCGACGACTTCGTGGTCGCCAGCACGCTGTTCATGGGGCCGCGGCAGGGGGGCGACGAGCCGGCCATGTCGAAGACGAGGCGCTCGCCGCGCTTGGTGACCTTCATCGCGATGCGCAGCGGCGCGTCGACCACCCCGTCGGAGTCGACGAACGCCTCGCCCTCGTACGTCCCGTCGGGAATCGCCGCGATCTTCGCGCGCATCTGCTGCGCGGCGCGCGCCTTGAGCTCGCCGATCGCGCGATCGACGGTGTCGGCGCCGTAGCGGTCGAGGAGCGCGGTGAGGCGCCGCTCGCCGATCGCGAGCGCTGCGGCCTGCGCCTTGATGTCGCCGATGCGCTGGTCGGCGATCCGGATGTTCGACAGGACGATCGACAGGATCTCGCGGTCGAGCTCGCCGCGCTTGTAGAGCTTTACCGGCGGCAGGCGCAGCCCCTCCTGCTCCACCTCGGTGGCGTTGGCGGAGAACCCGCCGGGCACGATTCCGCCCACGTCGGGCCAGTGGCCGGTGTTCGCGAGCCAGCACCACAGCGCGCCGCGGTAGAAGAACGGCTTCACGAACTTGACGTCCATCAGGTGCGTGCCGCCGAGGTAGGGGTCGTTCACGATGAAGACGTCGCCCTCCTCGAGCGCGACGCGGTCGGCGCGCACCCGCTCGATCACCGCCTGGGTCGAGAACTGCATCGTGCCGACGAACACCGGCAGCCCGAGCTCGCCCTGCGCGACGAGCTCGCCCGAGTCGCGGTGGTAGATGCCGTCGGAGCGGTCCATCGTCTCCGAGATCACCGGGCTGAACGCCGCGCGGCAGAAGGCGAGGTCCATCTCGTTGCAGACCTGCTGGAGGCCGTTCTGGATGACCGCCAGCGTTACCGGGTCGATCGCGCTCATCGCCGCCCCTCACACCGTGACCAGGAGGTTGCCGAACCGGTCGCGCTCGACGCGGCAGCCCGGCTCGATCAGGCTCGTGCAGTCGAGCTGCTCGATCACCGCGGGCCCGTCGAACAGCGCGTCCGCCGGGAGCCAGTCGCGCCGGTACACCGGCGTCTCCCGCCAACCGCCTTCGAACCAGACTTCGCGCCTGGCGACTTCGGCCTCGTGCAGGCTCGCGCGCGGCTCGCCGTGCGAGAGCGCCTCGAGCGACACCGGCCGCCGCCGGCCGATCGCCGCGGTGTGGAGGTTGACGAGCACCGGCCGGATCTCCTTCAGCTCCACCTGGAAGCGCTGCCAGTACGCCGCTTCGAACAGGCGGTGGAGCGCTTCGCGCGGTACGTCCAGACCGGGCAGCGCGACGGTAAGGATATGGCTCTGGCCCTGGAACTGCATGTCCGCGCGGTGCACGAAGTCGATGCGCTCGACCGACACGCGCTCGCGCGCGATGGTCGCGCGCCCTTCGGCGATCTGCTCCTCGAGCACCCGCCGCACGAGGTCGTCGGCGACCTCCGGCAGCGGGCGGTTCACCGTGCGCACGAAGTCGTGCCGCACGTCGGCCACCGCGCAGCCGAGCGCGTTGGTGAGCCCGGGCCGCGCCGGGATCAGCACCTTCGGGATCGCGAGCTCGCGCGCGAGCGCGACCGCGTGCAGGGGCCCGGCGCCGCCGAAGGCGAACAGCGCGAAATCGCGCGGGTCGTGGCCGCGCGCGAGGCTCACCATGCGGATCGCGCCGGCCATGCGGTCGTTCGCGATGCGGACCACCGCGGCGGCGGCCTGGTCGGCCGCGAGACCCAGCGCCTTGCCGATCTGCGCCTCGATCATCCCGCGCAGCCGCTCGAGCGAAACCGGCCGCTCGACCGCGAGGAGCCCGGCCGGGTTCAGCCGGCCGAGCGCGAGGTTCGCGTCGGTGATCGTGACCCGCTCGCCGCCGCGCCCGTAGCAGATCGGTCCCGGCGCCGCCCCCGCGCTTTCCGGGCCGACCTGCAGCATGCCGGCCTCGGTGATGCGCGCGATCGAGCCGCCGCCCGCCCCGATCGTGTGCACGTCCACCATCGGCACGTGGATCGGCAGCGCGTACTCGAGCTCGAGCTCGGTGGAGACCGCCGGGCGCGCATCCTGGATGAGGGCGACGTCGGTCGACGTTCCGCCCATGTCGTAGGTGACGATGTTCGGGATGCCGGCGCGGGCGGCGGTGTACGCCGCGGCGATCACGCCCGACGCCGGCCCGGACATCACCGTGTTGACTGCCGACTCGGCGGCGATGCCCGCCGCGACCGTCCCGCCGTTGCCCTGCATCACCAGGAGCTCGGCCCCGAACCCGCGCCGTGCGAGCTCGCCCTGCAGCCGCTCCAGGTAGCGATGGAGCACCGGCTGGATCGCCGCGTTGACCGCGGCGGTGACGCCGCGCTCGTACTCGCGGTACTCGGAGAGGACGGCGTGCCCGAGGGTCACGTGGCCGTTGCGCCACAGGCGGCGCACGATCTCGCCGGCCCGCACCTCGTGCGCCGGGTTGATGTAGCTGTGCAGGAAGTGGATGACGACCGACTCGGCGCCGAGCTCCGCGAGCCGCCGCGCCGCGCGCTCCACCCCGGCCTCGTCGAGCGCGCGGACCACCGCGCCGTCGGCGTCGATGCGCTCGTCGACCTCGAGGCGCAGTTCGCGCTCGACGAGCGGCCGGAACGCGCCGAGCAGGCCGTAGGGCTGCGGGCGCGTGCGCCGACCGAGCTCGAGCACGTCGCGGAACCCGCGCGTGGTGATCAGCCCGACGCGCGCGATCTTGCGTTCGAGCATCGCGTTGGTGGTGGTGGTCGTGCCGTGCACGATCGCGCCGAGGCTCGCCAGGCCCACGCCGGTCTCGCCGAGCGCGGCGAGCACCCCGAAGGCCTGGTTGTCGGGGCTGGTGGGGACTTTCGCGAGGCGCACCTCGCCGGTCGTCTCGTCCACGAGGACGAGATCGGTGAAGGTGCCGCCGACGTCGATGCCTGCGATGCGGGTCATACCGCGAGATACTGCGCTCGGACCTCTTCGTTGGCCGCCAACTCCGCCATGGTGCCGGCGAAGCGGATGCGGCCCTTCTCGATGATATACGCGCGGTCCGAGACCTCGGTCGCGAAGTGCAGGTTCTGCTCCGAGAGCAGGACCGACAGCCCCTCGGCCTTCAGCTCGCGGATCGCCGCCGCCATCTGGTCGACGATCACCGGCGCGAGCCCCTCGGAGGGCTCGTCGAGCAGGATGCACGACGGATTGCCCATGAGCGTGCGCGCGATCGTCAGCATCTGCTGCTCCCCGCCCGAGGTGCGCCCGCCCGGACGGTCGGTCATCTCGGCGAGGTTCGGGAAGAGCTTGAAGAGCCGCTCGGGCGTCCAGGTGGGCGCCCCCGGCCGCGGCTGCTGGCGGCCGACCTCGAGGTTCTCCATCACCGTGAGCTCGGTGAAGATGCGCCGGTCCTCCGGCACGTACCCGAGCCCGAGCTCGGCAATCTCGTAGGGCTCGAGACGTTCGATGCGCCGCCCGTCGAACTCGATCTCGCCCCCGGCCGGACGCACGAGGCCGATGATGCTCTTCAGGGTCGTCGACTTGCCCGCGCCGTTGCGACCGAGCAGCACCACCACCTCGCCCGTGCCGACTTCGAGCGACAGGTCGGCGAGGATGTGGGCGCGGCCGTAGTAGGCCTCGAGGCGCCGGACCGCGAGCATCAGTGCGCCCCCCGCGAGCCTAGGTAGACCTGCTGCACCTCCGCGCTCGCGCGCACCTCGGCGGGCTTGCCCGCCGCGATCAGGCGTCCGCGGTTGAGCACGATGATGCGGTCGGCGTGCGCAAACACGACGTCCATGTCGTGCTCGGTGAAGAGCACCGCGATGCGCCGCTCGCGCACGATCTCGGCGGTGAGGGCCATGAGCGCGATGCGCTCCTTCGGCGCCATGCCGGCGGTCGGCTCGTCCATCAGGAGCAGCCGCGGCTCGTTGGCGAGCGCCACCGCGAGCTCGACGCGCTTCAGGTCGCCATAGGCGAGCACCGAGCACGCCCGCTCGGCCTGCTCGAGCATGCCGACGCGCGCGAGGAGGCGGTCGGCCTCGTCGCGGTACAGGCTCGCCGCCGGCCGCCACCACTCGCGCAGCCGGCGGCGGTGCGAGACGAGCGCCATCTGCACGTTCTCGCGCACCGTCATCGACGCGAAGGTGGCGGTAATCTGGAACGTGCGCCCGACGCCAAGGCGCCAGACCGCGCGCGGCGCGAGCCCGAGCAGCTCGCGCCCCTCGAAGCGCACGCTGCCGCCGTCGGCCGCGAGCTGGCCGTTCAGCATGTTGAAGCAGGTCGTCTTGCCCGCGCCGTTCGGGCCGATCAGCGCGAGCAGCTCGCCGGCGGCGAGCTCGAAGCTCACGTCGCGCACGGCGTGCACGCCGCCGAAGGACTTGGCGAGGTGTGCGACCGCGAGGACGCTCGTCATTCGGCGTCCTTCCCCGCAAACCAGCTGCGCGCCGCCCCCACGATGCCCTGCGGGAAGGCGAGGACGAGCACGAGGATCGCGATGCCGAGCACCGCGCGCCAGTAGTCGGTGCCGCGCGCGATGGTGTCCTGCAGCCAGGTGAAGACCGCCGCCCCCACGACCGGCCCGCTCAGGGTCTGTACCCCGCCGAGCAGCACCATGACCAGCGCGTCGATGGAGCGCGAGACCGCCATGGTCGAGTCGGGCGAGATGCTGCCTTTCGAGAAGGCGTACAGCCCGCCCGCGAGGCCGGCGCATGCGCCTGCGACGACGAACCCGGCCCACTGTACGCGCCGCACGTCGATACCGATCGCGTCGGCGCGCAGCGGCGAGTCGCGCCCCGCGCGCAGCGCGTAGCCGAACGGCGCGAACAGCATCCGCCGCAGGAGCAGGATCGCTCCCCCGCAAAGCGCGAGCGCGAGCAGGTAGTACGCGGGCTTCGGCGCGAGCCAGGGCGCCGGCCACACGCCGACGATGCCGTTCGACCCCCCGGTGAAGCCGTCCCACTGGAACACGATCGACCACGCGATCTGGGCGAACGCGAGGGTGAGCATCGCGAGGTACACGCCCGAGAGGCGCACGCAGAACCAGCCGAACACGACGGCGCCGGCCGCGGCGACGACCGGCGCGGCAGCGAGCGCCGCCGCCATCGGCCAGCCGGCGGCCTTCAGCAGCAGGCCGGCCCCGTAGGCCCCCAGTCCGAGGTACGCGGCATGCCCGAACGACACCATGCCCGCTGGGCCCATCAGGAAGTGGAGGCTCGCGGCGAACAGCGCGAACACCAGAATGTCGATCATGAGGACGAGCGTGTAGCCGGTCGTCGCCAGCGGCAGCGCGGCGAGCGCCGCCAGCCCGACGATCGCGGCGGTGCGCAGCGCCCGCCCGGACGGCCGCAGCGGCTGCTCGACAAATGCCGCGGCGATGCGCTGCAGCCCCTGCGGCCGTCCGAGCAGCCCCTGCGGCCGCAGGACGAGCACGATCGCCATCACGATGAACTCGGCCACCAGGGTCAGCTTCGAAAACGCGAACGTGGTGCCGAAGAGATCGACGGTGCCGACGCCGACGCAGTAGGCCTTGATCAGCCCGATGATCACCGCGGCGAGGAACGCCCCCGGGATGCTTCCGAGCCCGCCGACCACGACCACCACGAACGCGTCCGAGATCGCAGTGAGGTCGAGGAAGAGCTGCGCCGGCTCGCGCGGGATCTGCAGCGCGCCGCCGAGCCCGGCGAGGAACGCGCCGAGCGCGAACACGCCGGTGAAGAGCCACTTCTGGTTGACCCCGAGCGCGCCCACCATCTCGCGGTCCTGGGTCGCGGCCCGCACGAGCGTGCCCCAGCGCGTGCGGTTGAGGAGCAGCCACAGCGCGCCGAGCACGACCGGCCCGATCGCGATCAGCGCGAGGTCGTACTCCGGGAACGGCTTGCCGAAGAACTCGACCGAGCCGCGCAGCCCCGGCGCGCGCGGCCCGAGCAGGTCCTCCGCGCCCCAGCCCCAGAGGACCGCGTCCTTGATGACGAGCGTGAGGGCGAAGGTGGCGAGCAGCTGGAAGAGCTCGGGCGCGTGATAGATGCGCCGCAGGATCAGCGTCTCGATCAGCGCGCCCACGACCGCCACCGCGACGGCCGCCCCGAGGACGCCGCCCCAGAAGCCGAGCGGCGTGACGCCGAGCCGCTCGATCAGAGTGTAGGCGACGTAGAGGCCGAGCATGTACAGCGACCCATGCGCGAAGTTGACGATGCGGGTGACGCCGAAGATCAGCGACAGGCCGACCGCCACCAGGAACAGGGTGGAGGCGCTCGCCAGCCCGTTCAGGGTCTGGATGAAGAACGAGGAGAGCATCAACGCAAAAGGGACAGGTCGCCCTGTCCCTCTTGTCGCGCGCGCAATGCGGTCAGTCCGCCGGGCGCATCTTCTTCACGTCCGCGTCCGACGGCAGGAACTTCGCGCCGTCGGCGTACGACCACGAGGTCATCACGCCCTTGCCGTCCTTCAGGCCGATCTTGCCGACGTAGGCGCCCATCGTCGACTGGTGGTCGATCGCGCGGTAGGTGATCTTCCCGAGCGGGGTGTCGACCTGCAGCCCTTTCATCGCCGCCGCGAGCTTCTCGTTGTCGAGGCTGCCCGCCTTCTTCATCGCTGCGACCGCGGACATGATGGTGGAGTAGCCGACGACCGAACCGAGCCGCGGATAGTCGTTCCACCGCTTCTGGTACGCGGCGAGGAACTTCTTGTGCTCCGGCGTGTTGATCGCGCTCCACGGGTAGCCGGTCACGTACCAGCCGCTCGGGGTCTCGTCCTTGAGCGGATCGAGGTACTCGGGCTCGCCGGCGAGCAGGTTGAACACCTCGCGCCCCTTGAAGAGGCCGCGCGTGTTGCCCTCGCGCACGAAGCGGGTGAGATCGGCGCCGAACAGCGAGGAGAAGATCGCGTCGGGCTTCGCGTCGGCGATCGCCTGCACCACCGCGCCGGCGTCGATCTTGCCGAGCGGAACCGCCTGCTCGGTCACGAACTCCACGTCCGGCTGGGCCTTCTTCAGCAACTCCTTGAAGGCGCGCGTGGCCGACTGGCCGTACTCGTAGTTCGGGTACACGATCGCCCAGCGCTTCTTCTTCAGCTTCGCCGCGTCGGGGACGAGCATCGCGGTCTGCATATAGGTCGAGGGCCGCAGGCGGAAGGTGTACTTGTTGCCGCTGTCCCACACGATCTTGTCGGTGAGCGGCTCGGCGGCGATGAACAGCACCTTCTTCTGCTTCGCGAAATCCGCCACCGCGAGTCCAACGTTGGACGCGAAGGTGCCCATGATGAAGTGCACGTTCTCGCGCGTGAGCAGCTCCTCGGCGAGCCGCACCGCCTCGCCCGGATTGCCGGTGTCGTCGCGCGAGACGATCTCGAGCTTGCGGCCGAACACCCCGCCGGCGGCGTTCACCTCCTCCACCGCGAGTTCCCAGCCCTTCTTGTACGGCTCGAGGAAGGCGGGGAAGGTCTTGTAGCTGTTCACCTCGCCGAGCTTGATCGTGCCCTGCGCGGCCGCCGGACCGGCCAGGCCCGCCGCAAGAGCGAGCACCGCAGCGCCGATCAGCAATCGATTACGCACCTGCATAGTCCCTCCTCCTTTGACGTCGATGCAGCCCGAGGGCCGCACTATACCTACCGGGCGCGCCGCCGTCGCCGGTCAGTGCAGCCGGGCCGCCGCCGCGACCCCGCCCACCACGCGCACGCGCGACTGGAGGACGAGCACCGCGCCCCAGGCGAGCCCGCGCGCCACCAGGGACTCCGCGCGCCGCGCGCCCGTCGCGAGCGCCGCGTCCACCGCCTCGTCCGGCAGCGGGCCGACCGCTACGGTAACCGGCAACGCGCCGAGATCGGAGTTGTCGTCGACCTCGAGCGCCGGGCGGCGCCGGATCGCAGGGTGGTCCACGTCGACCGCGTTCGCGATCATCGTCGCCGCGGCGTCGGCCGCCGCCGCGGTTCCCGCGAGCACCGTCACGCTGTCGGCGACGCCGAGGCTCCAGCTCCGGCCGCGCCAACCGCTCGTCGCCACGCCCCGCACCGGCAGCGCGTGCGTCACCTCGAAGGCGCCGTCCACCGCGATCCGGTGCCCATGCCGGGTCGCACGATCGACGTCCGCGACGAGCCCGACGCGGAACGATTCCCCGGCCGCGAGCTGCAGCGCGATGTCGCCGCCGTTGTTCACGTAGGCCTTCGGGAGTCCGCCCGCCGCGGTCATCGACGCGAGGATCTCTTCGGCCACCGCGCCCGCCACCGCCGCCATCGGGGTGATGAACCCGTCGCGGTAGGGCAGGCACGCGGCGACCATCCGCCGCGCGACCGGCCCGCGCAGAACAGGGTCGGCGGTGAGCGGGGTGCGCAGCAGTGGCAGCTCCGTGACCAGTTCGTCGAGAATCGTCACGAACCGGCGCCAGGCGCGCTCGTGCGCGGCGGCGACCGCCGCCTCCGGTCCGAACGCGCCGAGCACGAGGTCGATCGGCCCGTGCTGGAAGTGCCAGCGGCGCGCGTCAAGGCGCGCGCGGGTCGGCCCCATCGAACGGCCACGGATTGTGCGCGTCCCACGCGGCGACGCTGTGCCGCTCGCGGGCGAGGATCTCGGCGAGCGGGCGCACCCGCTCGACGTGCCCGCCGAGCGCCGCGTAGTCCGCGCGGCGCAGCGTGAACTCGATCGGCGCGACGATCGCCGGCGTCGGCACCCAGCCGAACGCGTTCGCGGGCATGCGCGTCACGTCCGCCATCACCATGATCCCGCCGCCGGGCCAGACGTAGGCCGGGGCGCCGCCGCAGGTGACGCGCGTGAGGAGGTCCTTGATCGAGCGCGTGAGCGCGATCGGGTTCTCCGTCACGCCCGCGCGCAGGCTGCCGCCCGCGCCCGCGAGGAAGAGCACGGTGCACAGCGCCGGCTCGCAGTTCTCGCCAATGCGCTCGACGACTTTGAGCACCGGCGCCGGGATCTCGGCCGGCACCAGGCGCAGCTTCTCGTCGAGCACGAAATAGGCGTGGTCCTCGCCGGTGGTCGAGACCATCAGCACGCGCTCGCCCGGCCAGGCCTCGCGCGGCTCGATCGACTTGATGATCTTCAGCGGATCGGTGATGTCGGTGCCGCCCCAGCCGAGGCCGGGATTGGCGACCTGGAAGTAGCGCCCCGGGGTCGACTTGCGCCCGATCACCTTGATCCCGCCCGGCCGCATGTCGAGGAACTTTCCGGCCTGATGCTCGGAGAGCACGCCGGTGATGTGGTCGTCGACCACGATCACCTCGTCCACGTGGCCGAGCCACTGCTGCGCGAAGATGCCGATCGTCGCGGAGCCGCACCCGACGCGCATGCGCTTCTCCTCGACACCGTTGATCACCGGCGCGCGGCCCGCCTGCACCACCACCCGCGCCCCGCCCTCGATCGCCATCTCCACCGGCTGACGGTTGCCGAGGGCCAGCATCACCTCGCAGGTGACGCGGCCCTCCTTCTTGCTGCCGCCGGTGAGGTGGTGCACGCCGCCGAGCGAGAGCATCTGCGAGCCGTATTCCATGGTCGTCACGTGCCCGACCACCTCGCCCTCGCAACGCACCGGTGCGCATTCCGGGCCGAGGTAGCGGTCGGTGTCGATCTTCACCTTGAAGCTGCAGTAGCTGAAGATCCCCTCGGTGACGACGGTCACCATGTCGACCCCCGCCTGCGCCGAGGACACGATGAACGGCGCGGGCTTGTAGTCCGGGTAGGTCGTGCCCGAGCCGACACCGGTGACGAACAGCGCCGGGCGCGCGGTCACGCCGCCGTCCCACGGCGCACCGTCGGCGAACGGTACGACCGCGCCCCGCTCGTCGAGCGTGCGCGCCATCAGGAGGAGCGGGTCGACGCGCGACAGCACGCCGTCGACGTTGGCATAGCGGTCGCAGGCGCCCGCGCGGCCCGCGCTGATCTGGCACAGCACCGGGCAGGCGCTGCACACGATCTTGCCGGGCTGCGGCGTCAGCGCGGGCTCGTCGCCCGCGGTCGGGGTCGGGTCGGCGTGGGTCGTCATCGTGCGGCGAGGAGCGCGGCGCGGATGCGGTCCGGCGTCGCGGGCGCGTGGCGCACCCGGACGCCGGTCGCGTGGTGGATCGCGTTGAAGATGGCGGGCGCGGTGGGAACGAGGGCCGGCTCCCCGACGCCCTTCGCGCCGTGCGGCCCGAGCGGCTCGGCGTCTTCGACCAGGATCACGTCGATCGGCGGCACGTCGCCGAAGGTCGGAATCAGGTAGTCGTGCAGGTTCTCGGTCCGGCCGGCGTGGTACTCCTCCATCAGCGCGAGCCCGATGCCCTGCGCGATCCCGCCGTGGATCTGCCCCTCGACCTGGGTCGGGTTGAGTGCGCGACCGACGTCGTGCGCCGCCACGATTCGCAGCAGCTTTACCGTTCCCAGCTCGAGGTCGACCTCGAGCTCGGCGAGCTGCGCGGCGAAGCCGTAGGTCGCGTAAGGCACGCCCTGCCCGTTCGCGTCGAGCGGGACGGTGGGCGGGTTGAAGTGGCCCTCGGCCGCGAGCACGTCGCCGCGTGCGTCGAGCGGCAGCTCGGTGAGGTCGATCCGGTGCTCGCCGTCCGCGTCCTCGGCGACGAGCACGCCGCGCTCGAGCCGCAGGCGCGCGTCCGGACGCGCCTCGGCGAGCGCAATCATCCGGCGCCGGAGCTCCGCACCAGCGAGGCGCGTCGCATTGCCCGACACGAACGCCTGGCGCGACGCGGACGTCTTGCCCGCGTCCGCGGTGAGGTCGGTGTCGCCCATCACGTAGTCGATCGCGCTCATCGGCAGGCCGAGCGCATCGGCCAGCACCTGCACGAGGATCGTATTGGAACCCTGCCCGATGTCGACCGCGCCGTTGTAGAACATCACGCGACCTTCGGGCCTCAGCCCCACGCGCATGGTCGAGGGATTGGCGATCACGGTGTTGCCGATGCCGTACCACATGCACGCAATGCCGGCGCCACGGCGCGCGCCCCGCAGCGGTCCGGCCGTCGCCGCGCGGTGATTGAACGCCTCCGCGCCGAGCAGCGCCTTCTTCCAGTGCGCTCGCAGCGCTTCGAGGCAGCGCGCGAGCCCGGCGCTCGCCGCGAGCACCTGCCCGGTGGCGGTGGCCTGCCCGGCGCGTAGCGCGTTGCGCTGCCGGAACTCCAGTTTGTCGAGGCCGGCGCGCTCGGCGAGCTCGTCGAGCAGCGCCTCGTGGACGATCGTCGACTGCGGCACGCCGAAGCCGCGGAAGGCGCCGGCGATCGGGCCGTTGGTGTACACCGCGCGCGTCAGCGCCCGCACGTTCGGCACGAGGTACGGGCCGCAGGCGTGGATCGGCACGCGGTTCGCGACGGTGTTGCCCCAGGACGCGTATGCGCCGGTATTGAAGTCGCCAAAGAAGTCCGCGGCGACGAGGCGCCCCTCGGCGTCGCACCCGAATCGCGCCCGCATGCGCGCCGGATGGCGCTTCGTGGTGGACGCCATCGACTCCGGCCGCGTGTACGCCCCGCGCACCGGGCGGTTCAACTTCCACGCCGCGACCGCGAGGAGCGGCTGGATCGAGACGTCGAGCTTGCCCCCGAAGCCGCCGCCGACCGCCGAGGGTACGATGTGGACCTGCGCGTCCTTGAGCCCAAGGATGCGTGCGACCTCCTCGCGGTCCATGTACGGCGTCTGGGTGCAGGCGAAGAGCCGCAGGCGATCGCCGATGCGCTCCGCGTAGCCCGCTTCGGGCTCGATGTACGCGTGCTCGACGTAGCTCGTGGTGAACTCGCCTTCGGCGACGTGCGTCGCGGCGGCGAGCGCCGCGTCGACGTCGCCCTTCGCCACGCGGCCGCGGATGAGCACGTTGTCGGGGTTGCGCGCGTGCAGCGGCTCGCCGCCGGCGAGCGCCTGCTCGATCTCGGTGCGCGCCGGCTCCGGCGTCCAGCGGATCGGGACGTCGCCCTCGGGAATCGCCAGCACCGCCTCGCGCTCGCCGACCAGCGCGAGCACCGCCTCGCCCCGAAACCGCACGCGGCCGTCGGCGAGGACCGGCTGGTCCTTGACGTCGGGGAAAATGCCGAAGCCGTTCACCGGCACGTCGCGCGCGCCGATCACGTCCACGAGACCGGGATGTCGCGCGAAGAGCGGCGCGAGGTCGCCGACCTCGAACCGGGCGGCTGCGTGCGGCGAGCGGATCGCGCGCAGCCAGAGCGCGCCGTCGGGCCAGCGGTCGGCGCCATAGCGCTCCGCGCCGGTCACTTTCTGCACGCCGTCGGTCTTGGGCGCGCGCGCGCCGACGGCCGCCCCGGCGGGCGGCACCGCAATCGCCGCCTCGCTCCGCGCAGCGGCAAGCACCGCGTCCACGATTTTGCGATAGCCGGTGCACCTACACAGCACGCCGCCGAGCGCGTCGCACACCGCGTTCTCGTCCGGGCGCGGGTCGCGCGCCAGGAGGTCGTGGGCCGCCATGAGCATGCCGGGCGTGCAGACCCCGCACTGCGCCGCGCCGTGCGCGAGGAACGCGCGCTGCAGCCGGTCGAGCGCGCCGTTAGCGGCGAGCCCTTCCACCGTTGCGACCGCCCGGCCCTCGACCTGCCCGACCGCGGTGAGGCAGGCGCACACCTGGCGACCGTCGAGCAGCACGGTGCAGGCGCCGCAGTCGCCGGCGTTGCAACCGACCTTGGTCCCGATCAGGCCGAGCGTCTCGCGCAGCACGTCGGACAACCGCTCGGCAGGCCGGGCTGCCACGCGTTGCGGCGTGCCGTTCAGCGTGAACGCGATCGTGCCCAGCTCAAGCGGCTTGTTCATGCGCAAGCTTCTCCAGCGCCCGGGCGACGAGCGTCGCCGCCGCGTCGCCCCGGTACGCGGCCGGGGCACGGACGTCGTCGATCGGCGCCAGCGGGGCGAGGTGCGCCGGCGACACGACCGCGCCGACGCCGGCGGCGAGGCGCCGCCCGGCGAGCGCCGCCTCGAGCGCGGGGAGGCGCTGCGCGACGGCCGAACAGGCACCCACCGCGACGCCGCAGCGCGTGATCGCGCCCTGCGCGTCGGTTTCGACGACGGCAGCGACCATCGCGATCGAGATCACGAGGTACCGCCGCGCGCCGAGCTTGAGGAACGTCGAGCGGGTGCGCGCGCCCCAGGCCGGCACCAAGACGGCGGTCACGAGCTCGTCGGAGGCGCACGCGGTGCGGCGGTTGCCGAGGAGGAAGTCGCCGAGCGGCAGCGTGCGCGCGCCGCGCACCGACGCGAGCTCCACCGCGGCACCGAGCGCGAGGAGCGGCGGCGCGCCGTCGGCCGCCGGGGACGCGTTGCAGAGGTTGCCGGCGATCGTGCCCGCGTTCTGGATCTGCACGCCGCCGACTTCGCGCGCCGCGAGCTTCAGCGCGTCGCACCAGGCCGGGAGCGGCGCGGCCGCGAGGTCCGCCCAGGTCGCCAGCGCCCCGATGCGCACGCCCTGCCCGGTGGCGCGGATCCCGCGCAGCTCGTCGAGCGCAGAGAGGTCGAGGACGTCCTCCTCGACCGCGCGGCCGACGCGCGCGGGATAGAAGTCGGTGCCGCCCGCGAGCACGGCGCACGGCCCCGCCGCGCGGGCGCGCAGCGCGGCGTCGAGCCCGCGCGGGCGGAGGTAGCTCCCCATCGGTCTGGTTCTCGCGGCGAGAGGTCGGCCGACTGTAGCCCAAGGTCTGGGGGGCTTCAACCGCCGCTTGCGCGCGGCGCCGCCGGCCCGGATCATCGGCGCACGACCGCCGAGGAGACCGCCATGGAACCCGCCGCCCGCTACGACCAGCGCGCTCGCTACGAGGCGCTGATGGACGTCGTCCGCACCCGCATGACGACGCGCGCCTTCGAACCGTCGTACGTGGTGCCGCGCGAGCACTACGAGCTCATCCTCGAGGCGGCGCGGCACGCGCCCTCGGGCGCGAACGCGCAGCCCTGGCACTACATCGTGGTCACGGCGGCGGCGACCAAGAAGGCGATCGCCGACTACTTCGTGGACGAGGCGCGCAGCCGCGCCAAGCTGCACATGAAATTCCCCACCCCGAACTACCGCGGGCTCGAGACCGCCCCGGGCTTCATCGTGATCGCGAGCGACTTCCGCTGGACGCGCGCCTTCCCGGTGCTGAACGACGGCTCCGCGCTCGACCGCCAGTACCAGGAGAATGCCGAGCGCATCCTGCTGCAGTCGGTCGCCGCCTCGACGATGTCCGCGCACCTCGCCGCCGCGGCGCTCGGCTACAACGTCTGGTGGGTCACCGCGATCGGGCAGGAGAACGCCCAGAAGGCGATGAAGCCGCTGCTCGGCATCCCCGAGGAGCTGGCGGTCATCGACATCTTCTGCTTCGGGCCGCCGGCAAAGCCCCCGTACAAGCGCTGGAAGAAGACCCTGCCGGAGATCATGTCATGGGACCGCTTCAATCCGGCGAACCACATGAGCACCGCGCAGATCGAGGACTGGGTGCGCGAGAAGCGCCACCAGGTGATGTACCGCGACGAGACCAAGGTGGACTGAGGCCCGGGCGGCGCAGATTTGATCCGGCGCACGCCGGCGCGCCGTCCGCGGCCGGTATAATGTGCGGCTTTGCAAGCAAGGCATCCGCACGAGGATCCGCGATGACCCACGTCGTCACCGAGAGCTGCATCAAGTGCAAGTACACCGACTGCGTCGACGTCTGCCCGGTCGACTGCTTCCACGAAGGCCCGAACATGCTCGTCATCGACCCCGACGAGTGCATCGACTGCGCGGTGTGCATTCCCGAGTGCCCGGTGAACGCGATCTACGCGGAGGAGGACGTCCCGCCCGAGCAGAAGGAGTGGCTCGCCCTCAACGCCGAGCTCACCAAGGCCTGGCCGGTGATCACCGACAAGAAGGACGCGCTTCCCACCGCCGAGGAGTTCAAGGACGTGCGCGACAAGAAGGGGCTGCTGGAGCGCTAGCCCCGGCGCGCGGCGACCCGCGCGCCGCGTGCGCCACGCCATGCTGAAGCTCGCCCACGGGCTCGCCTTCGAGGACCTCTACCGCCGCGACGGCCTCGTCCGCCTCGACCGGCACTTCCTCGCTTTCCTCGCCGCCGCCGACGCCGCGCTCGCCGCGCGGCTCGAGGCCGCCCGGCGCGCGCCCGACGCGCTTGCGCCGAAGGACGAATCGGCGCTGATCCTCGCGCTTTCCCCGCACCTCGAGCGCTTCGTGTCGCAGCTCTTCGGCATCGCCGACGAGGTGCTCGCGCTTGCCCGCCGGCACGACGAGGCCGCGCCGATCTTCGCGGTGAAGCGGCAGTTCGTGCAGCGGCGCGCGGCCACCCGCATCAAGCCGGAGGACGCGCAGGCGCTCGACGGCCCGGCGCTGGAGCGCGAGCTGCGCCGGCTCTTCGGCGGGCGCTTCGACGAGCTGACCTATGCCCAGCACGTGACGCGCTGGCTCGCCCACGAGCAGGACCGCCAGCGGGAGCTCGACCTGGCGCTGCGCTACGCCGCGTGGGCGCTGCACACCGCGGCCGGGCGCGACCACGTGCGCACCGGGGTGCTGTTCAAGACGCCCGGCAAGACCGATCCGCACGACCTGCTCGCGCACGCCCAGCGCTTCGACCTGCACGGCGGCCCGGCCTTCCGCATCGCACCCGAGCACCTGCGGCGCCGCGAGGGCTTCAAGCTCACCGACCCCGGGACCGGGCTGGTCGGCGCGCTCGACCAGGCGAACTACTGCATCTGGTGCCACGCGCAGGGCAAGGACTCGTGCTCGAAGGGGCTGAAGGAGAAGCCGCCGGCGGACGCGCCCGAGCGCACGGTCTACAAGAAGAGCGCCTTCGGCGTGACGCTCGCCGGCTGCCCGCTCGACGAGAAGATCTCGGAGTTCCACAGCGCGAAGACGCAGGGCCTGGCGATTGCCGCGCTCGCCATCATCGCGGTCGACAACCCGATGGTGGCCGCCACCGGCCACCGCATCTGCAACGACTGCATGAAGGCCTGCATCTACCAGAAGCAGGAGCCGGTGAACATCCCGCAGGCCGAGACGCGCACGCTCAAGGACGTGCTCGGCCTGCCCTGGGGCTTCGAGATCTACAGCCTGCTCACGCGCTGGAACCCGCTCAACGTGCGCAAGCCCCTTCCCCTCCCCGCGACCGGGCGACGCGTCCTGGTGGTCGGCATGGGCCCGGCGGGCTTCAGCCTCGCCCACCATCTGCTCAACGACGGACACACGGTGGCCGGCATCGACGGCCTCAAGATCGAGCCGCTGCCGGCGGCGCTCGCCGGCGTCGATCCGGACGGCAGCCGGGTCGCCTTCGCGCCGGTGCGGGACGCGATGGCGCTGTACGAACCGCTCGACGAGCGCGCGATGGCCGGGTTCGGCGGGGTCGCCGAGTACGGCATCACCGTGCGCTGGGACAAGAACTTCCTGAAGCTCGTGCGGCTGCTGCTCCAGCGCCGCGAGGCGTTCGCCCTCTACGGCGGGGTCCGCTTCGGGGGCACGATCACGCTCGAGGATGCGCTCGCGGCCGGCTTCGACCACGTCGCGCTGTGCATGGGCGCGGGCAAGCCGACCACGCTCGACATTCCGAACGGGCTCGCGCGCGGCGTGCGCACCGCCTCCGACTTTCTGATGGCGCTGCAGCTGACGGGCGCGGCCAAGCGCGACTCGATCGCGAACATGCAGCTGCGCCTGCCGGTCGTGGTGATCGGCGGCGGACTCACCGCGATCGACACCGCGACCGAGTCGCTCGCCTACTACGTCGTCCAGGTCGAGAAGTTCCTCGCCCGCTTCGAGGCGCTCGCCGCCGAGTCCGGCGAGGACGCGATCCGCGACCGCTGGAACCCCGAGGAGCGCGAGATCGCCGAGGAGTTCCTGTCGCACGCGCGCGCGATCCGCAGCGAGCGCCGCAAGGCGGCGGCCGAGGCGCGCGCGCCCCGCATCACCGAACTGCTGCGCCACTGGGGCGGCGCGACCATCGCCTACCGCCGGCGCCTGGTCGACAGCCCCTCCTACACCCTCAACCACGAGGAAGTCGAGAAGGCGCTCGAGGAAGGCATCGTCTTCGCCGAGGGCCTGACGCCGCGTGCGGTCGAGGTCGACGACTACGGCGCGGTAAGCGGGATCCGCTTCGCGCGCCAGGCGCGCGGCGACGACGGCACGTGGCAGCCGACGGGCGAGCTGCGCCTCCCCGCCTGCACCGTGTTCATCGCCGCCGGCACCCAGCCGAACACGGTGCTCGCGCGCGAGGACGCCGCGCACTTCCAGCTCGACGGCAAGTACTTCCGCGCCTGCGACGAGGACGGCAACCCGGTGAAGCCCGAGTTCTCGCTCTCCAAGCCGGCGCATCCCGACGTGCTGCTCTCGCGGCTCCCGGACGGGCGGTTCGTTTCGTTCTTCGGCGACCTCCACCCGTCCTACTTCGGCAACGTGGTGAAGGCGCTCGGCTCGACCAAGCAGGGCCACCCGGCCGTCTCGCGCGTGCTCGCGAAGCGCGCCCCGGCGTCGAGCGAGCCGGACGCCGCGTTCCTCGCGCGCCTCGACGCCGACCTGCGCCCGACGGTGCACGCGGTAAAGCGCCTCACGCCGACCATCGTCGAGGTCGTCGTCAAGGCGCCGGCGGCGGCGCGACGCTTTCAGCCCGGGCAGTTCTACCGGCTGCAGAACTACGAGTCGCTCGCGCCCCTCGTCGACGGCACCCGCCTGCAGATGGAGGGCCTCGCGCTCACCGGCGCCTGGGTTGATCGCCGCCGCGGCCTCGTGTCGACGATCGTGCTCGAGATGGGCGGCTCGAGCGACCTGTGCGCACGCCTCGCGCCGGGCGAGCCAGTGGTCCTGATGGGACCGACCGGCGCCCCCACGCACATCGTCTCCGGCGAGACCGTGCTCTTCGCCGGGGGCGGCCTCGGCAACGCGGTGCTGTTCTCGATCGGCCAGGCGTTCCGCGCGGCCGGCTCGAAGGTGCTGTACTTCGCCGGCTACAAGAAGATCGTGGACCGCTACAAGGTCGAGGAGATCGAGGCCGCGGCGGACGTGGTCGTCTGGTGCTGCGACGAGGCGCCCGGCTTCGAGCCGGGCCGGCCCCAGGACTTCGCCTTCGTGGGCAACATCGTCCAGGCGATCGAAGCCTACGCTTCGGGGCGGCTGGGGCCGACGACGCTGAAGACCACCGACGCCGACCGCATCATCGCCATCGGCTCGGACCGCATGATGGCGGCGGTGGGGCGCGCCCGGCACGCGGTGCTCGCGCCGCACCTCAAGCCGCACCACTTCGCGATCGGCTCGATCAACTCGCCGATGCAGTGCATGATGAAGGAGATCTGCGCGCAGTGCCTGCAGCCGCACCGCGATCCGCAGACCGGGGAGACGCGCTACGTGTTCTCGTGCTTCAACCAGGACCAGTCGCTCGATCTGGTGGACTTCCACGCGCTCTCCGAGCGGTTGCGGCAGAATTCGCTGCAGGAGAAGCTGACCGCGCAGTGGCTCGGGCGCGTCCTGCGCGGCAGCCGGACGCCGGTCTAGACAAACGCGAGCGGCGCTCCAACAATACCGGTCTGGAACCGAGAACAGGGGGGAGGTAGCGTGGACGCAGCGCACATCGAGCGCGTCTATTCGGCGTATTCGCGCGTGTATGACCGCGTGTTCGGGCCCGTCTTCCAGCCGTCGCGGATCGCGCTCGCGGCCGCGATCGCGCCGCGCCCGGGCGAGAGCGTGCTCGAGGTCGGCGTGGGCACCGGGCTCCTGCTGCCGCTGTACGCCGGCCGTTGCCGCATCACCGGCATCGACCTCTCCGCGGGAATGCTCGACAAGGCGCGCGACCGCGTCGCCGAGCTCGCCCTGCCGGACGTGAACCTCGAGGTCATGGACGCCGGCGCGATGACCTTCGCCGACGACTCGTTCGACGTCGCGGTGGCGGCCTACGTGGTGACCGCGGTGCCGGACCACCGCGCGGTGATGAACGAGATGGTGCGCGTCGTGCGCCCCGGGGGCCGCATACTGCTCCTCAACCACTTCGTGAACGGCACGCCGCTGCTCTCGACGCTCGAGCGCGCGGTCTCGCCGCTGTGCATCCGCGTCGGCTTCCGCACCGACCTTTCGGTCGACCAGGTGCTCGACGGCCTGCCGCTCGCGCGCCTGCGCGACGAGCGCGTGAAGCCGCTCGGGATGTGGCACCTCGTGGAGTGCCGGAACGACAAGCGCGTGCGAGCGTAGCGGCGCGCGGGCCCCGCGTCACCCGCGGCGAGCCGCCCAGGCCTCGATCGCCGCCCGGTGCGCGTCCTCGCCCCAGGCGTGCGCGAACCCCGCGCGCTCGAGCGCGCGCAGCTCGCCCGGGTCGGCCCCGCGCCGGGCCGCGCGGACGATCTCCTTGAAGGTGCGCAGGAGATGCGGCGGCCGCCCTGCGATCGCTTCCGCGAGCCGGTCCACGAACGCGACGAAGGGCGCTTCGCGCGGCGCGACGTGCTGCACCAGCCCCACTGCGCGCGCCGCCTCGGCCGACAGCACGCGCGCGGTCGCGAGCAGCTCGAGCGCGATCGCGGTCCCGACCGCGTGCACGAGGTCCGATCCGCCGCCCCAGCCGCTCGAGAGACCGAGCGCCGCGTGCGTGAACCCGATGCGCGCGTGGGGCGCGGCCACCCGCAGGTCGCACGCCAGCGCAAGCTCCGCGCCGCCGCCGAGCGCAAGCCCGTTGAGCGCGGCGACCGTCGGGACCGGAAACGCCCGCACGGCGTCGAGCGCCGCTGCGCCCTCGTCGGCAATCGCCGCGGCCTCCTCCGGCGCGTGCGCGGCCGCGAGCTCCAGCAGGTCCACCCCCGCGCAGAACGCCAGATCCCCGGCGCCCGCGATCACCGCGAGCCGCAGCTCGGGGTGCGCCGCATGCGCGGCGAAGACCGCGCGCAGCTCCCGGAGCGCCTCGCGCGAGAGCGCGTTGCGCTTCGCCGGCCGGTTGACCGTGACGCGGAGCACGCCGCGGTCGTAGCTGCGCAGGAGATGCGTCATCGAAGCGGGTCGGTGCGGTGCGGGCCGCGCGAGTGTAGCCTGCGCGCGCCATAATCGCGAGCATCCGACCGCAGAAAGGCACTCCGCATGGAACTGCGACTCGACGGCAAGACCGCTCTCGTCACCGGCGCCTCGTCCGGGCTCGGCTGGCGTTTCGCCACCACGCTCGCCGCCGCCGGCGCGCGCGTGGCGCTCGCGGCGCGGCGCACCGAGCGCCTCGAGGCCCTCAAGGCCGAGATCGAGCGCACCGGGGGCCGGGCGCACGCGCTCGCGCTGGACGTCACCGACGTCGCGTCGGTGCGCGCGGGCGTCGCCGCGGCCGAGGCGGCGCTCGGTCCGCTCGACATCCTAGTCAACAACTCGGGCGTGAGCGTCACCAAGCGCGCGGGCGAGATCGAGGAGGCCGACTACGACTACGTGATGGACACCAACGCCAGGGGCGCGTTCTTCGTGGCGCAGGCGGCCGGCCGCGCGATGATCGCGGCCAAGCGGCCGGGCCGCATCGTCAACATCGCCTCGGCGGCGGGGCTGCGGGTGCTCGGCCAGCTCTCGGTCTACTGCATGTCCAAGGCCGCCGTCATCCACATGACCCGCGCGCTCGCGCTCGAATGGGGCCGCTACGGCATCAACGTCAACGCGCTCTGCCCCGGCTACATCGAGACCGAGATCAACCGCGACTACTGGCAGACCGACGCCGGCCGCAAGCTCGTCGGGATGCTGCCGCGCCGGCGGGTCGGCAAGCCGGAGGACCTCGACGGCCTGCTGCTGCTGCTCGCCTCGGACCAGTCGGGGTTCGTCAACGGCGCGGCGATCGCCGCGGACGACGGGCTCTCGCTCTAGCGCCCCCGGCGCTCAGCGCGGGCTGAGCCGCTCGGTCGGGAGGCTCGGTATCCCGCCCGCCGTGGTGGGCGCGCTCTGGGGCGGGATGGCCGCCAGCTGCTCGGCGAGCGGCGGGTTCATCTTGCGCAGCCGCTGGACCGCGATCTCCCACTCCATGCGCCGGCCGAGCTGCGCGTACGCGACGCCGGCGCCGAAGACCGCCTCCGGGAACTGCGGGTGGCGCTGCAGCGCCTGCTCGTAGAAGCCGACCGCGCGCTCGGGCCGCTTCAGGTCGCGGAAGCTCTCGCCGAGCAGGAAGTAGGTGACCGGCGAGTCCTGGTTGATGCGCAGCGCGCTGTCCAGGGTGCGGATCGCGCGCTCCGGCTGCCCCATCGCGCGCTGGGACTGGGCGAGCAGGTTCCAGGCGGCGATGTCGTCCGGGCTGAGCTGCACCGCCCGCTGGAACTGGTCGGCGGCGCGGTCGAACTGCTTCATCTGGGCGTACGCGAACCCGGCTACCACGTACCAGTCGGCGTTCGCCGGGTCGACCGCGATGTTCTCGTGCGCGAACCGCGCCACCGCCTCCCAGTCGCCCTTCTGCTCGAGCCCGGCGAGCTTCTCGCGGTTCGGCTCGCTGACGCCCTTCATGTTGTTGAGGAGCGTCGGGAACGTGCCCTCGGGGATGAGGCTGAGGATCAGGCTCGCGGCGGGCGACAGGCAGCCCGCCAGCGCGAGCGCGAGAGCGAGGGCCGCCGCGGTGCGCCGGAGGTCAGTCACTCGTCTGGTAGACGTAGGGCTTCTGCGGCACGCGCGACTCGCGGGCGCGGCGCAGCTGCTCGAGGTCGAGCTTGCGGTCCCACCACTGGGCGCGGCCCTTCGCCTGCTCGTCGGCGAGCTGCGGCTTCGCGCGCAGGAGATCGCGGATGAGGCGCGTGGCGTCGGACTCGTAGCCGGTCTTGATCTTCTTGCCGAACATCGTGCGGACCGCCGGAGAGGGTTGCGGATGCGCCCGATTATACCGGTCGGGCCTTGCAAAACAACGGCTTCCGGCGCGGCCGCGATCGTGTCTTGATTTTTCGTCCAGGGCTGTATATAAATGCAGTACGTAAAGCGCCCGCGCACGAAGGAGCGCTTGTCCCGCGGATTGGAGCGGACGGCGAAGCCGCCGCTCAATCCGCGATGTGCTGAAGGAAACCCGCCACTGGAGGCGACCATGGATCAAGAGAAAGCGCTCGGCATCCTGCAGTCCCTGTCGAACGGCGCCGACCCGTTCACCGGCCAGCCCTTCCCCGCCGACAGCCCGTACCAGCACCCGGAGGTGGTCCGGGCGCTCTTCCAGGCGGTGCGGGCGATGGAGAGCGCGGTCGCCGCGCAGAAGCGCCAGGCCGCGCGCCCCGCGGGCGGCAACTCGGGCAAGCCGTGGGCGAAGGAGGAGGACGAGCGCCTGCTCGCCGCCTTCGACCAGGGCCGCTCGATCGACGATCTCGCCGGCGCGCACGCGCGCAGCCGGCTCGCGATCGAGGCGCGCCTCGCGCGCTACGGGCGCGTGCCGATGCCGGCCGGAGTGCGCGCGATCGCCAACGGGTTCCAGGCGCGCGAGCCGGACGCGGCGTACGCGGTCTAGCAGGAGCACACGATGAAAGAGCTCACCCCCCGCCAGGCCGAGATCCTCCAGCTCATCCGCGACACGATCGAGGAGACCGGCTTTCCCCCGACGCGCATGGAGATCGCGCGCATGCTCGGCTTCGCCTCGCCGAACGCGGCCGAGGAGCACCTGCGCGCGCTCGAGCGCAAGGGCGTCATCGAGATCCTCGACGGCACCGCGCGGGGCCTGCGGCTGAAGGAGGCGCTCGGCCTGCCGCTCGTCGGCCGCGTCGCCGCCGGCGCGCCGATCCTCGCCGAGGAGCACATCGTCGGCCGCTACTCGGTCGACCCGAACCTCTTCCGCCCGCGCGCCGACTACCTCCTCAAGGTGCGCGGCATGAGCATGCGCGACGCCGGCATCCTGGACGGCGACCTCCTCGCCGTGCACAAGGTGGCCGACGCCCGCTCGGGGCAGATCGTGGTGGCGCGCCTCGAGGACGAGGTGACGGTGAAGCGCCTGCGCCGCCGCGGCGCGCAGGTCGAGCTGCTGCCCGAGAACCCGGAGTTCAAGCCGATCGTGGTCGATACACGCGAGCAGCCGCTCGCGATCGAGGGCATCGCGGTCGGGGTGATCCGCAATACAAGGTTCTGAGTGCCTACTGAGCCGACGCTCAAAGACGACGGCTTAGAAACCCCAGAGATCCGGCCGTGGGGCGAACATAAATATCGTCTGGTGCAGGGCTATGCCCGCGTGTTCGCTACGGCAATGAAGCGAAAGTGGGATCAGCGAGTCTACGTTGATCTATATGCCGGAAGCGGTCATGCCAGGATTGAAGGGACCACGCGCATCGTTCCGACATCGCCTCTGCGGGCTTTGACAATTCCGGATCCGTTCGATCGGTACATTTTCTGCGAGAAAGATCCTGCACTTCTGGGAGCGCTTCGCGCGAGGGTGTCGAGAGAGCGCAAGCACTTCGATGTGGATTTCGTTCTTGGCGACGTGAATGTCGAGATCGACGAAGTTCTCGCGAAACTCCCTGTCCCGAGCAGGAGTAACCGAGTACTCGCTTTCTGTTTTGCCGACCCGTTCAAGCTCGATGATCTGAAGTTCGAAACGATTCGCCGCCTTTCGTCACGCTACATCGACTTCTTGATTCTCGTGCCCACCGAGATGGATGCGAACCGCAACATGGTTTTGTATTCGCAGCCTCACAACAAGACGCTGGATACGTTCTTTGGTGACGCGAACTGGAGAACTGCGTGGAAAAAAGCCGAGCTTGAGGGAGAACCTTTCTGGGGATTCGTACTTAAGTACTTCGCTTCCTGCATGGAGGGGCTGGGGTACCTTGATCACGCGGCTGAACAGGCTGAATTAATCCGGTCAGTCGAGAAGAATCTTCCCCTCTATCGACTCGCCTTCTTTAGCCGTAATCCGCTCGGTACACGGTTCTGGAAAGAAGTGAGAAAGTACGCTACTCCTCAAACTGCTTTCGACTTCTAAAACATGGCTCAACTCTCCGCCATCGAATGGACCGAAGCGACGTGGAACCCGCTCACGGGCTGCACGAAGATCAGCCCCGGCTGCAAAAACTGCTACGCGGAGCGGATGGCGCGGCGCCTGCAGGCGATGGGGCAGCCGAATTACGCCAAAGGCTTCGCCCTGACACTGCACGAGCGCATGCTCGATGCCCCACTGCACTGGAGAAAACCTCGCCGGGTCTTCGTGAATTCGATGAGCGACCTCTTCCAAGACGGTGTCCCGGTCGACTTCATCAAGAAAGTCTTCGCCGTGATGGGAGGAGCAGCGCACCATCAGTTCCAGATCCTGACGAAGCGTTCGGAGAGACTGTTCGTCCTGAATGGATTGCTCGAGTGGATGCCGAACATCTGGATGGGCGTAAGCGTCGAGAGCCGGAAGTACACGTTTCGGATCGACCACCTGCGGCAGACGGGGGCACGCATCAAGTTTCTGTCCCTGGAGCCCCTGCTCGCCCCCTTGGGCAAGCTGGATCTGTCCGGCATCGACTGGGTGATCGTCGGGGGTGAATCGGGGCCTCGGGCGCGGCCGATGGACCCGGCGTGGGCGAGGGAAATTCGCGATCAGTGCATCGCCTCCAACGTTCCGTTCTTCTTCAAACAGTGGGGCGGAAAGCGGAAGAGTCGGACAGGGCGATTGCTGGATGGGCGCACCTGGAACGGGTTTCCGCGCTCTCCGGAAGCAAAACCCGTCCAGCGCTCGAGCAGGAAGCAGATGCCCTCGGCACAGATAGAAGCCTGAAGGCCAACCCAGTTTTGGTTCGCATTTCCAACCGCATCGCCCTATGGGGCTCGTCGACCCCACTGTCCCGCTGTCCGCCCTTCTCCAGCGCCCCGACATCCGGCGTGGTGGCGCGGCTGCGCAGGTGGCGAGCACGAGCGTGCCGACCGGCTTTCCGGCGCTCGACGCCGAACTCCCCGGCGGCGGCTGGCCGACCGGCTGCCTCACCGAGTGCCTCCCCGCGCACGAGGGCATCGGCGAGCTGCGCCTCCTCGGCCCGGCGCTCGCCGCGCTTTCGCGCGCCGGCCGGCGGCTCGCGTGGATCGCGCCGCCTCACCTGCCCTACGCCCCGGCGCTCCACGCCGCCGGCATCGCCCTCGAGCGGCTCCTGATCGTCCGCACCACTGCAGGCGAAGCTTCGCTCGCCGTGCGCGACGCACTGTGGGCCGCCGAGCAGGCGCTGGCCTCCGCCGCCTGCGGCGCGGTCCTCGTCTGGCCCGGCATGGTGAAGTACGCAGAGCTCCGTCGTCTCCAGCTTGCGGCCGAGAAGACGCGCGCGCTCGCCGTCCTGTTCCGCGCGCCACGCGCGGCGCGCGAAGCCTCACCCGCCGCCCTGCGCCTCGCCCTCCACACCGCTTCCGGAGGGCTCGCAGTGCGCATCCTCAAGCGACGCGGGGCGATATGCGAACAGCCGGTAGTCATCGATCTAGGAACCCCGCGTGCAGTGGATCGCCCTCCACTTTCCCGCGCTCCCGCTCGAAGCGCTCACCCGCAGCCTTGCGACGCCTGAGCCGCAGGCGGTCGCCGAGCACTCGGCCGCGAACCACCCGCGCGTGGTCGCCTGCGACGGCAAGGCGCGCGCCCGCGGCGTGCGGCCGGGCATGGCGGTGGCCGCCGCGCGCGCGCTCGCGCACGACCTCGTCGTCCGCGCGCGCGATCCCGCCGAGGAGACCGAGGCCCTGCTCGGGCTCGCCGGCTGGGCCGCGCAGTTCACCCCGAGCGTCGCGCCCGATCTTCCCGCCGCGCTCGCGCTCGAGGTCGGGGGCAGCCTGAAGCTCTTCGGCGGTGTCGACCGCATCCGCGCGCGTCTCGTCGCGGGCAGCGCGCGCATGGGCTTCGCCGCGCACGCCGCCTGCGCGCCCACCGCGCGCGGCGCCGCGTGGCTCGCGCGCGCCGGCGCGGAGCAATGCGTCGAGCGCATCGACGCCCTCGAATCGGCGCTTGCCGCGCTCCCGCTCGCCGTCGCGGTACGCGACGCGGAAACGCTCGCAGCCCTGCACGCGATCGGCGCGCGCACCGTGGGCGAGCTCGCGCAGCTCCCGCGTGACGGGCTCGCGCGCCGCTTCGGCCAGGGGCTTCTCGACGACCTCGATCGCGCGTACGGCCGGCGCGCCGACCCGCGCGCGTTCCACGTCCCGCCGCCGCAGTTCCACGCGCGCCTCGAGCTGCCGGCAGAGGCAACGCAGGCCGAAAGCCTCCTCTTCGCGGCGCAGCGCCTGTTCGTGCAGCTCGAAGGCTTCCTCGCCGCGCGCGCCGGCGGCGTGCGGCGGCTCGAACTGCGGCTCGGCCATCGCGACGCGCCGGCGACCGTCGTCCCGATCGGCCTCGTCGCGCCGAGCCGCGACGCGGGCCACTTCACCCAGCTCGCGCGCGAGCGGCTCGGCGCGATTGCGCTGCCCGCGCCGGTGCGCGCCCTCGCGCTCGCCGCGTCCGACGTCGTGCCGCTCGCCGGCGCCCCGCTCGCCCTGTTCGACGACGGGAACGGCGCCCCCGAGGACTGGCCGCGGCTCGTCGAGCGCCTGCGCGCGCGGCTCGGCGCAGCCAGCGTGCACGGCGTGCGCGTCGTCGCGGAGCACCGGCCGGAGTACGCGTCGCAGCCGTGCACGCTCTCCCCGGCATCCGACCGGGCCGAGCACGCCGACGCGCTCGCCGGACGCCGCCCCTTCTGGCTGCTTGAGGCGCCGCGGCCGCTCGCGGAGCTCGGCGCGGTGCCGCACCACGGCGGTCCGCTGAAGCTCCTCGCCGGCCCGGAGCGCATCGAGTCGGGCTGGTGGGACGGGGCCGAGGTCGCGCGCGACTACTTCGTCGCGCAGACGCCCGCGCAGGCGCTCGTCTGGATCTACCGCACCCGCGGCGGCGGGTGGTTTCTGCACGGGCTGTTTGCTTGAAGTCCGGAACGTGCTCCCCGATTACGCCGAGCTGCACTGCCTGTCCAACTTCACCTTCCTGCGCGGCGCCTCCCACCCCGAGGAGCTGGTCGAGCGGGCGCACGCGCTCGGGTACGCGGCGCTCGCGCTCACCGACGAATGCTCGCTCGCCGGCGTGGTACGCGCGCACGTCGCGGCGAAGGCAGCCGGCCTGAAGCTCCTGATCGGCACCGAGGTACGGCTCGTCGACGGCCCGAAGCTGGTCCTGCTCGCAACCAACCGCGCGGGCTACGGCAATCTCGCGGAGCTCGTCACGACCGGCCGGCGCAGCGCGCGGAAGGGCGCCTACCGCCTGACGCGCGCCGACCTGGACGAGGGCCTCCCCGACTGCCTCGCGCTGCTCGTCCCCCCTTCCCCGCTTTCGCTCCCCGAGGCCGAGTGGCTCGCCGCGCGTTTCCCGGGGCGCGCCTGGATCGCCGCGGAGCTCCTGTGCGGCCCGGATGACCGCGCCGAGCTCGAGCACCTGCGCGCGCTCGCGCGCCGAACCGGCCTGCCGCTCGTCGCCGCCGGGGACGTCCACCTGCACGTGCGCTCGCGGCGCCGGCTCCAGGACGTCCTCACCGCAGTGCGGCTCGGCCAGCCCGTCGCCGCATGCGGCCGCGCGCTCCATCCGAACGGGGAACGCCATCTCCGGCTGCGGGTACGCCTCGCGCAGCTCTACCCGCCCGAGCTCCTCGCCGAGACGCTGCGCGTCGCCGCGGCCTGCGCCTTCTCGCTCGACGAGCTCGCCTACGAGTACCCGGAGGAGATCGTCCCCGCCGGTGCGACGCCGGCGTCGCACCTGCGCCGGCTCGCCGAGTCGGGCCTCGCCTGGCGCTTCCCGCGCGGCGCGCCCGCGCACGTCCGCGCGCTCGTCGAGCGCGAGCTCGCGCTCATCGCCGATCTGAAGTACGAACCCTACTTCCTCACCGTGCACGACCTGGTGCGCTTCGCGCGCAGCCGCGGGATCCTGTGCCAGGGCCGCGGGTCGGCGGCGAACTCCGCGGTGTGCTACGCGCTCGGCATCACCGAGGTCGACCCGGCGCGCATGTCGATGCTGTTCGAGCGCTTCGTCTCGAAGGAGCGCAACGAACCCCCGGACATCGACGTGGACTTCGAGCACCAGCGGCGCGAGGAGGTGATCCAGTACCTCTACGCGAAGTACGGCCGCGACCGCGCCGCGCTCGCCGCCACCGTCATCACCTACCGCGCGAAGAGCGCGGTGCGCGACGTGGGCAAGGCGCTCGGGCTGGACGCGGCCGAGATCGAGCGCCTCGCCGGCTCGCTCGCCTGGTGGGACGGCCGCAGCGCCCTGCCCGAGCGCGTAGCCGAGGCGGGCCTCGACCCGCAGAGCCGGGCGGTGGGCCAGCTCCTCGAGCTCGTCGGCGCGCTCGTGGGCTTCCCGCGCCACCTCTCGCAGCACACCGGCGGCTTCGTCATCGCGCGCGACCGGCTCTCGCGCCTCGTGCCGATCGAGAACGCGGCGATGCCCGAGCGCTCGGTGATCCAGTGGGACAAGGACGACCTCGACGCGCTCGGCCTGCTGAAGGTCGACGTGCTCGCGCTCGGCATGCTCGCGGCGATCCGGCGCACGCTCGAGCTCGTCGCGCAACGGCGCGGCCGGCCGTTCACGATCGCGGACGTGCCGCCCGAGGACCCCGCGACCTACGCGATGATCCGGCGCGCCGACACGATGGGCGTGTTCCAGATCGAGTCGCGCGCGCAGATGTCGATGCTGCCGCGCCTTGCGCCGCGCTGCTTCTTCGACCTGGTGATCGAGGTGGCGATCGTGCGGCCCGGGCCGATCCAGGGCGGGATGGTCCATCCGTACCTGCGCCGCCGCAACGGCGAGGAACCGGTCGCCTACCCGAGCGCGGCGGTGCGCTCGGTGCTCGAGCGCACGCTCGGGGTGCCGATTTTCCAGGAGCAGGTCATGCAGCTCGCGGTCGTCGCCGCCGGGTTCACCCCGGGCGAGGCCGACGGCCTGCGCCGCGCGATGGCGGCGTGGCGGCGCAAGGGCGGGCTGGAGCCCTTCGAGCGGCGCCTGAAGGACGGCATGCGAGCGCGCGGCTACGACGAGGCGTTCGCCGACCAGATCTACCGCCAGATCCTCGGCTTCGGCGAGTACGGCTTCCCCGAGTCGCACTCGGCGAGCTTCGCCCTGCTCGTATACGTGTCCGCCTGGCTCAAGTGCCACGAGCCCGCCGCGTTCCTCGCCGGGCTCCTGAACAGCCAGCCGATGGGTTTTTACGCGCCGTCCCAGCTGGTGCAGGACGCGCGGCGGCACGGCGTCGAGGTGCGTGCGGTCGACGCGACGCGGAGCGGCTGGGACTGCACCCTCGAGGGCGACGCCGTGCGCCTGGGGCTGCGGATGGTCAAGGGGCTGTCGCAGGGCGGCGCCGAGCGGCTCGTCGCCGCGCGCGCCGCAGCGCCTTTCGCGAGCGTCGCCGACCTCGCCCACCGCGCGCACCCGGACGCGCGCGACCTCAAGTGCTTCGCGGCTGCCGGCGCCCTGAACGCGCTCGCCGAGCACCGCCGGCGCGCCTACTGGGACGTCGCCGGCGTCGAGACGCGGCCGCACGTCCTGCGGGAGGCGCCGGTGCGCGAAGCCGTGCCTGCGCTCGCCGCTCCCACCGAGGGCGAGAACCTCGTCGCCGACTACGCGAGCCTCGGGCTCACCCTGGGCCGCCACCCGCTCGCGCTGCTGCGCCCCCGGCTCGAGCGCATGCGGCTTGCAGCCGCCGAGGCGATCCGCGCGCTCCCGCACGGCGCGGCGGCGCGCGCCTGCGGGATCGTCACCGGCCGGCAGCGGCCCGATACCGCCTCGGGCGTGGTGTTCGTGACGCTCGAGGACGAGACCGGCTACGTGAACGTGATCGTCTGGTCGCGCCTCGTCGAGCGCCAGCGACGCGAGCTGCTCGGCGCGCGGCTGATGGGGGTGCACGGCACGATCGAGCGCCAGGGCGAGGTCGTCCACCTCGTCGCGCGGCGGCTCGCCGACCACAGCGACCTCCTCGGCGCCCTCGATACGCACTCGCGCGACTTCCATTGAGTGCTCTAGGCCGGCGTACACTCGCGCGGTGTTCGAAGACACGCTCAAGCTCGTCCTCGCGCTCGACCGCCGTGCGCCCGCCGCGTCCGTGCCGCAGCGCCTCGGCGAGCTGTTCCATCGCCTCGCGGCCGCCGCGAACGCGGCCGAGGCGAGCCAGGTCGAGGACCTCATCTGGGATCTCTGGATGTCGCATCCCGATGCCGACGCGCAGGAGGCGCTCGCACAGGCCACCCGCGCGATCGCCGGGCGCGCGCTGGACGAGGCCGAAGCCATCCTCGACGCGCTGGTCGAGCTGCACCCCGGCTACGCCGAAGCGTGGAACAAGCGCGCCACGCTGTACTTCCTCCAGCGGCGCGACACCGAGAGCATCGCCGACATCCGCCGCGTGCTCGAGCTCGAGCCGCGCCACTTCGGCGCGATCTGCGGCTTCGGGCAGATCTGCCTGCGCCACGGCGACCATTCGGCCGCCCTGTTCGCCTTCGACGCGGCGCTGCGCCTGAACCCGCATCTCGGCAGCATCCGCGCCGCTGTGCAGGAACTCTCGGACGAGCGCGGCGGCCCGGTGCAATAGGCCCGGTCGCCGCGCTAGACTCCTCCCGCATGTACGCCGAGACGCTCCGGCTCATCGCCACCGCCCCCCGACGGCGCCCGTCGCCGCGCCTGCATCGCGCGCTCGACGCGCTGCTGCGCCGCCTGGCCGACGAGCTCGCGGCCCCGCTCGCCGAGCGGACCGAGGACGCTGTCTGGGCGCTGTGGATGCACTATCCCGACCGGCGCGCCGCGTTCGAGCTCGAGCGCGCCACGCGCGCGATCGTCGCGGAGGACTACCCGACCGCCGAAGCGATCCTCCGCCGGCTCGTCGCGCTGCATCCCGGGTACGCCGAGGCCTGGCACAAGCGCGCCACGCTCTACTACATGCAGGGACGCGATCTCGAGAGCGTCGCGGACTTCTACCGCACGCTCGTCCTCGAGCCGCGCCACTACGGCGCGATGCTCGCGTTCGCCGAGCTGTGCCTCGCGAACGCGCGTGAGGACGCGGCCCTCTTCGCCCTCGACGCCGCGCTGCGGGTGAACCCACACCTCGCGACCGCGCGCGAGCGCCTCCAGGCGCTCCTCGACCGCCCCGCCGAGCGGCCTCACTGAGCGGGCGGAGTCCCGCGCCTCGACCGAGCGGGCGGAGTCCCGCGCCTCGACCGAGCGGGCGGAGTCCCGCGCCTCGACCGAGCGGGCGGAGTCCCGCGCCCTTATCGAGCGAGGGCCGCTCCGAGCGCCTCGTCGACTCCGGCGAGTGCGAGCTCAATCTCCTCTTTCGAGACGTTCAGCGCCGGCATGAAGCGCAGCGTGTTCGGTCGCGGCGAATTGAGGAGCAGCCCGTTCGCGCGCGCGTGCTCGGCCACCTTCGCGCCCACGTCGCGCCCGAGGTCGAGCGCGACGAGCAGGCCGCGCCCGCGCACTTCGCCGAGTCCACGCCTCCGGGAGATCTCCGCAAGTCCCCGCGCGAGCTCCGCCCCGCGCGCGACGACGGCGTCCAGGAACCCCGGCGCGAGCACTGCGTCGAGCACCGCGAGGCCTACCGCGGTCATGAGCGGGTTGCCGTTGTAGGTGCCGCCCTGGTCGCCGTGCTCGAAGCAGCAGACCGCCTCGCGCGCGAGCAGCGCGGCGAGCGGGACCCCGCCGCCGATCCCCTTGCCGAGCGTCATGATGTCCGGCTCGATGCCGGCGTGCTCGTAGCCGAAGAGCCGGCCGGTCCGGCCCATGCCGGTCTGCACCTCGTCGACGATCAGCAGCAGGCCGCGACTGCGCGTCAGCGCCCGCAGCGCGCGCAGGAAATCGTCGGTCGCCGGCAGGACGCCGGACTCGCCCTGGATCGGCTCGAGCATGACCGCGGCGGTGCGCGGACCGATCAGGCGCTCGACCGAGGCGAGGTCGTTGAGGGTCGCCTTGGGGAAACCGGGCACTTTGGGTTCGAAGAGCACGTCCCAGCCCGGCTTGCCCGAGGCCGACATCGTCGCGAGCGTGCGGCCGTGGAAGGCGTGGTCGAAGGTGACGATCTCGTACGCCCCGCCGCGGTGCCTCGCGCCCCACTTGCGCGCGAGCTTGATCGCCCCCTCGTTCGCCTCGGCGCCGCTGTTGGCGAAGAACACGCGGTCGAACGCCGAGTGCGCCACCAGGCGCTCGGCGAGCCGCGCGCTCGGCGCGTTCCAGAACGCCGGGCTCGGGTTGATCAGCGTGGTCGCCTGCGCCGCGAGCGCCTGCGCGATCGCCGGCGGGCAGTGCCCGAGCGCGTTCACCGCCCAGCCCTGCACGAAGTCGAGGTAGCGGCGCCCCTCGTGGTCCCAGAGCCAGGCGCCCTCGCCGCGCACGAAGACGAGCGGCGGCCGGGCGGTGATCTCCATCAGGGCGTTCAGCGGGAAATCGGCGAGCTGCATGATCGGGTCCTCGTTCGGAGACGGCGCAGGAAAGAGAAAGGCCACAGGGAGCGCCTGTGGCCTTTGCGATCGGATCGGCGGCCGGAGCTACCGTCGTCGCGCGCCCGGGCGCGGCCCTGCGGGCGCACGGCGTCGGAGGATGGCGTCGGCCAAAGTCATGCCGCGAGTGTGCCGAAGGCCGACCGTCCGGTCAACCGGGGCGGTACATGAACTCACGCGTGAGCGGCAGCGGGTTCATGCCCGGCCCGCCCTGCTTGCAGGCGAGCACCTGGTAGATGTTGATCCAGTTGTGCGCGAACGCGTAGGCGCACCCGGAAAGGTAGACCGACCAGATCCGGAACCGCTTCTCCCCCGCGATTGCGCGCGCGCGCTCGGCGTTCGCCTCGAGGCGGTGCGCCCACTCGCCGCAGGTCTTCGCATAGTGCCGGCGCAGCGACTCGACGTCGGCGACCTCGAGGCCCGCGGCCGACATCTCGCGCAGCACCAGCCCCACGTGCGGCAGCTCGCCGTGCGGAAAGACGTAGCGCTCGATGAAGTCGCTCGCGCCGCGTCCGACGGCACGGCTGTCCGGGTCGATCGACGTGATGCCGTGATTGAGCGCGAGGCCGCCGTCCTTCAGCAGCCGCTGGATCTGGCGGAAGTAGAGTTCGAGGTTCTTCAGGCCGACGTGCTCGAACATGCCCACGCTGGACACCTTGTCGTAGCCGCCCAGCTCCGGCACGTCGCGGTAGTCCTGCAGGCGCACCTCGCACCTGCCCTCGAGCCCGCGCGCGCGGATCTGTCCGCGCACGTAGTCGAACTGGTTGTTGGAGAGCGTGATGCCCACGGCGCGCGCGCCGTACTTCTCGACCGCGCGGAAGACGAGCGCGCCCCAGCCGCAGCCGATGTCGAGGAGCCGCTCGCCCGGACGCAGCCGCAGCTTGGTGAGGATGTGGTCGAGCTTCTGCTCCTGCGCCGCGTCCAGCGTGTCGCCCTCGGTGCGGTAGTAGGCGCACGAGTAGACCATGTTGCGGTCGAGAATCAGGCGATAGAAGTCGTTGGAGACGTCGTAGTGGTACTCGATCGCCTTCTTGTCGCGCTTACGCGTGTGGATCGCGCGCGCGAGCGGCGCGAAGGGCTGCGCCCCGCCGGCGGCGGCCGCAAAGCGCTCGCCGACCCGGAACGCCTCGCCCACCGGTCCTTCCAGGTCGATGTGGCCTTCCACGTAGGCCTCGCCCAGCTTCATCAGGTCGGGTGCGCGCAGGTACCGCAGCGCCGCGGGGCTCGGCACCGAGAGGGTCACGGCCGGATCGGGGCCGAGCTCGTAGCTGCGGCCGGTCCAGAGCCGGATGCGCAGCGGCACCGGGTCGGTCGCGCGGATGCGTTCGGCCAGCCGTCCGAGCCGGCTCTCCACGACCCGCCCCCCGCGAACGCTTCCGACCAGCTTGCCCAGCGTGGTTTCCAGCAACATGACGCCCCCCTTTGCGGACCCTGCCACTGACCGCCAAATCTTACACCGACGTCCGGGGCTGGCGGACCGCGTGGCGCCCGGGCGCCGCGCCCACTAGAATCGGTCGCCGCGGCGCCCGCACGGGGCCGCGGGCCCGGAGACACGGCGATGAGCGAGATCAAGGTACGGCGCAACCATTCGCTGCCGCTCGAGGCGGCGCGCGCGGCGGCCGAAAAGGTGGCGGCGCGGCTCAAGAAGGACTTCGACCTCGACTACGCGTGGAAGCGCCACGTCCTGCACTTCGAGCGCACCGGGGTCCACGGCGAGCTGCACGTCACCGACCACGACGTGCGACTCGAGGCCCGTCTCGGCTTCCTGCTCGCGTTCCTCAAGCCGCGCATCGAGCGCGAGATCGACGAGCAGTTCGACCGGTACTTCGACGGGCCGGCCGCGAAAGCCCCGGCAAGGAAGGCCGCGAAGGCGCCGGCGAAGAAGCGGCCGTGACCGGGTGGGCTACCCCGCCAGCGACTTGACGAGCTCGACGTACTTCTTCATCGCCTCGTCCTTCGACATCCCCTTCGTCTTCGCCCACGCGTCGTACTTCGCCCGCCCGATCATGTCGGTGAAGCCTGGCCGCTTGCCCTCAACGTCGCCCTCGCTGCCCTGCTTGTACAGCGCGTAGAGCTGCAGCTTCACGTCGTTGCCCGGGTCGTCCTTCAGCTTCTTCACCGCCGCGGCGGCATCCTCGAACTTCTTCTTCAGATCGCTCACTGTCCCCTCCATGACCGTGCGCAGGTGATGTCGTGCCCGCGCGCTCGGCTATTATAGGGACCCTCCCGCTCCGCATCCCCGCCCACGCCTCCATGCCCAGCCGCAGCCGAATGTCGAGCGTCGACACCGCGTGGCTGCGGATGGACCGGCCGACCAACCGCATGGTGATCGTTGGGGTGCTCGTGTTCGACGCGCCGATCGACTACGACCGGCTGATCGCAACCTTCGCTGCGCGCTTCGCACGCTTCCAGCGCTTTCGCTGCCGGCCGGTCGAGGACCTCGCCGGCGCGTGGTGGGAGGAGGTGCCGCGCTTCCGGCTCGAGCACCACGTGCGGCGCGCACGGCTTTCGGGCAAGGGCGGTCCGGCGGTGCTCAAGCGCTACGTCGCGAGGCTGGTCGAGAAGCCCTTCGACCCGCGCCGGCCTTGGTGGGACTTTACCCTCGTCGACGGCTACAACGGAGGGGCCGCAATCGTCGCGCGCATCCACCACTGCTACGCGGACGGCATCGCCCTCATCCGCGTCATGCTCTCCCTCACGGACACCCGGCGCGACGCGCCGGTCGCTCCGGCCGGTGCACGCGATCGGCGCCGGCGCGACGCTGCGCCCGAGGACGCCGGGCTCCTGGGGCAGCTCTTCGAGCCGCTCGCCGGGCTGGCAGGCCAGGCATTGCGGCTGTCGAGCGACGTCGCCGGGAAGGGCGTGGACGCGATCCTCCATCCCGACAAGCTGGTCCAGTACGCCCGCATCGCGGGCAGCGTCGCCGCCGAAGTGGCCGAGCTCGCGACCATGCCCGACGATTCGCGCACCCGCTACAAGGGCAAGGCCGGGGCCGCGAAGCGCGTGGCCTGGACCGACCCGATCGCCCTCGACGAGGTGAAGGCGGTCGGGAAGGTGCTCGACTGCTCGGTCAACGATGTCCTCCTCGCGACCGTCGCCGGCGCGCTCGGCCGCTACCTAGCGGTGAAGGGCGACCGCGTCGACGGGCTCGAGCTGCGCGCGATGGTGCCGGTGAACCTGCGCGCCGACGAAGCCGAGATCCGGCTCGGGAACCGCTTCGGCCTGGTGACGCTGCTGCTGCCTATCGGCATCGCCAACCCGCTCGCGCGGGTCTACGAGGTGCACCACCGCATGAAGGCGCTCAAGGGCTCCTACCAGGCGGGGATCGCGTTCGCGCTTCTCGGCCTGGCCGGCCTCGCGCCGAAGGCGGTGCAACAGCAGATGCTCGACCTGCTCGCGAACAAGGCGAGCGCGGTGATGACCAACGTGCCCGGCCCGCAGACGCAGCTCTACATGGCGCGCGCGCCGCTCAAGCAGATCATGTTCTGGGTGCCGCAGTCCGGCGATATCGGCATGGGGGTGTCCATCCTGTCCTACAACGGCGGCGTACAGTTCGGCCTGATCACCGACGCCGGCCGGGTCCCCGACCCGGAGAACGTCATCGCGCACTTCCGGCCCGAGTTCGACCGCCTGCTCACGGCAATCCTGATGGAGCCCTGGGACGTGCAGCGCGATCCCGTGCTCGTCGAGCGCGAGCTTGGGAACGCCGCGCGGCGCGGGACGAAGAAGGCCGCCAAGGCGGCCGCACGCGCCTGAGCGGCTAGTCTTCGAGTTCGGCCTTCGCGGCCTCGACGTCGAGCCGCTCCATCGCGTCCATCGGCTTCTGCTTCGCCGCTTCGGCGTAGAGCTTCTCGGCCTCCTTCATCCGCTCCTTGCCGAATGCGAGCACCAGGCCGTTCGCGTACTCGATGCGCGCGATCGCCGAGTCGGGGTTGAGCTTCAGCGCCTTCTGGAAATGCTCCACCGCGGCGTCCTTGCTGGCGCCGTAGGTCAGCTTGCCCATCATCCCCCCGACCTTGCCGACGATCTCCGCGTGCCAGGTGCCGAGCGCGATGTGCGCGTCGGCATGCCTGGGTTGCAGCTTGATCGCCTGGTCCAGCGCGGCCTTGATCTTGCCGCCGAGCCCCTGCGCAAGCGCCTTCGCGATCGAGATCTCCTGGCCGTAGCGGCCTGCCGCCATCGCGTAGAAGTAATGCGCGTTCGCGTCCCGCGGGCGTGCGCCGATCGCCTCCTCCCCGCGCTCCATCGCCTCCAGGAAGAGCTTCGCCTTCTTGGCCCCCGCCTTCTCGAGATACGTGGCGTAGATCGCCTGGGCCTTGTTGGCGACGTTGTATCCCTCCGCGCCGGCCTCGAGGCCCGCCTCGACTGCCTGTCCGAAGTCGCCCTGATGGTAGGCGCGCCACGCCGCCTGCAGCGCCTCGTCCTTCGGGAACGGCTCGCAGTCGCCGCGGTGCAGGCGGTCCCAGTGCTTCTTGAGATTCGCTCCGTCGTACGCGTAGGCCTTCTCGGGATAGGGGAACTTGGCCCAGCTCGCTTTCGCCATCGGTGCTCCTTTCTGCGTCAGGTCGAGACGTACGCCGCCGCGAGGCGTTCGAACAGCGCCCGCGACCTGTCGGCGAGAAACGGCGCCACGAGCGCCATCACCTGGTAGGCCCCGCGTGCGACCATCTCCCCTTCCTGCAGGTGGCGGGGGTTGCGCACGTACTCGTATGAGAGCCAGTAGGTCATCACCACCACCATGTTGGTCGCGAGCGCCTGGACCTCGCCCGCAGGCGCGCGCAGCTCGCCGCCCGCCGCGAGCCCCTCGCACAGCGTCGTGGCGGTGCGCACCTTCTGCTCGAGCAGCCGCTTGAAGTGGACCTCGAGCAGGCGGTTGCGCGACAGGAGGTCGTTGAGGTCGCGGTAGAGGAAGCGGTACTTCCAGATCGCCTCAAACAGGACGTGCAGGAAGAGCCACATGTCCTCGACGTCGGCCGCGCGCGCCGTCGGCGCGGCGAGAACGCCGTCGATCTCCCGCTCGAACGCGCCGAAGATCGTATTGACGATCTCGTCCTTGCTGCGGAAGTGGTAGTAGAGGTTGCCCGGGCTGATGTCCAGCTCGTCGGCGATGACGGTGGTCGTAACGTTCGGCTCGCCGAAGTCGTTGAAGAGCCGCAGGCTCGTTTCGAGGATGCGCTCGCGCGTGCGGCGCTTCGGCTTGCGCTCCATTGCCTTGGGCCTCTCGCGGGGCCGCGAAGGATAGCACGCCGCCCCGGCGCCCTACCCCGCCGCGGCGCTGGCGAGCCAGCGCTCGAGGTCGTCCAGGGAGTCGACCAGCCGGCCGGTGATCTCCGTCCCGCGCACCAGCTGACGGCGACGCCGGACGCCGCGCACGAGGTGCCGGTCGGGATCGGTGAGGACATCGAGGCGGAGGCCCACGCCGTGCCGGGCGAGCACCGGCGCGAGCGCATGGCGCCGCGCGAACAGCTCCTTGCGCGTCTTCTGGTAGGCGTGCTCGGCGAGCCGGCGCCGGCTCGCGTAGCTGAACATGTTGGTGAAGAACATCTCCGCGTCGTGCCGGTTCGGCTCGAACAGCACCACGTCGGCGTCGCGGAACTCCCGCTTGTAGCGCTGCATCCCCACCTGCATGCGCGAGTAGACGATCGCCCGTAGCGTCTGCGCGAGCACCACCGGCAGCCCGCCGTCCACGAGCCGGCGCGGCGCGTGCGGGTCGGCGACCGGGACGCGGCTGTCGTACGGCACGAGCGGGTTGATGCAGAGCAGCAGCTTCACGCCCTGCTCGAGCGCGACCGAGGCATGCAGTGTGCGCTTGAGCGCCCCGTCGACGTAGAAGCGGCCGTCGATCTCGACCGGCGGGAACAGTCCCGGCAGCGCGGCGCTCGCCTCGACCGCGCGCGAGATCGGCACGTGGTCGTGGCCGCGCGCACCGAATTCGACCGGCAACCCCGAGTCGAGGTCGGTGGCGACCAGGAAGAGCTTGCGCGGCAGCTTGCGGAAGTCGTTCGTGCGGCCGGGTGCGGCGAACTGGCGCTGCAGGAAGCGGTCGATCGCGTCGTTGTCGAAGAGCCCGGTCGGGATCGCGCGCCCCACCTGCGCGAACGACTCGAGGAACGCGTGCGCCCCGGGCCGGCTCAGGAACCGCCAGGCCGAGCTCCAGACGAGCGGCGGCAGCGAGACGGCGCGGCGCGCGAACTCGCCCACCGCCGGACGCAGCAGCAGCTCGGGCGAGAACGGGTCGCGGTGCGACTCGCTCTCGATGAACATGCGGCACATATCGACCGGCGTGAGGCCGTTCGCGAGGCCGGCGGCGATGAAGCTCCCGGAGCTGACGCCCACGTAGACGTCGAGCGCGTTGAAGTCCAGCCCCTCGAGGCAGTCCGCGAGCGCGGCGAGCGCGCCCACCTCGTAGATGCCGCCGAGCGGGCCGCCGCCGGCGAGCGCGAGCCCGAGCTTCCCGGGGCGCTCGCGGGCCGCGCTGCGCAGCGTGCGGTCCTTCATCGGCACCGTCGCGCCTACTTCCCGGCGCGCTTCGCGCCCTTCCTGGCGCCCTTTGCGCGCGCCCCGTCGAGCCGGCGGACGCTCGCGGTCAGCTCCTCGACCCGCTTCGAGAGGTTCTGGATGTCCCGGTTCGTCGGGACGCCCAGCCGGTTGAGCGCGCGCGCGACGCGGTCCTCGAACACCTGCTCGAGCTTGTCCCACGTCGCGGTCGCCTTCGCCGACGCCTTGGAGGCGGCCTTCCCGACCGGACCGGCGACCGTGCCCATGCCGCGCTGCGCGAACTTCCGCGTCCGCGACTCGAGCGTGCGCCCCTCCTTCACCAGGGCGTCGAACACCTTCGCGCCCTCCTCCTGGGTCTTGGCGAACGCCCCCAGCCCCGCGTGCCAGATCTGCTGCGCGGACTCGCGCACCGTCGCGGCAAGCTGGTTCTCGCCGGCGCCTTCCGCAATCGCCTTGAGCTTCTTCACCATGTGCGTCTCCCGTTTGGTGGCGCCGACGGCCGTTCGCCGCGGCGGCGCCGATCGTGCCGCCGGCGCTCGATTTGCATTCTAGGATTCTCGCCTAGAAGCGACACCCTAATAGCGTCCCCCGCCGGCGTCGAGCCCGGGGCGCGCCGACGCGAGGTTTATAATCCGCGGCCCCCGCGCTGCGCACGCGTCCGCACCCCCTGCCGCAGGGCCATCGAAGGAGGATCGAGCATGCACTACTTCGTCACCGGCGCGACCGGCTTCATCGGCAAGCGCCTCGTCCGCAAGATCCTCGAGCGCAAGGGCACGGTGGTCCACTTCCTGGTGCGGGACCGCTCGGCCAAGCGGACCGCCGAGCTGCTCGGCTACTGGGGCGTGGACGAGTCGCGCGCGTTCCCCGTCCGCGGCGACCTCTCGCTGCCCGGCCTCGGCATCACCGCCGCGGAGCGCAAGAAGCTCGACGGCAAGGTGAAGCACTTCTTCCACCTCGCCGCGGTATACGACCTCAAGGCCGACGAGGAGTCCCAGCGCATCGCCAACATCGAGGGCACCAAGAACACGGTGCTCTTCGCCAACGAGATCGGCGCGGGCTGCTTCCATCACGTGAGCTCGATCGCCGCCGCGGGGCTCTACGAAGGCGTGTTCCGCGAGGACATGTTCGACGAGGCCGAGGGCCTCGACCACCCCTACTTCTCGACCAAGCACGAGTCGGAAAAACTGGTGCGCCAGGACTGCCAGGGGCCCTGGCGGGTATACCGCCCCGGCATCGTGGTCGGGGACTCGCACACCGGCGAGATGGACAAGATCGACGGGCCCTACTACTTCTTCAAGCTGATCCAGCGCATGCGCCAGCTCCTGCCGCCCTGGATGCCGACGATCGGTCTGGAGGGCGGCCGGATCAACCTCGTCCCGGTCGACTTCGTCGTGGATGCGATGGACCACATCGCGCACAAGAAGGGGCTGGACGGCAAGTGCTTCCACCTGGTCGACCCGTCCCCGCGGCGGGTCGGCGAGGTCCTGAACACCTTCGCCAAGGCCGGGCACGCGCCGGCGATGTCCCTGTACGTGAACGCGGCGCTCTTCGGCTTCATCCCGAAGGGCATCAAGAAGGGCCTGATGGCGCTCACGCCGGTGCGCCGGATCCAGCGCGCGGTGATGAAGGACCTCGGCCTGCCCGAGGACATCCTCACCTTCGTCAACTACCCCACCCGGTTCGACTGCCGCGAGGCGGCTGCGGCGCTGAAGGGCTCGGGCATCGAGGTGCCGGCGCTCGAGACCTACGCGTGGCGCCTGTGGGACTACTGGGAGCGCCACCTCGACCCCGACCTCCGGATCGACCGCACGCTGAAGGGCACGGTAAAGGGCAAGGTCGTCCTGATCACCGGCGGATCCTCGGGCATCGGGCTCGCCACCGCGCACAAGGTGGCGGCCGCGGGCGCCACCACGATCCTCATCGCGCGCGACCCGGAGAAGCTCGCCGCCGCCAAGAAGGAGATCGCGGCCAAGGGCCACTCGGTCGTCACGTACTCCGCCGACGTTTCCGACCCGGCCCAGTGCGAGGAACTGGTGCGCAAGCTCGAGGACAACCACGGCGGCGTGGACATCCTCGTCAACAACGCCGGCCGTTCGATCCGCCGCGCGGTCGAGAACTCGTTCGACCGCTTCCACGACTTCGAGCGCACCATGTCGGTCAACTACTACGGCGCGCTCCGGATCACGCTCGGCCTGCTGCCGATGATGATCAATAAGCACCGCGGGCACGTGATCAACATCTCCTCGATCGGCGTGCTGACCAACGCGCCGCGCTTCTCGGCCTACGTTGCGTCGAAGGCGGCGCTGGACGCGTGGACGCGCTGCGCGGCGTCCGAGTTCGCCGACATGGGCATCCAGTTCACGACCATCAACATGCCGCTGGTGAAGACGCCGATGATCGCGCCCACCAAGATCTACAGCCAGGTCCCGACGCTCACGCCTGACGAGGCCGCCGACATCGTGGTCGAGGGGATCGTGTACAAGCCGGTGCGGATCGCGACGCGCCTCGGGGTGTTCGGCGAGGTGCTGCACGCGCTGCTGCCGCGGGTCGCCCAGATCATCATGAACACCACTTTCCGGATGTTCCCGGACTCGGCGGCGGCGCAGGGCAGGAAGGACGAGACCACGCCCGCGGCGACACCGGACATGATCGCGGTGTCGAACCTGATGCGGGGCATCCACTTCTAGCGCTCGGCGTTCGCCGCGTCGATCTCCTTCAGCACGAGGTCGCGCACCGCGCGCGAGTGGTGCATCGCGACGTGCCCGACGCCGGCAAGCGCGACGTTGCGCGCCTGCGGGTGCGCGCCGGAGGACTGCGGCGCGACGAAGTTGTCGTGGTGGGAGTAGAGCGCGAGAAGCGGCGCGGCGAGCCCCGCCCGCTCGGCCGCCGCGAGCCCTTCCAGCCACTTTGAGCCGGGCTCCATTTCGCGCGCGTTCTCGCCCGCACCCAGGTGCGCGTGCATGCTGCCACCATGCGGCGCGCCGAACGTGACGACCCGCGCCACCTTCGCGCCGCCGCGTGCGCGCAGGTACGCGCGCACGACCAGACCGCCCATGCTGTGCGCGACGAGAATCACGCGCGAGTGCCCGCTCGCCTCGAGCGCCGCATCGACCTGCGCAGCGAGCTGCGGCACTGCGGTCTCGATCGACCCGTAGACCGGCTCGTAGCTCGCCGCCCACACGCTCTCGCCGCGCGCGCGCAGCGCGCGCGCGAGCGGCCGCCAGATCCCGCGATTGCACACGTAACCGTGGACGAGCACCACCGGCAACCGCGCGCCGGAGGCCCGCAGCGGACCGGCCCCGCCCATCCAGGCCCGCTCGAAGGGCTGAAATACCGCATAGGCCGCCGCGAGCGCCGCAAGCTCCGCCGCCGCGTGGGCGACGAAGCGAATCGGCCCGATGCGGAACGGCGGCGGCACGGGGCTGCGCCACCACCAGGCGACCGCGTAGGTCGCGAGTCCGAAGGCCGTGCGCCACAGCGCGGCGCAGCCGAGCGCGGCGAGCACGGCGGCCGCGGGCACCCAGTCGTGCGCGCGGACCAGCCAGAGGCCGGCGAGGAGGTAGAGCCCGAGCTCGACCGCGAGCAGCCGGCGGAGCGCGCGCGCGAGCGTGCCGCTCACGCGCCGGGCACGGCCGGCTTGCCCGCCAGCGTCGCGGCGAGCGCCGCTGCGCTGCGCGCCGCGACCGCGTAGATCGACAGCTGCGGGTTTGCGCCGAGGCTGGTCGGAAACACCGACCCGTCGTGGATCGACAGGTTCTCGAGCTGGAAATGGCGCCCCAGCGGGTCGACGACGCCGCGCTCCGCACGGTCGGCCATCGCGCAACCGCCCATCACGTGCGCCGACATGACGCGGGCGAGCAGCGGCTCGAGCGGCAGCGCCTCGATCGCCGCCTTCGCGGCCGTCCACGTGGCATACGGCGTTGCGCGCTCGTGCAGCGGCAGCACCTGGCGCGCGCCCGCGGCGAACTGGATTTCCGCCATGGCGAGGTACGCCCGCCGGACGCCGTCCCAGATGAACGGGTTGAGTGGATAGGCGAGCACCGGCGAGCCGTCGTCGCGCAGCCCCACGTTCCCGCCCGGGCTCTCGGCGTGAAAGCCGTCGCGGAGCAGCGCGAGCAGGACGTGTACGTGCGGGTAGTCCTTCATCAGCGCCGCGTGCGCGGGACCGAAGCCCTGCAGCGTCATGCCGAGCAGCAGCGGGTGGAGCGGCGCAACCTCGAGCTTGAAGCCGATCGGGCCGTCGATCGGCCCGCGCTCGAGGAAGTGGTCGGAGTAGAGCGTCTGCGGCGCGCCGGCCCACGCGGCCACCGGCCCGGACATCAGCCCGGCCGCGGCGACCGTTGGGTGCAGGAAGGTGCGGGCGCCGAGCACACGATGGGGATCGGGGGCGCCGCTGCGCAGCAGGAGTGCCGGTGTCCCGATGCCGCCCGCGGCGACCACGTAGTGACGTGCCCGCACCGTGACGCGGCGCCCCGTCGCGTGCACGCCGCGGGCGTCGAGCGCGCGGCACACGAGCGCCTCGGCGCGTCCCCCGCGCAAGGCAAACCGCTCGGCCCGCGCAAGGCAGATGAGCTGCGCGCCGCGCGCAAGCGCCGCCGGGATGCACGTCACCAGCATCGACTGCTTGGCGTTGGTCGGGCAGCCCAGGCCGCAGTAGCCGAGGTTCCAGCACGCCTTGACGTTGCGGCGGATCGCGGCGGTGGCGATGCCGAGCCGCTCCGCGCCGCGCGCGAGCAGCGCGTTGTTCTCGTTCGGCGCCACCTCCCACGCCGCGACGGCGAGCCGACGCTCCATGCGCTCGAACCACGGCGCGAGCGCCTCCGGCGTGAAGTCCCGGAGCCCGTAGCGCTCGCGCCAGTGCGCGAGCGTCGCCGGCGGCGTGCGGAAGCTGGAGGTCCAGTTGACGGTGGTCGAGCCGCCGACGCTGCGACCCTGCAGGATGGTGATCGCCTTGTCCCGCGTCTTGCGCGCGGCCGACTCCTGGTAGAGCTGCGGGTAGGCCTCGGCCTCGACCATGCGGAAATCGGACGAGCTCTTGAGCGGCCCCTCCTCCACCAGCGCCACGTCGAGCCCCGCCTCGGCGAGGATCTCGGCGGTGACACCGCCGCCGGCCCCGGTGCCGACGATCGCGACGTCGGCCTCGAGCACGAGGTCGCCCTCGAGCGCCGAGGCGTCGGTCACCTTCCAGCCGGCGGCGAGGCCCGCCCGGATCGGATCAGGAATCACCGGACCTCCGGCGGGCCGGGATAGCCGATCGCGGGCCAGGTGTCCGGGCGCGCGTACCACGCCGCGAACACGAGCTCGTGCAGCGCCTGGTACGCCTGCTGCTGCAGCCGCCACCGGCTGAACCGCCAGCGCTCGAGAAAGGCCGCGATCTCGGCACGGCCCGCTTCGCCCCACGGCGCGCACACGCCCGCGAGCAAGCGCCGCCCCGGCCACGATCCGAGCAGCGCGAAGAGCTGCTTGACCTCGGCCTGGAGGTGGGGCGGCAGGCCGATCACCGCGCGGTCGACGCTGCCCACGATCGCCTCGAGGTTGCCCGCGACGTCGCCAGCACCCTCGAGCAGCACCGGCGCGATCGCCGCGAGCACGGCGCGGTCGCCCCCGTCCAGGATCGCGAGCGGCTCGGCGCCGCTTGCCGGGACGTAGCGCCGCTGCCCGCGCGCGACGCCGGCCGCGGCGAGGAGCAGCCCGCCGCCGAGGCCGAACTTGAGGAACCGTCGCCGCGACAGCATCAGCGCAGCAGGAAATTGACCAGGCGCTCGAACGTCTTGCCGTACGGCGGCTTGAAGAGCGCCATCGCGTTCCACCGCGACTGGCGGAACACGCCCTTCTGTTTGGAGAAGGCGAGGAAGCCGTCGCGGCCGTGGTAGTGGCCCATCCCGCTCGCGCCCACGCCGCCGAACGGCAGTTCGTCCTGGGCGATGTGCAGGATCGTGTCGTTCACCGTCACGCCGCCGGCCACCGTTTCGGTCAGCACCCGCCGGACCCGTGCCGCGTCGCGGTCGAAGCAGTAGAGCGCGAGCGGCCGCGGTCGCGCGTTGACGTAGGCGATCGCCGCGTCGAGGTCCGCGTAGGGTACGAGCGGCAGGATCGGCCCGAAGATCTCCTCCCGCATCACGCGGCAGGACCCGGGCGCGCCGAGGAGCAGCGTCGGCGGGAACCGTCGCGCGGCCGGATCGGGCGCGGCGCCGTCGGGCAGCGTCACCACCTCGGCGCCCTGCGCGCGCGCCTCCGCGACGTAGCCCGCGAGGCGCTCGAAGTGGCGCGCGTCGACGATCGTGGTGTAGTCCGGCGAGCGCAGCGGATCGGGGTAAGCGGCCGCCACGGCCGCCTGCGCCGCGGCGACGAACTCGCGCATCCGTGCGGCGGGCACGAGGGCGTAGTCGGGCGCGATGCAGGTCTGGCCGGCGTTCATCAGCTTGCCGATCAGGATGCGCTCGGCCGCGTGGCCGATCGGGTAGTCGGGCGCGACGAGCGCGGGCGACTTGCCGCCGAGCTCGAGGGTGACCGGCGTCAGGTTCTCCGCCGCGGCGCGCATGACGGCGCGGCCGACGCCGGTCGAGCCGGTGAAGAGCAGGTGATCGAACGGGAGCGCGGCGAACGCGCGCCCGACGTCGGCATCGCCGGTGACGATCGCGACCTCGTCGGGCGCGAACGCCGCGCGCACGAGCTCGTCGAGCAGCGCGGCGGTTGCCGGCGCCAGCTCCGACATCTTCACCAGCGCGCGATTGCCCGCGGCGAGCGCGGCGACGAGCGGTCCGATGGCGAGATAGACGGGGTAGTTCCAGGGCACGATGATCCCGACCACGCCGAGCGGCTGAGCGAGGACCGACGAGCGCCCGGGCAGGAACCAGCGCGAGGTGGCGCGGCGCTGCGGCCGCATCCAGCGGCGCAGATGGCGCCGCGCGTGGCGCACCGCCTCGAGGCTCGGGAAGAGCTCGAGGAGGCGCGTCTCGTGGATCGAGCGGTGGCCGAAGTCGCTCGAGACGGCGTGCGCGATCGCCTCCGCATGGCCGGAAAGCAGCGCCTCCAGCGCCGCGAGGCGCCGGTCGCGCGCCGCCGCGCCCGGATACGGCTCGCGCGCAAAAGCGGCGCGCTGCGCGGCGAACAGGTCGGCGAGCCCGGTTGCGGCGGGAAGGACGCGATCGGCGGACGGTGCGTTCATGGGCACGCCACGGAAACCTGGAACGATTCTAGTCCGCACGCGTAGAGCCCGGTCTCTAATTCCGGGCCCGCCCGATCCCGCGCACGGGTATGCGCGGCGCCGCTCCCTATAATCGAGCGCATGTCGGAAGGGGCGTCCGAGTCCGCGAGTCCCGCCCAGCGGCTGCGAGACGGCGTTGCGCGCGTTCGCGCACTGCGGGAGGACGCGCGCGCCGATCCGGTGCTCGCGCAGGACCGGCTGCTCGTCCGCGCATGGCAGGCCGACCGGCTCGCGCGCACCTATCCCGACCTCCTCGCGAGCCCCCGCTACGGCGCCGCCGCCGCGTTCTTCCTGTCGGACCTCTACGGCCCGAAGGACTTCTCGGCGCGCGACGAGGCGGTCGGCCGGATCATCCCCACGATGACGCGCATGCTTCCCGCCGCCGCGCTCGAGACGATCGCGCTCGCCGTCGAGCTCGACGCGCTGTCGGAGACGCTCGACCAGCGGCTCGCCGCCGCGCTGCGGCGCGTGCAGCCAGGCGCGCGCGCCCTGTCGATCACCGAGTCCGCGTATGCCGAGGCCTACCGCGCGGCGGGATCGGCGCAGGAGCGCGAGCGGCAGATCTGGCTCGTGGGCCGCATCGGGACGGCGCTCGACCGGCTCTCGCGCAAGCCCCTGATCGCGGGCGCCCTGCGCCTCATGGAAGGGCCCGCGCACGCGACCGGGCTCGGGGCGTTGCACGACTTTCTCGCGCGCGGCTTCGCGGCCTTCCGCAGCATGCGCGGGGCCGACGAGTTCCTCGCCACCATCGCCGCCCGGGAGTCGCGCCTCAACGCCCGGCTCTTTGCCGCGGACCCTGCAGCGTTCGAGCCCGAGCGGGAGTAGGCGGCCCGCCCGGTTGCGCCGCGAGGGGCACTTGGCTAGTCTTCCGCCCTTCCGCGCCCGCCCGGGCGCCGCCTCGAGAGGAGCGAGCGCGTGGACAAACCCTGGCTGAAGAGCTATCCGCCCGGCATGCCGGCGGAGATCGACCTCAAGGCGTTCTCCTCGGTGCGCGACATCCTCGAGAAGAGCTGCGCGAAGTTCGCCGACAAGCCCGCCTACTCGAACCTCGGCGTCACCCTCACCTACCGCGACCTCGACCGCATGAGCCGCGACTTCGCGGCCTTTTTGCAGTCGATGCCCGGCCTCGCCAAGGGCGAGCGCGTCGCGATCATGATGCCGAACCTGCTCCAGTACCCGATCGCGCTCTTCGGCGTGCTGCGCGCGGGGATGACGGTCGTGAACGTGAACCCGCTCTACACCGCGCGCGAGCTCGAGCACCAGCTCAAGGACTCGGGCGCGCGCGCGATCGTCGTGGTGGAGAACTTCGCCCACACGCTCCAGCAGGTGATCGCGCGGACCCCGGTCGAGACGGTGGTCACGACCCAGATCGGCGACCTCCTGCCGGTGCCCAAGCGCTGGCTCGTCAACTACGTCGTCAAGAACGTCAAGAAGATGGTGCCCGCGTGGCGCATCGACGGTGCGATCCCGTTCCGTTCCGCGCTGCGGCGCGGCGCCGCGGCCGAGCTCAAGCCCGTGCCCCTCGCGCACGGCGACATCGCGTTCCTGCAGTACACCGGCGGCACGACCGGCGTCGCGAAGGGGGCGATGCTCACCCACGGGAACATCGTCGCGAACCTGCAGCAGTGCTCGGCATGGATCGGCACCGACCTCAAGGAGGGCGAGGAGGTCATCATCACCGCGCTGCCGCTCTATCACATCTTCTGCCTCACCGCGAACTGCCTGACCTTCATGAAGCTCGGCGGCGAGAACGTGCTCGTCACCAACCCGCGCGACATGCCCGGCTTCGTGAAGACCCTGGCGGAGAAGCCGTTCTCGATCCTGACCGGCGTCAACACGCTCTTCAACGGCCTGCTCAACACGCCCGGCTTCGACAAGCTCGACTTCTCGCGCGTGAAGTTCTCGCTCGGCGGCGGCACGGCGGTGCAGCGCGCGGTCGCGGAGCGCTGGCAGAAGACCACCGGCAGCCGCCTCATCGAGGCCTACGGCCTCACCGAGACCTCGCCCGCCGCGTGCATCAATCCGCTCGGGTCCGAGTTCAACGGCACGATCGGGCTGCCGATCCCGTCGACCGAGGTCGCGATCATGGGCGACGACATGCGGCGGCTGCCGCTCGCCGACGGGAAGGTGCCGGTCGAGCAGTGCACCGGCGAGATCTGCGTCCGCGGCCCGCAGGTGATGGCCGGCTACTGGCAGCAGGCGGCGGAGACGGCGAAGGTTCTCACTCCCGACCGGTGGCTGAAGACCGGGGACGTCGGGTTCATGGACGCGCGCGGCTACGTGACCATCACCGACCGGAAGAAGGACATGATCCTCGTGTCCGGCTTCAACGTGTACCCGAACGAGATCGAGGGCGTGGTGGCGATGCACCCGGGCGTGCTCGAGTGCGCCGCGGTCGGCGTTCCGGACGACAAGTCGGGCGAGGCGGTGAAGGTCGTCGTTATCCGGAAGGATCCGTCGCTCACCGCGGAGGACGTCCTGAAGCACTGCCGCGCGCAGCTGACCGGCTACAAGCTGCCGAAGCACGTCGAGTTCCGCACCGAACTGCCGAAGACGCCGGTCGGCAAGGTCCTGCGCCGCGAACTGCGCGACGCGCCCAAGGCGAAACCCGCCGCTTGAGGGCGGGCGCACACGAATAGGCCGTATGGCCTAGGCCATCCGCGCGGGCGGGCGCGCACGCGTGGCCCAACGCTCCGATTTCCGCCATTCCGGCAAGGCCTTAGCGCCGGCGCGGGCCGCCGCCGCCGACGCTAGGCGGCCATTCCTAGGACAACGTCATGGTTGAACGCGCCGCGCGCGTTTTCTATATTGGAGACACCTCCGAGAGCGCTGGTCATCGCGCTCTTCCTCCCTGTTGACGGCCCTCCGGGCCGTCTTTTTTTGGACCGCGCGACGCGCCGTAGAATGCGCGCTCGCCACCGACGGGTTTCCGATTGCGACTCACCTTCCTCGGCGCCGCCGGCGAGGTCACCGGCTCCGCCTTCCTGGTCGAAACCGACGCCTGCCGCTTCCTCGTCGACTGCGGTCTCTTCCAGGGCGGGCGCGACGCCGACGCGAAGAACGGCGCGCGCTTCGCGTTTGCACCAGCGCGGCTCGACTTCGCAGTCGCGACGCACGCCCACCTCGACCACTGCGGCCTCTTCCCCCGGCTTGCGGCGGCGGGCTTCGGCCGATCGGTGTTCGCCACGCGGGCGACCGCCGACCTCCTCCCCGTCATGCTGCGCGACGCGGCCTACATCCAGGAGAGGGAGGCCGCCTGGCGGCGCCGGCCGGGCCGCCGCCACGCCGATCCGGAGGCCGAGCCGCTCTACACCCTCGCCGACGTCGACCGGTTCTGCGCGCTCGTCGCCGGCGAGCGGTACGCGGACGAGTTCCATCCGCATCCCACGGTGCGCGCGCGCTTTCGCGATGCCGGCCACATCCTCGGCGCCGCGATCGCCGAGCTCTGGGTGCGCGACGCGGGCCGCACCCTGAAGCTCGTATTCTCCGGGGACCTCGGGCAGCCCGCGCGCCCGCTCGTGCGCGATCCCGAGCCGATCGACGAGGCGGACGTGCTCCTCGTCGAGTCGACCTACGGCAACCGCAACCACCGCGGTATGGCGGAGACGACCGACGAGCTGGTCGAGGTCGTGACCGAGACGCTCGCGCGCCGCCGCGGCAACGTGATCGTCCCCGCCTTCGCGCTCGGCCGCACGCAGGAGCTCGTCGTGCTGCTCGGCGAGCTCGTCGAGGCCGGACGCCTCGGCCGATTGAACGTGTTCGTGGACTCGCCGCTCGCCGCCGCGGCGACCGAGGTGACGCTCAAGCACGCGGACCTGCTCGACGAGTCGGCGCGACGGATCCTCGCCGCCGCGCGCGCCGGCACGCTGCCGCTCGCGCTGCGGTTCACTGAGAACGTGGAGGAGTCGAAGGCGATCAACGTCATCCGGGCGGGCGCGGTCGTGATCGCGGCGAGCGGCATGTGCGACGCCGGCCGAATCAAGCATCACCTCGAGCACAACCTCGGACGCGCGGAGTGCGCCGTGCTCTTCACCGGCTTCCAGGCCGAGGGGACGCTCGGGCGGCGCATCGTCGACGGCGCCGTAAGCGTGCGGCTCTTCGACGCCGAGGTCCCGGTGCGCGCCCGGATCCACACGCTCGGGGGCCTGTCGGCGCACGCCGACCAGCGCGCGCTCCTCGCCTGGCTCGGGCGGTTCAAGCGCGCGCCGCGGCAGACGTTCGTCGTGCACGGGGAGGCGGACACCCAGGCCGGGTTCGCGCGCCTGGTCGCCGAGCAGCTCGGCTGGCGCACGCACGCGCCGGCGCGCGGCGCGTCGGTCGAGCTCTAGTCAGGGCTGCAGGACGTAGCGCCCCGGCGCCGCGTCGAGCGGCGGGAGCCCGCGCTCGGGCGCGCCGAATGCGGGCGGCGCCACCTTCTCGGTCGAGCCGCGCTCGAGCCAGGCCCACCACTCGGGCCACCACGAGCCCGGCTTCTCGGGCGTGGCGGCGAACCAGGTCTCCGGATCGACGTACTTCGCGGACTCGGGCCGCGTCGCCACGCGATAGTGGCGCTTCGAGGTCGCCGGGGGGTTGACGACGCCGACGTTGTGGCCGCCGCTCGTCAGCAGGAACGTGACCTCGGTGTCGGCGAGCAGGTTGATCCGGTACACCGAGCGCCACGGCGAGACGTGGTCGCGCTCGGTGCCCACCACGAACAGCGGCACCCGGATGTCCGACAGCGCCACCGGCTTGCCGTCGACGAAGTAGCGCCCCTCGGCGAGGTCGTTGTTCAGGTAGAGGCTGCGCAGGTACTCGCTGTGCATGCGGTAGGGCATGCGCGTCGCGTCCGCGTTCCAGGCCATGAGGTCCATTACCGGCTCGCGCTCGCCCATCAGGTACTTGTTGACCATGCGCGACCACACGAGGTCCTTCGAGTTGAGCAGGCGGAACGCGCCGGCCATCTGCTTGCCGTCGAGGTAACCCTGCTCCCACATGAGGTCCTCGAGGTAGGCGATCTGCGACTCGTCGATGAAGAGCCCGAGCTCGCCCGGGTCCTCGAAGTCGGTCTCCGCCGCGAGCAGCGTCATAGTGCGAATGCCGTCGCGGCCCTCGCGCGCGAGCGCGGCCGCGGCGATCGCGAGCAGCGTCCCGCCGAGGCAGTAGCCGACCGCGTGGATCGCGCGCTCGGGGAGGATGCGGCGCACGGCGTCCAGCGCCGCGAGCACGCCGCCCTTGAGGTAGTCGTCCATCCCGAGGTCGCGGTCGCGCGCGTCGGGGTTCTTCCACGACATCATGAACACGGTGTGGCCGCGATCGACCAGGTGCTTGACGAACGAGTTCGCTGGCTGCAGGTCGAGGATGTAGTACTTCATGATCCACGACGGGACGACGAGGACCGGTTCGGCCCACACCGCGTCGGTCGCGGGTGCGTACTGGATCAGCTCGATCAGGTTGTTCCGGAACACGACCCGCCCTGGCGTGAGCGCGAGGTTCTTCCCGACCTCGAAGCGCTCTTCGCCCGAGGCGCGCCGTCCGGCAGCGATGCGCACCGCGTCCGCCCACCAGTTGTACGCGCCCTGCCAGAGGTTCATGCCCCAGCTCGAGGCGGTGCGCTGGGTCACGACCGGGTTCGACCAGACGAAGTTGGACGGGCTGAGGATGTCCAGGAGCTGCCGCGTCACGAACGTGACCACCGCCTCGTGCCCGCGCGACACCCCGCGCATCCCGCTCGTGGCGTTATAGGCGAGCTGCTGCGTCAGCAGGAACGCCTGGTAGTAGAAGTTGTACGGGAAGGTCTGCCAGAGCGGGTCGCGGAAGCGCTGGTCCTGCGGCAGGGGCTCGATGCACGGCTCCACCGGGCCCGCCTTCGGGTCGAGGCGCGCGCGCCACCACTCGGCGCCGTACAGCCCGAGCCGGTGCATCTTGCGCGCCGCCTTCGCGGCGAGCCACTGCTGCTTGCCCGGCGACATGGCGAGGTGCATGCCCCAGTCGAAGTAGCACTTCGCGAGCGCGAGCGGCGAGACGCCCTGCCACGCGGGCGCCAGGGCGACGTTGACCATGCGGTCGTAGTTGAGGACCGGCGTGTGCTCGCTGTCGAGGTCGTAGGGGTTCATCGCGCGCTCCCGGCGGTCACTGCTTCGCGCCCGCCTTCCGGTCCGCCTCCTCCATCGACTTCAGCGTCGTCGCGGTCGGATCCGCCCAGTAGACGTACTCCACCCGGCGTCCCTGCGCCGGGATCGTCACCGCGCGCTTCTGCGTCACCCCGCCGTGGGCGAGCTCGAGCGTGTAGCGACCCGGCGGGAACCGCGCGACGAACCAGGGCCCGTCGAGCGTGGTCTCGAGCACCTTCGCGCCGCGCGCGTCGAGCACCGCGAGGCGTACATCCGAAAGGAACGCGCCGGACTTCTGCGCGGCGGCGACGAGCTTCAGGTTGTAGTCGGGCAGCATGAGCACGAGCTCGTCGCGCTCGCTCTCGCCGATCCCGCCGCTCGCATATCGGACGCCCTCCGCGCCCTGCTGCAGCACGAGCTGAGCGGCCGCGGACCCCGCCACCGCCAGGGCGCCCGCGAAGAGGAGAAAGCGCTTGATTCGAAAGGTCATGTGCGTCTCCTAGTGAAAACAATAGGCCGGGCGCAAGCCCGCCGGTTGACCCCGGTCAAACCGGGCGGCGTTCCGCGCCGGTCGAATAGTCTAGAGCGCGAGGCCGCGCCGATGCCCTGGACCGACGCCCGCTATCCCGCCGCAATGAAACGCCTGCCGCCCCGCGTGCGCGCCAAGGCGATCGAGATTGCCAACGCCCTCCTCGAGGAAGGCTGCGACGAAGGCATGGCCATTCGCGTCGCGATCGCGCGCGCCAAGGCATGGGTGGCGCGGCGCCCTCCGGGGGGAGGCTCGCGCCAGCGGTGAGCAGCGCTACCGCCCGGCGCGCCGGCGCGGCGCCGCGGGCGAACTCCGGACGAGCAGCTTCCGCACCTCCCCGAGCGGCCGCGCATTCAGCACGTCCCGCGCCTCCAGCCACCCGCGCCGGGCCTGCCCGACGCCGAACGCGAGATTCTCGAAATCGAGCGTGCTGTGCGCGTCCGAGTTGATCGCGACGAGCGCGCCCTCCTCCTTCGCCATCCGCGCGTTCACGTCGTCCAGGTCGAGCCGGTCCGGGTACGCGTTCAGCTCGAGCGCGGCCCCGCGCACCTTGGCGCGCCGGACCACGGCCTGCATGTCTACCTCGATCGGCGCGCGCTCGTCGATCAGGCGCGCGCTCGGGTGCGCGAGGATCGAGACGTGCGGATTGTCGAGCGCCTTCAGGATGCGCGCGGTCTGCTGCGCGCGCGACAGGTTGAAGCGCGCGTGCACCGCGGCGACGACCACGTCGAGCTTCCCGAGCACGCTGTCGGGCAGGTCGAGCGTGCCGTCCTCGAGGATGTCGACTTCGACTCCCTTCAGGATCGTGATGCCGTCGAGCTCGGCGTTCAGGCGGTCGATCTCGTCCGCCTGCTTGGCGAGCCGCACCGAGTCGAGGCCGTGCGCCTGGGTCTCGCGCTGCGAGTGCTCCGTCACCGCGATGTACTCGAGCCCCTTCGCCTTGGCGGCGAGGGCCATCTCGCGGATCGTGTTGCGCCCGTCCGAGGCCTTCGTGTGCAGGTGCAGGTCGCCGCGGAGATTCGCGCGCTCGACCAGCCGCGGCAGCTCGCCCCGGCGCGCCGCCTCGATCTCGCCCCGGTCCTCGCGCAGCTCGGGCGCAATCCACGGCAGCCCCACCGCCTCGAAGACCGACGCCTCGGTCTCGCCGGCCACGCGCTTCTCGCCCTTGAACACGCCGTACTCGTTCAGCTTGAGGCCGCGCGCCTGCGCGAGCCGCCGGATCGCGATGTTGTGCGCCTTCGAGCCGGTGAAGTAGTGCAGCGCCGCCCCGTAGCTCTCGGGCGGCACCACCCGGAGGTCGACCTGGAGCCCGCTCTTCAGCACGACCGACGACCGGGTGTCGCCGTGCGCCAGCACCTCGCGCACCTCGGGGTAGGCGACGAACCGCGCCATCACCGGCGCGCCCGCCGTCGCGGTGACGAGGAGATCGATGTCGCCGACGGTGTCCTTCCGCCGCCGGAAGCTGCCGGCGATCACGACCTCGCGCACGCCCTTCGCGCGCCGGAGCGACTCGGCGAGCGGCTCGGCGTACTGCGCGGCGACCGCGAGCTTGAACCGCCGCGCCTGCCCGAGGCGCGCCTCGATCGCTTCGGCGATGTGCGTCTCGGTCTTCGCGCCGAAGCCCGGCACGTCGCGGATCCGGCCCTTGCGCGCGGCCTCGAGCAGCTGAGGCAACGTGTCCACCCCGAGCGACTCGTGCAGCAGGCGCACCCGCTTCGGGCCGAGGCCCGGAATCCTGAGGAGCTCGGTGATCGCGGGCGGGAGCTCGCCCTTCAGTTTCTCCAGGAGCGCGCAGGTCCCGGTGGCGACGATCTCGTGGATCTTCGCGTCGAGGTCCTCGCCGATGCCCGGCAGCTTGGGGAGCGCCTTGCCCGCGGCGAACGCGCCCGCGATGTCGAGGCGCAGGTCGCCGACGGTGCGCGCCGCGTTCCGGTAGGCGCGCACGCGAAACGGGTTCGCTTCGCCGATCTCGAGCAGATCGGCGATGTCGTCGAAGACGCGCGCGATGTCGGCGTTGTGGACCGCCATGGGGAAAGCTTACAACCCGGCGCCCGCGCGCCGTTGACCGGCGTCAACCGCGCGCGCTCAATGAGTCGCGCCTAGCGCTCAGCCGGCCGCGCCGAGCGCCTCCTTCATCGCGTCGTCGACTGTCTCGAGCCACACGAACTTGAGCCGCTCGCGCGCGCTCTCGGGCACGTCGACGAGGTCCTTGCGGTTGCGCGCGGGCAGCATCACGGTCGTGATGCCGGCGCGCATCGCCGCGAGCACCTTCTCCTTGATCCCGCCGACCGGAAGCACCAGCCCGCGCAGGCTGATCTCCCCGGTCATCGCGATGTCGTGGCGCACGGCGCGGTCGGCGAGCAGCGAGGCGAGCGCCATGAACATCGCCACGCCCGCGCTCGGCCCGTCCTTCGGGATCGCGCCCGCGGGCACGTGCACGTGCACGTCGCTCTTCTCCAGCAGCGCCGCGTCGATCCCGAGGCTCGCCGCCCGCGACTTGACCAGCGTCAGGGCCGCCTGCGCGCTCTCCTTCATCACGTCGCCGAGCTGGCCGGTCAGGATCAGCTTGCCGCCGCCCGGCGTGCGGCTCGCCTCGATGAAGAGGATGTCGCCGCCGACCGGCGTCCAGGCGAGCCCGGTCGCCACGCCCGGCAGGCTGGTGCGGCTCGCGAGCTCCGCTTCGAACTTCGCCGGCCCGAGGATCTCCGCGAGCTGCGGCACCTCGATTCGCACCGGCGGCGGCGCGCCCTCGGCGATGCGCACCGCCGCGTGCCGCAGCACCGAGCCGATCTCGCGCTCGAGGTTGCGCACGCCGGCCTCGCGCGTGTAGTCGCGCACGATCGCCGCGAGCACCGCATCGCCGACCTGCACCTGGTCGGCCTTGAGGCCGTTGGCCGCGAGCTGGCGCTGCACGAGGTAGCGCTTCGCGATCTGGAGCTTCTCCTCTTCCGTGTAGCCGGGGAGGTGGATGATCTCCATGCGGTCGCGCAGCGGGCCCGGCACCGAGTCGAGCACATTCGCGGTGGTGATGAATACCACCTTCGACAGGTCGAACGGCACCCCGAGGTAGTTGTCGCGGAAGGTGTGGTTCTGCTCCGGGTCGAGGACCTCGAGCAGCGCCGCGTTCGGGTCGCCGTGGAAGCCCTGCCCGATCTTGTCCACCTCGTCGAGCATCAGCACGCAGTCGCGGCTGCCCGCCTTCTTGAGCGCCTGGATGATGTTGCCCGGCAGCGCGCCGATATAGGTGCGCCGGTGGCCGCGGATCTCCGCCTCGTCGTGGAGCCCCCCGAGCGCGACGCGGGCGAACTTCCGCCCAAGCGCGCGCGCGATCGACTGGCCGAGCGAGGTCTTGCCCACGCCGGGCGGGCCGACGAAGCACAGGATCGGCGCGTGCCCCTCCGGCGCGAGCTTGCGCACCGCGAGGAACTCGAGGATGCGGCGCTTGATCTTTTCCAGGCCGTAGTGGTCCTCGTCGAGGATCGCCCGCGCGGCGGTGAGGTCGATCGCCGGCGGCGCGCCCGCCTTCCACGGCAGCTCGACGAGCCAGTCCACGTAGGTGCGCGCCATCGAGTACTCGCTCGAGGAGTCGGGCATCCGCGCGAGGCGCTTCAGCTCCTTCTTCGCGTGCGCGAGGACGTCCTCCGGCATGCCGGCCGCCTCGATCGCCTTCTCCAGGTCGGCGAGCTCCGCGGCGGTGCCTTCGCCCTCGCCGAGCTCCTTCTGGATCTGGCGCATCTGCTCGCGCAGCACGTACTCGCGCTGGCGCTCGTCCATCGTCGCCTTGGTGCGCGACTCGATCTCGCGCGAGAGCTTCATCACCTCGATGCGGTGCGCGAGCATCCCGAGCACGCGGTCGACGCGCGGCTCGACCTCGAGGATCTCGAGGACCCCCTGCTTCTCGGACGGCTTCACGTCCATGAAGCCGGCCACCATGTCCGCGAGCGCCCCCGCGGAGGTGTAGTTCTGCACCGCCTGCACCATCTCCTGCGGGGTCTCGGGCAGGAGCTCGAGCGCCTGCACCGCGCGCTCCTTGAGCTGCATCAGCCGCGCCTCGGTCTCGCGGCCGGCTTCGTCGGCGCGCTCGATCCGCTCGACGCGCGCGACCAGGAACGGGTGGCCGTCGAGGAACTCGAGGACGCGGAAGCGCGCCTCGCCCTGCGAGACGATGTGGTTCGCGCCGTCGGGCGTGGTGATGTAGCGCAGGATCTGCGCGACGGTGCCGACCTCGTACAGGTCGCCGCGGCCGGGCTTGTCGACGGTCGGGTCCTTCTGCAGCAGGAGGCCGATCGGCCTGGCGAGCTTGACCGCGGCCTGCGCGGCGGCGACCGAGATCTCCCGGCCGATCGTCACCGGCAGCACCATGCCCGGGAACAGCACGAGATTGCGCACCGGCACGAGGATGAGCGCGTCGTCCGGGAGCTCCGGCCCCTGCGCCGGGGCGCGCGCGGGCGCGGCCGCCGGCGCGTCCGGCTGCTTCGCAAGGTCGGTCGGGTTCTTCTCGAGTTCCATCGTCATGTCCTCACGCGATCCGCCGCAGCCCGATCACGAGACAGCCGCGATCGACCTGCCGCGTGATCAGCTCGAAACGCCCCGCAGGGAGCGGAATGCGGCGCTCGAAGCGCCCGTGCGGCAGCTCGAGGCGCCGGATCGTCGTCGTGTGCGCGACCGGCGGCAGCTGCCGCTCCCCGCGCACCACCAGCTCGGCGCCCTCCACCGCGGCCTCGATCTGCTCCAGCGCGACGCCGGGCAGCGCGTAGAAGAGCCAGAGCTCCTCGTCGGACTCGAAGATGTCCACCGGCGGCTCCCACTGGGGGGCGGCGAGCGGCCGGACGCTCACCTCGAAGAAGCGCCGCTGCAGGCGGTTCGCCTCGTCGAGCATCTTCAGGGCCTCGGCCCACATCCACTGGTTGGGATCCCGCGATCGCATTGTTGTCGGCCTCCCCGGCGGGGGTGTTCGTCCCCTGCTACATGGCGGCCCGGGGCGGGCAATCAAGCCCCGTGACGCAGTGCCTGCCGAGGCGCCCACCGACCCCGCCAGCGTGATCCAGTTCGCGGCCCGCCGGCGCCCCGGCCGGTAGGATGCGTCGCCCTAGCACGACACGTATCCGCTTGACGCGTATCCGTTTGTAAGAACAAGAACTCCGGAGCCCGCCGCCAGTCCACGCATCAGCCGCCGCGCCACCCGGCGCGGTCCGGCCGCCCGATCGGGCCGCTGCCCACGTGTGCGGCCCCCAGAACGAACCAAGTCGACCGATGAGACTCCTCGCATTGCTGATTGCCGCCCTCGGGATCCTGGGCACGCACCCGGCGCTCGCCGGTGCGCGCAGCCCCGCCAATCCCGCGCAGTGGCTGCACCCGGCGATCGCCTTCTCGGGCGAGGACCGCCAGCGCATCGACGCCTGGTTCACGCGCTATCCCGATTACGTGACCCGCACTTACGACCCCGACGGCAAGCTGCCGCGGCAGATCGACCGCACGCTCGCGCCGGCCGATCGCCTGCCGCGCGGCGTGGCCAAGGCGCCCCTGCCCTGGCCGCTCGAGGCCCAGCTCTCGCCGGTGCCGTCGGGCGTCGAGCGCGCGATCGTCGGCCGGCACCTCGTGCTGCTCGACGCGCGCACCGCCACCGTCCTCGACATCGTCCGCAACGTCGTGCGCTGAGTCGCCCTCACGCGGGCGCCGGTGGCTCACCGGGTGAGCCACCGCCCCCTGCATGCTCTCGTGTGTTTGCGACACGGGGAGGATCGGGATGGGCGCGCACCTGAACGCCGGGCAGGATCTCTTCGCGGAAGCCGATCCGCGCGCGCGGCTGCGGCCGCCCGCGCGCGGCGCCGAAGCGTTGGTCGAGCAACTCAAGCGCGAGGACCGCGCGCGCATCGCCGGCGAAGTCGTCGTCCCGCCCCGCGACGCCCGCTGGGCGGACTTTCCGGGCGGCCTCGACCCGCGGCTCGCCGGCGCGCTGCGCGAGCGCGGCATCCTCCGCCTCTACAGCCACCAGCGAGAAGCCTGGGACCACGTCGCTGCGGGCCGGGACACGGTGGTCGTCACGCCGACCGCCTCGGGCAAGACGCTCTGCTACAACCTGCCGGTCATCGACGCGGCGCTGAAGTCCGGCGCGAAAGCGCTCTACCTCTTTCCGACCAAAGCGCTCTCGCAGGACCAGGTGGCGGAGATCCTGGAGCTCAACGCCGCCGGCAACCTCGGCATTCGCGCCTACACCTTCGACGGCGACACGCCCGGCGACGCGCGCAAGGCGGTGCGCACGAAGGGCGACATCGTCGTGTCCAACCCCGACATGCTCCACCAGGGCATCCTGCCGCACCACACGAAGTGGGCGCAGTTCTTCGAGGCGCTGCGGTTCGTCGTGATCGACGAGCTGCACACCTACCGCGGCGTATTCGGCTCGCACGTCGCCAATCTCGTGCGGCGGCTGCGGCGCATCTGCCGCTTCTACAAGTCGAACCCGACCTTCGTGCTGTGCTCGGCCACGATCGCGAACCCGGCGGAGCTCGCCGAGCGCCTCGTCGGCGGCCCGGTCGCCGCGGTGACCGAGTCGGGCGCGCCGAGCGGCCGCAAGCACCTGCTCGTGTGGAACCCGCCGGTGGTCAACCCCGATCTCGGCATCCGCGCCTCGGCGCGCTCGCAGTCGACGCGCATCGCACGCCTTGCGCTGAAGATGGGGCTCAAGACCATCGTGTTCGCGAACTCGCGCCTCGAGGTCGAGGTGCTGACGAAGTACCTCAAGGACGTGTACGACCGCGACCCGCGCAAGCCCGCGCGCGTTGCCGCCTACCGCGGTGGCTACCTGCCGACCGAGCGGCGCGGCACCGAGCGCAAGCTCCGCGCCGGCGGGCTCGACTGCGTGGTGTCCACCTCCGCGCTCGAGCTCGGCATGGACATCGGCGCGCTCGACGTGTGCGTGTTGAACGCCTACCCCGGCACGGTGGCGGGCGCGCTGCAGCGCTTCGGGCGTGCGGGCCGGCGCAGCCGCACAGCGCTCGGCGTGCTCGTGTGCTCGAGCGACCCGCTCGACCAGTACCTCGCGCGCCACCCCGAGTTCTTCCTCGGCGCGAGCCCGGAGCACGCGCGCATCGACCCCGACCAGCTCCTCATCCTGATGGACCACGTGCGCTGCGCCGCGTTCGAGCTGCCGTTCGAGGACGGCGAGACCTTCGGCGGCGTGAAGCTCGACGAGGCGCTCGGCTACCTCGCCGACCAGGGCGTCGTCCACCGCGACGGGGCGCGCTGGCACTGGATCGCCGACAGCTATCCCGCCAACACGGTGAGCCTGCGCTCAATCGCCGAGGGCAACTTCGTGGTGATCGACGTCACCGACGGGAAAAAGGACGTGATCGCGGAGGTGGACTACTCGAGCGCCGCGGTCACGCTGTACGAGGGCGCGATCTACCTCGTGCAGGCGCAGCCCTGGCAGGTCGAGAAGCTCGACTGGACGGGGCGGAAGGCGTTCGTGCGCGAGACGCGCGCCGACTACTACACCGACGCGATCGACTACACGAAGCTGAAGCAGCTCGACGAGTTCGACGCGGCCGGCCATGCGGCCGCGCGCGCGGCGCACGGCGAGGTGCACGTGGTGCGGCGCGTCGCCGGCTACAAGAAGATCCGCTACTACACCCACGAGAACGTCGGCTACGGCCAAGTCCGCCTGCCCGACCACGAGATGCACACCACCGCGGTGTGGTGGGAGGCCGCCCCGCAAGCGCTCGAGCGCGCGTTCCCGACGCGCCAGGCGGCGCTCGACGGCTTTCTGGGCGCGGCGAACGCGGTGCACCGGATCGCCGCCCTGCTCTCGCTCGCCGAGCCGCCCGACATCGGCCGCGCGGTGGGCGACGGCGGGCCTGAGGGCGCGTGGTGCGCAGCGGCGGGGAGCGACGGGCGGGCAGAGGCTCACGCCCTCGACGGAGCGCCGGTGGACGTGACGGCCGGCGGGCAGCCCTTCCGCCCGACGCTCTATCTCTACGACAACTTCCCTGGCGGGATCGGGATCGCCGCGCCGCTCTTCGACCTGCGCGAGCGGGTGCTCGAGCACTCGATCGATCTCGTCGAGCGCTGCCCGTGCAAGCACGGCTGCCCCGCGTGCGTCGGTCCGGTGCTCGCGGGCGACGAGGGGAACGCGCTCACGCCAAAGGCGGCGGCGCTGAAGGTGCTGCGGCTCCTGCGCGGCGAGACGACCGCGGAGCGGCCGAGTTGAGCGACCTGCGCGCGCGGCTCGAGCGGCTCGGCCGTCCCGCTCGCCCTCCCGGCGAAGGCCGGGATCCAGGTTCGCTGCCGCCGTCACTCGCCGAACGCATCGCGCGCCTGCGCACGCGCTCGGCGGAGATCAACGCGCGCCGCCCGACCGACGCTGAGCTCGCGCAGCGGCTCGGCGGCAGTGTCGTCGCGACCGGGCTGGTCGCGGTCGAGCGAAGCTTCCCGCTGCCGTTCGCGCACGGAGCGACCCGCATCGCGGACGCGGAGACGCTCGCCGAAGGCGTCCGCCTGTCGCTCGACGCGGACGCCGCGATCGAGCCGGAGGACCTCCTCTTCCTCGACACCGAGACGAGCGGGCTGGCGGGCGGCACCGGCACCGCCGCGTTCGTCCTCGGCCTCGCGACCGTGCGCGACGACGTGCTCGCGGTGCGGCAGCTCCTTATGACTGGCTTTGGCGGCGAGCGCGCGCTGCTGGAGGCCCTTGGACGCGGGCTGTGCGCACACGAGTGCCTCGTCACGTTCAACGGGAAGTCGTTCGATCTGCCCCTGCTCCGCGCAAGGACGCGGCTCGCGGGGCTCGCCTGGCCTGACGGCGCGCAGCGTCACCTCGACCTGTTACACGTGACCCGCCGGCGGCTGCGCGAAGGCTGGGCCGACTGCCGGCTGCGCACCGCGGAAGAGCACGCGTTGGGCTTCGCGCGGACGGACGACTTCCCCGGGTCGGAAGTGCCCGCCGCGTGGCAGGGCTGGCTGCAGCGTGGGGACGCGGCGCCGCTGCCACGCATCCTCGACCACAACCGCGAGGACCTGCTGTCCCTCGCGGGGCTGCTCGCGGTACTGGCGCAGCCGACGCGGCGCGAGGCGCCGCTGCTCCACGCGACGCCAAGCGCGCCGCCGATCTCAGTCTAGGACACCCGGGCAACCGTCAGCGATCGAGCGGACTCAGCACCCCGCGCCCGCCGCGGTTCAGGACGTGCGTGTAGATCATCGTCGTCGCCACGTCGCGATGGCCCAGCAACTCCTGGACCGTGCGGATGTCGTGCCCGGATTGCAGGAGGTGCGTCGCGAAGCTGTGCCGCAGCGTGTACGGCGTCGCCGGCTTGACGACGCCCGCGTCGCGGAGCGCGGCGCGCATGGCGCGCGAGGCCTACCCGGGATGCGATTCGAACAGGCTGATGCAGAGGCGCTGCCGTTCGAGCCCGGCATGTTCGATGCGGTCGTCAACGGATTTGGCATGTGTCACCTCCCCAACCCCGACGTCGCGCTCCGCGAGGCGTTCCGGGTGCTGATGCCCGGAGGTCGCGTCGCCTTTGCCGTTTGGGACGTGCCCGAGCGCGCCGTGGGATTTGGGGCCGTGTACGAAGCCGTCGGGGCGCACGGCTCGATGGACGTCGGCCTGCCAGCTGGCCCGAACTTCTCTTTCTTGAGTGATCCGGAGCAGAGCACCAAGGCGCTTCGCGACGCAGGGTTTGTGTCGCCGTCGTGCAAGCAGGTGCCGCAGGTGTGGCGCCCGTCCTATCCCGACGAGTTCTTCGAGGTGGTGACAGAAGGATCGGTGCGCGCGGCTGCCACGATTCGCTCGCAGAACCCAAGCGCGAGAGACGCCATTCGCGCTGCGCTGCGCGAAACCGTCGCGGCCTACCCGCGGGGAGACCAGTTCGAGGTGCCGATGCCCGCGGTAATCGCGACTGCGGTCAAGCCATGATGCTGACACCCAACCATCCGTTGCAGCGGACGCACCGCAAGCGGCGCATCGCTGAACGCGAGCGTTATACGGCATCCGCCGACGCCCCAAGGCATTGCTCGCGCGATGACCGCTATTGGCCCAGAAGTGGTGTCCACCACCGCCCTACTGGCGACGACGTGTCGAGCGCTCGTCGCAAATCAGCAAGCTGACCAGCACGTCCGCGCGGACATCGCTCACGGCGATCTTCATGGGCGCGGCACGTGGGCACTCTAGAGCAGCGGTCGGGCTGCCGAGGCGGCGCCGCCACGCAAGAGGCAGCGACCACCCCTTCGCGCCAGACGAGGCGACGTTTCCGACAGGCGCAGAGTCGGTCGTGAACCTTGCAGAAGCGAGGCCGAGTACTGCCAGCAACAACCCTTTGATCTGCCCCATGAGTGCCTCCTTGGCGCCCAAACAGCGCGGCACCGCACACAGCATCGGCCACGGTTAGCCTGCGGTCCAATGCATAATTTCTCTTGCTTTCTATGTCTGATGGGCATACATAGTGCGAATGGACCTGAGGCGCTTGCGTACGTTCGTCGCCGTTGCCGAGTTGGGGTCGGTGTCGAAGGCCGCGCTCCGCGTACACATCACCCAGCCGGCCCTGTCCCGACAAATCCGCGACCTACAGCAGGAACTCGGTCTGCGGCTTTTTGATCGCATCGGCCGCGGCCTGGCCTTGACCGCAGAGGGCGAGCAGCTGCTTGGTGATTTTCGCGGACTGTTGGCGCATGCGAGCTCAGTCGGTGAGCGTGCACAGTTGCTGCGACGTGGAGACACCGGTGTGTTGAGAGTTTCGGCCGCGTCAGGGCAGATCGAGGGCATCCTATTGACGTTCCTGCATCGATTCGCCCAGCGCTATCCCAACGTGCAAGTGAAGTTGACGGAGGCGGTAGGTCCGGCCGCCCTTGCGATGCTAGAACGCGGTGAGGTGCACCTCGGCATGCACTTGCTCCGCGCCCTTCCGTCCGGCGATCACGGCTTCGAGATTCACCCGCTGCCGTCGATCGATATTCTCGCCGCCTGCCATCCGTCGTTTCGGATTCAGCGTGGGAGCCTGATCGATGTCACCCGTCTAGCGTCGCATCCGTTGCTTCTTCTGGACGCTGGTTTTGTAGTCCGCCGGACCTTCGACGCGGTCTGCCGTCTGGCCGAGCTCAAGCCCAATGTCCTGATTGAGAGTCGTTCGCCGTCCAACCTACTCGCGCTCGCCGAGGCCGGGTACGGCGTCGCGATCATTCCGTCAGCTGTGCCGACTCACCGCTACGCATTGCGCACCGTCCGACTCGCGCATGAGGGCAAGCCGCTTCGGGAGCCGCTGGGCGTCGTGTGGGACAAGCGTCGCTTGCTACCGCGCTATGCGCAGGATTTTGCGGAACTGGTCGCTGCACATGCGCGCAAGCTCTTCCCGATCTCGCCGCTTTCCGTGCCCGTTGCTGACGGCGCAATAAAGAAGCGTCGACGCGGCGAGCGCCAAGGGGCTGGGTAATCGTGATCGGCCAAATGGTTTCCCTCATCGCGCAAGACGGCGCAGCGCCGGTTCATTCCGTTAGCTGCCAGCTCACACCGTACGCTTTGAGTCGAAAGCGCCGTCGAATGGCAGCTTTCAGCGGCTGAGTTGTGAAGCACCTCGTGGCTGAATCCGGACTTTGGAGAGTCCATCGCAATTTGACGCCCAACCCTGTCTTGCAGCCGACGCCGCAAGCGCGCTTCGCTTGCTTGCGGCTCCCTCGTCGCTACGCTCCTCGGCGGCGGCTCAGCGCGAGCTATATGGACTCCCCCGTTTCTACAAGGCGAAGTGAGACGTCGACGGCGGGACGGACTGCGTGTCTATATTCGGCCTGTTTGTGAGCGCGGTGTCGCTCTGGCCCGGATGAGAATACGCGGGCGCAG
>Ga0268299_1000439_pt1 | contig 131298 bp, 108 predicted proteins | sample NOBtaG_FD_193484 | JGI IMG/M metagenome (GOLD analysis project Ga0268299, IMG submission 193484) | Activated sludge microbial communities from bioreactor in Nijmegen, Gelderland, Netherland - NOB reactor | ecosystem: Engineered > Bioreactor > Aerobic > Activated sludge | place: Netherlands...
GGAGTGATGGGGAGCCGGGGGGGCGGGTTGGGGCGCTGCCGGTTTCGGGGAGGGGTGTGGAAGGGGGTGGGCGGCGCGGGCGCTGAGGGGACGTGGCGGCGGGCGGCGTGGGGGCGGGCGGGGCGCAACCGGGGTCTGGGTTGCGTAGTGTCCGGGCCGGGGGATTGGCGTCAGCGTATTGGCGCTTCGCTACCGGGCAGGCCGGATTGCCGGACGCCGGGATCAGGACGAATTTATTTGAGCGAACCCATGCCTTGAGGAACCGAATGCGTCAAGCGCCCACGTACTAATCTGCACGAGTCCGGGGCGGGAAACCGCCCTGGGCGACCCAGTCTAGATTTCGACGCCCGCCCCACGTCGCCGCCTGTGCCGAACCCTGGAATATCGTCACCCGTCGTCGTTAAAAACCGGTGAACGTCCCTATTTATTTTGTTCTAATCAAAGTTAAAATCATTTCCATGCCGCCGAAGTATTTCTCGTACATCGTTCGTCTGCACTTTGGAATGGTGGTTTTTCACATGTATTCCGGATTTCCTCAGTAGTTCGATAAGGAATGAACTGCTTACTCCAATTGCTTGTGCAATACGAAAGACCGCCCTAGTTTCATCATTACTGGAGTTAGACTCAATTGTCATTTTTCTTACTGTTTCTTATGGCGATTCCGATACCAATTCCAATAGACTATTACTACAAGCATAAAGGCCACACTAAGCCAAAACAGATCAATATATATGGCTGGTATGAAGAACATTTCAGCAATGATAAACCCCCTGACATCTAAGAGCAGTAACATGTTACACCCGGACCGAACCATGCTCGTAGTGCCGCTTGCAAGCAACCCATCAATGAACCTGGTTGTGAGGCTCCACCAGGTCCATATCGCGCCCAATTGATGCTGTTCATGCAACAAATCTCCATAAATCCCGCCATCAGGAGTGGCGCAGTTGCACCATTAGGTAAACCCGTGCAACTGCACCAACCAGCCGCACCGTACATGCCGCTATTATCCTCACTAAGGCATAAGTAAGGTAGCGTCACCTGCCCTGGAGGGGGGGGTGGCTGTGGGCCCTGCCAGTGGGCCTCCAGACCCGATCCCACCCGCATCCATTGAATCAAAATCACTCAGACGAGGACCTTGTGGCAAATAACTACCGTTGGGCTGGCTGAAAGGGAAGACTTCGCCGTCGAGTACAATATCGAAATCCCATATACCGCCTTTACCACCGCAAATAATCGGCGCTCCAGAACCCGGAGGCCCGCAGAAAGTTCCATTTGGATCGGCGAATACGAGCGGGTCTTGGGCATATGCTCCGTAGAGGTTTTCACCTTCAACATAATCAAGTGGGTCGCGTTGCCCGAATCGTCCCAGTGCCGGCAGGTACTCTCGATTCCGATTCTGATACTTCCCACACTCCCCATCCAGCCAAAGCCCCTGGTGCATGAAGGGGTTGCCGAGGCGGCTGGTGGCTTGCGGGCTGCCCCAACTGCCGTTGTAGGTGACGGCCTTGCCGTAGGGGTCGGTGACGTAGCGCTCGGCAATGGCGCCGATAGCGTTTGTCATCGCCAGCGTGCAGAATTGGGCATCGGTATGGTACCAGTACCACTGCTCGGACCATTCCAGACCGTCGATGTAGATATTGAACATGGCAACGTGGTCATCCACGTAAGCGGATGGTCCGCCCTGGCAGTACTCGCGCACTGGCAAGGCCTCCTCCTCTTCCGGAGCCATGTGATATTCACTTAACACCTGCCATTGCTCGTTGATCGCGTAGGTCCAGGTCCCGGCGTCGGGCTGGCCGGATGGAATGATCTTTCGGATGCGCCGGCCGAGGGCGTCGTATTGGTAATCGGCCAGCAACTCAGGCCCGCTCTTGAGTTGCACGCGGGTCATGCGATTCTCAATGTCGTAGTCGTAGAGATAGGTTCCGTCGTCCTTGAGGTTGCCGTTGTCATCAAATACAAGGTCAATTGGCGAGGCGCCGCCGCTGCCGTCCGGGTCTATCGTCAGGTATTCATTCGCCTCGTTGTTGGTCCGTGGTTCGGTAATGGTCGTATTGTTCGTGCGTTTCACGAACTCATCCCAGTTGCCGAGTTTGTCCAGCGTCCAGGCGTTGCGCTGGGTGAGGTTGGCGTCGGTCGTGCGATCTGAGCCGCACGCTGGTTTTCCGGGGCATGTGGCCATTGGCGCAATCTCGGACGGGTCGTCGATCTGGCATCACCGATCAATTCGTCCCGCGAATTCACCGGTATCCACAGCGCTCATGCAAGCCCGCGAGCCTGCAAACCCGCAAACCTGCGAGCCCGCAAACCGGGCACCCCGAATGCGTCCGCCGGTTTGGGGTCTGTCTTGATGCGCGCACGATATCGACCCCGCCGTTTGCGTTCAAGTCTTTTTTCATATTTCCAAAGAATATTCTTCGGCACCCCATGTGACGCGGCGCCAGCCCCGGCCCCACCGGTCTCCCGCCCGGCAATATTGACGACCAGGCGAGTCGATGGGCCCGCTCTGCACGACGGGCGACCGCCCACGCCCGGCAGACCCACCATCCGGCCGAGTTCGGGCGAATGTCAATGTTGTGCGATCGTGGCCTCCCGGGCACGATAAGAAGAGACATTCTACTATTTCGATGATCTCTCTCCCCGCCGCGTGCGTGGCGCAGTCGGTTAACACGCGGTGCGCCGGCCGGGGGCCTCTTAGTTTTCCGGCAGCAGCATGTACGCCATCTGGTTGTTGGTCAGCGTTCGGAATGCGCAGATCTTGTTGCTCGTCACGATTTCCGACGCCAGGATGCCATCCGGGTCGATGTTCCTGTGCACGTCGAGCGCCGGGAAAGGCGTGAACGCGCTGCCGTCCTTACTCACCTGCAGATACTCGGCGACGCTCGGCGTGCCGCCGCCGGCGAGGAATCGGTAGCGCCCGTTCTTGGTCGAACAAAGCGTGAGACCGTAACCGACAAGGCCGTCCTCGCGGTCATTCGCGCCGATCGTGACGTCGGTCTCATGGGTTTCGGTCAATTCGATGGCACCGTTGACCGTGCCCCAGACGCTGCGCGTGGCGCTGTTGGTGATCACGTCGCTGTTCACCTGCTGTGCGAAGTAACCGAATACGCCACTGAGCAGATGGACATCCCATTCGCCCGACGGGTTCTCGGCCAGTTGCGTCGTGATTCCGCCATCCAGGTCTGCCAGGTAGGTGAGGCGCCGATTGTCATTGGTGGTCGTGCGTGCGTGGTAGATGACCTTGCCGTCGTCAAAGAAGAACTGCGTCGCGTTGGTGACGCCGCCGTGGGGAGCCATGTTGAACATCTCGGGCGCGGCATCGGGATCGCTCATGTCATATCGATAGAAGACGTCTGTCTGTAGGACGAGCACTTCGAGCCGGTCGGCGTCGATCGCGCAGATGACGGTTTCCTGCGTGCTGCCCTGCTGATCGGGAATGTCGCTGGTGAAGGCGGTGATCTGGGGCGTCGCGCCGCTGAAATCAACGAACTTGATCTTGTGGCCGTCGGTGACGTTGTTGTGGTCGGCCACGGTCACCACGAAATTGTTGTCGGCCCAGAATTCGCGTTGTGAGGCCGCCCCGCTGAGATGCTTCAGGACGGTCGGGTCGGCGTCGACAGTGGCGCCGTTTGCCGTGTTGTGGAACAGGATGTTGCCGTCAAAATCCCGCGCCACGATCCAGCCGTTGGCAATCTCAAAGCCGGTGAAGACGAGCGTTTTGACATTGGTGACGTCTTGGACCGTGTTGCCCTGCGCCGGGATGATGTACTGAATGCCGCCGTTCTGGCCGGTGCCGACCGCAATGACGTTGTTGTCGACGCGAATGTCGCCTGTAGCGGACACGTTCAGTCCGCTCAATACGACCGACAGTCCGGCGAGCGGCCCGTTGCCGGGGTTCAGGTTGTTGTTCGGGCAGGTGCCGGCCATGCCCGTCACCAGGACTGCAATGGCCGAAACAGCGCCCAGCACTCGCACCATGTTTGACTTGCGCATCATTTGTTGCTCCTCACTTGTTTCGTCGGCGCGCAGGGCGCCGAAACCAAAACGATCACCCGCCACGGTGACTCCGTGTTTGTCGAGCGCGAAAGGCAATGGAAGGTCTATTTCAAGACCAAGCATTCGGCGCTGGGGACGGGTTGTCGTTGACCGTCGAAAGGTAACGGCACCCGTGGCCGGGGGCAACCGCAATAATCGGAAATTTCGATTCAGGAGCGATGGGATCGCAATCCGACCCAGAATTGACTGCAGTCTTCGGGCAGGCGTTTGCCGTTCGCGTGGCGTGTCGATGACGCGAACTGCGATCGACTTAGGCCAACGCGCGACTTGAGAAACGCATGCATTGATTGCGCATTTGCAATTCCGCGGCAGCCCGGGGGGTGAAACCGCCCCGGGGCGGACTAGCCCCAGGACTCACGCAATGCGTGTGAGTCATTTGTCAAGTGTCGAGATTCGACTGGGGCACTGGCGACTACCCGCCCAGGATTGCCGTTACGAACAGCGGCACGTCGGCCGCGTTGACCGTGCCGTTCTGGTTCATGTCGGCGGCGCAGAAGGCTTCGCCGGGCGGGCCGCCTGCCTGCAAAATCGCGACAAATGCCGCAATATCACGTCCGTTCCGGCTGCCGTCGCCATTCACATCGCCGCTGCCGCCTCCGCCGGTGAACTCCCATGTTGAATGCGGCGAGCATGCACAGAATCCGCCGTACAGCACCAGCGCGTTCCGCGCGACGTCAAACGCCATGTCGGAACCGAAGCGCAGCCCCGGGCTATGGGGCGGGGTCAATTGCATCCAATTCGTCCCATCCCAGGTCCAGGTCTCGTCCAGCGCGCCGCCGCCATCGAACGGATTCGACGTGCCGCCGTGGAGCACGATGTGGTTTAGATGAATGTCGTAAGCCATGCTCGCCAGCGAACGAACCGAGGGCGCGGCGGCCGGCGATCGCTGGGTCCAGTTGCTGCCGTCCCACTCCCACGTGTCGCCATAAAGGGTCGGCGGGTTCTGTCCGTTCCAGCCGCCAAACAGAACGGTCACGTGTCGGTCGGCGTCGTAGTCCATGGCGAAATCGACACGGGCTGCCGGCGACGTGGCCGGACTGCGCTGGGTCCAGGTCGTACCGTCCCATTCCCAGGTTTGCCCATTGGGAAATGGATTTCCGTCGAATCCGCCAAACATGACGGTCACATTCCTCAGGCTGTCGAAAGCCAGGCCGTGATTCGCTCGATAACCGGGTGCGGAGACGGCAGAGCGCAGCAGCCAATTCGTGCCATCCCATTCCCACGTGTCGCGCAGCAGGCCGTTGATGCCGCTGAAGCCGCCGTACAACACGCTCATGCCGCGGGGGCTGTCGTACGCCAGCGGATGGTGATACCGGCCCTGAGGCGAATCGACCGGCGTGCGCTGCGTCCAGGTCGTGCCGTCCCACTCCCATGTTTCGTTTGAGCCCACGGGCGATAAGCCCGTCTGCAAACCGCCGAAAAGCACGGTCCTTTGTCGAACGATGTCGTAATCCAGAGCGGGGAAAAAATTAGTGCCGGGCGAGACCATCGGTTGCGATCGCAATGTCCATTGCGTTCCGTTCCATTCCCATGTTTCATCCCCGCCCACGAGCACGGTCACATTGCGAAGGTCGTCGAAGGCCATTGGGTGGTCGACGAGCCCCGCGGGGCCGGTGAACGTCGTCATCTGGGCCCACTGCGTTCCGTTCCATTCCCAGGTGTCGGACATGGCAAAGTTGCCGTCTATCCCTCCGAAGAGCACCACCACACCCCGGGCGCTGTCAAACGTCATGGCGTGATCGCGACGCGCGGATGGGTAAACAATCGGAGCCTTCTGTGTCCAATCAACGCCGTCGTAACTCCAGGTTTCCTGGTTGTATCCATTGTCATCAAAGCCGCCGAAGAGCAGAACCTCCTGACGGACGGCGTCATAGACCATTGCAGCATGGGTTCGCAACGTCGGCTGATGCTCGGGGAACTGCCACATCCACTCCGTTCCATTCCATTCCCAAATCACCGGTATGCCGTAATCGTCGCCATCCAGCAGCACACAGACGCCGCGGTTCGCGTCGTAGGCCATGCTTGCGCCTTCAGAACCTGGATTCAAGGTGGACGACTTTTGCACCCAGGTCACGCCGTTGTATTCCCAAGTGCCAACCGCGCCGAAGAGCACGGTCACGCCCCGGGTGCTGTCGTAGGCCATCGCGTGCCCCGTCACGGGCGGGGGCGACATCGCCGGATGACGCTGCGTCCAGGTCGTGCCGTCCCATTCCCAGGTCTGGTCCCGCTCTCCGCCGTAACCTGCCCCGCCGAACATCACGGTTACGTCGCGGGCGCTGTCGTAGGCCATGGCCTGGGTGATCACCAAGCCCGGGGGATTTTCGGCATTGCGATCGACCCAATCGGCGCTGCCGCATTGGCCGGCGGCTGGATCGATCCGCGCGAACGCCAGGAGGACCGCCGCCGAAATGCCCATTCCACGTCGCAAGCCTTTGAACATGCTGAATGCCCCTTCCCGTCGGCTCCGACCCGATGTGCGGCATCGGAAGCCAATACCATTCTCAAGGCTTGGACCTCACCCGGACCGCGCCCTACCACGGTACCCGAAGCGATCGCAAGTCTGACGCGAGGGATGGGATTTTTTCTGAAAAGGGGGGAAGGGCCCGATAAGGGCCGTAACGGGGTTGTTAGCGTTGAATCGGAATGTTGCGAAGGGACCTTCGCGAGGTATCGCACCTCGTGTATGCCTTGCCGTCACTGCCTCGGCCGAATCAAGAATAGAATCAAGGACGGAATCAAGGACGGGACACTCAGGAATGTCCACTCTGTGAATTCATCAGAAGACTAGTGTCTTGACGCAAATCGTCCGCCGCCCGTGTTCTACGGCGTGGACAACTGACTTGCGTGCGGGGGCATGTCGCGCTCTGCGCCGACTTCGGTTCGCAGTCCGCGCGCCGCGGCAATGAAGAACCCGGCCACGGCCAGCACCACCACCATGACGAGTATCACGCCGTAGCCATGCCGCACGACCGGCGGCGCCTCTTCGGTTGCGTCATCGGGTCGGTGAATTCGACGATGGACCATGTGACAGAACCATTCCCAGTGGATCGCCCAGTGGACCAGGAACAACGTCACCGCCGACATCGCCAGGTAGAAGTGCGCGTTGCCCCAGGAATGCCGGCCCCATCCCCATACGGCCCATCCGCGATGGAGCGGGTCGCTGTCCTCAAAGGGCAGGAGGAACTTCATGACCAGGCCGGTCGCGATCATCGCCAGGAGCGTGACAAACGTCGCCAGTTCGATCAGCAAATTGACGGATACGCGGTTCTTCCGGGTCATGTGATTTGCCTGCCTTCCGTGCGGTGCCGTTGGGCCGCATTTCGAATGCCCAGCGGATCCGGCAGACCTCAGTGCACGCGTTGTGCCACGGCCCTCAAGCGGAATTGGCGAACGCGACAGGGCTCTAAAAGAAGGAAATGCGGAAAAATACGCAGATTGCGTGAATTTGCGCCGAGCCGCCGGCCCCCGTGCTTCGCGGTCTTTCCGGCGCCTAAACGACGACGTAACCTTGCGCGAATAAGCGCATGGGGTTGAGTCGGGCTAAATGGAGACAGGCGTCGGCAGTAACACGGAGCAGAGGCGGCCCGCTTTTTTAGATACGGACGTCTGGAAATGAACTTCAGAGAACGGCGTACCCGTACCCGCACCCGTTCGCGTTTCCGTTGGTTGCAGTTGACGCCGGAGCGGATGTCGTCATACGAACCCACCGGCCGCCTTGCGCGCGACTCATTCCCCGGCGGTCGGGGTCGTGACAAGGCGCGGCATGGGAGGGTCGTGACCCCGCAGGAATGTGCGGCGGGGCGCAAAGGCCCCCCTTGCCCCGAAATCGCGCGGGGTGGGGAGACGTGCGGAGATTCAATAGCGCATAGCGAGGGACGGGCGGGGTTATCCCGCCTTGAGCATGTCGGCGACGGTTGTCTTTTCGTAGACGTCGCGGAGGCGCTGTTGAGCGGCGTCGGAGGTCTTTCGAACCACTTCGTCGAGACCCGACGGCAGGGTGGGGCCGGTCTTTTCTTCGACGTCGTCGCCCTGAAGGCTGCCGACGCCACGGAGGATATCAAAGAGGCTGATGTGTTCGGGGGCCCGGCTCAGGCGGAAGCCGCCGCGCGGGCCGCGATCGGAGTTGAGCACCCCGCAGTTGGCCAATTGGCTGAGTATTTTTGCGGTATAGGCCTTGGGCAGGCGGTACTTTCGGGTGATATCACTGGCGCGAACACCGCCGGTGCGGCTTCCACCGCTGTATTCCCGGGCGATTTCGTATACCGCCAGTAATCCGTATGAAGAGGCTTTGGCGCGCAACATCTGCAGTCCCTTCCTTAACATGTTTTCGACCGCGACCCGAGCCTTGCGGCTTAGTCACCAATCAGCGGCCGACCGATCGATCCAATGAGCGCCCGCACCCAAACGGGTGTTTGTTTGGCCCCGGCCAAAGGCGATCTATCGCCTTTAGCCAGCGTGATTTAGCGAACGTCACTTGTTCCCGACCCGTTCACTCCAATCATAGCATTGCCATCCGGAAACAGCACAACCATTGGCCGAAAATCCTATAGACCCCCCGGGTCCGGTTCATTTCGCATGTCGGTTGTTGTGCCGTTGCACAAATGGGTGCGCCATAGCGGACGCCGCGCCGGCATCGTGGCGGAGATTTGGTGATTGGGTTAATAAAGTTTGACGCAGGCGGACGAAGGCACGATTGGGAAGAAGGTCATCCGGCAGGGGCCATGAGCAGCAAACGACCACGTCACACATGGCTGCGGGCGTTGGGCCGCGAGGAACCGCCGGCGCGGATTTCGCTGGCTTCGGGCGACTATGAGTGCGTCCAGGTCTTCAAGCATGATTTCTTCGCGGCGACCGCACTGTACGCGGGGGCGAGCGGAAAGGCCGTCTTCAAAATGGGGCGGCGCGTGTCGCTGCTCGGGCTTCCGTCCGCATGGATCGGCCGCTGGCTGACCCAGCGCGAGGGGCGGATGTACCAGCGAATGACCGGGATTGAGGGCGTTCCGGCATGGCTGGGGTTTGAGGGTCCCTCGTCGCTCGCGCATGCGTATGTCGAGGGCGCGCCGTTGAGCCGCCGCGCCGAGGTGGACGACGCGTTCTTTCCGCGGTTGTCGCGCATGATTGGGGAGATTCACGCCCGGGGCGCGGCGTATGTGGACCTCGAAAAGCCGGAGAACATCCTGCTTGGAGACGATGGGCGGCCGTATCTGATCGATTTTCAGATATCCGTCTATTTTGATCCGGCCGGCGCGGGGCGGTGGTGGCTGCCGCGCAAGATTCTGAAGACGCTGCAGTTGTCCGATCGTTATCACCTGCTGAAGCACTGGCGGCGGTTGCGGCCCGATCAACTCACCGCCGAGCAGATGGCCGACTCCTACAAGGCGCCGTTCTGGATCGCCTGGCACCGGCGGATTTTCAGGCCGCTGACGCTCCTGCGCCGATGGGTGCTGGTGCGACTGGGCGAGCGATCGTCGACCCGGGTGCGTTCGCCCGGATGATGCCGGTTCGGTGCGATTCGATTATCATTTCCGACTTACAGGCGGCTTTGCGGGAATGCGACGCGTCCCCGCATGTGCCATCGAGGAGGATTCGCTTGCCGTTGACCCAGACTCAACTTGATTGTGTGTCGGCCTTTCGCAACCGGTTCGAAGCGGACCTTCGCGGCGATGCCCGGTTTGCCGGCGTGACACGACTTGATCGGCCCGATGGATCGCTGTTGGCAACGCGGTTCGTGACGGCGGAGAATCCGCGGGTGTGGCTGGAAGTGGCGGTGCGGCCCCAGATCCCGCAGGTGCGCATCGGGATCCTGACGGACGATCGATGGAAGAGCGAGGACTTCGAGGAGAAGATAGAAGAGTCCGGCGACACCATGCGGGAGTTTGTCGAGATGGGTTTCGAGGAGGCGGGGCTGGAATGGCTGGAACCGCCGGTCGAGCATTTCCGCGAAGAAATGAAGTTCTTCTACTTTGCGACCGCCCTGGACCTGAGCAACACTGAGCAGTTGACCGAACCGGCGGTGATGAAGAAGTGCCGCCAGATGCTGGATGGCTACTACCACGCCTTCGGGCGGTTTCTGAAGTAGCGGTCGGAGATCCGATCTCATGGCCAAACCCCGAATTCTCGCGTTCGCCGGCAGCACCCGGGCGGACTCCTACAACAAGAAACTCGTTCGCGTGGCGGCGCTGGCGGCCGAGGCGGCAGGTGCTGAGACGACTTTTGTCGATTTTAAAGACCTGCCGATGCCGCTCTACGACGGCGATCTGGAGGCTCGGGACGGACTCCCGCCGGCGGCCCGGAAATTCAAGGACCTGTTGCTTGCCCACCAGGGCCTGCTGATCGCGTCGCCGGAGTACAACAGTTCCATTTCCGCGGTGCTCAAGAACGCCATCGACTGGGCCTCCCGTCCGGCGCCGGGCGAAGAATCGCTGGGCTGTTTCAAAGGCAAAGTGGCGGGCCTCCTCGCGGCATCACCGGGCGCACTCGGGGGGCTTCGCGGTCTGGTGCACCTGCGGGCGATATTGGGAAACATCATGGTGATCGTGGTGCCGGAACAGGCGGCGATCATGAAGGCCCACGAGGCTTTCGACGCGAATGGGTCGCTGAAGGAGGCCGGGCCGCGCGGCATGGTGGAAGGGGTCGGTACGGCCGTGGCGAAGATGCTGCTGAAACTTCACGGCGGCTGAGCAGATGCGTGCGCGGGTGCCTTGGAACGGACAGGCGCCCTGCCGGCCGAATGGATGAGGACGAACCAGGCAATTTGAGACAGGAAGAGATTTATGTCAATTAGCGTACGCCGTGCAGACCTGTGGCGGGCCGAAACAGCGAACACGCCGGGATCACTGGCGTCCGCGCTGAAGCCGCTGGCCGAAAAGGGAACCGATCTTGAGATCGTGATGGGCTACGCAACGCCCGACCGCAGGGGGGCGGTGGTGGAGGTATCACCGGTCAGTTCGCCGGCCGATCGGAAGGCGGCGCGGGCGGCCGGGCTGTCGCAATCGAGTTTTCCATGCGTGGTCATCTCGGGCGGAAATCGGCCGGGGCTGGGCTACGACGTTGCACAGGCGCTGGCGGAAGCGGGGATCAACATCAATTTCTTCGTCGCTCAATCCCTCGGCGATTCTTACACGGGTCTCTTTAGTTTCGAAGCCTCGACGGAGGCCGATCTGGCCGTGCGCATCATTCGCAAGGCCGTGGGGAACACCGACAGGGCGACGGTCTCCAAGCGCGCTCCGGCAGGCGGCCGACCGAAAACCGCGGCGGCATCGAAGCAAAAGAGGGTCGCCGCACGGCGATGACCATCCGCTGCCAGGTGCTTTTTCCCGAGACGGGCGTGCGTCTGCGGTTATGTTGCGCCCGCGTTGCGCCCTGCGGAGCCTCGCATCACGACCCGGCCGATATACTCGATACCGTCGGCGGATTTGACTCGCCGGCCAGTGGAGCGAGCCCATCATGTATTTTCGTATTTGTCGTATAGCCGTCCTCCTCGCCGCGGTCGCGATCCTGCCGGGCGGATGCGACAACAAGCCTGCCGCCGGCGGCAACGGGTCCGCGTCGCCGGCGCCCGCCGCGCCGACTCAGGGCCACCAGGCGGGGCCCAAAGACCTGATTTCCAAGGTGACTGCCTCGCCGCCGGTCGCCGCGCCGCCGTCGACGCCCAAGGTGGGCCCGGCCTTCTTCGCTGAAAAATCTACATTTGACATTGGTACGGTGTGGATGGGCAAGAGCGTGCCCGTTCTGTTCACGTTCAAGAACGTCGGCACCGAGCCGCTGAAGATCCTCGAGATCAAACCCGGCTGCGGCTGCACGTCGGCGCAGGACTACACCCGCGAAGTGCCCCCCGGCGGCGAGGGCCGGGTCCCGCTCACGCTCAACACCACCAACAAGCCGAACGGCGTGATGCACCCGCTCACGGTCGATCTCAAGACCAACGACCCCGCCAAGCCGACGGCGCAGTTCTTGATCACCGGCACGATCAAGACGGTGTGCGTGTTTGACCCGCCGCTCGGCGGCGTGATGGCGGAGGTTCAGTCGGATCAGTCGATCAATCGCACCGTCAAGATGTTCAACAACACCGGCTCGCCGCTGACCCTGAATCTCCAGCCGATTCCCCCCAACTCGTTCTTCAAGGTCGATTTCAGGGAGGTGATCCCCAATCAGCAGTGGGAGTTCACCGCTTCGCGCGAGGCCCCGATTCCCGAGGGCAACAATTATACACAACTGACGTTCATGACCAACGTGCCCGAGGTGCCGGTGTACAACGTGCCCATCTCGTGCATGGTGAATCCGCGGATTCAGGTGCTGCCGCCGAGCCTGTGGGTCAGCCAGGTGAAGGATGAGGCCACGCCGCGGGACATTCGCATCATCAACAATGGCAAGACGCCGGTGAACGTGTTGTCGGTGGAGTGCAGCCGGCCTGATTTCAACGTCAGTCTCACACCGCCCGGCCCCGCGCCCGCCGGAATGCACGCGATCTTTGCGGCCAAAAGTTACGTGACCCACACGATCAACCTGACCCTGCCGCCCAAGTATCAGCCGCCGCCCTGGGGCGAGTTGATCCAGGTGAAAACGGACGACGCGCTCATGCCGGTCATCGACATCTACGTCGTGCCGACCTATCTGAATCCCGGCTCAAAGCCGCCGGTACGGCCTCCGGATCAGCCGCTGGTCATGACGCCGATCAAGATGCCCGGGAAGTAGTCCCGCGGCCGCGCCGCCAGAATGACGGGTGTCGACAACATATTCGAGCGAGGGGCTGGGGCAGTCGGCGCCTGCAGTCGCAGCGTGTTTTCGTGTCGCACTGACGGCTTATGGACCGAGGAGACCGACGGCGATCATGGGAGAATTGAGACGCGGCGGGTGTGGTGCACGCCGGAGGTTCACTGGATCAAGCAGACCGAGGACTGGCCCGACCTGCGGGGCGTGGTCGTCGTGGAATCAACCCGCCGCGTCGGGGCCGAGACGTCGACCGAACGGCGGTACTACATCAGCAGCCTCGACGGCGCTGACGCGGCCCGCATCGCTGCCGCCATTCGGAGCCATTGGAACGTTGAAAACCAGCTGCACTGGAGTTTGGACATGGCCTTCCGGGAGGATGAGTGCCGCATCCGAACCGGTCATGCCGCTGAAAACTTCTCACGCCTCCGACGCATCGCTCTCAACCTGCTCAAACAAGAAAAATCCATCCGCGTCGGCCTGAAAGCCAAACGCCTCCGTGCAGGCTGGGATCACGACTACCTCCTCGCTGTCCTGCAGATCTGAGAATGCGATTGCCCTGCCCTATGGCGCGGTACACTGGGGCGGAATTTGAATGATCGGCTCGACCCCCCTATAGTCGGCAGGCGTCAAATGGGCCAGCTTAGTCCACTAGCGCTAATCGTTTGCGATTCCATCTACGCAGAGGTTCCGAACGGAACCAAACCGGCGCTTATCGGACTTTTTACGCTGGTACAGGCTCGGTCTTACCCCGTCACACATCCTAAGATGTGCGTGCTGGCGTCCGTAGTGGGCGCAGAGCCCGGAATGGTGTTCAAACTGGAAATCGCGCCAGAGGAGGGCGGAGAGCCGATAGTTTCGGTTGAGGGAGTCGCCCCCAACAATATCGGTCTCGATGACGTATTTGAGATGCATTTTGAACTTCGGAGCGTTGTCTTCCCTGCCCCGGGTCAATACCTTGTAAAGTATTGGGGGGGTAGCGCTGTGGTCGTCCAGCGTCGCCTCAAGGCACTCTTGGTGAAGGAAAAAGAGGGGGACAACAAATGAGCGCAACAGTCGTCTATTCAGGGATAGAGAAGAAGTTCTTTACCTTGCTTATGCCCGGCCCCATTAGCGAAACTCGCGGGGGGTCGTTCGTAAGCGTATCCAATATCGACGACGAGCCCACGCTTGAGCAACGGCTCGCGCTCATCCAAGAGTCGGGGGCTTTCGCGTTTTGGGATCGCCCCGGAGAGGATATTTATACCCTCGAAGACGGCGAGCCACTATGAACGCTGGGGACGTGATCCTCATTCAATATCCCTACACCGACCAATCAGGGGCCAAGCTACGGCCAGCCATAGTTGTTTCGGCCCAGCAATTCAATCAACGGGAAGACAGGGTGCTAATTCCCGTAAGCTCTACGCCAGATCCCCAAGACCCCCACATTTACGCAATAGACCGAACCCATCGAGCGTTTGCTGCGAGCGGCCTAAAAAGCGATTCATGCGTGAAATGGACAAAGCCCACGGCGCTTTCTCGAACAATTGCGCACCGCAGACTTGGCAGATTAGACGCGTTGACCTTGGGTGAGATTCAAGCCATGATTAAGACTGTCTACGGCTAATCGGCAATTCAAACGATACCAGTACCCGATTCTGATGCCCGGTTGACGAGCGCGGTTGCGAGCGGGACGATATCGCCTGCGCCGCAAAGCGGCCGAGGTGAATCGTGAACATTCTCATTGCCGACAAATTCGAAACGTGGGGGATCGACAGCCTGAAGAAGGCCGGGTTCGAGATTTCGTACGAACCGGCGCTGGAAGGCGACGGGCTGCGCGACGCGGTGATTCGCACGGGCTGCTCGGTGCTCGTGGTTCGCGGGACAAAGGTTTCCGCCGATGTCATCGGGGCGTCGCCACAACTCTCGCTGATCGTCCGGGCCGGTGCCGGGTACAACACCATCGACGTCTCGGCGGCCAGCCAGCGCGGCGTGTTCGTGTCCAATTGCCCCGGCAAGAACGCGGCGGCGGTGGCGGAGTTGACATTCGGCTTGATTCTGGCGATCGACCGGCGGATTGTCGATTGCGCCGTGGACCTGCGCTGCGGAGATTGGAACAAGAAGGTCTATTCCGAGGCCCGGGGCCTGAAGGACCGCACGCTGGGCATTGTCGGGATGGGGCAGATCGGGCGGGCCGTGGCCTTGCGGGCGAAGGCGTTTGAAATGCACGTCGTGGCCTGGAGTCGCTCGTTCACGCAGGCAGAGGCCGATGAACTGGGGATCGACCGGGCCGCATCGCCGGCGGACGTCGCGGCAAAGTGCGATATTCTGTCCGTGCACCTTGCCCTGGCGAATGAGACAAAAGGATTGATCAATGCCGCCGTGCTGGATCGGCTTCCGGCCGGAAGTTATGTCATCAACACGGCTCGGGCCGAGGTGATGGACTACGACGCACTGGCCGCCGCGATCGAACGCAAGAAACTGCGCGTCGGATTGGACGTGTTTCCCGGCGAGCCCTCGGGCGGCAAGGACAAGTTCGAGGCGGTCATTCTCAAGGCCGGGGGTGTGATCTACGGCACGCACCACATCGGCGCGTCCACCGAGCAGGCACAGAACGCCATCGCCGCCGAAACCATTCGCATCATCCAGGCCTACGCCGCAACGGGACAGGTCCCGAATTGCGTCAACATCGAGACGCGCAGCCCGGCCAAATGCCAGATGGTCGTGCGGCACCACGACAAAGTCGGCGTCCTGGCGTCGGTGCTGGCCACGCTCCGCAAGGCGAATATCAACGTCCAGGAAATGAGCAACACGGTCTTTCAACAGTCTCAGGCCTGCGTCGCGGCGATTCGGCTGGAGGAGATTCCGCGTCTGGAAGTCATCGCGGAAATTGCCGGCATGAAGGACCTGGTGATTCACGTCGAAGTGCGGCCGATTGCCTAACTCACGCGGCTAATATGTCGAATAGCAAGGATGGAGTCCGGCCGGGGTTGCGCCCTGCGCCGGCGACGATTTTGCCGTTATCAGACCAAGGTGATACACCATGATTCGCATTCTCATTCCCGACAAACTCGCCGAAGAGGGCCTCGCGATGCTGCGCAAAGTCGAAGGCGTCACCTTCGACATCAAGGCGGGCATCAAGCCCGATGAATTGACCGCGGTGATCGGCGAATACGACGGGATGATCATTCGGTCCGGCGTGACCATCACACGTGACGTGCTATCCAGGCCGGGAAGATTGCGGGCCATTGCGCGAGCCGGCGTCGGCGTGGACAACGTCGATCTGGAGGCGGCGACGGCCGCGGGCGTTCTGGTGATGAACACGCCGGACGCAAACACGCTGTCGACCGCCGAGCACACGATGGCCCTGCTCCTGTCGCTTATGCGCAAGGTGCCGGATGCGTGTGCCCATGTGAAGGGCGGAGGCTGGAGCCGAAATGACTACATGGGTCGCCAATTGGCCGGGCGGACGCTGGGCATCGTCGGGTTGGGACGGGTGGGCCGTGCGGTTGCGGAGCGCGCCCTGGCCTTCGGCATGAAGGTCATGGCCTACGATCCGTTCCAATCGGGCGAGTCGGCAATGGGCGGCCGCGTCGCGCTCTGCCGCAATCTGGACGAGTTGCTCCCGCAGGTGGACGCGCTGACGCTTCATGCGGTGATGTCCGCCGACACGCAGAATTTGATCAACGGGGCTCGGCTGGCGGCCATGAAGAAAACGGCGGTCGTGCTGAACTGCGCGCGCGGCGGGCTGGTGGACGAGGCGGCATTGGCCGATGCGCTGAACGCGGGGCGAATTGCCGGGGCCGCCGTGGATGTGTTCTCCTGTGAGCCGCCCGCGAACAACCCGCTGCTCGCCGCCAGGAATATCGTCCTGACACCGCATCTCGGCGCGTCTACCCTGGAGGCGCAGACCGCGGTTTCCACCGAGGCGGTCGAGTCGATGATCGATTACCTCGTCCGGGGCACGATTCGAAATGCGGTGAACGTCGCCGGTCTGCCGACAAGCCTGTCGGAGCGCGACCGGGCGTACCTCGATTTGGCGGGCCGGCTTGGGGCGATACTGGCGCCGCTGTGTCATGATGGCGTGGATCGGCTCACCATCACAACGCATGGCGGCGACGAGTTGTCCGGACTCGGCAAGACGCTCGCGTTGCAGGCGCTGGTGGACGCGCTCAATCCGCATGTGTCCGGCCGATTGAATCTGGTCAATGCCGAGGCAGTGGCGGCGCAACGCGGGATTGATCTGGTGGTCGTCCAGTCCCCTGCGCGGGACCGGGCCGAGCGCGTGGCGGTGCGCATGGAGCGCGGGCCCAAATCTCACGAAGTCGAGGGATCGGTTTTTGCCGACGGGCGGCCGCGGTTGCTGGCCATCGATGGCTATCGCATGGAACTGACTCCCGAAGGCACGATGGTGATGATCTTCAACGACGACCGACCCGGTGTGATCGGTCTGGTCGGCACGCTTTTCGGCGATCGCGGGATTAACATCGCCGACATGGCTCTTTCGCGTCGCGGCAATACGGCACTGATGCTGCTCAAACTCGACGGCGACATGGACGCGCGAACCCTGGAGGCCTTGCGGGCCTGTGCGTCGATCCTGTCGGTGCGCACGGTGCGACTGCCGGCCGTGGCGATGACTGAAGCACGCTGAGCGGTTCCGGCGGCCAATAGGATTGTCAATGTCTGCCCGACCGCGCAAGACCTTCGATATCCGTTTCGAGTATCTGTCGCGACCCTACGTCGACGACGTGGCGTCTCTTCACCTGACCTGCTTTCCGAAAAAGGTCGAGTCGCTGCTGGGCTGCGCATGCGTCAGGGATCTCCTTCTCGATCGCATGCTTGGGCCAGAGCGGGATACCCTCTGCGTGATCGCCGTGCACCAGGCGGATAACCGGCTTGCCGGCTATGCCTGTGTGTCGGACCTGGTCGCGCAGAGCAGTTCCCTTCACGCGTTCATCAACAAGCGGGTGCTGAAACGTCACATGCTGCGATCCGGCTGGGCGAGGCCATCGGTCTGGATGTGGTGGCTGAATCGGATGACGAACCGATTCAGGCGTGTGGATCACAGCGAGGGCAGCGTGGTGCCGATTCCGCCCGCCGGCGGCGTCGTGAAGATTGTGGGGATTCACCCGGAGTTCCGCGGCGGAAATGTCGGCGTGGACCTCATGATGCGAGTTGAGACTGAGGCGCGAAGCCGGGGGCTGCGCGAATTGCACCTGCTGGTTGAGCAGTCCAACATCAAGGCTGAACGGCTCTATGCCTCGACCGGTTGGGTTCGAACCAGCCCGGAGACCGGCCGGTGGCAACTCTTCTGCATGAAGAAGATCCTCTGACCCGATCGGATGCCGGCATGCGAATAACGCCGCCGCGACCGATGGTGTTTCTTCGTTCCAGTGGCCCGGTTTTTGGAACACTCATGGGAAGTCCAGTTTTGTCGGACGCGCCGGAAATGCGGGCGCGGTTTCCGGTGAATGTGCTCGACATCCGGCGTCTTCCCGCCGATGCACGCACCAGCGCCGTCGCGGCGCAGGGGGGCGTGATTCACATGTCGATGATGGGGCGGTTGCAGGCAGTCAGTGATTCACAAATCGATCGGATGATCCGCGATCCCTTTCAGGTGCACGAGGCGCTCGGGCTGACCAGTCATGCGACTTGCGCGCAACTGGTCGCCCATGTCGCGGGGAGCCGGCCGCGGCTTCGGGTGACCTGGGGCGATGAGGAGGTCGCGGAGCCATATGCCGGCGAGTCGCTGGACCTGGAAAAAACCTGGCACGGCCTGCACTTCCTGCTGACCGGTCAGGCCCGTGGCGGACAACCGCCCAAGAGTTTTCTGTTCAATGGCGGCGTTTCGGTGGGTCAGGCCCCTGGATTCGGGCCGGCACGAGCGTTGCGCAGCGCGCAGGTCGCAAGATTTCACAGGGCGATTGCGGGTCTGAGCGAAGCCGAGTTGCGTCGTCGCTATGACCCCGAACGAATGATGCGCGAGGGGGTCTATCCGGGCGTATGGCAGCGGGAGCCGGCCGGTCAATGCACCGACTGGCTCTGTGAATCGTTTCACCGGCTGCAATCGTTCGTGGCACGGGTGAGCGGCGGCGGGTCTGGCATGCTGGTGTGCCTGCTCTGAACCGACGCGGCAGATAATTTGACAAAAATAAAAATAAAAAATTGTTGCCAATTTTGTCAAAGAATTGCTTGCAATTGCTTCGATGCCTAGTTATCACTGTGCAAAGGAGCAGTCCGGTTTGGTCGGGGTCCGGACCCATCCTGACATTGTGGCCGCAAGGGGGGGCGCCGGCCGGAAAGGGCGCTCATGGAGGAAAACCCTTCATTCCGCATCGTCGTGGCCGAACCGTTTGACGCAGCGGCCATCGCGCGTCTGCAGGCATTCGGCCATGTGGATGTGCTCGGCGATTCGTCCCCGCAGTCCATTCTTGCCGCCATGCCCGAGGCGGACGCCCTGCTGGTTCGCAACAAGGCCCACGTCACTGCCCGAATCATCGAAGCCGGCAACCGCTTGAAAGTCATCGGCCGCGCCGCGGCCAACATTGACCATATCGATCTGCGCGCCGCCGGTCGCCGCAACATTCCCGTCGTCTATACGCCGCACATGGCGGTCACCTCCACCGCGGAATTCACCCTGGCCATGGTCATGGCGGTGCATCGCAAACTGCCGATGTTCGACCGGCAGATTCGCGCCGGCCAGTTCGAGGCGCTGCGGACGCCCGCCGGACGGGAACTGGCCCATGAGACCATCGCGTTTCTGGGGATCGACTCGGTCGCCGAGAGACTGGGTCACATTCTTCAATCCGCGTTCGGGCCGCGCATCGTGTTCCACGATCCGGCCGGTAAGACACCGGTCGAATTCACCGCCGAATCGATGGAACTGGATGCGCTGCTTGCCGCCGCCGACATCCTGGTGATTCACCTTCCCATGTCGCCGGCGACGAAGCGGCTCCTCAACGCCGATCGCCTTGCATTGATGCGGCCGACGGCGGCCCTGGTAAACGCGTCCCGCGGCGGCGTGATCGACACCGCGGCCCTGGCGAACGCACTTCAAACCCGGCGGCTTGGGGCGGCGGCACTGGACGTGTTTGAAGTCGAACCTTTGCCGATGGATCACCCGATTCGACGGGCGCCGAACTGCCTGCTGACACCCCACGTCGCCGCCGCGACCATCGATGCCGCGGCCAGTCGATTTCAGGTCGCCGATGACGTCATCCGCGTACTCTCCGGGCGCATGCCGCTCCATGCGGCCAGCGGCGGCTGAATGACGGCGATCGCCGTCGAATCGGCCCATCATCTATTCTGAATGTCTACATCAGCGATCGGCGCGGCGTCGCGTTCGACGTCGCTTCATATAGGCCGCCTGCAACAGCATCATCGGCGCGACGGACACGATGCCGGCCCCGCAGGGAATGCCGCAGATCGCGAACGGCGGCGCGGGGATGGCCGTGATGGTGAAGATGTCGGAGGTCGTTCGCACGAGATTGCCCGATGACGCCTCCAGGGCGTTGCCCTCGCACGGCGTGTCAATCGACAATGCGTCAAATGTCGCCACGCCGGCGACGGCCGCGACCGAGCCGCCCGTGACCGCGCCGCCGCATGGCGCGGTGATCAAGGCGAGGTCGACGGTGGCCGTGCTGGTCGTGCGGTTGTCGAATGCGTCGAGAATCTCCACGATGATCGGCGGGCTGATGATCGCGCCCTGCTGCGCGGCGGTCGGCTGCTGAATGAACCGCAGCGCGGCCGGATCGGCCGGCGTGATGTCGAAGGAGTCGCTGAACACGGTCGGGCCCACGCCGGACGCTGCCAGGCGATAGCCCACGACCGCCTTGTTGATTCGCAGATCATCGGCGGCAGACCACGAGGCCACGCCCAGGACAAACGGCTTTGTCAGGCTGGACGATGTCAGCAACGGCCATCCGCCGGGATTCGACGCGGCTTCGATCGTCGCGCTGCCGGTCGCCGCCAGGACCGTGTTGTTGAAGACGTCCTGTACGGTCACGTCGATGAGGATGTCGGCGCCGGCGGCCGTGTTTACCGGCTGCTGGGTGATGACGAGATGATCCGGATCGCCGGCTTGGATGTTGAACGGCTCGCTGTCGACCGTGTCGCTGGTCAGGAAGTTGGCGCCGCTGTGGTTGGCGCGAAGGGTGTATCCGGCGCCGGTGGCGGAAATGGACAGATTGTCGGTGTCGATCCAGGTGGCGATGCCATTTGAGGTGTCGCGTACAACGGTGCCGGCGAGTGTGCTGGCGCTGGGGTTGCTCTGAATGGCGAGGGCGATGGTGCGGGCGTCGTTGGTGATGAGGTTTCCGCCGAAGTCGACGATCTTCACCGCCGGCAGCAGGTCGAGCCCGGCCTGGGTCGAGCCTGGCTGAGCGGCGAACTCAAGGTGATCGGCGGCGCCCTTGGTGATGTTGGAGGCGACGATGCCCTGGTTGGTGAACGCGCCGCCGGCGGTGCTGGTGGTGATTTGGAGGGTGGTCTGGGCTGGTCCGGCGGCCCCGGCGGCGCTGATGATCCGCACGCGAACGCCGTTGACGCGAATGATGTCCTGAACGCTGGCATTGGTGCCGCTGGTCAGATTGAAGACAATGGTCTCATCGGCCGCGCCGGTCGGGGTGACGGTGGCGACCGCGTTGATCCCGCCGCCGTTGAATCCGATGGTGGCCGATTGGGCGGTGACGTTGGAGGTCGGGTCGAATTGAAAGCCGGGTCTGGCCTGAATGGAGATGGCCTTTCCGGCGCCGGAACTGTATTCCGGCAATGTGGTCTCGGCGATGGTGATGGTGGTGATGACGATCGACACGTTTCCGGCGCCGTTGCCGCCAGTGCGGTTGGTGTCAACGTTCATCGTGATGTTGGGGGAGTTGACCGAGTCGGCCGAGGCTGGTCGGACCAGCGCGATGGCAATGATGCCGGCCGCGATCAGCGTCAGAGCACGTGGTTGGACAAGTTCAAACATTTTCGATTCTCCGGGGCGAGGGTCTCGTTGCGCGGATTCTACCGCATCGCACAATGCACGACCGGCCGGGTTGAAGCCCGGGGCTCGTTGATCGTGCATTGGAGTAATTGGCAACTCGAACCGGGAATCTGCCGCGCATTCGGCAATGCGGCACGCCTATTCGCCCTCGAACAGATTGCCCAAACCGCCGAGCACGGAGCCCTGGTCCTTGCCGCGTGGGAACTGGCCGATGATTCGGCCGGCCAGTTTCGAGAACGGCAGCGACTGCACCCAGACCGAGCCGGGGCCGGTCAGGGCCGTCAGAAACAACCCCTCGCCGCCGAAGAAGCCGACGCCGAGATTCTTGGTGAAGGCCATGTCCATCTGCACCCCGCGCGCGGCGCACAGGAAGCCGGACTTCTGGCCGAGGATCTCGCCGTCGAGTTGTCCGACATCAGAGCAGGGGAGGCGCTTGAAGCCGGATTCGCGTTAGGGGGATTCGGGAAATGATCCGGCAGCACCCATCGCCTCAGGATGGCACTGAGTGCCACGATGTGCAATTTGCGTGCCAAAGGACGGGGGTGAGGGTGCTTAAATTTGTCATCGGTGGCAATTCATAGGCTGAAGAAAATAGAAAACGAGGAAAATTCTATTGACAATAGCAGTGAGGGGGGGCAATATCTCCACTGCTGACATAATATACCTGCGTAGGCGTATCATGCTCGGCGGTACCCGTTGAATCTCGGAGGTTGTTGTGTTTCGAGCCAAGGGAAAGGTGGTTCGTCTGCCAGTGTCCGAGATCGCGTGTCTGATCGCCGTCGCACCCGCGTTGAACTTCACCGGAGAAATCGCATGACACTTTCACGCCTGTCACAGTCCATCATTGTCTGCGCAACACTCGTTACGTTGGGTTCGCCATCACGCGTCTTCACATGTCCTGAATATTACTGTAGCCCTGGCTATCGCTGTGAGTGGAGCCCCGAAACCGAAGACTATCCATGCCATGAAATCGGGGCGCCGTCTGGAAACTGTGAGTGCTTAAATAATTCTTGCAATGGTGATGAAGACAAGAGCTACTGTGAACCGATCACATCACTAAGTTTACTAACTGACTCATCACCACGGCCAGATGGCTTGTGTGAGAACATTCCATGCGGAATCTGCGTGCAGTTCTTTGTTATTGATTGCTGCCAATGGTGGCATTGCAGCAATTTTTTCGGAGGAGACTATTGCGATAATCAGTTCTTTCTCTGTGATTTTCGACAGGGGGATGTTCACGCAAAAATTGGTGATTGGACTGATTGTATGGACGAGTGTTGTTATGAGACTGAATGATATATTTGTGAGCATCAAGTTGAGAGAATAGTGAGTCTTCAGTCCTGTTTGAGTCGGGCAGCCTGCCGGCATTGCTCATGGCACGGAGACGCGAAGGTGCGTTTCTCGAATAGAGCCGCAGCGGAGTCAGTAACATGTTGGCTATTGTACTCATGAGGGTGTGTCTGTCGATGGCTCAGTTAGCGAGTCCATCGACAGGAACACAGTCGGGCGTGCCTGAGATTCTTAAGAAAGCAATGATGCATCGAAGTAACTTCCGTACCGCGGAGCTTTCAATGCGGCGCGTTTTTGAGAATCGCGACCTGGGCCGAAGGGTGAACAATTACGAAATTAGGATCGCCGGCCCGTCGGAGTATTGGGTCGACAACGGTGACGACGATGGCTTACACGGCACAATGATGAAGACAGGCGATCCGCGACTCGGAGTGCGGAATGTTTCGTTGCCGCGAGAGCACGTTTGGGACCTCGCGACCGGCGTGCACTGGAGGCACTGTTTTTCGGATGAGCACTTTGAACTAAATGCAATCAAGCCGAATGAGTCTCATTTTGATGTTCGTACAATTGGGCTTCAGGAAGTTGAGATCAACGGTGATACGCTGCAAAAGGCGATAGACAGACTTGTAGATCGTCCAGATGCCAAATATGTCGTGGGCCCGATGGAATATGACTTGGTCCGAGTGTATTGCGTTGCTCCGGCAAAGCACTCTGCGGGCACCTATGTAGAGAGTGAGTGGCTGATCGATTTCTCCAAAGGTCCGTCGGTGATAGCGAAAACTAGCTGGCTGTGCCGGCCGGGTAGCCCCCGCAACCTCTTATCAGAAGTTCGCGTTCAACTTGTAGAGGTGGATGGCCGCTGGTGGCCACGAAAATCCGAGATTAACTCTCCCGCCGGAGGAACGAAGATTACACACGAGTTAACAAGAATCGAATTCGACCGACCCGATCATCCTCAGCGAATTGATGCGGATTATATGAACATTCCCGTCGGCGCTCGAGTTTTCAACGTATTGGAAGGAACTCCCAAGAAGGAACGCTATATCAGTAACGGACAATCTGTGTCCGATCTGGAGTGGAAGCAAGTTCGTCAATCATACGACCCGGCGCCACTCGCGCGTTTCCGGCAGAAAATGCGCTCGATGGGAGATGGCACTTTCCCGAGATGGTGGGAGCAGACCTCCGCCGATCTGGGAGTCGATGGTGTCTCACATCGACCAGACCAATGGGAGGTGTACGTTCGAAGGTGGGTCATGCGTCATACGACAAACCACTCGTGGAAGGTGATTGAGCCATTGACGGACGCACAGAAGGCAGCCGCTCAAAGTGTGCTGACAGACTGTCGAGATAAAGCAAATCCCATTCGCTCTCGCTGCGATGATCAGGCCAATTCGCTGCGCGCTGAACTCGTTCGCCTAGAAAAGCTGTACGCTGTGAACGCGTCCAGGCAGTCTGTTCGAGGTGGGGCTGCGACGCAGCCAGTGCAATTCGAGTCAGCGGACGTCTATCGAAAGGCTGATGCATTACGCGCGAGAATCTCGGAGTTAGAGAAACCGAAGGAGATTGCGTCGCTCTTTGAGGAGCTAAAGACGCGGCTGAGTGGCATACTTACTACCAAACAACGCGATCCCAGGAATGGCTTTTCCCAGCAACCCGTCTTGAAAGCGGTTCGATTTCCCAATGGACGAGATCAGGTCGTCCATCCAAAATGAGGCAAATTAGCGGCGGGTATGGTCTGCAAGCCGTCATCGCTCCCCCTCGAACAAGTTCCCCAAACCGCCGAGCACGGAGCCCTGGTCCTTGCCGCGTGGGAACTGGCCGATGATTCGGCCGGCCAGTTTCGAGAACGGCAGCGACTGCACCCAGACCGAGCCGGGGCCGGTCAGGGCGGTGAGAAACAAACCCTCGCCGCCGAAGAGGCTGGTCTTGATGCCGCCGGCCGAGGTGATGTCGTAATCGACAGTAGGCTGAAATGCCACGAGGCAGCCGGTGTCGACCCGCAGCCGCTCGCCGGGGCCCAGGTCGCGGCGGACGATGGTGCCGCCGGCGTGAACGAAGGCCAGCCCGTCGCCGCGGATGCGCTGCAGGATGAACCCCTCGCCGCCGAAGAAGCCGACGCCGAGTTTCTTGGTGAAGGCGATGTCCATCTGCACCCCGCGCGCGGCGCACAGGAAGCCCGACTTCTGGCAGAGAATCTCGCCGCCGAGTTGTCCGACATCCAGGGAGATGATCTTGCCGGGGTAAGGGGCGGCGAAGGCGACGCGTTCGCGCTGGGCGCTGGCCGCGCCATAGGTGGTAAGAAAGAGCGACTCGCCGGTGACCATGCGCTTGCCGGCTTCGAAGAGTTTGCCCAGAAATCCGCTCTGCTTGCTGGGGTCGCCGAAGACGGTCTGCATCTGAATGCCCTGGGTCATGTACATCATCGCGCCGGCTTCGGCGACGACGACCTCGCCGGGGTCGAGCGTGATTTCGACGAACTGCATGTCGTCGCCGAAGATTTCGTAGTCGATCTCGTCGGCGGTGCGCGTGCCGCCGCCCGTGCCGCGCGTGGGTGGCGGACCGCCCGGCATGCCGAATGCGCCGGGTCCGCCCAGGGCGCCGGCCAATGCCGCGATGTGTCGCGCCTTGGTCCAGTCGGTCAGGCCGGGGCCGTAGACCATCGCATCGAGCCCGCCGATGGTGGGCAGGATCTTGATGAGTTCGCCCTGCATGAGCGGGCCGACGGGCTCCTTGCCGCGTGCGTAATACCAACCGGATTCGGTGGACATGTGGGGATTCTCCTTGCGTTCAAATTGAACGAGGGAATTGGCGCAGTGTCACGCGGGCCTGTCAAGCGCGGCCGTGCGCGGACGATCGCATGTGAAGACGATTGAAATTCCGCAATCAACAAAGCGGGCCTGCCGACTGGGGAATCGGCAGGCCCGTGATTCAGACACGCCCGGTCAGCGTGGGTGGCAGCCCTGATTGGCGGCCGACATTACTTACGGCACACCGAGCAGGGCGAGGAAGGACGGGATGTCCCCATCGTTGGCTGCGCCGCTGTTGTTGGTGTCGGCGTTGAGGATGTTGCAACCCGGATAGGCGGTCGGGTAACCCGCCGGGTCGACCACGGCGACCACAAAGGCCGCCACGTCGCGACCGTCCACCAAGCCGTCGCAATTCACGTCGCCGGTGGCCGGCGGCGTGGCCGGCAGCGGAATGCGGATGAAGGCATTGCCCTGGTCCACGTCCGGCGAGCCGAGGGGGCACAGCGCGTCGGCTTCGATGCGCAGGGCAACGAGACAATAGACGGCGTCATTGGTCATAAAGAGACGATCGTCGCGGAAAGTCCGGATGTAGTAGCCGTCGTCGAACTCGCCATTGTTGTCGAGATCGACCGGGTCATTCTCGCGGGCGATCATGGTCGTGCCGTTGAGCACGAGGCCGGCATTGGAGTCCACCCACGCGCCGGCGCCGTTGAACACGCCGCCCACGACGTAGTCGCCATTGCTGTTGCCTGCGGCGAGGAAGAATGTCTGGCCGTAGGACACATCACCCCAGAACAACCCGCTGGCCGGAACAACTTCATCGCCGGTTTCGGCGATCAGCACGCCATTGCGAACGACCCAGTCGTGTCCGTCGGCATTGGAGCCGTAGGAGAACCAGGTGCCGTCGGCCATCATGGCGTTCATCAGGGGAGACAGAGAGGCGACGATGGAGGTGAAGCCACTGCCGGGGAGCACAAAGCCTTCCTGGATCTTGATGTCATTGTCAATGACCAGGTTTCGGTCTTCGGCGGTGGGCGCGGTGACGATGTCAATGATGCCGCAGAAGGTGGACCCGCTTGCATTGAGGAAAAGGCCGGTGGCTTCCGTGCTGCCCACCTGGAAAATGTCGTAGGCATGGGTTGTGCCGTTGCCCTGATTGGTGGGAACGGTCGTGCCTTCACGGGCCAGCAGGAGGTTGCCGTCATCGGTGAAGTAGCCGGAATCGTTGGTGGTGCCGCCGGTGTTTCCGAGGGTGGCGTAGAAGGACACCGTGCCGTCGGACTGAATGGTTGCACCGTCCAGGATTGAGCCCCAGGTGACGCCGTCGCCGATGGCCGGACAGGCATTGCCTTCGCGCGCGACGGTCACAAAGTTGGTTCCGTTCCACTTGACAACGACTTCGTCCTGCGTGATGGCCGCATCGGTGTCTGCGGTGAAGCAGAAGTGCCCGTCGTTGTTGATGCTGGTGTTGGCGTTGATGACGCCGACGACGTCCTCCAGGTCGAGTGCCGTGACGCCCTCCTGGACGACGACACTGTAGGATCCGCCGATCGTTCCGCTCACGATGACCTCATCGAAGCCGATCGCAAGGTCGGTATCGGCCTCCATGATCCAGCGCGTGCCGTCCGGGCTGACGAACGGTCGTGAGAGGTTGGCGCCGGAGAATTTGGCGCCGCCGAGGCCGGGGACGTCGCTGGTTGGGCTGAGTGCGACGGATGACAGGATGGCGGTGATCGAAGCGGACGTGGATGGGCTGAGGATGACGCTCATCGCGCTGTTGGCCGTGTCGTTGCCGCCGTTTGGATCGACAGTTGTCGTGGACGCCGTGGCGCTCATGTTGACGGTGACGCCGGAGTTCACGGTAAAATCCGCATTGAGGGTGGCGATGCCGCCCACGGTGATGGTGCCGGCGTTGAGCGTCAGCGTGTTCCCAACGGGAACCTGCGCGGGAATCGAAGAGACAAAGGACACGTTGGCCGGGAAGGTCACGACAAGTTGAGCATTTTCGGCGATTTCCGGGCCGGAATTGGTGATGTCGAATGAGTAGGAGGCCAGTCCACCGTGGCTGAGCGAGCAATCGGCCGGCGTCGCAATGGTCGCGGCCACATCGGCCTGCGGCGGCCGGACGGTGGTAATTGCCGTCGCCGAATTATTGGAGGAAACCGGGTCGGGGCTGGAGGCGGTGACCGTCGCGGTGTTGGAAATGGAGCCAAGTCCGTTCGGCGTCACCACCACGTTGAAGGACACGGACTGACCGAGGGTCAGGGTCCCCAGGCTCGCGGTGATCAATCCGCCAGAGTGAGAACCCGGCGGGTCCACGGAAACGAAAGTCACACTTCCCGGCAGCAGGTCCGCTACGCTGACATCTGTCGCAGTATCAGGGCCGTGATTGGTGACCGTGATCGAGTAGGTGATGTCGCCACCGGGCGGCACAACGATGGGGTCCGGCGCATCGGTCTTGGTGATGCCGACGTCGGCGCCGACCAGAGGCGGGACCATGCCGGGGGCCCAGGCGCCTGCGGCGTCGGCACCGGTTACGGAAAACGGAAGCGGAGCAATGGTAGATTCAAAGGCGTTCAGTGCGAGATTAAATGGATATGCGCCCTGTGAGGCAGTCTCGTTCACCAAATAGACACGGCCGTTTCCAAAGCCGGCGCCATCCACGTCTGTATCCGCGCCCGGATACACGGCGAGCAGCGTGTAAGTTGGAGAACTGAGGGGCTTGTTGATGCGATAGAGGCCCCGATTGCCGGCGACAGTGCTGTCGTTCGCGCCGTAAAAGGCATCGGTCACCGGGTCGTAATCAAGGCCGCTATAGTCATCACTCGTGAGGGGCGATAGCGCAATCAACGTGCATTCAGCCGTTGTCGTATTAACGCTATAAAAACCCTCGGTGGCGGCTACCCCGCTGTTGCGATAGGCGACCAGCATGTTGTCGGTGGAATCCCAGGCCAGCGAACTGAACGTTGTCGTGGTTCCGCCGACGTTCAAGTTAGTGCCGATCAGTGTTTGCGTGAGGGTGCCCGTACTGACGATCGGCGCAGAGAGGAGCCGATTGCCGCTGTCAATCCAGTACAGAATTCCGTTGATATTGTCGGCCGCGAGCCCGTCAACCTGGAAGTCCGTCGTCGGCGTCCCGACGAGCGACCGCGTATTTCCCGGTATCACGAGGTCCACGACATACAACTGCCCAGCGGTTGCGTCGTTGCCCACGATGAGTTGGGCCGATGCCACAGGCAGGCCGGCGACAAAACTCGACAATGCGGCCAACATCAAACACAAATTGCACTTTCGGTTCATAGCGCCTCTTCCCTCTTCTCCAAGACCCGTTTCCCATTGGCAGCGCGCATTCGACACGTGGCGCCGCCTGACTCCCGTGCGGTAGCAGGTTCTCGTTCGGGCTGCGATTCGAAAACCCGCGCGTCCGGCAAGTAAAGGCGAACGACTCGATTCTACTGCATGGCACCGGTGCGACTGCCCAATTTCCGATGCCCAGGTTCCATGTTAGCGATATCTTATGAGGATTTCAATCAATTTTGGCACATTTTCGTCGCATTTTGTCATGGGGGAACTGTACTGCGCCGGCAACGAGTGACCCCGAATCGAGCGGTTTGTCGGCGTTCATGGACAGTTCGTGGCCGGGCCGGGCCGCCGAAAGCGGTAATGGGACACAAACCACTCCGTACCGTGTTTGAAGCCCCACAATTCCGCGCAGGCCATGAAAAATACCCGCCAGCGCTGACGCCACCGATCGGCCTCAGCCGACCCGTAGGTGGCCGCCAGGATCGGTCGCACGGCGTCGGCCCGGGCATCGAGGTTGGCAAGCCAGGCCTCGGCGGTTCGGGCGTAGTGGTTGCCGCGCACAATCCAATGGTCGTCCAGCAGCAGGTCGCGCTGGAAGTGCAGAGGGGTGTCGTCGGAGGGCATGATCCCGCCGGTGAAGAAGTGGCGTCCCATCCAGTCGTCTTCGCCGGTGGTCTCGAACGGATAGGCATACAGACGGTGGGTGAAGATGTGCAGGAAGAACCGACCGTCAGGCTTGAGCCAGCGCGCGACATTTCCAAACAGCGCCTCGTAATTGCGCATGTGTTCGAACATTTCCACGGAGACCACGCGGTCGTGGCGATCTGCTGTGTCGAACGCGTTCATGTCGGCCGTGATGATGTTGACGTTCGTCAAGCCCTCGCCGGCGGCACGATCGAGAATGAACTTCCGTTGCGGTGCTGAGTTTGATACGCCTGTCACATTGCAACGGGGATATCGGCGGGCCATCCACAGCGTGAGCGAACCCCAGCCGCAACCCAGTTCGAGGATCGACTGTCCATCCTCGATGCAGGCGCGGCGGCAGGTCAGATCCAGCATTGCGGCTTCGGCGTCGCTGAGCGATGTCGTCCCGTCGGGCCAATATCCCGAACTGTATTTGAGGTGCGAGCCCAGCACATGCTCAAAGAACGCCGGCGGCACTTCGTAGTGCTGTTCATTGGCCTTGTGCGGCACCGGTGCGATCGGGCCGTGCCGCATCGATTCGATGAACCTGCGCTTGCCGGCGAGCGCCGTGTCGAGGTCGGACTCCTGTTCGAGTTCGATGAGTCGCTTGCGCAGCAGGCGTCGTATGCCCGCGCGAATCAGTGCATCCGGGAGCAGTCCGCGCTCCATCCAGTCAATTGCCAATTTTTCGAGATTCATGCGGCGTCCTTGCGCGGGAACCAGGGGAAGAAGGCGCTCGTGGTGCGCTGGTAGGCGCGGTAATCCTCGCCGCGGCTGCGCAGGGCCTGGGCCTCGGTCGGCGGAATCCCGGTGACCTTGACGATCAACAGGAGCATCAATGCGGCCGGCATGAGCGAGAGCCAGCCCAGCGACATGCCGATCGACATCAAGACGTATGTCCACCAATGCAGCCATTCAAAGAAGTAGTTGGGATGGCGCGAGTATCGCCACAGGCCGGCGCGACAGGTGCGGCCTCTGTTGGCCGGGTCGGCGCGGAAGCGGGCCAACTGGGCATCGGCGATGGACTCGCCTGCAACCGCAATGAGCCAGATGCCCGCGCCGGCCCATTGCCAGATCGAAATTTCCGGCGAGGTGTCAAGGGCAATGATGGCGAAGGGGACGGAGAGAATGACGTCCAGCAGGGCCTGGGCCTGGAAGAAGAAAAAGAAGAATGACTGTGCGCTGTCCGGGCGGTTGCGGCGGAGTTCCTGGTAGCGGCCGTCCTCGGGCTTGCCAAGGACGCGGTTGAGGAGCAAATAGACGGCAAGTCGAAAAGACCAGATGGCGGCAAGCGCGCCCACCAGGATGCGGCGCGGTCCATGACCGTCCGCCGCGAGCGCGTAGAAAATCGCAAGGATGCCGAGGATTGCGGCCCAGCCGACATCGACGATTCCGGCATCGTGGGTGCGGCGCTGAATGCACCACAGCACCGCCATGACACCGCCGGCGATCAGCCAACCCCAGAGCAGCAATTCGATCAGGTTCATGCCGCGGGCTCCCGGCGCGGAGCGGGGTGCAGCGTCTCCGAGATCTTGAGCAGCACCGGCATGGCGAGCCACCATTCCAGGGCGATGACCATCAGGCTCGTGCGAAGCGGCTCGGCCAGTTGAATCGCCCCGAGTTTCGCGCCGCCGTAGTAACTGAGCGGGCCGCCGAGCGCGCCGAACAGTTGGGCCAGCATGTAGCGTCCGCGAAGCCAGGCAAGCGAAACGCTCAGCAGAGTGGCAAAGGCGACCCAGAGTGCGGCCATCCATGCGGGGGCGAGCATGGCATCGTTCGCCGCGCCGGGAAAGCGAACCCGACCCAACTGCAGCACAACCGTGTCGAAGAGCAGGCCGAGCAATCCGGCCAGCAACAGCACCGCTGCCTCCTTTCGGCCCGGTTGAATGAAACGCAGATGAATAATGACTGTCGTCGCCGTGACGCAGACACCCAGCCACGGATATCCCCGTGCGGCGCCCAGGATGCAGGCAAACCACGTGGTGTAGAAAAGTGCGACGTTGATCAGCGTGCGCATCGACAGGCTCCGGCCGGGGCGCGGGCGGCGTCGGAGGCGGTCATTCCCAGGCGAACAGACGGTGAAGGCGCGCCCGGTCTGGCCCACATGAGTTGTGACAGACCGATGTAGTTCTCCTGGAAGCCGGCCTCGCAGTAGGACAGATAGAAGTCCCAGAGTCGCAGCAGGGCGTCGTTGTATCCCGCGGCACGCAGACACGGCGCGGCGGCGACGATGTTGTGTCGCCAGCGACGGAGTGTTTCGGCGTAGTGACCCCCGAAGTCCTCGGCGTGAACCAGTCGCAGATCGGTCGCGGCGGTCGCATGGGTCAATGCGCCGAGCGAGGGGATGTTGCTGCCCGGGAAGACAAATCGCTTGATGACGTCCGAGGATCGCAGATGGGCCGCGTAAAGCCGATCTGGAATGGTGATGGCCTGAATCAGGGCCAGGCCGTCCGGCTTCAGCAGTCGTTCGCAGGCGCCGAAGAATGCGGGGTAGAACTGATGACCCACGGCCTCGATCATCTCGATTGACACCAGTTTGTCGTATTGACCGGCCAGGGCGCGGTAGTCTTCGAACAGGACGGTAACGCGGTCCTGCAAGCCCGCGGCGCGTACGCGTTCCCGCGCCAGGTCGAATTGTCGCTTCGAAATGGTGGTCGTTGTGACGCGGCAGCCGAAGCGTCCGGCCGCATGCAATGCGAAGCCGCCCCAGCCGGCGCCGATTTCGACGACGCGATCTTTGGCATTCAGATCGAGTTTGCGGCAGATCAACTCGAGTTTCGCATGTTGGGCATCGGCGAGCGAGGTGTGCGGATCATCGAACAGGGCACAGGAGTACATCATGTTGTCGTCGAGGAAGGCGGCGAAGAAATCGTTTCCGAGGTCGTAATGTGCCGCGATATTGCGGCGACTGCCGCGCGTTGTATTTCGCGCCAGCCAGTGCCGCGCTCGATCGGCCCAGACCGCAATGCGCGCGAGACCGCCATCCAGTCCAAACATCGCCCTCTCGTTGCGCAGAATGAGTGTGACAAGCCGGGTGAGGTGGTCGCATGACCACAGGCCGTCGATATAGGCGTCGGCCGATCCGTTGATGCCGCCCGCGACGACACGTCTGTAGAACGCCGGATCGTGAACGACGATAGTAGCGTTCAGCGATTCGTGCGGGGTCGGCGCTCCAAAGACGTGCCGTTCGTCGCCGTCCTCGATGATGAGATGGCCGACGGCGATGTGCTCCAGTCTGGAGAGCAATGCGCGCCGGGCCAGCCGGTCAAGCAGTGCGGGGCGCCGCACGGATGCGCAGACGTCCAGGATTGAGGGCGATTCGCTCATTGGGGGCGGGCCTCCTGAGTGGCATGTCGGAACTTCGGGTGCGAGAAAAAGGGTATGCCTTTGAGGCGCAGGCGGACGGCCTGCCAGTAGATCGCGCCGAGTACGCGCAGCGTCATCAACGGAAAACGCAGCAGGACTCGCGCCAGCGCCGGACCGGTCATCTCGCGGCGCTTCAGCACCAGGCCGGCATCGAAGAACGCGCCGGCGGCGTCATTCGATGTCATGTGAACGGCGAGCCGCCCGGCCGGATCAGAAAATTGCCAATCGTATCGAATGTCCATGTCCATGAAGGGCGAGATGTGAAACGCCTTGTCGAAGCGGAACCGATGGCGGGGCGCCGGCGGACTGTTCATGCAGTCGAGCACATAGGCGTGACGCTCGCGCCACGGCGTGTTGGTGATGTCTGCGACGACTGCATCCAGGCGTTCGCCGTCGGCGGCGAAGCAGTAATAGAAACTCACCGGGTTGAAGCAATGGCCGAAGTAGCGAAGGTGCGCGAGCATTCGAATGGGGCCGGACGGTCGGCGGCCAATGCGTTCGGCGACGAGGCTGCGCACCGCGTCATCGAGCGGCACGTTCGGATCGCCCAGGAAATCCGAACGCCGAAAGGTCGCCGGCGTCGCGCGTTCGACCGACCAGAACCAACGGTTCTTGAACAGGGATGGCAATTCAGCGAGGTCGACGTACATCATGAACAGCCGGTAGGTAAACGCGTGCGGCGTGGGGAGGGTGCGGCGGTGGCGAACGACGCCTTCGTAGATGCAACTGTGCACGATCTATAGACTCTTTCCGAAATCCTGCCCCACCGCGAGCGCGCTGTTCACGCCGTCCTCGTGAAAACCGTTGCCCCAATAGGCCCCGCAATACCACGTGCGGTTCACGCCACTGATCTCTGACCGCCTGGCCCGTGCCACCACGCCCGCGGGCGTGTAGATCGGATGGTGATAGCCAATACGGCGGATGAGGGCGGCCGGATTCACGGGGCGAACGGCGTTGAGCGTGACGCAATAATTCTCGGTCGCTGTCAGGTTCTGGAGGCGATTCATGTGGTACGTCACCGTGGCACGGTCACCGTCATTTGCCCCCACATGGTAGTTCCAACTCGCCCAGGCCCGCCGTTGTTGCGGCAGGTGTGTGACATCGCGGTGCAGGACAGTGTCGTTCTCCTGGTAGGGCATGGCCGAAAGAATGTCGCGCTCGGCCGGCGTGGGGTCGCTCAGCATGGCCAGCGCCTGATCGCTGTGAACGGAGAGAATGACCGCGTCAAAGCGCTCTTCATTGCCCCCGCGGGGCCGGACCCAGACCCCATCGGACTGTCGCGTGATCGCGTCAACGGGACAGTTCAGGCGGATGCGGTCGCGGAAACGCCGGGTCAAGGGCTCGATGTAATTGCGCGAACCGCCGCGAATGACCCGCCAGCGCGGCTGGCGCACGAGGTTGAGCATGCCGTGGTTGTGCAGAAACCGGGTGAACGACTGGAGCGGAAACCCGGCCATGCCGCGCGTGCCGGACGACCAGATTGCCGCGCCCATGGGGATGATGAACTGGTCAATGAAGGCTCTTGAATACCCGTGTCGTGTTAGGAATTCGCCGAGCGTCACATCCGGGGCGAGACCGGGCGGCAGCGTGCGCGTCTGGCGTCCGAATCGAACGATCTCCCAGAGCATCCGGAGGAACGCCGGTCTTGCGAGATTGCGGCGTTGCGCGAAGAGACCGTCGAGCGAGCGGCTGCAATAGGCCAGGCCGCTGTGGGCGCACTCGACGCCGAAACTCATGTCGCTGTGGTCCCATGCAACGCCGAGTTGATCGATCAAGCGGATGAAGTTCGGGTAGGTCCAGTCGTTGAAGACGATGAAGCCGGTGTCGACGGCGTGGCGGCCGTCCGCCGCCTGAACGTCGACGGTGTTCGTGTGGCCGCCGATGTAGTCGGCCGCCTCGAAAATCGACAAGTCATGATCTTGAGCGAGCAGGTGCGCCGCCGTCAGTCCGGAGATGCCCGTCCCGATGATGGCGATGCGCAGGCCGGCGTGTCGGGCAATCGGGTGTGGCGACCGGGCACGTTGTTGGGGGGCGGATTGCAATTTGAGTGATCGTGTCCAACGGGTGAGTTTGCACCGGCATCGCCTGACGCCGGGTGCCCTTGCCGCGCGCGGCGGAATGGCGGACCATCGGGGGTTACGGCCCCCGCGTCCCGGCGGATTCAACGAAGACTCGATTGCGACGGGCGAGAGGCCGATTTCGGACGCAAGTGTTTGCAAATGCGGAGGTTACACGTGACGCGCTATCCGGTTGATCTTTCCAGCGACACCCAGACCCGGCCCACGCCCGGGATGCGGCAGGCCATTGCCAATGCCGAAGTCGGCGATGAACAGAAGCGCGAAGACCCGTCGGTCAATCGCCTCCAGGAGATGGTGTGCGACTTGACTGGAAAAGAGGCGGCGGTCTTTTTACCGACCGGAACGATGTGCAATCTCATTGCCCATGCGGTGCATTGCCGACCCGGGGATGAGATCATCATGGAGGAGCAGTCGCATCCGGCGCACTTTGAGGGCGGCGGGCCGGCGGTGCACAGCCGGGCGGCGGTGAGGCTGCTCGCCACGGCTGATGGCATCTTTTCGCCCGAACAGGTCGTGGCGGCCATTCGGCCGGACGATCCACACTTTCCGCGATCGCGCCTGCTGTGCGTGGAGAACACGCATAACTTGAAGGGCGGACGGATCTGGCCGATTCCGGCGATCTCGGCGGTGGCGGAAATGGCGCGCAAGCACAACTTGGCGCTGCACCTGGACGGTGCGCGATTGATGAACGCGGTGGTCGCGTCGGGCGTATCGGCCAGGGACTATTGTCAATTTTTTGATTCCGCCTGGATCGATCTGTCGAAGGGGTTGGGTTGCCCGGCCGGAGGTGTGCTGGCGGGGTCGAAGGATTTCATTGCGAAGGCATGGCGATACAAGTTCCTGTTCGGCGGGGCGATGCGGCAGGCGGGGATTCTGGCGGCAGCGGGGGTGTACGCGTTTGAGAACAACGTCAAGCGGCTGGCCGAGGACCATGCCCGGGCGAAGGCACTGGCAGAGGGAATGGCAGGGATCAAGGGAATCGCCGTCGAGGTTGCCTCGGTTGAGACAAACATCGTGATTTTCGATATCGGGGGCACGGGGATTGCGCGGGCCGAGTTCATGAATCGGGTGCAGGCCCAGGGCGTGCGGTTCAGCGGGCTGATGCAGCCGACGCGATTGCGGGCCGTGACGCATCTCGACATTCCAATTGACGGCGTGGAACGTGCATTGGCGGCGGTGCGCGCGGCAGTGAAGTGACGATCACAAATTTGGAATCTGAGATTTGAGATTCAAAAGCTGGAATGAAGCGCTCGGATCGCGGTCCGTGCGCATTACGCCCGCAACCCCAGACTTGCCGCGATGATATTCCGTTGAATGTCGTTCGTGCCGCTGAAAATGATCCCGCCGAGGCTGTCGCGCAGGAAGCCCTCGACGCCGCCTTCGGTGACGAAGCCGTTGCCGCCATGAATGCGGATCAAATCGAGACTGTTGGCGACAAAGGCGTCGCTGATGAACAACTTGGCGACGGCCGCCTCCATCGGGGCTCGCTTGCCGGCCGCCTTCAATGCGGTCACACGGTAAAGCAGCAGCCGCGCCGCATCGAGTCGGACTTTCATATCGGCGATGCGATGTGCGACGGCCTGGTGCCCGGCGATGGGCCTGCCGCCGACGCGGCGTTCGTTGGCATACGCCACCGCCAGTTCAATTTCACGCTCCATCGCACCCAGCGTCGCGCCGAAGATGCACGCACGCTCGCGTTCGATCGACCCTTGAAAGAGCATCGCTCCCGCGCCGGGTTTGCCCAGCATGTTGCGGCCGGGCACCCGAACCGTCTCATAGGTCACTTCTGACAGCCCTGAACCCGCGAGGCCCGCCGCCGGGAGCGGGCGAACCGACAGCCCCGGCGTGCCCGCTTCGATCAAAAAACACGATAAGCGAAATCTTTCAGGATCGTCCATGCGGGCGTAGACCACGTGCAAGTCCGCGCCGGCGCCGCAGGTGGTGTACCGCTTGACGCCGGTGACGATCCAATCGGGTCCATCGGCAACGGCGGTCGTGGTGATGCCGCTCAGGTCGGACCCGGCCTGCGGTTCGGTCACGCCATGCGCACCGACCCACTCGCCGGTCGCGAGCTTGCGAAGGTATCTCGATTTCTGTTCGTCGGATCCGGCGGCGTGCAGCGGTTCGACCACGCCGAAGACGTGGGCGCAGATTGCGGTCAACAGCCCCATGCGCCGGCAACCATGCCCCAGCCCCTCCATCATCGCGACGAATTCCGCGAGCGTCTCTCCGCGCCCGCCATGCGCCGATGAAATTGTGACGCCTGTCGCGCAAAGTGCCCGGCATTTGAGCCAACCGTCACGATCGAATACGGGGTTGATTTCGCCGCCCGCCAATTCCCGGCGGGCGAACTCGCGCGCGGTTTCACGCGCGGCGTGCTGCGTTGGCGTCAGGAGGGTGTCCATCGCGGCAAGTGTGACGGCGCGTGTCGCGGTCCGGCAAGCGGCAATCGCGGACACCCTTGCCCCGGTCTTGCGACGCGGTTTGCGGACGTTGGCGGGCCGCGCGGGCCCACCCGGCAGCGGGGCTTTGAAATTCGCCTTTAGACATCACCTAAATCGTTGGCAAATAAGCGCTTATGGACTTGCGGGCGGGGGCGTTTTCGGTGATAATTCAGCCATCGAGCAAAGGCCCCATCCGAGGGTGAAATTGACCCGCCGTGTCGGCTGAATTCGGCGGCATTTTGAAATGAGGACTCATGGCCGAAAACGCCATTCAACCCCGTCCCGCCAGTGCGTCTAAGCCCGGCGACGACATCGAAAAACCCATCGTGCCCCCCGGCGGCGAATCGTACGGCGCAGACAGCATCAAGGTGCTGGAAGGCATGGAGGCGGTGCGCAAGCGGCCCTCCATGTACATTGGCGACACCGGTCTGCATGGTTTGCATCACCTGGTGTGGGAAGTCGTCGACAACGCCGTGGACGAGGCCCTGCAGGGTCACTGCAAGAACATCGGCATCAAGATCAACGCCGACGGCAGTTGCGCGGTCACCGATGACGGACGCGGCATTCCGGTCGAGGTCAAGCGCATTCCCGAGGATCCGCGGATCGACGGCAAGAGCACCCTCGAAATTGTCCTGACGGTCCTGCATGCCGGCGGCAAGTTCGACCGCGACAGTTATGCGATCTCAGGCGGACTGCATGGCGTCGGTGTCAGCGTGGTGAATGCGCTCTCGGAAACGCTCACCGTCGAGGTGCAGCGCGATGGCAACGTCTATCAAATGAAGTTCGAGCGCGGCAAGGCCGTGAGCGAATTGGAGACCATCGGGCAAACCAAGCATACCGGCACGCGCGTCGAGTTCATGCCCGACGGCGAGATTTTCGCCGACGTGAAGTTCCGCTCCGAAATTCTCATCGCGCGACTGCGAGAATTGGCGTACCTAAATGAGGGCCTGCGCATCACCTTCGCGGACGATCGCGACGGCCGCAAGGAGGAGTTCTGCTTTGAGGACGGCCTTCGCTCATTCGTCGATTACATGAACGAGGGCAAGGAGCCGGTGCACAAGGTGCAGGTGCTCTCGGCCCGCGATGAGGAGACGGGCACGGCCTGCCAGGTCGCCTTCCAGTTCAACAACAGTTACAACGAGAACATCCTGGCATTCGCCAACAACATCAAGAACCGCGACGGCGGCACGCACCTGTCGGGCTTTTTCACCGCCCTGACGCGCACATTGAACGTGTATGCCAAGAACTCCAACCTGCTCAAGGGCGATCTGCAACTCAAGGGCGAGGACTGGCGCGAGGGATTGACCGCGGTCGTGTCGGTCAAGGTACGGGAGCCCGATTTTCAGGGGCAGACCAAGGACCGGCTGATGAATACGGAGGTCGATACCTTCGTGCAGCAGACGGTCAACAAACAACTCGGCCACTGGCTGGAAGAAAACCCCGGCGACGCGAAGAAGGTCGTGACCAAGGGCATCGCGGCGGCCGCGGCGCGTGAAGCGGCGCGCAAGGCTCGCGAGGCCACGCGCAAAAGCGCCCTATCCAGCGGCGACTTGCCCGGAAAATTGTGGGACTGCCGCAGCCGCGATCCCGATGAGAGCGAACTGTTCCTGGTCGAGGGCGACAGCGCCGGCGGCTCGGCCAAGCAGGGCCGCGAGGCCTACAACCAGGCGATCCTGCCGCTCAAAGGCAAGATCCTGAACGTTGAAAAATCGCGGATGGACAAGATCCTCAGCCACGAGGAAATTCGCACCATCATCCGCGCCCTGGGCTGCGGCGTGCCGAGCAGCGAGGATTTCGACGTCAGCAAGTGCCGCTACGGCAAGATCATCATCATGACCGACGCAGATGTCGATGGAAGTCATATTCGCACGCTGCTGCTCACGTTCTTTTTCCGTCACATGCGGCCCCTGATCGAGAAGGGTCTGATGTACGTGGCCCAGCCGCCGTTGTATCTGCTCAAGCGCGGCAAGAAGGCCGAATTCGTGCTGAACGACGCCATTCTCGAAAGCAAACTGGCCGACTGGGGTCTGGCCACGGCCAAACTGGCGATTCGAGCGCTGGGCGAGGATGGGCGCCCGACCGGTCAGGAGAAGGTGGTTGCCGGTGACGAGTTGCGTGAACTGGTGCGCGTGCTGGATGAAATCGCGCAGGCCTCGCGCATGCTGGCCCGGCGGGGCATCGAGTTCGGACCCTTCATCAAGGCACAGCGAACCGCAACCGGCGCGCTGCCGCGCATTCGGGCGGTCAGTGTTGAGGGCGACAAGTACTTCCTCGACGAGGGCGCCTTCAACCAGTATCGGCGCGAACTTCAGGCGCGGATCGGCGAACTGGAGGTGCTCGACGGCGGACTGAGCAGCGGACCCGGCGCCGAGGGCGCGTCGGTCAGACTGTTCCGCCACGAGTTGGCCGAATGCAAGGCACTGGAGAAGAACCTGCGCTGGATCGAGGAGCACGGACTCAGCATCGACGACTATTTCGCCAAACGCGAAGAGTTGGTCACGGGCGAACTGCCTCCGGCGAAGTTCGTGCTGCACGGCGATGAAAATCATGCGACCGAGTTGGACAGCCTTCGGCATGTCGCTCAGGCCGTGCGCGATCTGGGCGGACGCGGCTCGACCGTGAAGCGCTTCAAAGGTCTGGGTGAAATGAACGCGGACGAGTTGTGGGACACCACGCTTGACCCCGCCCGGCGACAACTTCTGCTCGTGAAGATCACCGAGGATCAGAACGACGCCGAACAACTCGAGATCGACATGCGCTCGGCCGATCGGATCTTTTCAATTCTGATGGGCGACGACGTGGAGACGCGGCGCGGCTTCATCGAAACCAACGCGATGCACGTGCGCGATTTGGATATCTGATGCACGGCCCGGATTATGCAACGGCGGGGCGTCATCGAATTGCCGTCTGGTTCGAGCAGCATCGGCGTCCTGCGCTGGTTGTCGCGGCGTTGATCTGCCTGCTGTTTGCTCCGTTCGTGAGCGGCGGATTCGTCATCGACGACCATCGCATCCTGCGGCACCTCGAAGAATACGATCGCGGCCTGCGGCCCAATCTCGACCTGTATCGCTTTCTTGCCGGCGGCGAGGAGAACCAGCGTCTTCGGGCCGAGGGTTGGTATCCGTGGTGGCTGGCCGATGAGGTGCGATACCGCCACTTGCGCCCGGTGTCCGAGGCGTTCATCTACGGCGAGTACAGACTATTCCACCGCAATCCGATCGGCTACCGGATTGTCAATCTCATCTTGTATTCGGTTGGCTGCGGCCTGCTGATCGTCCTATTCCGGCGCGTCGGCGGAGACGAGCGGATCGCCCGCTGGGGCGGGGTCATCTACGCCGTTGCATCGGCACATGCCATTCCGGTCGTCTTCGTGTCGGCACAGTGCGACCTGCTGGCGTTGGTGCTCGGACTCAGCGCCATCCTGCTGGCCATTCGATACATCACAACCAGCAGCGTCATGCCGTTGATCGGCGCGCTCGTTTGCTTTGGACTCGGCATGGGCACCAAGGAAGCCGTGCTGGCGTTGACGACGGCGCCGCTGGCCTATTGGTTGACGGTGCGGGATGTACGGGGGACTGGACGTCGGTCCCTGATTTGCACCGCGCTGTTCGGGGCCATTGGCCTGGGTTTCCTCGCCTTCTATGTCCGCGGCGGATTCGGTTCGAATGCCTCGGTCATGCTCGATCCGGTTCATGCGCCGATCGATTACCTCGTGTCGATGCCCGGCCGCGTGGTCGTTCTGTTGACCACCTGGTTCGTATCGCTGAACCCGTTCCTGTTCTATTTTCGGCCGGAGTGGATGGTCGGGCTGTATATCTTCGGCATGTTCGGCGGGGCCGGACTGATGCTGATAATGCGACAGTTATGGAAATACCACCGTCGGCAACGCGGCGTGGCGACGATGGCCCTGTGGGTGCTGCCGTTCCTTCCGCTGCTCGCCTGCACCGTGCCGGACGACCGGATCATGATGCTTCCGGGCATCGGGTTGACGTATCTTGCGGCGGCCTGGCTGACGCGCCCGCAGACCGACGGCTCGCTGCGAATACAAACGTGGCCGGGGGTGCTGTTCATCAGCGCCCAGATGGTCGCGACGATCGTCGTGGCCGGCATCCTGGCGTGGATCGGCCAGGACAGCCGGCGCGTCCTGGAGAGCGCGCTAGCGGTATGCGATGTCCGGCCATCGACGGCCACTGCGCGCAACGGGAGCGCGGCTTCGTCGTCGCAAAAAGATGATGTTTGTATCTTTTTTGTCAACGCGGCGCAGGACTTTCAGCCGCTCTTCGCCCAGGATGCAGCGCGGGCGCTGCCGGGCGGCGCAGGCGTCCGGGTGACGTTTCTGACGGATGTGCCGGAACCGGAAGTCCATCGCGTGGACGATTACACGCTGCGCTTATCCGCCGGCGGGCGCGGCATGCTGGGGCGTTTTCTGGGTCAGATGGGGCGCGTGCGTGGTCGGCCGCGGCGAATCGGCGACGAGTGGAACGCAGGGGAATTTCGCGGGCGCATCACGCGCATGGTGGGGGAGGACGTTCGCGAGGCGGAGTTGGTGTTTGTTCGCCCGCTCAATGATCCGCACTATGCATTTCTGCGCTCGACCGTGTCGGGACCGGTGGAGCATTTTCAGTTGCCGCCGGCGGCACCGTCGCCTTGAGGGTCAACTGATCGGCGGATTCCGGCGTTCGCCGGTTGCGTCATTGACATCCGGCTCTTTGAGCATCCAGTCGAAATCGTCGGCCTGTCCGGGCGCGGGGCTGCTTTGCGCCGGCGATACCTTGATTCGTTCGCGATGGGCGCCGTGCAAGCGGGACTGGCGGCGTAACATCAGCCAGATCACGGCGGCGATCACAGTGCCGGTCAGAATCCACACCTGCGGTTTTTGGGCGTCTCCCGCGCCGTCAGTGGAAACCGCGAATGCCCCGTCAGACTTGATCGGCGTCAAACTGCGCGCGACCAGCAGGGGGCCAAATCCCGACTCGCCGCCCGTGGTTTGAAACGCGCGGATCTTGATGAAATATCCCTTCACCCGGACCCGCGAGCGAATGGGAATCGCATCGGCCGGTTCGGTGGTGACCACCGCGGCGAGGGCCCGGGTGCCGGCGACGGCGATTTCGCATTGATGCAACAGCGCGGGCACGTCGCGGTTCTCGACGGACCAACTCCACTTGGCGACAAGGGTGCCTTCAATGAGAACGGGCTGGCCGCGATAGTCGCCGGGACGTTCGAGCAGAAATTTGATCGGGGTCGGCGTATTCGCGGCGTGGGAGGCGGCCTCCGCGCCCTCACTGGCAGACGAGGTGCCGGTGGCACTCCTGGTCTCCAGGGCGAGGTCCTGCTCCGCGGCGGGGGTGTTGACATATCGACAAAACCAATAAAATGCCGGATCGTCGAAACTCAGCACATTGTCGCGGACGTTTGCCAGCAGCCGACGGCCGTGTTCGATCGATCGTTCGTCGGTTGGAGCGGGCGACTGCAAGTCGTTGGGCTGTGCGAGGGCCACACAGGGCAGGAGCAGGGTCGCGATCAGTGTCACGCGCAAAGCGACCCCGTGCATCACGGCGACTCCGGCGCGGTGTTCGCCGCCGCCGCGGCCTCGTCATGCAGGGCGTTGAGCCGGCCCTGCCACGGCGCTCCGCCGAGATCGGGATAGTAGGCCTTCTCCGTCTCGATGCCCTTGACGACGTCCGCCGCGTGGCCGTGGCGAAGTTGGTGGCGCAGCCAGTGGTAGCGGGCCTCCCAATACTCCGCGGGCGCGCGATCACGCAGACCCTCGTCTGAGAGCAGGATGGCCCAGAGTCGTTCTGCCTCGTCGGCATCGTTGGCTTGCAAGATCCCCGAACGGCCCGCGGCCTCCTGCTCGTGAAGTTGCGCCGCGGTGCGGATGTATGCACCATTGTCGGGCGCTTCGCGCATGAGATCGCGCAGGACGCGCAGGGCCTCCTCGCGCTGTTGGGCGGCGAGCAGGGTCTTGGCAAGGCTGAAACGCACGGCCGGTCCATACCCGCGTCGCGATTCCCGGCCCTCGACCCAGATCAGCAACTGACGCAGAACCGAGACGGTGTCCTCGGCCATGGAGCGGGCGTTTTCCAGGCGGCCGGCGGAGCGGAGGCGATCGACCTGTCCCTCCATTTCGACGGCGAGCGACGTGAGCATCGCGCCGACGTCGGAACCGGGTGCGGCCTCCATGTATTCACCCAGCGCGGTGGCGGCCTTTTTCAAGTCGCCCTGGCCGCGAAGACACCGAATGCGGAGGGCCAGCGAACGGGGGGTGGGTGCGAGTATCTCCAGCACCCGCAGTCCCTCGTCGTATTCGCCGACGTCGGGCCGGGCCATGATTTCGACGGCCGTCAATCGTGCGTCGTCAATCGCTTCAAGTCGCTTGTCCCTGGGCTGGTAGGGCGGCGCATCGGCGGCGGACAGGCGGTCGGCCAGGCGCGTCCACGCCGCGGCGGCGGTCACGCCTGCGGCACGACGCGCGGCGGCGTCCGATCCGGGCGGGAGTCGGTCGAGCAACTTCAGCGTACAGCCGGCGCTGTTTCTCCGGGCATTCCAGTAAAACGGCGAGGTCGTCCCGACGCGCTCGTAGTTCAACTGCGCCGCGGTGAGGTCGCCGAATTCCTCCCATGCCAGGCCCGCGATCCACGAGGCCTCGTCGGCCAGCGCGTCCTTGGGCCAGAGCCTCGCAAATCGCGCGGCAGACTCGGCGAGGGTTTGATAGTCCCTCGGTTCGCCCGACGACTTGGCGATCTGCCGGCGGCACCGCATGGCGGATTCGGCGGCCTGCCGTGCGACCACCGGATCCTTCATTTCGGATGCCAGCACGAATTGCTCCGCGGCCTCGCGCTTCTTGTCGAGGTGATAGAGACAGATGGCGAGGTTAAAGGTGGCCGCGGGGCGTTCACGTTCCACGTCGGCGCCGGACTTTGACAGAAGCATTCGAAGCGTTGACTCGGCCGCGGCATAGTCCTTTTCCGCCATCTGCTGACGGGCCAGTCCGCGCAGTTCGGCGGCGGTCTTCCGATCGGGGCCGCGCGGTCCGCCTGCGATGGCATCGAGATAAACCTGGGTCAGATCGGCCCAACTCTCGCCGCCTTCGGCCACGGCGTTGAGCGCGTCGGTGGCGGCCTTGTGCAGGGCGGTCTTGTCAGCGCCGGGGGCATCGGCCTCGACCATGTAGGCATGGGCCCGAAGGAGCGGAGCGAGGCGAATATAGAAATCGGCGCCGGAGTCCTTGTTTTCGCGACCCTTGCTGGGAACCGCTGACAGGGCCACGGCCTCCTTGCGGGCGCTTTCAAAGCGGCCCGCGGCGGTGAGCATGCGGACTTTCTCAAATCGGGCGCGTACCGTCAATTCCGCCGGCGCCGTCGAATCGGCCACCTTGTCGAAGACGGACTCGGCTTCGTCGTAGCGCTTCAGTGCCCTGAGGATCAGGCCGGAGCCCAGGAGCGCGTTGTAGCGCGTGCTTGCTTCGCCGGTCTGGCGGGCCGTTGCGTCAAATGTCTGCAATGCGGCGCTGAGTTGATCCTCGCGCTTGTCACCGATGATGCCGCCAACCTGATCCAGGTAGACCATTGCCCAGGCCGCGTTGAAATCGCGCCGCTGCGCGAGTCGTGCAATACGCTGGGTAATGCCCAGCAGAAGATATCGCTCCTCCTCGGTCTTGGAGCCGAGCATGAGGTCGTCCAGTATCTTCCGGGCGTCCTGGTAGATGGACACCGCCTGCGTGAGTTTGTTCTGCAGCCTCTCCTTTGGAAAGGCCAGGCCGCTGGTGATTTCGAACCGATCGAGGTCGGGCACAATCCAGTGGCGCAGAATCATGTCGGCCCATTCGACACGGCACTCGGCGAGCAGGAGACGATGACGTTCGTCTTTGGTGAAGAGCGTCTGCTTCTCCAACTGCAGAAGTTCGCGGTAGGCCGACTCGGCCTGTGCAAAGAGTTTTTCCCGACCGGCGGTGTCACGGGTCTGCAGGGCGGCCTGCATCGCGGCACGGGCGACGTGCACGCGGTGTTGCGGCGGCAATTTCGCGACCAGGGCTTCCATCAACTCCGGCATGCCGCGCGAGGTCAACTCTTCGATGAGGCGCTGCGTGTCGCGCGGCAGGCGGTCGTCGGTCTCTTCCATGGCCGACGGATCGGCGGGTTGGGCGAGGGTAAGTGCGGCGGTCACAGTGATGACGAGGCCGATGAGACCGGCACGAACGTGCCACCGCGTCAAGCAATTTGAGAATGAACGCGAGCGGAAGTTGCCCATTCGCCGCTCGGCTTGAAGCACTGGCACACACCGAGGCTCCGGTTGGAACAGCCCGCTTCGCATTGCGTTACGGCTCCTCCGGTGCATCGGCGGGGGTCGGTCCTGAATTCAGGGCGAACTGAATGTTGGAGAATCCCGCACGAACACACGCGTCCATGGTGGAGACGACATTCTGATACTCGACTGACGGCTCGGTGCTGATGACCACGCGGCCGGTGGGGTCGGCGCCGGCATCGCGCTTTTCATCCATGAAGGCGCGGAGGGCCGCGAAGGTGTGCGCGGGCAATTGCTTTTCCATGACCAGGATCCGGCACCCCGCGGCATTCTGCGGATCGACTCGCAGGGCAATGCGCACGACCGGCACGACCGAGACAACGGATGCACCGCCGGGGCCGACCTGACTGGGGAGTTGCATGGGCAGTGCGCCCTCGGAGAGTGCGAAACTGGTGCCGAGCATGAAGAAAATGAGGATGCACATGACCACGTCCACCATGGGGGCGAGGTTGGGCATGTCGACGTGGGCGTGCGGCATTTCGCGGCGTCGCATTTACGAACCTCCCTCGCCCTGCAGGGCGCTGAAGGTGACGTTGCGGATCTTCGCATCGCGACACATCTTCAGCAGTCGCTCGACGTCGCGATAGGCCACGTCCCGCTGACCGCGAATGACAAAGTTGATTTCGCCCAGATTTTCTTCCTTCGACTTCACAATCGCCGTCTGTAATCGCAGTCGAACCTGCTCCTCCGGCGTGGCCATTTCGTCGAGCACGAATTCGACGCCGGCGCCGGCCTTTCGCACGTTGACGACAAATCGGTTGCCAAGACTGCTCTTGTCGATTTCCTTGGCGGCCAAGGCAAGCGGCAGGTCAATGGTGCTGTTTTCCCGCTCGACCATCTTGGTGGCGAGCATGAAGAAGATGAGCATGCACATCATCACGTCCACCATGGGCGCGAGATTGATGGCGATCGGTGTGATGCGCGGCGGGCGATGCATGACAATGACCTGAACTCAACTTGAATCTGGGGTCTTTAACCCGTGACCGGGCGCTGCGGCGCATTCGTTCCGACTGGAACCGCACTCAAACCCGACGTCGGTGCGGGCGTCATCGGTCGATTGATCGGCGCCGGCCCTCCGGGGGTGACCGCTGGGGCACTCAGCACGGCCGCGGGATTCAATTGCGGCGCGGGGCGGAAGTACTCGAGGACATCCAGCACCGCGGCGTGGGCCGTCACGGTCAGGGCATCCACACGATTGCGACAGATGCCGAAAAATGACAGCGACAGGATGGCGACGACAAGCCCCAGAAACGTGTTGACGAGTGCGAGGCCGATGCCGCCGGCGAGGTCTTCGGGCTTGTAGGCGCCGTGCTTGGCCTGCATCTGGGTGAAGGCTTCGATCATGCCGAGTACGGTGCCGAGCAGACCGAGCAGCGGCCCGAGGTTGCCGATGATGTTGAGGTATTCGACGCGGCGGAAGAGCCGGGCGCTCCACGCGCCGCTGCGCTCCTCGGCGGCCTCGTGCATGGCGTCGAAGCCGTGACGGCCGTGACGCAGGCTCATGGTGAGCACGTCCGCGAACATGCTGGTGCGGCCCTTCAGGTAATCCAGAATCTCCTTGAACTGGCGCCGTTCGATCATGCCGCGAACGGTCTCGACTTCGTCAGTGGGCACCATGGTGTCGCGACGAATGGTCCAGAAGTGCTGAATGATCAGGGTCAGTGAGATCAGCGACAGGATCCCGATGACCGCGCCGGGCACCTCAGCGCCTTCCACGACGACTTCGAAGAAGGACTTGCCGGCCGCGGGTTCGGCCGGGCCGGCCTGTGCGAGGGCGAGGGCCGGGGTGATCGCGAGGCCGGATGCGGCGAGTAGAAAGACCGTGAATCTCGGTCGAGTGGATTGCATGGCGTGTCCTGTGGGACCCTGGTGTCTCGCGCCCGTCGTCGCAGTGACGCCTAGCGCACGTCTTCGTCGGTCACGTGCTTGAACGTGCCGTTGTTGGTCTCGGCGATCGACCTCAGCACGCGCCGGCCGTCACCGGTCGTATCGTACACGAAGAGGATGGTGTTGACGGTAGTCTTCTTATCGCGATTCCGTTCCTTGATGAGCCGGATGACCTTGTCGTTTTCCTCGCCGAAGTCGCCGTCGGAGAGCATGAACATCACGTCGGGCCGGTAACCCAGGGCGCGGCGGATGGCGTCGACCGGCTCGGTCTGGCCGCTCGGCACGATGCGCTTGATGGCTTCGAAGGCTTCTCTTTTGTTGGAAAGGGTCGCCTTGAGCATGCGCGGGGCCAGTTCGGTGGCCTTGCCTTCACTGAACCAGATGACGTTGAACATCTGGTCCGGCTCAAGCGTGCCCAGCGCCCGCATCAGTTCGCGCTGAAGCAACGAAAACGTGTCGCTCATCGATCCGCTGCGATCGAGAACATAGACAATTGACTCTGCTCGCTGCCCCTCGCCGACGCCCCACAGACTGCCGACCGGTCCGCCGCCGGCCAGGCCGCGCCGACCGGGACCACCCGAACCGCTGCCCGAGCCCGCGCCGAACCCGGCCCCCGGTCCGATGCCGATGATGTTGGAACGTCCGAGGCCGGCGTCGTCGGTTTTGTCGAGTTGGCTGCCGGGGCTCTCGATTTCCATCGGCGTCAGATCCGTCGGCGATTCCATCATCGCGGCGAGGTCGTGAATCGTGGTGGGCTCCAGCGTGCCGTTCGGTTCATTCGGACGATCGATGTTGGCGGTTCCCGGAAATCGAAAGCCGCCGCGCGGGCCAAGGGTCTTGGGTTCTTCGGCCACCGTCGCGGTGAACGCGCTGATCACCCGCTCGGCGCCGCCGCCGACCGCCCATGTGACCATGGTCAACAGCAGCAGCACCAGGATGTGAAACACGAGGCTGATTCCCGCCGATCCGATGATGCTCTTCAAACCGTCGCGTCCCATCGCGATGGAATCGGTGTGTTGAATGAGGGGAGGACGAGCCGCCGCAGCGCCGGCGTTCGTAACACTCCCGGGTGAACCCGTGCCGGGTGAGGCATGCACACCTCGGGTCAACGTGGCCGATCCGGCCGTGAATGCCCTCGGGGCGGCGTCCGGGCGGGGGTCGGCGGCCGGTCTGTTGACGGGTGCAACCAAGGGCGGGGCTTCCTGCGGGTCTGGGCCGGTCAGCAGCGACCGAAAAACCATGATCGAGGGCCGCTCAAAGGGCCGATCGAGGGTGGCTCTGAATTATATCGGAGGGAGGTCGGCAATCAATGAGGCCCGGGGGCGAACTTGTCCGATCGCCCGGCGGGGTTAGAATCCCGGCGAGAGCGGGCGTTTAGCTCAGTTGGTTAGAGCGCACGGATCACACCCGTGAGGTCGCAGGTTCGAGTCCTGCAACGCCCAGTCATACCGCTGTCGCGATTGGCCCATATCGAATTCGAATCCGGCCCGTACCCCTGGGGAAACCGGGCGTGCTGCTTCAGGGTCCGGCGCGAGATCCGCTGCCTGAGGGGGATTCAGGAAGCGGCGCAGCGACGGCCGGTGCGGGGCCGCTTGCATGACCGCTTTGCTTCGGCTCCGCGCGGCCCACTTTCGAGACGTCCCGGGGTGTCAGATGCTACTTCAAGAGGCCATTCAGCCGCTTGAGGACGAATTGCCCGCAGTCTGCGGTCGTGCGCGGCGCGATGCGGTTGAAGTCCTCGTGGTGGTTGTTTTGGAAATCGACAATGACCCATTCGCCCGTGCGGTCGCAGACCACGAAATGGACGGCGCCAACCGCATTCGTTTTTTCGTTGATCATGTACTCGGCGAACAGCGTGTAAGGCGCCTCGCCGGGATGCGCCTTCATCTGTTTTCGACTCGCCCGCGCCAGATCCCACAGCCTGGTTTGCTCGTTCATGGTGGGGTTCAATTTGAAGACGGGTGACGAATTCGCCGGCAGCGCTTTGCACAGTCCCGCCTCATTCAGCAGTGTCGCAAGATGACGTGCCGCTTCCGCGTCCACCTTGCCGCCGATTTGAACCGGATACACTTCGATCGCAGCATTTCCGCCGAGTTGCCTCAATGCGGCCAATCGCGGCGCCATGTCAGATCGTTCCGCGTCGGAGGGCATGCCGGCCTTCTCCGAGAATCTCTTTTCGATCTTCCCGGGGCCCTTGGACGCGGCGGGGGGAGCGGACAGTCTCATTGCGCTCTTGACGCGATCGGACACCAGCAAGCAGCATTGCATGGGCTCTGTTGGGTTGATTCGCCGGAATTCCACATCGGACTTCGTTTGGCGGTCTGACCAGACTTCTGCGCCGGATTTGTCCACGATCACCGTGTGCACTTCGGTGAATCCTGTCTGGCGCGTGCCGATGAACTCGGCGAACAGTGCGTAATCCGTCTTAATCGAGTGATTGACGACGAACGCACCGAACTCCGCTGCAGACTTCGCCGGGTCGGCGCCGGGCGTGACCGTCGCGGCGACGTCGGTCGATTCGATGTTCTCCATGCCGGCCTGCTCAAGCATGATTCCGAGCACGTCGCCGACCTGCGACACCGGCTTCTCCAGAAGCATGACCGGGAAGACTGTCATCGACGCTGCCGATCCCGCTTGTCGAAGCGACGCAAGCCGATCGGCGGGTGTATCACCGGCCTGCGCGGTTTGAATTGTGAACGCCGCCGCGACAGCCGCGACTCGTATCAGACTGTTTGATATAATAACTCGCGTCATTGTTGTTGCTCCTTGATGTCCATTCGGTTCAAAAAGTAAGCGAATGCTTACATAACAAACAAAAAAAAGTGAAGTCAGTCCATCGATCCCTTCAACATGAGTCTGCCGACGACCGCCATCAGGTTCTTGCGGTCGCGATCGGTCAGCAAACCCAATTCCCGGCCGATGTTGGCCACTGTCCCCAGTCCGACGATCGCCCACGCTGCCAGGGTTGCGTCCGGGTTCCTTCGGCCTTTTCCGGTGCGGCGTTGTCCTTCGATCTGGGCGCGTACGAATGTGTGAAACTGTCCATACATGTGCCGCAGGGCTTTGCGGATGTCCGGGTCGTCGGTCTCGCTCAGACCGGCAAAAACGATGCGATAGTGCCCGAATTCACCGTGATGGTGCGACTCGTAGTCGAGCAGCCGGTCAGCAGCGCCATCGGTCGAGCCGCTTTCTGCCAGCAGCCGGCCCCACGTCGCCGCCGAAAGTTCGTATACGTAGTCGATCGCCGCGATGAACATGGCCTTCTTGTCGGGCCAGAGGCGGTAGAGAATGTTCTCGCGGACGTCGCAGCGAGCTGCGAGTTCCGCGGTGGTGACGCGGCGGTAGCCCAATTCCGCGAAGGCTCGCGCAATGATGGGCAGCAGGTCGCGGCGTTTCTGTTGGGCCTGACTGGGCCGGGGCATCGGGCATCCTCGTGCCGGGTGGAACCGGGTGTAAGTATCTACTTACAGTATATCCGCTGAATCCCGGATGTCAAATGGAATCTGAGCCTTTTCTCATGGGTGCCAGGAACCGGGGCTAATTTCTAGTTTCTTGGCTGGCGCGTGGTCTTGTGCCGGTCGAGCCAGTCTCGCATTTGACTGGGGTCGTAGGCCCGCGCCCGGGCGAGGCCCTCTTCGATCCAGGGCGTCAGGTCGATCGATTGGTCCCGTTGTTTGACCAGTCCAAAGGTTCGGCCCATCACCTTCAGCGTCAGAATGGTCCGGTCGCCCTCGCCGTGGGTGCCGAGGATGCGCAGTTGATTGTCCCGGACGAGCAGACGCACGCCGAACTCAACATATTCAATTTTGTCCGGAATCACCGACTGCGGAAGCCAGGTAGGCCATTCGAACCCGGCCGCCTGTTTGGCGGCGCCGAGGAGCACGCTCCGGTCAATCGTTCCTGGGCCGGACTTGGGCGGAAGGGCGGTGATTTCGATGTCGGCCGAGGCGATACGGTCATCCGCGATGCGCATCGATCGCACGCGCATGGCGACGTTGCCGGTCGCGGTGCCCTCGCCGAGCGGTTCAACCATCTCGGCAAGTGAGACATCGCGCAGCAGTCCGGTCACGTTGAGTTCATTGATATGTCCGAGTGCAAAGTCGGCCCACTGTACGTTGAGGTGGGCCTCTCCGGAGAGGTGCGGACGATTCAGCACGCGAGCCAGCGATTCCAACGTCAGTCCGTCAATCCGTCCGCGTCCGCGCAGATGGGTCAGCAGCGACTTTGACACCCGCGCGCCGCTCACGCTGATCGAGATGCGCCCGGCCAGGGGTCCCAGCGAGAATCCGTCGGACAGTTCGGCCAGGTTGGCGTCAGTCAATTCACCGCGCAGCCAGATTGCGGACTCGCCGCCGCCTTCGTCGGCCTGGTATTCCACGCGTCCGGCGAAACGTCCCGCGGTGAATTCGTCACCGCCGGCCATGTTGATGCCGATCTGACTGAGCGGGATCGAGGGCATGTCGAGAAAGACCTCGTGCATGCGTACGCCTTTTTTCGGCTCGAAGCGGGCATGGATGCGCACCCCTTCGGTGACGCGGTGTCCGTTGAATTCGTAGGCGGTGAGATGGGCGAGGCCCTCGCGCGGCGAGGGGAAGGTGATCTCGCCGTCGGCGTCGCGGCAGCGGATGGTGAAGAGCCCCTTGCTGAAGGCCAGTTCGAAATCGGCGAGGGAGACCCTCGCCAGGTTGAGATCGTTGAAATCGTGGCCGAGCCCGGACTGAAGCACCTGCGAGTAATCCGAGAGTTGCCAGCCCTGTGCGCCAAGATTGATGAGACCCCGGTGCAATTCGAGTTCATTCGCGGGCGAACCGTCGATCTGTCTCTTGGTCCACACGGCCTGGCCGCAGGAAAACACGGGGGCGGCGTCGGCACGCTGGGGCAGTCGGACGGCGATGTCGTGAAACACGCGGCTGGAAAAGGTCCGCGGCTCAATGCGGCCCACTTCGCAGGGCATCTCGAAGAACTCAGTCAGGTCGGCCACGACTTCGCGGTGATACCAGGCGGTACGCAGACGCACCCCTTGCCAGGTGGTCCAGCCGGTGGAGCCGCCGACCACGGCGATCGTGAATGAGAGCAGGAGTTTGCGGGTGAGGGGCATCAGAGGATAAACGGCGTTCGAGGGTCAACCTTGCGGTATTGGAAAAGGAGCCACAGGCTTCAGCCCGAGCGCTCCTTCGACGACCGATTGGAAACCGGTGCCACAGAAGGTAGACTAATCGCCATGCAATCGAAAGCCACGACCGTTCAGGCGTATCTTGCCGCACTGCCCGAGGACCGCCGCCAGGCGCTGGAGGCGGTGCGCAAGGTGATTCTGAAGAACCTCGACAAGGGCTATGCCGAGGGCATGACCTACGGCATGATCGGTTACTTCATCCCGCACAGCGTGTATCCACCGGGCTATCACTGCGACCCCAAGATGCCGCTGCCGTTCGCCAGCCTGGCCTCGCAGAAGAACCACATGTCGCTGAGTCTCATGTCTCTCTACAGCGACATGACCCAGTTGGGCTGGTTTCAAAAAGAGTGGGCCAAGACCGGCAGGAAACTGGACATGGGCAAGGCCTGCATTCGCTTCAAGAAGTTGGACGATCTGCCGCTCGACCTGATCGGCGAGGCCGTTCGACGGGCTCCCGCGAAGGCGTTCATTGATTATTACGAGAAGGCCATTCTCTCGATGAACAAGGCCGCCGCGGCGCGGAAAGCAGGCAAGGCCGCTCCTTCCAAGTCCGCGGCCGGGTCCGGCGCGTCTGCCCGGAAAAAGAAGACGAGCCGCAAGTAGCGAGGGGAGTGGCGGGCGTGCAATCGAAAGCGACCACAGTCGAAGCCTATCTGGCCGAATTGCCCCCTGATCGCCGCGCGGCGTTGGAGGCGGTTCGCAGGGTGATCAGGAAGAACCTCGACAAGAATTACGTCGAGATCATGAGTTACGGCATGATCGCCTGGTGCGTGCCGCACAGCATTTATCCGCAAGGGTATCACTGCAACCCGAAGCAGGCGCTGCCGTTTGCCGCGCTGGCGTCGCAGAAGAACTACATGTCGGTGTATCTGTCTACTTACCTGTCGCCTTCCGAGGATGCGTGGTTTCAGGCCGCCTGGAAGAAGTCCGGCAAGAAACTGGACATGGGCAAGTGCTGCGTGCGCTTCAAGAAAGTGGAGGACCTGGCGCTCGACGTGATCGGCGAGTCGATCCGCCGCATGCCGGCAAAGGCGTATATCGAGTTGTACGAGAAGACGCTGTTGCCGCCCGGCAAGGCGGCCTCCGGCAAAGCGGCGGCCGCGAAGTCGACGACAAAGCACGCGGTTCGCAAAAAGACAAACAGACGTTAACAGCCGGCCGTTCCGCCGGAATCGGGTGTGCCACAGCGCTGCGAGCAGTGCGAAAGCGATCATGCGTGCCGTGCAGGGGGATTCTCAATAGCAGATTGGTTCACTCGCGTGCTCACTGCTCACAGAGCCGTGGCACGCGATGGCTCAATGGCGCTCCGCGGGTGTGATGCAAACTTGTCGATTCGTCGCGCCTCGCCGATAATCGCATTCATGTCCGCAGCCGACAATAAGAAACTCTCCGCCCTGTTCGACGAAATCGGCGATCTGCTCGAGATCACCGGCGAGCAGAGTTTCCGCGTGAACTCCTATCGCCGCGCCGCGCGAACCTTCAAGGACATGACCCGCGACATCGCCGCCATGGCGGCCTCGGGAGAACTTGCCGAGGTGCCGGGCGTCGGCAAGGGCACGCTCGAAAAGGTGCATCAGTATCTAAAGGACGGACGTATCGACCTGCTGGAGGAACTGAAGGCCAAGGTGCCGGCCGGGCTGACCGAATTGCTGAAGATCCCCGGACTCGGCCCGAAGAAGGCGGCTCTTTTCTGGAAGGAACTCGGCGTGACTGATCTGGCCACGCTGCAACCGCTGCTCGCGGCGTTCAAAAGCGGCGAGAAGCCCATGCCCAAGGGCCTCGGCGAGAAGACCATTGATCAGATTCTCGCGGGCATCAGTTTCAATGAGAAGGCCGGCGGGCGAACACCGCTGGGCATGGCCGTGCCGATCGCCGAGGAGATCCTGACGGCGGTCCGCGGCATCAAGGGCGTCAAGCAGGCCGAGGTGGCGGGCAGCCTGCGGCGCGGATGCGAGACCATCGGCGATATCGACATTCTGTGCGAGGCGGCGGACGGCGCGAAGGTCGTGCAGGGATTCACGGCACTCCCGCCCGTGAAGCGCGTGCTCGCGCGCGGCGACACCAAGGGCTCGGTCATCGTCGAACGGCCGGATGGGGCGGAGATTCAGGTCGACCTGCGCGTGGTGCCGGCCGAGAGTTTCGGAGCGGCCCTGCAGTACTTCACCGGCAGCAAGGAGCACAACGTCCGGCTGCGCGAGCGGGCGGTCAAGAAGAAGTGGAAACTCAACGAGTGGGGCCTGTTCGACGGCGAGACTCAACTTGCCGGCAAGACCGAGGCGTCGATCTACAAGAAACTCGGCGTGCCATTCTTTCCGCCGGAGATGCGCGAAGATCGCGGCGAGTTCGACGCCGATCCGGGTTTGAAGCTCATCGAGCGGAGCGACCTGCGCGGCGATCTGCACATGCACACCACGGCGAGCGACGGCACGGTCGATGCCGAGGGGATGGCCCGCGCAGCGCACGCAAGGGGCTATGAGTACATCGCCATCACCGATCACAGCAAGTCGAGCGCCATTGCCAATGGCCTGTCGATCGATCGCATGTGGCGGCAGATCGAGCGGTTGCGCGAACTGAACAAAAATCACGACGCTGTATCGATTTTGGTCGGTTGCGAGTGCGACATCCTTGCGGACGGCTCGCTCGACTATCCTGACCAGATCCTCGCCGCCTGCGACATCGTCGTGGCCAGCATTCATGCCGGCATGAAGCAGGAGCGAAAGAAGATCACGCATCGCCTGCTGAAGGCAATGGAGAATCCCTACGTCACCATCATGGGCCATCCGACGGCGAGGCTCATCAACAAGCGCGAGCCGATGGACCTGGACATGGAAGCGGTCGTCAGGCAGGCCGCCGCGACGCACACCGCGCTGGAGTTGAACTGTTCGTGGCAGCGGCTTGACTTGAATGACGTTCATCTGCGCATGGCCAAGGACGCCGGCGTGATGATCTCCATCGATACGGACGCGCATGCGCCCGCGCAGATGGATCAGATGCGATTCGGCATTGCCACCGCCCGGCGCGGCTGGCTGACGGCCGAAGACGTGCTCAACACGCGGCCGCTGTTCGTGCTTCGGAAATGGATTGCGAAGAAACGCAAGGGGTGATCCGCGTCCATGCGACGGAAGTTGCGAACGCAGTCGCCTTCTGAAATGCGCATCAGGTCTTTTTGATGGGGCCCGGCCCGAGGATTCTCGCGGCGACCCGCGTCACCACGGTCAGCGGCACGAATCGCTGAATAAAGACAGTCAACTGGTTCTTCATGCCGGGAATGACATAGGCCTGCCGCGCCTTCATGGCTCGAAGCGCCTTGTCGGCCACGAAGTCGGGCTCGCAGGCGATGCTCAGGAACTGATCGCGACGGTCGTTGAATCCGCCGCGGTCGAAAAACTCGGTCTTCACGCCCGCCGGGCAGACCGCGGTGACATTCACGCCGGTGCCGCGCAGTTCCTCGCGAAGGGCCATTGAGTGATTCAGGACGAACGCCTTCGTCGCCCCATACACGCCCATGTAGGGGCAGGGCTGAAACGAGGCCATGCTGGCGACGTTGAGTATCCAGCCGCAGCGCCGTTCGATCATGGCGGGCAGCACGGTGTGCGTCAGCCGCACCAGCACGTCCATGTTCAAGTGCATCATCCGTTGATCGGTTTCATGTTCCTTGCCGGCGAAGGGTCCGTACTCGCCGATGCCGGCGTTGTTTACCAGCACATCGACGCCGCCCTCGCGTTCGGCAATGGTGCGCAGCACGCGGGCAAACCCCTCCTCGGTGGTCAGGTCGGCAATGGTGATGAAGACGGGCCGCTGTGGGGCGGAGAGTTCCTGGGCCAGTTGGGCGAGTCGATCGGCACGGCGTGCGACCAGGATCAGGCGTGCGCCTTCGCGCGCGAAGCGCCGGGCCAGCGAGGCGCCGATGCCGCTGGAGGCGCCGGTGATCAGTACCGATCGATTCTGGAACATTCGGCCAGTCCCTTCTGAACGCCGCATCGTGGTGCGGGGCAGCGCTGCTGCGAGCGCTCAATCGCCTGTTCGCCGCGTCACAATTCCACGGTTTCGTCGCGCTCTACCCCGGACTGCTGATCCGGCCCGCCTGCGACAAGTAATTCATCATCAGTCTCTTTCCATCCGGGGTCAGAAAACTCTCCGGATGAAACTGCACGCCCTCGGTCGGCGTGGCGGTATGACGGATGGCCATGCACTCGCCCTCTGCGGTCTCCGCGCTGACGTCCCAGTCGGGTCCCAGGCTTGCCGGCGGAACGTGGAGCGAATGATATCGCATCGCGGTGAACGGGTTGGGCAGGCCGGCGAAGATCGTGCGGCCGTCGTGATGCACCTCGCTGGTCTTGCCGTGCATGACCCGATCGGCCCGTTCGACCCGGGCGCCGAAGACCTCGGCGATGCACTGATGACCGAGACACACGCCGAGAATGGGAATACGGCCGTGAAAATGGCGGATGGCCGCGTTGCTGATGCCGGCCTCCTTCGGCGTGCAGGGTCCAGGCGAGACGATCAGGAAATCGGGGTTCATGCCCGCGAGTTGATCGACGTCGGCGCGATCATTTCGAACCACGATCAGATCATGCCACAGGTCATCCCGCTCACGCCCGATGCCGCCGAGCAGTTGCACGAGGTTGTAGGTGAAGGAGTCGTAGTTATCGATGAGCAGGATCAAGCGAATTTCCATTGCGGGTTGGTCTAATTCGGTCAGAGTGAAGTGCCGTCGATCCCCGGAATCGACTCGCGCTCGTTCGGTTTAGGTGGTTCGGCGTCAGTCGGCGAGAGCGGATCGTGAAATTGAACCCAGTCGATCGGCACCGGCGCGTAGTTCCCACACTCCGGGCAGGTGCCGGACTTGTTGGACAGTAAATTGTACCCACAGCGATGGCAGAACCGACCGGCGGCACGAACGATTTGTATGCGGGTCGCGCCTGCGCATCCATACAGCGACAAGGCTGCCGCACCGAACGCGGCGGTGTTGATTGCGGAGTTGAGTCTCCTTGAGGAGACGCCGAAATTTGCCACGAGCGCAAGCGCCCAACAGGTGAGCAGGCCAAACACGATGAGTGGATTGGAGCGCGTGGCGCGGAGAATTAGGAACTTTGAGCCACAACGCGCGCAACTGGCCGTCAACGTTGGAATGCGGGCGCGAAGTGACTGACGCCAGTCGATCGGTTCCAGGCAATGGGGGCAGACTTTGGTCATGAATGCCTCTTGCGTCGAACGGGCCGAAATTGTATTCGCCGACGGGGCCGGCCGGAATTATGATGCGTCCAATCTGAAAGGAAGCGGCGAGCATGAATCCTGAACCGATGCCGGGCCCCGACACGATCATCATGCACCATGCCGAGGAGCGCGACCGCCTCCATGGCGCCGCCGCGCCGCCGCTCTTCCAGAATTCGACCTTCACCTTTCCCGACTGCGAAGAATTCGCCACCCGCAGTTCGGCCATGCGCGGCGTGACCGGCGGCGACGGGCAGCGGTTCGATTATACGCGCGTCTCCAATCCGACCACAAGCATCCTCGAGCAGAAGATCGCGCTGCTGGAGCAGGCCGAGTCGGCCCGTGCGTTCGGGTCCGGCATGGCCGCCATCTCCGCGGCGATTCTCTCGTGTGTCCGCGCGGGGGATCACATTGTCACCATCGACATGGTCTATGGTCCGACGCGCACGTTCTTCACGCAGTACCTACCGCGCTTCGGGATTGAGACCACCTTTGTTCGCGGCACCGAGGTCGACCAATTCCGCGGTGCACTGCGGCCCAATACGAAACTCATCTATGTCGAGTCGCCCTCCAGTCTGACCTATGACCTGCAGGACCTGGCCGCGGTCGCCGAACTGGCGAAATCGCGCGACATCGCGACGGCCATCGATAATTCCTACTGCACGCCGTATTTTCAGAATCCGATTCCGTTGGGCATCGACCTGGTCTGTCACACTGCCACCAAGTACATCGGCGGGCACAGCGATGTCGTGGCCGGACTGGTCGTCGGGTCGAAGGCGCGCATGGCGGCGCTGGCGCGGGCCGAGGGCGAATTGCTCGGGGCGGTGTGCGATCCGTTCGCGGCCTGGCTGATGCTGCGCGGATTGCGCACCCTGCCGGTGCGGCTTGACCGGCATCGCGACAATGCGCTGACCCTCGCCCGCTGGCTTGAAAGTGACAAGCGTGTGAAACGCGTTCACCATCCGGGCCTGCCGTCGCATCCGCAGTACGAACTTGCCAATCGGCAGATGCGCGGCACCTGCGGCCTGGTCAGTTTTGAACTGGCCGATCCCTCGCGCGAGGCCGCCTTTGCCGTGGTCGACGCGCTGACGTATTTCTGCATCGCGGTCAGTTGGGGTGGCTACGAGAGTCTGGCCATTCCGGTCGAAGTGCCCGACTTCGAGCGCGGCGGTCGCAAGTGGATCATTCGACTCTCCATTGGCCTCGAAAACCTCTCCGACTTGCAGGCCGATCTGGATGCGGCCCTTGCCACGCGGCCGAACGCCCGCCGGTTGTGACCCCGCGCGGACTCGCCTAAAATACCCTCATTCCGGGCGCGTGCGCGGTCGTCCATGGGTGATGACGCGTATTGCAACCCCCTTCGCACGCTGTAGTTACGGCCTGGGTCCGCGTACAGGACGACCACGCCGATCGTGACACGCCGGGAGCCGGATCGTTTGCCTCAGATACGCCTGCTCATCCTGGACGTGGACGGCGTCATGACGGACGGCACGCTGCCCTATGACGCCGGCGGCAACGTGCAGAAGCCCTTTTACGTTCAGGATGGCGGGGCGATTCGATTGTGGCAGCGAAGCGGCGGCCTGGCGGCCATCATCAGCGGTCGCACGTCGCCGGCCGTCACGACGCGGGCGAAAGACCTGGGCGTCTCACACGTGCACCTCGCGGTGATCGACAAACTGCCGGTGTTTGAGACGCTGATCCGCGAGACGGGCGTCGCGGCGGACGAAGCCGCATTCATGGGCGATGACCTGTTGGATCTTGCGCCGATGCGTCGTTGCGGATTTGCGATTGCCCCGGCCAACGCGGTGGCGGCGGTCAAGCGCTCGGCGCGGTATGTCACGCGGCGGTCGGGCGGGGCGGGGGCCGTGCACGAAGCGATCGAGCGGCTGATGCGTCACAACAACTGGTGGGCAGACGCGATGGCGTCGTGGTCGGGCAGGGGCCCGGGCGCCCGTTCGGGCGGATGAGGCACAATGGCAAAGCGAATCGGACTGGCTTTTGTGACACTTGTCGTTGTACTGGGCGCCTACTTCGTACTGGCCGAACAGGACCGGGTGGCCACCCCGCAGGCGGATCCCGCGGTGCGAGAGGACATTCACCGGTTCATCGCCCAGCCGACGACCCAGTCGGGCAGCACGATCACCCAGGGCAATCTCACATTCAGCCCCGGCGACAACACCCGCTTCCGCGTCTATGACGAGATGACCAACCGGCTCAAGTACGTCTTCGAGGCGGAGAAGTGGGAGCCGGTCACCGAAAGCAAGTTCCGCGTCGTCAAGTTGAATATTGAGATCTACACGCCCAAGGGCCAGGTGACGTTCATTCGGGCCGACGAGTCGGAAGTGGACGTTCAGAAAAATGCGCGCGGCGGCATGGACCCCAAGCGCGGATTCGTGAAGGGCAACGTTCAGGTCGTCATGGATCGGACGACGCTGGACTGGCGCGAAGCCCATCCCGAACTCGCCGCGGCCGATGCCCATCCCGATCAACTCATTCGCATCTGGCTGGATGAGGCCCGTTTCGACATGGACCTGGCCGAACTGGCCAGCGACAGCACGATCCTGATCGACAGCGCCGACGCCCGGATCGAGCGCGTGGCCGGCCTGACGCTGCAGTGGAATCAAGTTGACAACCGTGTCGATAGTCTGAAGTTCAAGCAGGGCGGGCTGATGAAACTTCGCCGCGGCGGACGCATGATCGACTTCGGTCTGCCCGGCTCGGAGCGAAGCAGAAGGGCCCCGGGCGCGGGTGCGGCGGCGGCCGTGGATGTCGCGCTGGAGCCGGCCAAGGCCAACGCGCCGATGACGCTGGAGTCGCTTTCGGCCGAGGATGCCGCCGAAGAAATTCGTATCGAGGCGGCTGTCGCGGCTGCGTCGGCGGAGCCGGAGGCCGGCGCCGCGGCCAGGCCCGAACGCCCCACGCGAACGGCCGAGCAATTCGCTTCGGAAGCATCGGACATGCAGTCAGAGGTGCGGCTCGCGGCCGCGGGCGTCACCACGCAGCCGTCGGAGATCGTTTCCGGCCAGCGCGGCAAGAAGAAAATCGACACCTATCGCGCCGTCTTCACCAACAACGTCGTGATCGAACAGAACGATGGCATGAAGCCGATCGGAAAATTGGAATGCGATCGGCTGGAGGTGAATTTCGACTTCGGTCAAAAGCAGAAGGGACTGGCGTCAACCGAGCGGGCACGGGACGCCGGACCCACCGCCGAGCCTTCCGCCGGCGATGCCCCGGCGGACGAGGAACTGACCGATGACAAGACGCGGCTGACGCTCTCGTGGAACGGTCCGCTGGAGTTGCGTCCGATTCAAGTGGATGACGAGATTCAAACCGGCGAGCGCTTCGACGCAATCGCCACGGGACTGCCCGTCAAGGTGACCAGCGAGCGCGGCAACGCGGTTTGCACGCAGTTGGTCTATCGCCACGAACGTCGACAGGTGTGGCTGTCCGGCACGGATGAGTCGCCCGCGGACCTGGGCGTGTCCACGGCGCGTCGGCTCAAGGGGCGCGAGGTCTTCTTCGATCAGAAGCGCGGACTTGCCCGCGTGGACGGCCCCGGCGCCATGACCGACAGTCGCACCGGCGCGGCCGGCGAAGCCGACGACCTGTTCGCGGGCGGCTCGTCCGAACCCAGACCGGTGGCGAATGCGCGTCCTGCCAAGCCGCGCGATCCGGTGGAGATTCGCTGGAACCGCGGGGTCGATATTGACATCGGCTCGCGCGAGGTGGAGCGAATCGATCCTTCAACAGGCCGTCGCGATCGCAAGCGCAAGGAATACCTCCGCCGCGCGTGGTTTCACGGCGGCGTCGAGGTGGTGCAGGGTCAGCACCGGGTCAACGGCGACGAACTGGCGGTCACCTTCGGCGAAGGCGGTGACGATGGCGAGGTCGCCGCGCGAATCGACCACATCGACGTGGTGAGCAACGTGCGGCTCTCCAACGAAAAGGACTTCATTTCCGCCGACCGGCTGGAAGTGCACATGACTTTGACGCCGGAAGGCAAGAGCGTGGCCCGCGTCGCGAACGCCACCGGCAACGTCCGCGCCCAGCAGGGCACGCTGGAATTCACCGCCGCGAAGATGCACGTGCTGCTCACCCAGTTGGCGAAGGGCGAATCCCGCCTCGGCATCGAGCGGCTGGATGCGGTGGGTGACGTGCTGGTGCAGGACCCCAACAGCAACCTGAAAATCTCGCGCTGTGAAACGCTGAGCGCGACGATGCACGACGACAACAAACTGGCGACGGCGATCATCGTCAGCCGCGAACCGTCGGTGCTGGCCCGCGTCCGCTACGACGACTTCGCCGTTCACGGTCATCGCGTTGAAATCGACGCGGTGAAGGAGTCGATTTACGTGCCCGGCCCCGGCAAGAGTTGGATGGTCACGCGGCAGGACCTCAACGGCCGAAAGTTGCAGCGCCCTACGACGGTGAAGACGACGTGGGAGGGCCGCATGGTGATGGAATTGGGCCAGGATTATGGCGTTTTCGCAGGCGGGGTGCACAGCCTGACCGACACGTTCGCGCTGGACAGCGACAAATTGACCGTGCGCTTCATGCCGGCGCCACCCGATGAAAAGGCGCCGGACGGCAAGCCGCGCTTCTGGGGTCTGGGCGCGATCATGAACGACCGCGGCAGCGTCAAGGCGGACGATCGGATTCTCCCCGCAACCAAGCGGAAGCGCCCCGCGTCGGTCGTGGCCGATGGGCATGCCGTGGCCGTGACGAGCAATTATGCGCCGACGCAATCGCCGGACACGCCGGGGCGGCTGCTCTCGCGGCTGCGCATCGCGGGCAATCAGATTGCCGCGGACCTGCGGCGCGAGGAGATGTGGGTTCCCGACGAGGGCACGCTGCTGATCGAGGACTACCAGTTCGACACGTCGAGTCCTGCGCGACTGACGGCGTCAACGAGCGGGACCGGACCGCTCATGAGCACGATGAATCGCGATGGACCGAGCCAGACGGCGATCACGTGGAAGAACTCGATGAAGTTCTTTGTCGATCAGAACTTCGTCGCGTTCGATCGCGAGGTGCAGATGGTGCACCGCAGCGGCCAGCAGATGGTCATGCAGAAGGAACTGGCCGAAGCCATGCAACTGGACGAGAAAATGGTGCGGCTGTCGCGCGGGCGGCGTGCGACGCTGGCCTGCGAGCATCTGATCATCGAGTTCCTCTCCGGTAAAGTCGCCGGTGGCAATTCTTCGCAGAAAAATGTGACGCTTGTCGGCGACAACGTCCGGGCCACCGACCTGCACCGGCTCATCGCCAAGGGTGCCGTGCACCTGCAGGAGTCGGGCAAGAGCCTGCTGGGCGATGAAGTGACCTATGTCAATGATTCGCAGGAGGTTACGCTCATTGGAACCCCCGCGAAGATATTCGACCAGGACGAGGCGGGCCAGACATTCAACATGTTGAGCGGCCCCAGGCTCATCTGGAACCGCAAGACCAACCGAGTCGATGCCCCCGGTGCATCCGTCACCAGCGGTCGATGAATTCGTCAGATTTTTTTTGAGACGTGCTTGCCTTTGCACAGCGGCCGGGAATGATTGCACAGAGGGTCGAATCCGTTCGCGGTTTGGCCCGATGGCTCAAGGGACTCTGACGCGGAATCACGCGGCCGAAGAAACGCTGAATCGGACTGGTTGGCCGGATCGACCTCGCACGTCTGTCCAAGATCGGTTGACCAAACTGAAGCGCGAAGGCGCGGCGCAGGTCGCGGTGAATCCGATCTCGAGTTCGCACCAATACGAAAGGTGAGGGAAGGAAGGCCCCGGCATCCGCGCTCCCGGTTCGCGCGGCGCGCCGTGATGGAGTGTGGGTGAAGTGCAGGATGGCAGCGTAAAATGACGCGAGTCATTTTTATTGGATCTGAAGGCCGCGTCCGCCGGAGGGCGGCGGCAGACAAAAGGCATTTGGAGGGAACGAACAACCGACTCGGAAGCGTTCGCGGGGCGACCCGCACGAGCCTGGTGGAGTGGGTTCGGAGGGAAGGAGACGGGCGTCGTGACGGCGCCGCCTCGCGGCCTGGGGGGGATGCTTCAGGAGTCCACGGCGACCCCATGTGATCACAGACACGGGTCGCCCTGACAATCGGGTTCGGCGTCGACGAAAGAACGACGGCAATCGTCAGCATGCCGGGGCGTGCTTTCCGGAGGGACGGCGCCGAGCCCGTGTTTTTCAATCAAGCGTCGCACGGTGACCCCGGGGGAAAGAGGCGGCGACGCTTGCCTACGCGGCCGTGACGGCCCGTTGGTGCGTCACGGCCGTGCTTCGGGGGGGGCAATGGACCTCGCCTGACCGCAGGTCTGAAAAGGCCCCGTTGTGGCATGCGAAGGGTGATGCGCCCGATGGTTGCTTGCGGGCTGCAGGAACCCGGCAAATCTCGAGTTTGGAATCTGAAATCTGGAATCTGGGATTTGAGATTCGAGATTTGAAATCAGAGATATCAGATCTGATATCTGAGATCTGAGATCTCAGATTTCGGATTCGAAATCTACTCAACCGCCACAAACTTCCGGATATTCTGAATTAAGTCGTCAACCGTCTGCTTGCGTGACAGGTCGAACGGCAGAAACGTGCCGTGGTTGTGGTCGCTGGCCAGGATGATGAGCCGGTCGAAGCGGACGTCAAAGCCCTGCTCCTGGGGCTGGTGGCCGGTGATGAAAATATCCACGTCCAGTTTCGCGGCGAATTCGTCCAACTGCTCGCGGGTGTGGTTGCGCCCCCAGACGAGGCGGAAGACCGGGCCGTCCTCGCGGATGTCGGCCGGCGTCAATTCCCGCTCGAACACGGAATAATCGAATCCCTCCATGTCGCGGCGATTGGGCAGGGAGTGCGACATCCACACGCGGTTTTCGGTGCGGATGGCGATGGGAAAGGTGGAGATGAACTCGTTCATCGCGTCAAGCGCTTCGTCGACGATGTCCGATCCGTAGGCAAACTCAACCGAATTGTTGTAATCGTCAATAACCGGGCGGCCGTTCTTGGCAATGGGGTAGCCGGTGAACTGGGCCAGTTCGTGGTTGGACTGCAGGAAATGCACCTGCTCGGGATAGGTGCATTTGAACTGGGCGGCCTGGAGCAGGAGTTGGTGCGAATGGTCGACCGCCCGCTCCCCGGTCTCGCAGTGCACCATTTCGTGGAGGATGACATGCCGCGCGGCCACGCGGTCGAGCATGGCGTAACGCGTCAATTTGTCAAAATTCTTCATGTGCCCGTGCAGATCGCCGGTCATCACCGCCTGACCGTAGGCCGGCAGGCGGAGAATGGAGCCCTGTCGATAAGGATCCTCACGATTCAATTGGGCGGCGCGGCGGAAAGAGGCAATCGCGTCGATCGGACTGAAGGGTGGGGCGATGAATGTCACGGCTGCTCGTTCCCCTGGGTATCGCCCTCGATCTCCATCAGGGCTGAGAAATCATAATGGTCTTCCATCGGCCGTGCGGGGATGACCGTCGGGACGGCCGGAGGCGGTGCGACGGCGGCGGCCGTTTCGGCCTCGATCGGCTCGCCGGCGCTTCGTTTCGCCAGGACATGCTGGGCCATTTCCAGACGTTTAATGACTTCTTTCATGTCGTTGGGCCGGTCGCTGCGCCGAAACGCGCAGGACTCCATCACCAATCGCGACAGGACGACCGGAATGGCCGGGTTGATCTGATGCGGACTGGGCGTTCCGGCGCCGGTCGCAATCGTAAACTCGTCCGACTTGCCCTTTCGCGAAATCAGCGTGGGAAAGGTCTGTCCGGTCAGCGCCCAATACAACGTCGCGCCGAGATTGTAAACGTCGGTTTGCGCGGTGAGGTGTCTACGCTTGACCTGCTCGGGCGCGATGTAGTCCGGCGTGCCTTGAATGCGGGGTTTGATGAAGCCGATGGGGCAACTCTGGCCAAAATCAATAATCTTGGGCCCCTCGTCGGTCAGGATGATGTTGTTGGGTTTGATGTCGGCGTGCACGTAGCCCGCCTGATGGATGACATCGAGGCCGGCGGCGAGTTTGATGAACAGGTCAATGGCGTCTTCAAGTTGCTCGGGACGACGCTTCTCCAGCGTGACGCCGCCGACGTATTCCATGATCACGTGGACTTCGGCCAGTTTCATCCATTTGCGGAAGCGCTTGCATTCCAGCGACCGCCGCAGGGTGGGGTGGTTGAACCTGGCCGAAACCTCGTATTCTGTTATGGCCTGATCGAGAAACCGGGTGTCTTCGTGCTCGTCGCGAATGACCCGTTTCAGGGCAAAGACTTCGCTGGTGCCGGGCTTGGAGACCTTGTAAATCTGCGAGCGCGCGCCGATGCCGAGTTTCTCATCGATGTTGTAACCCGAAATCAGATCCGCCACGTCGTGCCGCTTTCCCCTGCCCGCCCCCGGCTGTAAGCCATTTGGAACGCAGATATTAGAAACCCAACGCCCTCAGGGTCAAGGCGGGATCCGTCCGGAACCGCCCCGCTCGATTGACAGCCCCGCCGTACAACCGTATCGTCGAAGGCTCGTCTTCAAATAAGACCATACACGGGCGATACGCATGGCGATCAAGGACTGGTCGGACAATATCATCCTAGGCGATCTGCAGGACGATCCGCAATTTTCGGACGACCTCAACGCCTTGTCGGATTTGGTGCAGCGGCGAAATCAGGTGGACGTGGTCCTCGACTTTTCGGGCGTGACCTACCTGAATTCCTCCAACATTGCCAAGTTGCTTAAGTTGCGGAAACTGCTGGTCCACAGCCCGAAGCCCGGCAAACTCAAACTGTGTGCAATCAATACAAGCGTCTGGGGTGTGTTCCTGGTCACAGGTCTGGACAAGATTTTCGACTTCTGTGATGACGTGCCGACCGGGTTGGCCAGCGTTCAGATGAACCTGTAAGTCACGTTGTTCCGTATTCACCTCAAGCGAGCGGAGCCGGCGCGACCTCTCGCCGGTGATCTACAATAAGCCTCTTTGCATGGATGGCCGGGAGCCGAACCGGGCTGAGGGCAGTCTGGCGCTGCTCGTTCCGCTTCACCGGCGAGTCTTGGCTACATTGTCGCCACGATCTTGTGGACTTCTTCAATCGTGGTGACGCCTTCGATGATCTTGCGCACGCCGGCGTCGTAGAGCGACCGGAACATCCACTCGCCGGCCGCCCGCCGAATGTCGGCGATGGTCGGCTGGGTCAGGATGACGTCGCGCAACTGCGGGTTGAAGGCGAGAATCTCGAACAGGGCCATGCGTCCGCGGAAGCCCACGTCCATGCACCGCTTGCAGCCGACCGAGGTGTAGAATTTGCCGTGCGGCCGGTCTTCCAGTTTCAGTTCCCGCACCATTTTCGCGTCGGGCCGAAAGGCGCGCTTGCAATCCGGACAGAGCACCCGGATCAGGCGCTGGGTGATGCACAGCGAAACGCTGTTGGCGATCAGGAAGGGTTCGACGCCCAGGTCGAGCAGGCGGAAAATCGTGCCGATGGAGTCGCGGGCGTGAATGGTGGTCAGCACCAGGTGGCCGGTCATGGCGGCCTGCATGGCCATCTTGGCCGTTTCCTGATCGCGAACTTCGCCGACCAGAATGACGTCGGGGTCCTGTCGCAGAATCGACGACAGCACGGATGCAAAGGACAGGCCGTGCTGCGGATCGATCGAAATTTGGGTGGCGTTTGGCAGTTCGTATTCGACCGGGTCTTCGATGGTGACGATGTTGCGCGACTGGGCATCGACGGTCTTGAGGGCGGTGTAGAGCGTGGTCGTTTTTCCGCTGCCCGTCGGCCCTGCAATGATCACCAGGCCGGCGTCCTGTGAGCAGACGCGGCGCAGTTCGACGACCGAGTCGAGTTCCATGCCGAGGTTTTCAAACTGATCCGGCACGGTCGAGCGATCCAGGAACCGCAGGGCCAGTTTCTGGCCATGCACGGTCGGCGTCATGTTGACGCGCATGTCCACGCGACGATTCGGCAACTCGATGGCGAAGTTGCCCTCCTGCACGACGCTGCGCTTGGAAATATCCGCCTGGCAGAGAATTTTGACCACGTTCAACATCGCCGCGCCGACCTTGGCCGTCACCTCGCCGACCGAGTGCAGCATGCCGTCGATGCGGAAGCGGAGCGAATAGACGTCCGGCTTCGGCTCAATGTGAATGTCGGTCGCGCGCGTGCGAATGGCGACGAAGAGCAATTGGCGAAAGGCCTCCAGGGCTTCGGATGGGCGGCCCTTGTTGGCCTTGTCGATGGCGATGGGCTGGCTCTTGCGGTTCAGCAGGCCGACGTCACCGAGAACACTCGGCGCGCCCGGCGGCAGCGGCACGTTTACGCAGGCGAGCATGAGGGGCGCGAGTTGCTTGGAGAGCGGCCCCGCGCCGACCTGGCGGACCGCCAGCGTGGTCGCGACGGCCTGGCGATCGGGCGAAGACGGCGGCAGATCTTCGGTGTCTTCGATGACGATTCGGGCCGTCGGAATGTGTCCGCCGTCGCTTTCGACGACATCGGGCAGCAGGCGAATGAACGTGGTGCCGATTCGCAGGGTGTCGCCGAGGGCGATGATCGCCTCGTCTACGCGGTTGGGGCCCATCCAGGTGCCGTTCTGGCTCTTGAGGTCCTTCAGGCGGAAGGTACCCTTGCTGTGGCGGATAATGCAGTGCTTGCGGGACGCCTTGACGTCCTCGATGACGATGTCGTTGCCGGCCTGCCGCCCAATCGACACCTCGGGTTTGTCGAAGGGGATGACCGACTTGTCGTCACCGGTCTTGATTTCAAGCCTGGGCATGTCGTGGCTCGGATTTTGGCGGGTTGGGCGGGCGGGCCATGTCCGATCGGCCCTTGCGTCACCCACGACCGGCATGCGTCTGTCGCATTATACGGCAAAACCAAGGGGAACGCCATTCGCGTTACAATACGGCGAAGGAAGCGAAAGGCCGGACTGGACGGTACCGGCAGGCATCCGTCTGCACCGTTCGCCTGCACTGCCGGTAAAAAAGGACAAAATGGCACTACCCACGGTTGTGATTGTCGGCCGGCCGAACGTCGGCAAGAGTTCGCTGCTGAACGCCCTGGCGCGGCGGCGGATCAGCATCGTTGATCCGACCGCGGGGGTGACGCGCGACCGCATCATCGCCATCTGCGAGATGAACGACCGGTATTTCGAAGTCGTGGACACCGGCGGCCACGGCATCAAGGATGCCGACAACCTGACCGAGGACGTCGAGTCCCAGATTCGCGTGGCCATCGCGATGGCCGACCTGGTGCTGTTCGTGGTCGATGTGCGCGAGGGGATCACCCCGCTGGACTCCGCAGTGGCGCGGTTGCTGCGGGAGGCGGGCAAGCCGGTCAAACTGATCGCCAACAAGGCCGACGTCGAGCAGCACGACATCGAGGCCGGTGCGCTTCAGCGACTGGGCTTCGGCGAGGCGATGTGCATCTCGGCCCTTCACGGGCGCGGCCGTCGCGAATTGATGGAATGGATCATCGAATTCCTCGGCGAGCGCGTCGCGACGGAGATGCCCGAGCCGGTCATGAAACTGGCCATCGTCGGGCGGCGCAATGTCGGCAAGAGTACATTTGTCAACGCAGTGGCCGGGCAGGAGCGGGTGATCGTCAGCGAAGTGCCGGGCACCACGCGCGACGCCGTGGACGTGCGGTTTCAAATGGACGGGCGGGAGTTTCTCGCGATTGACACCGCCGGCGTCAAGAAAGTCAGCAAACACAAGACCGGCGTCGAGTTTTACAGCCACCATCGCGCGCTGCTGTCGGTGCGGCGGGCGGACGTCGTGTTGTTTCTGATCGATGCCGGCGCCAATGTCACGGAAGTGGACAAGAAACTCGCCGCCGAAATCGCCGAGCACTTCAAGCCGGTCGTGCTGGTGGTGAACAAGTGGGACCTCGCCAAGGGCAGGGCGTCGGCCGAGGACTACGGCGAATACCTCACCAAGGCGCTGCCGGAACTGGCCTTCGCCCCGATTGCCTTCACCACGGCCATCGAATCGAAGAACATCCAATCCACCATCGATCTCGCCTCGAGCCTGTTCAAACAGGCACAGACGCGCGTCACCACGGGCCAACTCAACCGGGCCATCACTGAGACCCTGGGCGAACTGCAACCCGCCTCCAGCAAGCACGGCGCAGAGCCCAAAATTTACTACGCCACGCAGATTTCCGTGTGCCCGCCCACCATCGTTTTCTTCGTCAACCAGCCGGCCCTGGTGCGGGAGAACTACCGGCGGTTCATGGCCAAGCGGTTCCGGGAGATGTTGCCCTTTCCGGAAATCCCGGTACGATTCGTCTGGCGGGTGCGGAAGTCCGGCGACGTTGCCCGGGCCGGCGCCTCCGACGATTGACGGCGGTCCGGCCTCAGGAACGGGGACCCAAAAACATGCCCGTCGAATTCCATTGCGAACATTGCGGCAAGCACGTGAAAGCGCCCAGCGAAGCCGCCGGGCGCAAGGGCAAGTGTCCACACTGCCAGGCGGTGTGCTACATCCCGTCGCCGCCGGAAGAACTGGAAGAGTTGCCGCTGGCGCCGCTGGACGACGCAGAGGAACTCAGGCGAAAGCGCGCCTTGGAAGAAACGGCCAAACTCCAGCACGCCTTGTTGCACGAACGCGCTGCCCCCGGCGAGCCCGGTGGTGCGGCGGGACGTCCGTCTGCCGGCGGCACCCGGCCTGCCGCCCGGGCCGAGTCCAACTCACTGGGCATGCCGCTTGCTGAAGTTCAGCAACTGGTGGCGGCGTTTGTCAGCGCGATGAGCGAAGGTCAGTTGGATCGGGCAGAGCGCGTCGCGACCCGGCTACAGGGTGAACGGGATCAGGTCATCGCCATCGTGGAGCGGATCAGTTCGACCGGCGACGCGTCGATCGCGCTGCCCAATCTGCCCAAGCCGGTGATGCTGGGATTTTTGAAGCAACTGCGGGCGCGGATGTGAACGCAATCACGGGGTGTGCCGAGACGCACGCCTCTGGAAAAATGACAAGCCCGGGGAATTTCCGTGTCGCACCGGCACGGCGGGGCCTTCAATTCACAGGATGATGCTCGCGGCATGATGGATGCCAACTTCCGAAAAACAGGCTGTTAACCCCACTTGGGGCGCGGATTTGGCGCGAGTTCGCGCTGGAGCGAATCGAAGCGTGTAAGATCAGGAGATCAGTGGATACTGCGACGGGGGGACGCGGCAGGGGCGCACATGGACGCAGGGGCTGAACGCGAAACAACATTGCCGGGCGACCGGGTGACGGTGGCCTGTCCCTCCTGCGGGCAGCAATACCGTGTTGCGCCACGGTTGCTGGGCAAGCGGCTGTCGTGCAAGCATTGCCGCACCGAGTGGCGCGCGGAATCCAGCAGCGACACCGGGGGTATGCTGAACACCGGCGGTTCGGCGATCGTGATCGGCGACTCCAGCCGCACGTCAACCGACGACATGCCGCCGCTTGCGGGATCCAGTTCTTCGATCGTTGACACCAGTTGGGCGGGCAAGCAACTGGGCCGCTACAAGGTGCTCAGCCTGCTCGGCAAGGGCGGCATGGGCGTGGTCTGGCGGGCCCACGACGACACCCTTCGCCGCGACGTCGCCCTCAAGATCCTCACCGCGACCAAGAAGGCCGTGAAGAACGGCCTGAACATGGAATTGTTCATGCAGGAGGCGCGGGCGGTCGCCAAACTGCAGCATCCATCCGTCGTGTCTATTTTTGAGGTGGCCCACGATCAGGGCGAGGACTTCCTCGCCCTCGAATTGATGGACGGCGGGACCATCAAGGAATACGTCGACCGCTTCGGCCCCATTGAAGCCAAGAAGTTGTTCCTGCTGATGGCCGGTCCGGCGCGGGCCCTCGATGTGGCCCATCGCCGCGGCATCATTCACCGCGATATCAAGCCCAGCAACCTGATGTTCGACGATCACGGCCATCTCAAACTCATGGACTTCGGCCTCGCCGACGTCGCCAACGAGATGGCCAGTGCCAAACTCAAGGGCAAGGCCGTCGGGTCGCTTGGGTGGATTGCGCCGGAGACGGCCAAGGGCGAACAGACCACGCCGCGATCAGACATTTACAGCATGGGCCTTGTGATGATGTACGCCCTGACCGGGCGGCCGTGGCTCAACGCCGACTCGCGCACCAAGATGCTGCAGATTCACCAGGCGCCGCCCGATCTCGATTTGACCCGTGTGCCGGGCCTGACGCCCTGCAGCGCCGCGATGCTGCAGAAGTGCCTGGCCGTGGATCCTCACGATCGATTTGAGACAGCGGGCGAATTGGCCGACGTCCTGATCGAGTGCGGAAACGAAGTCGACATGCTGGTCGCCCCGCCGCCGCTCAAGAAGTCGGGCGGCCTCTCGCCGGCGATGCTGGCCGGAGGCGGCGTGGCCCTCGCCGCGGTCATCGGTTTGATCATCTACCTCGCGGTCGGCGGATCGGGCAAGAACACGTCGACGGCCCAGACCGCGGACTCCGACCGGGTGCTCACGCCGGTGGTGGACAACCCCGAGCCGCGTCACGTTCCCAAGCCGCGCCTGTCTGCGCCGACACCGCCCCGGCCCGTCGTGCCGCCGGTGCAACCCGCACCGACGCCGGCCAAGCCTGAAGCGCCCAAGTCCGAGCCCAAGGCACCGGATGCCGACGCGAAGACCGATTCACCGGATGCCGACACGTCGCCCGCCAAACCCCCGCAGTTCACGTCGGCCGACGCCTTTCCGAGAAATCAGCACAATTCGCCCTGGCCGGGGATCGTGGACGAGGCCGCGCTCACCCTGATCGCCAGCAAGAACGGTCAGGTGTATCACCTGCCGACCTGCGAGGGCGGGCGCAAGATCTTCGTGCGGAATTTGGTCAACATGCTGTCGCCGGCAGACGCCGCTGGCAGCGGTCGAAGGCCCTGCCCGCATTGCAAGCCGCCGGCGAAGTAACCGCGATCAATCCGCGGCATCCCCTTCGTCGAGGCCTTCTTCCATTTTGTCTTTGCAGATTTCCCGCAGAAGCATGGTGGCGTAACAGCCCGACTCAAGGGCGAAGCGCAGTTCGACGAACGGGCCGAACGCATCCGACCCTTCCTCGATGGCCAGATCCTTCGGCGCGAATCGCAGGGCCCGCCGCGCCCCGGCGAGTTTGATGCCGCGTACGTTGTGAAAGTCCTCCGGCGTCAATCCCTCGCTCGCGAGCACGTCGCGCTCGATGTCGCCCGCCGTGCCTCCGGGCTGGGTCATGCGATGGCCGAAGATCGGACCGGTCGGCGAGATTTCAAAGGCGGCCGCGCGGGCAGCCTCCGCCGCGGCATCCTCGACGCGAAAGACCGCGCCGTTGTCGTGCTTGATGGCGAGGTCGCCCGGCAGCACGGTGTCAAACTGCTCAAGCCGGCGGGCGAGCACCTGGTTGAACAGGTGCGACTGGTAGGCGCTGACGCAAAACGACTTGAGTCGCGCATCCACGGCATAGAACGCGCGCTTGTGCTTGCCCTGGGTGCGGGCCATTTCCCGGCAGGCGCGGATGTTGTCGCGAAATCCGTAGGGCCACGCCTTGGCCGCGGCGTGAAAGTCGCCGGCCTCGTAGAGTTTTCGTGCTTCGAGCACCGGCCCCGTGTCGTGCGGGCCAGGCAGGCCGAGCATCATGTCAATGAAGGCGACCGGGTCATTTCGAAGAATGGCCAGGCCCATTTGCCCGGTGTCGCCGCGCAGGCCGAAGCGCTGTGCGCCGAAGAAGTTGGGCACGCCACGTCGCGAGAGCGTGTCGCAGACCGTCCGCATGTCTTCCATTCGCGATGCGTCCATCTCGCGGAGTTTGATGCGAAAGCGATTGCCGCGCAAATGGCCGATTCGCAGTTTGTTGCCGTGGCGGCTGGTCGACAAAATGCGAATTCTCGGGATTTCCAATGCGGCGATTGTCTTCGGATCGGCGTGCTCCAGGCTGAGCATCTGCCGCGTCACCGCGCGGGCATCCTTCAATCCCGCCACCCCGATGTCCCGGGGGGCCACGTCCAGGGCCCGGGCGATGTCGTTGATGGCCCGCATTGTGGCCAGCCCGGCCTTTTCAATGGTGAAGTAGATGTGATCGCCGGCGCCGCAGGGCTGGTATGCGGGCAACTCCTCGACCTCGAAATCCTCGTAGCGCCGTTTGATGGCAGCCGGGATCGCGGGGACGTCGGCGGTCAGGTAGGGCAGACTGGCGGTGGGTAGGGCAGTGGATGGGTTCACGCGGAAATCACGTCCGGGAATTAGGTTAAGTTGACGTTCGACGCGAGCGATAGTATAATTCAATTAGCCGGTGGGGTGATCGCGCCCGTTCGGACGCGCGGCCGCCGGCAGGCCCATGACGAACATCGCTCGCCATATGTTGTGAGCGGCTTTCCTCATCGGCCTGGATGCGCCTCGCTCGAACGGGTCGATGACATGTCACAGGAAGCCCTGGATCGCTGCCAGGCAGCGATCGGATACCGGTTTAAAGATCATTCCCTGCTCACTGCCGCGCTGACGCATGCGTCCATTACGGCCAACCGCGTCGACAGCAACGAGCGCCTGGAATTTCTGGGCGATTCGATTCTCGGCATGACGGTATGCTGGTATCTGTTCGACAACTATCCGCAATACCTTGAAGGCGAACTGACCAAGATCAAGTCATCTGTCGTTTCCCGGCGGACCTGCGCCGAGATCTCCGAGAAACTCGGCCTGCCCGAGTGGCTCTACCTCGGCAAGGGCATCGCGGCCCGGTCCAAACTGCCGTCGTCGCTGGCGGCGGCCGTGCTGGAATCGCTGATCGCGGCAATCGCGATCGACGGCGGCATGGACGAGGCGCGGAAATTCGTCCTGCGGGAGATGGTGCCGTACATCCACGACGCGGTGGCCAGCGAGCACCAGAATAATTACAAGAGTCAATTACAGCAGTACGCCCAGAAGGAGCACGGCGCGACGCCGGTGTACGAACTGCTCGACGAGAAGGGCCCCGATCACAGCAAGTGCTTTGAGGTGGCGGTGTGCGTCGACGACCGCCGGTTTCCCAGCGCCTGGGGCCCGAGCAAGAAGGAAGCCGAGCAGAAGGCGGCGCTGAATGCGCTGGTCGAACTGGGATTGCTGTCGAGCACCGACGCAATTCTGCCCGACGCCGTCGTGACCGATCCGGCCGCGGCGTGATGGCCGTTCAATCCCCCACGGGCAACCGCAGATCCCGCGAATCCAACAGCGATTCAAAAACAAAACCCGCCTCGCGGATGTTCTCCGCCGCGCCCTCGCGGCGATCCACGACCGCCACGATCCGCTCGACCGTTGCGCCCAGGCCGGTGATGACCCTGGCGGCCTCGAGCACCTGGCCGCCGGTGGTGGCGATGTCCTCGACCAGCAGGATGCGGTCGGTCGGTTCGATCTTGCCCTCGTACATCTTGCCGGTGCCGTAGTCCTTCTTGGCGTTGCGAATGATGACGAACGGCTTTTTCGACGCGATGGAAGCGGCGGCGGCGAGGGCGACGCCTCCCAGTTCGGCACCGGCGATGCGCGTGGTGGCCGGCGTGACCTTTTCGGCAAATCGACGGCCCAGTTCGGCGAGAATCTCGGGGTCCGCTTCGAAGAGGTATTTGTCAATATAAAACTTTGACTTGCGGCCCGACCGAAGGGTGAAGTCTCCCTCCAATACGGCCGCCGCGCGGATTCGATCCGCCAGTTGTTCTCGCGTCATTTCCTAACTCCAAATCGCTCGTGGCGCATGAGAGTATGCTCCGTTTTGGGCCTGCGTCGCCTTCTGCACCCTCACCCCGGCCCTCTCCCTCGAGGGAGCGGGAGTGATTGCCGCTCACACTGAAATCTCCACGCCGGGACGCGGCGTTTTCTTGTGGCGACGCAGCACCGGCGCCACCGTGTACTTCAGAAACGCGGCAACCTGATCAGCCGACAGGCCGGTGTAGGCCCTGGGATCGGCAAGCCGGTCGACGCGCACGGCGGCGAATGCCGGGTCGGCCTTGAGCCGCGCAAGCAGATCATTCGGCCGCCCGTGTTCCTTCACTTCGCGCGCCGCGGCCATCGAATGCACGCGAATCCGCTCGTGCAGCATCTGTCGATCGCCACCGGCCGCCGTCGCGGCCATGAGGATGTCCTCGGTGACCATGAACGGCATCTCCGCGGCAAGGCGCGCCGCGATCACGCGCGGCCACACCACCATGCCCGACGCAACGTGCTGCACGATCTGCAGCATTCCGTCGACCGCGAGAAACGCCTCCGGCACGATGATGCGTTTGTTGGACGAGTCATCGAGCGTGCGCTCCAGCCACTGCTCGGCTGCCGTTTGAAATGCCGACTGCGAAAGCGAGATGACGAACCGTGCGAGTCCGGTTGCCCTTTCGCAGAGCATGGGGTTGCGCTTGTAGGCCATGGCCGAACTGCCGATCTGTCCGCGCTCGAACGGCTCCTCGATCTCCTTGAGATTGGCAAGCAGTCGAATATCGTTGGCAAACTTGTGCACGCCCGCCGCGATGTTGGCGAGGGCGGCCATGATCTGGGCATCGACCTTGCGACTGTAGGTCTGACCGGTGACGGGTTCCGCGCGATCAAAGCCCAACTTGCTCGCGACGCGCCGCTCCAGTTCGCGCACCTTTGCCTTGTTGCCATCAAACAGCCGCAGGAAGCCCGCCTGTGTGCCGGTCGCGCCGCGCATCCCCCGAAAGAGCAGGCCATCGCGACGCAGGTCGATTTCATCGAGGTCGCGGACAAAGTCCCAGCACCACAGCGCCGCCCGCTTGCCCACGGTGGTCGGTTGCGCCGGCTGGTAGTGCGTGAATCCCAGGCACGCCAGCGATCGGTGGCGCTTGGCCTGTGTCGCCAGCGCCTCAACGACCGCAACGAGTCGTCCGCGCACGAGGTCAAGCGCTTCCCGCATGAGGATCAGGTCGGCATTGTCGACCACGTCCATGCTGGTCGCGCCGAGGTGAAGAATTTCACGGGCGATCGGCGCCTGATCGGCGTAGGCGTGCAGGTGGGCCATGACGTCGTGTCGCACGCGGCGTTCGTGCCGGGCGGCGGCGACGAGGTCGACATCGTCGACGTGCTTTCGCAGCGCGACGACCTGCCGGGTCGTAACTGTCAGACCCATCTCCTGCTGCGCTTCGGCCAGCGCCAGCCAGATGTGCCGCCAAGTCGTTGCGCGGCGGCGGGGCGAGAAGAGTTCGGCCATGGCCCGCGAGGCATTGCGCGTCACCAGCGGGCTGGTGTACACATGACCATCACGATCTGCGGGCGGTGGTATCTGTCGCTTGGCCATGCGGACCTAGGATTGAAGATCAAGAAGTTCGCGGACGAACGCCTGGTAGTCCTGCTCGAACTTCGCGTAATCGGTGGTGATGTAGGCGCGGAACACGGCCTCGCCATTGTTGGCCTTGCCCAGCATGTCCGGCGTCAGTGCGGACTGAGCCCGCCGGGTCATGTCGTCGGTGCCGAGGTCGCGCATGAGTTCCTGAAAGCCGTCATGGTAGGGGTTCTTATTTGACGGCTGTCGCAGGAAGAGCACGAGGGCCCATTCCTGGGCGTAGTACCCGCGGACATCAGCGGACGGCTTGAGCACCTGCTCGCCGGCGTGAGTCTCCAGGATTTCCTTCAGTGGAATCAGGCGGTTCCGGCCCATGGCCTCGGCCAGGTGTCCGCGGCGCAGGGCGTTTCGCTCCGGCTGAAACACGGGACGATTTGCGGCATCCAACTCAAAGGACTCGAAGTTGCAGGCCAGGCCCTCGTTGAGCCAGGGCGGAATGTTGCGTCCGCGGGTGAGTTCGAGAAACTGATGGAAGCCCTCGTGAGCGAGAATGGAGAGTGTTGCGCTGATGGTGCTGTAGTGCGAGACGGTGACGCCGCGTTCGCTGTAGCCGCCGGAGCGAATCTTTTTGTAGATTTCGGCGCGGGGCGGGGCAAAGTCATCGGTGAAGGCCTCCCACTCGGCGCGGCTTTGAAAGAGATAAGTCTTCAGCGGCTCGCTCGGGGTGGTCTGGCTCGGCAGCAATTCGGCGTAGGCGTCCCAGCAGGACTCCAGAAAATCCGGGATGGCGGCGAGCAGTGTCGGCGACTTGCAGGTCGTTCGGACCAAATAGTGCGGCGTTCTCAACTCCACCCCCGGTCGATTGTGAAACGTCCATTCGGATCGCTGCACCGGGACGGGTTGCGGTTGGTTGAACCCCCGGGGCAGGTTGCACGCCGTCGTGAGGGCCAGGCACGCGACCAGTCCCAGGGCGATCTGAGAACAATACGAGTTTCGGGTTCGAAGCATCGGTGTATGCTAGGGAGGAAGCGGGTGTTGGGAAAGCGAGCATTCCGCATTGGAACGGCGGGCGAGTCGCCGGAACCCCGGACGAAGCGTCAAAATCGGGGCGATTCGCCAGATCGCCGGACGGGAGTCTGGGGCCCAGCGCGGTTGTAGTGCTGAAATTGGAATCTCGTTTGATCGGCGGAAATGAGCAGCGCGCCGCCCACTTTCTTGACAGGGGCCGCGCGGCGGGCACTTCCCCGATATCATTTCGTCGTAGCGACACTCGGACCACTCCGGAGGAAACTGCATCGTGAGCGACAGCACCATTGAAAAAGTCATCATCATCGGCTCCGGTCCGGCCGGCTGGACCGCGGCCATCTACGCGGCGCGAGCCAATCTCGCGCCACTGGTCTTTGCGGGTCGCCCCAAGAGCGTGCCGTCGCTGGTCTTGCCGGGCGGCCAGTTGATGATGACGACCGAAGTCGAGAACTACCCCGGCTTCGCCCACGGCATCACCGGCCCGAAACTCATGGCCGCCTGCGAGCAACAGGCCGTGCGATTCGGCACGCGCATCGTCACCGACGATGGCCATACGCCGGACGTCTCCAATCCCGACGACGGGCATTCCTACAAGTACCAGGACTGCAAGGCGGTCGACTTCTCGTCGCGTCCGTTCAAGGTCATCGCCGAGGACGACAAGGTCTATCTGGCACATTCCGTCATCATTGCGACCGGCGCGATGGCCAACTGGATCGGTCTGGAGAACGAGCAGCGGCTGGCCCGCTCGGGCGGCGGGGTGAGCGCGTGTGCGGTCTGCGACGGGGCCATGCCGATCTTCCGTGGCAAGGAACTGGCCGTCGTCGGCGGCGGCGATTCGGCCGTTGAAGAGGCGACCTATCTCACCAAGTTCGCCGGCAAGGTTCACATGATTCACCGTCGAGACGAACTGCGGGCCAGCAAGATCATGGCCCAGCGGGCGAAGGACAATCCCAAAATCGTGTTTCAATGGAATAAGACGGTGATCGATGTTCTCGGCGACCAGTCGATCACCGGCGTGCGCATGAAGGACACCGTGACGGGCGCGGTCAGCGACCTGCCGGTGGGGGGCTTGTTCGTGGCGATCGGACACACCCCGGCGACGGGCTTCTTGAAGGGGCAGTTGGAACTCGACGCGAAAGGCTACGTGAAACTGAAGGACCCGTACCGATCGACGACCAGCGTCGAAGGCGTCTTCGTCGCCGGCGACTGCGCCGACAGCGTCTACCGCCAGGCGGTCACCGCGGCGGGAATGGGCTGCAAGGCCGCCATCGACGCCGAGCGCTGGCTGGCCGATCGCGGCGTTCACTAAACCGCGCAATCGGCGCTTCACGTTCCAAACGATCGGTGACTACTTCGTCTTGCCTTCGTAGATTTTCATGATGTTGTCGAGCAATTTCAGCGCGTCGGGCTTCTTGCGCTGGAAGCTGTTGCGGCCGATGATCGAGCCGTTGCCGCCGCCGTCGCGGATCGCGCGGGCCTCGTCGATGATGGCCTCTTCGCTGTCTTTCTTCGCGCCGCCCGAAAAGACCACCAGCCGCCGTCCGTTGAAGCAGCACTGCACCATGTGCTTCACCCGGTCGGTCAGCGAGCCAATGGCGATTTTTTCCTTTTCGTAGACTTTCTTCGCGGCTTCCTGCTCGAGGTGCTCGGTCGAGAGTTTGATCTTGATAATGTGCGCGCCCATCTGCGCGGCGATGTGTGCCGCGTAGCCGCTGACATCGACGGCCGTCTCACCTTCCTTGGTCAACTGGCTGCCGCGCGGATACGACCACACGACCACGGCCAGCCCCGCCTCCTTCGCCTGCTCGGCGTAGCACCGCAATTTCTCGTACATGTCCATGCGCATGGCCGAGCCGGGATAGATCGTCAAACCGATCGCCGCGCAGCCCAGCCGCACGGCGTCCTTCACGGATGCGGTCAACGCCTGCCACGAGTCCTTCTCGTCGGCGAGCAGATCGTGGTTGTTGCATTTCAGAATGGTTGGGATTTCGCCGGCGAACTCCCGCGCGCCTGCCTCAATGAAGCCGAGCGGCGCGGCGTAGGCGTTGCAGCCCGACTCGATCGCGAGGCGGAAGTGATACCGCGGATCATAACCCTCCGGGTTCGGACCGAAACTTCGCGCCGGGCCATGCTCCCACCCCTGGTCGACCGGCAGGATGACCATGCGACCGCTGCCGCCGAGTCGCCCGTGATTCAGAATGCGGGCGAGGTTGTTCAGGGTGCCCGGGTTGTCGCTGCTGTACCAACTCAGGATTTCACGGGTGCGTTCGGACATGGCAAGGCCTCCAGGTATCGGTCCAATGGACGATGCAAGAAGGAAGCATTGTCGGTATGGCCCTGTCGCAGGTCAAGAATCCACATGGAGCCGCAAACCGAGCCGGAAGCGCCCGCGGCGGGCTTCCTGCGTATTGCAGTCAGTGGCTTCGGCGGCTACGAATGCACCCATGATCTGGTTTGCCGCGTGCTGGGCCGTGGGATTGGCGGGACTCGTCGGTTGGCTGGTGGTGACCTACCCGGCCTGGCGGGCGCTGCACCATGGTCGAAACCTGTGCGACGTGGCGCCGCGACTGCCGCGGCGTGCCGATGGGCGCGTGCCGTCGGTCAGCGTCATCATTCCCTGCTGCAACGAAGAGGCGGCGATTGAGAAATGCATCAATTCGTTGCTGGCCCAGGACTATCCGGAACTGACGGTGGTGGCGATCAACGATCGCTCGACCGATCGCACCGGTGAGATCATCCAGCGGTTGGCGGCCAACGAGCCGCGGCTGGTGGCCCGGGAGATCAAAACGCTGCCCGACGGCTGGCTGGGCAAAAACCATGCGAACCACGTGGGGGCCGGCGCGACCGATTCAGACTGGATTCTCTTTACCGACGGCGACATCCTCTTCGAGCCCGACGCGCTGGTGAAGGCCGTGACGCTGGTCGAGCGCGAGCGGCTCGATCATCTTGCGCTGATGCCGGGGTTGATACCGGGCGGATTTTTTGAGACCGCGACGTGCTGTCTATTTGGTATTTTCTTTTCCCTGGCGTTCACGACGTGGCATGTGCGCAACCCGCTGCGACCCGACGCGTTCTGCGGCGTGGGGGCTTTCAACCTCGTTCGGCGCAGGGCCTATTCCGCGATCGGCGGGCATGTGCCGCTGCGCATGGAGGTGGCGGACGACGTGAAACTCGGCAAACTTCTCAAGCACGGCGGGTTCATCAGCGACGCGCTGGCCGGCTGGCCGACCATCCGCGTGCGCTGGCAGATCGGCCTGTGGGGCGTGGTGAAGGGGCTGGAGAAGAACGGCTTCTGCGGGGCGGACTACCAGGTGCTCAAGAGCCTGCGGGGATTTTTTATTTTGACGGCATTGGGAATCGTCCCGTTGGCCGGCACGATCTTCGCCGCGGACGGCAGCCGTCTGCTGTTTGCATGCACGCTGGCGGCGCAGATGGGTCTGCTGGGCATGGCCGCGAAGCGCAACGGCTCCTCGTTCATCCACGGGATGGCATTTCCAGTGTGCTGCTTGGCGATTGGATTTGCATTGCTGCGATCGATGGTGCTGGCCCTGTGGCGGGGGGGCATCATCTGGCGCGGGACGCTGTACCCGCTCGACGCGCTGCGGCGGGGGTTGGTCTAATGAATGGAATCCGATCGTTCGCCTTCAAACTGCCCACCGAAGCAGCAGGGCGCCGAAAGGGCGTGTCGCCTCCGGCCCCATTTCGCCCGTCCGTCTATTCCATCCTTTCCCCTCCGCCGATCCCTCGCCCCTTCCCCAATCTCCGCCGGTACCTCGCACCCGGGCTTTCACCTCCGCAGAGTTGGCCACCCATTCCCCGCGCCGCGCAGGCTGCCTCCCGACGCCACAAAACCGATCAGTTTTGCGACAGCACGAGAGACTAATCTCTCCCGTCACCCGCATCTCCCACGCCTCGCACCCCATCGGCGTCCACGCCTCCCCGATCCGAATCGCCCGCCGCCCCGGCGCTGGCCGCCCGGCCGGGGTATGGCGCGGCCGCCCACGGCAGTCTGGCAGGGCTGGGGTCACCAGATCGGCCAGTCAGGCGACGGCTTGAATTGGCTCAGACAGCAGGCAAATTGTCTTGACTTGGCGATATCTACGCGGATACCTTGAACGGCGAGCGGCGAGCGGCGCGGCGGTTGAACAGGCGGCAGGAGCTGAGCCATGGGAACGACGGGGCTTTTCGTTCCGCATTGCGGGCGTCCACCTGGCGGGCCGCCCGCTGGGAACCGACCGGTTCATCGCCAAGGTGAAGGTCATGCTGGGCGGGCGGCTGCGGAAGCGGAAAAAAGACATACGGATAATTGTGGCTGTCACTATCTATCAGAGCGTCCGGGCAGGGGCTAGAAAATCCGCCTCGGAATTTGGATAAAGGTCCTCAAGCGGGTAACGTTGACGTTTGGCGCGACCATGACAGACCGATGAACACATTGGAGCAATAACGATGGCCATTCCAAAACGAGTCTCAGAGCGACTGATACCCGCGTTGAAGGTCTTTCGTCCCGTGCTGGAGAGCCAGCTCGCCCGCGACGTTTCAGAAGCCGACACCGTAACGCTCGTTAAAGATATTCTAACGGACGTATTCGGGTTCAATAAATATGCTGAACTAACCAGCGAGCACGCGATTCGGGGCACCTATTGCGACCTCGCGGTAAAAATAGAATCGAAGCTCGCATTCATGATCGAAGTGAAGGCCATCGGGACGGACCTGAAAGATTCTCACATAAAGCAGGCTGTTGATTACGCTTCGAATCAGGGTGTCGAGTGGGTCATCCTCACGAACGCAATCGAGTGGCACCTATACCATGTCATCTTCAAAAAGCCAATTGACAAAAAACTCATCGTTTCATTCGACTTGCGATTGGTAGACCTGAAGTCGGAGTCAGACCTGGACAAGCTATACCTTATTTCACGCGAGGGGTTCACTAAGAACGCGCACTCGGACTACCGTGATCGGAAGGAAGCGACCAGCCGCTATGCCATCGCCGCGATCGTCCTTCATTCAGAAGACGCACTAAATGTGATTCGCCGCGAGATTAAGCGCATGAGCGAACTTTCAGTTGACCACGACGAAATAAGGCGAATGCTCCGCGAGGAAGTCCTAAAGCGAGACGCCATCGATGGAGAGGAAGCGGCGTCTGCGGCCCGGCGCGTCCAACGGAGTGCCAGCGAAAGGGGCGGCAAGAAAAAGCCGGCGGACAGTGAGCCGGCGAAGGCGCCCACTCCGCTCGCCGCGAGTACGTCGCCAGCGCCGCCCTGCTGATATACCACTCAGGTGGCCCGCAGGCCAACAGGGGCCATTTTGAATCATCAAGGTATTATTGACAGAATGGCGAATGTACGAGTGGCGTGTGCCGGCGCTTGACGACGACGGATGACGAGATTCCAGGATTGGGCATACGCGGGGACGCAGGCCCGGTCATCGACGGATGGCATGACGCCCGTCGGCGGTCGATTCAACGCGCCGCCAGATCAGCGCGCGACGCGGTCTCCGTTCGACGCATTGCGGCGCGGGCGGGTGTGACGATCGGTCATTTTTCGGACGGCGGGGACTGGCCGGCGGATTCGTGGGGTCTTTTCAGATCATCCACTTGAATGTCCAACTCATGATGGCTGGGCGGCTCCTCGACGAACTCCCAGAATCGCTCGTAGCCATCCGGGGCGAAGCGGCAGCGCAGGGCGGCACAGGCCAGCGGGCCCAGGACGACGACCAGCGTCTCGTCAGGCTTGCGTTTCACGATCTTGACCAGCGCCTGGCAGAGACGCGTCTCCGCCTCGGACAGCGATTCGCCCTCCGGCGGCGAGACGGCCAGCGGTTCATTCTGCCAGGCCCGTGACACACGCTCGAAGCGCTCCTCAAATTCCTCCTGGGTCAATCCCTGCCAGTGTCCCAGGGAGATTTCCTTCAGGCCGGCGATCGGCCGGTTGCGCAGACCGAGAGCCCGGGCGATGACGCCCGCGGCCTGCTTCGCGGATTCGCCCGGGCCGGAGTAGACCGCGGTCGGGCCAAACGCGGCGAGCAGCGGTCCGTGGACGGCGGCCTGGCGCGCGCCCTCGGCGCTGAGCGGCAAGTCGGTGTCGCCGGCGATGCGGTGCTGCTCGTGCCAGTCAGTCAGGCCGGAGGGGACCAGAAGGAGTCGTGTCATGAAAGGCAGCCGTGAGCCATGAGCCATAGGCCGAATGCCGGAGGCTCAATTGATACAATTCGACGCGAATGTGTCATTGCGACGGTGTTGAACCCTACATGTCGTCCAGGATCTCAATCGTGGCAAACGGTTTGCCTTCGAGGAACTCGAGGCTCGCGCCGCCGCCGGTTGAAATGTGGGTCATTTTCCCGGCCAGGCCCGCCTGGTCCACGGCCGCGGCGCTGTCGCCGCCGCCGATGATCGTGGTTGCGCCGGTCGCGGTCGCCGCGGCCATCGCCTCGGCCACGGCCACCGTGCCCTTGTCGAAGGGCGGCGTCTCGAAGACGCCCATCGGTCCGTTCCAGATGATCGTCTTCGCCGGTGCGATGAGGTCGCGATAAAGTTTGATCGTCGCGGGACCGATGTCGAGCCCCATGAGGTCCGCCGGGACGTCGCCGCTCGCGACCTGTGTATCGACGCCGGTCTCGATTTTGGCGGCACACACGCTGTCCACCGGGAGCCGCAGTTTTCCGGCCGCGCGCGTCAACAGCGATCGGGCCAGGTCCAGTTTGTCGCGCTCGCACAGGCTGCGGCCGACCTCCAGGCCCTGGGCCGCGAAGAAAGTGTACACCATCGCGCCGCCGATCAGGATCGAATCGACTTTTTCAATCAGGGCCTCGATGACGCCAATCTTGTCGCTGACCTTGGCGCCGCCGAGAATCGCGACAAACGGCCGATTCGGGCGCTGGAGGGCGTGTCCGAGAAATTGCAGTTCGCGCTGCACCAGGTGGCCGCAGACCCGCCGGCCCGCGCCGAGTTTCATCGGCACGTCGTACATGCTGGCATGCTTGCGATGGCAGGTGCCGAAGGCATTGTTGCAGTAGATGTCCGCCAGTCCGGCAAGTTCCGATGCGAAAGCATCGATCTTCGCCCGTTGTTCGGCGGTCGGCTTCTTGTCCGGATTCTTCTTTGCAGAATCGATCAGCGTCTCTTCCGCGTGGAAGCGCAGGTTCTCCAGCATCATCACGTCGCCCGGCTGCATCGTTGAGACCGCCGTCTTCGCCACCGGCCCAACGCAGTCATGGGCGAATGCCACCTTTTTGCCCAGCAATGCTCCGAGATGATCGGCCGTGATGCGGAGGCTGAATTCCGGCTCCGGGCCGACTCCCTTCGGGCGTCCCATGTGGCTCATCAGGATGAGTTTTCCGCCGCGATCGATGACCGATCGGATCGACTCCAGCGCCTGTGCGATGCGCCGGTCATCCGAAATTCGACCATCCTCGATCGGGACGTTGAAATCGACGCGCATCAGGACGCGCTTGTCTTTCACTTCGACGTCTGCGATGCTCTTTTTCGCCACTTATTCGCCTCCGCAATCAGGGGAGTTCGAACCTCTGGTCCGCCGAGCGGACGAGACGTCCGCACTCCCCCGTTAATTCTCCCCATCGCTACCGATCAGCCTCCGCACGACCCCGTCATTTCTCCCCCGCAGCCTCGCGTAATGTCAACAAGGGTCTGAATCCATCCCGGTCCGGGTCGTCGCTTCGCAGATTGTCGCCGATGCAGGCGTGGTTATGGTCCCCGAAATCCCGGTCGGGTCCGGCGGAGATGAACACCGGTCGCCCGTCATTGGCCTTCACGTAGGCGGAATCGTCCATTTCCGAACGGTACCGCAGCGGCGTCCCCCACGGGTCGACGAGGTTGCGACCGCCCGGTCCGCGACGCACCGATGCGGGAAGCGATTCAATCACCGGACGGGTGCGCTCGCTGTTCAGGAGTTGAACCACCACCGATTGGGTGGAGTCGGAACCCTTGACCGGCGGAAACTGGTCGTTGGCCCGATGGTATCGGGCAAGGGCGATGTCGAGGTGCGCGAGCATGGTCCGGGCGAGATCGGTCTTGGCGGTCCGCCGGAGATTGGCCATCCATCCGATCAGCAGGAACAGAAGCGCGGTGGTCAGCAAGACCGCGAGGATCAACTCGACGAAGGTCATGGCCGTGCGGAAGGTGGGCGAATGGCTGCGAACCATGCGTGAAACGTTATCGCAGGCTGGCCTCAAACGGTAGGGCTTCGCCGGAATTGGCAGCCGGTGCGGAATCGATGGTTGATTCCGATGCGGGAGCGGCGTCCGACGTTGCATTCGGGCGCTCCTGAACGAGGGGCGGCTTGCGCAGGGCCAGGAGTTTGGCCAGTTCCAGGGCGGTGTTGTCGGCTGCGCCCGGTTTCACCATGGGGGCGATCAGGTTCTTCAGGTCCGCTCGCATGCGCTCGAGCGACGCCGGCGTGGACAGCAACTCCAGCGCCCGCGCGATGATCGGGTCGACGGTGCGGTAGAACGGCATGAACTCGGGAACGATCGCGCGGTCCGCGAGGATGTTGGGGATCGACAGGTGCTTGAGCCGAATGAGGAACCGCCCGGCGACGGTGTAAAGCCATCGCCCGTGGTTGTACATCACGATCATCGGCGCGCCGCGGTAGGCGACTTCCAGCGTGACGGTGCCGGACGCCGCCAGCACCAGGTCGGCCGCTTCGATCGCCGCGGCGCGTTCCTCCGCGCCGATGAGGATGTCATGGGTGAGATGCATGCCCGCGATGTGCCGGGCGATCTGCTCGCGCGCGCCCTCGTTTGCCGCCACGATCAGACATCGGAGTTGGCGGAATCGCGACGACAGCGCCTTGGCCACCGCCAACTGACCGGGCAGCACCTCATCAACGACGTGTCTTCGCGAGCCGGGAAGCAGTGTAAGCACTGGTGAGGCGCTGCCGCGCAGGGCGGTCACGCGCGCCGGATCGACTTTTGTCGACAAGAAGTGATCGAAGGACGGATGGCCCACGTAGGTGGCCGCGATGCCGTGACCGCGGAAGTAGGGCTCTTCGAACGGCCAGATGCAGGCCATGCTGGTGACGCGCTGGGCGATCTTGGCGTTGCGCCAGGGCGCCCAAGCCCAGGTCTGGGGCGCGATGTAATACAAAACAGGAATTCCGCGGGCGCGAAAGAGTCGCGCCATCGGCAGGTGCAGCGTCGGTGAATCGACCAGGACCGCCGCATCGAATCGGCGCGCGGCAAGGTGCTTCGCAAGTCGGTTCATCAGCAGGAGCGCTTCGGGCACGCGCCCCAGCGCTTTGAGCGCCATGGCCGACCGCGCGGTCATGTCATGGAAGCACTCGCAGCCTGCCTCGCGCATCGCCGGCCCGGCGAGGCCTTCGAAGTCGATCGGCCCCATCAATTTTCGGCTCGCTCGAATCAGCGCTGCGGCATGCTCGTCGGCACTCTGCTCGGCAGCACTGATGAAAACTCGAGGGGCGTCCATGGGGGCGGGTGTCCGGTTACGTCCGAGAAAGGGGCCGGATTCGCGCGAATCGACGGCGTCGGGCATGATAGTCGGGGATGGGATCGCTGCCCACTGACCCGACGCACGCGGGCGGGCCGGCTGCAACCCATTGTCTCGGCGAGGTTTGTGGTGCTGAGGCAAGGTGAATGGCGGTGGGTTTTCGCGCGGACAAACGGGCGAACGGCCGGCCGGCGATGCGGAACGAAGGACCGAATGGTGGGATTCTGGTTGACCTAAATGCCGCCCACGTCTATCCTTGCCGTTCTCGGCGGTTTCGTTTACCAACCGAATTGTCAGGCGTATTCGCGAACCCCAGTCACAAAAAGGGAGGTGCATATTGTCATCGGAGTTGGTCCGCGGTCTCATTGATGCCGGCGTTCATTTCGGCCATCGAGCCAATCGATGGAATCCGAAGATGTCGAAGTTCATCTTTGGGAAGCGGAATTCCATTCACATTGTCGACATCCGCGAGACCGTCAAGGGTCTGCTTCGCGCAAAGAAGTTCGTGTCGGCCGTTGTGTCGCAGGGCCACGATGTTCTCATCGTGGGCACCAAGCGCCAGGCCCGCGACTGCGTCGGAAAGCAGGCCTCGCGCGTGGGAATGCCCTACGTGAGCGAGCGGTGGCTCGGCGGCACCCTGACCAATTTCAAGACCATTCGTTCCCGCCTCAATCGCCTCGAAGAACTGGAGAGTCTCTGGTCGACGGGCAAGATCGAGGAATACAGCAAAAAGCAGCGCAGCGTCCTGGAGCGCGAAAAAGAGAAGATCACGCGCAACCTCCAGGGCATCCGCACCATGACCAAATTGCCCGGGGCATTGTTCGTGGTGGACGTGAAGCGCGAATACATCGCCATCAAGGAAGCCCGCAAACTGAACATTCCGACGGTTTGTCTGGTTGACACCGACAGCGATCCCGATGCCGCGGACATCCTGATCCCCGGCAACGACGACGCCATGCGCGCCATCGAGATTATCGTCGCACAACTCGCCGACGCCATCGACGAGGGCAAGCGCAGCCGCCCGGCCAAGGGCGAGTCGGGCGAAGGCCCCGCGGACGGTGGTCCGGGTCGCCCGCGTCGCTCGCGACGCCTGTCGACTTCCGAGTCGGCCGAGCGCGAAGCCGGTCAACTGGAGACCGCCGACAGTCCCACTGCCGGCATGATGCCGCGCGAGGAAGTGCCGACGCCGACCGAGGCCACGGCCTGATCCGACGCTCGTTAAGACAAGTAAAAAAAGCAGGCACGCCGCGATTGCCCCCAGCCGATGACGGCGGGCGGCAGTCGCGGCGTGTTGCGTTTGATGATTGTCGAACGCGGTAACGCGCGCACCGGCATCGGTGGAATCGGTGCTACACCCCGACAGGCGTCGCTATGGGGGCATTCATCGCCTGCTTGGGTCCGAAGAACTCATAGCGAATGCGCTCGTCCGCGACTTCCCAATCCCGCAAAATTGAAAGCGTGGCCTTCATGAAGGCGGGCGGGCCGCAGAAGTAGAAATCCGCGTCCGGCCCCGGCACGAGGCGGCGAAGCAATGCCGCATCCACCCGACCCAGGGTGTCAAAATCGCGGCCTTCCCGGCAACCGGCGTCGGCCATTTCATGGCAAATATGCGTTTGCACGCGCGGATGCCTGGCGGCGAGTTCGCGCACTTCAGCCGCGAATGCGTGGACGCGCCGCGAGCGGGCCGCGTGAACGAAGTAGATGTCTCTATCGATTTGGGCATCCACGGCCGCGTGAAGCATCGACAGGACCGGCGTAATGCCGACGCCGCCGGAGATGAAGACGACCGGCCGCCCGGTGTCAGCGCCGGCGTCAAAGACAAACTCCCCGCACGGCGGCCCCACCTCCAACATCGTGCTAACAGAAGCGACATCGTGCAGGTAGTTGGACACGTGTCCATCCGGCTGGGACGGACGGCCGCCGCGCTCGCGCTTGACGCTGATCCTCCGATGGCTCGAACGGGGCGAGTTGGAAAGGCTGTAGTGTCGCATCGTGGTGAAGCCGTTGGGCCCCGGCACGCGAATCGTCACATACTGACCTGGGGCGTGCTGCCCGATGGGATTTCCATTCGCGGGTTCCAGGTGAAGGGAGATGATCTCGTCGCTCTCATGCACGCGCCGGGCCACAACGAAGGGTCGAAACCCACGACCGCCATTCGTGGCATCATGAGATTGATAAATGGACTCTTCGCGCTGGATGAAGATTCCCGCGAGTAAGTGGTAGGCTTCGCCCCACGCCGCGAGCAACACCGGTGTCGCGGCGTCCCCCAGAACGGTCTTGATCGCGCCGAGCAGGTGTTCGCCGACGATGGGGTAGTGCTCCGGCCGTACGCCCAGGGCGGCGTGCTTCTGGGCGATGACCTCGACGGCGTCGCCCAGGTTTTCCAGCGCATCGATGTTCATCGCATAGGCCACGATCGCGCCGGCCAGGGCCCGCTGCTGAAGGCCGCCCACCTGGTTCGCCGGGTTGAAGACGCTGCGAAGCGCCGGATGGGCTTCGAAGAGTCGCTGGTAGAACACCTGGGTTACATCTTCTGCGCGTTCGGAGAGGGCCGGGCCGGAGGCCTTGACGATTGCGATGGTGGAATGGCTCAACATGCGGGTCTCCTTAAATAAGCATTTTACATACCGAATTAAAAGTGGTATGATAAATGCCGATTAAGTCGTGTCAAGAGGGCCCTTTCATGCAACTGACACTGCACACCGATTACGCGCTTCGGATGTTGATTTACCTGAAGACGATGGATGCGGAAGGCGCGTCGGTGGGTCGCATCGCCGAAGCCTACGGCATTTCCTCGAATCACCTGTCGAAGGTGGCCCAGCGGATGGCGGCCCTGGGCTGGATCGTCGCGGCGCGCGGTCGCAACGGCGGGCTTAAGTTGCATGATGCCGCGAACAAACTGACCGTGGGCGACGTCGTTCGTCGCATGGAGACGAATCGGCGCATCGTCGAGTGCCTGGGCGCCGGTTCCACGTGTCCGATTGAACCGGCGTGCGGCCTCAAGTCTGCGATTCGCAAGGCGACTGATGCATTTCTGGGTGTGCTGGACCAGTACCGACTCGACGACCTGGTTCGCCATCCGCGCCAGATGCGCGCATTGCTGACGATCTCCCTGCCGGCGGGACCGTAATCCGCCCGTGCAGGGGCATGAAACGTTATTGGAAGTCAACTGTCGCCTTTTTCGCGAGACGCGAAGGCCCGGCGAATCGACTAATTCAACAATGCCGTCACAAACGCCTGCACGTCCTTGCCGTTGCGCTGGCCGTCGCCGTTGACGTCGGCCCCGGTGCAGCCGGGATACAGAGCGTCGTAGGCGGCAGGATCGAGCATGGACTGGATGAGTGCCTGCATGTCGCCGGGCACCGAATAGGCGCAGTCACAATTGACGTCGATACCGACGAGGTCGTCGGCGGCAATGATCCGCACGGTGACGCTGCCGGCAAAGAAGTCGGTGGCCTGGATGTGAATGACCTCAACGCGCCGGCCGGGCAGGTTGCAGGGAACATCGTAGCTGTTGAAATCGCCAAGATACTGCGTACCTGGAGTGGAAGGGTCGGAATAGTGCATAACCTCGAAGCTGTCGCCTATCTGCGGGTCGAAGCCATTGACGAAACGGATCTTCATTACGCCGCCCACCTGGGTGAGGGTGTCCACGCCCATTCTAAGGACATCGTGCTGCGTAACCGGCGCAAGGCCGCCTATTTCGATGGAAATGATGCCCGAGGGCCCCTGCGCGAAGCCGTGGTTCAGTACCAGCTCCCCGATCCCATCGCCGGGAGCGACCGTCCCCGTGTTTCCCACCCCGCCATTTATGGTGCCGTTGCCGGTCAGCGTGCCAGCCAGAATGTTCACGTTGGCATTCGCGGTCAAGGTGCCGATGACGGTCAGCGTGCCGCCGTGAATATCCACGCCATTCGCGGTCAAGGTACCGTTGACGTTCGTCGCACCGGCGGTCTGGGTGTAATCCCCGACACGCGTGAGATGGCTAAGCGGGGCGACGTCGACCGTGCCGCTATTTGAGAATCCGCCGGCCTGGATGGTCAGGGCCGCGGCGTTGGCCACCGTTAATGTCCCATCATTCACGAAGCCCTGGCCGTCGCCAGGAGGGTCGATCACCATGGGCACGAATTGGTTCGCAAGGATGGTGCCGTTGTTGGTGATATGCACGGCATCATTGCCGAGTCGGCCCGAGCCCCGAAGGGTGTGTGCAGCGCCGTTCACGAACAAGGGCGCCGGACCCGCTTCGCTGTCATCAATGAAGTTCAAATTATTGGCGTTATTGGCGAAGACGATTTCGCCCGTGCCCTCGAAGGTGACGCCGCCGGGCGAGACCACAATCTCAGTGCCGGAGTTGATGCCATTTAATTCAATTCTGCCATTGTTGGTGATGGTGCCCTCGTAGGCGATGTCCTCGCCGTTGTCGTGCCGCAGCAGACCGGTGAGGGTGATGTTCTGCAACGTGGAGCCATTTCCGCTGAACGCGGCCGTGGCGTCGGCCTGCAACGGTCCGCCGACGATTGTGCTGTTGGTTATGTTCACGGTCGAGGTGTCGAGGGCCTTGATGAAGCCAGCGCTGTTGTCGAGCACGGTGTCGCTGATGTTGAGCGTTCCCGCGGCGCTGGCCTGAATGATACCGGTGTTCGTATTCGACCCGGCGGCGAGGTCCAGGAACATGGGCACGGACTGATTTGCATTGATCAGGCCCTGATTGCTCAGGGTGATGGCATTTCGGCCGATTTGACCTGACCCCCGAATCGTGTGCGTGGCGCTATGGGTAAACAGGGGAGGGGGGACCGCGCTGGAATTAAAGAAGTTCAGGTTGTCTCCACTGTTGCTGAGCACGATTTCGCCCGGGCCGGCGAAGGTGACGCCACCGGCAGGGACGACTAGCTCGCTGGGGGAGTTGGTGGAATTCAGTTCGATTCTGCCATTGTTGGTAATGGTGCCCTCGTAGGTGATGTCCTCGCTGTTGTCCTGCCGCAGCAGGCCGGTGAGTGTGATGCCCTGCAGCGTGGAGGCGTGTCCGCTGAATGCAGCGCCCGCGTCGGCCTCCAACGACCCGCCGGTGATCGTGCTACTGGTGATGTTGACGATCGAAGTATCGCGGGCCCTGATTAAGCCGGCGGCGTTGTCGAGCACGGTGTCATTGATGTTGAGCGTTCCGGTGGCGCTGGCCTGGATCGTGCCGGTATTGATGTTTGCCCCGGCTGCAAGGTCGAGTGTCATCGCAGCCGCCGGCTGAAACGCGTCAATCAAGCCCTGGTTGTTCAGGAGGACTCGATTGTTACCCACGCGAATTCCGCCGCGAATGGTATGCGTTGCGGTGTTGACCAACAGGGGCGGCGTCGCGGCGGCGTTGTCGTTGATGTAATTCTGAACGTTCGAGGTGTTGTTGCCCACAATGACGCCGGTACCGGTGAGGGTGACGCCATTGTCATGGACCCTGAATTCGGTGGGCGAATTAAGCCCATTCAGTTCAATGGTCCCGTTATTGGTGAGGGTGCCGTCATAAACAAGATCCTCAATGTTGTCCTGACGCAGCACTCCCGTCAGCGTGACATTGGAAAGGGTTGAGGCATTGCCGCTGATGACGGTGCCGGCGTTGGCTTCCAATTGGCCGCCATTGATTGTGGAGCTGTTGATGTTCACGGTTCCCGGATCGAGCGCCTTGATGAAGCCATTGGTGTTGTCGAGGACCGTGTTGTTGATGTTGAGCGTGCCCAATGAGGCCTGAATCGTTCCGGCATTGACGTTAGCGCCCACCGCCAGGTCCATCGTCATGGTGCCCAGATTGGCGTTGATCAGTCCATTGTTGGTCAGAGTCAGCGTGTCGGCGCCGAAGGTCCCGCCGCCGCGGATGGTGTGGGTTGATGCATGGGTGAGATGTTGTGGCGTTCCACCCGTGACGCCGATGAGTCGGCTTACCGCGATGTTGCCAATCTGAAGCACGCCTGACCCGTTCAGAGACATGGATGAGGCAAGGAGCAACTCGGTATTGGAGTTGGCGCCGTTCAGCGAAATGAGGCCGTCGTTGACGATGGGCCCGATCTCGATACGCAGATCCTGAATGTTGTTGACATTCAGTGTGTCGCCCGCGCTGATCGAGAGCAGATCGATCGTGGCGATCTGGTTCAACGCGACGACGGCATTGGTCCCGGCGCCGTTGTCAATCTTCACGTGATAGGTGTTCCCGCCATTCCCGTTGTTGGGCACAACCGCGGGCAGCCAGTTGGCGGCCGCATTCCAGTTGCCCGAACCAACGTTCCAGACCGCGTCCACCTGGGCGGCGAACCCGGGGACGGCGGCGAATGACAGCACGCCGACGATTGCAAGAAAACAACCAATACGATTAGACGACTTCATGTCAAACCTCTCATGTGTGGACCGTGAATTCCGCGAGATAGAGGGGCTTCCCCCGAACCGAAAGCATACATGCGGCAAAGGTACACTTGCAAGCAATTTGAGGGGTCTTTCGGCGAGAATACGGCTGAAAAAGACACGAATTTTCTTTGGAATGGCGTAAAATCGATGTGATTTGCGGGTACGGGCGCCGCCGATCTCTCTGCGTGGCGCGCTTTCAGTACACTATGGTGTATTATTGTCGCGAGTGGAAATGGTCGTGTCCGGGAGGATGCCGGCGGCGGCGTCGGCGCTCAGCCGGCCGCCATTATGGCTTCGTGCGTCGCGTAAACAGCGCCGCGCAGTCGAGTAATCGCGCGCCGGCCGCGTCGCAGACGGCGTACTTTGCGCCGGACCACATGGAGGCCCCGGCGTGGCGGCCGTCCTTCGCGAGTGCGTAGAACTTCAGGTCGAACTTCGGACGGCCATCGCCGTCGCGAAGCCGCTTCTCCGTGCGGTCGGCAATGCGCTTCAGGGCCTCCAGACAGGCCTCTTCCGGCGATTTGCCGTGGCGCATCATTTCGACAATCAGAAACGATGAGCAATTCTGCAGGTTCGCCTCGCCGCGGCCGGTCGAGCCGCCGGCGCCTACGCCGTTGTCGACATACAGCCCCGCCCCGATGATTGGCGAGTCGCCGACACGCCCGCACAATTTGTACGACAGTCCGCTGGTGGTGGTCACGCCGCCGATGTCGCCGGTCGCGGTGACGGCCGTGCAGTTGATCGTGCCGTAGGTGCGCAAGTTGCCGTCGGCATCGACGAAAAAGTCGCCCGAACTTCGCCTGCGGCGCATCCGCTGTTCGAACCGATCCATCGCAGCGCGTTCGGTCGCGGTGGCGGCGGGCTGCGAGGCGGGAAACCCCGCCTCCTCGCGTGTCAGCCACGCGTCATTTTTAGAATGCGACTCCTTCCAGCGCAGCCAGATTTGCCGCGACTCCTCCGTCAGCAGATTCTCCTCCTTGAATCCGTGGGCGCGGGCGAACTTCAGCGCGCCCTCGCCGACCAGCAGCACGTGGTCGGTGCGTTGCATGACGAGTCGGGCGACACACGACGGGTTCTTGATGTTGCGAAGCCCCGCGACCGCGCCGGCCTTGTGGGTCGGACCATGCATGACGCTGGAGTCGAGTTCGACCACGCCGTCTTCGTTCGGCAGACCGCCGTAGCCGACCGAGTCGTCGTTGGGGTCGTCCTCCACGATGTTGACCGCGGCGATCACCGCGTCGAGCGGATCCGATCCCGCCTGCAGCATCGAGTAGGCCTTCTCGATGGCCTTGACGCCGTTGGCACTGGCAATCACCACGGGCCGGGAACCCGGCGCGGGCTTCGCCTGTTCCGGCTCGGCGGCGAAAGCGCTCAGATTCGCGCCACCCGCCGAGGCGGCGGCCGCCAGGGCGGATGTGGTCAGAAACTCGCGACGGCTGACGGCGGGGCGGTTCGGTACGCTCATGATCGGGTCCTTTCAGCGGGCGATGATAACTTGCGGTCGGTCGAATTGGGCGCGCTAAAATGCGGCACGCCGAATTGAACGGCCTCGGTCGGGGTTGGGGACGTGCCCGGTTCGGGCTATCATCTCGCCGCAAAGGATCTCGGCGTCGTGCGATCCTGTGTCCTGAGGAACCAGAACATCGTGATGTCATTTAAACCGAGGACTCGACTATTCTCATTGCTGGGCCTTTGCCTTCCCATCGCAACCCTCTCGTGTGGGTTGATCCCCACGATCAATTTTGCCTTTCTGACGCCGGCCAATCTGGATGGATTTGACGTGGCCGCCTTCCCCCGCGGCTTTTTCTGGGGTGCGGCCTCCAGCGCCCACCAGGTTGAAGGCAACAACATCCATTCCGACTGGTGGCCCTGGGAACAGGCCGGCAGGACCAAGAGTGGCGATAAGAGCGGGCTGGCGACCGATCACTACAACCGGTTCGAAGAGGACATGGACCGGTTGCTCGCCCTCAATCTTGACACTTATCGATTCTCATTGAACTGGGCACGGCTCTTTCCGAACGGTCCCGACACGCCCGATGATGCGGCCGTGGCGCGATATGACGAGTTCTTCGTCGCCCTCAAGGCGCGGAACATCCGCCCGATGGTCACCCTGCTCCACTTTACCTCGCCGCAGTGGCTGACCGACGCCGACCGGTGGGGCAGCGGCGAGGCGATCGAGGACTTCCGCAAGTTTGCCGGCTTCTGCGCCGCGCGATGGGGCAAGGATGTGGATTGGTGGGTGACGGTCAACGAGCCGGATGTGTACGCGTTTCACGGCTGGTTGCGCGGCATATTTCCGCCGGGCAAACTGGACCCGATCCTGTCGTTTCGCGTCTTCACGAACTTCATGAAGGCCCATGCCGAGGCCTATCACACCATCAAGGAACTGGACAAGACCGATGCCGACGGCGACGGACAGAACTCCATGATCGGCATCGCCCAACTCATCGTGCCGGTCGAGGCATTCAGCGCCTTCAACCCGGCCGAGCAGGCGATCGCCTACGTCACCGCACACTTCATCAACAGTTTCTGGCTGCGATCGAATCAGACGGGTGTATTTGACCCCGGCGTGCCGGGGTTCTTCGGGCCATTTGAATCGTATCCCCGGTTACAGAATACGCTCGACTTCATCGGCATCAATTACTACAGCCGGCAGATTGTGCGGATCGACCTGGGCGGCGTCTTCTGGGGAACCCCGCCCGAGGCGCCGTTTGTCAGCCAACTCGGCATCGAGATTTATCCCCCGGGACTGACAGATTCGCTGTTGACCGTCGTTCCATTCGGCCTGCCGATCATGATCACCGAAAACGGCATCGCCGACGCGACGGACCAGCACCGGGCGCAGTACATCGTTTCGCACTTATCCGTGCTGGCGAAGTTCATTCGAGAGAATCCGACCGTGCCGATCCTGGGTTACATCCACTGGTCGCTGACGGATAACTACGAATGGGAAAATGGGTTTGCGCCGCGATTCGGGCTGTACGCGGTGGACTATGCGACGCAGACGCGCACCAAGCGGCCCAGTGCCGACGTCTTCGCGGAACTGATCTCGCGCGTCAAGAACCGGCCCTGAAGCAACCACCCGTTCGGCAGCGCACTTTGAGGACCGTACCACTCATTTTGCGGCGGGCGGCGCCGTCGGCACCTGCATCGTCGCGCCGCATTTGGCACACGTTCGCAGTTTCTCGTCGCCGTAGAACTCTTCAATGACCGGTTTGAGTTGCGTGCCGAGGTTGGTCAGTTGGAAGTGCGGGTCGTGCAGGATGGCGTTGCACTTCTCGCAGTACCAGCGCACATGGTCATGCTGGCCTTCGGGCCGGCGCCGTTCGATGACCATGCCGACGGTTCCGGCGGGGCGCTGCGGGCTGTGCGGCGTATTGGGCGGAAGCAGGAAGACGTCGCCCTCGCGAATGTCCACGGTGCGATGCACGCCGTTCTCGATCAACTTGAGTTGAATGTTGCCTTCCAGTTGGTAGTAGAACTCCTCGGTGGGGTTGATGTGGTAGTCCTTGCGCTGGTTGGGCCCACCGACGATCATGACCATGAAGTCGCTGTCTTCCCACACCATCTTGTTGCCGACCGGCGGCTTGAGCAGGGAGCGATTCTGTTCGATCCATTCCCGAATGCTGAATGCAACGCGCTGCGACATGCCACACCTCGTGAGCAAGGGTCTCGTGATTCACGCCATGACTCGAACGCCATGATGGTAGCGGCAGAACGGGCGAATTCGCAATAAGGCCGCCCATGCCGGCCCGTTTCGTTGTATCGGGAGGGGCGTGTGCGGTAGAGTGGAGCATCTGGGCGCGGCGTCGTGGGGTCCACGGCGGCGATCATTCTCCGGGGCAATCGACATGATATTTCGCTTTGAGTCCCTGTTTGGGGCCGCCATTTCGTTGACGTGCGTCTTGATATCAGCCGATTTTGCTGCGGCCCAGCAGTTTCAGGAGCAGCAGGCCACTCGCTTCCCGCAGCCGCCGGCCGCCGACTACTCCAACCAGTTGACCATCGGCGACATCGACGGCGACGGCGATCTGGACATCGTCTGGGCCAACGGCGGCAATTTCAGCACCGCCGGCACCAACCAGGTGGCCCGTATTTTCATCAACAACGGCAGCGGCGTGTTCGCCGACGAGAGCGTGGCCCGCGGCGCGGTCAGCGGCCTGTTTCGCGGCGTCGAACTGGGCGATATCGACAACGATGGCGATCTGGACATGGTCCTGGCGGAGGACTTCAACCGCCAGCCCAACCTCCTGCTGAACAACGGCGCCGGCGTGTTCACGGATGTTTCGGCCGCCCGGTTGCCGGCGACGACCCTTTCGTGCACGCGCGCCCAGTTCGGCGACATCGATAACGACGGCGATCTGGATCTCTACCTGACCAACGGCGGGACGACCAGTCGTTTCGGCTCGGGTCAGAACAGAATCTATGTCAACAATGGCGCCGGGTTCTTCACCGATTCGACTGCGACACTGCATCCTGTCGCCGTGCTGGCCGAGCCGCAGGACGCCATCTTCGGCGACATTGACGCCGACTTTGATATTGACGTCCGAGTCGGCAGCACCGCCTCCAATCAATCTCGCCTATATAGCAACAACGGGGCGGGCGTATTCACCACGGTCGCCGGCGTGCCCGCTGACAACAACTGCTATTCCTACGACTTCGGCGACATCGACGGCGACGGCGATCTCGATCTGTTCGGCGCCAATGCCAGTGCGACCACGGCGAATGCCGACCTGCTCCTGCGCAACGACGGCACAGGAGTATATACAAATGTATCTGCCAACTACACGCCCAATCCCAGTGTCGACGACAACGACAGCAAGTTTTTCGATTACGACAACGACGGCGACATGGACCTGATCGTCGCCCGCCTGGGCGGAACGGCCGAGCGGATCTACAACAACAATGGCGCGGGGATCTTCACCGAAGTGGCCGGGCTGATCACCGCGATTTCCGATTCGTCGCTGGATGTCAAGGTCGCCGATCTGAACGGAGACGGACGCCTGGACATCGTGACGGCCCAGGGCGAATCCGGCAGTTTCACCAATCGCATCTATATGAACATCACGGGCCCGGTCGATACCCGTGCCCCGCGTATTGTCTCGATGGAGCAGTTGCCAAATACCGCGAATCGCGTCGGACCTTATGTCGTTCGCGCGGCGATCCTCGATGACATGAGCGGCGATCGAAACTTCTTCGATCGGGGCATCACGCTGAAGTACGAGGTGAACGGGGGGCCGGTGCAGTCCGTGCCGATGCGCTACAGCGGCGGACAGATCTACCGTGGCCTGATTCCCGGTGCGGTCTGCGGCGGCGTGGTGTCGTACTTCGTGGAGGCGCGCGACTTCGCCAATAATCTGGGGATCGGCGCGAGCAAGACCTTTTTTGTCGCACCGCCAAGTCAGGGCGATCTGAACGCCGACGGCGTCGTGGACACGCTCGACGCGGAAATCCTGGCGGCCGTGCTGGTGGGGGCCGACGTTGATCCTCTGCACGTGTGCATGGCCGACGTCAATGGCGACGGAAACATGAACGGCCTGGACGTGCAGGCACTTGTGCTGTCGCTGCCTTAGCCGAGTTAATGACGGGCCAGAAGCACGACCAGGTGATGCTGTTCATGCGACCCCATGCCCATTCGGAATTTGATCCCCTTCGCAGTCCCGCCAGGAACGGTTAAAACTCTCCGCCATGATTGTTCGATTGCGCGGTGAACTGAGCGAAGTGACCGACGCCAGCGTCATCCTTGAACGCGAGGGCGCGGCCTACGAGGTGCTGGTGCCGGCCTACGCGCTCGGCGAATTGGGCGCGGTGCGCGGCCAGTCCGTGGTCCTGCACACCATGGAGTATTACGAGGGCAGCGCCGCCGGTGGCAACCTCATCCCGCGCATCGTGGGGTTTCTGCATGCCGATGATCGGGCGTTCTTTGAGTGCTTCATCACGGTGAAAGGCATCGGCGTTCGCAAGGGCCTCAAGGCACTGACCGAGCCGACCGGTCGAATTGCCGGACACATCGAGGCGGCCGACGCAGCGGCGTTGTCGCGGCTACCGGGCATCGGCCGGCGCACGGCGGAACAGATCATTGTCGAGTTGCGCGGCAAATTGACGGCCTTCGCCCAGTCGGGCGGCGTGCGCGGCGCCGGCAGCAACGAATCATCACGGATGTCGCAGGCGCAGCGGGATGCGCTGGAACTGCTGGTCCTGTGGGGCGATGCACGTTCGGATGCCATGCGCTGGCTGGCGCGGGTGGCGGAAATGCAGAGCGATCTGAAGGAAGTGGAAGCCTGGGTCAAGGCGGCGTATCGGATCAAGGCGGGTCACGTCGAGACGCCATAGAAAACCGACACGGGAACGGGCACGCGAGACCGGACGATGTCCGCAATATGATCGAGTTCCGAATTTGCCAGCGGCGTGGCGTAGGCCTCGGTGGTTTCGCGGGCAATTGAGTACGTCTGTATCAATTTGAGTTTCCCGCCGTCGGTGAGAATCTCATTCAGCCGGTCGCAATAGGCGTTCACTTCTTCATCCGCTGGCGGCGTACCGTGCAGCCGCATCCACAGCGACTGGATGACCAGCGGCCGCACGCGGGCGGCATCGATGATGTTGGCGATGACGTGCGTGAGCGGATAGTTCGGCCGGTTCACCGCCTGGTAGTAGGCCTCGGTCCCGGCGTCGAGCTTGGCCCAGATCTCGCCGTTGTTGGCATCGAAAATGGCCAGGCCCTCGCGGACGCCGGGTTTCGACAGGTAGCACGCATCGGTGATGAGCACCAACTTGGTCTGCGTCAGGCCGCGCTCGCGCCGTAGTTCGGCAACCATGGCGACCGCCTCGGCAAAGCGTGGATAAGTCGTGGGCTCGCCGTCGCCGCTGAAGGCAATGTCGCGGATGAAACGCCGCTCGGGCGGCAGGACGTCGAACGGGGGCTCGCTGAAGAGCGAGCCGTCTTGCGCGCGGTCGAGCAGGTCCGCCAGTTCGCCGCGAAGGTCGTCGAGGTTGACGCCGCGAATCGTTGCCGGCGTTCGGCGATCGACCTGACAGTATACGCAGTCAAAATTGCATGCCTTGTCGGGGTTGAGATTGACCCCGATTGAAAGGCCCTCGCTGCGCCGCGACACCACCGGGTAGCAGTAGGTGTTGTTGCGCCAGTGCCGATCGTGCAATCGCCAGGCGAGGTTGTAGGTGGTGCCGCCGGGCTTATTCATACGAGCGTCAATTCCGGAAGGAGCAGGGCCGTCGCGGTGGCAACGGGAAGGGCGATCGCCAGGAGCAGGAGGATAGCCGTCACGATCGCATGCCGCCGCGAAGGGGCGCGGGCGAGCAGGCCGGTCAATCCGGCCAGCAGGAGTGCGCACGCCGGCATGGGCTGCAACATGCCGCTCCGCAGGGCCCAGCGGGTTTCGATAGGCAGGTCAAAGCCGTATCGCATCTGAACGACGGAAAAACGCGGAAGCGCCCGGGTGGCCAGATAGACCGCAACCATGGCCAGGATCATTCCCAGGCCGCAGGCAAGAAAGTAGACAATTCGACTTGAGTTGTCGGCGTGGTACGGCAACCGCAGGACGGCGGATTCGGGCGCCGCGCCATGCGATACGGGTGGCTTGGGTTCACCCAGGGTTTCGACGCGCTCGATGCTTGGCGCGTTGTCAGTGCCCGTGCCAGGCCCCAGCCACAATTCGGGAACGTGCTCGGACTGCACATCCATCCAGCCGGGATGTCGGTTGTCGTCCATCATGGAAAGTCTAACCGTCGGGGCAGAAAGTGTGGAATTTAACCGGCCAGAATGCCGTCTCGGCGGCTCTTCTTGATCTGCTTTAACCTCATAACAGGAAATGGTTTATCGCATGGCTCGGGCGGTTCCGCGCGCGCGTTGCGGCACCTTGGATCGAATTTCAGCAATTTTGCGCACACCGTGGGAATATGTCTCGGGGCAGGGCGGTTATCTATGTGTCGGATGGGTCAACCCCGTGTGACCTGACAACAAACGTGTTCGCCAGCAGGTGATTGTTCGGCTCGCCCACCTGCTGGAATATTCAAGCCCACTCGCAGGTCGGAGCGAGTGGGCGTTTTTTTTGAATTTCCCCTTCGGGACCGCGGAAAAAGAAAAACCCCGGCGAAGCGAACGTGCCGCTTTCGACCGGGGTTTGTCGTTTTCCTATCGAAATCGCCTTGCAGGCTTAGGCCGCACAGGTGATGCCGAACCCAGAGAGAATCTGGTACACGCTGCTCCCGATGTTGGGGGCCGAAATGCCCAGGAAACTGAACGCGCCAAAAAGGGTGTTGAGGACGTTCTGAAATAACGTAATGAACGGGGACACCAGGGAACACACTTGACTTGCCATTGAGCTGTCTCCTAAAGCCTGTTTCTTCGCCCGCCGGCCCACCCGGCACTCTCCAAGCACACCCACGGGCCACATAAAAAGTCGTCAAAATCGGACGCTGAGCGTCAGACAAACATAATATACAAATCGATCATCGGTCCAGGCAAGGCGGACTTTTTTTTATTGTCCCAGAAAATCGCCCGCCCCGCATTGCCAGGCCCGATTCCACCAAGTTCGGCGTCGAATGTAAACCCCATAACCATGCAACCGGCGGACTTGCAGCCGGCAGACCCCGGCCGCCGGATTTCAACAAGGCCTCCTATCGGACCGAATAATAACCCGGTCTGTGGGCTGCAACCCAAATGGTTCTTGCCCCCCATTGGGCCGGGTGGTACGATGGCCGTTCTTTTACATAACCGGTCTGCGACGTGTGCAGTTCGGCGGCATAGACAGCGGCCACGCCGGCGACGGACCCGACTTAGGAGCAACCAGGCATGTCCGCAGTGACGAGCACTCTCAAGGAATCAGCGCGTGACGCTATGAGCAATTCGCCTCTTTCCAAAATGCGAAACGTCGGTATCTCAGCCCACATCGATTCGGGCAAGACCACCCTGTCGGAGCGCATTCTTTTCTACGCTGGTCGCATTCACCAGATCAAGGAAGTGGGCGGCGAAGGCGCCACCATGGACCACATGGAACTGGAGAAGGAGCGCGGCATCACCATCACCAGCGCCGCGACCACGGTCGAGTGGGGTGACAGCCAGATCAACATCATCGATACGCCCGGCCACGTCGACTTCACGGTCGAGGTCGAGCGTTCGCTGCGCGTCCTGGACGGCGCGATCCTCGTGCTCTGCGGCGTTGCCGGCGTTCAGTCCCAGTCGATCACGGTCGACCGCCAGATGAAGCGCTATGGCGTTCCGCGCATCGCCTTCATTAACAAACTCGACCGCAGCGGCGCCGACCCGGTCAACGTCATCCAGGGCCTGGAGACCAAACTCGACCTGCGGACGGTGCAGTTGCAGATTCCGATCGGCCTGGGCAACGACCTCGAGGGCATCATCGATCTCATCAAAATGAAGGCCGCCTACTTCGACGGCGAGAAGGGTGAGAAGGTTCGCTGGGAGGAGATTCCGGCAAATCTGAAGGCCGAGGCCTCCAGCGCCCGAACCGGCATGCTGGATGCGCTCAGCCTCTATGACGACGAACTGCTCGCGATGATGCTCGAGGACAAGCCGGTCCCCGAGGATTTCATTCACGCCATCCTGCGGCGCGGAACCATCTCCAGCCAGTTGTGCCCGGTTCTGATGGGCTCGGCCTACAAGAACAAGGGCGTTCAACTGCTGCTGGACGCAATCACCCGATACCTCCCGTCTCCGCTCGATCGCGAGTACTTCGCGCTCGATATCGACAACGACGAAGCCGAAGTTCCGCTGGCCAGCGATCCGGATCAGCCGCCGGTGGTGCTCGCGTTCAAACTGGTTGAAGAGACCTTCGGCCAATTGACCTACATGCGAATCTATCAGGGCACCATTTCGCGCGGCGAGCGCTACACCCTGACGCGCACGCGTAAACAGTTCCGCTTCGGGCGAATTCTGCGCATGCACGCGAATGACCGCGAAGAACTTGAAAAGGCAGGGCCGGGCGAGATCGTCGCCGTCGTCGGCATCGACTGCATCTCCGGCGATACCTTCGTCGGCGAAGGCGTCAATTACTCACTGGAATCCATGCACGTCATGGACCCGGTCATTTCGCTGTCCGTGGCGCCCAAGAAGACGGCCGATCGCGACAAGATGGCCAAGGCGCTGAACCGCTTCTCCCGGGAGGATCCGACTTTCCATGTGTCATCCGATCAGGAGACCGGCGATACCGTCATTTCGGGCATGGGCGAACTTCACCTCGACGTGTACTGCGAGCGCATCCGGCGCGAGTACAAGTGCGAACTGGATGTTGGCCAGCCGAAGGTGAGTTATCGCGAGTCGCCGTCGCAGGCCGTGGAATACAACTACAAGCACAGGAAGCAGACCGGCGGTTCGGGTCAGTACGCCCACGTCGTCGGCAGGCTGGAGCCGCTGCCCGAGGGCCACGAGAAGGATTACGAATTCGAGAACAAGGTCTTCGGCGGCCGCATTCCGACGGAGTACATCCCGTCCGTCGACAAGGGCTTCCATTCGATGATGGCCAAGGGGCCGCTGGCCGGCTATCAGATCGTCGGCGTCAAGATGATCCTCGAGGACGGCTCGTCGCATGCGGTCGACTCGTCCGACATGGCCTTCCAGATCTGTGCGCGGGACGCCTTCCGCGAGACGTTCATGAAGAGCAAGCCGGTTCTGCTGGAGCCGATCATGAAGGTCCAGGTCGAGACGCCCAACGAGTTTCAGGGATCGATCATCGGCGACCTGTCCAGCCGTCGCGGCATGATTCAGGCCACCGAGTCCCGCGGCCCGCTGACCATCATCAACGCGGACATTCCCCTGGCACGCATGTTCGGCTATGCCACGGATGTTCGGTCGCAGTCGCAGGGCAAGGCCTCGTTTACGATGGAATTCGGCTACTACAAGCGCGTTCCCGCCTCGATTCAGGAAGAGATCATCGAGAACGCCAAGAAGAACAAGAAGTGATCAGTGGTTAGTGGCGAGTGGCCAGCGTGGGTCGCATCGCCGTTCGCAAGACTAACCACCAGGCACTAACCACTAACCACTTTTCGACTGGAGTCGAACCATGCACGAACGATTCAGCGAGCGCGCCCGGCGGGCCATGGCCCTGGCGAATCAGGAGGCCATTCGCCTCCATCACGACTACATCTCACCCGTGCACATCATGCTCGGCATCCTCTCCATGGGATCGTCGGTCGCCAGCGTGGTCCTGCGCAACCTCGATATCGATCTTGAGACCTTCCGTTCGGAGATCAGCAAGACGCTGGAGCCGGGCAACAAGCAACTCAGCACGACCAAGATGGCCCAGCGCGAGGACACCCGCGAGGTCATCGCATTTGCCATTGAAGAAGCCCGCAAACTGGGTCACAAGTATGTCGGCACCGAACACCTGCTGCTCGGCTGCCTGCGCGAGGGCCACAACCAGGCGGCCCAGATCCTGACCAACCGCAAGGTCCGGGTCGAGCAGACCCGCGAGGAAATTCTGACCCTCCTGCGCTCCAGCAAGGACGAGGACCATGCCGGCCCGGCCCTGGGACATGACCCGCTCGAGTGGGTGCATCAGCAGGAATTGGCCAAGGCCTTTCGGTCGCCCAATTTCTGGCATCGCCTGATCATGGCGGCGGATTCAGCCAACCGTCTGGGCCACGGCGAGATCAATGACGAACACTTGCTGCTCGCCATCCTTCGCGAGCCGAGCGGCTTTGTCGCACAGATGCTGGCGGAAAAAGGCGTCACGGCCGATTGGGTCCGTGAACGCCTGACGCGCTCACAGGCGCTTTGATTTCGATTTTCGCATTTCTTGCGCATGCTTGGTGCGCGGTCGTTGTTTCTCAGCAAGATCCAGCGCGCTTGCGCGCCAACGTTGCGTCCCCCCGCCGTTTATCCGCCGGGGCGGACGTCGAACCCGCTGGGAGCCGGTGTGACTATTCAAGAGAGGGCACCGGCCCGCCGGTGACTTCCAAACGCTACAAGCGCCTGTATCGCCGCTTCCGGGTTGAGTTTGAATTCAATTACATTTGGCTTATCGACCGTGGGTGACCGCGGCGGGCTGGCTCGCCGGCTGCGACTGCGGGATGGTCAACAGCGACTTGAGCCGGGGAACGAGGTCGCCGGTGAAAATCTGCTCGACCCGCGCCGACATCATCCTGACGCGATCCGCCTTGTGCTTGGACTCTGGTTCCTTTTTGATTGCCGCGACGATTGGCCCGGCGTGCTTGCGGCAGTCGTCCAGAATCGACCGGGCGCTTGCCTTCTGGCGATCATCCAACTTGTGAATGATGCAGAATCGACGGACGTAAGTTTCCCATGCGTCCACGTCGGACGACTTGGCGAGGCCGTAGTTGGGCTGCGAGCACCACGAAGGCCAGCGGCCTTCTTCACCGTATGTCGCTTTCGACTTCTCCCTCAGCATCGCAAGTTCTTCGGGGGCGATAGTCTTTGCGGCAATACGCCTCTGCATTTCTGTGAGCGAAATACATTGATTTTCAAACCCGGTCCATACGCGCACGTTGCCTTCGCTTGCTTGCGAGTTACCTCGACTTCGCACCATTGCATACGGAACAGCGCCAATGCTGTATAGGTCGAGTCGTTTTGGATGCGCGGGGTCATCCAGCGAAACACTTGTAATCTCATGCCGCGTGTGAAACTCCTTTTCACGCGACACTTGTGTTAATAGCACTTTTCGGGGGAACCAAACGCGGTTGTCGTAAAGGGCGGTTTCGGTCTCGGACTTCGCTATCAACTTGCCGTTCGCAAGCCGACGTTCAACTCGGATTGGACTGTGCCCGCGCTCTGTGTCAAGTTGCCACGTCACAACCGATTGACCGTTGTCTAGTTTCACCGTTGCGATATTGTTTTTAACAGACGCGCTCAGGTATTCATCGGGAGCGAATTGGAAAATCCACGGCAACAGACCATCTATGTTCGCCGTGACTTCTTCGGGCATCAGTCCAATTACCCTAACGTCGCTAACGCCCGTCTTATCTTCTTTCGGCGAGTACCACCCCATGCCTGTAGCATTGTCTTGGACGGACCAAATCTCGCCGGTCGGGTGCATCCTCAAATACCTTTCAACGATACACGCGCCCGGCTCGCCGATTGTTCGCCCATCGACCCTGCCGTCCTCGTCCGGCAATTTGATAAAGGTATAATTTGCTCCGTCGAATTGGCTACGGCGATATGCTAAAACGCCGTCCCTTTCGTAATGCACCCGCCACTGGATGTCGCCGGTTGCGAATGATCGCCGCCCTTCGACCATCTTTCCGAGTAAATCCTTCGCAGCGGTTGCTGGTGATGGCGGCGCGAGTTGACCCGCCACACAAAGACAAACCAAAAATCCCACAAGCATATTTACCTCCGTTGCTTTTATTTTTGTTACTGATGGGGACAGTCACAGGGCAGCCAATCTGTAAACAGTTGCGGTGTATAGGTCGGCCATTCTACACCACTTATGTAGCAATTCGGACCATACGGCGGCGGGTTTTTAGCGCATGGATCGGTAGGCGGCTCTAATTCGGAGCAATTCCAAAAAGAAGTGCAGAGAAGCGTCTCGTACCACCAACAGGACTTTTCCTCGCCCTCCGGCCATTCAAGTTGGCTCACATCTAACTTCCAAGTGGACCTATAGTATCTGGTACACTTGTCTGCTTCCGTGTCACATTCGCAGCCACAAGACTCCCCAATAGAAATATAGCATGGCGCTCTCGGGGTTATTTGGCACGGGTAGTCATATGTAAAGCACGGGTGTTGGCAAGGTTCGTCCACGATTTTCGCACACCAATACGGTTCTTTTGGGCAGTTAAAGCATGTGGGCGGATTCGACTCCACACTTTCCACCCACGCCAGCCCGATCACGCCGAGCAAGACCACCAACAGAATCTTCGCTTCATCGTTCGCTCCTTAAACAGAGACAGAGTCGAAAGTTTCCACACGGCCGCGTCAGAAATATACTATGGGCGGCTATATGAACGCAAGCGTAATTTTGGACCGTCGCTCGGTGGGTGTTCCCATGTTCAGGGCATCCACATACAGCGACCCGGCGACCGCCCTAAGCGGCACCTGCGGTTCGTCGGTGTTTGCCGTCACGTCGATGTACTTCTTCGTGTATATCGCATTGCGACTCGCATCCGTGATGTGGAAGCCCCAACTGGCGGCGGGCACGAATAGCGGCAACGAGTATTGAATGTAAACTTGAGCGGGCAAGCCATTTGCGCCGTCGATGTGAAACCGGGCGTCGCCGATTTCGGTTCGCGGCGGGGACATCACGCTTAGCCGGAAAACTCCGAGTCCGGGCGAATGGATGTTGTTGTCATTAATCGTGCCCGCCAGTTGGCCTGCGGCGAGGCCGAAGCCTGATTGATGAGAGCCACATCGTCAGGGAGAGCGGCCGTCTTCGCCCGCACGGCGGACCAGAGGTCCGCACTCCCCTGGAAACCGCGTTTCAGAACAGAGCGGTCGGCGACTCGGTAGCCACCGTGATTTCCGGGTTCCATTTTGGCTATCGGATGACGCGCCGTTCCTTCCTGATCGGCGGGTCTTTTTGAAAATTCACCCCAATTCCGCCGTTTTCTCGTGAGATTGGTGCCCGAGCCGGGTACATCCTGTCGGGAACAGTTCTGGATTGAGGGTCGAATCCCTTATCCTGACATCGGCTGCCGTGATTTCCGTCGAGGAATCACGCGCCGTCCGAAGGGGTTGAAGCAACAGTCAGGCAGAATAGAAAGCGGGGCGGAAGATGCGGTCAGAAATACGGGTGGCCCGATTGGTTCAGCGGCGCGGTTTCCCTGTAAATGCTCATGCTGTCGTCTTTGCGATGGGCGTGATGATCTCCGTCGGCGCGGCCCGCGCGGACTTCAACTACCCGGACTTTAACAGCACGACCGGGCTGACGACGGTCGGCAGCGCGGCCCCGTCCGGCGGCAATCTTCGACTGACGCCCAATCTGGCGGGACAGGTTGGATCCGTCTGGCATACCGGCGCCAAGGCCCATCTGGCGGCCGGCTTTGACACGACATTCGTCTTTCAGATGAGCGGCGATCTCGGCGGCAGCGGCGGCGCCGACGGCATGGCCTTTGTCATTCAGGACAACAGCGCGACCGCGATCGGCGAAGGAGGCAGCGGCCTGGGCTACCACACCCTGTCGCGCAGCCTGGCCGTCGAGTTGGATACGTTCGGCTTTTTCCCCGAGACGAATAACCACATCAGCATTCAGTCCCTGGGCACGTTTCCAAACATTTCGGCCGATCTGGGTTCACTCGGCCAGCACAACGCAGTCCCGGACCTTAACGATGGTCAGGTACACACACTGCGGATTCGCTACCGGCCGGGTTACATGCTTGTCTTTCTGGACGCCATTCCCGCACCGATTCTAAATATTACCCTCGACCTGCAGGACATCGCCGGTGGGGACATGCTTGATAACGCGGGAGACGCCTGGGTTGGCTTCACCGCGTCGACCGGCGGCGCGTTCCAGAGTCACGACGTGGTGAGTTGGTCTTTTGATGAGACCGCCGATCCGTTGCCCGCGGGGGCTTGCTGCATTGCGACCGGCTGCGTGATGTCCAATGCGCGACTTTGCGGGGCGGCCGTTGGCGGGCATTACGCCGGCGACAACACAAACTGCGAAACCACGGAATGTACGGGCGCCTGCTGCTTCAGCACTGGCTGCTTCTGGCCGGCCACAATTCAGAATTGTGCCGACGAGCCGGGCACTTTCATGGGCATCGGGTCTGAATGCCCGGACATCACGTGTGAGGGCGCGTGCTGCGATCAGTCCGGTGAGTGCTCGCTGACCGACCGGTTCAACTGCGAGATCAACTCGGGTATGTTTCACGGGGCAGGGACGTCGTGTGTTCCGTTCCCGTGTTTATTGCCGCCGTGGGGGGCATGCTGCACCGAAGGGAACTGTGACGATCAGTTGGACCAGATCGAGTGTGCGAGCAACAGCGGCATTTGGTACGGGCCGGGGACAAAGTGCTCCGACATCAACGATTGCGCGGACAGCCCGGAGATGGGCGCGTGCTGTCAAGTAAACACCTGCGTCATGACCTCTGCGACGGCCTGCGTTCACTTCAATGGCTCGTTCAATGGCGTGGGCAGCGACTGTGGGTTGGTGGTGTGTAGCACGAACACGCCATGCGATTGTCAGAGTGCCACGCCTATCACCGGGACTGCGTTCTTCAGTGACTCGACCGCACTGGCACCCTCGTGCGAGATTGGCTCGTGCACCGGCGTCACCGCACCTTCGCCCGCCAACATCTACGCGATCACGCTGGCCAATGGCGGACAGTTGCTGATCAACACATGCAACTTCAACAATTTCGACACCGTCATCACGGTTCATTCCGGGTGCCCGATGACAGCCGAGAACATGGTGGCCTGCGACAACGACGATGCTTGCGCCCCGGGTTCGCAGGTGTTCTTCTGCGCGACGGCGGGTGTCACTTACTACGTTCGTGTCGGCGGCGTGGGCGGGGCCTCGGGCGACTACCTGTTGCTGGTGGTCGACTTCGGCGCCCGCATCCTCGAAGGTCCGTTCCAGAATCCTGCCAACGGTCACTGGTATTACATGACCGCTCACGGCACCTGGACGCTCAATGAGCAACTGGCGATCGAGAAGGGCGGCCACCTCGTGACGATCAACGACGCCGCTGAAAATGAATGGGTACGCTCGACATTCACCCCGATCAACAACAGCGGATTGCTCATTGGCATCAACGATGCCGCGACCGAAGGCGCCTTCGTCTGGCCCAACGGTGATCCGGTTGTGTATACAAATTGGGAACCCGGCCAGCCCGACAATGGCGGGGCCGGTGAAGACTACGGGTTCATGAGGGTTGATGGGCAGTGGATCGACCAAACCAATTGCCCGGCCAATAGCAGCGGTGAGGCCATCATCGAAGTCGACACCTTGACGCTGCCGGGGCTGATGACCGGGCCGGTTGCCAACCCCGCAAACTGCAACACCTATTACATGACCGAGCCCGGCACCTGGATCGAAACGCAGTTGAAGGCGGTGTCGCTGGGCGGCAATCTCGTGACGGTCAACAACGCCGCGGAGAATGAGTTCGTCCGCGCCACATTCGCAAATTTCGGCGGCAATGGGCAGGCGGTGTGGATCGGGCTCAGCGACGCAGCCACTGAAGGGACGTTTGTGTGGGCGGACGGCGCGCCCGTGAGTTATACAAATTGGGGGGATGGCGAACCGAACAACATTGGCAATGAGGACTACGCCCTCATGCACGACGCGGTCAGCGGCGCCTGGAACGATGCCCAGGGCGGCGGTCCTTTTTCCGGCGTGATCGAAGTGCCCGGCTCCTGCGTGCTCGGCGACATGAACTGCAACGGCAGCGTGACCACGGCGGACATTCCGAACTTCATCCTGGCGCTGCTCGGCGGCCCCGGATTCCCCGGCTGCAACATCAACCTCGCCGACATGAACGCCGACGCGCTCATCAACGGTCGCGACATTCGGCCCTTCGTGGACGTGCTGACGCCGTAGTCGATCTCGCGTCAGCACCTCCTGCGGAAGCAGGGGCCGGGCGCGAGGGCAAATGCAGAATAGTGAACGGGACCCAAGTTGGATTCCATGCCGAGGACCGGCGGACGAATGCGAGTCAATCGTCCTCGCCAACGGGCCCTCACGCCGGTCGAGCGCGTTCGGCACGGTCGCACGGCTCGCAGAGCCGTGGCACACGGGCGAGGACGTCCGTGCTACCGCCGCCAATTCGCTATTCGCGATTCACCATTCCCCCTATAATTCCCCTTCTGTCCAATTGAACCCAAGGGGAGCACCGCATGTCCATGCAAGTCGATCCCGCCATTGCGAAGGCGACCGATGAATTCCGCCACAAGTATGCCGCCGTCCGATCCGAGATCGGCAAGGCTATCGTCGGCCACGACGCCATCGTCGATGGCGTGCTGACCTGTCTGTTCACCGCCGGACACGCCCTGCTCGAGGGCGTGCCCGGGCTGGGCAAGACCTACCTGGTGCGCTCGATGGCCGAGGCCCTCTCGCTGAAGTTCAACCGCGTCCAGTTCACGCCCGACCTCATGCCCGCCGATATCCTCGGCACCAACATGATCGTCGAGGATGCCGAGACCGGCCGGCGGCGCTTCGAGTTCCAGAAGGGGCCGCTCTTCTCGCAGATCGTGCTGGCCGACGAAATCAATCGCGCCACGCCCAAGACCCAGTCGGCCCTGCTCGAAGCCATGCAGGAGCGGACCATCACCGCCGCCGGCACGATGTATAAATTGCAGGAGCCGTTCTTCGTGATGGCCACGCAAAACCCCATCGAGCAGGAAGGCACCTATCCGCTGCCCGAGGCCCAACTCGACCGCTTTTTCTTCAAATTGGTCGTGCAGTACTCTTCGCGCGAGGAACTCTCGACCATTTTGACGCGCACGACGACGGGCCACCGGCCGGACATCAAGGCCGTCATGACCGGCGAGGAGATCGTCGGGGCGCAGAAACTGGTGCAACGCGTCGTCGTTGCGCCGCACGTGCAGGATTATGCCGTCCGTCTCATTCTGGCGACCCATCCGCACGGACAGTTCGCCACCGAGCAGGTCAACCGCTACGTTCGCTGGGGCTCAAGCCCGCGCGGGGCGCAGGCGATCCTGCTGGCGGGCAAGGTGCAGGCGCTGCTGGACGGCCGCTACAACGCGGCATTCGAGGACATCCGCAAGGCGTACCTGCCGGCATTGCGACACCGGGTGCTGCTGAACTTCGAGGCCCAGGCCGAAGGGCTGGAATCGGACAAGATCCTGGCGGATATTTTAGACAAAACGCCGACAGCGGCGGAGAAGGCGGCGTGAGCGTCGATGGACGATGTTGACGCTCAGGCCGAGGGCCCTGATCGTCAGTGGGTGTGCCGACCATGCTTGGCTCGCCCATGAAGATGCAGGCCTGTCAGCCTGAAATAGCGGGCCAACGCGGGTTACAACAAGAACGCCGCAATCAGTTGCCGGATGAAATCCGCCGCGAACATCAGCAGCGATTCGACGATCGGCATCAGCAGGTCGATGAGTGTCTGGAGGTCGGGGGGCATGGCGGGTCCTTTGGCGCGAATTGCGCCGTTTGTCGCTCAGGGTCGCGTGGGTTGTTCGATCAGTTCATCCGGCGGAAGGGGCGTGGTGACCGATCGATCACCGGTCGGCGGCATTGTCGGGTCGATGACCCGACCTACGGGGACCACGGCCGGCACCGGCATTCCATTTGAATTCAATCCAGCCGGGGATGTGGCCTCGCCCGCCACCGGCAATCGTCCGCCGACGGCGCGCTCCAACTCCGCCAGGGCAATCGCCAGGTCGCGCCGCGCGGCGATGGCCTCGCGCTGCTGGCGGATGACCTGCCCCTGCGCCTCGATCAGGGCGAGCACGTTCTGCTCGCCGGCCTCGTAGGAGCGGCCGGCGGCATCCAGCGTCAGATTGGCCTGCGGAAGACTTTGCTGCTCGTAGAAATCGACCAGTTGCCGGGCCGTGCGGGCCATGGCCGCCGCCGCCTGCACCTCCTGTGCGATCTGGTCGAGCAGCGCCTCGTAGGTTTTGCGACGCTGTTCGGCCATGAAGCGGGCCTTGGCGATCTGGGCTTGATTCTGGTCGTAAATCGGCAGGGTGATCGCGAGGCTGGGGCCGAGCAGCGTGTCGATCATCTGCCGTTTCTGCTGCTGGCGTTCGCCCCGGCTCATGATTTCAGGCGCGCTCAGTGCCCCGGCCCGAATCGACTCGCGGGCGATACTGGCCGGAATGTTTCGATCCGGCATCGAGCGCCGCTCCATCCGCTCACCTTCGATGCCGACCATGACCTTCGGAAAAATGTTGAGCCACTGCCGCTTCAGATCGCCCTCGGCCGCGGCGACCTCCCGCGCGGCTGAATTCGCGTCGAAGCGCTGCGCCATCGCCGTCAGCAGGAGTCCGTCGTCGGTCGCGACGATGACCGGCGTTTCCGTCGGCTTCTCGTTGAGCGTCCACGGTGTCGGCCATCGGGCCAGCCCCAGCACGCGGGCGAGTTCGGTCTCGGCCACGCGGCGATCCCGCCGAACCGCGATCAATTCGAGTTGCGCCTGAAGCAGGTTTGACTTGACCAGGTTCATGTCGAGCAGGCCGGTCTCGCCGGCGCGGAACCGCGCCTCGGCCAGGGAGAATGACCGTTCGATGAGGGCGACGTTTTCATTGACGCGCGTCTCGGTGCGCCGCCAGGCCAGCACCTGGTGGCAACGGGTCTTGACGTCCGCCGCCAGGTCGACGGCCTGGCGGGCGATATCGAAGACGATTGCATCGAGTTTGTCGGTGGCGATGCGGCGGCGCACGGGAATCTGCCAAAGATCGACCAGTTCCTGGCCCACGCTGAGCATGATGGAGGGCCGGCCGCCGCCCTCGGGGTAACGGGAGGAAAAGGCCAGCGACGGATTTGACAGGAGTCGCGATTGAACGACATCCGCACGCGCCGCGCCCAGGTCGGCGAAACGGGCCTGAAATGACCGATTGGCCAGCAGCGCGATCTGCACGGCTTCGTCGATGGTCAGTCCGCCCTCCAGCAGGGCGGTCACGCGCTCGACGACTTGCGGTTCAACATCGGGGTCGAAGACCTCGACTTCGCCCACCCGATCGCGAATCAGCGCATGGGTTCGCGCCTGGTCCACGGACGTATCCACCTGCAGGCAGCCGGTCAGTCCGGCGAGCATTCCGACAAGGGAGGCAACAAGGTGCGGGCAGGTTCGCCGGAGCTTGGGCATGCGGAAAAGGGTAATCGATGGGGATAAGGTATCAAGCGGGTTGCCGCCAAGGCCGTGGAAGACCTTCGAGCGGCGACACCTCAGCATCCGGGTCGGGTATATCCGAAGGACCTGCGCACTCAGGAAAAAAACCAGGCCCGATGGGCGAGTGAACTCGCCCTCGGGCCTGATGTGCGTTCAACTGAATCGAACAACCGAATTTCACGTGGCCGGCTGAGTCATGACGATTACGCGACTCCCGCGAATCGCATGACTCAGGGCGTCATTGAAACGAGAGGACGTACAGGAACTTCGCTCCGCAGTTGGGCGTCTCTTCCTGGCCATCCAGGCCGATGTCGACTGCGGCCTTTACATGATGGATGAGTCTTTCGGATCGGGCGATCTCGTGGCTGGCGCCCAATTCGAGGATGTTGTTGTTGTGCTGGCCGAACTTGTCGCTGCTCTTGTTCAGGTAGTTGAACAGGAGCAACGTCTTCTCATCGATCTCATAGTCAAAGCCCGGGCCAAATCCCCATTGCACATCTCGCCGGCCTTCGTCAACGTAGTCGGAACTGCCGCCGTTGGCGGACCGGACGTAGCCCTGAAAATGGGCGCGCCAGTTGCCGCCCAGGGACTTCGTGATGATTCCGCCCGCGGTCACATCCGTGTTGCGCGAACCGTCACCGGTCGGAAACCGACCTGTCAGGTAGCCGGCAATACTCGGCGTATCTTCGCCGGGGACTTCCTTGACGAATCGGTTGAACAGCGTGATTTTCAGGTCGCCGTTACCCTGATCGCCACCGTCACCCAGGTTCGGTTCAATCACGGACAATTCAACGAAGAAGTCATTGGTGACGCCGTACCGGACGCTCTGCTCCATGGCGAACGTGTCGTCGCGGCCATTGGACTTGGTGTCCCATATCATCTCGTGTTCAAATTCCCACTCACCCTTGACGGTGTTCGGGTTCGCTTCGCGAATATTGAAGAAGTCGCTGACTTCACGGTAGAGGTTGTCAAAAGGTTCGTCGGTGTAGGGCGGCAGGTGCGCCGAGACGCCGGGCGACGTCTCGCCCATCAGCAGGACGGGTGAGCCGTACTCAGGCGCCTTCTGGTCCAATGACAGGGGCGCCGCCGTCTCGGCGTTGGCCTGCAGAATAACTGGACAAGCGGCCACCAGGACCAGGGTGAAGGCAACCGATGCTGCTGTCAATTTCATAGCGAACTCACCTTTCTTAAGATTTGGCCGGGCATCCTGTATGCACCGCGTGCCGTCGGTGCAACGCTCCGCGCCGGTTCCGGCGATTAGAACGCGGATTTGACGACAAGAACGATCCGGGGTCAACCATTTTTTCTGAGCCGCTCATTTTTCGCACGAGCGTCCGAATAACTATCGATAACTATCGAACACGGGAGGCCCAAACCTCAAGAAACACCGGCGAAAACCGGTGCCAAGTGTTCCCGATGTTGCGCCTCCGGGTCACCATCGTCCAAGTCGCCGTGCCGCTTGGATCGCAACATGCAGCGTTTCTTGGGCATTGACAGCCGGGTCGGCCCGGGCGCCCCGATCAGTACTGAGAACGGGGTTTGTCGGCGACAAGCAACCGCGCGCCGTTACTATGAACGCCGTGTCATGTTCGAGCAATGCCAAATGGCGATCGAGCGGGGGAGCGCACCCCTCGATTCACGGGTTGCCGGTCGCAGTCAAACCGAATCGGTAACCCCGCGCAATTCAAAAGGCATTCCGGTTTCTGCCAGAAGCAACCGTTTGGCTTGAACGCGGGGCGTTGACCAGTTCGAAGTCTTGCGGGTTTCGGGTCGGAAGAGAGGCGTCGATTCAAGTCTGGCGGAGCGCCGCCTGGGTTGGCGAGACGCCGATTTTCCAACTTTTCCGGGGCCATATCCGCGGTGTAACAACGGAAAACAGCCCCGTGTTAATTTGCGGCGCGGTTGCCTTATCATGATGCCATGCACACCGAAGCCCCATTTGCGCCGCCCGCGGTGCTCGAAAACGGAACGCGTCCCATGCGAATCTTGCTGGTTGAGGATGATCCGGGCGTCACCGGCTTTGTTACGCAAGGTCTGAACGAGGCTCAGTGTGAAGTGACCGTTGCACAGGACGGCCACGCGGGCTTCGAGCGCGCTGCAAATGAGGCATACGACGTGATCGTGCTGGATTTGATGCTGCCCGGCCGGGACGGGTTCAGCATGATTGAGGAGTTGCGGGCAAAGGGCGTGGCGACGCCGATCATCTGTCTGACCGCTCGTGACGGCGTGGACGACCGCGTTCGCGGCCTGAACCTCGGGGCGGATGACTATCTCGCCAAGCCATTCAGTTTCGCCGAACTTCTGGCGCGGGTTCGGGCGCTGGGACGCCGCGGGGCCGGCGGAACCATCAAGCCGATCGTCGTGGGCGATCTGACGGTAGACGTGCTGCTTCGCAAGGTGGTGCGCGGCGGGAAAAAGATCGACCTGTCGGCCCGGGAGTACGCCCTGCTGGAATACATGTGTCGCAACGTCGGACAGGTCCTCACGCGAAACATGATTCTCGAGCGCGTCTGGGAGATGAAGCAGGACCCTTTGACAAACGTCGTAGACGTTCACATCAACCGCCTCCGCAAGAAGGTCGACCACGGCTTTTCCAAAGCCCTGATTCACACGATCCGCGGCGTGGGCTATGTCATCCAGGATCACTAACGGGTTCGCGCGGGCGCCGCGAATCGGCGTCAAACTGACGCTGTGGGGAACCGGCATCACGCTGCTGGTGTGCCTGCTCGTCTGCCTGGTGCTGTACGCCTCGATGGCGGTCGCACTGCGCCGCGAGATTGACGTCTTTCTGGAGGGCGAGGGCGACGAGATGGTCGCCACCATCACCGACCGCGGTGGCAACCTCGAGGAAATCGAGCGCGCCGTCAGGCATGAGTTCGAAGTTCGGTCGCCGCATGACATGTCCTACCGCCTGCTGGACGCCGAGGGTCGGCGGCTGATTTCGGTTGAGTCGCCGGATCCGCTTCCCGATCCCTGGCCCGACGCGCGAGCGGTGCTGAGCCGCAATCGGCGCACGTTTCAGACGGTCGCGCCGGAATCGGTTGATCATGAAGTTCGCGTCTATAGCATTCCGGTGCGCCTTGCCGGCCGCGATCCGTGGGTGATTCAGGTCACCTACAAATTGGACCGCGTGGCGGCATCGCTCGCGGCTTTTCGCAGACTCAGTGGCGCAGCGCTGGCCATTGGGGCGGTCCTGGCGTTTGTGGGCGGGCGAATTCTGGCGCGGCGCAGCCTTCGGCCGGTTGGCGTCATGACCGAGGCCGCGCGGCAGATCGGGGCCGGACGGCTGACCACCCGGCTCGAGCGCAGCGGAAACGATGACGAACTCGACCGACTGGCGGCCACGCTGAACGAAATGCTGGACCGGATCGAACGGCAATTCCGACAAATGCAGCAATTCGCGGCGGATGCATCACACGAATTGCGCACGCCGCTGGCCGCATTGCGGGGCAATGCCGAAGTCGCGCTGACCCAGACCCGCTCGGCAGATCATCTTCGGGCCGTGCTCGAGAACAGCATTGGTCACTATGACCGGCTGACGCGGATCGCGGGGGACTTGCTGCTATTGGCGCGGGCCGACGCGGGCGAGACCATCCTCCGCTGCGAACCCATGCAGTTGAATGAAGCGATCGAGGCGGTTGTCGATCTTTATGAGCCGGTCGCCGCGGATCGCGGATTGTCGCTTGAGTTCGAGTCAGCCCAGGTCGTGTCGATCGACGCCGACGGGGCGCGCCTCCGGCAGTTGATCGGAAACCTCATTGACAACGCGGTCAAGTACACCGACGGCCCGGGCCGGGTCTTCGTTCATCTCGCGATGGCCGAGGGTCAGGCCGTTGTCACGGTGTCGGACAGCGGCATCGGGATTTCGGAGGCCGACCTGGCGCACGTGTTCGATCGGTTCTTTCGCGCGGACCGGGCACGGGATGGACGCGGTCAGGGTGGAACCGGCCTGGGTCTGGCGATCTGTCGTTCCATCGTTGAAGCCCACGGCGGCACCATCACGCTCGACAGCCGCGTGGGCGGCGGAACCACCGTGCGCGTAACACTTCCGCTGACGCGCGCCGCGGCCGCGAAGCGTGAGTAGCGTCCTGTGAATCGGGGATCAGCGTGCGGGGCCGGGGCCTAGGTCGTCTTCGGTCATCAGGGTGAACTTGCGTCCCTTGAGCACGTGCTGCGCCGCCTCGATGTTGTCGGTGTGAATGGCGAGGGCGGCCCGGCCGGTCGGTCGCGCCAGCAGGGGGTAGGCGTAGTCGATGTTGACTTCCGCGGTGAGCAGGGCGGCACAAATAGACATTAGTCCATGTCCTTGCGGCACTTCCACAACCAGCACCTCGGTCTCGCTGGACGGGAACTTGTTGGCCTGCAGCAATTTGGCGGCCCGGTCGCAATCGTCAAAAATCAGCCGGACGATCGCACAGTCAATCGCGTGCACCACGGAGAGTGCCAGCACCCGAACATTCTCGCCCTCAAACACCTGGATCAGGCGCAGCAGGGCACCGACCCGGTCATCGAGGAAAATGGAGAATTGACGCACACCCGCGGATCGCAGGTTTTCCATTGTTTCAAATGAAAAGCTGGCCATAGGTTCATTCTATCGGACGCTCCGGGGGCCTCAAAGATAAATATGTTTGGGAATCCGCGAGGAAATTATGGATATAATAGGTATTGAATCGGCGGCGGGGTTCGCCCCGGTGTCACGGTTCTTATTCGCGGACGGCCGGGTCTGCCTGGTGAATTGGCGGAAATAGTTGACTGTCCGGGGGCTTGCCGGGGTAAAATGACCGTCGTTGAAACGCGCCATGCTGTTTTGGGGGAGCATCGTGCCGAACCGCGCGAATCAGCACGCCGTGATGGGAGGGACGGAAAGATATGTTCAAGACACTTCGGATGAGCCGACTTCGTGCCACGCGCTGGCTTGCCATGTTGGCGCTGTCGGCCATGATCCCGTTGACCGCTGGATGCGACACCGTGCTGCAGAGCGCCGCCTGGTTCTGGGGTCTCGGTTATGCGCACGAGTTGCTCTTCACGCCGGCTCGCTCGATCTTCGCGACCGCCTTTCTTGATTTCATCAACACGCATTAACCTCCGGTTGATGGTGGATCAGTCAGCCCGGTGAGCCCCGCGTCGGCGATTCACGCCGGTCGCAGGGGCGTGATCGCATGCGCTCCGGTCTTGGTGGAGGCGAGGATGCCGGCCGTCTCGGTATAGCACCAGAACACGGCTCCGACGCGAGCCACGTCGCGGAACAATGCCGCGAACCAATCGACATGCTGCGGCGCGGGGAAGGCGTAGATCACGTCAAATGCAGCGGCCGCGCAAATCGGTTCGGCAGTGGCCGATCGCGGTGACCTGCCGCGGGCGGAAAGCGACCGCGCAAGTTCGGTGTGTCCATCCGGCCCGTCGGCGAAGAGGAACGTCTCGGATTCCGGTTCGTCTGCTTCGGGAAGTTCGGTCCCGGGGGGAATGAAGGATCCCTCGGCAAACACACAGCCTGCGCCCAATTTCAACGCAAGATCACCGGCGGCGGCGGCCAGTGGCCCATCGATCTCGATGCCGTGCGCCTCCATGCCCAGGGCGTCGGCGATCAGACAATGGGTGCCGATGCCGCTTCCCCATTCGAGAAACCGCGGACGCCGGCCGGCGACGCGCCGCAGTTCGTGCAGGACCACATGCGGATCGGCCCGTGTCCAGGCCTCGCCGATGACCTGGTAGCGCGACGGAAGTCGACGCCAGGCGGCTTCGGATTCGACGAGGATTCGGTCAATCGGTGGCGGCGCTTCCATGTCGAACCGTTCACTCCCTGCCGCGGGTCTGACCGCCGCCAACCGGGCGTCGTCGACAGAGCGGAAAAAAAACTTTGCCCCGACGACCGGTTTTTTGTTTTTCTTGACGCAGACGCCTCAAACTGCTCATATGATGATCTTCGAATTGAATTCACCCGATGCGTTTGGGGGGAGTCACTCCGCGCGTCGGCCCACCATCTGCTTTCACCCTTAGGAGGACGCCCGATCGATGGCCAGTCTCACCAAACTCACCACCCCTGCCCGTTCAGACATGTTGCACAACTGGAGCGTCACCGACTCGGTGGAACTCTATAACGTCCGCCAGTGGGGTCAAGGGTTTTTCGGCGTCAACGAAAAGGGCAACGTTGTGGTCCATCCGCGGGGCGAAGGCGGGCCCTCGATCGACCTCAAGGGGCTGGTCGACGAACTCAGCGAACGCGGGATCAACCTCCCGCTGCTGATTCGCTTTTCGGACATTCTCCGCGCCCGCATCGAACAGTTGAACCAGGCCTTCACCAAGGCCATGAACGACCACGAATACCGCGGCGCCTACATGGGCGTCTACCCGGTCAAGGTCAACCAGCAGCGGCATGTGGTTGAGGAAATCGTTCAGTTCGGCGCGCCGTACAAGTTCGGACTGGAGGCCGGCTCGAAGCCCGAGTTGCTTGCGGTACTCGCCCTGCTGGAGTCCTACGACCCGCTCATCATCTGCAACGGCTACAAGGACTACGAATACATCGACATGGCCCTGTGGGGCTCCAAGATCGGAAAGACCGTCGTACTGGTCGTCGAAGAATTTGAGGAACTGGAGCGCATCGTCGGCCGAAGCAAGTCGCTCGGCGTCAAGCCCTGTATCGGCCTGCGCTTCAAACTGGCGGCGCGCGGGTCGGGCCGATGGCAGGAGTCGGGCGGAAGCCGCTCCAAGTTCGGCCTGACCATTTCCGAGGTGCTGCGCAGCGTCGAATTGCTGAAGTCCGAGGACATGCTCAGTTGCCTGCAACTCGCCCATTTCCACCTGGGCAGCCAGATCACCAACATCCGATCGATCAAGGAAGGTCTGGCCGAAGGCGGGCGCATGTTCGTTGAATTGTCCAAACTCGGCGCCAACATGCGCTTCATCGATTGCGGCGGCGGCATGGCCGTGGACTACGACGGCAGCAGCAGCAACTTCCCCTCCAGCGCCAACTACACCATGCAGGAATACTGCAACGACGTGGTCGCGGCCATCACCGAGGCCTGCAATGCCGCATCCGTGGCCCATCCGATCATCGTGACCGAGTGCGGCCGCGCCGTCACCGCCCACCACAGCGTGCTGGTCTCCAACGTTCTGTCGGTCACGCAGACCGCCGCGACGCCGGCGCCCAAGAGCCTGCCCGAAGATGCCCACAGTGTGCTGCAGAACATGCTGGAAATGCACGACTCGATCAGCAGCAAGAACTTCCAGGAGGCCTACCATGACGCCCTGCACTTGCGCGACGAAGTGCTCAGCCTCTTCAAACTCGGCTACCTGACGTTGCAGGACTGCGGCACCATGGAGATCATCTTCTGGTCGGCCTGCCGCAAGATCCTCAAGATCATGCGCGAGAAGGACCACGTGCCCGACGAAATGGAAGGCCTCGAAGCCCTCCTGTCGGACACCTACGTCGTCAATTTCTCGGCGTTCCAATCCGTCCCGGACTGCTGGGCCGTCGATCAACTCTTCCCGATCATGCCGATCCACCGGCTCAACGAGGAGCCGACCCGGCGGGGCACCCTCGCCGACATCACCTGCGACAGCGACGGAAAAATCGACAAGTTCATCGATCTGCGCGACGTGAAGAGCGCGCTCGAACTGCATCAGGTCAACGGCAGCGACTACCTGCTCGGCATCTTCATGACCGGCGCCTATCAGGAGACGTTGGGTGACATTCACAATCTCTTCGGGGACACCAACGCGGTGCACGTGACCGTGGCGGACGACGGCCAGTACTTCGTCGATCACGTCGTGGCCGGCGACACGGTGCAGGAAGTGTTGCAGTATGTGCAATACTCGACCGACGACCTGGTGGCCAAACTCCGGCGCACGGTGGAAAGCGCGGTCCGCAGCGGCCGTATCAGTTTCGGCGAGTCGGCCGAATTCCTGCGCCGGTATCAGCGCGGGTTGAAGGGGTACACGTACCTGGGCAGTTGATCGACGCACGCAACGCGACATTCGATTTTCTTCGCGATTTGAAAATTGTCATTGCGACTGGGTGCCCATTCCCTGCCCTGTGCATGCCGAATATGATCCCGCGGCATGACCCCACACCGCCGCATACTTCACGATTTGATCAACCTGCCGACCGCGCCGTTTGTTGAAACGCACGTCATTGCGTTCATTCGCGATTTCGTCGCGAAGCGGCCGGCGCTGGCGATGACGGCCGATCGGTTCGGCAATCTGCTGGTGACGTACGATCCGCAAGCCGGTCGCTCGGCTCGCTCGCATCGACGGGCGCAGGAACGGATTCCTGCGAAGGGGCGTGCGAGAAGGGATTCACGCACGAGCAAAGTGCGGCCCGTGCTGTTCGCGGCGCACATGGACCATCCCGGCTTTCGGGCGGTCGAGCACGTCGATGCAAAGCACGTTCACGCCGAGTGGAACGGCTGGGTGATGGCGTCGTATTTCGAGAATGAGCGAATTCGATTTTTCAGCGATGGCCGCTGGGTTCGCGGACGCATTGAAAACGTGATCGAGGCCGTGCCCGCCAAGGGGAAGGCCGGTCGGGCCGCCGACTCGCGAACCGTCGGCGCGGACAATCCGCCGGACGCGGTGATCGTGCGTGTCGAGGGCGCGGTGGAACCGGGCAGCCCCGGCATGTGGGACCTGCCCGACGCGGTGGTTCGCGACAATCGGCTGTATTCGCGCGTCTGTGACGATCTGGCCGGACTGGCGGCGATTCTGTGCATGCTCGACGCGATCTGCCGCAAGCCGATCCCGGTGACGACGCATGCCTTTTTCACCCGGGCCGAGGAGGTCGGCTTTGCCGGCGCGCTGGCCGCCGTGGCCGACAAGACCGTGCCGCGCGAGGCGGTGGTCGTGGCGGTGGAATGCAGCAAGGCGATCGCGGGGGTGTCGCTGGGGGCCGGGCCGATCCTGCGGGTGGGGGACAAGGCGAGCGTGTTCACGCCGGCGGCGACGGCCTACTGCCAGGTGGCCGCGGAGGCGCTCAAGGCCCGCGACAAGTCATTTGTCTTTCAGCGCAAACTCATGGACGGCGGCACCTGCGAATCCACGGCGTACTGCCACCATGGTTACGAGGCGACCGGCATCTGCCTGCCGCTGGGCAACTACCACAACATGGACATGGATCGCCACAAGATCGCGCCGGAGTACGTGGATGTCCGCGATTTTGACAATCTGGTGAAATGGTTCATCGCCCTGGCCGCGGCCCCGGCGACGCAGGCCTACGACGGCCGCCACCCCGGCCTCGACAAACGCCTCGACGGCCTGCTCAAGCAGCACCGGCCGCGCCTCGTGAAGACGCGGACGCAGGTTTTGGATTGACAGTGTGGCGTGGACTCAGGCCTGCCCGGCGGGTTTGCCGGTCCGGCCGCGTGTGGTCAGCAATCCGACGGCTGCGGCCGCCTTGATTGGATTCCAGATCGCGAACGGCAAGAGCCCGGCGGCGAGGGCGGCGTTCGCCCCCAGAATGGCAGACATCCAGGCGACGCCCAGCGTCAGGATAAGCACGTGTGCCGCCGCAACGGCCAACAGACAACTGCCGATTTTTCCCGTCCAACCGTGATCGGCCGCCATGCCCATGAGGCCGGCTGCCAACGGAAACGCAAGCAGGTATCCGCCGGTCGGGCCGAGCAGATGGGCCGGTCCCATGGACGCGCCCGCGAAGACCGGCAGTCCGAGCAGACCTTCGGCCAGGTAGGCAATCAGGGCGAGAAATCCGCGGCGCATGCCGAGGGTGGCGCCGACGAGGACGACCGCAAAATCCTGTGCCGTGAGCGGCACCGGCGCGAGCGGCACGCGAATCTGCGCGGCCAGCGCAACAAAGGCGCTGCCGGCTGCAATCAGACAAACATCTCGAAAAAGCACGGAGCGTCTGCGGGCCACTGCGGCGGTCGTGGGAGCAAGTCGTCGCATCGAAATTCTCTCCAAACCCGTGGCGGACGGCCAATGAAACGTGGCTCTGCCCGGGAGTATGGGACGTCAAACTACGGTGTGGAAGCCACGCCGTCCAGCATGAAATCGCCGCCAGCCGTCCAGGGTGTGCGTTTGTGCCGCAAATCCATGGCTGTGCGGGGCTTAACGCATGCGCAGTCACCTTGGCCGGCTTCGTGGGCCTTCGAAATCGTGCCTCGGCGTCCTGAACTTCCATCGCCGGGGCCGCGTATGGGTCCCAACATCAGTGCCCGTCGGGTTTTGTTGGGTTGGAATTGTGGTGCAAATCCAAAACTTCGGCGTCCATCCGTTCGAGCCGATGAAGGATTACAATAGGGCAATACCAGCGGACCGAGAATACCCCTCGCCGGTCCGTCAGACTTGAAGGAACACCTCATGTGCGGAATCGTGGCTTATACCGGAACCCGAATGGCCCATCCCATCCTGTTGGAGGGTCTCAAACGACTGGAATACCGTGGCTACGATTCTGCCGGAATCGCCATTCAAAACAACGGCCGGATCGACATTCAAAAGTCGGTCGGCCGCATCTCGGTGCTTGAAAAGCAACTGGATTACACAAAACTCGTGGGTACCTGCGGCATGTCGCACACGCGGTGGGCCACCCACGGCGCACCAAACGATGTGAATGCCCATCCGCATGTCGACGCCACCGGCCGCATCGCCCTAGTTCACAACGGCATCATCGAAAACTACCAGACGCTCCGCACCTATCTGGAACACCGGGGTGTCGAGTTTCGCAGCGAGACCGACACCGAGGTCCTGGCCCAGTTGATCGGCCATTTCTATCAGGGCGACATTGAGACAGCCGTGCGCACCGCGCTGCGCGATGTCCGCGGCACGTACGGCATTGCCGTGATGTCTGCCGACGAACCGGGCAAACTGGTCGCGGCTCGAAAGGGCAGCCCGTTGATCATCGGCGTCGGCGACGGCGAATACGTCGTGGCCTCGGACGCCGCTGCGATCATTCAGCACACCTCGCAGGTGATTTACCTGCACGACGGCGAGATGGCCGTGGTCAGCGGCGACGGTTTTCGCACGACCACGCTCGACGCCGTCCCGGTCACCAAGGCGATCAGCGAACTGGAGATCACGCTCGAGGACATCGAACTGGGCGGCCATGAGCACTTCATGCTCAAGGAGATCATGGAGCAGCCGGAGTCGATCGCCGACTGCATGCGCGGCCGCGTCAATGCACAGGACGGTCGAATCCACCTGGGCGGTCTGGTCAACTTCACGCGCGAACTGGTGCGGGCCAAGCGGGTCATCATCACCGGCTGCGGCACGGCATGGCACGCCGGTCTGGTCGGCGAATACCTGTTTGAAGAACTGGCGCGCATTCCGACGGAAGTCGAATACGCCTCGGAATTCCGATATCGCAATCCGTTGATCGAGGACGGCACGGTCGTCATCGCGATCAGCCAGAGCGGCGAGACGGCCGACACGCTGGCGGCGCTGCGCGAGGCGAAGGACAAGGGCGCGCTGGCGCTGGGCGTGGTCAACGCGGTGGGCTCGACGATTGCCCGCGATACGGATGCTGGCGTCTATTTGCACGTCGGTCCCGAGATCGGCGTGGCCAGCACCAAGGCCTACATGGGCCAGGTGCTTGTTCTCGCCATGATGGCCCTTTACCTCGGGCGGCGGCGCAGCCTCTCGCAGTCGGACCTGCAGTCGTACATCCGGGCCCTGGCCAGCATTCCCGACAAGGTGCGCCAGATCACCGACCAGAGCGCCGACATCCGCAAGGTCGCCGACAAGTTCAAGGACGCCGAGAACTGGCTCTACCTCGGCCGCGGCTACAACTATCCGACGGCCCTCGAAGGCGCCCTGAAACTCAAGGAAATCTCCTACATCCACGCCGAGGGCATGCCCGCCGCCGAAATGAAGCACGGACCGATTGCCCTCATCACCAAGGACATGCCCGTCGTCTTCATCGCCACCAAGAGCAGCCAGTACGACAAGGTCATCAGCAACATTGAGGAAGTGCGGGCACGAAGGGGACGGATCATCGCCGTGGCGACCGAGGGCGACACCGACATCGGCCGGCTCGCCGAGCATGTCTTCTATGTGCCGGACGTCCCGGAGCCGCTGCAGCCGCTCATCAACGTCGTGCCGCTGCAACTGCTGGCCTACCACTCGGCCGTGCTGCGCGGCTGCGACGTGGACAAACCCCGAAATCTCGCCAAGAGCGTCACCGTGGAGTGATCCCCGGCCGCGACGGCGATGCGATTGGGGCAAATATCCTGATGTGAAGCGGGGCCGTGGCGGGAAGATGGACGGGTTTTTCGGCCCGAGGGCGTCCGCAAACCTATTCGTGTCGGGTGTCGTATTTGAAATTCAGTTGCCTGCGCCGGACGCCCGATGGTACCCTGTGTGCCTGGTAGGTCGGTTGGGGGCTGGCGCGATAACCGTGGGAGTCTGTCTGCCGTGAGGGGAAGAGCCGCCAATCTGGTCGTGTCGCTGACAGCCATGCTGTTGGTATTGGTGGGCTGCAATCCGCCCCAGAACAAGATCGCCCAACTCGACCCCTACACCGGCGACAGCCCGGCCCCGATCAAGAAACTCCGGCAGCCGTATCGACCGCCCAACGACTATTCAATGCGGGAGATTCCCACCCAGCATCGCTGGCCGTCCAATCCCATGCCGGCGCCCGCGGCGCCGCCGGCCGCCACGCGCGTCGCCGGATCGGGTGAGGCCGGCTGGATGCCGCGGCAGGGCATCTCCGATCGCTGGCGGCACATCGTCATTCACCACTCGGCCGACGACAAATCGACACCCGCCGGAATGGCCGCGTGGCACAAGCAGCGCGGTTGGGACGGCCTGGGCTATCACTTCGTCATCGGCAACGGCGTCGGCTACGGCGACGGTCAGGTCTTCGTCGGCGAACGCTGGCCCAAGCAGATGCACGGAGCCCACTGCAAGACGCCGGGCAATGAATACAACGACCACGGCATCGGCATCTGCCTCATCGGCGACCTCGACAGCCATCCCCCAACCGGCAACCAGATGCGCGCGCTGACCAGGCTGGTGTCCTACCTGTCCAACCAGTGCGGCATTCCCAAGAGCCGCATCCAGACCCACGGCGGCGTCACCCACAAGACCGCCTGCCCGGGCAAGTACTTCTCGCTGCAGACCGTTCTGCGCAACGTCTCGACCGGACCGGTCACGGCGGGGTCGAAGTAGACAATTCGGCAGAATACGCCCGATTCTCCGCCGCGGCTCATTTTTCTGACAGTTTCGTCGTTTCGTGGGGCGGGTCATCGACCTGCCTTTTCGTGACTGTGGACATTGCTCTCGGTCAGATCTTCACTTGCAGTTTCCACGTGGCCTTCGCGGCAAAAGGGCGTGCGATCGGCCAGGCAGATCCTCTAGATGGCCACCCGACCGTGGTCCATCGGCGAATTCTGGTGGTCCGGCGTCGGTGGCCGCCGGAGAGCCTTCCGGGTTCCTTTCTGGCCCGGGGCAATCGCGTTCTCAAAATCAGAGCAACGACTGTACGGCAATGGTGAGGTTGCCGGACGGGATTGCCGCAGACAATCCTCCAGATTGTCTTGACTTCTCGTCGATTTCGCGGGTACGCTGAATGTATGGTGGCTGGCGTCGAGACAACCGAATTCGCGGGCGGCTTTTGTCCACGCCGTGGACAAAGAGTCAGTCGTTCACCCCATGTGCCTCGACGTGGACAGATCGTCCGTCTGGGAGGCCGCGGAAGTCACAAAAAGACAAGAAGCGATGAGAAAATGCGGTGGCTGTCCCGAATGGCGTGTAGACATAACTTGTTTTACAACAAGGACTTATAGACGGTATTGTAAATAGAGTGACCTCCCGGTAGCATGGGGTTAGTTGGACACCCATACCCAAGGAGGTCACGGATGACCAGTATCGCGCCATACGCCCGGCGGCTCAAGTCTCGGTTGGCGGTTTCGATTTCAGGCGTGGATTTGATAGACGCCCGCGCGGTCGAGGCGATCTGCCTTTCAGTGGGACATCGCTGGCGGGAGCGGTTCTGGACGCCGACGGTGACGATCCTGACCTTTCTGCGGCAGGTGCTGCACGGGAACTGCTCATGCCGCGAGGCGGTGGCCCATACGCTCGCGCTGTGCAGTGTGGAGGACGGCGATATTGCCGGCGACCCCAGTGCCTACAGCCAGTCGCGACAGAATCTGCCGCGAAGGGTGCTGGAGATGCTCAACCGGCGCCTCGTGGGCGCGATTCAACGCAGCGCCGGCGGTTCGAGACCCTGGTGCGGCCGCGACGTGGTGATCGTGGATGGCACCAGCGCCTCGATGCCGGACAGCCCGCCCTCGCAGAAGGCCTGGCCCCAGCCCAGCGGTCAGAAGCCGGGCTGCGGATTCCCGGTGCTGCGCATGGCGGCGATCTTCTGCTACGCCAGCGGGTGTCTGCTGGCGTGGGCGGCCGACTCGCTGCACGTGAGCGAACTGACGCTGATGCGGCGGCTGTATGACGCGTTGAAGGCCGGCACGGTGGTGCTGGGCGACACCTTCTTCGGCAGCTATTACGACTTGGCGCTGCTGCGACGGAAGGGACTCGATGGCGTCTTCCACCTGCATCAGCGGCGTCCGACCGGCCGCGGGGTCGGAACGCGCCTGGGCGATCGCGATCAGCGGGTCACCTGGAGCAAGCCCCTGCTGAAGCCCCGGACGGTGTCGAACAAGGTCTGGGCGAAGGTTCCCGAGACCCTGACCGTGCGGCAGGTCCAGGTGGAAATCGACATCGCGGGCTTTCGGACGAAGCGGCTGCACCTGGTCACGACCCTGATGGACCCGGTCGCTTACCCGGCGGAGAAGCTGGCCGAGCTCTATCGTGACCGCTGGATGGTGGAGCTGAACATCCGAAGCCTGAAAACGACACTGGGAATGGAAGTCCTCAAGGGCCAGTCGCCGGACATGGTGCTCAAGGAGATGCTGGTCTACCAGTTGGCGTACAATCTGATTCGGATGCTGATGTGGAAGACGGCGCGGGCCTGTGGCGTTGACCCGCGCCGACTGAGTTTCGCGGGCACGCAACAGCGGATCAACGCCTTCCTGCCCCGCCTGGCGGCCTGTGGCTCGGCGGAGGAATACGAGCGGGTGACGATGATGCTGATCGAGCAGATCGCCGGCAACATCCTGCCCGACCGGCCCAACCGAATCGAACCACGCGCCGTGAAACGGCGGCCGAAAAACTACAGGAGACTGACGAAACCCAGGGATGAGGCACGGCAAATGACGTATTTTGTCAATGGTTAACTACATGCCATTCTGCACTGCCACCCTTTAGGCCAATTCGATTCTCACCAGAGTGCTTTAACTTCACCGATACCTGTCCTGCCAGATGCTTTAAGCGTGCATGTGCAACGCGCTCGTCGGCATAGGTGATGAACCGCCACAGTCCGTCACGAACCACCGTCGCAAACAAGCCGCACGGGTTGCGACTCCCGACCGCCTTCGCGTGCTCGGCGGCTGAGAAGAACCGGAGCCTGTCGCATTCCGACCGGCTGATCATGGACGCGGCTACGGCCTGGCGGTGCAGCTCCGAGAGCCGCCGCGAATCGTAGAGGTCGTTTAACACGACGTGACGAAGCGTGGGTCTTTTGTCCCTTACGGTTTGTTTTGGAACACCAGCGGGTCCGTTCCCGGGTTTCTGGTTCATGTAGATTCTCGTAGAGAGTTTCTTGTCTCTATATGGGGGTGGCGATCCGGTGGCGGAAAACCCGCTTTGGGGTGATCGTTTCGATGAGACACTTATCTCGTTTCCCGACCATTCGAGATTGACCCGAACCCGTTGCCCAAAGCGATTGAGGACCGTCTGGCGCGTCACGATAGGCACCAGCCAGCCCGCCGCCACAAGCTTCTTCCGGGCTGCCTTGACGTTGCGGGCATGCACGCCGAACACATCGGCAATCCACGAGGCCTTGCAGGTGCCTTCCGGAAGGCAGACGCCCCGTCGATAGTACAGGCACCGCAGCAGGTGCCCGAGGACGGTCGCGATCTCGACGCGCTTGGCTCCGCCGGCGATGAGGCGGATGATGCGCCGCGGCACGGGCACCAGGCGACCGTGATTGGCGACCAATGCGGTTGAGTAATGGAGTTCCTCATCGCAGCCTTCGTCAATGGGTTTTGCAATCGTGATGGATGATTCGCCCCACTCCAGAAGTCCATTCTTTTTCAACCTCGCGATGGCGTGGTGAAGGTGCTTTCCCCCTGCCCCACCCACAAGCCGGTGAAGTTCATCGATCCGGTATCGAGGCCCTGTCCTGGTTCACCCTGAAATGGAATTCCCGACCGTCTGAGTTACACCTATTCGCCGCCGGGTACGGCGAGGGTGTGTCGCCCCTTCGGGGCGAGGATTTATCGCTTTGATGCCAATCCCGAAGG
>Ga0268299_1000440_pt1 | contig 130918 bp, 95 predicted proteins | sample NOBtaG_FD_193484 | JGI IMG/M metagenome (GOLD analysis project Ga0268299, IMG submission 193484) | Activated sludge microbial communities from bioreactor in Nijmegen, Gelderland, Netherland - NOB reactor | ecosystem: Engineered > Bioreactor > Aerobic > Activated sludge | place: Netherlands...
ATGCTTCGGGGGCGATGCTGGAGTTGGCGCGGGGGCATGCGCGCGCGGCGGGGGTGGCGGCTGATTTTGTCGAGGCGGCGTATGTGGATGCGGCGCGGGCGCTTGATGCGTCGGCAGGCGGCGGGATTGGTGGCAACGGGTTCGATGGGGTGTACTGCCTGGGTAATGCGCTGGCGGCTGTTGGGGAGCATGACGTGGCGCGGCGGTCGCTCGTCGCGCTGGCGAGCGTGCTTCGGCCCGGGGGTCGGCTGGTGGTGCAGATTTTGAATTTTGACAAGTTGCGCGCGGAGCAGCCGGCGGTTCGGGGGCCGCGGGTGCAGCGTCATGGGGATTGCGAGTACGTGTCGACGCGGACGTATGCGTTTGTCGGCGCGCAGGTGCAGGTGACGAACGTGACGCTGTGGTGCGAGAGGGGAGCGTGGCGGCAGCATGCGCACGGGGGCATGTTGTGTGCGATTTCGCGCGAGGCGTTGGCGGCGTGGTTCGGGGAGGCGGGGCTGAGGGTTGATGCGGAGTGGGGCGGGTACGATCAGGTGGGGTTTGATCGGGCGGGGTCGAATGATCTGATTGTGGTGGGGACGCGGTTGGGGGGACGCGGGTGACTGGTCGCGCGTAGGGACTGCCACATCAGCATGGAACATTGACAAGCGATACGGCTGCTTGTCAGTGCCACCCGAGGCAGGGTTCATGCTACCTGGGTTGCTGGGGTTCTGCTATTCTCTTTCGCCATGGCGAACGCACTTTCGACGATCAATGAGGCTGTGCTGGAGAAGACGGCGGCGCGGTGCCGGGAGCGCGGGATATTGATTCCGACGCTGGCGGAGCAGAAGGACCCTACGCTGGTTCCGGAGGCGGTGAAGGCGCGGCTGAGGAAGATCGGGCTGTGGGACATTGACCCGCTGAACCTGTTTCGGATCACGTGGAAGAACGAGCCGGTGGAGCGCGGGGGGCTTTTCAACCAGGGGAACTGGATTGAGTTTCCCCCAGAGCTGACCGGGGTCGAGGCGCGGATCATCGGGATCGTGGGCAAGTATTTTCCGACGGGGGCGCACAAGGTGGGGGCGGCGTTCGGGTGCCTGGTGCCGCGGCTGGTGACGGGGCAATTCGATCCGACGACGCAGAAGGCGGTGTGGCCGAGCACGGGGAATTACTGCCGGGGCGGGGCGTTCGACTGCGCGCTGCTGGCGTGTACGGCTGTGGCGATCCTGCCTGAGGAAATGAGCCGCGAGCGGTTCGAGTGGCTTGCGGAGATCGGGGCGGAGGTGATCGCGACGCCGGGTTGCGAGTCGAACGTCAAGGAGATTTACGACAAGTGCTGGGAGATCAAGCGGACGCGCGCGGACTGCGTGGTGTTCAACCAGTTCGAAGAGTTTGGGAATTCGTCTTGGCACTATCACGTGACCGGGAGCGTGATTGAGGAGATTTTCAATCGCGTGCGGCGCGAGGGTGATCGGTTCGCGGGGTATGTTTCGGCGACGGGGTCGGCTGGTACGATCGCGGCGGGGGATTATTTGCGCACGGTGCATCCGCGGATGAGCGTGACGGCGACGGAGGCGCTGCAATGTCCGACGCTGCTGCAATTCGGGTTTGGCGGTCATCGGATTGAGGGCATCGGCGATAAGCACGTGCCGTGGGTACACAACGTGCGGAACACGGATCTGGTGGTCGCGGTGGATGACGCGCAGTGCATGGGGCTGTTGCGGCTGTTCAATGAGGATGCGGGCAAGGCGTTCCTGGTGCGGCAGGGCGTGGACGTGGGGATGGTGGATCAGCTTCCGCTGCTGGGGATCAGTTCGATCTGCAACCTGGTGTCGGCAATCAAGACGGCGCGGTATTTCGAGTACGGCGCGCGCGACGTGATCTTTCTGCCGCTGACGGACGCGATGGAGCTGTACGCTTCGCGCGTGGAGGAGCAGCGCGAGGAGCACGGGCGGTATGACGACACAGCCGCCGCGCGGCATTATGCGATGTACATCGAGGCGATCGGGACAGATCATCTGCGCGAGTTGAGCTTTGCAGACCGCAAGGCGCTGCACAATTTCAAGTACTTCACCTGGGTGGAGCAGCAGCAGCGGGACGTGGACGACCTGCGGCGGCTGTGGGACCCGGATTTCTGGACGGAGACCTTCGCCGAGGCGGAACGTTGGGACGAACTGATCCGTCAGTTCAACCAGCGCACGGGCGTGCTGCGTACGCTGTAGGCGTCGGGCGGCGTACTGGCGAAGTGCGGGCGTTGTCGTAGAATCCCGATATATTGGCGGGCGGGCGTACCGAGCGGGCCTTGGCGGTCTTGAATGAGCCGCGCCGCAAGCAACATACCCTACGATCGAGAAACAGCACCATGAGTGTCGAACCGATGACCCGGGCGGTGGAATCCGGCAAACGGAAGTCAGAACCCAAGCGGGCGGCTGCGGAGGTTTCCGCGCACGAGACCGACGGCGAGGTCAACTCGACGGGGCCGGTGGTGCCGGGGCCGGGGTCCGGGCGGAAGTTCTGCTATGTGGATGTCGACCAGGCGGAAACGCACGACTGGGTGGCGTCGCTGGAGGGGGTGCTGGAGCAGTACGGCGGTGATCGGGCGCAGTTTCTGATTTCGCGGCTGATCGAGCACATGTTCATGAAGGGCGTGCCCATGCCCTTCAGCGCGAATACGCCGTACGTGAATACGATCCCGCGGGCGCATCAGCCGCCGTATCCTGGCGACCGGGCGATCGAGCGGCGGATCAAGAGCCTGGTGCGGTGGAACGCGATGGCGATGGTGGTGCGCGCGAACCGGGCGTGCGAGGGGATCGGCGGGCACATTTCGACGTTCGCGTCGGCGGCGACGCTGTACGAAGTGGGCTTCAATCACTTCTTCCGCGGCAAGAGCGAGGACAGTTGGGGCGACCAGGTGTACTACCAGGGGCATGCCTCGCCGGGGATCTATTCGCGGGCGTTTCTGGAGGGACGGCTTTCGGAGGAGCAGATCGCGAACTTTCGGCGCGAGCTTGCGGCGGGCGGGGGGCTTTCGAGCTATCCGCATCCGTGGCTGATGCCGAAGTTTTGGGAATTCCCAACGGTGTCGATGGGTTTGACCAGTTTGAACGCGATCTACCAGGCGCGGTTCAACCGATATCTGCAGGATCGGGGCATCGCGCGGACGGATGGGTCGCGGGTGTGGGCGTTTCTGGGCGACGGGGAAATGGACGAGCCGGAATCGCTGGGGGCGATCACGCTGGCGTCGCGCGAGAATCTCGACAACCTGATCTTCGTGATCAACTGCAATCTGCAGCGGCTGGACGGGCCGGTGCGGGGCAACGGAAAGATTATTCAGGAGCTGGAGGCGGCGTTCCGCGGGGCGGGGTGGAACGTCATCAAGCTGATCTGGGGCGACGACTGGGATCCGCTCTTCGAGAAGGACAAGGAGGGCCTGCTGGTCACGGCGGCGGACAACGTGATCGACGGGTGGAGCCAGAAATATGTGGTGGCGCCGGGGTCGTTCACGCGCGAGCACTTTTTCGGGTCGGTGCCGGGGCTGATGAAGCTGGTCGAGCATCTGAGTGATGAGCAGATCCAGAGTCTGCGGCGCGGCGGGCATGATCCGGCGAAGGTACACGCGGCGTACAAGTTCGCAACGGATCATGCGGGCGCGCCGACGGTGATTTTGGCGAAGACGGTGAAGGGTTACGGCCTGGGCGAAGCGGGCGAAGGCCGTAACGTGACGCACCAGCAGAAAAAGCTTAACGAAGACGAGCTGCGCGAGTTCCGCGACCGATTCGACATACCGATCAGCGACAAGGAGCTGGCGGACGCGCCGCTGTATCGGCCGTCGGAGAGCAGCGAGGAAATCCAGTACATGCTGGAGCGGCGGCGGGCGCTGGGCGGCTGCATTCCCATGAGGCGGGTGAAGCCGAAACAGATCGTGGTTCCGGATCGCGATTTCTTCGCGGAGTTTTATGAAGGCAGCGGCGATCGCGCGGCGTCGACGACGATGGTGTTCGTGCGCATGCTGGCGCAGCTGATGAACAACGAGGAGTTCGGCCGGTATATCGTGCCGATCGTCCCGGACGAGGCGCGGACGTTCGGTATGGAGGGTTTGTTCCGCAAGGCGGGGATCTACTCCAGCACGGGGCAGCTTTACGATCCGGTGGATTCGCACCTGCTGCTGTACTATCGCGAGGCGAAGGACGGGCAGATCCTGGAAGAGGGTATCACCGAGGCGGGGTCGATGGGGTCGTTCACCGCGGCGGCGACGTCGTATGCGACGCATGGCCAGCCGATGATTCCGTTTTTCATCTTCTACTCGATGTTCGGGTTTCAGCGGATTGGGGATTTCATCTGGGCGTGCGCGGACATGCGCGGGCGCGGATTTCTGATGGGCGGGACGGCGGGGCGGACCACGCTGAACGGCGAGGGGTTGCAGCACGAGGATGGGAATTCGCACCTGCTGTGCGCGACGGTGCCGAACCTGAAGGCGTACGATCCGGCGTTCGCCTATGAGATCGGCGTGATCGTGCAGGACGGCATGCGGCGGATGTACCGCGAGCAGGAAGATATCTTCTATTACATCACGCTGTACAACGAGAATTACACGCAATTGCCGATGCCCAAGGGCGCGGCGGAGGGCATCTTGCGGGGCATGTACAAGCTGAAGGCCGCGCAGAAAACGAAGAACCGTCCGCGCGTACACCTGTTCGGCAGCGGGACGATTCTGCGCGAGGCGCTGCGCGCGCAGGAGATTCTGGACGAGAAATTCGACGTCGCCGCGGACGTTTGGAGCGTGACCAGTTACAAGGAACTTCGTTCCGACGCGCTGGCGGTCGAGCGTGAGAATCGCCTGCACCCGACGCGCAAGGCGAAGGCGCCGTACGTGGCGGAGCAACTCGCCGACGAACCGTGGCCGGTGATCGCGGTTTCGGACTATGTGAGCCTGGTGCCGGACATGATCCGGCCGTGGGTTTCGGCGGGGATGACGACGTTGGGGACCGACGGGTTCGGGCGGAGCGATTCGCGCGAGGCGCTGCGGCGGCACTTCGAGGTCGACGCGGAGAACATCGTGCTGGCGGCGCTGCATCGGTTGATGCAGGAGGACACGGTCAAGCCGAACGTTGTCGCGAAGGCGATCAAGGACTTGGGGCTTGATCCAGAAAAACCCAACCAGGCTACGATGTGACGACGGTTCAGTGATAAGTGATAAGTGCAAAGTGATAAGTGATGCTTGATTGGTGATGCGGAGTGTTGAAGGTATTCGGATTACCCGCGAAGTCGGCAGATCGCACGTCGGTGTTGTCTATCAGGGTCTCGGGGCTCCGGGGAATCAACCTGTAGTGGTGAAAATCGGGGATTCGCAGCGCGCGGAGCTGCGCGTTTCACCAGGGGTCTTCGCGGCGCTCAACCATCCGGGCATTGCCCGTCTGCGTACAGCCACGCTAAGCGAGCATAACGAACCGGTCATCGCGCACGATGTGCCGGCGGGCGATCCGCTGACGATGGCTGTGCGGCGCTACGAGGGGCAGTATCGGCAGATCGCACATTTCATTCGTGAGGCCGCGGCTGTTCTGGCGCATGCACATGCGCTGGGCGTGACCCACGGCGATATTTCTCCACGCAATTTGTATGTCGATCCGGATGACGGCCCGCTCTTTTGTGAATTCGGGCTGGGACTCGTCACGCCGGAATCGGTGAACGTGGCAGACATCGCGCGATCCGGCGGCGACGCGGGCGCGGCGCGCGAGCGCAAGTTCAAGGTGGACGAACGGGCGGACGTATTCGCGCTGGGAAACGTGCTGTACTACCTGCTGACCGGCAGCGCGGCGACTGAACAGCCGCTGGCGCTGATGAGCGATCCTGACTCTCCGCATGATGATATCGCGCCCATCGATCGGGTCGCGCCGGAGGCGCCGACGGAGTTGCGCGCAATCTGCGCGCAGGCGCTGGCGACTGATCCGGTACACCGCTACCTGCACGCGCGCGACATGGTGCGCGACCTGGAAAGCTACCTGTACGGGAAGCGCGGGCGGCCGTGGGTCAAGGTGGGCATGGTCGTGGTCGGCGCGCTGATGGTCGGGTTGTTCGGGTTGTGGGGGACGGTTGACGGGGGCCCGGCGCGGATCGTGGCGGTAGAGGCGTGGGTTGTGCGCGCGGGTGAGGCGGAGGGCGCGCCGGTGGCGATCGAGTTTGCGGAGCGTGCGCTTTCGCCGCGCGACCGCCTGGAGCTGCGCGTGCAGTTGTCTCGTCCTGGGTTTGTGTCGGTGTTGTTCCGTGATCCGGAAGGGCGGGTCCACGTGGTTGCGCCAGGCGATGACGATGATGCGGTCCAGCAGTTCGTGATTCCGGCGCGAGGCGTCGGGCCGGTGAATGGCTGGGAAGTGCCCGACCAGCCGGGGGGCGCGGTGCTGGCCATCGTGGCGCACAGCAAGCCGTCGGCGGAGATCATGTGGATTGAAGGTACGCTGGCGACGGTGGCGCCGCCGCCGCGCAGTTATGCGGCGCTGCTGCTGTACGGTCGACACCTGACCCGCCAGCCGATGCTCGACACGCTTCCGCCGCGGGCGGACGACCGAATGCGCTCCTCAAAGACATTTCCGGAATACGCCGATCAACTGGTTCGCGAGCTTGGACGGCGCGGCGACGACGCGGTGATCGGGCTGGTCTACGTGATGAGCCGCTGATTCTCGGCCCCCAGGGCATTTCTGGCTGACGCGTTCAGCGATATCGTACGCTATCTCCGCGCGAGCCCGCGTTCGCCGCCATGGCGAACCCGCAAAAACTGCGCGTTCGCGCCCGGCAGCACCAGCGTTTTGATTGTCCAGTCGCAATCCATTGAAACTCGCGGGAGACGGCGCCGCGCGTGACCGATAAACAGACATGATCCCGCGCGCGTTGCGCGGGATGCGTGCAAAACCGACGCCGCCGTCAGGCGAGTCGTGGGCGCATGCCGCGAGACTGTTCCGCAGGCGCTGACCCTGCCGATACCCCTGCGAACCGCGGACCCGGCGAAGACGTCGCCGGCAGAGTTTGACCGAGCTCGATCGAAGGAGTCCATGACCATGTTGAATCGTCGCATTCAAGGGTTGGCGGCTGTTGTTGTGATCCTGTTCGCCGCCGGCTGTTCGTCGCAGAAGGCTGAGCGGTTGAACGCTCCGCCGCAGGGGACGACAGAGCGTCCGAATGAAGTGTTGCAGCCGCATTTCACGACGATGGCGGACAACGCGACCAAACGCGATGCATCGCTGTCGGACGCGCACTTCGAGCCGCACGCGAAGGAGTTGAGCGGCCTGGGGGTATGGCGGATCACGCGCATCGGCGACCAGCTCAACTCGACCGGGGGCATCATCCGGTACGAGACGAGCCTGGGTGACGAGGACATGGTCGCGGCGCGGCTGCAGAGCGTGCGCGATTTTCTCGCGGCGTCGGGCTATGACACCGACCTGATCACCGTCGAATCGGGCCTTTCGCGCAACGTGGGCGGGACGGCGCAGTCCGCGATTGAAGCCCGGGCGCGCGCGCAGCAGGCGGCGAGCGAATCGGGCGGCGGCGACGCAGGCGCCTCGATGGGCGGTGCTTCCGGACCGCAGTAACGGTTGCGACATCGCCGGCGCCAGGACCCACCGCCGGCGCGCCCCGGGCCCAGCGCCCGGGCAGACGTGATTGCGCGCTCACAGTCCTTTTGGGAGTTCAGATTCGTGAAAAGCCAATATACGAGATTCGCCGTGTTCGCCGCGTGCGGTTGCGCGCTGTTCAGTTGCTCGAAGAATCGCGAGACCGTCTCCAGCCAGACGCAGCGTAACTGGGTCGAGGCCGACCAGGCGGCGCTGTCGTCGGCGAAGCTCGAACCGGAAGCCAACATTCTGCCCAATACATACCTGGCCGCAGGTCGTCTGCACGAGATGCAGGGCGCTTACGACAAGGCGATCGAGCAGTACCAGTTGGCCATTGCCGGGGAGCCCAAGAACGTCGGCGCGATGAATCGCCTGGCGATGGTCTATACCCGGCTGGGGCGGTTCGCAGATGCGCAGCGGGCGCTTAAACGCGCGGTCGAGATTCAGCCGGACGCGGCGCAGTTGCGCAACAACCTGGGTTACGCGTACATCTGTGAGCGCAAGTGGACCGAGGCGGAAACGGAGTTCCGCATGGCGCTGCGCAGTGATCCCGGATTCAAGCGGGCGCACATCAACCTGGGTCTGGCGCTGGCGCGGCAGGAGCGGATCAACGAAGCGCTGTCCGCGTTTCGCGAAGTGCTGCCCGAGCCGGATGCGTTGTACAACCTGGGCCTGGTGCTGCGCGGCATGCAGCGGTATCAGGAGGCGGCAGACGCGTTCGCCCTTGCGCTCGAACACAATCAGCAGTTTGTCGCGGCGCAGCGGCAACTCGAGCAGTTGGCGCCCCGCCTGAAGACGGCCGCGAGCCGCAATGCGCAGCTCGGCGGCGGGCAGGAGCCCAATATCCGCGTCGCGGCACTGGCTGGAAACACCGCTTCGGGCCCTGAAGGCGCGAGCGCTATGAAACCCTCAACGACCCCTTCCTCTGACGCGGAGGTCAAGGGCAGCGTGGCTGCCTGGAACCCCACCGGCGAAACGGACGGCGCCGTCGTCGACGCAACCCATGATGGCAGGCAGCCGGTACACACCCCGGCTGCAACGGCGGATGCGGAAACGCCGGCCATCGCCGTCGATCCGGGGACCAGAGGCAAGACGCGGGAGATCGAGCGCGAGGCAATTCCCGTGGCTGAAGTGATCGAGGAAGCGCCGGCTGTGCAGTCCGTGGTTGAACCGGTGAAGCAGGTTTCACAAGCAGGCGAGGCTCCGTCCGGGGACTCGGCGATGGTGATCGCGGAAGCGCCGATGACCATCACGTATGCGGGAGTGGCTAACGAGAATGCGCGCGAGCCGATTGTGGAAATCCATGATGGGATCACGTCCGACGTCGCGCCGCTGATCACGGCGCTGGAGGATGAGGCGGTGCGCGCCACGGAAGACGGGCTGACGATTCGGATCCAATCAGAGGGGGCTGCACCTAACGCGGTTCAGCCCGCAAAGCTCGCTCCGCCGCAAGTCATCGAGGCCGCGGGACAGGACGACGTTCGCGAGATTCACATTGAAGCGCTGACGGGCTCGGACCAGGCAATCGTTGATCGGGCCGATGGCGCGATTGCCGCTGAGCCCATGGCCCAGGCTGTGCCGATCATGGAGTCGAAACCGGCCGATGTGTCCGACACGATGGGTTCCGCCCGTTCGCCGGGTGCGCATCCGTGCGCGTTGATCCCGATCGCACAGAATGCGTTCTTCCCGTACCTGGTGTGCGACGAGGTTTCGGCCAAGCCGTAGTGAGCCGCCCTCATCCGCGGATCGCGGCATTCAGGAATGAGCGTTGACCGGCATGGTCGGGTTGAACCCGGCCATGCCTTTTTTGTGGGCGGCGAGGGTTTATATTAAGTCGCACTTTAATTGGCATGATGATCGCGCTGGGCGGCGGAAAGTAATTGGCCAACGTGGAACCTCCGCGGGGTTCTCGTGTCCAATCCCGCAGGCGGCCACTATGCTGGCCGCGAGACGCGTAACACGAGCATGCCGCGGTTGAACCGGCTGGCCGCGCGGGTCGCCCGGACCCGCTGTGCTACGAAGGAGAACATCAATGTTGATTCGAATGACGACCTGGGTCCTGGCAGTTGGTTCCGCTGTGGGCGTATTGCGCGCTGACACGGACGCGCCCGCGACGGATGTTCCGGTCCGGCGCGTGGTGCTTTACAGCAGCGGCGTCGGGTACTTCGAGCATTCGGGAAACATTGCCGGGGACGCGCGCACGGAACTGCGTTTCAAGACCGAGCAGATCAACGATATGCTCAAGTCGCTGGTCTTGCAGGATCTTGGCGGGGGGCGTGTGGGGACGGTGGTTTACCCATCGCAGGACCCGCTTGAGAAAATCCTCAAGAGCTTTCAGGTGGACGTGAGCGGGAATCCGCCGCTGTCGGCGCTGTTGAACCAGTTGCGCGGCGCGCAGGTGAGCGTGGAGGCGCTGGGTGAGACCAGCGACGGGATTATCTTTGGCGTGGAGCAGCAGGACCGCTCGGGAGGTGAAGGCCAGCCGATCAAGGTCTGGGTGCTCAACCTGCTGAGCGGCGGGGTGATTCGGGCGATTGAACTTGGGCAGGTTCGGCGGATCACGCTGGCGGACGCGCAGTTGCAGGAGGAGTTGAATCGGGCGCTGGCGGCTGTCGCGCAGGCGCGGGACCAGGATAAGAAGCCGGTGTCGATCGAATTTGCCGGACAGGGTGCGCGCGAAGTTCGGATCGGGTACGTGGTGGAGACGCCGATCTGGAAGACGAGCTACCGGCTGGTGCTGCCTGAAGGGAATGACGAAAAGGGGACGTTGCTGGGTTGGGCGATCGTGGAGAACCAGACGGAGAGCGATTGGGATAACGTGACGCTTTCGTTTGTGAGCGGTCGGCCGATTTCGTTCATTCAGGATCTGTATCAGCCGCTGTATGTTCCGCGGCCGGTGGTTCAGCCGGAGTTGTATGCCAGTCTGACGCCGCAGATGTACGGCGAGGGGATCGAGATGAATATGGCCGCCGATGCAGTTGAGCGCTTTGCGGAGACGCGGAGCGCGGGTCGGCCGATGGCGAAGGCTGCACCGGCGCCGGCGACGGAGGAAATCAGCGGGTTAGGTGAAAAGACGCTTAGCGGTTTCGTTGTAGGTTCGAGTCCCTTAAACCGCGGCGATGCGGCGGGGATCAGTGTCGCGGCGAGCGTGGTTTCGATGGCAGCGGCGGACGATGTTGGCGAGTTGTTCCAGTACACGGTGCCGGGGGTGAGTTTGCCGCGGCAGCGGTCGGCGATGATTCCGATTGTAACGGATGACGTCGAGATCGCGCGCGTGAGCATCTACAATGCGGGGGTGATGGCGCGGCATCCGCTGAACGGGGCGCGGCTTACGAATACGACGGGCAAGTTTCTGCCGCAGGGGCCGCTGACGGTGATCGATGAGCGTTCATACGCGGGTGATGCGCGGATTGATGATCTACCCGCGGACCAGTCGCGGCTGTTCAGTTACGCGGTGGATTTGGATGTGCGCGTGCTGACGGAGGGCGGCGATGACCGGACCAACGTCGAGTCGGCCAGCCTGTTGAAGGGCGTGCTGCACATTCAGCGGAAGCATGTGACGCAGCGGCATTACACGGTGGACAACAAAGGCGCGCGCGAGAAGACGATGCTGATCGAGCATCCGTACCGGTCGGACTACAAGCTGATCGACACGCCGGAGCCGGTGGAAAAGACTGAGACGTTGTACCGGTTCGAGGACAAGGTGGCTGCGGGCAAGAAGTCGAAGCTGAGCGTCACCGAGCAGCGGGTTTACAGCGAGACGATCGCAGTGCTGCCGGCGGACCTGGGGTCGCTGGTGGGGTATTCGCGGAATGGGGAAATTCCGCAGAAGGTGCGGGATGCGCTGGCGGAGGTTATACGGCGCAGGCAGGCGATGGTGGACACGGAGCGGCAGATCGACGAGCGGAACCAGCAGATCGCGGCGATCACGGCTGAGCAGGAGCGCATCCGCAAGAATATGCAAACGATCGACAAGAACGCGCAGCTTTATACGCGGCTGTTGAACAAGCTCGACGAGCAGGAGTCGGAGATTGAGAAGCTGCAGGCGGAGATCGTTGACCTGCGGCGTGCGTTGGACGCGCAGCGCGCGGATTTGGAAAAGCATGTTGGTGGGTTGAGTGTGGGGTGATCCGCGCTGGTTGGGCTGGGTTATTGACACCAAGACACCAAGGCACCAAGACACCAAGAAAGGCGGATTGGTTTTTGGGTAGACGTTGAGACGTTAGTTGAGTAGCGACCGAACTAAGAAACCTTGCCGTTCTTTGTGCCTTGGTGTCTTGGTGTTGAATCATCTGAGCAACGGACACTCATCGAGGGTAGTAGCTTCGTCGCGGGTGTTGTGCGTGCCGGATTGCCTACGGTTGCTGCGCTGATCCGGGTTTGAAGCGTTTGTCCCAGATGGCGCGGGCGGCTGGCGCTTCTTTCATGGGGAGGTTGAAGCGGCGGACCTTGTCGAAGGCGTAGAGCGCGCCGGCGACTGCGCCGGCTGTGGGGACGAGGCCGATTTCGCCGACGCCCTTGGCGCCGTAGGGGCACTCGGGGTCGGGGACTTCGACGAAGATCACTTCGACCTCGGGCATGTGGTGGGCGCGGAGCACGCCGCAGGCGTTCACGTCGTGGGCCTGAATTTCACCGTTTTCGCAGATGAAGTCTTCGGTCAGGGCGTAGCCGAGGCCCATGTGGACCGAGCCTTCGAGCTGGCCGCCGAGGAGTTTCGGGTTGATGACCCGGCCCACGTCGTGCGCGGCGACAACCTTCTTGAGTAAACCATTATCGTCCAGGATGACCACCTGCGTGGCGAAGCCGTAGGTGAGGTGGGTGCGCGGGTTGGGGACGTCGGCGCCGAGCTTGGTGGTGTATTCGCAGGCCCAGTGGCCGAAGTATTCGCGGCCGGCGAGATCGGCGAGAGATTTGCCGGCGTCGAGATCGGCCTTAAGCTTGCGGCCGGCGTCGATGATCGCGTTGCCGGCGAGGACTGTGCCGCGGCTGGCGGTGGTCTGGCCGCAATCGAGTTCGCGGCGGGTGTCGGTGACGGCGTGGAAGGCGCGCGGCGGCAGGCCGGTGACCTCGCAGGCGAACTGCACGCAGACGGTGAAGAGACCCTGGCCCATCTCAGTGAAGCCGGTGCGGATGGTGACAGTGCCGTCGCGCTCGACGGTGAGGCAGCACTTGCCGACGTCGGGCATGCCGTTGCCGATGCCGACGTTTTTGATGCCGCAGGCGATGCCGGCATACTTCGCGCCGCGGTATTGATCCTTCACGGCGAGCAGGGTTTGTTCGAGGCCGAAGGGCTTGTCGAGCCGCTGGCCGGTGGCGAAGGTGTCGCCCTGGCGGAGGATGTTTCGCCAGCGCATGTCCCAGCCGTCGAGGCCGACTTTTTCGGCGAGCATGTCGAGGCAGGTTTCGATGGCGAACGCGGACTGATTCGCGCCGAAGCCGCGCATGGCGCCGCAGGGCGGATTGTTGGTGTAGACGGCGAGGGCTTCGACGTCGACGTCGTTGACGCGATAGGGGCCGCAGGCGTGACCGGCTGCCCGTTCGAGGACTTTTGCGCCGACGGAGGCGTACGCCCCCTTGTCGCCGATCAGCCGGGCGTGGACGGCGGTGAGATTGCCGTCTCTGTCGCAGCCGACGCGGAAGTGCATCTCGATGGGGTGGCGCTTGGGGTGCAGGCGAAAGCTCTCGGGCCGGGAGAGGACGAGCTTGACGGGCTTGCCGGTGAGGTGCGCGGCGAGCGCGGTCTGAGCCTGTACGCCCATGTCTTCCTTACCGCCGAATGCGCCGCCGTTGGCGACGAGTTCGACCGAGATTCGCTCCGTGGGGATGTTGAGCACCTTGGCGATCTGGCGGCGGTCGTCGAAGACGCCCTGGCCCGGTGAGTACACGAGGAGGCTGTCGTCGGTGGGTTCGACGAGGCAGGCTTCGGGTTCGAGAAACAGGTGTTCGATGCGCTGGGCGTTGAAGGTGTGCTCGACCACGTGGGCGCTTTGGGCGAGCGCGGCTTCCGCGTTGCCGCGGTGGATGTAGGACTTGCTGAGCAGGTTGCCCTTGGGATGGATTTTCGGCGCGTCGGGTTTCAGCGCGTCGTGCGGGTTGGTGATCGGCGCGCGGACTTCGTAGTCGATTTCGATCAGCGCCGCGGCGGCCCGGGCGATGGACTCGTCGTCGGCGACGACGATGGCGAGGATGTCGCCGACGCAGCGGGTTTCTTCGCCGATGGCGACGAGGACGGGCCAGTCCTGTTCGATGAGGCCGACGTAGCGCTGGCCGGGCACGTCGGCTGCGGTGATGACGCGATGCACGCCGGTGACGGATTCGGCCATCCTCGTGTTGATGCCTTTGACGAGCGCGCGGGGATGGTCCGCGAAGCGCAGGGCGGCGCGGAGCATGCCGGGTACTTTGAGGTCGTCGATGTACGGCTTGTCGCCGAGGACGGATTCGCGGCCGAGGTAGCGTGGGAGTTCGGTGCCTACGGCGCCGGATTCGTCGAATTCGACGGTGGCCTCGCCGCGGCGCATGCGCGCGTAGAGCTCGGCTGCGTCGATGATCTTGGTGTAGCCGGTACAACGGCAGAGGTTCGAGCGGAACGCCTGGGCGATTTCCTCGCGCGACGGGTCGGGGTTGGACTCGACCAGGCTGATGGTGCGCGCGGCGAAACCGGGAATGCAGAACCCGCACTGAACGCCGCCGCAGGCGACGAAGGCGTCGGCGACCTGGCGGCGAATTTCCGGGTCGGCGCCTTCGAGTGTGGTGACCTCGCGGCCGTCCAACTGCACGGCTTTGAGCGTACACGACAGGCGCGGCTTGCCGTTGACCCAGACGGTGCAACAGCCGCACTGGGCCTGGGGCTCGCAGCCGTTCTTGGGCGAGATGATGTTGAAGTCTTCGCGGAGCACGTTGAGCAGGCTGCGGTCGGGGCTGACACGGTGCGTCACCGCGCGGCCGTTGAGCGTGAACTGAATGGACTTCAGCAGATCGGTGTCTTCACGAAGCACGGGTTTGAACCGATGGCGCGGAAAGGCTGGTGGTTCAGCCTCTACCCGAACAGGGACATTATTGTCGGGCGGCCCCGGATGTTCAACGCCTGATTCGGCGGTCTTGCGGATGCCTTTAGGGGGCGGTAATGTTGCGGGTTTGCAGCTTTTACCGGGGTTTTTGGGTACGAGGACGACGCGCATGACGGACTACGCCGCGATTCGCCGCGAGGCGAAGAAGCACGAAAAGAAGATGGTGACGTTTCTCCGCGACATGGTCGCGATTCCCAGTGAATCGGCGGAGGAGGGGAAGGTGATCGCCCGCATCCGGCAGGAACTGCAGGCGACGAAGGCGTTTGACTCGGTGCGCGTCGACGGTATGGGCAACCTGCATGCGCGCATCGGCAAGGGCGGGAAGCTGATCGCGATTGACGCGCACGTGGACACGGTGGGCGTGGGCAAGCGCGACGAATGGAAGCACGATCCGTACAAGGGCAAGCTGACCAAGACGCACGTGTGGGGGCGCGGGGCGGGTGACCAGGAAGGGGCGATACCGGCGATGGTTTACGCGGGCCGGATCATTCGCGACCTGGGGCTGGCGAGCAAGGAGTGGTCGCTGCTGCTCACCTTCACGGTGATGGAGGAGGACTGCGACGGGCTGTGCTGGCAATACATTGTCAACGAGGAGAAGATCCGGCCGGACTGCGTGGTGGTGACGGATTCCACGAACTGCAACATTCTGCGCGGGCATCGCGGGCGGATGGAGATCGGGGTGTGGACTTCGGGGCGGAGCTGTCACGGGTCGATGCCGGAGAAGGGGGTCAACGCCATCTACAAGATGGCGAAGATCGTCAATGAGATTGAGAAGCTGAATACGCGGCTGAAGAAGGACAAGTTTTTGGGCAACGGCACGATCACGGTGTCGTACATTGACTGCCAGACGCCGAGCGTGTGCGCGGTTCCGGGCGGGGCGTTCATTCACCTGGACCGGCGGCTGACGGTGGGGGATACGAAGGCGTCGGCGGTGAAGGAAGTGAAGGACGCGATCAAGCGGTCGGGGGTGGACGCGACGGTGAAGGTGCTGCGGTATGCACGGCCGAGCTATACCGGGTTGACGTACGAGACGGAGAAGTATTTTCCGACGTGGTGTTTTGACGAGGACGATCGGCAGGTGCAGGCGGCTGTCCGGACGTACAATGCGTTGTTTGAGAAGCCGCCGACGGTGGGGCGGTGGACGTTCAGCACGAACGGGGTGTCGATCGCGGGCATGTTCGGGATACCGTGCGTGGGGTTCGGGCCGGCGCCGGAGGACGTGGCGCACACGGTGAACGATTCGGTGCCGATTGAGCATCTGACGAAGTGCGCGGCGTTTTACGCGGCGTTTCCGGGGATGTATTGCGCGACGAACGGGAAGGCGGCGGCGAAGGGGCTGACGCGGTTTAAGAGGATGTAGTGTGGGCACGGCCCATTATTCGGCTTTATCCACATGTCATTCGACGTGGCCAAGATCAAGCAGACGATGACGGTTGCTTTGTCGGACCGTGAACTCTCCGACGAAGCGCGCCGGGACGTTGTCTTCCACATGACGGATTGGCTAGTCGACCTCGAGGCGTTGTACCGGTACTACAGCGAACCGGATTCCGTGCAACCTGCGGCAATCGAAGAACTGTTGGCGAGATTCTTGGTTCACGTTCCCAACCACGTTGCGGCGGCTGCCAAGTTGATGGTCGATTTCCCCGTCAGCGATATCTTTCAGGTGGGTGCGGTGGATTTGAGCTACGACGAAAGGGCGGCACTGCTTATTCAGCTTAAGATTGAGATTTGGGGTGAGTTTCGTGAGCCATTGAATGTCATCAATCCTTCGAATGAGCAGATTGCACAAATGCTGCAAAGCCTTGATGGCCATGAACTTTGCGTTGCGAAGATCAGTTTGTACGACGATTATTACTTGTTGGTCGACATCAGCGATGATTTGGTCGAGAGGGGTTTCGAGTGTCGGGATGGAACGCAATTTTATGCCTGTATGAACTCTAGTCCTGCATTGACGGATGTCATTCGCGCGTTTCAGCAATTCGCCAGTGGGGACAGAAGCTGGATGCGGGATTTTGAGTGGGTGCAGCGGTAGGGTGGGCACGGCCCACCACGAGATAAGCAAGGATAAAACCTGGTGGGCGGTGCCCACCCTACGAGAGATGACATGGCGATCAATCTGAAGGGTCGGGATTACATCGAGACGCAGGACTTTTCGCGGGAGGAGCTGGATCATCTGCTGGCGACGGCGGATGAGTTGAAGGCGAAGTTCCACCGCGGGGAGCGCACTTTGCTTTTGCCGCATCAGACGGTGTACCTGCTGTTTTTCGACAACAGCACGCGGACGCGGAATGCGTTCGAGGCCGGGGCGACGCAGCTCGGGGCGCATGCGCACTTTCTCGATTCGCGATCGACACAGATCGCGCATGGGGAGACGGCGTATGACACCGGGCGCATCCTGGGGTGCATGGGGCACGGGATCGCGATTCGGCACGACCTGATCCTGGATGAGGGGAACACGTACATGCGCGAGGTGGCGCGGGGGACCGACGTGCCGGTGATCAACATGCAGTGCGATGTGGATCATCCCACGCAGACGCTGGCGGACATCATGACGATTCGCGAGCACTTCAAGGGGGAGGTCGCGGGCAAGAAGATCGCGGTGAGCTGGGCGTATGCGCCGAGCTACGCGAAGCCGCTGTCGGTGCCGCAGGGGCTGATCACGCTGATGACGCGCATGGGACTGAACGTGACGCTGGCGCATCCGCCGGGATACCGGCTGGTGGATCGGACGCTGGAGGCCGCGAAAAAGAACGCGAAGGAAGCGGGCGTGAAGTTCGAGATCGTGGACGACATGGACGCGGCGTTCGAGGGAGCGGATATTGTTTATCCCAAGAGCTGGGGGGCGTACGACCTAATGCTCCAGCGGCGCGACGCGAAGACCGACGACGCCATGAAGCGGATCGAGAAGGAGTGCCTGGCGCAGAACGCGAAGCACAAGGACTGGATCTGCGACGAACGGCGGATGAAGCTGGCGAAGAAGCACGCGATTTACATGCACTGCCTGCCGGCGGATCGCGGCAGCGAAGTGACGGATGCGGTGATCGACGGCCCGCAGTCGGTGGTGTTCCAGGAGGCGGAGAACCGGCTGCACACGGCGAAGGCGATCATGGCGAGCACGATGCGCGAGCGGCCGTTTAAGTAGCAGGCGAGTGCTGTGGTACAAGTTTACCAGCCTGTCTTGACCGGCTGGAAAGCCGGTCCCGCATTATTCCTGTGACCGGCTGGTATGTCGGCCCGACTCACCCTCCCCTTACCCCTCCCTCGAAGGGAGGGGGGTTTGGCGGCTCTGCACATCGTTGAGTGGAATCAACCGACATGACTGCGCCCTTTACGCACAAGATTGTTCTGGCCCTGGGGGGAAACTCGATTTCCTCGGGGAATCGGCGTAACGACATTACCGATCAGTTCGCGCAGTCGCGAATTACCGTGCGGCACATCGCGGACCTGATCGAGGCGGGACACCGGGTGATCATCACGCATGGCAACGGCCCGCAGGTGGGGATGGTGCTGCGGCGGGTGGAGCTTTCGCGGCACGAGGTGTATCCGATCGACCTGGGGTTGGCGGTCGCGGACACGCAGGCGGGCATGGGGTACATGATCTGCCAGGTGCTGCGCAACGAGATGTACGGTCGGGGCAACCGGCTGGATCCTTGCGCGCTGGTGACGACGGTGCTGGTCGACGCGGAGGATCGGGCGTTTACGCACCCGACGAAGCCGATCGGGCCGCATTACGACAAGGCGACGATCGATCAGCGGGTGGCGAGCGACGGTTGGCAGGTGGTTGAGGTACCGGGCAAGGGCTGGCGTCGGGTGGTGCCGTCGCCGGCGCCGAAGCGCATTCAGGAGATCGATCTCATTCGGCGGCTGTTTGACGAGGGGCACGTGATCGTGTGCTGCGGCGGTGGGGGAATTCCCGTGGTACACACGACGGCGACGCGGCTGGACGGGGTGGAGGCGGTGATCGACAAGGACCTGACCTCGGCGCTGTTGGGCGTGCAGACGGACGCGGACACTTTGGCGATTACGACCGGGGTGGAGAAGGTGTGCATCAACTTCGGGAAGCCGGACGAGCGCGCGGTGGATGTGCTGACGGTGAGCGAGGCGCGGGCGCTGCTTGCGGACGGGCAGTTTCCGGCTGGGAGCATGGGGCCGAAGATCGAGGCGTGCATTCAGTTTATTGAGGAGTCGCGGACGCCGGGTTCGCAGGCGATCATCACGAGCATCGCGGGGCTGGCGGATGCGCTGGCGGGTCGGACGGGTACGCGGATCGTGCGGGGTTGAGGGTTTGGCGTTTTCTTTCTGGCGGTTTTGACGCCAAGGACGCAAAGAGCGCCAAGGACGCCGAGGTTTTTTGGGATTAGATGGGGTGGCGGCTTTGCGACTGGCGGCCCGGCCTGCGACTGTCGCGACTGACCGACGTGCGAGATTGCGTTTGAGACACACATGGCGACGACGAATTGGATTCGTGTGCTTGATTGCGGCTGCCGTCACCGGATTAGCATGGGTTGCGTCATGCTTCGTTTACACGGGATATCGTTGGGATACGGCAACTCCACGCGGAACAGCGCCGAATCTGGTCGCTTTGCACCGCGGTCGTTTTGTGAAAATCACCAATGGCACGGCCGCTTGGCTTGTGCAAGATAAGCTCGGGTGGGTGATTACCGCACGCCCTGCATTTATAGGACATCTCACCGGGCTCTTCTTTGTTGGATGGGGCATTGATACGCGGCCCATCGAAACGGGCGCCACTTATCTGCGCGTTTCCCTTTGGTTGCCCTTTCTTGCATTACTGACGATGTGTTTTATTCTGCGACGGCGACTGCAGTCAGGTCCATGGCCGAGTTGTTCAGCATGTGGGTATTGCATGCGCGGTAACAAGTCGGGCGTATGCCCGGAATGCGGTCAGCCAGCGACAGAGGCTTCCCGCCAGGTGAGCAATGGAACCGGCTGAGCATTCGACATTCCATCCCTCAACTCAACGCGACGAATACGCATTCAACAATAACTCACAACTTGGCGCCCTTGGCGCTCTTGGCGCACTTGGCGTTGAAAAGGAATGTGAAAACGTCGACATTATGGCGGCGACGCCCGGAGGTTGTGCTCCGCCCGCGGGATGCGTAGGCTATGTGCAATCACTCCGCCGCGTGGCGACTTGGCGGGGCCGCCGCGCGTGGGCTGCCGATGGCTGTCACCCGCTGCGAGGACGCATCATGTTGGTACAGACCCGTTTGAATCGAAACCAGGCAATTGAGTTCGGGATGGTGTTCATGCTGGCGGTATTCTTGGCGACGGGGCCCGCGCGGGCCGGGGAAAGCGGCGAGAAGAAGGTGCTGACCCGCGACCAGGTGGAGAAGAAATACACCTGGGCGACGGAGGACATTTTTCCGGATGTGAAGTCGTGGGAGGCGGAGTACGCCCGGCTGGAGAAGGAGATCGGCACGCTGGCCAAGGCCAAGGGCACGCTGAGCCAGGGGGGCGGCGCGCTGTTGGCGGCGCTGCAGATGAGTGATGAGACGGAGGCGCAGCTCGACAAGCTGATGGTGTACGCGTCGCTGCTGGCGGACCAGGACACCGCGGTTGGGGAAAACCAAAAGCTGGACCAGCGGGCGACGCTTCTGGCGACGAAGTACAGCGAGGCGACGAGCTGGATGGAGCCGGAACTGACCGCGATCCCGCTGGAGACGATCCAGTCGTGGATGGCGGACAACGAGAAGCTGGCGGTGTACGGGCATTTCTTCGATGATCTGTTTCGGCAGAAGAAGCACATTCTCAGTCCGCGCGAGGAAGAGCTGATCGCGATGAGCGGGCAGGTGCGGCGCGTGCCTTACAACGCGTACAACCTGCTGACTAACGCGGACCTGAAGTTTCCGACGATCAAGGACGCCAAGGGCACGGACGTCGAGCTGAGCGATTCGGCGTATTACCTGTTCATGCGCTCGCCGGATCGGCGCGTGCGCAAGGACGCGTACGAGGGCATCGTGGGCACGTACAAGGGCGTGCGGAACTCGGCTGCGGCGCTGCTGAATGGCGTGGTGCAGAGCCACATTTTCAACGTGAAGGCCCGGGGGTACGACAGTTGCCTGGCGGCTGCTCTCGACGGGGGGAATATTCCGGTCGAGGTTTACAACACGCTGGTTGCCACGGTGAACGAGAACCTGCCGGTGCTGCACCGGTACATGAAAATTCGCCGGGAAGCGCTGGGGCTGACGGACGGCGTGCGGGCGTACGACCTGTTCGCCCCGTTCGTGATCGACGAGGGGCCGAAGTACGATTACGACGGCGCGGTGGAGATGATCGTGGACGCGCTGGCGCCGTTGGGCGACGAGTACCTGTCGGCGATGAAAAAGGGGTTCGGGTCGCGCTGGGTGGACGTTTACCCGACGAAGAACAAACGGAGCGGGGCGTACTCGAGCGGGACGTTTCTCACCCAGCCGTACATCCTGATGAATTATCATGAGACGTACGACAGCGTATCGACGCTGGCGCACGAGATGGGGCACTCGATGCACTCGTATTTCTCGCGCGGGACGCAGCCGTATGTCTACAGCAATTACGATATTTTCTGCGCCGAGGTGGCCTCGACGTGCAACGAGATTATTTTGCAGCATTATGTGCTGGAGCGGACGACCGACCCGAAGCAGAAGCTGTACCTGCTGGTCGAGTTTCTTGAAGGCATCCGCGGGACGGTGTTCCGCCAGACGATGTTCAGTGAGTTTGAGCAGCGGATTCACGAGATGGCGGAAGCGGACGAGGCGCTGACCGCGGACTCGCTGAGCGCTGAGTACGGCAAGATCATGAAGAAGTACTACGGTCCGGACTACGTGCACGATGAGCTGGTGGACAGCTATTGGATCCGGATTCCGCACTTTTATTACAATTTCTACGTGTACAAGTATTCGACGAGCTATTGCGCGGCGAGCAACATCGCGCGGCGGATCATGGACGGCGAGGCGGGGGCGGTCGAGGCGTATATGGAATTTCTCAAGGGCGGCTCGAGCCAGTATCCGATCGACATGCTCAAGATTGCGCGGGTGGACATGACCTCGGCTGAGCCGATCCATGATGCGATGAAGCAGTTCAGCGGTCTGCTGGATCAGACGGAAGAGCTGGTGCAGCAAGTCCGGGCGACTGCCGGGCGCTAGTTCTGCGAACTCGGACGCGTTTGCAGTCTCGCGGGCGGGTTTTTCATACTGCGCAGTTCGCCCTACGATCCGCGATGCGCGGGGCGGCATGGATGCGCGCAAGCTTCGGAGAAACACCATTGAAACAAGTGACGATTCACACGAACCATGGCGAGATGACGCTGGAGTTCTTTCCGGACAAGGCTCCCAAGCACGTCGAGAATTTCATCGACTTGGCTGAGTCGGGTTTTTATGACGGCAAGACGTTTCACCGCATTGTCGACGGGTTCATGATCCAGGGCGGTTGCCCCAAGGGCACCGGGACCGGAGATGGTCCGCGGCGGCTGAAGGCGGAGTTCAACGACACGCCGCACGTCGAGGGCGTGCTGAGTATGGCGCGGTCGAATGATCCCAATTCCGCGTCGTGCCAGTTTTTCATTTGCCTGGATGACGCCGAGTTTCTGGACGGCAAGTACACGGCGTTCGGCCGCGTCACGGACAAGGCGGGGTTGGCGACGTTGCGGAAGATCGGTAAGGTGCCGACGCGCGATCCGGGGACGGGTGAGAAATCCCAACCGAAAGACAAGGTTGTGATTCTGCGGATGAGCGTGGAGGGAGAGTGATGAGTGATAAGTGGTGGGCGGCAGTTGGGTGGTGCGCGCATGGGTGCGCAGAAATGCGCCAAGCGCGGAATTCTTTTCGCCTCTCGCCGATCACTCTGCACTAAACAGGAACTGCAATCCGACGACCTGGCCGTCGGGCGTTGGGGTGGCGTGGCGGACGATGGCATCGCCGAAGAGGGTGGCTTCCGGCTGATGGATGGCGATGGATACGCGTTTGCCGGCTGGGAGCGGTTCGTCGGCGATGATGCCGATGCCGAGAGAGCTGAGGTTGAGCGCGCGGGCGTGGAGGTAGAGCTCGACGCCGTCGTCTTCGGGCACCCAGAGTTCGACCGTACCGGGGAAAGGCCAACGCGGGCGTTGGCGACGCTCGGGATCCGGGGTGTGCTCGGGCTCGTGTCCGAAGCGCTCGCGCAGGATGTCCAGAATGGCGTCCGCGGTAATGGGCACAAACTCGTCGGTGAGCATGGCACACCTCATGAAAGCTGTCGATGTCCGGACCCTGGCCCGGACGGTACACGCCGAGTATACGATTGCGTTCCGTGGGGTGACGTCCGTAAAGGCGGATTCATCCATCCGATTGCGAAGAGCCCGCGTCCGGCGGGTATTATCGGTCAGGGAAGTTATCGGCGCGTAGTCTCCGCGGCGCCGACGTTGAACGAGAGCTGTTCAAGCTGAACAGCCAAGTCGACATTCGCGACGGTGACCCCCGCGGGTGGGTGCAGGGAAACCGGTGCGAAATTGAGTATTCCCTGAATGCCTGCGCCGACCAGTTCATCGGCGAGGGACTGCGCCACAGCCGCGGGCACCGCGAGCACCGCGAGGCGAATATCCAGTTGGCGCGCGACGGTCGCCAGTTCGTCCAGCGCCCGCACGCGCAAGCGGCCGTCTGGGGTCATGGGTGTGCCAATTTTTGCGGGATCGCAGTCGAAGACAGCCGCGATCTCAAATCCACGCTTTCCAAAACCGCGGTAAGCGAGCAGCGCGCGGCCGAGGTTGCCGGCGCCAACCAGCAGTACCTTCCAGGTCCGGTCGGTGCCGAGGATGCCGCGCAGGCGGCCGATGAGTTCCTCGACGTCGTAGCCGATGCCCGGCTGGCCGAACTGTCCAAAATAGGCGAGGTCCTTGCGGACCTGGGCGTCGGTGAAACGCAGGGCCTGGCCGAGCTGTTTGCTGGACACGGTGCGCAGGTTGGATTCGCGCAGCGCTTCCAACTGACGCAGGTAAAGGCTCAGGCGTCGGACCGCGGGTGCCGGGATGCCGTCAGACTTGGCCATTGTGCTGTGCAGTCCGATGAGTCGGCGAAGTCGCGGCTGACCCGCGGTATGCGTGCAATGTCATCAGCGGCTGCGGGTCGCGACTATAACGGCGCTGGGGAGGGGTCACAAGGCGGGAAGCGGGCAGCATGCGCGAGGCGATTGCTTGACAGTTTCGGCAATGATTGGGTAGGGTGCGTTTTGCCTGAGCGCTTGCGCCGGGGGCGCGCCCCGCGGGCGACTTGGGATCCCGGCCAACCGATGCGACGAGCGCATCGGCCCCGTGGTCGGTCGCAGTTTGGCGACGAGCGTGCGGCGCCCGGTCGAACGAGTCGCCAGAGGGCGTCGCGGATCACCAAACCCATGCATGAAACGCCATCGACGAGACCTTGCGGGTGCGAGCGGCGGCGCGGCGGAGTGAATTCCATGATGCGAAATCCGTACCTGTTGACCGGCTGTGCGGCTCTGCTGATGAGCATGCTCTGGTCGACCGCCGCTTTGGGCCAGGGGGAGGCTGCGCCGGAAGACCAGGATATGAACACGCTGCGCGTGGGCATCCCCAGCGATCGGGATAACCCGATGGTCGATGCGTGGATCAACGTGCAACTGGGGAAGCTGCGCACGTCGCTGAGCAATCCCATCCTGATCCCCGAGGGCATCAAGAGCTTTCGCGCCAGCTTCGACGCGCAATACAACCATGCGAACAATACGGGTGATTTCAAGAAGAAGCTGGCGGAGCGGATCGGTGCGGTCTTCGCGCTGGAATACGCGAAAGGCCAGCAGCTTGAAGAGGTCGTCGGGCAGGCGATGGCGCGCGTCGTGCTCGACGTGCGCAGCCTGGATGCCCGCGAGGCGATTTTCGCCGGGCTGACAGCCGCGGACGAAGTGGTTCGATATTTGAGCGCGCAGACGCTGATCAAACTTCAGCCGGACATTTCGGCGGACAATGCCGCGACTACCGAAGTTCTGCAAAAGCTTCAGGCCGCGGCGCCTGCCGCGGGCAACGGGGTCGTGGCTGCGCAGTTCTACCAGGCTGCGGCGCTCAACGGGCAGATCGCGGATGCGGTCGCGGCGCTGGTGGCCATCATGGATGGGCGGCTGGCGCTGATGCGGCAGGGGCCGGCAGCGCTGGATCGGGGCGAAGTGCCCGCCATCGCCTTTTTCGATCAGGCGGAACAGGCCGGGAAACTTACGCCGGAATTGCGCGTACAGGTCGTTCAGCGGCTGGCGCCTTTGCTGCGCATGCACACGGAACGATATGCCCAACCGAACAACTCGGCGGAGGAGGGCTGGGCGATGGAAGAGACTATTCTCGCGACGGAAAGCCTCCTCAAAAAGATGACCAAGCCGGAGAAGTCGCCGGACATCACGCGGGAGCTTCAGAGCGGCGGCGCGAATTCGGCGCTGAACATGCAGATCGAACTGATTCAGTGGATCGGCTCGGACCAGGTGTCCGGCGTGGTCAACAAGGCGCCCTGGGGTGTGCCGGCGGGCGCACCCTGAGTGCAAGAGCAGCGTAGCCGCCGATTCCCACCGGCTGTCCACGGTTCATTGAACACATGGGGATTTCGCCCCGCAGGCGCACGTCTGGTCGCCTCAGGCAGGCGGATTTCAGCGACTTAAGGGTGGCGATTGACTCTGCGCCGGGCCATACTGGTGCGGTTGCCGGCGCGCGCAGACGGCAGCATGGATCGAGCCATGGATTGAGCCGCGCAGGGTCGACCGATGATCAGGCCGCGATTCGCATTTCTCGGGATCTTGCTGCTGCCTGGCGGCATGGCTGTGGCGTCAGCACCGGTCAATCCGCCGGCGCTGTTCGAGCCGCTGCCGGCTGATCGGGCCCGCGTCGCTGAGCAGTCCACACTGCACCGGCGCATCCGCGCGGAGCCTTCATCGCTGAATCCGCTGCTGATGTTCACGGCGGTTGACGCGGAGTTCGAGAGCCTGCTCTGGGATCGGCCGGTGGTGCTCGACGCGGGGATGAACTGGCGGCTGAATCCGCGCGTCGCGGTTGATTACACGGAGTCGTCGGATCACCTTTCGGCGGTGCTGATACTTCGGTCCGACCTGCGCTGGCACGACGGGGCGCCACTTACCGCGGAGGACGTGGTCTTCAGTTGGCGGCGGATCATGGATGATCGGGTGGTTGCGCGGCAGGCGCGCACCGGCGCGGACCAGATCGCGGATTGCGTCGCCCGCGGTCCGCATGCGATACACTTTCGGTTCAAGAACGCGCTGCCCACGAATCCGTGGAATACTGATTTCCCAATCGTGCCGCGGCACCTGTATGGTCCGGCGGCGGAGGCGGATCCCACGCTGGCCGCGGCGGAGGAGTCCGTGCGTCTCAATCGGCACCCGGTGGGCAACGGGCCGTACCGTTTTGTCGAGTGGCTGGATGGTCAGCGGGTGGTGCTGGAACGCTGGGAGGACTACACGGATCCGAAGCCGGCGTTTCGGCACATCATCTTTCACGTGATTCCGGACAACCACGCCGCGCTGCTGGCGCTCGAGTCGGGCCATATTGACGAAACGCCGCTGACGCCGCAGCAGTTCGCGCGGGAGACCGATGGAGCGCGCTTCGCGGAAGCGGCGGTGAAGTTGCGTGGGCCGGGCTGGACCACGTACTACATCGGTTGGAACCTGCGCGGCGATGCGCCGCTGTTCGCGGATGCGCGCGTGCGGCGCGCGCTGGGGCACGCAGTGAACAAGGCGCTGATCATCGAGCGCGTGTACTTTGGGCTGTTCACGGAAGCGACGGGCGTGTTTCACGCGGATTCCTCGGTGGGAGGCAGCGAAGCGGCCGGCAGTGTTTTTGACCTGCGGATTGCGGGCGAGTTGCTTGATGAAGCGGGCTGGATGCGTGATCCGGAGGACGGCTGGCGTTATCGCGAAATCATGGCAGGCGACGGCGCTTCGCGGCGCCTGCGTGCGGCATTTACGCTGAATCTTCCGCAGGGTTCGCAGACGGCGCCGGCGGTCGCGGAGATTTTTCAGCAGGATCTGCGCAAGGTCGGGGTGGACATGACCACCCAGGTGCTGGAGTGGTCGGTGTTCAACGAACGCAATTTCAACGGGAATTTCGAGGCGTATTTCGGCGCGTGGACATCCGGTCCGGACCCGGATGACGCGTGGAACCTGTTTCATTCGACGGCGCGAGCGAACGGGCGCAACTACACCGGGTATGCGAGCGCGGCCGCCGACGAACTGCTGGCGCGCGGACGCGCCACGTTCGAACCGGAGGCGCGGCGCGAAGCATACCGCGGGTTGGCGGAGGTGGTGCGCACGGATGAACCGTACACGTTTCTGGTGTCGGCGCCGACGTTGTGGGCGTTTTCCAAAGATATGCGCGGCGTGGAGAACAGCCCGCGCGGCCCCAGCCTGGTCTATCCCGGCGTACGCGGCTGGTGGCGCGAAGCCAAATGACCGTGTGTCGCGTTCAAACGCGCACGGTGATTGATCGCAGCTAGGCGACGGAGCCTCGGACATGTGGCGCTATGCGCTGCGGCGACTGTTTTGGGGCGTGCCCACGTTTCTGTTCATCACGCTGGTGACGTTTTTCATCGTTCACCTGGGGCCGGGCGATCCGGCGTTCGTGTCCGCCGGGGCGTCGACCGGCAGTACGGAACTGGCGGCTGAGGCGCGCGCCCGGCTGCGCAGCCAGTGGGGACTCGATGGTCCGCTGGTTGAACGCTACGTTCGCTGGGTGGGGCGGTGCGTGCGGCTCGACTTTGGCCGGTCGTTTCACGACGGGCAGTCCGTGCGGGCCAAACTGGGCGAGCGTTTTGCGCGGACGGCGCTACTGGCGCTTGCGGCGCTTGTCGTCGCGCTGCTGATCGCAATCCCGGTCGGTGCACAAGCCGCCGCGCATGCGGGCGGGTGGTTCGATCGGGGCGTCGGACTGTTGTGCTTCGGGCTGTTTGCAATTCCGCGTTATGTCATGGGCATGCTCCTGATCGTGGTGGTCGGCGTCCAGTTGCGCTGGCTGCCGTTCATGGGCATGGGTTCGCCCGACGCGGGGGAAATGCCGGGCATTGAACGCTGGGTGGATGTCGCGCGGCACAGTTTGCTCATCGGCGCGTGCCTGTGCTATCCGCTGGCGGCCTATCTTTCACGATTTGTGCGCGACAATGTGGCGGCAGTGCTGTCTGAGGATTACATCCGCACGGCGCGGGCGAAGGGCGCCAGCCGGATGCGCGTGCTCTATGTGCATGCGCTGCCGAATGCGTTGCTGCCACTGCTGACCGTGATCGGGCTGGCCTTGCCGGGGCTGCTCAGCGGAGCGGTCATTCTCGAGGTGATGTTCTCGTGGCCGGGCATGGGGAGACTGATGTTTGACGCCGTCATGCAGCGCGATTACCCGGTGATCCTGGGCGCGAGCGCGCTGGCGGCGGTGGTGGTGCTGTTGGGAACGCTGGCGGTGGATTTGCTGTATGCCGCCGCCGATCCACGGGTGAGGTACACATGACGCAGGCCGCGACACCGAGCATGGGTCGGGGCTGTCGCGCGGCGCTCGCCTTTCTGCCCGCGCTGGTGATCGGTCTGTTGGCGCTGGGTGCGCCGCTGCTGGCGTGGGATCAGCCGGTCGCTTGCCGCCATGAAGGGCGCTGGTTTTTCCCTGCGCTGACCGCGGCGGGGCAGAACCTGCCGCTGGTTGGACGCGTGGTTCGCCGGCCGATTCCGTTTCGATATCCGGACTTTGACGCGCGGGCGACGTTAGACCCGGCTGCGTTCGCGCTCTGGCCTCCCGTGGCGTTTCATCCGGATGAGATCACGGCGCAGGCGCTGTCCGGGCCGTCGCGCACGCACTGGCTGGGTACCGACGATCGTGGACGCGACGTGGCCTCGCGGTTGATCCACGGCGCGACGGTGTCGGTGCGTGTGGGAGTGCTCGCGACGTTGCTGGCGGGATTGATCGGCGTCGCGGTCGGCGCGGTCGCGGGGTACTTTGGGGGGTGGGTGGACGGGCTGCTATCGCGGTTGATCGAGGCGACCATCTGTTTTCCCGTGCTGTTTCTGATTCTGGCGATACTGGCGTGGCTGTCACCGGGCGTCACGGCGGTGATCCTGGTGATCGGATTGACGCAGTGGACGTCGGTGGCGCGGCTGGTGCGCGCGGAGTTTCTGCGCATGGCGAGCGCGGACTATGTTCTGGCGGCGCGGGCGTATGGCGCGTCGGCGGCGCGAATCATCGTGCGGCATATGCTGCCGGGAGCGCTCGCGCCGGTGGTGGTGACGCTGACGTTCGGCGTGGCGGAGGCGGTGGTGATCGAGGCCGGCCTGTCATGGCTGGGACTGGGTGTGCCGGCGCCGACGGCGTCGTGGGGGGGCATGTTGCGGAGCGCGTATGAGCAGATGCGGTCCGCCCCGCACCTGGTTTATCCGCCGTGCATCGCGATCTTTGTCACCGTGATCGCGTGTCACCTGGCCGGGGCATGGTTGAGAAAACGCCTGGATTCCGCGGCGCGTTGAATTGTGCGGCGCGTTGGAACATGCGGCGATGCACTGCGAAAGATGCTACTGGAAATCGAGAATCTCAGGATCGAGTATGGCGGAGCGAGTGGATCCGTGCGCGCGCTGGACGGCGTGAGTCTTGCCGTCGAGTCGGGCGAAGTCGCGGCGATTGTGGGCGCGAGCGGCAGCGGCAAGTCGACGCTGGCGCACGCGATCGCCGGCCTGCTGCCGGCATCGGCACGCGTGACCGGAGGTGCGATCCGCTGGCGGACCGATCCTGAGCGCCAAGCGATTGAGCTGACCGGTCTATCGGAACCGGCCATGCGCGCGATTCGCGGAGGGCAGATCGCCACCGTGTTTCAGTCGCCCGGGGTCGCGCTCAACCCAGTGATGACGGTGGGCGCGCAGATCGATGAGGGCCTGCGGCTGAATCGCAAGTTGTCGCGGGCAGGGCGGGCGGCGGAGGTCGTTCGCCTGCTGGCGGATGTGGAGCTGGAGCCAGATCAGGGGTGGGCTTTTCCCCACGAACTGTCGGGCGGGATGCAGCAGCGCGTGCTGATCGCCATTGCCCTGGCGGGTCAGCCGCGGTTGCTGCTGGCGGACGAACCGACGTCCGCGCTGGATGTCACGGTACAGGCCCAGATTCTCGGTCTGCTCACGCGTCTGCAGCGGCGGGCGGGGCTGGGCATGCTGCTGATTACGCATGATATCGCGGTGGCAGCGCAGATGGCGGGGCGCATTCACGTCATGGCGGAAGGAAGAGTCATCGAGAGCGGGCCGACCCGGCGCATGCTGGACGAGCCGGAGAATCCGCTGACACGGGACCTGATCCGCGACGCGCGCAGCCTGTTGTCCGGAGCGATGGCGTCATGACTTCGACCGTGCGTCCCATGCACGATGATGCTGTGGATGCGCCGGGAGACGCGCTGGTGATCGCGCGCCGAGTGAACGTGGCTTATGCGCGGCGACGCGGCGGCGTGCGTTTGGCGGTCGACGGAGTCGATTTGGATATCCGGCGCGGTGAGACGCTCGGACTGCTGGGTGAGAGTGGTTGCGGCAAGACGAGCCTAGCCAAGGCACTGCTGGGGTTGACGGCCGTCGCCGGGGGTGAAGTTCACTTCGATGGTTGTGAACTGTCGCGGCTAGAGCGCGGCGACCGCATGAAGTTTCGCCGTCGCGCGCAGATGATCTTTCAGGATGCGGCTGCGAGCCTCAACCCGCGGATACGCGTGCATGAACTGGTTGGCGACCCGTTGAAGGTTCACGGCGGAGCATCTCGCCGCGACCGGCGCGCGCAGGTGGATGCGGTACTGGCGAAGGTCGGTCTGGATGCCGGACTGGCGGAACGACTGCCCCGTGACTTGTCCGGCGGGGAGCGCCAGCGCGTCGCCCTGGCCCGCGCGCTGGTGCTTGAACCGGAACTGATCGTGTGCGATGAGCCGGTCAGCGCGCTGGATGCCAGTGCCCGCGTGCGTCTGCTCGATCTACTGGCCGGACTCTGCCGCGAGCAGGGGTGCGCGCTGCTGTTCATTACGCATGACCCATCCGCGGCGCAGCACATCTGCAGCCGGATCGCGGTCATGTTCGCCGGGAGGATCGTGGAGATTGGGCCGGCTGGGCGAATGATTCGTCAGCCGAGGCATCCCTATACGCTTGCGCTTTGGACGGCTGTCCCGCGGCTTGACCCGGCAGAAACGTCGATCACGCCGCCGCTGGCGACTGTGCTTGCGGAGCCGAGCGACCGGCGGGAAGCGCCGCCACCGGGATGCGCCTACCGCCTGCGTTGTCCGTTTGCGGACGATCGCTGCAAGATCGAAGCGCCTGTCTTGGCGGCAGGCGACAACGGCGAGCACCCGGCGGCGTGCTTCTACCCGAAACGAATACACGCGGAGCAACGGTACACGGCTAACGGCGCCTTTAGCTTGCGAGATTCCGCCGCCCCTTGAACGATTCTCCGAACTGGTTACCGTGTGCGCCCTTGCCCATGCGCCTGAGATGTTTCGACGAGAATCGACAGCCGATGCATTGCAGTGCGGGCGGGAACGTTGAAGGATGATTGCAGGCAGGTGAATTCCCGTGCGACCGCGACGGATTTTCTGCGCCCACGCGCAGCCGATGCCGCGGCGGAACGATCGAAAGACGAGCAAGGAGACGCAGTGATGAATCGACGAATCGGACTGTACGGATTGATGCTTATCCTGGCGGCCGGCTGGATCGGCCAGCCGGCTCCGGCACGGGGCGCTGACGCCGACGTGCTCAAGGCCGTTCCGGAGAACGCCTGGGGCGTGCTGATTATTCGCAACCTGGGCGAGTTGGACCAGAAGCTGATGGCGCTGTTTCAGCAGCTCAACGTTCCGCCGATGAGCGGGCTGATGCTGGCGAAGGGTTCGCTCGGGCTGGCAGAGGGGATCAACGACAACGGGTCCGCGGCGGTGATATTCATGCCCGGCGCGGCGGTGATGGCGGAGCCGCAGAAGTCGCTCGCTATTCTCGTACCGACGACAGACTACGCGGCGCTGACCAAGAACCTGGCGCCGGAGGATGCAGGTGAAGGAATTTCCAAGGTGATGATCGCGATGGAGGAGTCCTACATCGCGCAGCACGGCGGATTCGTGGTTGCGGGGCCCGCGCCCGAGTCAGTCAAAGCGATCCTCTCCGCGGCGAATGGTCCGGGCCTGGGCGCGGCGTGGACTCCGCACCAGCTTGAACGATTCAAACAGGACGATATCACGCTGATGCTGAACCTCAAGTCGGTCCTGGGCGATCCGGCGATTGCCGGCATGATCGTGGGCATGGCCGCGATGAGCGGGCAGCAGGTGACGCAAGAGCAGTTGCAGGAGTGGGAGACGGTCACGATCACGCTGCGTCTGGAAAAGGACGGCGCTCGCCTGGGCGTGTACATGGGATTCAAGGAAGGCTCGGAGACGGCGCAGATCTGGGCGACAGGCGAAACCACCACGAAGTCAATGCTCACCGGCCTGCCGGGTGAACAGTACGTCTTTGCGTTCGGCACGCTGCAGGACGCGGCCTCCGCTCAGAAGATGGCGGAAAAAATTGAGAAGGACTTTCAGAAGAACATGGCGATGCTTCCGCCGGAGGTCGATCGCGCCAAGATGACCGAGACGATCGGCCTGATGAGCGGCATGTTCCGCGACATGCGCGATCTTTCGGTGAGCGTGACGGCGCTGCCCACTGGGGCGGACGGGCTGGTTGGGTTCGCCAAGGTGGTGACTTTCGAGAAGGGCGCTGTGGAAAAGTGCGGCAAGATCGCCGAGATTCTTCAGGCGGTGGGCGCGGCGGTTCCGATGCCGGAAGTGCAGCAGGCGCTGAAGGCCATCAAGTATTCCGCCGGCGAGGAAAAAGTTGGCGGAGTGAACGTGGATCACCTGGTGATCGCGGTCGATCAGATGGAGGGCGTCGACCAGGAGTCGTTTCAGAAATTCAAGAAGGTGGTGGGCGGGGATGGTCTGCTGTTCCGCGTGGCGGCGATTGACGACAAGCGGGTGGTGGCGACGCTGGGTGGCGGATCGACGCGTTTGCAGCACGTCATTGAACTGGTGCAGGGGAATGCCGCGCCGCTGAGCGCGAACGAGGGCATCAAGAAGGCGGCTGCGATGCTGAGCAACAACCGCTATTTCGAGGGATATCTGGCCGCGGACAACGCGGTGAACCTGGCGTCGGAGATCGCGAAAGCAGTAGGTGAAGAACCGGTACCGTTTCCGGTTCCGGCAGTGGACCCGCTGGCGATGGTGATGTCGCCGGCTGGCAAGAGCGCCGTGCAGACCGACATCGCCATTCCCATGTCGTTCATCGTGGCGGCCAAGAACCTGGCGACGACGATGCAGGGTGGCGGCGGCGGCGGACCCGGGCCGCAGGTCAACGCGGCGGACTGATGCGCGCGGCGCTGATCGCCGAAACTTGGTTACGACATTGAGAAAGCGAGACGGGGTCGATGGCTGCGGCTCCGTTCTCGCTTTCCTGCATTCATAGGGCTGCGCGGCATCGCCTGTCTGCCGGCGAGGCGATATAATACAGTCGGCGGCGCATGGGGCGCCGGCCGGCCTGTCTGGAGGACCGCATCATGAGCTTTTCGCCATTCAGCAAGGGTTTTCCCATGTCGCTCGGCGAGGTGCAGGAGGAGATCAACCGCGTGTTCGACCGCATGTGGCACGGGGGCATCTCGACGCCGCCGCTCGACGGCCAGAAGTGGGCCCCGGCGATCGACGTGATCGACGAGCCCACGCAGTTTGTGGTCACCGCGGAAGTGCCGGGCCTGGGTGTCGAAGAGATCGAAGTTACCTTCGACGAGGGCGAACTGGTGCTCAAGGGTCACAAGATCGCGGGCCGGACGGCGGAAGAGGGCATTTCCTTCGTTCGCCGCGAGCGTCGCTTCGGCAATTTCTGTCGTCGCGTGCCGATTCCGGAAAGGGTGAATGCCGACGCAATCAGCGCCCGGTGCGCCAAGGGTGTGCTGGAAGTGATCCTGCCGAAGAAAGAAATTCAGCAGCGCAAGACGGTGCGGATCGAAGTGGGGGAGTAGAACGATGAATTCGGAACGATGAATGATGAAAGGGGCAAGCCCCTTATTCATCATTCATCATTCATCGTTCATTGTTCCGCGTTGGCCGCTCCAACTCGTGCAATGGAAGCTCCATGTCCACCGCGCCGGAGTTGATCAACGCGGTCTGGTTCTGTAATCGCAGCCGAACAACCTTGGCGCTACATGCGAATTTCTTGACATACACTTCGTCGCCCGGTGACAGGGCGTTGATCCACGTATACCAGCCCTGCTGACGTTCGCGCTCTTCCTGCAGTTTTTTCTGCTCGCGTTCGCAGTGAATCCGCTGCTGTTCGGCGTCGAGCAGCGCCTGGTGGGCCTCCAGCCGGGCGCGTTCCGCCTGTCGGCGTGAATCCAGGGTTGATTCGATCACTCGGTTGATCGCCTGGTGCCGTTTGCCCAGGTAGCGGCGCGCGTTCTTCACCATGCGGCGGGGCATGCCGAGGCGCTGGGCGATGGTGATGGCGTTGCTGTTGCCCGGCTCGCCGATGCGCAGGTGGTAGGTGGGGCGCAGCGACTCGACGTCGAACTCGACGCTGGCGTTGTCCACGCGGTCGTGCGTCAGGCCGACGGATTTCAGCGCCGAAAGATGCGTGGTGAGCATGCCGGCGCAGCCCACGCGCAGCATTTCGTCGATTACCGCGCGGCCGATGGCGGCGCCTTCGTCCGGGTCGGTTCCTGAGCCGAGTTCATCGAGCAATACGAGCGAATGCGTGTCGATCTGCGCCAGCGTGCGCAGAATGTTCGAGAGGTGCGAGCTGAAGGTGCTCAGCGATTGCTCGATGCTCTGTTCGTCGCCGATGTCGACGTGGATTCGACGATACACGGGTGCGCGCGACCCTCGTCCGCAGGGAATGGGCACGCCGCTCTGGGCCATCAGGGCCAGCAGGCCGATCGTCTTGAGCGTGACAGTCTTGCCGCCGGTGTTGGGACCGGTGATGACCAGCAGGTCGAAGTCGTCGCCGAGGCGCACGTCGATGGGTACAACCGTGCGCTGCCCGGTCGGGTCGCTGCGGGCCAGGTCGAGCAGCACCGGGTGCCGCGCCTGGTTGAACAGCAGCACGCGATCCTCGGAAATGTCGGGGCAAACGCAATCGCGCGATTTCGCGTAGCGCGCTTTGCCGGCGATGAGGTCGAGGACGCCGATGGCGCGCAGCGTGGCCGCGATGCCCGGCTCGTTGCGGTGAACGAGCAGCGAGAGCTCGGTGAGGATGCGGATGATTTCCTTGCGCTCCTCCTCGCGCTGGCGCACGATGGCGTTGTTGCCCTGCACGGCCTCCGCAGGTTCGATGAACAGCGTGGAACCGGTGTCGCTGGCCTGGTGCACGATGCCCTTGAGCTGCCCGCGGTACTCGGTCTTCAGGGGCAAAACGATGCGGTCGCCGCGCTGCGTGGTGTTGGGGAATTGCAGGATCTTCGAGATCTGCGGCCGGCGGAGGATGCGCGCGAACACTTCGTCGACTTCCGCGCGCAGGCGCTCGATGGCGCGGCGGATATCGCGCAGGCGCTGGCTCGCGTCGTCGCGCACTGCGCCGCGTTCGTCGATCGCCAGGTCGATCTGCTGGGCCACGGCGCTGAAGTCACCGGCGTCGCGCGCGATGTGGCGCAGCAGGTCCGCGTCCGCGGGCAATGACGCAACCCAACGGGCGATATTGCCGGTCGCAGTGAGTGTTTCGGAGACGCGGCGCAGCCCCTGGGAGTCCAGACCTGCGGGCAGGCGCGCCGCGTGCAACTCGCCGGCCAAGTCGTGCACGCCGCCTAGGGGCGGGGGGCCGACAGCCGCCATCGCGGCCTGCATTTGGCGCACCTGGTCGAACCAGCGGAGCAGCAGGGTGCGATCGGTCACCGGTGCGATCCGCCCCGCCAGGTCCTTGCCCAGCGTGCAGGCGCACTGGTCCGCCAGCGCCCGGCGGACGTGGTCGAACTGCAGCTTGTCGAGCGCGTGCTGGTCCATCAAGATTGCGGGTTTCCGCGGCTGCCGCGGTGTTTTCGGGCTATCGGACGCGGCGGTGCGCGTCGCATTGTTACCGTTTGAAAATCTTGGGATCGCCGCAACGAGCCGGGTATAATACAGCGAAGCGACCGGGGAAACAGGCCCGGTGCCGCAGGGAGAGACATGCACGTCTGAAGAGGATGGCACGTCAGAAGAGGATGGCGCGTCCGGAGAGGATGGGTGGATGATGCGGCTGCGAAGGCGAATGGTGACGTTGCTTTTGGCGGTGTGTTGTGGAGCCGGCGGCAGCGCCCTACCGACCCTGGCGCAGGACGACATCTACGCCGTTCAGGATCTCGAGAAACTCGAGCGCACGTTCATTCGCCTGGCGGAACAGGTCCGTCCATGCGTGGTGGCCATCGAAACGCGCCAGGTGTTCGACAGTGAGGGCAATCGGTCCGTGCCCAACAGCCAGGGCAGCGGTTTTGTCATCCGCTCGGATGGTTACATCGCGACGAATCATCACGTCATCGAGGGGGCGGACCGGATCTACGTCACGCTGTTTGACGGCAACCGGCACGAGGCGAACGTCGTGGAATTCGACCCGCGCAGCGACCTGGCGGTGATCAAGGTCGAAGCCAACAATCTGCGCGTGGCGCCAATGGGCGACCTGAGCGAAGTCCGCGTCGGCCAATGGTGTTTTACGGTCGGCAGCCCGTTCGGCGTGGCCAATGGATCCGGCAAGACGTCGGTGTCGTTTGGCGGGGTCGCGGCGCTTGGCCGCTCGCTGACTGATTACATCCCCACGACGGGCAACGATCGTTTCTACGGCAACCTCATCGAAACTGACGCGAGCATCAACCCGGGCAACAGCGGCGGACCGTTGTTTGATCTGGACGGACGCGTCATCGGCGTCAATACCGCGATGATGTCGCGCAGCGGCGTGAACGAAGGCATGGGCTATGCGGTGCCCATTTCGGATCGCACGCGCATGATTCTCGACAAGCTCGCGGCTGGTGAGGCGGTGCCTTACGGCTACCTGGGTGTCGAGGTCGCCGACGTTGACAACCGGCGGGTGCTTAGTCCCGGCGTGTATACAGGCAAGGGCGCGGTCGTGGCCAAGCTGACCGGCGATGCCACTACGAGCCCAGCCGCGCGGGCCGGCATCCTGGCCAACGATGTGATCACCGAGTTCGCGGGCGTGGCCATCGCGGGACGCGACGACCTCATCCGTGTTGTGGGCGCGACGCCGGTCGGCACCGAGGTGCCGGTTGTTTACTATCGCGACCAGCGGCAGATGACGGCTTCGGTCACGCTCGATGAGCGCATCCAGACGGCGGTCGCCCGGGCGCGGTCGGGGTCGCGCGACGGCCTGCGGACGATGACCTGGCGCGAGGCGCTGCTGGTCGAACCGACCGAGGCGTTTCTGCTTTCGCGGACGAATGCGCGGACCAAACCCGGTCTGTTCGTCGCCGAGCTGTCGCCGCGTTCGACGCTGTTCAAGCGCGGGCTGCGCGAGGATCAGTTGATCGTCGCGGTGGATGGCGTTCGCGTGCGCACGCTCGAAGACCTGAAGGAACTCGAGCAGAAGGCCGAAAGCAAGCTGCGACTCGAGATGGATGACGGCTCGACGGTGACCATTCCCAAGCACTGAGTGACCGCGCGCGATTGCGCTCCACAGCGATTCTGGCACGGCCCGCTCCCTTGCAGTCGCGGCTCGGATTGCCGGTTTGCGATAACCGCGCCGGGCGGTATTCTCCTCGCGTGGAAATGGTGCAGGGGCCGGCGCGCGCCGGGGTGCTTCGCCGCCAGCGCGGCGCGGGACTGACGTCACCCGACGGTTTCGCCCCCTGCCGTTCGCCTTCCGCCCTGTAAGACATGAATTCAAGCGAAGTCCGCCAGCAGTTCCTCGATTTTTTCCGCTCGAAAGCGCACGCGATCGTGCCGTCGTCGCCGGTGGTGCCGCACGACGACCCGACGCTGATGTTCACCAACGCGGGCATGAACCAGTTCAAGGATGTGTTTCTGGGCACCGGTTCGCGCGCGTACAACCGCGCGGCGGATACGCAGAAGTGCATCCGCGCGGGCGGCAAGCACAACGATCTCGATGACGTCGGGCAGGATACGTATCACCACACGTTTTTCGAGATGCTGGGCAACTGGTCGTTTGGGGATTACTTCAAGAAGGAAGCGATTGCGTGGGCTTGGGAACTGCTCACCGGGGTGTGGAAGATCGACCCGGAGCGGCTGCACGCGACGTATTTTGAGGGCGACGCGAGCGAGGGGCTGGAACCCGATACCGAGGCGCGCGATCTGTGGCGAAAGATTCTGCCGGCTGATCGCGTTCATCCGGGCAACAAGAAGGACAACTTTTGGGAGATGGGGGACACGGGTCCGTGCGGGCCGTGCAGCGAGATTCACATTGACCTGACGCCGGATCGAAGCGGCGGGGGGCTGGTGAACGCGGGCGACGCCCGGGTGATGGAAATCTGGAACCTGGTGTTCATCCAGTACAACCGGGGGACGGACGGAAAGCTCACGCCGCTGCCGGCGAAGCACGTGGATACGGGGATGGGGTTTGAGCGGATCTGCGCAGTGCTGACGGGGATGTCGCGGGGGCAGCTCGGGCGGGTGAGTAACTACGATACGGATGTGTTCACGCCGATCTTTGAGGCGATTCAGAAGCGGACTAACGCGCCGAAGTACACGGGCTTGCTACCGGGCGATGACAAGCGAACGGGCGCTGCGCATGAACAGGTGATGGTGGATACCACGTATCGGGTGATCGCGGATCACATACGGACGTTGGTGTTTGCGATTACCGATGGGGCGATTCCGGATCGTGAAGGGCGCGGGTATGTGCTGCGGCGGATACTGCGCCGGGCGGTGCGGTATGGATGGCAATACCTGAATGTGCACGAACCGTTTCTTTGCGATCTGGTTGAGCCGCTGGTGGGGCATATGGAGGGGGCTTTTCCGGAGCTGCGGAAGGGACATGGCGGGCGTAATGTCCAGCACGTGGAAGACGTTATTCGAGAGGAGGAGGTGTCCTTTGGGCGGACGTTGGAGCGAGGGATTGAGCTCTTTGAGTACTCAGTCGCAAAGAGTTTTGTTGACGCCATGTGCTCTGATCACGGCTGGCGACGTGGGCCGATTGGCACCCCGTTTGAGATTCCAACAGCCAAAGTTGACATGGGTCCTAATGATTGGAGCTTCCATTTTCGAGACAATGCTGATAAGTCGCAATCTGTCACACTAGAACGCCTCGATGCTAACAGCATTGCCAAACATACTTCTCAGAATATTTGTATTTCTGGAGCAGATGCGTTTCGGCTGCACGATACATATGGATTTCCCATCGACCTTACTGAGTTGATGGCTGAGGAACGTGGCTTATCAGTCAACGTCAGCGAGTATGAGCAATTGATGGATGAAGCTCGAACGAAGGCAAGGAGTGCCCAGAAGCGAATTCACCAGTCAATTGGAGAGGCAATCGATCGGAAGTCGTTATTTGTCGGGTACGAACATCTCGATGTCGAATCAGCGATAGTGCTCAAGGTGGTGACAGGGGAGGAGCTCTCTACCTCAACTTTGGAACTCTTGGCTGGCGAGCAAGGAGCATTGGTTCTCGATAACACATCGTTTTATGCAGAACAGGGTGGGCAAGTAGGGGATCGCGGTCGGCTCGTCGCGGCAAATGGTTCTTGGGAATTCAGGGTAGAGGATACCCAAAAAGTCGGCGACGCGTACTTCCACATAGGTATGTGCGTACGTGGTTCGGTTCGGGCAAGTAATAAGTCCCTCGGATTTCATGTTCCGCCTACGGGAACTGTGCGTCTTCCGGAACCGGATGATGACCCTGTTTCGGTTGCAAGTGCAATCGTTGATCCGCAGTGGCGCATTCCAACCATGCGCAACCATACTGCTACTCATGTGCTTAATTGGGCATTACGTCAGCAACTTGGCGATGGAGTGCAGCAAAAGGGGTCTTTAGTCGATCCTGAAAAGACCCGTTTTGATTTTTCGTACAATAAGCCCGTTGGCGATGATGAGATTCGGCTTATTGAAGAGCTTGTTGTGCGGCGGATTGGGGAGGATTTGACCGTTTATACGAAGGAAGTCGAGCAGCAGGCTGCGCGGAGGATCAATACGCTTCGGGCGGTGTTTGGCGAGAAGTATCCCGATGTTGTTCGCGTGGTTTCGATCGGGGCGGACATTGACGCCATGTTGGCAAACCCTGCGGATTCGAAGTGGATGGAATACTCTGTCGAGTTCTGCGGCGGGACGCATGTGAAGAAAACTTCGGAGATTGGCCACTTCGCTATCGTCAGCGAGGAAGGTGTGGCCAAGGGCGTCCGGCGAATCGTTGGACTCAGCGGCGATAAGGCCAGGTCGGCGATTGCTCTGGGTGAGGCGCTGCTGGCGGAGGCGCGGGAACTTGGCGGGGCGGCTGGTCGGGCGGCGGATGGGGCGGAACTGCAATCGAGATTCTCTGATCTGACGCGGCGCGTGGGGGAAGCGCAGATCCGCATCGTCGATCGTCGCGCGATTCAGGCGGCGCTTGGCGATGTGCAGAAGGCGATCAAGGAGCATTCCAAGCAGGCGGCGGCCGAATCGGGCGATGCGGTCATGCAGCGCACTCAGTCGCTACTGGCTGAAGCTCAGGCGGTCAGCGGCGTTACCGTGGTGGTGGGCGAAGTGCCCAGCGCGGGGGCTGATGCGCTGCGCGGGGCGGTCGACTGGATCCGGCAGAAGACGGAATCGTCGGCTGTGCTGCTTGCGACCGCTGCCGAGGGGAAGGTGACGCTCATCGCGGGCATGAGCCGGGACGCGGTGGCCAGGGGGCTGAAGGCGGGCGATCTGATCAAGGAGATCACGCCGCACGTCGGCGGGAAGGGCGGCGGTCGGCCGGACATGGCCCAGGGCGGTGGGACGTCGTCCGATGGAATTCCCAAGGCGCTCGCGGCGGCGCGCGAGTGGATCGCCTCGCGGTTGATCGGCTGATATCGGTGCGCGCGTGCGTGTGCCGAATCGGTTGGGCTTGGCCCGCTCCCTGACCCTCGACACGATGCGGCTGCGTCAAGGGCGGGGCGGCTGGGCACGCTGTGTTCTTCCTGAGTCATGTCGCGATTCTGCGATGCACGGTTTCGCACCGCGTTGGCTGTATTGCCAGCGGGGTGGGGGGCGTGACTCGCCTGCCAATACAGTTTCGTCGATGAGTACGCCGATAATGGCACTGGCGCAGGGGATGCGCCGGGAGTGCATTTCGTGTACGAGGCATCATCCGTTCGGGAGTCGCAGAAGACGCCGCGTTCGCCGGCGGGCCGGCGCTTGCGGGTGCTGGTGGTCGGGCCGGTTTCCGAGGGCGGGGGGCTGGCGCGGGTGGCGCGGATGAGCGCGGAGGGCTTTGACGAGCGTCGCTTTTCGGTCGCGGTGTGCGACACATCGCGCGATCTGTCCAAGCGGTGCACGCGCATCAGCCGACTGGTCAGCCATTTCCGCCGGCTTGGCCGGCTGATCGGTGCGCTGCGCAGTCATCAGCCGCAGGTTGTACACCTGCATACGTGCAGCCACGGGACGTTCTTTCGTACGGTGATCGACGGCCTGGCGTGCATTGCGCTGCGCCGGCATTTTGTCGTACACGTGCATGGCGGACTTTTCGCGGAATTTCTGGCGGGGCTGCACGGTACGCGCAGGTCGCTGGCATACTGGTTTCTGCGCCGGGCGAACGCCGTGGCTGTGCTGAGCGAAGGCTGGCGGACGGGCCTGACGCGGGTGGTCTCGGGCGTGCGCATTCATGTCGTGCCCAATGCGGTTGCGCTGCCTGTGCTGCGCGCGACGGATGCGCGGCGCGGCGGCGGGGTGGTGTGCGTCGGCGATTTGGGGGAAGTCAAACGGCCGGAGGACCTGCTTGTCGCGTACGCGGCGTTGCCCAGCGTGTTGCGGCGCGAATTTCGCCTGACGCTGATCGGCGACGGTGAGCCGAATCGCCGGTCGCTGCTGGTCAATCTTGCGGACCGGCTGGGCGTCGCGGAGTACGTCGAGTTCACCGGCGCGCTGCCACATGAGGACGCGCTGCGCCGTATCGCCCGGGCTGATCTGTTCGTGTTGCCCAGCCGGGCGGAGGGTATGCCGATGGCGCTGCTCGAGGCGATGGCCGCGGGGACGCCGGCGGTCGCGACGCGCGTGGGGGCGGTGCCGGAGATCGCCCGGGACGGGGACGACGCGTTGCTGGTCGACGCGGAGGAGCCGGCGGCGCTGGCCAAGGCGATGCGCACGCTTCTGGAAACCCCAGCGCGCCGCGTGGAGATGGCGCAATCGGCCATGCAGCGCGCGCAGCGCGACTATTCGCCGGATCGCTTTCGCAGCGCACTTTCAGACCTGTGGAGTTCAGTGGCCCAGCCTGAACCGATGCGCCGCGCGGACCTGCCGCGACTGGCCACATCGTATCGCTCCATTCTCTAAACTTCGCTGGATGATAGCGGCGCCGCGGTCTCCCTGACTCGCCTGCTTGCCGCGGCGTGGTTGGGGTGATAAACCAGCCGCGATGGACGCATCGTTCGAGCTTTTCGACCATACGGCGGACCTGGGTGTGCGCGTGCGCGCCGCGAAGATGGCGGAGCTGGTCGCGCCCGCGGTGGGGGGGCTGTACGCGGCTATTGGCGTTTGCACGCATGCCGAAGCCGTCTGCAAGGGCACGCTCGAATTCAAAGGAGACGATCCAGCCGTTCTGCTTCGGGATCTGCTGGCGGAGTTGCTCTACATCTTTGAGCGCGATGCGCTATGCGCCGTGCATTCCGAAGTGCTGCGTTTTGATGAGGCGCGACTGATCGTGTCGGTCCAACTGGCTCCGATGGAGGCGGGGGCCGTGTTCGATCGCGAAGTTAAGGCGGTTACGTATCACGGGCTAGCGCTGCGAAAAATAGATGGCGGGTACGAAGCGGAATACATCGTCGATATCTGAGAGTTGAACGAAAGGCCAGGGTGGCCCATGTCTGAAAACTTCACGGGTCCATTGGAGCGGGTGGACGCGACGCGCTGGAGAATTCCCAAGTCGTACAAGGCGGGAATGCGCGTGGACGGGCTGATTTACGCCAATGATGCGCTTATTCAGCATATTGTGGCGGACAAGGCGCCGGAGCAGGTGGCCAACGTTGCGTGTCTGCCGGGTATCGTGAAGTACTCGCTGGCCATGCCGGACATTCACTGGGGCTATGGATTCTGCATCGGCGGCGTGGCGGCGACTGACCCGGCAGCGGGGGGCGTGATCAGCCCGGGCGGCGTCGGGTACGACATCAACTGCGGGGTCAGGCTCATCCGCACGAACATCACACTGGCGGACGCCGAACCGCGGATCGCGACGCTGGTCGATCACCTGTTCGAGAACGTGCCCTGCGGCGTCGGGCAGGGCGGGCGCGTCAAGTTCTCCAAGGCGGAGATGAAGCACCTGGTGGAAGAGGGGTCGCCGTTCGTGGTCAGCCGGGGATTGGGCTGGAAGTCGGACATCGAGATGACGGAAGGGGGCGGATGCATCCCCGGCCCGCGGCCCGATTTTGTTTCTGACCGGGCTTACGAACGCGGCGGGACGCAATGCGGCACGCTGGGCAGCGGCAACCACTTTCTGGAGGTGCAGGTCGTCGAGGAGATCGCCGACGAGAAGGCGGCTGACGTGCTCGGGCTGGTAAAGGGCCAGCTCACCGTGCTGATACACTCGGGTTCGCGCGGATTCGGCTACCAGGTCTGCGAGGACGCGTTGCAGGATCTGCGCGACGCTCCGCGGAAGTACGGGATTGAGCTGCCTGATCGGCAACTGGTGTGCGCGCCGGTGCATTCGTCGGAGGGGGCGCGGTACCTGGGGGCGATGCGCGCGGCTGCGAACTATGCCTGGTGCAATCGGCAGATCATGACGCACCTGGCGCGGGAGACGTTTTCGGAAGTCTTCGGCGTGCCAGCTGAGCGGCTGGGAATGCACCTGGTTTATGACGTGGCCCACAACATCGCGAAGGTGGAGCCGTATGACGTGGATGGGAAAACCATGAACCTGTGCGTACACCGCAAGGGGGCGACGCGCGCGTTTCCGCCGGGGCACGAGGAGTTGCCGGCGAAGTATCGCAGCATCGGTCAACCGGTGCTCGTGCCCGGGGACATGGGCCGCAGCAGTTGGGTGCTGGTCGGGCAGGCGGGTTCGATGACGCACACGTTTGGCAGTTGCTGCCACGGGGCCGGGCGGATGCTCTCGCGGAAGGCGGCGATCCGGGCGAGCAAGGGCCGTTCGATTCGTCGCGAATTGCTCGATCGGGGGGTTTATGCGCGTTCCCGCGGGCGGACGGGCCTCGAAGAGGAGCAGCCGGACGCTTACAAGGACGTGGGTGAGGTGGTCGGGGTGCTGCAGGACGCGGGCATCAGCCGGAAGGTGGCGCGATTGCGGCCGATCGGCGTGATCAAGGGGTGACGGACCAGCCGTTTGGAGCTTCTTTTGGGTAGGCGGCTGCCTGGGAACTCAATGTTCAAGACCGCGAATCAGATCGAGGGCGTTCTGGATTCTGCTCGGGGTTGGGTTTGGCATCCGCGCGCTCATTCGTGGGGATCGGAGGCGGCGCGTTCTCGGCGTGGCAGCGGGTCTGCTGGTGCTGTTTGGATGCTCCGACTTTGTTGAGGTGCACACAGGGGCGTGGTGGCGGCCATGGTGGCTGTTTGTCTGGAAGGTCGGCTGCGTCGCGGGGCTGACCGGCCTGCTGTTGTGGTCGCGCCGGAGGGTCCAGCGGGCTTAGTGCGGATAATGCGGTGTGTGCATGGCCAAGCGATACGGCTGCTTGGCCATGGCACTCTTGTTGGCCTCGTGGTTTGGCGCGGTGGCCAACGGTTTGGGGCGTGCTCGTCGGGCCGGTAACGGAAGAGCGTCGCGTTGGCTACAGGTCACGGACAGCGCAATTGACAAGGTACCCGATATGTCTATACTGGCCACGCTCTGGATCGTCCGAGTGTGTGGGCGTTCATCTAACCCTTGCTGGGGTCGTGAGTTATGTTTCACGGCGCCGTCAGGGCAGGTTGTTTTTCGTCCGAAGGTTCCGGACGACCGCGCACGCTTGGGCGGAACCCTTGTGCCCATGGGTTACCGGTGGGCGATGCATGCTCGCCGGATGGGCGCGTCGCTTCTGTAGCTCAGTGGTAGAGCGCGTCCTTGGTAAGGACGAGGTCATGGGTTCAAGTCCCATCAGAAGCTGATGGCCGCCGGGTGGCGCTTCGCGGCTGACCGCGGGCGGTGCGCCGGCACCGGAGTGAATTGCAGCAGACGGCGTGGAAAAGCGCTTTTCCGCGCGGCGCGTGACCCGGTGCGAACGTAGCCCGGATCATATGGAAATTCCCGATTGGCGGGCTCGAGGGAGGCGCAGGTCTCCCGAGTTGCGAGAGTGGAGGATCATACAAGATGGCCAAGGAGACATTTGAGCGTACGAAGCCGCATGTGAACGTCGGCACGATCGGTCACGTTGACCACGGCAAGACGACGCTGACGGCTGCGATTGCGACGGTGCAGGCGGCCAAGGGCCTGTGCAAAGCGATCAGCTACGACGAAGTCGCGAAGGCGTCGGAATCCCAGGGCCGTCGCGACTCGACGAAGATTCTGACCATCGCCACGTCGCACGTCGAGTACGAGACCGAGAAGCGGCACTATGCGCACGTCGACTGCCCCGGGCACGCCGACTACGTGAAGAACATGATCACCGGCGCCGCGCAGATGGATGGCGCGATCCTGGTGGTTTCCGCGGCGGACGGCCCGATGCCGCAGACCCGCGAGCACATCCTGCTTGCGCGCCAGGTGAACGTGCCGTACCTGGTCGTGTTCCTGAACAAGGTCGACCTGGTGGACGATCCCGAGTTGCTCGACCTGGTCGAACTCGAGGTGCGCGAGCTGCTGAGCAAGTACGATTTCCCCGGTGATGACGCGCCGGTGATTCGCGGCTCCGCGCTGCCCGCGCTGAACAGCCCGAAGGATCCGGAAAAGACGAAGTGCATCGCCGAACTGCTCAACGCGGTGGACGCGTTTGTCCCTGAGCCGAAGCGCGATATCGATCAGGACTTCCTGATGAGCGTCGAGGACGTGTTCAGCATCAAGGGCCGCGGCACGGTGGCCACGGGGCGTATCGACCGCGGCATCGTGAAGGTGGGCGACGAAGTGGAGGTCGTGGGTCTGGGCGCACGGCGCAAGACGACGGTCACCGGCGTCGAAATGTTCCGCAAGATGCTCGATCAGGGCCAGGCCGGCGACAACGTCGGGTGCCTGCTGCGCGGCGTCGAGAAGGAAGAAATTGAACGCGGCCACGTGCTCGCGAAGCCGGGGTCGATTACGCCGCATACGAAGTTCGAGGCTGAGGTTTACGTCTTGACGAAAGAGGAAGGCGGCCGGCACACCCCGTTCTTCAGCGGGTACCGTCCGCAGTTCTATTTCCGTACGACGGACGTGACCGGCTCGCTCAAGTTGAAGGGCGGCGCTGAGATGTGCATGCCTGGCGACAACATCACGATGGAAGTCGAACTGGGCAAGCCGATCGCGATGGAGCAGGGGCTGCGGTTCGCCGTCCGCGAGGGCGGTCGCACCGTGGGGTCCGGCGTCGTGGCGAAGATTGTGGAATAATCGTGCCCGGTTCGCGTTGAACTGCGGCTGCCGGACGATTAACCGGATGAGCCGGCGGAGTAATCAGGCATGGCGAAGGCATTGAAGCGCGAGTACGTCTGGCTGCAATGCACCGAGACCGGTGATTTGAATTACCGGACGACGGTGAATGTGCAGGGCGGCTTGCCGAAGATCACATTGAAGAAGTATTCGCCGCGCCTGCGCAAGCGGACGGTGCACAAGATCAAGCGGAAGTAGCCGGCTGGAGATGCGCAACCGGGTGTTGTTGGACAGCCGGGTGGCGCTGGGCATCCAAGTGGCGTTGGCCGCGCCGGCGAAACGTTCCGCGGGGCTTGTCCCGGCTGCGTCAAGCGTTGGGCGAGGCCGCTGCGGGCGGCATTCGCGATCGCCAAAGGAGCGTAGCTCAATTGGCAGAGCACCGGTTTCCAAAACCGGCGGTTGGGGGTTCGACTCCCTCCGCTCCTGATGGATGCAGTTGACGGCGGCCGCGGTCGAATTTGCCCATAAGGGATGGGCGGGTTGCCGGCGTCCTGGTGGTGAAGGAAGGCTTTGGCCGCGGTAATGGGCCGCGAAATTCGAGCGAATGCGCGCACGATGACGTGCCGCGGAAGAAGCGCTGAAGAGGATCAACAATGTCGCACGCGACGGGATCCGTACGCATGGAGCCAACCGAAGCCTCCGAGGCGCGTTTTGAGAAGCCGCGCCAGCCGTTCTTTCAGATTTACAAGAAGGGGCAGGGCTACTACACGCGGATGGGCACGGCGATCGGGGCGGGAATCCTCGCGGTTGGCCTCGCAGATTTCATCCACGATCAGTTGAATTTCGACCAGGATTGGGCGCCCGGCATCTGGCTGAAGAACGGCATTCCGGCACTGATGCTTTCCGCGCTCGCCCTGGGCATTTACTGGATTACGGGAGTCAACCGCCGCAGTTGCGATTTTCTGATTCACACCGACGGCGAAATGAAGAAGGTGAACTGGACCAGCCGCAAGGAAATCATCGCGGCGACAAAGGTGGTCATTCTGGTGACCTTCCTGACGGCGATGGCCCTGTTCCTGGTCGATTACGGTTTCATGACGTTCTTCAAGTGGATCGGCGTGCTGCGGCAGTCGTCCGTTTAGGTTTTCTTTGAATGCACGATCATCCAGACTCGAGTCGTGCATGGATCGCGGATGAGGCAAGGTGGCCTGGAGCTGTACGATGACCGAACCGACGAACGGAGATCAGCCGCTCTGCCAGCCCGGCATGAAGTGGTACGTTCTGCGGGTCGCCTCGAACAAGGAGGAGTACGTCCGCGAAGCACTTGAGCGGAAGGTCAAAATCGAAGGCCTGGAGAAGCTCGTGGGCCGCATTCTGGTTCCGACGCTCAAGGAGCGGCGGATGAAGGCCGGCGTCGCCCGGGTTTACAAGCGGAATCTGTATCCCGGCTACGTGTTTGTTGAGATGGCCACCGAAGATGACGGCTCGGTGCCGGAGAACGTCTGGTTCATGGCCAAAGAGACGACCGGCGTCGGCGACTTCATCGGCTCGGACGGAAAGCCGACGGCGATGGCGGAGCAGGACATCGCAGGCATGCTTGCGGCGTCCACCCAGGCGGAAGATACGCCGACGCTGAGCGGTTTGAACTTTACCAAGGGTGACCATGTGAAGATCACCTCGGGAAGCTTCGAGAACTTCGAAGGCGAGGTGGACTCGGTTGATGAGAAACGAGGCATGGTCACGCTGATTGTCGAGATCTTCGGCCGGTCGACTCCGGTCGAGGTGGAATACTGGCAGTTGGAGCGCGTCTAGTCCGCGAAATACGCAGACGCCGGCGCTTCGAAGGAACGCACACGTGGCAAAGGAACTCAAGGCAACCATCCGGCTGCAGGCTCCCGGCGGACAGGCGACGCCGGCACCGCCGATCGGGCCGGCGCTGGGTCAGCACGGCGTGAACATCGGCCAGTTTGTGCAGCAGTTCAATGCGCAGACCACCGAGCTGAACGGCATGCCGGTAACCGTGGTGATTTCGGTCTACGGTGATCGCACGTTCAGCTTCGAGGTGAAGAGTCCGCCGGCGGCAGTTCTGCTGAAGGACGCGGCGAAGATCGCCAAGGGCAGCGGGGTGCCGAACAAGGAAAAGGTGGGGACGGTCACCAAGGCGCAGTTGCGCGAGATCGCGCAGAAGAAGCTGTCCGAGTTGAACGCGTACGACATCGCCGCCGCGGAAAAAGTGGTGGCGGGCACGGCGCGCTCGATGGGCATCGATATTGTGAATTAGAGCCGCGCGGCGGTGTGCGCGGAGAGACACGCAAGAGCGAAAGTATCATGGCCAAGTTGAGTGTGAGATATCGCAAGCAGGCCGAATTGATCAAGGACGTTTCCGCGGTCACCACCGTTGAGGCGGTGACCAAGGTCAAGGAAATGGCCGCGATCAAGAGCGACCGTTCGTACAAGAACGGCCGCAAGCGCAAAGACGGCGAGCAGACGGTCGACCTGGTGATGAATCTGGGGATTGATCCCAAGCAGGCGGACCAGATGCTGCGCGGCTCGATCGCGTTGCCCAAGGGCATCGGCAAGAGCAACCGCGTCATCGCCTTTTGTGACGATTCGCTGGCGGACAAGGCCAAGGCCGCGGGTGCGGTTGACGCGGGCGGTGATGCCCTGATCGAAAAGGTCTCGGGCGGCTGGCTCGAGTTCGACGTGGCCATCGCGCACCCAGCGCAGATGGGTAAGGTCGGCAAGCTCGGTCGCGTGCTCGGTCCGCAGGGTAAGATGCCCACGCCGAAGGCAGGCACGGTGACGCCGGACATCGAGACGGCGATTCGCGAATATGCCGCGGGCAAGCTCGAGTTCCGCAACGACACGGGCGGCAATGTGCACATTCCGGTGGGCAAGACGAGCTTTCCGGTGAATGATCTGGTGGAAAACGTGGAGGCGGCGATTCAGCACATGACGAGGATCAAGCCGCACACCGCGAAGGGTACCTACATGAAGAAGGTCGTGGTGTCGGCGACGCGAACGCCGGGTGTGGAGATCGCAGTCGGCGGGGGACCGGCCACTGCGTAACTAAGTCGCGCCACCGGCGCGGCCCTAATGGATTGAACCCATGGATTCGCTCCTGTCCGGCGGATGGAACGCCGGGCGGGTTGTTTGAACCGCGGCAGGACCTGAACGATGAGCAAGCCATTGAAGAACATGCTGACGTCGTACCTTCGAGATCGCTATGCCGGCGTGGACAGCGCCTGCGTGGTGGACCTCACCGGGCTCGACGTGAAGTCCACGGAAAAACTGCGGAACGAGCTGCGCCAGAAAGGCGGACGGCTGGAAGTTGTGCGCAATCGGCTTGCACGTCACGCGTTCGCCGATTCGCCGCTCAAGGCGCTGGGGGAATCGCTGACCGGACCGAGCGCGCTGGTGATCGCGGAAGACTCGATCATCGACGTCGCGAAGGCGTTGGTCGCGTTCGCGAAGGAATCGAAGAAGCTGGTTCTGAAAGAGGCGATTCTGGACGGGGATCCCGGGCTGATCTCGGTCGCCGCACTCTCGACGATGAAGAGTCGTGTCGAGATCATCGGCGACATCGCGGCGCTGATCTGGGGTCCGGGCCGCCGTGTCGCGGGGGCCATCGCCTCTCCGCAGGGCAAGATCGCCGGATGCATCAAAGCGATCGCCGATAAGGAAGCCGCATAGGGAAAACAATAAGAAGTGCTGAGTGACAAGTGCCAAGTAAGGCGCTCATCACAAGCACTTATCACTCATCACTTAGCGCTGTCGTTCCGCCCGACTGGTCTGGGTTGGCTGCTGGCTGAGTCAGCTGCGTGACTTGGATGAAATGCCGCTGCGTTGGCGGCGCCTATCGGGTACACGACGTGTTGAATTGCTGTGGAGTCTTGAGTTATGGCCGAAGCACCAGTGAAAGAGTTCAGTTCTGCGATCAAAGACTTGGCTGAGAAGATTGTGAGTCTCTCGGTCAAGGACGCGCAGAGTCTAGTCGACTGTCTGAAGCAGGAACACGGGATCGAGCCTGCGGGCGGCGGCGCCGTCGTGATGGCCGGACCAGCCGGCGGCGGTGAGGCCGCGGCGGCCGAGGAAAAGACCTCGTTTGATGTGATCCTGGCGAACGCCGGCGACAAGAAGATTCAAGTGATCAAGGTGGTTCGCGCGGCGACGGGCCTGGGCCTGAAGGAAGCGAAGGACCTGGTCGACGGCGCGCCCAAGCCGGTGAAGACGGGCATCAGCAAGGAAGAAGCCGAGACGCTGAAGAAGGAACTCGAGGAATCCGGCGCGGCTGTGCAGATCAAGTAATCGCCGACGGTCTTTCAGCCCGGATTTCCGAATCGCAGCAAACCGCCCGCCCGGACGTGGTCCGCGGCGGGCGTTTTTGTAGGCCGTCTGCGGCGACCTGAAAATCTCCAAAGGTTTGCGGACCAAGCGCGCGGCGTGGATAATTCGCGATACGCATCGCGCCGGGACATTCGGGCTCCCGTGATTGCGCGATTCGTCAAGCGAGCAGTCACGCATGCAGCGCGGGCGCACCACGCCGATTGAACTATGAAGGAGGTTTCCAAGCATGAGCGCACGCACTGATCGACTCCAGGGCCGCCGATTCGTGTTTTCCCATGTAGCATTTCTGCTGGCCATTCTGGCATGCGCGTTTCCGGTTGCGCCGACGAGTGCGGCGGACCTGACCGCGACCCAACAGAAGGCGCTGGACGAAGCCAAGTCCAACCTGAAGCAGGTTGAGACCAATCTGAAGCTGGCAATGGATGCCGCCGGTCCGGGAGAGGGGCAACCGGCAGCCGGGAAGGTGCGGCTGGCCATGACGCGACTCAACTCGGCCAAGCCGCCGATCCCGCTGATCGAAGCTCGACTCGCGGACCTGCCTGCCGATCATCCTGACGTGGCGTCGACGCAACAGCAGTTCGACGCGGTGCGTGCGTCGATCGCCAAGCTGGAGGCACGCCTGACCGGAGGCGCATCTGCACCGGCGGAAGGTCCCGCCCAGGGAGTGCGGCTGGACTACCGCCAGGAGGAACAGCTCAAGAACGCCCGTTTTCACCTGCGCGACCTCGAGGGGATGGCGACTGCGCTGACCCAACTCGTCGAACAGGTCAAGGCGGCGGGCGATCCCTTGAGCCTGGATCATCGCCTGGTGCAGCAGGGAATGAATACGCTGGATACGGCGGATCGGCGCATTCGGGAGATTCAAACCCACCTGGAGGGGCTGCCGGCCGAGGGTCAGGGGGTCGCGCAGGTGACGAACGACTACAACGGCGCGGTTGTCAGCGTGCAGGCGGCGCGCTCCGCGCTGACCCCGGTTCATGACCAGATCATCGCGGCGATTGACCCAGGTAAATATCCTGATCTGAAGACGGATACGGAGCGGCTTCGTGAACTCGCCCGCATGTACGGAAGTCTTGAAGTATTCGAGATGGATCGGGCGCAGGCGGCATCACTGGTTCGTGAGGGGCCCGCGGCGATCGCGGAACGCGAGCGGGTCGACAAGGCGTATGCGCTTCTTGTGTTGCAGCAGACGCCGGATGGCGAGCAGGTAGCCGGCGCCAGCCGGTACTTCAGGGAGAAGTATGAGGCATTTGCGGCAGCTGCGGGGCAGCAGCGCGAGGCCCTGCCGGGACAGATTGCCGCGGACCTGGATTCTGCCAAGAAACTCGCGGAGCAGGCCGTCGCGGAGAAGAAGCCCGCGTTTTTCAATGGCGGCATTCCGCAGCAGATCGGCTTCGCCCAGGAGAAGCTCGCGCTTCTGGAGGCTCTGGGCACGCAGAGCGCCAAGGCGTCCGCCGAACAGATGGCGCAGACTCAGGCGGAACTGCGTCAGACGCAAGCAACGCTGAGGAATGACATCATCGCCGCCAATGAGCTTCCGCCGGATCGGTTCGGTGGGGAAGATCGTGAGGAAGTCGTCCGACTGGCCACGGAGACTCTCAAGAAGGGATATCCCGACGCACGGGTGCTCGCAGCAAGGATACCCGGCCAGGCGTGGAAGCGCGAAGTGTTGTGGTCCTACCAGAGTGGATCGTGGACGAAGACGGACCGGTCGCGGCTTCAGGTGCAGCTGATTGTGCCGCATGACGACAAGCTGGCCGTGATTCAGCCGGTGAACCTGGTGAAGGATCACCTGGGGGGCGACCAGATCAGCGCGTACCTTTTCCACGAAAAGGGCGAAGAACTGGAGCCGCAGAGCTTTCTGCCCCTGGCCAAGGTGCAATAGGTTGCGGGCCGGCTCAGCCTTCTGGGGCGGCGTGGCGGGGAGGGATTGCACTGCAGGGAGGAGGCGCCCTGCTGCCGGGGCCAGGTTCGGCAGATTGAGCGCAGGTCTGAGTCTCTGGGACGGTGGTGGTTGACAGACTGGGCCATCCGGTACAGAATCCGCAGTTCGGGTTGCTGGGCTCGCGCGAATAGCCCCGCGCCCAGAAACCGTCAAGCGGCGGCGAGAGCGAGATCGACCAGCATGAGCAGGGACGGCTGGTCACCTGGATGCTCACGTCCCACGCGGCGAGCGCACGATGCGGGCGCCGGAACCCCCTGAAGAAAAACTGAAGCACGCGTTCCGGTAACAGGTTCGCTGCGCGCCGCACTTGCCGGTCGGAGATCACAGTCCGCCGGGAAATTCGGTCGCATGGGCTGCGCGCAACGCTTACGAGGACGACACGCATGATTGCCGAAGTCAAGAGCCGGTCGATACGGGATTTCGCCAAAGTGGGCGACGCCATTCCCGTGCCCAACCTGATTGAGATTCAGACGAAGTCGTATGCCCGGTTCCTGCAGGAGCACGGGGCGCCGACGGAGCGCGAGAACTACGGGCTGGAGGCATTGCTCCGCGAGGTGTTTCCCATCGAAAGCTACGACGGGGACATGCGCCTTTCGTACATGAGCTACGAACTGGGCAAGCCGCGATATACGCCGGCTGAGTGCCGCGAGCTGCGCCTGACCTACGGCATGCCGTTCCGCATCCGCGTGCGCATGCACCGCAAAGACAAGGACGAAATCCAGGAAGACCTGATCTATCTCGGCGAGTTGCCGATCATGATCGGCGGCGGCGAGTTCATCATCAACGGCGCCGAGCGCGTGATCGTATCGCAGTTGCACCGTTCGCCGGGTGTCGACTTCGTCAAGGAACAGGCCGAGGGCGACCGCGCGCTGCACGCCTGCAGAATCATTCCCGAACGGGGAAGCTGGATCGAAATCAACGTCACCAAGAAAGACGTGCTCGCGGTGCGCATCGACCAGTCGAGCAAGATCGCGGCGACGACATTTGTGCGGGCGATGGACCCGGCGTACGGCAGCGACGAGGCGATCGTCAAGGCGTTTCACAAGACCAAGGCGGTGAAGCCGCAGCAGCTCAAGCCGGAAATGTACTCGGTGAGCACGATCGTCGACGAGGAGAGCGGCGAGGAGATCGTTCGCGCCGGCTGCCAGATCGGCGACGCGGTTTCGCGGCTGCAGGCGCTGGATCTCAAGCAGGTGCAGGTGATCAGCGGGGTGACGGACCCCTTGATTCTCAACACGCTGGCGGAGGACGGGGCACGCACGCATGAAGAAGCGTTGCTGAAGATCTACGCGCGTCTGCGGCCGGGAAACCCGCCGCAGCTTGAAAAGGCGCGGAAACTGTTCGAAGAGAAGTTCTACGACGAGAACCGCTATCGCCTGGGCAAGGTGGGGCGCTTCCGCCTGAATCGCAAGTTGGAGGTCAACACGCCTGATGACGTGATGACACTGAAGGTCGAGGACCTGATCAGCTGCCTGAAATACCTGCTGCTGCTGCGCACCGGCGAGTCGCAGTTTGAAGTGGACGACATCGACCACCTGGGCAACCGCCGGCTGCGGACGATCGACGAACTCGCGACGGAGGAGCTGCGCAAGGGCTTTCTCAAGCTGCGTCGTACGGTGACCGAGCGCATGAGTCTGCGCAATCCGGACGAGCTTTCGCGCATCGCGGAACTGATCAACAGCAAGTCGATATCCAGCGCAATCGAGTTCTTCTTCGGCCGCGGCGAGTTGTCGCAGGTGGTGGACCAGACCAATCCGCTGTCGCAGCTCACGCATGAGCGGCGGTTGTCGGCGCTGGGGCCTGGCGGTCTGAACCGCAAGCGTGCGGGCTTTGAAGTGCGCGACGTACACATTTCGCACTACGGGCGCATCTGCCCGATCGAGACGCCGGAAGGCACGAACATCGGCCTGATCGCGTCGTTGGCGATTTACAGCTCGGTTGACGATTACGGTTTTCTGATCACGCCGTACCGCAAGGTGAACAAGAAGGGCGCGGCGGTCGAGACCAGCGCGACCTATCTTCGCGCCGACGAGGAAATGCGCCAGATCCTGGCGCCGCCGGAGGCGATGGTCGCCGGGCACAACAAGCTCGAAGAAGGTCCGACCATTGTGCGCGCGTACGGCGACCTGACGCAGACGGACAGCGGCGAAGTGGCCTTTGTGGATATTTCCCCCAAGCAGACCGTAGGTGTTTCGGCCTCGCTCATTCCGTTTCTGGAGCATGACGACGCCAACCGCGCGCTGATGGGTTCCAACATGCAGCGCCAGGCGGTGCCGCTGCTCAAGGTCGACCCGCCGATGGTCGCGACGGGCATGGAAAAGGCCGTCGCTGAAAACAGCGGCATGGTGGTGCGGGCACAGTCGTCCGGCACGGTCACCTTTGTTGACGCCGAACGGATCGTGCTCAACGAAACGGAAGAGTACGTGCTGCGCAAGTTCGAGGGTCTGAACGAGCGCACGTGCCTGAATCAGAAGCCCATCGTGCAGAAGGGCCAGAAAGTCGCGGCGGGCCAGGTCATCGCCGATGGACCAGCGACCTCCCGTGGTGAACTCGCACTGGGCAAGAACGCGCTGGTCGCGTTCATGACCTTTGACGGCTACAACTTCGAGGACGCGATCGTGATCAGCGAGCGGCTGGTCAAGGACGACGTCTTCACCAGCATTCACATCGACGCGTTCGACGTGGAAATCCGCGAGACCAAGCTGGGTCGCGAGGAATTCACGGCGGATATTCCAAACGTTTCTGAGCGTGCGCTGCGCAATCTGGACGAGCACGGCGTGGTGCGCGTGGGGACGCGCGTGGGGCCGGGCGAGATCCTGGTCGGAAAGGTCTGCCCGAAATCCAAGACCGAGCTCAGCCCGGAAGAGAAGCTGCTGCACGCGATCTTCGGCCGCGCTGGCGAGGACGTGAAGAACGACTCGCTCGAGGTGCCCAGCGGCGCGGGCGGCATCGTAATTGGCACGAAGCGCTTCAGCCGGCGCATGCACCAGACGGACGCGCAGAAGAAGCAGCTCGAGCAGGAAATCCTCGCGTACAAGGCGAAGACCAACGAGAAGATTACCAAGCTCTTCCGCCAGATGTGCAAGGAGATCGAGCAGATCGCGGGCGAGCCGATGGTCGACCCCAGCACACGGCAAAAAGTAGGCCACAGCGATATCGCCGAGGTGATTCTCGAACAGATCGAGGCGATGACCGAGCAGTGGCGCGCCGGCGATCTCAAGTGGGTCAAGAAGGTGACGTCCGATCAGCGGGCCATCGATACCGTACACCGGTATTGGCCGCGAATCGGCGAATTGATCGAGGAGCAGGAGCGGAAGGTCGCGCAGATGAAACGCGGCGACGAACTGCCCTCCGGCGTGCTCGAGATGGTCAAGGTGTACATCGCCACCAAGCGGCGTCTGTCCGCGGGCGACAAGATGGCCGGCCGGCACGGCAACAAGGGCGTGATCGCCCGCGTCGTTCCCGAGGAGGACATGCCGTTCCTGGAAGACGGCACACCGGTCGACATTCTGCTGAATCCGCTGGGCGTGCCCTCGCGTATGAACGTCGGGCAGATCCTGGAGACGCATCTGGGCTGGGCGATGCGCATGCTTAGTTTGCAGGCGGTGACGCCGGTGTTCGACGGGGCGACCGAGGACGAAGTACACGCCGCGGTACGCGAAGCCAATGAACACGTGCGTCAGCGCGCGACGGACCTGAAAGCGGTGCAGCAGGCCGGCGCCACGCGGGAAATCTTCGCGGGCATGCCGTTCGGCGGAAAGATCACGGTGTATGACGGCCGTACCGGTGAACCGTTCGATCAGCAGGTCACTGTCGGCTTCATGTACATGCTCAAGCTCGACCACCTGGTGGATGACAAGATTCACGCTCGCGCGACCGGGCCGTACAGCCTCATCACCCAGCAGCCACTGGGCGGCAAGGCGCGTACGGGCGGACAGCGCTTCGGCGAGATGGAAGTCTGGGGTCTCGAAGCGTATGGCGCGGCGTACATGCTGCAGGAGTTGCTGACGGTCAAGAGCGACGACGTCGAGGGCCGCACCAAGATCTATGAGTCGATGGTCCGCGGCAAGAATACGCTGGAGGCGGGCACGCCGGTTTCGTTCGACGTGCTGTGCAACGAGATCCGCGGGCTGGGGCTGAACATTCAGCTCGAAAAGAAGCGGATCATTTGAGAATCGTGCGGACGGTTGAGTCGCATGGCCGGCGAGGTGACGAAGCGCGGAGTTGCGGCGATGGAACGAAACATCGAATACGCGACGAGTTCAGCGATTTCGGCGGAAGAACTGGCCGCGTTTTATGCGCGGCAGGGGCACCACACCACGCGTGACCTGGCCAAACTGGAGAGGATGATCGCAAATTCGTTCTGTTTCGTGACCGCCCGGCTGGATGGGGAGCTGATCGGCATGGCGCGGGGTGTAACCGACGGCGTCCACGGTTACCTGGCGGAGTGCAAGCTGGACCCGCGGTTCCAGGGGCCAGCGTGCATCACGCGGAAGGACGGACGGATCGAGCACGACTCGGAGGGGATCGCCGCGGAGATGGCTTTGCGCGTGGTGTCGGCGCTGTCGGATTTTGGCGTCGATCGCATCCACGTGCTGGCCTACGGCACGGAGGTCGATTTTTGCGAGGAAATGGGGTTCAAACGCGTGAGCGGCATGGTCGTGCTTGAGCGCGCGGTCTCGGCGCCAACACCGGCGCATGTGTGAAACCAGGATTGTGAATCTGCCGTCAGGCAGCGGACCAACAGCGGGGCAACCGAAATCATGGCCGACAACATTTACGATCGTATCAACGACTACGGCAGCGTGAAGATTCAGCTCGCCAGTCCCAACGACATCCGCAGCTGGTCGTTCGGCGAAGTGAAGAAGCCGGAGACGATCAACTACCGTACGTACCGCGCGGAAAAGGACGGCCTGTTCTGCGAGCGCATCTTCGGGCCCGAACGCGACTGGCAGTGCGCCTGCGGCAAGTACAAGGGCACGAAGCACAAGGGCATCATCTGCGACCGGTGCGGCGTGAAGGTGACGCACTCGCGCGTGCGCCGCAAGCGCATGGGCCACATCAACCTGGCGGCGCCGGTGGTGCACATCTGGTTCCTCAAGGCAATGCCGTCGCGCCTGGGCAACCTGCTGGGCATGAAGACCACGTCGCTGGAAAAGGTGATTTACTTCCAGGACTACACGGTCATCGATCCCGGTGACACGCCGCTGAAGCGGATGCAGCTGCTGACCGAGGAGGAGTTCCGCGCGGCGCGCGAGAAATACGGCGCGTCGTTCCGCGCGGGCATGGGCGCGGAGTCCATCCGCGAACTGCTCGCGGGCATGGACCTGGCCAAGCTCTCGCTGGAGCTGCGCGAGGACCTCATCAAGACGGGCAGCAAGCAGAAGGTCAAGGACCTGTCCAAGCGGCTCAAGATCGTGGAAGCGCTGCGGCAGTCGGAGAATGACCCGAGCTGGATGGTGATGGAGGTTATCCCCGTCATCCCGCCGGACCTGCGTCCGCTGGTTCTGCTGGAAAGCGGCAATTTCGCGACCAGCGACCTCAACGACCTCTACCGCCGCATCATCAATCGCAACAACCGGCTCAAGAAGCTGGTCGACCTGAACGCGCCGGAAGTGATCATCCAGAACGAGAAGCGCATGCTGCAGCAGGCGGTGGATGCGCTGTTCGATAACGGGCGCTGCCGCCGGCCGGTGCTGGGGTCGAGTAACCGTCCGCTGAAATCGCTGACCGACATGATCAAGGGCAAGCAAGGCCGCTTCCGCGAGAACCTGTTGGGCAAGCGCGTAGATTACTCCGCCCGCTCGGTCATTGTCGTCGGTCCGGAGCTCAAGATCGACCAGTGCGGCCTGCCCAAGAAGATCGCCCTGGAACTCTATCAGCCGTTCATCATCCGCAAATTCAAGGAACGCGGCCTGGCGGACACAATCAAGAGTGCGAAGCGCATGCTGGAGCGTCGCGACCAGGAAATCTGGGACATTCTTGAAGAGGTGATTCACCGCCACCCGGTGCTGCTCAACCGCGCGCCCACCCTGCACCGGATGGGCATCCAGGCGTTTGAGCCGACGCTGGTCGAAGGCAACGCGATCAAGATCTCGCCGCTGGTTTGCCGCGGGTTCAATGCCGACTTCGACGGCGACCAGATGGCGGTACACCTGCCGTTGTCGGTTGAGGCGCAGGTGGAATCGCACGTGCTGATGCTGGCGACGAATAACATCTTCTCGCCGGCGAACGGCTCGCCGATCATGTCGCCGTCGCAGGACATCGTGCTCGGCATTTTCTACCTCACAACGGACCACATCAGTCCGGAAGTCGAGGAAAAGGACATGCGCCGCTTCAAGGACGAGCACGAAGCGATGCTCGCCTACGACGCCGGCAAGATCAAACTGCACGAGCGGATCATCGTGCGCATCGGACGCACGCATGTGATCACGGGGCAGAAGGAAGGTCCCCAGCCGGTGCCGGCGAACGGCCGGGTGGTCACGACCGTAGGCCGGCTGATCTTCAACGACATCCTCCCGAGGGAAATGCCGCTGTACAACTACTCGCTGTCGCAGAAGGGCGCGGCGCGGGTGATCGCCGACTGCCACGCGCAGCTCGGGCGCTTCTCGACCATCGATCTGCTCGACAACATCAAGGAGATCGGCTTCAAGCACAGTACGCTTGCCGGCCTCTCGTTCGGCATCAACGACATGCGCATTCCGGCGGCCAAGCCAAAGATCATCGGCGCCGGCCAGAAGGCGGTGGACCGCATCGAGCGCGGATTTGGCCAGGGAGCGCTGACCAAGCTGGAGCGCTATAACCAGCTCATCGACGTCTGGATTCACGCGCGCGAGCTGGTCACCGAGGAGATGATGAAAGAGCTGCGCGCCGACCACCGCAGCGAGGACGGCCTGTACGCCAAGCCCGGGGACAAGGGGGCGAAGCCGTATTTGAACCCGGTCTTCCTGATGACCGAGTCCGGCGCGCGCGGCAGTGTCGACCAGATTCGTCAGCTTGCCGGCATGCGCGCCCTGATGGCCAAGCCGTCGGGCGAAATCATCGAGACGCCGATCAAGTCGAATTTCCGCGAAGGTCTCAGCGTGCTCGAGTATTTCTCGTCCACGCACGGCGCGCGCAAGGGTCTGGCCGATACCGCGCTGAAGACGGCCGACTCCGGCTACCTGACGCGCAAGCTCGCCGACGTCGTGCAGAACGTGATCATCAACGAGATCAACTGCGGCACGATTCAGGGTGTGACCAAGAGCGCGGTGTACAAGGGCGAAGAGATCGATATTCCGCTGCGTGAGCGCATCATCGGCCGTATTGCCCGCGACTCGATCCGCAACCCGGTCACCGATCAGCTGATTGTCGGAGAGAACGAGATCATCACGCTGGAAGCCGCCAAAAAGGTTGAGGAACTCGGCCTGGACAAGATCCGCGTACGCAGTCCGCTGACCTGCGAGAGCGAACTGGGCATCTGCGCAAAGTGCTACGGACTTGATATGTCCATGGGCCAGCTCGCCGAAGAGGGGCTCGCGGTTGGAATCATCGCGGCCCAGTCGATCGGCGAGCCGGGAACACAGCTTACCATGCGTACGTTCCACACCGGTGGTGTGGCCTCGCGCGACGTGGTGGACAACGAACTGCGGAACACGCAGCCTGGGCGCGTGGTGTTCCACGACGTCAACGCGGTGAAGGTGCCGGCGCGCGGCGATGAGCCCGGCCGGATCGTGGCCCTCAAGCGCAACGGTGAGGTCGCGATCGAAGACGAGAAGGGCCGCGAGCTGGAGCGCTTCAAGGTGCCTTACGGCGCCGAACTGCTGGTCGCAGACGGTTCCCAGGCGGAGGCGCGCACGGCGCTGGTTACCTGGGACACGCACCTGACGCCGATCCTGGCGGAAGTCGCGGGTTTCATCCGCTTCCAGGACATCGCCGAAGGCGAAACCGTCCGCATCGAGGAGGAGCGGCACAGCAAGAAGTTCGTGGTGATCGAGCACAAGGGTGAGAAGCACCCGCAGCTGATCATCGAGGACAAGCAAGGAAACGTGCTTGACTACCACTACCTGCCCGCCAAGGCGCGCATCGAGGTCGTCGAAGGCGAAGAGATCAAGCCGGGCATGCTGCTCGCCCGCCAGCCGCGGGCGATGAGCGGTACGCAGGACATCACCGGTGGTCTGCCGCGGGTGACGGAAATCGTCGAAGCCCGCAAGCCCAAGGAACCGGCTGTGCTCGCGGAAATCTCCGGCCTGGTCGAAATCAAGGCCGAAAAGCGCCGCGGCAAGATGACCATCATCGTCCGCAACGAAAAGAGCGGCATGGAAAAAGAGCACCATGTGCCGCAGGACAAGCAGTTGCTGGTCCACGCGGGCGACACGGTCGACGCGGGCGATCCGCTCATCGAGGGACCGCTCATCCCGCAGGATATCCTCCGCATCAAAGGCGAGGAGCAGCTCCAGAACTACCTGCTCGCCGAGGTGCAGTCGGTGTACCGGGCACAGAACGTGTCCATCAACGACAAGCACCTCGAGGTGGTCATCGCCCAGATGCTGCGAAAGGTCAAGATCGAGAACCCGGGGGATTCGAACTTCCTACCGGGAGAGGTGGCGGACAAGTTCGCGTTCCGCCGGGAAAACGACCGTCTGGCCCGCAGCGTGAAGATCCATGTGCCGGGCGACACGGCATTCGCCGAGGGGCAGGTCGTGTTGAAGACCGAACTGGCCGAGGCCAACGACACCGTGGAGGAAGAAGGCGGTGAACCGGCCAAGGGCAAGAAGCCCAAGCCGGCGGTGGCTACGACCTTGCTGCTGGGTATCACCAAGGCGAGTTTGTCGAGCGACTCGTTCATTTCCGCTGCGAGCTTCCAGGAAACGACCAAGGTGCTCACTGAGGCAGCCCTTGCGGGGGCGACCGATCCATTGCTCGGTCTGAAGGAAAACGTGATCCTCGGGCACCTGATCCCGGCTGGCACCGGCTTCAAGCCGTATGTCCACATGCAGGTGGATCACAAGGCGGAGCCGCTGCCGATCGAAGAAGACATGCCGGCGGACGCATTCGCCGCGATCGGTGACGCAGCCCGAGCGATGGCCACCCAGCCGGGAGTATCCCCCCTGGTTGGCGGCTTGTTGAGCATCCCGGTTGGATCAGGCATTTCGGCGGCGGATCCCCAGGGTTCGCGCCCCATCGCCACGGAGGTTGATTCCGCACCGGATGGCGGTAAACTGCGGAATTCCGATGCCGTGCGGTCGGATCGCTTTGACGAATCGTCCGATGAGGCATGATGCCTGCTTTCCGGCTGGGCCGCGGTGAGGCCTGAACCGGGCGCAAGAATGTGATGTGCAGGGTCCGCAAGCGCGGCGCCTGCGGAGTTGAGGAACGATATGCCGACGATCAACCAGTTGGTGCGCAAGGGCCGCCGGGACGTTGTCAAGAAGTCCAAGGTCCGCGACATTGACCAGTGTCCCCAGCGGCGCGGCGTGTGCCTGCTGGTCAAGACCCAAACGCCGAAAAAGCCCAACTCCGCGTTGCGCAAGGTGGCTCGTGTCCGCCTGACCAACGGCCGTGAGGTGACCGCCTACATTGGTGGGGTGGACCACAATCTGCAGGAGCACTCGATCGTGCTGGTTCGCGGCGGCAGGGTCCGCGATCTGCCCGGTGTGCGTTATCACATCGTTCGCGGCGCGCTCGACTGTGCCGCGGTCGATACGGACAAGGAAGGGCGGCCGCGTAATCGCAGCCGCAGCAAATACGGCGTGAAGCGTCGGGCCAAGAAGTAAGGCGAATAACCTGGCCATGCAGATTACCTGGCCATGCAGATTACCTGGCCATGCAGATTACCTGGCCATGCAGATTACCTGGCAATGCAGATTACCTGGCAATGCAGATTGGTTCGGCAAAACTGAATAGCGCCGTGCGTAGTTCGGCGATTTGGGTGGATGCGGTTTGGGTCGTGGCATTTGCCGTCATGCTCGCCGTCTCGGCACAGATTCGATTTTATCCGCCGGGCGGCCTGGTTCCGGTGACCCTGCAATCGGCCGTGGTGCTGCTGTGCGGTTTCTGGCTTCGGCCGCGGTTGGCAGCGGCTGCCGTTGGTCTGTATCTTGCAGCCGGATTTCTGCTGGTGGGTGCGGCGCCGAGCATGACCGTGTTCGCGGCGTTTGCCTTGGGCAAGACGTTGACGCTGGGTTACCTGGTGGGTTTCCTTGCCGCGGCGGTGGTGGTCAGCACCTTCAACGGTCAGATGGGCCGGTTGACCTTCGGCCGGGCGATGGCGGTGGCCCTGCTGGGAACGGGCGTGATCTTCGCGTGCGGACTTGGTTGGTTGACGCTGCAGACTGGTTCGCTTTCGGCGGCGGTGCAGCAGGGTCTGGCGCCGTTCGCCGGCTGGGCGTTGATCAAAGCGGCGGCGACAGCTTCGCTGGCTGCCGCGGCTCCGATCCGGCGTTGAATTGGGATTATTGAAACGAAACGCGTTCGTCGGACAGGCTGGCGACGCATCAGCGGCGACCCCGGGTCGCGGTGACAGTAGCGGAATAGCTGAATCATGGGACGAAAGAGTTTCACGGTAGCGCGCGAGGCGCTGAAGCCCGACTCGCGGTTTGACAGCCTGCTGGCGTCGAAGTTCATCAATTGCCTGATGTGGGACGGGCGAAAGTCCGCCGCCAGTTCCGTTTTCTATGATGCGATGGACATCATCACCAAGCGCATGAAAGAGACGCCTGCGCTGGAAGTGTTCGAGACCGCGGTCAACAACGTCAAGCCGAACATCGAGGTGCGTTCCAAGCGCGTCGGCGGCTCGAACTACCAGGTGCCGATGCAGGTCAACCGCAAGCGGCAGCAGTCGCTGGCGATTCGCTGGATTCTGCAGGCCGTGCGCGCGAAAAGCGGCAAGCCCACGAGTCACTTTCTCGCGCAGGAATTGATGGATGCGTACAAGCGCGAGGGCACCGCGATGACCACGCGTGAAAACGTGCATCGCATGGCTGAGGCGAACAAGGCGTTCGCGCACTTCGCCTGGTAGCCCTTGGGGGCGAAAAGACTGCTGAACATCCTGCGTGGCGACCTTCTTTGGAAGGTCGCCATTTTCGTAGGCGATGAGTGTCGCCCCGACAGTAAGGGGCCCGCCGCGAGGTGCGCGGGTGATCCGGGAGTGGTCATGAACGTGGATCTGTCGAAAGTCCGCAACATCGGCATTGCCGCGCACATCGACGCCGGCAAGACCACGACGACGGAGCGCATCCTGTTTTACACCGGCGCCAGCCATAAGATGGGCGAAGTTGATGATGGCACGACCATCACGGACTTCGACGCCGAGGAGCAGAAGCGCGGAATCACGATCTATTCCGCCGCGGTTACCTGCCCGTGGAAGGGGCACACGATCAATCTCATCGACACGCCTGGTCACGTCGACTTTACCGCGGAGGTCGAGCGCAGCCTGCGCGTGCTTGACGGCGCGATCGCGGTGTTTGACGCCAAAGAGGGCGTGGAGGCGCAGAGCGAAACGGTTTGGCGGCAAGCGGACAAGTACCACGTGCCGCGCCTGTGTTTCATCAACAAAATGGACAAGGCCGGCGCGGATTTCGAGAGCAGCGTGAAATCGATCGCGCAGCGTCTGCACGCCGCGCCGGTTTGCGTGCAGATTCCGATCGGGGCGGAAAACGACTTCGAGGGGATCATCGATCTGCTGCAGATGAAGGCCATCTACTTTGACGAAGCCCAACTCGGGGCCAAGTTTGAAGTGCGCGATATTCCCGAGAACATGCGGGAGCAGGTCGCGGCGGTGCGCGCCCGGCTGATCGAGCGCGTGTGCGAGTCGGACGAGAAACTCACCGAGAAGTTCCTGGCGGAGGAGCCGATTTCGGTCGCCGAGCTTCAGGCCGCTCTGCGCCGGGGGACCATCCGCAACCACTTGCACCCCGTGCTGTGCGGGTCATCGCTCAAGCACGTCGGGGTGCAGCAGTTGCTCGACGCGGTGTGCGATTATCTGCCGGCTCCGGTCGATTTGCCGCCGGTAAAGGCCGCCAGCGCCGCCGAAAAGGGCGGAGAGGTTTTGGTGAAGAGCGATCCCAACGGGCCCTTCGTCGGACTGGTTTTCAAGATTGTCGCGGAAAAGCCGGTGGACCTGCACTATCTGCGGATTTATTCGGGCCGGATCAAGCCCAACTCGCGCATGCTGAACCCGGCGACCGGCGATAAGGAGAATGTCACGCGTCTGATGCGAGTTTACGCCAAGCGTCGCGAAACGCTCGATGTGGCGGAGGCCGGGGACATCATCGCGATCACCGGTCCCAAGGAGACGCTGACCGGGCACACGCTGTGCGCCCCGAACGCGCCAGTGCTGCTGGAGGACATCGAGTTTCCCGCGACGGTCATCGCGCAATCCATCGAACCGTCCTCGTCGCGCGACCGCGACAAACTGATCGAGGCGTTGGATGCGCTGACCAAGCAGGACCCGACATTCCGTTACCGCATGGACATTGAGACCGGTCAGACGCTGATCATGGGGATGGGGGAATTGCACCTGGAAGTGCTCACCAAGCGGATCACCGGCGACATGAACGTCGCGGTGCGTATCGGCAAGCCGCGCGTTTCCTATCGGGAAGCGGTTTCCGGGCCTGCCCGCGGCGAGGGTCGTTTCGCACGCGAGCTGGGCGGCAAGAGTCATTTCGCGGGCGTGCGACTGCGCCTGGAGCCTGCGCGGCGGGGGGGAGAAGAGACCGCCGAGTTCGTGAGCATGCTCGCGCCGGGTGTGATCAGCAAGGAGTTTCTTCAGGCGATCCGCACGGGCGTATTCGACGCGGCGCTGTCCGGCCCGCTGCTGGGATATCCCATGATCGATTGGCGCGTCGTGCTCGAGGACGTCGAACAGAATGAGACAGACAGCACCGTCGTCGCGTTCGAGAACGCCGCGCGGCTGGCGTTCAACAAGGCGGCTGAGTCGGGGGGCCCGGTGCTCATGGAACCGATCATGGCGGTGGAGGTGCGCACGCCGGACGAATACTTTGGGGCGATTAACGCGGACCTGCAGGCACGCCGCGCGCTCATCACCAACACGGAACTTCGCGGCAACTCCCGGATCATCACGGTCGAGGCTCCGCTGGCCGAGATGTTCGGCTATACGACGCAGCTCCGCAGCCTCAGCCAGGGGCGGGCGGTCGCGAGCATGGAACCTCTGCACTATGCGCCTGCTCCGGCGGCTTTGTCCGAGAAAATGCTGTCGTCCTGACGTTGGCGCAGGAAGGGTTGCATGACGACCTCGCCGCGTTGACGGCGGCGCGGCGTTCGCGTACGCTTTTGGATTCGCAACGCGGCGGGCGCTCCGCGCCGGTATCGGCGCGCCCGGTGGCAAGGGAGTGCGATGCTGATGCAGGAAACGCACCAAGCACGCGTGCAGCGGGCGGTCGTGCCGCTGGTGTTCGCGGCGGCAGTTGCGGGATTGGCGTGTGTCGAGCCCCAGGCGGCGGCGTGGGGGCCGGTTTACCTTGCCCCGTCCAGTCGACCGTTCGAGCGTGACGTGCCGGTGCCCATCGGGTTCGTGTTCGTTGAGCATGCGTCGGAGGACGCATCGAGCGGGGCCCGTCGGCTCTACTTGCGGCATACTTACGCAGGCGAAGCGGACAAGATCAGCGTGCGGGATTTTTATCGCGAGCAGATGCCGCTCGCCCGGTGGGTGACGGCCAGCGACAGCCACGTGAAGGGCGAGTACACGTTGAACTACCAGAAAAGCGGCGAGCACTGCACAGTGCGTATCCGGGATGGGGGTAACGCGCGCGTCGTCGTCGTCGAGGTCATCATCACCCAGCAGCAGAACGAGGCGTCACCGCCCGGGCGGAGGCAGCAATGAAGGCGAAGCGAAGGCAGGAACTCAAGACGAATGATCTCGCCGCGTGGCTGGATGAGGTCCGGCGATCCGCCTCCAAGTGGGGCGGATACCTGTTCGCGGGCATCGCGGCGGTCGCGGCTGTGCTGATCATCAACGCTTATATGAAAAGCGCCCGGGCCGAGGCCCGCACTTCGGCGTACTCGGACCTGCGTCGCGCCGCCAGTATGCAGACCGCGGGAAACCTGGAAAAGACCGACGAGGAGATTCGCGCTTCCCTTGCGCGGATTGATGAGCTCGTTGACGGCAGCAGCGACACCGCTTTCAAGATCAACGCGCTGCTCGACAAGGCCGCCATGGCTGTGCAACTGGCAGATCAGGCGCTGGTCGAGCCGCTCGATCCGGGCGCGACCGAGGCGCAGCGGCGCAGCCGCGTCGAGCAGTTCCTGGCAGACGCGCGTGCTGCATATGAACGCATTACGACTGAATTCGCGAGCCATGCACTGTATTGCGGCCGTGCGCGCTTCGGACTCTTTGAAGTGGAAGCCACCGCGTTTGTGCTTGACGGCGATGCCGGGCACCGGACGCGCGCGGAGGAACAGCTTAAGAAGATTCTCGATAATGCCGCGCTGAACGCGACTCCGCTGCAGACCGTGGCCATCGATCTGCTCAATGATCTCGACCAAGTGTTCACGCCCGTGCAGTTTCCGAGCCGACCGGCGCCAACGCCGGTTCCAACGCCGGTGCCGCTCGGTCCGGTGCCTCCTTCCGATTGGGTAGCGCCCGAATCGACTTCGACGGATGCCGAAGCAGACGAATCAGCTGACGACGCCACGGAAGGTGATACTGCGGAAGGCGAAGCCGCGGAAGGCGATGCGGCGGAGGACGCGGCGGCTGTGGACGAGGATCCCGGCGGTGAGCCAGCCCCAGCGCCGAACGATGAGGATGTGTCGCCGGAATAAGCACTCGGTAGTCTTCCCGACCGTTGACCCGACACGCGCGAATTCCCTGCTTGCATCAGGTTCCGCCATGATCTGAGATCGAGGCGAGACCCCGTGGTTACTCTCTTGCGCTGACGCATTGAGTCGCACGGGACCCATTCGTGCCGCGTGGCCCGAGCGGCGTATAATGCCAGGCTGATATTGGCGGGGCCGGCATTTGCGATCAATGAAGCACGGTCGAGGCAATTCATTTCGGAAGTCCTTGAAGCGATTGAGCGGAGTACCGCGGCTGCGCACGTGCCTGTCAGCCATGCCGATCATGCGACTCATCACGGCCAGCGTGTGGCTGATGGTGATGCAGGCGGCGTGCGCGCCTTCACTGCTCACTTCGGCGCCGCGCACGCTTCAAGTTTATGCCGACGGCGCGACCGCGAACCTGGCCAACGACGTCGTGGATGAACCCGCGCTGTACGATTTATCTGCGCGCCGTGTGAACCTGGCTGGGGCGATCAATGAAGTCCTGAGTTTTCGGATGGAGGTGCGCGCCGACGGAGTGATTGGGGCGCGCGTGGGTGACTTTGTTTCCGCCACCGGTCAACTGCTCAACGGGAATACATCGCTCTACCAGGTACACCATGTGCGCGTGGACCAATGGCCCGGATGGCACTTGCGGCGACACCTTCCGTCCGAGCGCGAGAGGTTCGTTCCGGATGTTTTGGTGCCGGCGGACGCGCCGCGCGGCGGCTTGCCAGTCAATGCCACGGCGGACCGCCCGGTTAAGCTTTGGGTCGAAGTGCGCATTCCGCGCGGAACTTCGCCGGGCGTTTATAGCGCGCCGCTGACGGTCACGATCGCGGGCGCGACCGCGCAGGAACTGGACATCTCGCTGACGGTGTGGCCGTTCGAGCTTCCGGATGACGCGGGGGTCGAGTTTCTCGCCGACCTCGATCATCGCGGACTGTTTGCCCATCACGTGAGCTGTGCCGGTCAGCCGTGCTCGCCAGAGCGCGTGCTGGCCGATCATCCGGCGGCTCGCGAGTTGCAGGCGGTGCTCTCGCGCGGGATGGGTATGCTGCGCGAACATGGCCTGACTCCGCAGTTGCCGCGTCTTTATCCGGTTGTTCAGATCAAGGCGGATGGTCACGCGGAGGTGGATTGGAGCGACTACGATCGCGCCGTGTCTGGATTCTTGGATGGCAGCGCGTTCGCCGACGGGCGCCCGCTGAGATTCTGGCAGTTGCCGATCGATGAGCGTTTTCCTGACGAGCTGCCCGATCCAGCCGCGCCGTCGCCAATGTACGCACGGCTGCTCTCGGATTTCGCGGGAAGCGCCGCAGCACACTGCGCCCAGATGGGATGGTTGAACCGGGCTTACGTGCGGATCCCGTTCACGGATGTGATGGGTTCGCGGGCGCAGACGGTCACCCACCACTTCGGTTACATCCTCCGCCGGGCAGCCAGCCAATTGCCCGTTGTTTCCACGTTGTTCCCCCAGGACATGGCGGGTTATGGCTGGTATGGCTTTCGATTCGACGACCTGCGCGATGACGTTTCGATCTGGTCGCCGCGCGCGCAGTTTTTCGACCGTGCCGCGATTGCCCAGGATCTTGGCGCCCGCACGTGGTTCACCGTCGATCGACCGCCATTCAGCGGAACGACCGCGGTGTCCGGCACGGAAAGCGACGCGCGCAGCATCGGATGGCAAGCCTACCGCGCGAGGGCGGAGGCTGTGCGGCTGGGTTGGGTCAATTCCTGGCCCGTGCCGTCGGGCGCGCCTACCAATCCCCAGGAATGCGTTGGACTAGACGCAAACGTACTGATTTATCCCGGCGCGCTGTTCGGGCTCGACGAACCGGTGCAATCCGTTCGACTGAAGCGGTTGTGTCGAGGCAAGCAGGATCTCGCCTATCTCTCACTGCTGACTCAACGCGGCAAAGAACACATCGCCGTGACCTTGGGCGAAACGCTGGTCCCCGCGCTGGGTGCTGAAACTTACGGCCTGCACTTCGCGGATGGTGGCAAGCCGGGGTGGATCGCCAACTCAGCGGCGTGGGACATGGCTCGGCGTATCATGGCCGACGAACTGATGGGTGGGCTCGCGCGTGGACCTGCGTCCGCCGGTACATTGCCCAATACGATTCGCTGGCGTCGACTCATGGACCTGACCCGGCGGGTACAGGTGCAGGTCATCGGCGTGCGTGTTCAGCCGGCTGGAGCGCATGTTGATCAAGGCGTAGAAGTCGCCTGTACGCTATCGCTGACCAATTCATCGCGACTGCCCGTGGAGGGCAAGGTGTCGTTTACGACTTTGCCGGTTGGATGGACCAGTGTTCCCGGCATTCGCTATGTTCCCCAGATTGATCCTGGAAGTACTCGCCAAGTTACTTTGAGCGCGATCACCGGCTCACTAACCTGGAATACGGATGGCGCCTTGGAACTGCCCATTCGCTTTGAGCCCAGTGAAGGTGAGCCCAATGTTGTCATGGCCCGGCTGACGCATGTAACTGCTGCTCCATTGAGCCAGGCTGTCATGCTCGACGGGGACCCTGGCGAGTGGCCAACGGGCATCGGCAACGATGCCGCGGGGTTCCTGCTGGCCACTCAGCCGGACCCGTTGAAGCCCGCGGCAGCTCTGCCCAAGCCCCGTCACGCCACCTTGGCGCTCGTTGGACAACGCGATGGCAAGCTCTATTTCGCGGTGCGGTGCGCGCTTTCTCCTGGGCGCCAACCACCACTGATGCGGCGGCCTGCAGATATTCCCGACGACCTTGTGCCCACGGGAGCTGAGGCGATCGAAATCCTGCTTGATCCAGCTAACGCCGGCAGCCCCTCAACAACCGATGTTTATCGCATTGTGGTTGGGCCGGGCGGGGCGTTTTGGCAACAAGGCGTGTCCACCCGACCACCGACGTGCCCTGAGCGCCCATGGTCCGCGGCGATCCGCCACGCGATCCGGGTTGCCGGAGATCACTGGTCGGCGGAAATCGAGGTGCCGTTGGATGCGTTCCCCGAGTCGCTTCGCAGGGGGCGCACCTGGGGCCTGAATATCACCCGCTTCGATCTCGAATACCAGGAGTATTCCAACTGGGCGGGAGCGGCTGGGTGCGTGTACAATCCCCGGTCGTTAGGCAATCTCACGCTGCCGTGATCGGCTCGGCGCTGCCGTGAACGGCGGGAGTCAACGCGATGTCTCTCGGCAATTCTCTGACGTTCATTCGTCGGTATCTCTCTGCGCCCGCGACGATCGGGGCGATTGCTCCGAGTTCGCAGCGGCTGGCGCGGGTGCTGTGCGGGCCGTTCATGGCGCGCACCGGTTCGGCGCGCGTACTCGAAGTGGGCGCGGGTACCGGCGCGATCACACGCTACCTCGGCCAAAACCTGCGCGCAAACGACGAACTCGATGTCTGCGAACTTCAACCGGCCCTTGCGGAGATACTGGATCGCGACGTGCTCAGTGTTGAGCCGCTGGCGACTGCCCGCGCGGAAGGACGGGCGCGGTTGATCCGCGGCCGGGTCGAGGAGATTGACGCGCCCGGCCGTTACGACTTCATCATTTGCGGTCTGCCGTTCACGGCGTTTGCGGCGCCCGACGTTCGGCGCATCCTGGGGGTGATCCAAAAGAATTTGAAGGCGGGCGGCGTATTCAGCTATTTCGAGTACCGTGGTGTGCGCCGGCTGGCCTGCACGTTTCTGCGCGGGCGCGGCGGATTGCGCGTGCGCCGCGTGTCGCGGTTGATGGATCGTGAGATCGCCGAGCATGAAATCGATCGGCGGACAGTCTGGCGAAATCTGCCGCCCGCGTGGGGCCGACATTGGGTTTTCAGGGATGCGCCGGGCGAGGGCGCGGCGACGTGACCTGTTTCTCAGCGTCGGCAGTCTCCTTTTTGTACAAGATCGCAAATACTTCATGCGCACATTTGAACCCGCGCACCTGCCTGCCCGGCCTCGGACATTGGGCGGACGCCGCGTTTGTGCTTTGGCGGCGCTCATGGCCGCGTTGGCCGGCTGCCGAACGGGGCGGCCATCCGGCCACGACATGGCGCCATTTGATCTGACGGCGCGGCGTTCGGTCGCGGAGCAAAGTTTCGAGCTTGCGGTACTCATCAAGCCCACGCAGCCGACGGACTTCGCGGACGCACTGGTCTATGCCCCCATCATCGTGCGGCAGGCGACCGAAGGCGTCGTCCCGGTCGCGAGCGTGTATTTCGGGGAGTCGACGGCGGAACTGCTCGGCGCAACCTATCGCCAGTGGGTCTATTCGTGGCATGAGGAGTCTGGCCGGGACCCAAGTTCCGCTGCTTACTGGCTGCGCATCACGGTCGATGACGCGGGATTTCCGCTGGTCTGGGAGACCCTGGATGCGGGTTGTGCCCGCGTTGAGATTTACGTGTCGCAAGCGCTGGCAGATCGCGCCGAGGCGCGCTGGGGACCGACGAATGAGTTGACCCGGTTTGCAATTGAACACGCAGTGCCCGGTCCGACGTGCTGCGCAGTTATTCGTGTGCTCAGCGATGGTCCGGTACCGATGGGTCCGTTCGTGTACGTCGGCGCGAATCAGCGCATCGCCACCGTGATCTGTCGGTGCATGCCTTCTCAGGTGAATCAGGTTGCAGCGACTACCGAGTACGGACTGGTCGGTGCGGAAGCTCCGGCCGGCGGCGAAGTTTCGCCTTTCGAGGATGCAGCGTATCTGCCGCAAAGCCTGCGGAATTCATGCCCTTTGACCGCGCAGCTTGCCGATCCGGCTTTTCTGGAAAAAGCCCTGCGCTGGCCGGGGGGAATCTGAACCCGGCCAGACTGGATCGCGCATTTCGCCGATAAACGGATCAGGCGTATAATCCGCTCGCATGGCTATGATAAACCATCAGAACGAAGCCAATCTTGTCGACGGGCAGGCTGATCTGACGGCGAAGCTGGAGCGCATGCGCGCACGCTTGCGTGAACTCGGGTCGGTGGCCGTGGCCTTCTCCGCCGGAGTTGACTCCACGCTCGTGCTCAAGGTCGCACTCGATGTCCTCGGGCGCGAACGCGTGCTCGCGGTGACCGCGCGCAGTCCAAGCGTGCCCGCCGCGGAAATCACGGAGGCGCGGGAGATCGCGCACCTCCTGGGAGTCGATCACGTGGTCGTCGACACCACCGAGTTTGAGGATTCCAACTACACGAGCAACCCCACGAATCGCTGCTATTTCTGCAAGACTTCGCTGTATACGCATCTGCATGCGATTGTGCGCGAGCGCGGTCTAGGGGCGGTCGTGAACGGGGCCAATCTGGACGACCTTGGCGACTGGCGGCCAGGCCTTCGCGCAGCGGAAGAGTTCGCGGTCGCGGCGCCCGCGATGGAAGCGGGACTCAACAAGGCGGACGTTCGCGCGCTTTCCGCGCAGTTCGGGCTGCCGACGTCGGACAAGCCGGCCAGTCCGTGTCTTTCCAGCCGCATTCCCTACGGTCAGGAGGTTACAGGACCGAAGCTTCGAATGATCGAGGCGGCAGAGAGTTTTCTGAAGGAACGCTTCGGCGTACGCGAATGCCGGGTGCGTCACCATGATGAATTCGCGCGGATCGAAGTGCCGGTCGCCGATTTGACCGTGCTGGAGTCCAAGTCCGCGCAGGAAGCCATAACCAATCGCTTCCGCGAGATCGGATTTCAGCGTATTGAGATCGACCCTCGCGGGTTTCGCTCCGGAGCATTGAACGAAGTCATCGCGTTCGGCGTGCGCCAAGCCACGTAACCCGCGCCGGCTGACATGAGGTCAGGTTGACATTGGCTTGTTTTGAAATTGGCCTGGTCTGAAGCTGGGTGATCCCACGATGTGCGATTTAGGTCGAACAGGCGATGATCAACCCGCTCAGGCTTGAGGGCGTGCCGTGCGCATAGCGCCACCTCCCGCACCGGTCCGGCGCTCATGGGCCCACACGAGCATTTGGTCGAAACGGCGATTGCGGCCAGCCCGGCTGAGAAACTGCATCCTTCCCCGTGTGCCCGCGAATGCGGCTGCGAAGCACGCTGCGCACCCCCGGCATACCATGCCTGTGTGCGACTGAACCGGAAAGCACCCCTGGCGACGGCGCAAACTTCCGCGACACGATCCGCCTCAACCGTGCCGCGCCACGCCGGCGCATGCGCTGAATGGTAAGCTCGATACCCCTGGGACGTTGGAATCGCGGCGATGCCGCGCCCCCGCCGCTCCATTCTGCCCATTGTAGGGCATCAAGCCGCAGAAAAGCAAGTCGGCCTGACTTGGTTCGGGTGCGTTGCGGCGTAACTTCATATTCCAGGCGGGTCTTCGGATGACCGGCCTGAAGGAACCTAGACCGAACTAGAGCGGGCCGGTGTAAGCATTCTGCAGCAATTCGAAGTCGGCGAGATCAACGTCTCCGTCTCCGTCTCCGTCAAGTCTCTTGCAGAACGCCGAAGGTGAGTACACGATCAGCGGGCCGCGCAGGCAAAACGTAAACCAGTTCAGATCGATCAGATCCACATCGCCGTCGTTGTCCGTATCGAATTGCAGACCGCGAACAATGAAGTTTTCTGCGTGGGCGCCCTGGTTGTTGGCGGCAGTTGCATAAAACGTGTGGTGGCCAATGCCGGGCCGCCCATGCGCGTGCGTGGTGTCCACTGCGCTGATCAACATCGCACCGTCCAGAAAATAGCGAACGGTTGTGCCAATGGTGTCGATGCGCATACGCCGCCACCCGCTCGAGGTCACATGGACCGGGCTGGATGCCAGGAAATCGGTGAACACGCCCTCCACGATTTTCCCCGCGCGTACGCGACCGTCGTGCGAGTCGACGGTGAGCGCGTAGCAGTTGCCGCCGTTCAGCGTGGTTGAGTCGAAGTTGGCGTTGCCATCATCGCGCGCGAAAATGCCCACGCGCTCGAAACCGTCCGCGGCGAGCTCCGGTCGATAATCCAGGAACACCGAAGCTTCCGTGATGTAATTCGTGTCTCCCGCACGGCCAACCGAGCAGGTCTCGAACGCGCCATCGGGGTTGTGCACGTGCAGCACATGGCCGTCGCCATTCGGGGCAGCCGGTGCAAAGGGCACAACCGGATTCATGGAGAATTTGTCATCCCAAGGCAGGAAGCGCCCGCTGCTGGTGAAAGAGTCACTCATCGGCAGCACGCTCGTCGGAGTGCGGCGGATGAGCAAGAGGGCATTGGGGTCGGCGCGCTCGACGCCCGTGCAGGGTGCGCCGGCGTTGTCCGAAGGACAATTCACCACGTCACCGTTGATCACCATCGTGGTGGAGCCGCCGCCATCCAGGTTGATCGCGTTTTCAACGCCAAGGGCGTTGATGAGGAAATCGGCTTCCTCGGCTGTGCTCGCGCCCACCGAATAGCCGGGCTGGCGACCGTCAAAGGTGACAAACCAGTGCTTGGTCCCGCTCCAGGCGATGACCGTGCGCGGATGGCGCACCGCCTCGCCGGGGTGGAATGCCACGCCGTCCTTGACGATCCAGACGTTGCCCGTAACCAGCGTTTGCAGGTTGGCCAGGCGATCCTGCATGGAAAAGCGGATGGAGATCTCTTCCCCGACGACTGCGTGAGGTACGATCACGCTTTCGGTTCCACCGCAAGCTGCGAGCACCAGGCCGTCGGGCGGAATCGGATTGTCGAGCGAGAAAAATGCGGTCTTCACCGCGGCGATACGACCTGTGAGCCACTTGTTTGGCCGCAGCGGGAAATTCACGTCCTCGATGATGATCTCCGCACCAATGGCGGTGGACTTGGTCGACGGACCCCAATCTGGGGTGTAAAGCAGGATTTGCGCGCCCGAGCAGGTGTAATCGAGTACGTTGATCTGGACTTCGGTGCTGTTCGCGAATCGGGCCACCATGTTGGCGGTGGGAATCGCCGATCCAGCCCAACCCTCGCCCGACTGCTCGAGCATGTAGGTCTGTTCCAGGCCGGGAGTGCCCGCGCGCGAGCTGATCAGGTTTCCGCCCGAACCAAGCATGCCCAGGATTCCCAGGCCGGCCTCGAAGAACGATGCGTTGATCGCAGCCACCACCTCGTGGCCGGGCTCATCGTAGTGGCCGGCGATCACGCTGACCGGCTCCTTTGCGGTATAGTAGCGCTGCCCCTGTGCAAACCCCATCTCGATCGTGTATTGCGGATCGGCCAGGTCGAACTCCAGCACGTGATTGACCTGCGGCTGGGGCAATTCCCAAATCGAATGAAACACGCCAGGCGCGACTTCAACCGGATCCGGCGGATCGATCGGCGGACCACCGTCTCCGCCAAAACGCACCGCATCGGCGATGATGACGGTTCCGCCGGAGCTACCGGCGGATTCAAGCACGACGGATGCGGAACCCGCGTTGAACGGGTACGTGCCCAGCGTGTCCCAGGTGAGACCGCCGGACTTCTGGTTCACAAAAACCGTGTGCGGTCCATCGGCGGCGTTGATGATGTACTTGGTGGACGACGCGCGATTGGACCCGGGCACGTACCAGATGAACACTTCATAGTTCTGCGTTGTGGGCAGGGTGCCGGTCCACGTCGCGGTCGCGGTCGTACCGACGCTGGCGAAACGGTATGTGCCGCCGTTGTAACCCGTCGCGCCACTGGTCGACCAAGCAGGCGTTTCAACATATCCGGGACCGCCGCCATCGTTGTCCACGATGACCTGGCCGACCACGACTCCGGAACTGAACAGCGCGGCGCATGCCACGAACACTGCGCCAATTGAATCTCGCAACATCGCCGGTGTCTCCTACCACAAGCTCCGCGGCATCACCCGCCGACCAAGGCCATCTTAGCCCTTGGCCTGCCCCCGCACCAAGCGCGGATGGTCCATCTTGTTGACGGCGCATCGGCGCTGAAGGACGACCAACGTCCGCTAAATTCCCGCGGACTCGACCGAGAAATGGCGCTGACGCGGACGCAAGTGCCGCCATGGTCGCGCCGTATTGAGGTGAAATCTGTATCTCGATCGGGAATCTTCTGGTCCAGAGTATGGAGTTACCCGCCAGGCTGTAGTTTAGTCGCGGAATAAATGCGATCTCAACGCGCATGCCGCTCAGACTTAACATTCGAGTTCCCCAACGATGCCGGACAGATGGGTCGCGGCACCAGATCGGGAAACAGGGCACCGAAGCGCTCGCCAACCAGCGAAAGGTCCGCCGCGCGAGACTCGCCCCCTTCGACGCTCAAACGCGACGCTGCGATAAGATTCGGGCGCCGGATGCCCAGTGCAGAGGCAAACCGAACGCCCATGTCGTATCGGCTGAGCCGCTCCGGTCCGGCGACGTGCATAATGCCAACCATGTCGCTGGCTGCCAATGCGACCAGCGCCCGTGCTGCGTCGATGAGAGCGAGCGGCGTGCGAAACTCATCGGTGAACAAACGAAGCGGGGCGCCACATCGCAGCGCGTTCACCTGGCTGACAAAGGTGGTCTCGCGCTCGATTGCGGGAAAGCCGTACATCAGCGGCAGGCGGACGACGAGCGCGGCGGGCCGTTCGCGAACCGCCAACTCTGCCGCGACCTTGGTGTTCCCATAATGGCTCAGCGGCTGTGGGTCATCGTCCTCCGCGTACGGTGCGTCGTTTCCGTCGAACACCATGTCAGTCGAGACCAGCAGCGTGCGCGCGCGGTGCGCTTCGGCCCATTCACCGATTTCTTGGGTTGCCTCGACGTTCACACGCCGGCTGCGGGCGGTGTCCTGCTGCGCTTCCGCGACAAACGTGACTGCGGCGAGGTGGATGACATGCGACGGGTGATGCTCGTCCAGCAGCTTGCGCAGCGCGGCGCCGTCCGCCAGGTCGACGGGCACCGTCAGAGTACCGTCGGGCAGGCTGACACTTCGGCGACTGGTGGCGACGACGCGCTGATCGGGCAGGCGTGCGGTCACAGCGGCCAGAAGGTGTCCACCAAGTTGGCCTGACGCTCCGGTGATCAGCCAGCATGGCCTGTTCATGAGGTCATTGTCTCGCGTACGGAGCGCTGGCTGGCGCCTTCGGCTGAAGCCCGTCTTTCGCCGCCAGTCAAGCAGCCGCGGGCGAGTCCACGCGCCAGGCAGGATTCGAACCTGCGGCCGTCGGATTAGAAATCCGATGCTCTATCCACTGAGCTACTGGCGCCAGGTCAATTGTGTCACGCGGTCATTCTGGGAGGATGCGCGCGTGAAATCAACTGGTTGATCCGACGTGGCTGAACCACGCGGCATTGACGTGCGACGGACACAATTCCGCCGAACATTTCACAGCGTCCCGCCAACCGAACGCACGCCAAACGCGTGTTTTCCGGTTCTCGATGGACTGGCGTTTTCCATAGCGCCAATCGGCTTCCTGGGATATTGGATATTCCGCTAGGCGCCGGAGAAGTTTCTCCCAATTGTGGCGACTGGCGAGCCATATTAAGTTGCCGGGAGTCGTGTGGGTTTCTAGCCATGGCTTGTGATTTACCCAGATGCCAACCGGGCTAGGGAGACATTGCGCCGCCGGCCACCTGAAGGCGGCGCAAGGTGTCGATTGAGATTCCATCGATGAGGGCTTGCACAAAGCGCGATTCGGTGGCACATTCTTGCGCGGCGCAGTACAGTGTATAAGGTTTCGACCACTTCGAATCGCCGGAACAGCGGGACGGCGAAGGAGGATTGGCGAGTCAGCAAGCAGGTGAACGCAACCGGATCGCGAGTACCGGGCGGCGATGGTCTGTTCGGTCAATGGGCGAATCGCCTGGTCGCGTCAACAGGTCGCCGGGGTGCAGCACGTGACCGTGTCTGCCAACCGCGCTCCGGATCATGCAAACAGAAGGTCGGGAGCCGCTGATGGGGAATTTCCAATCGTCGGCGGCACGCCCGCTCAGCTCGCAAACGACCGATTTCGGCGTATCGGCGTGGGTACACGGGAGTCTGCGGCGGGTGGAACAATCGGGAAAGACGACAGCGCAACCAAACGCTCGATCGTCCGTAGACGCCGCCATTGGAGGCAACATGGCAAAGAAAAGCCGAAAATCGATGGAGGAGTTGCTGCGTCAGGAAATCAAGTCTTGCGGACTGCCCCAGAACAAGATCTGCCGCGCGGCCCGCATGGATGAAGGCACGCTGTCGTGCTTCATGCTCGGCAAGCAGGAGTCCATGCGACTGAAGACCGCTCAGCGCCTGGCTCGCGTGCTGGGTTATGAACTTGTGCTCGAAGCGCAGAAGGGCGGCGCACGCGCGGCGTCCGGCGGCGGCAAGAAGAAGGCGGCCAAATCCAAGAAGTCGCGCCGCTGATTCGTGCGGTCACGGGCTCTTCCCGAGGGCGTGGTAGCCCTGGGCGGCGCTGATGCCCCTTTGGGGTATGGAGGCAAGCCTGCGAGATGTGTCCAGCCGCGATGGGTGGGGTTCCTGCATTTGCGCTTACCCGCCCACGGCCAAGGCGCATTCAGTTGAATTGTCTGGCGGCACACGCCCTGCCGATTTTCCGGCTGGACGTGTGCCGCGAGTCTTTGTGGTAGGCCAGGCTCATGCTCTAGGCGGTATTCCCCCTCGTTTCGGCGAATGGACCTCGTTTAGCATGTTCGTTCTCTCGCCATCGCGTGCCTGGACCTCGGTTGAGATGCCCCAAGCCCGTGATTCTGGCCCTGGCGCCGCAAGTCCTCATCTACCGGGCTGACAAGCTCAGGAATCACCTGAAAAAAATCTCAGACCGATTTGACGTTCGGCCATTGTTAGGTTATGCTGAATTACCTAACAAGCGGCGAACGTGGCGTGTGAACTCCGCTTGGTCGCCGGCAGTTCCGTGTTGAACGGCAGTCCTGGGTTGAACGGCGGATTGGCTTTTCGACTTGTGTGGTGTTGGCTTGGTGTGGCAGCCGGAGTTGGCTTTGCCCGGTTTTTGTGATGGATCGAGGAGTCAAGCGATGCGTCAGGAGGACGCGAGGGAGTGGCCTGCGGATGGGCCTGAGATGCTTGAGCGAGCCGGGGGCTTCGCTGGGCGTAGGACGGCCGCTGCGATTGATCAGGACTGCTTTGCCGGCTCAAGAGCCGCTTTACCGTTGTGTCTCATCGGCCCCGGAGGTGACTTCCGGACCGCGTGGCTTCCGGGGCCGAACTTTTTTGAAGTTCCCGCGGACCGCTTCCATGGTCAGGACGCTGACGTCTCAGGCGTCGGGGTGTCCGAACGCGAGCATCCAAGCGTGGGTTGTCCATCCCCTGGCGCCAGACGCACTTCTGAACAAGCAGCATCATGCCGAGGAGCTTGGGTGCGACGCCGATGGGCCGCCCGATCACTCGGTGGGCCGGCTGTTCCGGTGCGCTGTTCGCCCGCGCACGGTTGCGTGCGGGTAATTGTCCCTGAACTTGGTGGTCCGACTCGCCTGGTGGCGTGGCTTTCGAGGATGCCGAAGGACTCTGGCACTTTGGCGATACCTGTCGGCGTGCCCAACCACTTGGATGTCGGTGTGCTGGCGGATCGGTGCTGTTTCGCGCTGGCCGGTGGCGCCGAGGATTTGAGCCGCTTGGGCGAGCGAGTGCTGGCGGGGTTATTGGGACTTAGATCGCGTTTGGCGGAAGGGTTTCGGGCTTTGCGCGGGCACTGGCGAGGGTCGAGGTTGAGGCGGGTTCCAGCGTGGGCGCTGTCTGGTTGTCACGCGACGGATGGTGAATTGGGAGTTGATTCCGCGACTGTCGGCCGATCGGCGGTCGAAGAGCCGCGGCCTTTGCGAAATTCGAAGAACCGTGGCGTAGCCGGGTCGAATTTCGAATTCGAAACTTTCGACCAGTCATCTGTGGTACCCCTCGTCGTGCGCGGACGGCTTGATTTGGATACGGCACGCGGCGAGCGGGTCAGCCGCGCCCCGTTTGACCGAAAAGGGTTGGCACCAACTGCGGATGGCGAGTGGACGCACGGGGATAGAAGCGGCAGGAATGGCGCAGGTCGCACGGAGGTGAGCAATGGCACGACGACAGCATGCAGGGCAACGCAAGAATGGCACACGTCCGATCACCCCGCGGCAATTGGAGATTCTGACGCGCATTCGCGATCACCAGCGCAGCCATGGCTATTCCCCGACGATGCAGGAGTTGGCCGACGAGCTCGGCATTTCCAAGGTCACCGTGTTCGAACACGTCGACACGCTCGTTCGCAAGGGATTGCTGCGGCGTTCTGCGCACAGGGCACGCTCTTTGGAGCTGACGGCAGCAGCGCAATTCCCGGATGAGCGGCCCACGTGTCTGCCGCTGGTCGGGCGCATCGCTGCCGGCCTGCCGATTGAAGCGATCGAAAACGCGGAGTCCCTCGATCTGGAAGAAATCTTCGCCTCGACCGGGGAGACGTTTGTTCTTCGCGTCCGTGGCGACAGCATGATCGACGAGCAAATTCGTGATGGCGACTACGTCGTCGTTGAGCGCCGCAATGTAGCACGAAGTGGCGACACCGTGGTGGCGCTGCTGCCCAACGGGGAGGCGACGCTCAAGAAGTTCTATCGGGAGAAGGACCGCATCCGCCTGCAACCTGCGAATGACGCGTTTGAGCCGATTTACACGGACCGGGTCGACATTCAGGGCATTGTCATCGGTGTGATTCGTCGGCTTTAGACTGTTCTGGCCATGCGTTCGTCCGGTGCGGTTCTTGCCCGGCCTGTTTCCAGGCTGTCGCGGCTGGAACATGTCGTGTTCGTTCGCGTTTGATCAAGTGAATTCGTCTGTCGCTTGCTCACGGGGCAGTGGATTCATGGGCAGGCTCAGGGTGCACGCGTCGCGACCCGGAGCTGCCCGGCGTCAGATGAGCACATCGAAGATCGTGCCGTTGATGACGGCCATCGGCGGGTCGGTCCAGCGCACTTCGATCACGCGCACGGTCTCATCGCGGAGGCCGCTCGGCCAGGTGAGTTGCAATTCGGTCGGTGACGAGTCCCTGGCTAGCGCGCCGCTCCGGATGGGCTCAGCGCAGACTCTCTGCACGCCGTGCTGCGGACAGCACAAAGGTGGAAGTCCAAGCAGGAAGCGTGCACGCCACGCGCGCAAAAGGCTCAGTGGCGGCAGATCGCAGTACCAGGGGCAGCCGATCCAGATTGTACGCGGTAGGCAGACGCCGCGACTCAGGCAGCGCATCGACTGCGTCAGCAGAGCTGCAGTCGGCGTGTGCAGGTTGATCGGCTCTACGCGCGCTGAGGACACGTTGTGCTCCAAAGAATCGCTCTGGCTGCGCGCATACGGATAACTGGCCGGCGGATGCGGCGCGTACGCGTGCGGCGATTTCAACCGAGTGGCGGGCAGAAGGCATGCCGCGGGGGGAGCGGTCTTATCCATTCATTGGGGGTTGGCCTAAGTCGTGCTTCAAGCCTATCTTATGTCCGGTGAACGCGCGCTTTTGCGCATCCGGACCTTTACGGCCACGCGGGCATGTGGTGGGAATGCAACGGCATGTCGAGTTCGAACCACGGCGCCGAATTCCGAGCCGGCCTGCATCGACATCACTTTGCAGCGGCGGAACTCGACTACGCCCTGCCGGAAGAGCTGATCGCCCAGACGCCGCCGGTTGAGCGAACGGATGCGCGGCTTTTGCACGTAGAGCGTGGCGGCGGGCGGCTGACGGACCGCACGATCCGCGACATGACGACATTGATTCAGCCGGGTGACGCACTGGTCTTGAACAATACGCGGGTGCTGCCGGCGAAGTTCCAGTTGCAGCGGTCCAGCGGCGGCCGCGTTGACGGCATGTTCCTGGAAGTCGATGCCTGCGGGGTCTGGAACGTGCTCCTGCGCGGTGCGCAGCGGCTGCGTCAAGGTGAGGTGCTGCACTTCTGCGGCGACACGGCGCGCCGCCCGGTGATCGCCGAACACCGCGGTGACCGGGGGGCTTGGCGGCTGCGGGTGGAGGGTGCGGCGGCGCCGGCTGATCTGCTCCGCATGGTCGGGCGCATGCCGCTGCCTCCGTATATCAAGCGCGAGAGGGACACCGATCTGCGGGATGAAGTCGATGTCGACCGCTATCAGACGGTCTACGCCGAGCGCGACGGGGCGGTGGCAGCGCCGACCGCCGGCCTGCACTTCAGCGATACCTTGCTTCAGCAGGTCGCGGCCCGCGGCGCAGTGATTGTTCACGTAACGCTGCACGTGGGGTATGGGACTTTCGCGCCGCTGGAGGTGGCGGATCTCGCGGATCACAAGATGCACGCGGAACATGCGGAGATCCGGGCGGAGGTTGCGCGAAAGCTCCTCGAAGCGCGCAGCGCCGGCGGGCGCGTGATCGCGGTGGGGACGACATCGGCACGGGTGCTGGAGTCGGCGTGGATTGCCAATCGCTGGCAGGGGGGGTATGCGGCTCGAACCAACCTGTTCTGTTATCCGCCGTTCGCGTTTGGCGGCGTGGACGCGCTGATGACGAACTTTCACCTGCCGCGAAGCACGTTGCTCGCGCTGGTCATGGCATTCGCGGGCGTCGACCTCACGCGGCAGGCGTACGCCCATGCGATTGCGCAGAGATACCGATTTTACAGTTACGGCGATGCAATGCTGATCGATTGAGCCGCCGGCGAAGGTTCTCGATGACCGCGTCTTTGGGCGGTGGAAGGAATGCGCTTCGATGCGCCGCGACGTTGCGGCGCCGGCGTAGCTGCGGGGCGCTGCATGTCACCGGTAAGCCGGTCGAGGGCGGAAACCAGGGAGCGGCGATGGGGGAATAGTCCGAATGCCCCGCCCGTGTGGAGGAACATCGCCTCGCCGGCGCGACCCAGCGCACCGCAATCCAGATAGCGCCAAAGGGCGAAGAGCGCCTTGCCGCTGTAAACCGGGTCAAGCAACAAGCCCGTATCGCGGGTAAAACGCACGATGAAGTCGAGTTCCGCCGGGCTGGGCTGGTTGTAGCCGTGGCCGCGCGCGTCGATCAGGCGGATGTCGCGTTCTTCCGCGGCGATGACCACGCCGAGCAACCGGGCGAGGCCATGGATCTGGTCCAGAAGCGTCGGGACCCACTCCGCGGATGTCCCGCAGACGAACGCACCCACCGGCCGAATGGGGATGCCTACCAGCGAGAAACCGACGTACAGGCCGGCGTACGTGCCGCCGCTGGCCATGGGTGTGATGATCTCCGCGAACCTATCTGCGTCCGGCCCGAGTTGGGACGCGATTTCCTGCGCGGCCTGCACGTAACCGAGCGCGCCCACCAAGCTGGAACCACCGAACGGCACCATGTACGGCTTGCGGCCATTCGCCTGCAGTTCATCCATGCATTCCGCCAGCCGCGCGTCGCGGATCGCGGGGTCGTCAGTCTGCAGAAATTCGACCTGTGCGCCCGCGAGGCGGCTGATGAGCAGGTTTCCGTCGGACTCGTCGGAAACTGAACCGGTGAGGATGAGGCGGCTGTGCAGGCCGGTCTGGGCCGCGGCGACGGCCAGCGCTCGGGCGCAGTTGGACTGAACCGCGCCGCAGGTGAGCAGGGTATCGCAGTCGAGTCGCCGGGCATCGGCGATGAGGAATTCGAGCTTGCGGACTTTGTTGCCCGACAGGCTGTTGCCGGTCAGGTCGTCGCGTTTCACGTGCACGCGCAGTCCGAGCGCCGGCGATTCGATGGCGGCGATGGGGGTGGGTAGCTGCGCGAGCGCGATCCGTGGAAAACGAGCAAGAATAGCAGGAATCATGGTGCGCGACCCGCTCCGTCAAGTCGTCGCCCAAAGGGCAGCGATAGGGAAATACCAGCTCACCGGCCGTCCGTGGCCGCAGTCCGAAGATACCGGCGGTTCACGGCATTCGCAATGAAAATCCCGTTGGTTTGCGCCATGGGGTGATGGATGATCACCGGGCTGCAGATTGGGTGCTGGGGGGGTCGAAGCCGGCGCGTTCAAAAATCGTGCCGCATTCAGGGCAGCGGGGCACGACGAGACCGTGCCGTGGGTACCCGCAGCGGGGGCAGACCGTTGGGTCGTCGTCATGGACATCCAGCGTGGCCGTCAGCAAGGCACGCAGGGTGTCGAAGCGGTCTTGCGAAGAACGCAGCCGAGCTTCTTCGAACGCCCCAATGAAGATTACCGCTGAGCCGAAAAGGGAGAGATGAAGTCCGTAAAGCGCTCCGGAGACCGTCCAAGCGGTGAACCAGAGAATGCAGCAAAGACTTGTGTACCAGCGCAGAGCAAGTCGGCCGCCAGCGCCATGCCGCAAGCAGCGGATCCAGTACACAGGGGTGACGAGTGCAAGCAGTAGAAAGACGAGCTCCTCCCAATTCGGCGGCCACCAACTGGTCAAGGGCGACGTAACGGCATGGGCGGCAAAAAGGAGAAGCACGCCAAGAGCCGCGAGGAGAATCAGGCTGCCACCGATCCAATCAACGCGTAGAGCATGACGAGCCGGACCGAATTGGTGCAGAACAATCGCGACAGCCACAAGGAACCCGAAAAAGTATGCGTCAACAAACACTGCGAGGCCGGCAGGAAATCCCAACCAGTCGGCACGCTGCGTAGGCAATTCCTGAATGATCTCACACGTGCTCTCGAATGGGATAATCGGGGAATTGCACGACTCCACCGCCGGAAGGAAGAATGTGCAGGCCAGCACGAACCCGCCGAATGCTTGAACGTTGCGCCAATAGACGATCGCACGGCCTCGTCGATCGGTTGTCGCGGGTGTGCATTGGCCGCTGGTGGACGCTTCGCTGGCCATATCGAGTCAGCGTACTTGATGCGCAGTTGAGTTGGCCAGTCCCATGACAAGAATTCAGCAGAATCGACTGAACGCGACAGGTGGCAGCAGCCGTGTCGCTTCGACTCAGCAGCGGACCTGTTCGAGGAACCGGCGCAAGATGCGGTCGGTATCCGGTGTCGGGGTTGGGTTGCGTTTCAGCGCTTCGAAGGCGTCGTCGGACGGCAGGTAACTGTCCCGGTAGAAGCTGAGGCGTTCGACGAGATTGGCGGCGTTCATTTCCGCGTGAAACTGCGTGCCGTAGATTGGCTTGCCGGCCAGGCGGTAGACCTGGTTGCGGCAGAGGTCTGAGCCGGCCAGTTCAACGCCGCCCGGTGGCAGCACGGATACCCGATCGTGATGACCCATGTGGGCCGGGAACCGCGCTGGAAAGCCGCGAAACAGCGGATCATCCGCCCCTGCGGGGGTCAGCCGAATTTCAAAGGTGCCGACCTCGGCTGTCGCGGGATCGGCGACAACCTCGCCCCCGAGCGCCCGGGCCATGAACTGGTGTCCCCAGCACGAACCGAAGGTCGGCTTGCCGACATCGACGAGGCGGCGGATGACGTGGGCCATCGGCTCGGTGTACGGGTGATCATCCGTGGCGCTGTGTGCGGCTGACCCGCCGATGAACACCGCGTCGGCATCGGCCACGGCGTTCCAGGCGATGTCCGGATCGGTCAGCAGGTTGTGCACACGCAGACCATCGGGGGCAATATTCAATCGTTCGAGGAAGCACCGCTGTTCGTGCCGGGCGACTTGCGGCAGCTCGCGCACCTGAATGAGCAGGATCTGCAATTGACGACGGTCAGAAGGTTTGAGCACCCGCAATCCCCTGCCTGAGTGAACCATCGACCAGCCTGGCGACTGCACCCACAGCACGACGGCGGCTGGCCAGGCGGACAATCCGTTGTGCAAACGGCAACAATCCTAGCGGGTGGTTCGCGTGTGGACAATCACGGCGATACCGCGGATTCGTTCGGCACGGATTTCTTCGGGGCGGCGCTGGTTCGCCATGGCGATTGGCATTCACCACATAAAATGCCGCGGCGAGCGCCAATGTCTGCCGGCGCTCGCCGCGATGCGAGATTGAAGTTGGCGCCGCAAGCGGACTCACCCGCCGTACACCGCCGCCTCAGATAGGCGCCAAGTCATCGTTCCACCTGCACGATTACGCCTTCGCCCGCGGTGTCCGTACCCAGCAGGTACATGTGCGCTTCGTCGAAAACGAGTCCGCCCCAGGCCACGTTTTCGTCGGGCACCTCGAAGGACTCGATGACCTGGCCTGTCACGACGCTGATGCGAACGATGGACTGCGTCGCAACGGTCACTAGACCCCACATGTCCGCGCCATCAAACGCCAGGGCGCGCAGGTCGCGGTTGAACGGAATCGACCTGATGACCTGGTCTGGCTCGACCGCGGTATTGACCACTGTGAAATTCGCCCGGCCGGTTGACTGGGCACGGCCATGGATCCACAAATGCGTCGTGGTGGTCTCAAAAGCCATGGCACGGATGGTGATGAACCCGCCGAGTTCCGTCTGGCTGCTGACCGTATCGAAGACGGTGGTCAGGCTGCGGCGCGTCGCGTCCGGACTGCCGCCGCACGCGCAGTGCGTCCAGAAATGAATGCCCTGCACGGTCTGCAGGTAGCGGTTGTTCGTCGGCGCCAGGGGGACATCCATCGAGTTGGACGCCAAATCAAATCGCTCGATCTGGTTGTTGGCCTGCGAGTTGTACATCAGGTCGCCGGCGTAATGCACCAGGTCGCTGAAGAAGTTTTGCGCGGGCAGATGGTTGAACCGGTCGACCTCCGGCAATTGATCGCAAGTCAGCGCGTCCGGCATCGCGGTCTGCCGCGTGAACCAGGCGATCTGGCCTTCGGCGTCGGCGAGACCTAGCGTTTGCTCGTCGAATACCACGACCGGAAACACGAAGGTGCGGTTGGCCAGCAGCGAGAGGCTCGCCTCGGCCGAAAAATCCATCACCAGGGTATTACCGTCAAACAGCGCAAAGGCCCGCACGCAGTCGTTCGCGTTGGTCTCGCGGTCGTTAAGGAACACACGGCCGAACCCCTGATCGTTGATCGCCAAGCCGGTGACATCCGCGCCGGGGACGAAGTCTGGCGCCAGCGTGCCGAAATCGAGCACCCAAAGGCCAAAGGGTGACGGTTCCTGGTCGGGTGCCGGCTCGGGTACAGGTTCGGGCCAACGCTGGTTGGGGATCGTGGGCCGGTTTACCACGTCGGCTGGCCAGGGTGACTGCGCCGAGTCGGGTTCAACTGACTGGGGAGGCAAGCCAACCGTGGGTACCACATCTCGGGCCAAGGGGGCGCCGAGAACATCGGCTGGTGACCGGTCAAACAACGCAGCCGGGTCCTGCATGCCGCACCCGCCCATGAGGCAGCCCGCAGCAACGAGTATTACGCTAAGTCTCCGAGGGCAAAAGACGTTCATCGCAACCGTTCTCCTTCCAGTTTTCCGGACCCCGTATCCGCACGAGGATTTCGCCGGCTTGGCAATAGGCGACAGGTTGCGCTCGCCTTCACGCACCACCTGATTTTTCCGAGTTGCGCCAATCCGGGCCTGAGTTATCGCTTAGTTGGGTCCATGCGGAGACTGGTGACCGCCGGGGTCTTATTTCCCCTCGACGGCGCCGCCTCCCACAACTTCTTACCGGAGGGGCGACGGCGGGCTATCCCCGTCGGCTACGGGCTGCGGTATCCTGCTCGATCCAATCAGCCGGACATATTGGTCCGGGCCTGACGGTCGTCACGAACATCGAAATCAGCCCAGGCAGGATCGGCGAATCGCGTCGTCGCCGAGCGGTCGGGGTAATCCATGCGAATCGGGAGATCAAGCATGAATCAACATCGGTACGCGGGCGGACTCGCTGCGTGGTTGTTCCTGGGGATGGCGTGCGCTGCGCTCGCCCAGCCGCTGGAGCAGGATGAACGTATCGTCTCGGGCAAATTGGAAAACGGCGTGGCCTGGATGTACCGCCAGCACAATAATCCGCCCGACAAGATGGCACTGATGGTGCACGTGCGGACTGGTTCACTCAACGAGACCGAAGAACAGCGCGGATTGGCCCACTTCCTCGAGCACATGTGCTTCAACGGCACGGAAAACTACCCGCCGGGGACGTTGATCAAGTATTTCGAGAGTATCGGCATGGAGTTTGGCGCGGACCTCAACGCCTTTACGAGTTTCGATCAGACCGCGTACATGCTCTTTCTGCCGAACACTCAAGAGGGGGAAGTCGACAAGGGCGTGATGACGCTCAGCGATTACGTATTTCGCGCGCTGTTGCCCGCGGAGGAGATCGACAAGGAGCGCGGCGTCGTGATGTCCGAGTGGCGCGCCCGGCAGGGTGCGCGCATGCGCGTGCAGGACGAGCAATTCAAGAAAGTATTCGCGGGCACGCGGTTTTCCGAGCGGTTGCCGATCGGCCTGCCGGGGGTGATCGACAATGCGCCGCGCGAGGAATTTGTGAAGTACTATGAGACGTGGTATCGCCCTGAGAACATCACGATCATGGCGGTCGGCGACGCGCCCGTGGAGCGCATCAAACCGGCGTTGGAAAAATGGTTCGGGCAGGCGACGGCGAAGACGGCGGCAGGGGAACCGCAGAAGGCCGGATTCAAGCCTTTTGCGGAAGAACGAGCGTTTGTATTCACTGACGCGGAACTGGGAGGTTGTTCAGTCGACCTGACGGCGATTGAACCCGGCCGTCCGCCGATCACCACGGTGGAACAGGCACGCGTGGAACTGGTCGAAGCGGTTGGTTCCTGGATTGTGAACCGGCGCTACAGCGAGCGGGTCCAGAAGGGCCAGGCGGCATATGACTCGGCGTCGACTTCGTCTGCGGGTTTTTTCAATGACGGATACCTGATCAACGCGTCCGCCCGGGGCGACGCGAAAGACTGGTCGCAGATGCTCAACGAGTTGATTGTTGAGATTGTGCGCGCAAGCAAGCATGGGCTCAGCGAACGTGAACTGCAGATGGCCCGCAAGGAGATCCTGGCGGATGCCAAACGTGCCGTCGAGACCGAGAGTACGCGCAGCGCCCGCTCGATGCTGATGGAAATGAACGAATCGGTCAACGACCGGGTGCCGATCACGTCGGCCAAGTTTGACCTGGAAATCGCCGAGAAGCAGCTTCCGACGATCACGCTCGCCGAGGTGAACGAATCTTTCAGCGGTCGATTCCGGAACAAGAACTTCGCGTACACGGTGGAAATGCCTGAAGCGCCCGGCGCGTCGATTCCCTCACCCGACGACGTGCTCAAGGTGGCCCAGGCCGCGTTTGCAAGTTCCCCCGAGGCCCTGGAAGAAAGCACGGCGCCGACGGACCTGCTGGCGCAGGAACCCGTGCCAGGCAAGGCCGTTGACTCCCAGGTCGACGAGGAACTGCAGATTGCCAGCGCATGGCTTGAGAATGGCGTGCGCGTACACCACCGATTCATGGATTACAAGAAGGACTCGGTCACGGTAAACATCCTGCTCGCCGGCGGCAAGATTGAGGAAAAGGCGGAAACCCTGGGTTTGACGGAGGTCGCCGAAACGGCACTGCGCAGTCAACCCGCGACCAGCCGGCTCAGTTCAACCAATGTTCGCGACATCATGACTGGCGTGAACATCAACGTCAGCGCCCGTGCGACCGATGACAGCTTCGATCTGCGCGTTTCGGGTTCGCCGAAGGCGCTGGAGGCGGGGCTGCAGCTCGCGCACGCGCTTCTGACCGACGCCAAGGTCGAAGACAGCGCCGTCAAGGTCTGGAAACAGCGTGACCAGCAGCGCCGCGCGATGCTCAAGAGCATGCCGGAATTTCAAGCATTCATGGCCCTGTCGAACGATCTGTTCGGAGGCGATCCGCGTCATCAGCCGCTGCTGCCGCAAGAACGCGTCGAGGCGATCACCGCGGCGGACGCTCAGGCATGGTTTGACCGTTTGCGCGCACAGGCGCCGATAGAAGTGGCGGTCGTGGGCGAGATTCAGCGCGACGAGGCGCTACGGCTCGTCGAAAAATACATTGGCTCGCTTCCCAAGCGCGAACGCAGCGCGTCCAACCTCGCAGAGTTGCGCAAAGTGACTCGTGCGGAAGGTCCGCTTGTGCGTCATGTCAGCGTGGAGACGGTGACGCCGAAGGCAATGACCATTTCCGGATTTGTGTGCTGCAACGAACGAAATGTTTACGACGTGCGCGCCCTGGAACTGGCATCCAATGTTCTGACCAGTCGCCTGATCGAGTCAATCCGTGAAAAGCAGGGACTGGTGTATTCGCTGAATGCGGGTAATCGACCGAGCGTGGCGTACGAAGACGCGGGTACCTTCGGCACGATGGCGCCTTGCGAACCGAGCAAAGCGCCGCAAGTCGTCGCGGAGATGCGCAAGATCTTCGATGCTTTCTCCGCCGAGGGGCCAACCGAGGATGAGCTGTCCAACGCGAAAAAGCAGATCGAGAACAATCTGGACGAGGAGATGCGCGAGCCTGGCTATTGGGTGGGCGTGCTTCGCGATCTGACTTACCACGAGCGCAACCTGGCTGACGAGAAGGCCGAGCCCACCGCGTATCAGGCGTATGGCGTGGATGACGTCGTGAAGGTCTTCCGCAAGTACTACACGCCGGCCCGGATGTTCGAGGTCACTGCCGTACCCGCGCAGGTGAACCAGGCTGATCCGGACGCGAAGAAGGAGACGGAGCAGACCTCGTCTTAGGCAAGTTCAGGCATTCCCCGAGACGGAATCACCGGGCGGCGCGATCCTGCTGAAAAAGCAGGTTTGCGCCGCCCGCGCTTTCAGCCGACCGGCATGACCAGTTTGCCCTGGACATGCCCGCTTTCCAGCCGGCGGTGCGCCTCGGCGAGGGCGTCGACCGTGAATCCCGGCAGCACGGTAACGGTGATCGGCGCGATGGCGCCAGACTCGATCAGCGCGGTCAACTCGGCGAACTGCCGCCGGTATGCTTCCCAGTCCGCAGGACCACCGAAGATCGCACGCGCACCGATGTACTCGAAATGCAGCGACGCTGACCGCGCGAAAAGTGGGCTGCGGCTGGCGTTCCAGACGTTCAGTTCGAATCCCACGGGCTCCTCGACGATGGAGACGATGCCGCCGTCGAAATCAATGATGCGGCAACACAGGCGCTTCATGTCCCCGCCCCAGAAATCAAACGCGGCCCCGAATGGCCGGCCGCCGTTCAATTCCAATGTGCGCGCGCACAGTTCATCCACACTCAACCCGGTGTAGCGCAGGATGCACTCGGTCGGGATGTTCAGCCGCGTGCGCAGGTATTCTGCGCTGGCATCGCTGCCGGCGGTCGTCAGAATGGGGCTTGCCCCCAGGTGCCGTAGCAGTTGTATGGCGATCGACCCTACGCCGCCGGCGCCACCTGCCACGAAAACGGCCCGGCCGCGGTGTTGGGCACCCGGCTGCATCACGGCCTGGTAGGCGGTCAAGCCAGCCAGCGGGAACGCGGCAGCCTGCGCGAAGTCGAGGTTGCGCGGCTTTCTCGCGACAAATGCGGTCGGCGAGCAAAAGCACTCCGCGAGCGCGCCGTTCGACTGCCGGCCGCCGAGATAGGCATAAACTTCGTCGCCTTCCGCCAACTCGTCGACGCCATCGCCGAGGGCATCGACCACACCGGCGGCGTCAAACCCGAGAACCATGGGCAATCTGCCGCCAAATCGACCCTGGCGATACTTGTAATCAATGGGATTCATGGCCACTGCGCGCACACGCACGCGAACCTCGCCGGGGCGCGGGCTTGGAGTGGGCAATTTCTGTTCGACGAAATTGGCGGTATCACCAAACGCGGTGAGAACAATGGCCTTCATGAATAGCATGAATCCTTCAAGGGGCTGTCCTGTTTCGGCGGCGAGCCGCCGGTTTCCCCATGAGGCGGACGGTTCGCCGATTGCCGGGGGCGCTGACTTCGCAGGGGCATCATAGGACAGCTTGGTCGAAGATGTCCAATGGCGCGTCGTGACGATAGCGGCTGGCCACATGACGGCCAGCCTGCGAAGGTCGAAGAACCAGGGGCAGTCAACCGCGCACTGCATGTCGCGCGGCGGCGGGACAAGATATCGCAGCACGCTCAGCCAGGGGCAGCGCCTGGATGGTTCTTGACCAGTGTGCCAGAATCAGAAGTGTGCAAGTCGGTAATGCCGGTGCGCGGGAGTTTGCAGTCACGAGCGCTACGTCAGAGGAATGAACGGCTGATGATGCTGTCGCCTTGTTGTCGGACCTGTGGCATTGGCCAGCTGCGGTGCCTGGACGGCTGCGTCACGAATCGATCGGCATCGGTTTCTGGCGGAGTCGCCCATGCGTCAGCGGGCCGCAGGGGGCCGCACCCAGGCTTCGTCCTTTCCGTCGATGTGGAACAGACGATTGAAGCCGTTGAAGGTCACGATGCCGTTCGCATCGGTTTCGTAGCCGAGGGCCTTGGGCGTTTCGCGGCTGGCGTGGGCATCCAGCCATAAAACGGCGGCTGTGCCGAGGTGGCGACCATGGGCTGCGGTACGTGCGGGCGGGTCGTGATCGAGTGAGGCGGCCTCGCCGTTGACCAGGTCGATTCGCGGCGGGTCGAGGTTGAAACCCTCGTTGCCGAATCGATCGATGTCGCGAGCATTGTTGTCGTAGGGACGCGGAAACTGGAACGAAGCCGCAGTCCCCGTGCAGTCGGCTGCCGCCACGCAGCTTCCCGGCGAGCGGACGCGCGTGTAGCTTACCGGCCAGTTCTTGAACGAGTTCTTGTTGACTTCGTCGAGCAGGCGGTAATTGCCCAGGAACTGGTAATTGTACCCGATGGAGCCATTGCGTTCGTCGGTCCAATCGGCGACGGCGGGGCAGACGTAAACAGGGTTTGAGTAGTTCTGTCGATCACCTTTCTCACCGGAGCTGTCGGTGCCGGCTTTGATTTCCTGCGGATCGTCAAACGCGGGGACGCCGACATACGCTCCGAGGATCGCCAGGAACGTGGGGCGGTACTTCATGCCGCCGGCGACGTATGCGCGCCAGTTGATGCCGTCGCCGAAGTCCGGCATGCGGCAGGGCACCATCACGTCGTTGTTGTCCAGGGCGTACATGGCGATGCCCTGGCCAAGCGTGTGCAACTGCGAGAGGCAAAGCGTGGCGCGGGCCTGCTGTCGCGCCTTGCGCAGTGACGGCAACAGAATGGCAATGAGCAGGGCGATGATGCTGATGACCACGAGCAATTCGACCAGCGTGAAGGCGGCGTGGCGGCGCTCAGCTCTTGAAGGGGTGGCGATCATGCTCATGGCCTCATCCAATCAACCGTCGCACAGCACTGCCACCCGGCGGTCCGGTCCTCCCCCCCCCGATTGGAACCCAATGCGTTACAGCCCGTAAACCCGCAGCATACTGCTGCCCATTCCCACACTCAAGACGATTCTGGAGGCGAAAGGGGCAGTCAACTGCATTCCCACGGTTTTACGGGGCTTACAGGACGCAAAGGGCTGTCTGGAATGGGCGCGGGTCAGGCGTTCATGTCGGCCCAGCGTTTGGCCATTTGGCCGAAGATGGCCAGTGCGATGGTCGCGATGATGCCAATGGCGGCGAACGGGATCCAAACGCGGTACTGCGGTGCGTATTGACTCCAGAGCAGGCTCGTCGTGCTCAGGAACGAGCCGCGTACTTCAGCGGCCACCAGCGCATGTGCTTCGTATGGGTTGAGTTCGAGCAGTTCGGCCGCCTGCCGCGGCGCTGCGGCCCAGTCTTTGGCGGAAAGCGCGTCTTGAATGACCTTCTGTTGCTTGGCCAGTTCGGCGTAGTTCAGTTCGCCGCCAGCCCTTATGCCGTCGCGCGCAATCTGTCGCGCCTTGGGATCGCTTTCGATCATAGCCGCAAGAAGAGGTTGGAAACGCGACCAGTCGCGCTTGGCGACGGCATTGAAGCGACGATGCTCGAGGTTTGCGAGATAGACCACCGAACGCATTTCGGGAATGGATTCGTCCAGTTGGATTCCCGACAGCGCTGCCTGCACTTCCTCGTTTGATGCGCCCCGGGCGCAGCTCAGCGCGACGAATGACTTGGTACGGCCAATGCCGGCTCGCTTGGGCAAATCCTCAACCGGGTCTGAAAAGCTCATGGGTGTGATCCTGGCGGAAACCAGGTCGGTGTTCTGTGCGAGATACTCCAGCGCGAGGTTGTTCAGCACGCCTGTGTCGACGCCATAGTGGTCCCAAAGCTGAGCAATAATTTGGCTGTCTGAGAGCCTGTCCTCGTACTTGCGATCCTTGTTGATGCGTTCGCGAACAATATCAAATGCTTCCGAGCGGCCGCGACCGATCACCGTTGGCAATAGGTCGACGATTGGTGCGAGCGCCAGCGCTTTGCGGTCAAAACCATCCATGCTGATGGTATCCTGCAAGACGGCCACCTCCGGTCGCTTCTTTGCGTTCGTCTTGGCAATGGACTCATTCAGGTTTGAAATAAACTTTTTGGTGGTCAGTTCGGCGTCGTCCTGATGCGCGAGGTAAAGAAGCGCGAGGTTCGTGATTTGTCCATGATCCCAGCGAAACGCGAGAAGCAGTCGCTCGGCTGCCGCATCTGGATCACACTGCATGACCTTGGACACTTCGGTCAGGGCGGAATCCCGGTGAATACCGGTTATTTCCGGGAGTAGTTCGAGAGAATCGCTCCAGTCGATCGATCGCGCCGCCCGGGCAACGAGTTGCGAGTCCTTGCCGAGTTCTTTCAGTGCCAGCGTGGCCTTTTCGCCGTAGGTGTCGTACACCAGGCCGGCCACAATGGACCCCACTCCGACTCCCAGTCCCACGGGAATGTTGACATATCCCAAGTACAGGCCTTTCTTGCCCGGCGGCGCGATGAGGCCGAGGTATTGGTTCTTTTTGGGGCCGGTAAGCATTTCGCCAAGCGAGAAGAACACAATGCCAAGCAGCAGGATCCAACCGCTGCCGGTCAGGCCCGCGACGAGAATCCCGATGGTCGCCACGATCATGCCGATGAGCATCGCGCTGAGTGTGCGCATACGCCGCACCAGCCATGAAATGGGGATGATCAGAGCGACGATCAGGGCCGCGTTCAGATTCAACAGGATCTGCTGCGGCACGCGTTTGAGCCCGCGGTCGCCGTATTCCCACCAAGAGTCGAAGGGAACCATGCGCGCGGCGGATGAGCTGTCGACCCAGTCCTCGATGAAGTTCGGGTGCAGGTCCCAGAGCTGGTACATCATCATCCAGAAGCAGGACATGATCACGATGAACGCAGGCAGGCGAAGTTGCCAGGTGAACACGCCGCCCTTGAGCCACAGCGGCAGGAGAACGCCGAGAACGCACAGCAGGGCCGCCAGCGTCGATTGATGCCCCGCAAGCGCTGCGATTGGCTGTACGATGAACAGGCTGATCCCGGTGACCAGCATGGCCAGTCCAAGGCCAAACCGCAACGGATGTACGTCGCCGCCGCGAAACCAAAATGGGCAGATGTTCTCGACGGTCGTCCAGAACACTTCAATGATGTTCTTGGTCTTGTCGGCGCCGCTGGGTACATCACGAAAGGTGAACAGCAGCAGCAGGTTCATCGCCGTGTACGCGGCGGATGCCAGAAAGAGGTTTTTCCAGCCCTCGGCACTGTGCGGCCTGCCGAGGATGAGCGTCGCGAGCAGGGGCGCGCAGACTGCACCGACATTGACCACCCAATAGAAAATGCCCCACCCCATCGAGGCATTGTCCTTATGCAGCTTCTGCGCCAAAGAGCCTTGCAGGGCCGGCTTGAAGAACGCGGTGCCCGTCGCTAACACAATAATGCCGGTGAAGAACCCCACGTAGGAATGCAGGTACGCCATCAACACGTATCCAACGACATTCATCGAAATAGCGAACGCCAACGTGCGCTTGTAGCCGAAGCGATCGGCGAATCCGCCGGTGACCATGGGCAGCCAGGATTGGAAAATCGCCCACCAGCCGTAGATGACGCCCTTGTGTACCGCGGTCAGGTGCAGACCACCCGGTTCGGTCGCCTGCATAATGTAAATGGGCACGACGGAGCGGATGCCGAAGTACGCCAAGCGCTCGAAGGCCTCGATGGTGTTGAGCATCCAGAAGGTCCAGCCAAAAGCTTTGCCGCCATCTGCGCTCTGGACACCGGGTTGGGCGGTTTCGGCGGGCGCGGACGGCGATGGGGTGCGTGTGGGCGAAGTGGGCATCGGCACAATCTTCTCCTGGGCTCGGTCGATCGGTGCGCCGCGGTAGGGGCATGCATCCCAGACGGTGCTCGCCTGGCGGCTCTAGCTGCGTTGGGCGGAAGTGTGGCGGGTGGAGTCGGACGCGTCAAGCAGCCGCATTGACCACTTGACAGAGTCGATTACGCGCATTGCACGAGGTTATAATGGCCCGAGGCACGAACATGGAATAGTGTGTCATGTTGGCGAAGCCGCGTACGATGGCGATGAGGTAGCCCATGCTGGCAGATGGATGTTTCTTCTGGGTGATCGGAGCTGTGGTGGTCGGCGTCATGCTGAGCTGCGGTGGAGCACAGAAGTCGCGAAGCTGTCAGCGGTGCGGCGCCGCCAACCGTCGGTTGGCGCGATTCTGCGCCAACTGCGGCGCGCGCCTGAAGCGCTCGTAGCTCTGTGTGGATCAGGTCGGGCGGATTGCCGGTAGGCTCACTCCAGCTTAGACTTTGGCATCTTACGTCGGCGGGCGTCACTGTCGGGCAGGGTGTCGCACCGCCGTGGAATTGCCCATGCGGACGATCTATTTCGACTGTTTCAACGGGGCCGGCGGCGACATGCTTGTCGCGGCGCTCATCGACGCCGGCGCCAGCAGCGAGCGCATCTCGGAGGCGCTGCGGCGACTGAGTGTCCAGGGCTTTTCCATCCACGCCGAGAAAATTCGCAAGCAGGGATTTGCCGCAACCCGATTCGTGGTTGATGTTGAATCTGCGACGGACCAGCCGCACCGCCATCTGTCACATATCCGCAAGATTCTCGATGCTTCTGACCTGCCTGATGCCGTCCGCACAAGGTCGCTGCACGCCTTCGAGCGGCTCGCCGATGCGGAAGCGGAAGCGCATGGCACGACGCGTGACAAGGTTCATTTTCACGAAGTGGGCGCAGTCGACGCGATCGTCGACGTCGTGGGCGCGATGCTCGCGTTGGATGAATTGGCGCCCGCCCGCATTGTTTGTTCGCCACTTCCGGTCGGATCGGGCACGGTGCGCTGCGCTCACGGGGTCATGCCGGTGCCCGCCCCGGCGACCGCAATCCTGCTCAAAGGTGTGCCCATCGCGGCCACGGACGAAGTCGGCGAACTGCTGACGCCGACCGCGGCGGCTGTGCTGACCACGACTTGCGACGAGTTCGGCCCCATGCCGGCAATGACCGTCGAGCGAATAGGTTCGGGCGCGGGCACGCGCGAGGGTCGGTCACGGCCGAACATTGTCCGAGCGTTTGTCGGTGAATCCACGGTGGCTGCCGAGTCCGACACGGTGGTCGTGCTCGAGGCAAACCTGGATGATTGTCCCGGGGAGTGGGTGGGACATTGCCTGGTCCGCCTCATGGCGGAGGGTGCACGCGACGCATACTGTGTGCCGATATACATGAAGAAGCAGCGCCCGGGCGTCGTGCTGACGGCGATCTGCGATCCGGCTGCCGTTGAGCGGTGCCAGGCCATCATCTTCGCTGAGACGTCGACATTCGGCGTCCGCCGCACGACAGCGCAGCGTAGCATATTGACGCGCTCGATTGAAGTCGTGCAGACGGCGTTCGGCGAGTTGCGCGTCAAGGTGGGGCGGCAGGGCGGGGCCATCGTGCAGGTTGCTGGGGAGTTCGACGACTGTTCAGCCGCGGCGGTTCGTTGCCAGGTGCCGTTGCGAACGGTGCTGTCCGCGGCGGTCGCCGCCTGGCACGCTGCCCAACAAAAGTAGCGAATTGAATCGTCCGCTTGGAAGCGCCATCACATTGCGACAAGGAGGTCGCGAGCCATGATTCTTGCCAACAGCACGATTCCGGAACTTCCCTGGCAGGTGGTCCTGGGCGTTGCAGTCTTCACCACCGCGCTGATCATGTGGACGCGCCGGCGCATCGCGCGTCAGCCGTTGAACCCGCGCGCCGCTGCGCGAAACCGCGCCGCAGATGCGCGCGGCGGACGCGAAAGCCAGGCCGAGCTACGCGAGCTGCTGCTTGAACTCGAAAGGGCGGCTCGTGAGATCACCGCGCAGATTGACACCCGCTTTCGTAAACTTGAGACGATTGTACGCGATGCGGACAAGCGCATCGCCGAACTGCGCTCGCTGTCGTCAAGCGATGGTCAGGCCCAGGATATCGGATCCGATGCTCCTCTGGACGTGCTGGTAGGCGATGACGGTCCGGTAGCCGCCTCGGCTGCAAACAGTTCTTCGACGGGGGTTCGCCCGGCGGACATCGAACGCGTCTACGCGCTCGCAGATCGCAAAGTGTCGCCGCGTGATATCGCGACCCGAGTTCACCGATCGGTCAGTGAAGTGGAGCTTATGCTCGCCATGCGGGCGCGGCGCGCCAGTGGAGCCGGGACTGCGACGCCATCGTAATCCAGCCTTCCGTGCCATTTCGTCACGCATTTTCGGACAAAAGCTGAACACATTTGGACTGGCCCTCGCGCGGAATCGTGCCTAGCATCAGAATGCCGCTCGCCCAGCGATTGGGTAGCGGATGGTTGACCTGGGGCATTGCCCGGCGGGTGCGTACGGCAGGGGGCGTTAGCCGACATGGCTTTGAATGTCGTCATGGTCACCGGTCCGCGTCGTTCCGGCAAGTCCACGCTGATTTCAGCGCTGATCGACGAAATCTGCACTTCCCAGCCGCACTACATTCGACTTGCGGCGATGGACGGCACCAAGCGGCCGCCCGTAGTCGCCCGTGGGGCGTTTCAGGATGGGCGGGTGCGGGATTGCGGGGTGGCGACCGCCACCTGGATCAGCTACGACCCCGCCCGCGTCTTCGAAACCCTGCCTGAGACGCTCGCGGCTGTTCAGCGGCGCGACCGCGTGGGGTGCGTGCTCATCGAGGCGGACACTGATCCCAATCTGCGCCACGCGTATCCGTATGACACCCAGATCTTCACCATTCCGTCCCCCCAGCGGGTGGGCGACGTTTTTCGATCGCCATCGGAAATGCGCATCGCCTTGCAGACCGCGCTGAATGACACGTGTGTGTTCGCAGGCGAGGTGTTCGGGCTGAATGTGGAGAACGACGGCAGTGTGGGAGGCGATGGCGCAATCAGCCGCGACATCGGAATGGACGACAGTCGGGCCGGCATCCGCCGGGAACGTCCCGACATGAGCGATACGCAGATCGCGAATCTCATGCATTCGCCGCTGGGCGAAGCGCTGGCATCGTTGATTCAGTTTCATCCCGACTATCACGGCGCGATCGAGAGCGACGCGGTGGTGATCAACACCGGTGTCGGAGGCATGACCGAAGCGGTCGACGAGGTCGTCCGGCGCATCGAAGATCTGGCCCGGCGTGCCAGCCGCAACGTGGAGGAGCGTTCGATCGTGTTCTGCTGTGATCTGTGCGACAAAGAGGATCCGCGGCGTCAGAAGCTCATGGGCCATCTGGCTCGCCGTTATGCGGCGCCGGATGACGCGCACGCCTGAGCGCACACACCTTTCATGTGACGCTGGCGGAACGGGCCAATGAGATCCAGGCAATCTAGTTCTGACGGGCGGGGGTCTGGGCCGACTGTGGGCGAGCGGGGCGGATCAGATCGATCGCCTGCAGGATGCCCTTCTGTTGATGGCGGGAAAGCGCGCGGAATTTCGCGAGGATACGAACCTCCTCGATGGTGAGGTTGAAGGACTTGCCAGGTTCTTCGACGTCGATCCGGTGCATATGCGCCTGCTCCTGGCCGCCCGCGGTGCCTGGACGGCTGGCGCGTATTCATCGGCTGATTCGGGCCGCGACTCCTGCGAATCCTTCGTCTTGGACGGCAGCGGCAATGCTTGCTCACATCCGCGGTGCCTGTTTTCGCCGCTGATCAGAAACAGCAATTAGCCATATCCTGGCGACATTCCTGACACATCGACCCGCTATATTGGAGGGCCGGTTCAGGGAGCGTCAGCCGCGTGACATTGCGTCGCCGGCCTGGGCGGAACAACACAACTTGAAAGGACCACCATGCGACGAAACGTCGTGGGGATGCCGTGTCGGTTTGTTTTCGCAGTTATCGCGGCGTTGGCTTCGCCCCTGGCCATGGTGGATGCGCAAATACTGGACTCAGCCGATGGGATTTGGAAATCCATGGATCGCCGCGTTGCGGACGAGGCGGGAGTATTCGCATGGATTCGCCCGGAGGCCTTTGCGGCGTTCACGCTGAGTCGCGCCACGTTGACTGACGTGCTCGACGCGGCCCCGACTGAGGCCGAATACGCGGCGCGCGGCGCGCATGCGCAGATACTCCTGCCGATGCCGGATGGTGAATATGCCGCATTCCGGTTCGTCAATGCACCCGTCATGGAACCGGAACTGGCGGCGATGTATCCGGAGATTCGCACGTTTCTCGGGCAGGGCATCGACGATCCCGCGGCGGTGGTCCGCTTTGATATTACACCGGCGGGTTTTCACGCGCAGATACTCTCGCCAAGCGGAGCGGTCTACATCGATCCGCTCAATCGCGGCGATGACTCGGCGCATGCGAGCTATTACAAGCGCGACTATGCGACGAATCATGTTCGGCCGGGCTGCACGCTGCTGCCCAACCCCAATGGCTGGGTTGCGCCGCGCGCCGGCGAAGCTGACGAGGATTTCCTGCGCACTGGCGAGACGCTGCGCACCTATCGCCTGGCGGTGGCCGCCACCGGCGAATACACGGCGTTCCATGGCGGAACCGTCAGCGCCGGCCTGGCTGCGATCGTGACGGCGGTCAACCGCGTCACCGGCATCTACGAGGTGGAACTGGGCATTCGCATGGTTCTGGTCGCGAACAACAATCTCGTTGTCTACACGGACGGTGCGACCGATCCATACTCGAATGGCAACGGCAGCGCGATGCTCAGCCAGAACCAGACGACACTCAACAGCGTTATCGGCAGCGCGAATTACGATATCGGCCACGTGTTCAGCACTGGCGGCGGCGGCGTCGCCTTTCTGGGCGTGGTTTGCACATCGAGCAAGGCCGGCGGCGTCACCGGGCAGTCCGCTCCGATCGGGGATCCGTTCTACGTTGACTACGTTGCGCACGAAATGGGGCACCAGTTCGGGGCCAACCACTGCTTCAATGGCACAGGCGGAAACTGCGCCGGGGGCAATCGCAATGCGTCCACCGCCTATGAACCCGGCAGCGGGTCAACCATCATGGCATACGCGGGCATTTGCGGCGCGGACAATCTGCAGTCGAACAGTGATCCCTATTTTCATCACGACAGCTTTCGCGAGATCCGCAATTTCATCACGGCAGGTTCGGGAGCCGCGTGTGCCGCCAACTCCGCCACGGGCAATACGGATCCGACCGTCGAAGCCGGCGCCAACTATACGATTCCACGGAGCACGCCGTTTGAACTCACGGCTGTGGGCAGCGACCCCGATGGCGATCCGGTAACCTATTGCTGGGAGGAGCGCGATCTCGGGCCGGCGCTTTCGCTTGCCTCACCGGACAACGGCAGCAGCCCCTTGTTTCGATCATGGAATCCCACCACGAATTCGACCCGTGTCTTTCCGCGTCTGAGCAACCTGCTGGCCAACACGACACCGCCGGGCGAGCGTCTACCCACGACAAACCGCACGATGAACTTCCGCTGCACGGTGCGCGACCAGCGCGCCAACGGCGGCGGCGTGGCCTTTGACAACATGGCGATCACGATCAACGCCGCCAGCGGGCCATTCGAGGTGACTTCACCGAACACATCCGGAGTCGTCTGGAATCACACGGCAACTGTGACCTGGAACGTGGCCAGCACCAGCAGCGCGCCCGTTTCAGCCGGTCTGGTCAATATTCTGCTGTCCACCGATGGGGGAAACACGTTCCCGATCGTTCTGGCGGCGGGCACTCCAAACGATGGCAGCGAGGAGATCATCGTGCCCAACGTGCCGACGACGACTGCGCGGGTCAAAGTCGCCGCGGCGAACAACATCTTTTTCGATATCTCCAACGCGAACTTCACCATCGAGGAATCCGGGGCGCTGGCCATCGTCGTGGTTGGCGGCGCGCCCGCGAGTGTGCCTCCGGGCATTCCCACGGCGCTGGCAGCGCAGGTCATTTCGCTGGTTGAGGACGTCGTTCCCGGATCGCCGACGCTACATTACCGCATGACCGGGGTCGGTGCGTACAGCACGATCCCCATGACTGCCCTCGGGGGCGAAGCCTATGAAGTGCTGTTGCCCCGCGCAATCTGTGGAGAAACGCCGCAGTTTTACTTCAGCGCTCAAGGCGATGGCGGGACCACGGTCACCAATCCGGTAAACGCGCCCACGGGCGTGTTTACCGCTTCCGTTGGCATTGTTCAGCAGATTTTTGCTGACGATTTCGAAACCAACCAGGGCTGGACCGTCTCGGGCAACGCGACGGACGGCCAATGGGAACGTGGCGTACCAGAGAACTGGGATCGCGGCGATCCGCCCGCGGATGCTGACGGATCGGGCCAATGTATGCTCACCGATAACAATCCGTCGACCAGTGATTCCGACGTGGACAACGGAACGACGACAGTGACGTCGCCCGTTCTGGATCTCAGTGACGGCGGCACGATTGCGTACTCTTACTGGCTCGACGATGTGCCCGGCGGACCGCTCAATGGCGATTCGCTGACCGTGGAGCTGGCCACTGACGCAGCCGGCACCAACTGGACCACGGTGCGAACTTACACGACCGCGCTGGGCGCCTGGAGGACGGATACGATTAACGTCGGGTCCGAGGTGGGTGCAACTCCCACCCTGCGCATACGCTTCAATGCGAGCGATCTGGGCACGCAAAACGTCGTGGAAGCGGGGTTGGATGCCGTCAATGTTGTTTCCACCACTTGCCCGGACGTGGGCAATGGCGATTTCGACCTCGATGGCGACGTGGACCTGCGCGATTTCGCCGGCATGCAGGCGTGCTGGGGGCAGACCAGTCTGACCACTGGGTGTCAGCCGGGTGACCTCGACGGCGACGACGCCATTGGCCCGGTCGACCTCGAGGTGTTCGCGCTCATTCAGTCGGCGCCGCTTCCGTGAAAAGCACGGTCCGCCGCAGTATCTGAAGCTTCTCGAGGTGCGCGTCGTTGGGAAATAGCCATGTCCGCAGCGCGCAACGCCGCGGGGATGGCGCTCAGACCGGTTTGGCCCGCGACGCATGCACTGCGTCACTCTGTGGTGATGAGCTTGGGCTGGCGCCATAGTGTTGGCGCGCGGCATCATCATCGTGGGCGATGGAGACGAGCTGCCCGACGAAGTCCGGCGGAAAATTCTCCAGGCCGTCCACGCCGATCTCCCGCGGCCAGCGTCCGACGGGCCAGTAGGCTGTGCGGAACAGCCAGTCCCAGATGCTCAGCACCGAGCCGTAATTGGCCATCTGTCCTCGCGGCTCCATGGCGTGATGCCACCAGTGCAGTTCAGGCGAGTTGAGCAGGTAGTTCAGACGCCCGATATGCGTCCGGAAGTTCGCGTGATGCCAGTAGCCCTTGAGAATATCCAGGCAGGTGTAGGCGACCATAACGCCGGTGCTGATGCCAAGCATGCGCAGCGGCAAGAAAATGAGCCCGTTCTTGCAGATGGCCTCCAGGGTGTGATGGCGAAAGACCGACATCGCGTCCATTTCGCGCACACTGTGGTGCACACGGTGAATCCGCCAAAGCAGGTCTGAAGCGTGGTACGCGCGATGCAGCCAGTAGCGCAGAAAATCGTTGAACAGGAAAAACAAGGCGAATTGTGCCCACCACGGCCAACCGGAGAGAACGGCCCACGACTGCGCATTCGGAACGGCGGCCACCAGTGAGGTGAATACCGCCTTCTCGAGCGCGGAAAGCCCGGGGCCATTGATGGTGGCCCAGAGCACATCCGCGACGTAGCCGCGGCGGTGGGGCAGGCCGGTGCGATAATGCCCAAGCACATTTCGTCCGGGCAGGCGCTGTTCGAGCTGATGAAAGACCAGCGCGCCAAGAAACCACACGCTGAACAGAATGACGAGAATCGCCCCCATTGGGAATTGCCACACAAGCACGCCGCCGCCATGCAGCGATCACACTTGCGGAGCCCGGAACGCCGCGCATCCGCCTGATGATTGATTTCCCAAACTGGCCCGCAGGGACTCGAACCCCGAACAACTGATCCAGAGTCAGTCGTGTTACCAATTACACCACGGGCCAAAGGGGTGGAGAACCACCCACGCTCGCGGAATATTAGCACGCGAACCAGAGATTGCAAACCGAGTTTCGAGCAGGTGTACGGCCGGTCGCCAGTTCGGATGGGGTTCGCTTGGCAAGGCTTTGAATGGCGGATGTCGCTGTGTGTTGTTGCCGAGTTCAGCGCCGTCGCGCGGAGCGCATTTCGCGCCGACACGCCACCATTGCCCAGGAAAGCAAAAGCAAGCCGCCTTGCGGCTCGGGCAAGACGATCACGTCGAACGATGCCTGACCGAACAGGCTTACCGCTTCATTCACCGAGTAGATCGGCCGTCCATAGATGCTTTGTCCTGAATAGTGATCAATGGCATTGGCAAAGGAGGTGGAGATGGTCAGTGAATAAACGCCCGGCGTCGTCGGCAGGTACGCCGTACCAAAGGCCAGTTGCACCGGGTCGAGGCCGACGCCAAGCGACACGGGTCCGACGGGGTAAGGTACGCCGCTCTCTGGCGCATTGCCGAACGTGTTCTGGCCGCCGCCCATCTGTCGGAGCCAGTCATCGCCATCCGGCGTGCCCCCGTACCCCGAGGGATTGAGCGGATTGTCATCGGCTGGACCGGGAGGATTGGTCAGTCCGTTCGGGCGAACAAAGTTGTACATTTGTGGTCCGGGCAGAAGTCGCGGCAGTCCACCGGGAATAGCGTAACTGGCGTGCAGATCGACGCCCCAAAGCGCAAGCCCCAGGCTGGTGTCGCCGCCCAGTTGCCCGACGACTTGGTACTGAATGCTACCGCCGGGGTTTACCGTGGTCGAGGAAACCGGGAGAAGATCGAGGGTCCAGGTGACGCTGGCTCTGGTCGCATCCGCGATCCAGCATGTGGCGATCACGGCCAGGAGCGCAACGCGCGATGTGCGAAGCATGGGAGTATCTCGTTGTGCGCGAAACCTGGACCGTGCGGGCATCGCGGATGGCGGGCTCTTGTGCGCACAGAAAAGAGCCGCCCGCAAGCGGCTCTCTCGTCTCCCGATTTACCCAATCACCGGGCGAACCGAACTCCCCGAAGAAAGTGTATCGATTCGCCTGATTGGGTGCAATGGCACCGCAATGGCACGGGTGTGAACATTCTAATCAAGCTCTGGACAAGGCCACGATCGCGGCGACCACCAGCGCGGCGGTTTCCACGCGCAGAACCTGTGCTCCCAATCCGATCGATCGGAAGCCGGCAGCGCGTGCTGCGTCGAGTTCGCCCGGCGCAAATCCGCCTTCAGGCCCGATGCAAACGGCGACGCTCGCGGCGGCGGCCGGCTGGGCCAGTGCGCCCGGCAATGTCAAGTGTTGTTCCGCGGGATCGGCGATCCAGCACGCTCCGGCGGCGCAGAATCCGCACAGGGACTCTTCAAATGTGGCTGGCGTAATGGTTTTTCCAACTCGCGGCAAATACGCCGCGCCGCACTGCTTGGCCGCCTCGATGCAGTATCGTCGCCATTTCGGCGCGGATCCATCATGCGCTTTGACGGTGCTGCGCGCGGCAACCAGGGGGTGAATCGCGGCGACACCAAGCTCAGTCGCTTTCTCAAAAAGGAACTGCTGGCGGTGGGCACGGGGCAGCGCGGTCACCAGGGTGAGGCGGCGATTGGCGGGCGCTGCGTGGGCAATGACCTGGCTGACTTCGACAACCGCTGATGCGCGGTCGACCTTGGCCAGCACGCCCTCCGCCGTGACACCATCTCCACTGAAGAGCTCGACCGGTGCGCCGCGTGTGAGCCGGAGCACACGGGTGGCATGGTGGCCCTCTTCGGCGGAGAGGAGAATCGGCCCCTGATGGCTGGCAATGAGGTCTGGGCAGTGAAATCGCGGCCGGTCCATGGCCGCATTATCGCGGTGGGGCTGTCGGTTGGCCAAGTTTGAGTAGCTTGCGCGTCGAGGCCGATAACGGCTATGGAGGCCTGCAGGTGGCGGACGAACAGATACCTGATGATGTTTTGAAGGCACTGGAACGCGAAGTCGGCGATCTCATCGCCCAGGCGGAGTCGCTGGGTAATGAGTTGGTCCGGGAGGTTGGACAAGCGTCGGAGGCGCCTCCGCCAGCGCAAGCGGAGGTGCTGCCGGCGGCTGTCGACGTGGCGCGTCAACTCGCGGACACGGTGGCAGCCGTAGACGCCGCCGCCCAGGAACTCGGCGCGGAAGCTGCCAGCCCGCCACCCAAGCCGGCCAAGAAGATCAGCTTGCCGCCCAAAGGACCCGTTCGATCCGCAGCGCCACCGCACTCCGATGCGCAGGGCGGAGGGGGCGCGGCATCGGAAGCTCCCGCCAGCCAGCCGGCGGCTGCGGCAGGTCGCCCATCCCATACCGTGGTCTTGCCGAGCAAGAAACCGGCAAGCAGCCCCCCGGCGGGGGTCAATCAGCTGGTGGCCGCCCATGTCGAAGTTCCGATCGTGGAATTGCCGCCACGCCGTGCGCTGCGTGAGCGAATGTTCGCGATGCTTCCGTCGGCGCATGCGCAGAGAGCTTGCGCGGCCTGCGCAGGTGTCGGGGTCGGTGTACTCGAATGGCTCGATCGGCCGTTTCAGCGCATCGGCTACGGCGTGCGGCAAGCGCTCGGCTGGTGCGGATTCGCCATGCTGACAGCAGCCGCGTTCATCTACCTGTTCATCGTTCGATGATCATTGTTCAATTCAAGAATGGAAGCAGCGGTCGCGTGCGCGGAATCCACATGGATTCGCCGGGGGCAGGCGGCTGAAATGGCTCGAACGCGCCGTTTCGCCACCGAAACCACTTAAGCTGCGGATCCTCCAATGATTGCTCGAACGCAAAGAGCGCCTCTGCGGGGCGTCCGTCGGACATCAGCGCGGTGACCGTCACCGTCATGCCCTCCAGTTCGATCCGTTGTCCCTTGGAGAACGGATGATCCAGGCCGCGTACGAGCCGATCGTAAGACCATGCCAGGAAACCGTCGTCTGGTCGGATGCGCAGAGTGTGTTCGTCCAGGCGCGTGATGGTCATCGCGGAGAGGCTTGGCCCCAGCATGCGCACACGCTTGGGGATTTTTCTGTTAAACGCCGCCTGCATTACCGGGAACATGCCGACCATGCCGCCGCTGGGCGCGTTGACCACGACCAGCGTGTCCGCTGCGCCAAAGGCTGCGTCCGGAAGTGACAGGTAGAACTGATCCGTGAGTTCGTGCGGGCCCGCAGGCGCCGCCGCCCGCGCCACCAGCATGATTGGCGAGGCAATGAGATGCAGGCCAACGAGAAAAAACGCCATCAGCAGATGCAGTACCCACCATCTCGGCCGCGACGCCCCTGCGCGGATCGCTCTTCGGTCGCACAAAACGCTGCCAAGATACGCCGCGAGCAATCCGCAAGCCCCGATACCTACGAAGAGCAATAAGCGGTCCATGGGAAAGTCGGCGGTCGCGCAAATGGGCGGCAATGCGAGGACCATGCCACAGCACCAGAAGCCGGTCTCGCGGGTCCGCGGCAGACGCATCGCCAGCAATGTGCCGAGCAGGCCCAGGAACGCCACCGCCGCCAACCATGCCCATCGGGCGGTTCCCGGCCAATAAACGTCGTAAAGCGTGTAAAAGTCGGATGGAGGTAATCCCCACTGGCCCATCAGAAGGATCGGCCCCACTTCAAAGGATGCGGCGAGAAAAAGCAGGGGAGACGATACGGGATCGACATAGGCGCCCACGCCGTACACACCGTAGCCCAGCAGCATCCAGGCGATTCGCCAGCCGATCACCAGAATAACGTAAGGCAACATGCTCAGTATGCGGCGGCTAGGATATCCCAGATCCAGGAATAACGCATACGAAACGAGGTATGCCATCGTCGCCACGCCCGCCTCCGCCGAAAGCAGCGCGCCGAGCAATAGCAGCGATCCGCATACAGCGCCGGGCCGCCAACCCTCGCGCCGCCATCGACAGTGCGCCACAATGCACCACACGCCGAATGCGGCAGCGATCAGCGTGTTTCGCCCGCCGATCCAGCCGGCGGGGGTCGCATGGGCATCATCCAGCGCATAAATCAGGGCGGCGAGTCCGGCGACCCAGCCCGTACCCTGCACCTGGCGATAGAGGATCGCCACACCATAGATCAGCAACGCGAACCAAAAGAGATTCTGGGCATGCATCAGGGCCGGCGTTTCCGGCCAAAGCGCGTAGTCGAGCCAGTGCGTCAGGGACGACAGTGGCCGGCAGAATGCCATCTTGAGATCAGGAAGCGTCCACCAGGGCGCGACCCCGCGATCCATCACGCGTTCGACGCGCTGAGCGTCACCGTAGGAAAACGCAAACAAGTCCCAAGGCGGACCGGTGAGTTCGGGAAACTCAGCAATATTCTTGAGCCACACGCGATGGAAGTAATCGTCCGCTTCCAGCCCCACGTGCAGTGAAGGCAGCATGAACAGGATCGCGACCACAGTCACGATCAGCGGCCAGCGCGGATGAGTCAGCCCATGCGATCTGTGGGGTTGCAGGTCACCGCCGTGCGCGCAGTTTCCTGGTGTCATCGACGATCCCGCGATCGAACCGGACCCGGGCGTTGCGTCGTGCATGGGCGGCGTCACCGTTTGGGTGCGTCAAACTCGTGGCCCTGAAAAGTGCTTCCCAGGTAGGTCTTGCGCACCAGTGGATCGCGCACCAGGTCGGCGGGTGGTCCTGAGCGCAGTTCCTTACCATCGGAGATGATGTAGCTCCGATCGGTCACCGCCAGCGTTTCACGCACGTTGTGATCGGTCAGCAGGATGGCGATACCGGCATGTTCACGCAGTCTGATGATCTCGGTCTGCAGTTCCTCAACCGCGATCGGGTCGACGCCGCTAAACGGTTCGTCAAGCATGATCAGCGTCGGCTCCGTGACCAACGCCCGCGCAATCTCCAGCTTGCGCCGCTCGCCGCCGGAAAGCGTTCGTGCCTCCTGCTTGGTCTGTTGCGTCAGTCCGAACTGGGCGATGAGTTCTCGCGCCCGGCCGCGCCGCTCGCGGTTGCTGAGTCGGCGCATGGTTTCGAGGATTGCAAGCAGGTTTTGCTCGACGGTAAGCCGTTGAAAGATGCTCTCCTGCTGAGAAAGGTAACCCATGCCGCGCTGTGCACGCCGGTACATGGGCTGGTGGGTTACGTCTTCGCCGTCGAAGAGCACCTGGCCCTCGTCCGGATCAATCATGCCCACGGTCATGCGGAAGCTGGTGGTTTTACCAGCGCCGTTGCGTCCCAGAAGACCGACGATTTCGGCGGCACGCACGGTAAAGCTCAACCGGTCGACTACGGGGCGGCCGTTGTACCGTTTGACCAGCCCCCGGGTTTCGAGCAGAGTCTTGCCGACCATTAGCAAGCCCCCTTGGGCATCAGCCGATCACCGTGGATGAGGTGTTGACAACTCGCGCTGCAGGCCGAATCGCCCCAGGCTTGATTGACTATTTTGACGGCGCGGATGTATTTTAGACAAGATTGGCGGACCGCCGGTCGTAAGCTCGCGATCCAGCATAACTTGATATAGGATAATATGTTACGATTCCGATCTGCCCCGATCGCATCATGTTCAGGGTTGACTATTGGATGAGAGACGGGGGAACTGCAGGCTCCAACGGGTAAGGCGGGCTCGCCGTTATGCTGCACAATGTGAATTGTGGATAACCGAGACACCGCCGCGGATATCCGCATGACCGGCTTTGCTCTCATGCCTGTACCCGTGCGAGTGGACGCGCCCTTCAGACTCTACCGAATCCAGCGCATTCGCCCGAAATTGGGGATCCAGCCGGTATCACGCAAGAACGGTATCAGCGAAGTCCGCAAGCCGCTCGGCCAGTATACGAAGAAGGCCCGCCCGATCAACTGATCGTGCGGGACCGTACCCAGCTGATACGCCGCGCCGCGATCCAGAAGGTGGTCACCGACATAATTCCACAAACGCGAGTCCTTGCTCTGTGCGCTGTTGTCACCCAGCATGAAGTATTCACCATCGGTCAGGGCGATGGGGTGATTTTGAACGCCCCAGGCGTGGTACGCGAGCGGCAGGTCCGTCGTGACGCGCGAAATGTAATAGATGTCGTGGTGCACGGAAACGTGACGCAGTTCCACGTCCATGTCGCTCGCGATGATCTGCGGTGGCAGAGTCGCCGGGATGGTGTTGCCGCCGCGCAATGCAGCGATGTTCGGCGAATATTGCGCGTCCGTCGTGGCCAGCACTTCGCGCCCGTCGATCATCAGGCTCACACGATAGTCCAGGTTTTCCATCGTGAACTCGACCTGGTCCTTCGGCCGCAATGCATCGATGTGCGCGGAGGATAGTTCACTCCACGTGTGCGGCGCGGCTGCGGTCGAGTGCAACAGGCGGATGGCACCATCGGCGGAAAGTTCTCCCCGGAAATGGTCATCACGTTTGGTCAATCGAGCGCTTACCGCGCCGCTTCCGCCGCGGTAATCGACCACGAACCCGATGCGCAGATCCCCAACAGGAAACTCCTCCCCGAACTGGCGGTGCCGACGGCTGGGCGGCAAGGTGTTGTACGCACAAAAGCTGTCGATCTCGGCGGACAGGCTGACGGGCTGTTCGGACTGCTCGAGGCCGTCGAATCGCAGGGTTCGCTCGGCCACAGTCCAGCGGCTGCCATCGCCCGGAAGCCATTTCGGCTGAACGTCGCCGCGTTCTCGCGGGGGAAAATCGTGGTCGTAAACCACGCGCCAAAGATCGTGCTGCGCCTCCCTGGTTTTGCGGCAGATGCGCAGTTTGCGATCAAGTTCGGCAAGCAGGGCCTCGCGGCGCGGAGCGAGTTCTCGGGCCAGGTGGTCGAGCGCGGCTGGCTCCAACTGGGCGGCGTCTTCCGCGGGCAATTCGTCCAGCCGGAAGCGCGGTGCGGTGTCGCGACGGTGCAATTCGCTCTGCAGCCAGCGCAGGTACTTGACCCGGCGTTCGATTGCCAGCGTCTCCCGTGCTTCCGCGGACAGGCTGTCGAGACGGGCCGCGTACGCGTCGCCGTCAACGATCTGCAGGACTTCGTTGGGCAGGCCGGCCAGGCGCTTGATGTAGTTGGTCACGCCATCGCTGGGATCCTTGAAAACCACCACATCCCAGCGCTTGGGGCCCAGGGTCGCGCCTCCGATATCGTACGTCCATTTGAGGACAAGAATGCGGTCGCCCGATTCGTAATTGTTTCGCCTATCGTTGATTTCGGCCGTGGGGTTTGAATAGCGGCAATTCGGGCATTCGGCGATGCTGTCATCACCGAACTGTCCCATGCTGCGCGTGGATGGGTCGGTCAGCCCGTATGTAAATTCCCAGCCGCAGTTGCGGCAGATCATCGTGCCGTGAGCGCCATTGAGCGTTGAAGCCATCGAGCCCGTGGGGATCACGAACGCTTCGACGATGAATGCCCGAAACACAAAGGCGAGAATCAGCGCTACAATGATCGAGTCGATGGTCTCGCGCAGGCTTTCGCTCGGCACCGGCTCGCCTTTGGGCCCTCCGCGTCGTACTGGCTGTGGGTTCAAGGTCATCGCGTCGAAGACTAGCCGACCACACGTGAACGTCAAGCGTCGCTTCACTAGCCAGCGCCCGGTCCGTACGGGTCGCACCGCCAGGCACCGACGCCGCACCTATGCGTAGCTGTGCAGGCCCTGGATCTTGAAGTTGATGACGATCCAATTGAAAAGCATGACACCGCAACCGATGACCGCGAGCACCGCGGTCCAAAGGCCCTTGTCACGCACCTTGAAGCGAACGTGCACGAGGATCAGGAAAATCATGAACGTGCCCAGCGCAAAGACTTCCTTGGGATCCCAGCCCCACGGCCGTCCCCAGGAATGATCCGCCCATATGGCGCCCATCACGAGCCCAGCCCACAGCATGATGAAGCTGAGTTCCATGGTGATCATGGTCGATGCGTCCAGCACCTGCCCGGCGGTCGAGGGATGCTCGCGCAGGAACGAATCACGCTTGCCCGGCGCGCCGTCCAGGATCAGCGAACCGGCGCCGCCCGCCTTGGCCACCGTGGGGTCTCCACCACCCAAGCGGTACCGCAGGTAAAGCAGGGCGGTGATCGCCGCCATGCCGATCAGGGCATAGCTCCAGATGATCACGTTCGTGTGGATGTAGAGCCATACGTCGTCGAGCACGGGCATGATGTTGTCGATGTCCGGACGCAGGGTTGTTGGCATGAAATGCTGGCACATCATTGCCACCATCGCGCAGATCCCCGCACCCAGGAAGAACAGGCCGCGCATCGCGTTCTTGCGCACCAGGATCTCCAGCACGATGGCCCCGGCGACGCCGAACCATGTTGCTGCCAGAATCGCTTCGAACATGTTCGAGTTGGGAATGCGGCCCGCAAGGTACCAGCGAATGCCCAGCGACGCCGTGTGGACCGCGAAAGCAGCCAGCGAAAGGGCGACACCCAGGCGATAAGCGCCGCGCCAGCGGTAGACCACCGACAGCAGCAGCGGGACAGCCGCGAGGATGTATACGATCCAGTTCCAGGTGAACGCCTTCCAGCGAAAATACCAGCTCTCCAGGCCAAGCTTCTGCTCGGCTGGATACAACGACGGTTGAACGGCGCGCAACTGTTCCGCAAGCGCGGCGATCGCCTGGGAAGCCCCCTGAGCATCTCGCTGCTTCCAGGCCGTAGCCAATGATGTCCATGTCCCCTGCAGCTTCTGCTGCAGGTCCGGCGCCAGGCCGGCAACCGGTGACGCTGGTGCGTGCTGGTGTCCGTCGCCGAGGAATTCCAGACCCCAGACGTCTTCGCCGGCGAGCCAAGGCCTCTGGTCATCTCCACTCGGCGGCGGAACGATGCGCAGGCGGGCGGAAAGTTCATGCGGATCCGAAAGGTTCAGGGCTGACATGACCATGTTCACGAATTTGGCCGTGCGAATGACATCCGCATCCATGCGCTGCAGTTCGGCCCGGATCAGCGGCTGAAAAAGAAGCGCTTCGGAAATCATCCCGGTCTTGTCGAACTGCTCAATCTTCGCCCCGTCGACGCCGGACTGCTCCAACGCGCGGGCAAGCTGGGGACGAATTGCCTTTTTCACGTAGATGATATCACGTCCGCTGTAGCCCTCACGGTCGAACATCAGGTCAAAGTAAGTGAATACCGGCTCCTGGCCCTTGACCCCGGCCGGCCCGGCAATTCCGCGAACGATGGCACTGGCGTACGAATCGAATGACTTGATGCGCCCCACGTCGTGCACGGCGAGCTTGCGGAGGGGCTCCAGGTTCACGGCGGATGCGAACGGATCCTGCACAACCTGCGCCTTCGGGCGATCGAACGCGGCAACGACGTAGTAGCCGACAATCAGGATCGCGATGGTATCGACAATGCGTACGCGAGTGCGCGGGTTCATGACCGATGTACTCCCTTCGCTCCGATCGAGCGCTATTGCGCGTGTCTACACTGCGCCAACTGTCGCGCGCTCAGCCGAGTTCTGATCGGCGGCGGCTGTAGCCCACACCGCGACCCGTCGCCGCCGCTTGATCATCGGCTTCACATAAAAGACGTAAATCATGCCCAGTACCGCGATGCAGCAACCGGCAAGCTGAATGTAAACGCCGTTGCGATTGCCCACACCCAGACCGGTGTAGGCCATCGAACCCGGATCCCAGGTCGACTGAAAGTAGTAGATGCCCCCTTCGTTGGCCGGTTTGTTCAGGCTCGCTCGAAAGCGGTCGCTCCACGCCCCGTCGCGATAGGACCGCAGGATGCTCACGAAGTCGCGCACGCTTGTGGTGTTTCCGGGAACAAAGCCGCCGACGTGGGTGAGCAGTTCAAAGTCATCGAGCGTCACCGCAGCCGGCATTGGCCATCGCTTGCGCGAATACAGCAGTTCGACATTACGTCCACCGGGCAGTGCAACGACCTGAGGGGAATACATGAAGCGGCGCCCGGCATACTGCGCATCAGCAAACGGGTAGTGGTGGTAGGGCAACCAGAGCTTGGTGCTCCACGAACCACTGGCCAGCTCGACTTTGATCTGCGAGAGCTGCGCGCCAATGCCGCCGTCCTGCAGGCGTTTGGGCGTGAGCGCCATGCGGCGATCAAGCGTCGCTTCTGGGAACATCTCCCGCACGGAAATCGTTAGTCCATGGCCGAGGTCGAGCGACTTTCCGATTTCCAGCGGAACTCGCGTATCCGGAGTGTTGACTACCGCGACCAGCTCATGCGGCGCCGGCCCCCCGATAAACAGCAGGGCCGGACCAGGACGATAGCTGGTCAGGATGCGCGGGTCCGCGGTAGTCGCGGTACCCTCTGGCGTTCGATCGTGCGTCTGCGCAGCGTCGGCGAAGACGAAGCGCCTGATGGTCTGTGAACCCTGGCGGAGTTCGAGCGAAACGACAGAGACCGGTGCATGGTTTGCAATCTGGAGGTTGCGCGAAAACCCGGCGATGCGATAAGACCAGGTGCTTCCCGGCAGCGCGGTGAAGGTCTGCTTAGGATTCGCGGCGGAGTCCGCCCAGTCGTCCACGGGCAGGGTGACGTCGATGTTCTCATCCGGAACCTGGATCGTCAGCATGTTTCCGACGCGTGTGGCGAATTGAGCGACATCCGCGGCGCTGGCGGCCCAGCAGAACTCGAGCATGCCATCCTTGGCGCTTCGCTGCTGAGGATGCAGGGCGAGAAGATCGACGCGTTCCCGCGCGCCATCCGATGGAACCAGTTCGACCGACAAATACGGGTTTTGCCGTCCGCTGCCCGCGACCCAGCGAGATTCGATGGCTTCGACATAATGCACCCGACCGGTGACGCGCACGTCAAGACCGGTCAGCGGGTCACCCGCGATGACGGCAGGCACCTCGATGTGCAGGGGATCCGGCACGAGGGGCTTTTCTCCTTCGGGCTGCCAGATTTCGTCGCGGAATGCGATGTGATTCGAGTAATGTGGCAGTCCGGAAATCGGCCGTTCGATCCATTGGGTGGACCCCACTTCACGAACATAGAGCGCCGCCGAATCCATCAGGTAAAAGTAATTTTGCGGTTCATACCCGAAGGTCAGCCGCAGGTCTTCATCGACCAGCTTTCGCCCCAGCGATTTGATGGCGCGACCCTGACCCGGAAGAATGTCTTCCGTATACTGGGGATAACCGATGAGCATCTGGCGGATGAAGGACTGTGTGGGCGCGGTTACCGCCACGTTCACGCTGCACGCGGTCTTGCCGGCGTCGCCGCCGCTGAGCAGCGGCCAGTTCGGTTGAATATCCTGGACGGCGAACTGGTAAACCCCATCGCGGCCGCGCACCTGCGTGGCTGCGCCGAGTTGAGCAATCAGACGCGCGGGTTCGGCCCCGGGGACTTCAATCAGGATGTGCCGACGAAAGACGAGCGTGTCGCCCTCCAGCTTTGTGCCGAAATAGTACACGCTTCCCAGGGCCAGGATCACGATGCCGGTGTGTATCGCCCAGACGCCCGCGTTCAACACATTGAGCCGGATGCGCCTGATCGTCACCACGATCATGTTGAGGACGAAGAGGAAAATCAGTGCGGTGAACGGCCACCACGCGAAGGCCTCCATCTCCGTCAGGCCCAGACTTTCGCGGACCACCCAGCGCGTCCACGGTCCGAACGGCTGGTTCCAGTCAACAGGATGGAGCAGACCCGCGGATGCGATCGACATGTACAGGAAGATCAGCACCATCAGCGTGATGCCAAGCCAGACGCTGTCCAGCCGCAGGATCAGCGCTGCCAAGAAGTTGCGGCTGAGTCGCGATTGACTGTGGGAGTAGGGATTCTCGTTCATGTTCCCGGTTCCATCGGTGAACGGGGGCGCGATGCCGTCAACCCGCAACGGGGCGATTGCCCGTCCGCATGGGGCGGCCAGGGATTGCGCAGAATCCAAACGGCCACAGCACGGCAATTGCGGGCAACGTCAAAGTCGAGTCACGAATCCTGCGGCCCAAGCAGGCGGCCCGCCAAGCGCATCCCACGATTCGCCTTATCATAGATGAAACGGCGAGAAAGGCGAGTTGATTCGCACCAGGCAACCAAGCCGACTTAAAACGTGTGCACGCACCTGGGCCGGTTAGCCGGCGCAGGTGCGTGCATCCCGGTTAGACCGGAAGTTTTCGGGCGGTCGGCGGCTACTTGGTGCTGTCGACACGGGCTGCGGCCGGTGCCGGAGTTCCAAGCGCCGGCTGGGTCGCCACCGCATTCTGACGCGACGCCGTCGCGCCGGCCACGGAGCCTTCCGGAATCACGTAGATTTCCACGCGTCGGTTCTGGCTGCGACCAGTTTCGGCCGCGTTGGACGCGACCGGGCGAAATTCGCCAAAGCCCATTACGCCGATCTTGTCCGGAGTCAGGCCGTATTCCTGCAGTACATTACCGACCGCGATGGCGCGATGCGCGGAAAGGTGCCAGTTCGTCGGGTGCTGGGTCATGGTGTCCGGCTTACCGATGCGCACGTTGTCCGTATGGCCGACGACGACGACCTCGAAGCCCGCGGCGGCCGGCGACTTCATGATCTGGGCGAAGCCGGTGAGTGACTGCACCGCGTTCTGCTTGACGACATCGCTGCCCAGTGCGAAAAGCAGGTCCGATTTCCACTTGACCACGCCGCGCTGCGGATCGTAGTACACGTCGCTTGGGTACTGCTCGGCGAACTGCTTGATCGCGTTGTCGAGCGCCGCGGGCAGCACCCGCTCGATCACGATCGGGTCGTTCGGCATATTGCGTTTGGCAATGTCCTGCAGCAGCGAGTCCGCCCGCCCAACTGCGCCGGCGAGTCGCTCGTTTTCGGTATGCAGGTTGCCGACGAGCATGTCCTTGGAGTTGAGCTGGTCCTCGATGGCCATGAGCTTGGTGCGCAGGCCGTCGTTGTTGGTGCGCGCGTCGTACAGCTCCTGTTCCAGGTGTGTCTTTTCGCCAATGAGCTTGTTGTTGTCCATCTGCAGCTTGCGATATGAATCGAGACTGACGCAGCCAGCGCCCGTCGCGACCCAACCCGCGAGCATCAACGATACGATCCCTCGTACTGACCTCATTGCACGTCTCCTCATCCTTAAGTTAAGGTTGCGCGCCGCCGCCGAAGCGCTTCCAACGCTCCTGACCGCGCGCCGGCTTCCTTCCCGTTGGCAGAAGCTGGGATACGACGAGCGGAGGAAAGGAGCATCCCTGTCCATCGTCGTGCGGCACGCGCCGCACGTTCACATCCTTGTTGCCGCGGGTCGATCGCTCGCCAATCGATCGCGACCGTAAGTCACGTTACCTGATGCATGCGACCCGGCCAGATCAGCCGGAGCGCTTGCCCAGGAAAAATCCTATGCCCAGCGCGATAAGCGCCGCGCCCAGCGCCGCACCGCAGACAATCATCAGCTTGTCGAAGACCACGTCCAGGATCGACGGCCACACGCCCTGCAGCGCCGCAGCCGCGGTCAGCCCGGCCAGGCACATCACGAGTACGCCGACAAAGAGCATACCTGTCAGTCCCGTGGAAAACGCATCGGGTGCGTAGGTCACCCGCGCAGCGACCACGCGGGCACCAACCGGCGCGCGCTTTTCCTCGACGACCGTGGCGACAGCGCTCGCCCCAGGCGCCGCCTCCGGGATCGCCTCTTCCAGTCCGGCGCGCGTGGCCTCGCCCATCTCGCCTTCGCCGCCGGGATAGATTTCATCGAGCAGTTCGGCGCCGAGCGAGGTGTCGTCGCTCTCCCGGGTCAGGTCCAACAGGCCCGACCCGCTGCCGGCTGCATCGATGCCTAGGGCCTCTGAACCGTCGGAAACGACGGTTTGCGCCAGCGGGTCCGCGTCCTGCTCGACTTCGTCCTCGTCGAATACGCTGATGCCAATGGACGAAACAACGGTGCCTTCTTTTTCGTCGTCTTCGCCGGAGGTCGCCGTATCGTCCAGGCTCACGGCGTCCGCACCGGTACCGAGTTGAATGCCGGAATCGTCCTGCGACTCAGGCTCGAGCATCAGAGCATCGGTGCCGCCCGTGGAGCCGCCTGCCCCTCCCGCGCGCGAGTCATCCAGCGCCAGGGACAGAGAATCTCCAATCGTGCCGCTGCCGCTCGCGCTCGCGCCTCCCGCTGCGCTGTCATCGTCCGCCAGGCGCAATTCAAGCGAATCGCCCTTGGACTTGCCTCCGGTATCGTCAAGGGTCAGTTCGGCGGTGCTGAGGTTGTCCAGGTCCGCGAGCGAACCGCTCAACGATCCAGAGCTCAGTGCCTCGTCGGCGATGGCGTCTTCCGCGGCGAGACGATCGACCTCATCGGACTTGTAAGTCACCTTGCCCCCGTCACGAAACTCGCGCAGTTTGCCGTCGCGCACGGCGCGCTTGATTTCGTCAATGCTCATGCCGAGCTTCTTGCACGCTTCATCCTGGGAATAAAAACTTTTCGCCATGATGCGTTACCCTGCTAGCCGGGCCTCTGCTCTCTCAACCTGCCATTCGCACCGTGCGCCGCGCAGCGCACGGACCATTACCGTTCATGGGCTCTGCTGCCGAGCCGTGGATCGATGCTGTTCGACCATGGCCTTGATCGCCTCGATCGGCGGCTCCGTGGAAAACTCCGGGAGGTAGCGATCGTACCGCCAGTCGCGGACGGCCACCAGTTTAAGAGCTTTTTCGCTGCCGGTCTGGAATCGGTAGCACCACAGCGAGCCCACGTCGATGTCGACCATGAATACGCCGTAGCTGTCCTTGGTCAATTGGCCGGTAAAAGCGAACACGCCGCGGGCCCCGCTGCCCAGCGCCGGCTGGGCCAAGGCCTGCGAACGCCCGCCGTCATCGAGGCGGAAAACCAGGCAAACTGCGATGACTGCGAGGCTGACGGCAATCAGCCAAATAGCCGCAACGGGTGCGCGCGGAACAACGGCGCCGATTGAATGAGCCGTTTGTTCCGGGTTGTGGTTTGCGCAATCTTGGCTCATCGCGAACATCCGGGCAGGTCGAGACAATGCGGGTAGGTCAACGTGTCCCGCAGCGCGAAGTCACACTATGGATTATACCTGCGCAATCACTGCAAACAAGCTTTTGTATACCCAGATTCACGGGGCAAAATTCACTGCGAATCCTCCGCCAAAAAATTCACATGTGATTTTCGCGGATGCCCGCAGATCAGGAAGTGCGCGATGTCCGCCATTGGTTCAGTGCTTCTTGATGCGCCGGATCGCTGGCTGCAATGGCTTGAGCCCATGCCTCGGCTTGCAGGTGCGTCATCTGAGCGTGACCTGCCGCATCACGCAGGAGCTGCTTGGTTTGAGCGACGCCCGCGCGCGGCAATGCGACGATCCGTTGTACCCAGTCGTCGACCATCTGCCCGAGTGCCGCATCTTCCACCACGGCATTGATCAGCCCCCAGGCCTCGGCCTCGGTCGCCGTGAGATCATTTCGCAGAAGGCAGAATTCAACGGCCCGGGCGTATCCCGCCGCCTCGACGAGCGAGGATGGGCCGCCCAGGTCCGGCGCCAGCCCCAGCCGGCTGAATGCCGGCACAAAGCGGGCTGACTTCGCCGCCACCCGCAGGTCGCAGGCAAGGGCAAGCGACCAGCCGGCCCCGGCAGCTACACCCTGAATCGCGGCAATCACTGGGATTCTCAGGTCGGTTATCGCCGAAATGACTGGGTTATATTCGCAGCGCAAGACTTCGCTGATCGCAGCCGGCGGCTGGTGCTCGTGGAGCTTGGTCAGCGCTTGCAGATCCTGACCGGTGCAGAACCCCCGGCCTGTCGCCTGCAGGACCACGCAGCGACAATCCGGTGCGGCACCAGCCTCTTCGAAGGCGGCACGCAGGCGACGCATCATCGGTATGGTCATCGCGTTGAAACGTTCGGGGCGGTTGAGCGTGATGCGGCAGTGAAGGTCGCGAAACTCGCTCACCACGGTTGGGTTGTGTTCGGACATGTCGGGTTTTCCTGGGAAATCAGAGATTCGTTGACACACGTCGGAGGACAACTAGAATCGCCGGTTGGTCGGCGTAATACCCTGTGAAAATCGCCGCGGCCGGCCGCGTTCCTTCAGCCGGGTACAGGAGTTTCGCGATGTCGGCCCGAACGCTTATCTGGTTGATGCTTCCAACGCTGGCGGGCGCCGCGGAACTCGCGGCTGCCCCGCAACCATCGGTCGCAGCCCACAATTGGCAGCTCGATTTCGATTTCGAAGATATCCGCCGGATCGACGTTGTATTGCCGGGCGATCGCCGCCCGACGACCTTCTGGTACCTGCTGTACACCGTAACCAACCACAGCGGGAAAGATGTCGATTTCTACCCCACTTTCGAACTGGTCACCAGTTCGCTGCAAGTGGTTACTGCGGGGGACGGCATCAGCCCAACGGTCCATGATGCCGTTGCCGCCCTGCACCAAAAGCTTCACCCGTTCTTCCGGGACCCCAGCCAAGTCAGCGGCCGGCTCCTCCAGGGGCCAGATAATGCTCGGACTTCCGCGGCCGTTTTCCGCGATTTTGACCCCGCTGCGAATGCCGTCATGGTATTTGTCGGGGGCCTTTCTGGCGAGATTGTCAGCGTTGTGAACCCGGTTTTTGACCCGGACCGCGAGGAAAACGCCGAAAACCCGCGTTTCTTCCCCCTTCGCAAGACGTTCGTAATCCATTATGATATTCCCGGCGATTTGCGCACCCGGCAGGAAGCCCCCCCCTTGCGGCGGGCCACTGATTGGGTGATGCGCTGACGGGTTTAACCCGCCGACATGCCGTGCAATGCACGGAATCCGGCGTTCGTGAAGTGGTTGTTCTGTTTGGAAGGTTGATAGTATGGCGCATAAGAAGGGTCAGGGATCGACACGTAATGGTCGCGACAGCAACCCCCAGTACCGTGGGGTCAAGCGTTTTGGCGGCCAGGCAGTGAAGACCGGCAGCATCCTGGTACGGCAATGCGGAACGAAGTTCCTCCCGGGTCGATTCGTCGGCTGTGGACGGGACTACACCCTGTTTGCCCTATGTGACGGTGTAGTGAAATTTGAAGGTCGACGCGTTTCGCTGGAGCCGGTCGGGGTCAACTGATTCGCGGGCCGATGCGCTGGTCGGCACGCCGGTTGCGAAGATTGTGGTTTAAAGCACTCAAGAGGGCGGACGCACGATCGTCGCCCTCTTTTTCAATGCGCCAAAGTGCCGGCGAATACAGATCATGTTTGTAGACGAGGCAGAAATCCAGGTTCGGTCCGGAAAAGGTGGCGACGGATGCATGAGCTTCCGCCGTGAGAAGTACGAGCCGTTTGGCGGTCCCGATGGAGGAAATGGGGGCGACGGAGGTGACGTCATCCTGCGTGCAGCCCCAGGCGTGGACACGTTGTTGGACTTCAAGGGTAAGCACCACTGGCGGGCGGAAAACGGAAGGCCCGGGGCGGGACGGGAGTGCACCGGGTCGAACGGGGCAGATCTGCTTGTTGACCTCCCGATCGGGACCATGGTGTTCGATCGTGACACCGGCTTACTCCTGAAAGATCTGGCCATGGCTGGCGAAACCTGTGTTATTGCACGCGGGGGCCGGGGCGGGAAGGGCAATCGGAGTTTCGCGTCGCCGACGCACCAGTCGCCCCGCGAATTCGAGCCCGGACAGCCCGGAGAAGAACGGCACTTGCGCCTGGAACTGAAGCTCATCGCGGATGTCGGCCTGGTCGGGCTGCCGAACGCCGGCAAGAGCACACTGCTTTCTCGCATGACCCGCGCGCGGCCCAAGATCGCGGCGTATCCGTTTACCACGCTGACGCCGCAGCTTGGGATCGTCGTGCTGTCGGACGACCGCCGCTTCGTGGTCGCGGACATCCCCGGGCTGATCGCGGGTGCGCACCTGGGTTCCGGTCTCGGCGACGCCTTTCTGCGGCACATCGAGCGCACCCGGATCATCGTTCACCTGATTGATGCCTGTCCGCTGGACGGAAGTGATCCGTTGGCCGCATACCACACGATTCGCGAGGAGCTCCGCGAGCACAGCGCCGCCCTCGCGGCCAAGGAGGAGGTCGTCGTGGCCAACAAGCTGGATCTGACCGGGGCGGACGAGGCCGCGCGCCGGCTGGAATCTGAGCTGGGCCGCGAAGTGCTGACCATCAGTGCCGCGACGGGCCGCGATGTTGGTCGCCTGGCCGAACGCCTGTGGTCGGTGCTGAACCAAGCTACGCCACAGGCCCAACCTGTGCGGGACCTGCCGGCGCCGCCGCACGCAGGAAAGACGTCATGATCCGTGAAGCCGACGACCTCGGACCATTGTCGATCGTTGTGGTCGATATTGGCAATACCCATACGCGGATCGCGCGCTGGGTGGACGGCGACATCCGTGATAAAGTCAGCGGCCTGTCGGACGACGACGCGGGCGTGCGTAGCCTGCTCACAGAAGTGCGCGGACTGTGCGAGAACCAGCAACGGCAAGCCATCGTCATCGCGTCGGTCGTACCCGCGCAGACAGCCAAGCTCGCTGAGCACATCAATCATGACCTGAACCTGCGCCCGTTCATCGTCGGCGACAATACACCCCTTCCGCTGGAAGTTGCGGTGCGGGAGCCGCATCGGCTCGGAGTCGATCGTGCATGCTCTGCAGCGGCGGCTTTCGACCGTATCAGCCAGGCGTGCGTGATCATCGATGTCGGCAGCGCGGTGACCATCGATTATGTCGATGGTTCCGGTGTCTTCCAAGGTGGCGCGATCCTGCCGGGGGCGTTGTTGCAGGCGCGGGCTTTGGCCGAGGGCACGGCGCAGTTACCACTCGTGCAACTGAAGCCGCGCGGTCCGGTTCTGGGTACCGACACCGAGTCGGCGATTGCCGCGGGAATCGTCGTGGGGCTGGCTGGAGCGATTCGCGGCGTGGTCGAGGCTATCGCCACACATGCCGGGTCCTGGCCGCAAACCGTGCTAACCGGCGGGGGGGCCAGTCTGCTCGTCGAACGCCTCGATTTCGTGGACAGCCATGTTCCCGATCTATGCCTCATGGGGATCGGCCTCGCGTTCCTCAAGCGCGCCTTACGCATGCAGGAAGGCTGAAATGGGCTGAATCCTGGGGAAACCAATAGTGTAGCGCGCGAGTGCTGCAATGGCATGTTCTGATGATGAGATGCGATACCAGCTACTGACTCCGCGCGGAATGGGCGCGATTGCAGTCGTCCGAATCAGCGGCAGCGGCGCATGGGTTCAGACTCGCCAGTTGGTCCGCACAACATCAGGTGAGCTTCCAGCCGAAGCAGAGTCCAACCGCGTTTACTTTGGCGCGTTCCGGGATGCCGACGGCTTCGTCGATGAGGTGCTCGTGGCCGCGCGCGCAGACGCTCTGACCGGACTTCCCTGTGTTGACGTTTCCTGCCACGGTGGCCGCCGAGTTGTGGAACGCGTGTTGTTGGCGCTACGCGACCGTGGCGCATCTTTCGCCGAGTTCCCAGTCATTGGTCACCGCGTCACGGATTGGAGGCGAATCGTCGAGGACCGCGCGGACATTTGCCTGGCGCAAGCCACCACGCAGCGCGGTATACGCTTTCTGCTGTGGCAGAGGACTGTCCTGGTCGACGCTCTGGCGGAGGTCATCTCACTTGCGGAACATGGCGACGTCGCTCAGGCGCACGGAAAGCTGCGAAGTCTTCTTGCCGTGTCGCGCGGGGCCCATCGCTTTCATGAGCCGGCGATTGTCGCGCTCGTAGGTCAACCCAACGCAGGGAAGTCGTCCCTGGCCAACCGCATTGCAGGGCGCGACGCGGCGCTGGTGGCCGATCAGGCCGGGACCACGCGCGACTGGGTCACCCTTTCGGCGGCGGTCAGTGGGGTGCCGCTGACGTTGATCGATACAGCCGGGCACCGCGATGCAACCGAAAACCTCGAGCGCCAGGCCATCGACCGGGGGACGCGCGCCGCGATGCGGGCGGATGTTGTGGTCCGGGTGGTTGACGCGAATCAATACGGCGGAGTTCCGGCGATCGACCGGCCAGCCGGGCATCAGACTCCGAGTCGGTTGATTGCGTTCAACAAGATCGATTTGTTTGCCACTTGCTCCGTTGATTCAATCTTGGCCCCAGAGGGGGTGACGGCGGTCCGCGTTTCCGCCCGAACCGGTGAGGGACTGGACAAGCTGTTGACCGAACTGCTGCGAAATCTGGAGGTCCCGTTGGAACACGAATCCCGGATCAAGCCGGCGGTATTCGATCGGGCGATACGCGACAGGCTCCGAGCGTACCTCGACCGGCCGGAGCAGGAGCCCGCCAAGGCGGCAGCGGCGATGGTTGCGGCGATTACCGGAGCGCCAAACCCAGGCCCCATCGGCCCGATCCCGGGGCTATAATGCCTGGTGAACGGGATCCTTGGGCAGAACGGAAATGCAATTCGTGGTTGATCGGCGTGGAGTCGATCAATACATTATCGCCCGACCACGTCGTACACCTGCGAAGGAGTGCCCACGCGAAGATGGCGTCACAGGAGGACAGCACGTTTGGCCGCAAGGCCGTCGAGCAGAAGTTCTGCTCTAAGGAAGAGGTTGCGCTTTGCCTGAATCGACAGGAGGAGTTGGCCTCCAAGGGGGTGCGCAAATCGCTGATGGAGGTCCTCATTGAGGAAGGGTACCTGACCAGAAGCCAGGTGGCCCGAATTCAGCACGGAGCGGACGATGATTCGATGTACCGTCCGGCCCAGCAAATCCCCGGCTTTCAGATTCTCAAAAAACTCGGCCAAGGGGCCATGGCCACGGTGTTTCAAGCCAAACAGATCAGCCTGGATCGGATCGTCGCGGTCAAGGTGTTGCCGCGGCGGATGAGCGACAATCGCGAGTTCGTTGAGCGTTTCTATCGCGAGGGCCGTGCGGCTGCCCGGCTGAACCACCCCAACATCGTGCAAGCCATCGATGTCGGCGAAGCGGGGGGGTATCACTATTTTGTCATGGAGTACATCGATGGCTGCACTGTCTACGACAAGATCTCGGATGGCAAGCCGCTGCCCGAGGATGAAGCGGTGCGCATTGCCCTGGGGACAGCGCAGGCGCTGGAACACGCGCACGCCCGCGGGTTTATTCACCGCGACGTCAAGCCCAAAAACATCATGCTCACCAAGGACAACGTGGTGAAGCTGGCGGACATGGGTCTGGCCCGCGAAGTCAGCGATTACAAGGTTGCGGAACTAGAGGCGGGTCGGGCTTACGGCACGCCGTATTACATCAGCCCGGAGCAAATTCGCGGCGAGATCAATATCGACTTCCGCGCGGATATTTACTCGCTTGGCGCAACGTTTTACCACATGGTGGTCGGTCGCGTCCCGTTTGAAGGCACCACGCCCTCTGCGGTCATGCACAAGCACCTGAAGGAGCCGCTGGTTCCGCCCGATCACCTCAACACGAAGCTGTCCGCCGGCGTCGCCGAGGTTGTCGAGTTGATGATGGCGAAAAAGCGCGAAGAGCGCTACCCGTCGACCAAGGAGTTGATCATCGATCTCGAGGCCATTGCCAAGGGCGAAGCACCGCTGATGGCCCGCAAGCGATACGATCAGAGTGTGCTCGAAGATCTGGCAAAATCGGGCAAGACCGTGTCGTCTCCGACAGCGCAGGATCTTTCGCCGACTCAGCCGCGCAGCGATGCCTGGACGTGGGTCGTGATCCTGCTCGCGATGCTGCTCATTTCCGTGCTGATCAACATCATTCAGGTGGTCATGTGACCGAATCTCGACCGGACACCCATGCCGGTCTATGGTGCCCTCTGCATGGCCCGGTTGTAATCCACAATACGCACCTGCCAGTTCTCAGTCGTCGTTGCCGCAAGGTCCAGTTTGAGGTGCTCGAACTCCTCATTGAGCAGCACAGTTGATGCCACCAAGGTTTCATTGAAGGGCAGGCGTTCGCGAATGAAAAAGTCGACGCGCTTAGAATCCTCAATCCAGGCGTCCGAATCATCATCCTTGTAGCGGTACCAGAATTCCACGCGGACGCCGTCCACCATGTAGCCGTGCTCCTCCGTGATATGGAAGTCCAGGTAGACCTTGTTGCCATCGGTTCGGCGCATGGGCTGCACATTCAGCCGGGCCTGGCCCTTGGGCACCAAAGTTGTGCCTTCCGGGATGTCTCCCTGCCACGCCGCCGCACCTGCTTGAATCGAAGGGCTGGGAGGCGAAGCCGGTTCCGTCTTCGGCCGCGTTTGCACAAACACAAGAACTCCAACCAGCACGAGCATCACGATGATCAGCAGCGGTTTCATGGTTCGATTCGTCCTGGGCAGTTAATAGGGTGGTCCGGCCGAGTCGCGGGATTGAGACGCAATGATCCGACGACCAGTGCGAAGCGCATGGACTCGAAACTCTCAAGTGTTATGGTCACGGCCGGCCTACATGGGCGCTTCCCGGGAACACGGATTGGCCAACAACGTACGGTAATCGTCCGCGCGCAACAAGTTCAGCGCGTCTCGCAGCGCCGCGTATTCGTTCGCGGCGATGCGCCGTGTGGTCAATTGGACAGTCCGGGACAAATGCACCGAGTTGTCCGTTTCGCGAACAGACTGCTGCACGCTGCCCCAGGCGGCGGTCACCGGTTCGAGATTCCGCGGAAGACCGCTGGCGCACCAGCCCTTGGGAAGTTCGACACGCAGTTCAAGGGTTTCGGACATGGCCGCGGGCAAATCGACGCTGCTTTCCCGCCGGGACCAGGTGAGCGGAAGCGACGCAGTCTCAAGTATTGCCGGTCCAGCGCCCAATTGCATCAGGCGATGCGATTGGAGTTGCGGCAGCGGCTCCTTTGATTCAATAAGCACGTGGGCGGAAAAGACATCGTTCGACAGTTGCGTGACGGAAAACTCGTCGATGCTGACGCCGTCCAGCACACGGCTGGCAATGGCCTTGATCAGATTCTTCTGGCTTGTGCTGGTCTGAATGTGTGCCGGGTCGTAATGCGCTCCGGTCAGGCGAATGTCGATCGCTCCGGAGATTGTCCCGTCGTCGGCAATCTTCACCTGGCCCTTCAGGTCGACCACGCTCGCACTTGCCAAAGCAGGTGACGACGTATCGGCCTGGTTGCCGCGCTCTTGAATGACGGTCTGTTGCAGCCCGTTCTTGTCATCGGACATCAGCACGATAGATTTTCCCCAATCGCCCGGATTGGAGAGGATTCCTTCCCGGGGATGGATGAAGAGATCACCTTCATCCGTTGCGGCGCGGATCACAACGCCGGCAAGTGCGGCGTCGATCGGAACATTCGGCGACCAGGTGTGGTCGGAAACGACGACTGCGGGAAGGGCGTTGATCTCCAACGAACGCAATGCGACAAGGCACAGCGCCGCCGACTCCAAGTCGTTGCCGTAGTTCGACGCGAACACCTCGCCCGCGGGACGGCATTGCCGTGAACGCCGAGCCTCGTACGCCGAGACGAAGTTGAACCGCTTCTTCAATGCCGATACCACCGCTTCGATGCGGTTGCGCTGTCCAACCGCGGTGTCAGCCGTTTTCTTCGCGAATTCCGCGAGTTTGTCATCGATTGTGGCGGCCGAACGCACTGCTTCCAGCCAGCTCTCGACCCAGGCTCGGGGACTCTCGGCGGTCGAAAAGCGCAACCAAGGGCTGGTTTCCTGCCATGCCGGCGCGAGCGCCTCGCTACGGACGCCGGCCACCGGGCCGAATCGCCATGTGTGCGTGGTTATTCCGTCATGAGTCTGCGGTGAACCGGCGCGAACGGCTTCGGTAGCGCCCTGGATCCCGTCGAGCGACGCGCGCAACACCGTGTCGGCCGGCACCGTGACGACAATCAGCCGCTCGTGTACCGGATCGGCATCATTCAACCGCACCTCCGCCGACAGGCAGGGGAGTACTCCGGACTGGGTGACTACTTCGTAATCGAGCTCCAAAGTCGTACCCGGCTCAATACCGCTGAAAGAAACAATCCGCTGTTGCCACTTGGCAAATGCAGGCCAGCCGGCCACAGAGGGGGCCGCGCCTTCGTTCTGCCCGTATTCCGGCACCGGAATCACCGTGCCATCGGCCAAATGCGCCTGGGAAACGTGGACAATGACCTTGTCCTCCCCGTCGCGATAATCGATGGTGCGATCCGCGTATCGACCGATTGGTCTGCGATTGAGCAGCTTGACCCATTGGTGGTCGCGGTACCTCAGCGTGCCATCTTTGTCCAGCGTCCAGTGCTGCTCCCATCGGACAATAACCGCATTGGCATCCGGGTATTGTGCGGAGCCGATGGCCAGATCTGCGGCGATCGTGTTGTTGGTGGCGGAAGTCGAAGTCGCAATGGCACAAACGCCAAGAATAATGAGACGAATGCCGTAGGTGACCCGGTTAGTCATGAACCACCTCCGTGTCCGGCTGGGCCAGTGCGGCCTGACGCGAATCGACTCCGTTGGCATCATGTCGAGCACACAGCACCCAGGCCTGTGTGATGGACTTCATCTGTTCGATGGCCTCGCGGAACTTTGGGTAATCCTCGGGTGGCACGATGTGTTTCTTTACGGCCAGTTTGAACGTGTAGGTCAGGCGAGCCCCATCGATGCTGGCAGTGAAGTCCAGATCAGCGGAAGGGGAGGCCACCGATCGGGCTTCAGGAATGGCAATCGCTTCCCAGCCGTCAGGCAACTGGATTGACTCTTCATACTCGATTGCCCGCGTGGCTCGCAGCGTCAGCCCGTACTGTCGGGTTTCGGCGCTGAAGTCGTAGAACATGTCGGGAATCAGCCAGTCCGCAAGCGGATGGGACATCAGCGGAAGCCGTAAGGCGCGCAGGCCATCGCCACCCCCTGCGTAACCGGGGGCAATGACGTGCATCGTGACTTCCGAATCACGGGAGTAGTCGTATGGCTCCGTATAGGCGAGTTCTTCGATGCGCGCGCTGGGGCCGATGTTGAGCACGCCGGCGAATACGCCCTTGATATCTGGCCGCCAGTATCGCTCGATGTTGCGCCGCAGGTAGGTATCGGGATAACCCGTGAGATTCATCGCGATGCGCGTGTCCAGTTCGCCAGCATCGCTGATGCGTGTCTCCGCCTTGCAGGTCAGCTGGTTGTAACTCGGCGGGTAATATGGCGACAGGGTCAGCGTCTCTCCCTGCGGCGTACCGTAAACCAGACCCTGCAAGGCCTCGCGGCTGGACCACATTTCGCGGCTCAAGGGAATCCACGTCGGATCGAGGATGCGCCAGGCGCCTTCCGTGTCCTTCATGACCGTGACAGTGTGATTGAACTGGTCGGCTGGGATGTCTTCGACGCGTGATCCGGCCATGGTGAGTGCGGCGTAGGCCTCGACACCCAGAACGCGCAGCATGGTGACCAGCATGCCAGCCTTGTCCTTGCAAACACCGCCGCGGTCTCGAAAGGTCTCTTTGCTCTTGTGCAGTGTGAAGCCTTCACAGGGGCCGCGGCTCGTGCCGTAGTAACGGATGTTGTCCGCGACCCAACGGTTGCACGCGGCGATTTTGTCATCCAGCGTGTTGAGTCCCCGGGTGATCTCGGCGACCTTCGCGCGGATGTCGTCGTCCGCTTCGAACTGGCCCTCATTGACTTCGAAAAACCACCGGGACTTCATTTCCCAATTGGGCAGCGTGGCCATGACCACCTTGGGCACGCAATCATCGAGTTCTACCATGCGCGGTTCGGGCTTGAGCGCGGGAATGTCCTCGGCGCTGAATGTATGGATATGGTGATCTTCCGCGAACCATAACGAGGTCTTAAGTGCTCCGTTATACACCTCGTACTGCACGGGCATGTCCGTGGGCATGTGCACCGAATACCGCTTGCGCATGATCGGGTAGCGCGCCTGAAACAGCGTCACCTCGTACCAGTGGCCGGGCATCGGCGGCTGCAATGTTTCCGCGGGGTCATCGGCAAGCTTGGCGCCGGTGGGGTTTTCTTCGAGATAGGCGATGTTGAAACCAGTGCGGCTGATGTGCAGGTCGATCGTGTCGCCGACTTCCAGGTGCGATGCGACCAGCAGTTGCTGCACGCCGCCCCAGTAAATCATGTCTTGAACGGTCGGCTGGCTGACCGGGCTGTCGACCGGCAGTACATCCACCCGGCCGTTCGCACGGTGAATCTTCAGGCTGCGGACCGTAACGCGGCGCGTCGCCGGATCAAAATCGAAACGCTGCACACTTTGCGCACGGACACCCGACTCAGTGAGAATCCGCGTGATCAGACGCTGTTCGGTGGTGGCCAGGCCGCTGGGCCGGACGTAAACGTCCGCCTCATCCAACACGACCACGTAGTCAGCGCCGCCGAAGTCGCCTTTTTCCGCCGCTTGCTTGATCAGTTCCAGGACTTCCGCGTCAGTTGTTGGAGCCGGCGACGCTGCGCGGACCACGCCAGCCGCCAAGCAGATCATCGCCAGCACCAAGTGTGGCGACTTGATTCGACTGTTTTGATCCATCTGGTGAACCCCGTGACTGCCCATGGTGGAACCTGCCCGACCGACTCGCGCCTTGTCGCGCCGCGATGACTCTATAGCAGCCTGCTTGAGGCGTCCAGATACTATTGCGAAGGCGGCACGACTTCGGCAACTACCCCAATGGCAATTACTGGCAGAACAACCTTTGCGTCGTGCTGCGCGGAAATGAAACGGCCGGTCACTCATCGCTGAGTAACCGGCCGCCCAGTTTTCATTCTTCCGTATCTGTCGCGTGCATTCAGCGGGGCATACCTGCCCACTGATTGCGTGACAGCCTCACCAAACCAACCTGAACAGCAACACGAGACTTCCGTGTTGTCGAACCCACTTTAGCTCCGACGGCGCAGGGCCACCAGGCCGCCGAGGGCCAGCAGGGCCAGCGACGCCGGCTCGGGCACGCGGATCGTGCCGTTGGCGTAGACCACGCTGTCCAGACCCGACAGGTCGCCGAGGGCGAAGCCTTCATCCTCTTCGCCGCTGACGCTCAGCGAGATCGGCGTGATGCCGATACCGAACGCCTGGAACGTCAGGGTGGCGAGG